>WBZN01000042.1_pt1 | contig 208785 bp, 206 predicted proteins | sample 5204281 | NCBI WGS metagenome assembly WBZN01 (sample SAMN12344347, study PRJNA552823) | activated sludge metagenome | biome: Activated sludge suspended growth; feature: Nitrification reactor; material: Wastewater; isolation source: activated sludge from nitrification reactor of wastewater...
CTGATGCTCGACAACTACGACTCCTTCACCTACAACCTAGTGCAATATCTGGGAGAACTCGGTCAGGAAGTGGTCGTATATCGCAATGATGAAATCACGGTAGATGAAGTGGGTAAACTGAATCCGCGCCATATCGTCATCTCCCCAGGACCATGCACCCCGAACGAAGCTGGAATTTCCGTACCACTGATCAAAACGTTCGCCGGCAAGATCCCGATTCTTGGCGTATGCCTCGGTCACCAGAGTATCGGCCAGGCCTTTGGCGGCAGGATCGTTCATGCCCGGCAACTCATGCATGGCAAGACATCACCTGTCTATCACCATAACATCGGCGTGTTTGAAGGGCTCCCGAACCCGTTTACAGCAACGCGCTACCATTCACTGGTGATAGAACGCGCATCCCTCCCGGATTGCCTGGAAATCACTGCATGGACCGATGATCAGGAAATCATGGGGGTGCGGCACAAAACACTACCGGTTGAAGGGGTGCAATTCCATCCAGAATCCATCCTGACGGAATACGGGCACGAATTGCTGGACAATTTTCTGAAGCGTTACTGATCCTCCCCGAGGACCTGTGCAGGAACTCACTTACTTTTCCGCCCTGCTCGTCGGCCTTCTGGGGGGCGGACATTGCGTTGGAATGTGCGGCGGAATCGTCGGGGCGACAAGCATGACGATCCCCGGTGCCAAACCCCGGATTCGTTTTCTTCTGGCCTACAACAGCGGCCGTATCGTCAGTTATGTGCTGGCCGGCCTGCTTGCCGGATGGCTGGGTGCTTCAAGCCTGATACTCAATCATCTTTTTCCAATTGAAAAAGGGCTTTACCTGCTTTCGAGCCTGATGCTGATTGCTCTTGGACTTTACCTGGCGGGCCTCTGGCAAGGAGTGCTGGTTCTGGAGAAAGCCGGAGGTATGTTGTGGAGACGGTTGCAGCCTTTATCGAGAAAACTGTTGCCAGTACGCACTGTGCGTCATGCCTTCTCTCTCGGGCTGTTATGGGGATGGCTGCCCTGCGGCCTGGTGTATTCCGTTTTAGTCACCGCGCTTGCCACAGGTTCTTTGGCCCGAGGTGGACTACTGATGCTGGCTTTCGGGCTGGGTACATTGCCGACGCTGCTGGCGATGGGACTGACTGCCGTCCGGATCAAAACGTTTTTTCAGCATGCGCTGGTAAGGAAGTTGAGCGGACTGCTGGTATTGACCTACGGGCTGCTTGGCTTGCTCCATCTGATACGCTGATCGCCAATAGCAAACGGGAATCAAAGACCCAGGGATGCCAGCAGATCGTCCACCTCGTCCTGCCCATTGACGCTATTCTCTGTCTTGAGGTTGGGACCGGCGGTCAGCCCCGCCCTGCTAATGAGGGAATCTTTCGCATCAGGTGCATATTCCGTCAGGATATCCACCAGTATGGCTTCTATTTCCACTGCGGCGTCAACAATCTTGTTGACCATCTGACCGGCCACATCACGGAATTCCTGAGCTTCCATGATCTGCATCAGATTATGGTGAACCACCTCTTCTCCTGCTGCGATTTCGCCAAAAAATGAAACCGTTTCTGCAATCAAACCAGCATTTTCTACGAAACTGGCATCCGACAAGCGCGCTGCCAGTTCGGCGCAAGTGTTGCGATTACGCCTGATAAGCGGAATTGACGCTTCAACTGCACTAATGGTTTTTTCCGAAGCTTCATGCATGGATCGATCAATGAAAGAAAGCCGGTCGCGGGCATCCGGCATGGTGGATGCAGTTTTTTCCAGATTGCGTGTGTGACCCAGTTCCTTGAGCAGTCTGTGCAGGCGCGCTGTGGCCAGACCAATGCTTTGAACCCGCACATCTGACAATCTCCCGGGGGTTTTTCGTGTTGTTGTCATATCGTATATAAACTCATTAATCTCAGTTCATCACAATGGCAAGGTAGGTCATATATAACAGACCGTTAATCCATACATGCCACACCTTGATATGCCCTTGTCCTGCTGACCAGCGCAACCAGATTGCGCCAAGCAGGGTAATGATGACCCCAGCCAACACCTCGTGACGCGGCTCCCACGGAGTTAGCATAATCCCAATGGCTGGCAACAGGGTACCCTGAAACACCATGGCACCAGTAATATTGCCAAACGCCAGCGTGTCCTTATGTCGACGAACCCACAGAATGCTGTTGACCTTTTCAGGCAACTCAGTCGCAATGGGAATAATAAGTAGCGAGAGCAATAAAGCTGAAATTCCGAGTAGTTTTGCCGCTGCTTCCACCCCAAGGATAAACCCATGGGCACCGAATACCAGCAGACCGAGCCCCAGTGCAAGCTGCAGACAAATAATCATCATGTTGTTCGGCAGTCCGATCCTGCAAAGAAGCATCGTTTCGTCGGCTTCAGTCGCGTGCCCTTCATGGACCAGCACTTTGGATGCGCGCAGAGTCAACATGATATAGATGAAATAGATCAGGACCATGCCGAAACCGAGCGTGGCCCGCACCACAGCCATTTGATGCGGAATGAAAAGCGCCAACGTCGCAAACGAAAAAGCTACCAAAAAAAAGTTGAGGTCCCGAAGCAGACCGGTCTTTTCGGGCCGGAATTCTCCCTTTGCTCCACGTTTGGCCAATACCGCAAAAGCAAGCAAGGATAGCGACAGGGTCGAAAGCATCAGCGGTGCGCCGAGGATGGCACCCACTCCGATTTCCTCGTTCACCTGAACATTCTTCGTACCTGCCAGCAACGCCAGCAGCGGCACCATGGTTTCTGGAAGTGCCGTTCCTACCGCAGCAAACAAAGAACCGGTCACGCCCTCCGAAATTCTCAGTTTTTCACCAAGATGCTCTAGGGCATTGGTAAAGATTTCGGCAGCGACTAAAATCACCACCAGCATAACGACCAGTTCGAGAAAAATCATGAAAGCTCCAGAAAATAGATTTTCCAAAGGATTGTATCGGAAGCGGAATTATTACACATGAATCTCCTAGCCTTCGACACCGATGGTTGGCTAACCGGCGCAAAGCGCATGGATTCGCCGAATTGCGATGATCGTCCCTCTGGCACGCCGATCTCCCTTGTAGTGATCCATAATATCAGTCTCCCACCCGGGGAGTTTGGTGGCAATGGAGTAGCCGAACTTTTTACCAACCGGCTCAATCCCGATGAACATCCGTATTATCGTGAAATCTATCAGCGCAAGCTTTCTGCCCATTTTTTCATTCGCCGCGATGGCGAATTAATCCAGTTTGTTTCCTGTAAGAAGCGTGCCTGGCATGCAGGCATATCAACCTGGCAGGGGCGTGCTCGGTGCAATGATTTTTCCATTGGCATCGAACTGGAAGGAACTGACGATGTCCCGTTCGATGAGAAGCAATATTCTGCTCTGAGTGAACTGTTGGCGGCCATTGGAGCGAATTATCCGATCAACGGGATAACCGGCCATTCCGATATTGCGCCTGGCCGCAAGACTGACCCCGGACCACATTTTGATTGGACAAGGCTGGATGAATTTGTTTCTCCATAATATTCTGAATCTGGCTTTGCCTTAGACATATCATGGACAATCCAGCCAAAATCCCGTATAAAGGCGTACAAAAATAAAAAAAATGTATCATTACACCTGCAATAGAAACACAATACTTTAAAACCTATGGAGGACAACCATGGCACAACCCTTAGTTCAAATGGCACTTGATTCACTGGATTTTGACGCAACCGTAGCCCTCGCTACCAAGGTCGCTCCGCATGTGGATATTCTTGAAATTGGTACCCCGTGCATCAAGCACAACGGTATTGATCTGCTCAAAACGCTGCGCGCAAAATTTCCAAACAACAAAATTCTGGTTGACCTCAAAACCATGGATGCCGGCTACTATGAAGCCGAGCCTTTCTACAAGGCCGGTGCCGATATTTGTACAGTTCTCGGTACTGCCGACATCGGCACCATTAAGGGTGTTATCGATGTTGCCAACGCCTACGGCAAAGAAGCACAGGTTGACCTGATCAATGTCGCAGACAAGGCTGCACGGACCAAAGAGTGCGCCGCAATCGGCGCCCACATCATTGGTGTACATACCGGCCTGGATCAACAGGCTGCTGGTCAGACCCCTTTTACCGATCTGGCGCTGGTATCCGGTCTGGGTCTGGGCGTTAAGGTATCCGTCGCCGGCGGTATCAAGCCTGCAACCGTTCAGCAAGTCGTACAAGCAGGTGCAGACATCGTTGTTGCCGGTGCAGCCATTTATGGTGCCGCTGATCCTGCTGCAGCTGCTGCCGAGATCACCAGTCTGGCTCGCGGGGCGACCGGCGGAAGTGGTGGTGGCCTGTTCGGCTGGCTGAAGAGCCTGTTCAGCTAAGCTGACACCTCTTAAGACTAGCAAAAACCCCCTGGAAACACGCGTTTCTAGGGGGTTTTTGTTTATGCAGCCTTATTATGGCATGATTACACAGTGACGCTTTTGTCAGTCAGCCTTTCAGAGGCTCTGCTCGACAATTAGCCCCCCTAACCTATTGGAGGAAAACCATGGCAAAACCACTCATTCAGGTCGCACTCGACTCCCTGGATTATGAACAAACGCTTGCACTGGCTCGCCAGGCTGCACCCTATGTTGACATCATCGAAATTGGCACCCCTTGCCTGAAAGTTAACGGCCTCGGCTTAGTCAAGGCGATGAGGGCACAGCATCCGGACAAATTGCTATTTGTTGACCTGAAAACCATGGACGCCGGCTACTACGAAGCAGAGCCTTTCTTCAAGGCTGGTGCTGACATCACAACCGTGCTCGGGACTGCCGACATCGGCACCATCAAGGGCGTGGTTGATGTCGCCAACGCCTACGGGAAACAGGCCCAGGTTGATCTGATCAACGTTGAGGACAAGGCTGCTCGCGCCAAGGAAGCTGCTGCTGTGGGTGCCCATATCATCGGCATCCACACGGGGATCGACCAGCAACTGGCTGGCCAAACCCCATTTTCTGACTTGGCCGCTCTGGTCGGACTGGGTCTTAACGTCAAAGTTTCCGTAGCTGGCGGAATCAAGCAATCCACCGTGCAGCAAGTGGTGCAATCCGGTCCAAGTATCATCGTGGTTGGTGGCGCCATTACCGGCTCCAAGGCTGCTGACGTGGCATCTCGTGAAATTCGCGACCTGGTCAACAGCGCTGCTGGCAATACGTCTGGTGGTGGTTTGTTCGCCTGGCTGAAGAGCCTGTTCAGCTAAGCAATTGAGTAGAATGCTAAAGCCTCCGGTGACAGAGTCCCGGGGGCTTTGCTTTATGGGGTGTAGCCTTTGGGTAACAAGACCCACAACCGGCCCTGCTGTTTCATGGATCCGGCAAGTCGGCCGGCCTCATTCCCCGCTCCCCAATAAAAGTCGGCACGCACAGCGCCCTTAATGGCACCACCTGTATCCTGTGCCAGCATCAGCCTCTGCAACGGTTTTCCGCTGTTGGGGTACGTGGTTGAAAGAAAAACCGGGGCTCCAAGTGGAATGTAACGAGGGTCAACAGCTAAACTGCGCTCTGCGGCCAGCGGCACCCCAAGCGCCCCGAGCGGTCCGCTCAAACCGGGAGGCAGCTCGCGGAAAAATACATAGCTTGGGTTACTGTTTAGCAGATCCCGAAGTTTGTCCAGGTTACGCCTCGCCCAGTCCTTGATGCCCTGCATTGATGCCTTATCAACAGTAAGTTCGCCACGGTCAATCAATATTTTCCCGATCGATTGATAGGGTTGGCCGTTCTGGTCGGCGTATCCCACATGCACTTGTTCACCGTTATCCAGTTTAATCATGCCTGACCCCTGAATCTGCAGAAAAAACAGGTCGATGATGTCTTCAACCCAAAGCAGTTCATGCCCGGACAGCGGAGATTGCCTGATTTCGATTTCGCCCCGACTGAGATAAGGGATGAGCTTGCCATTCTGGATACGCCCACGCAGACGCCGGCTGGCCAGTTCTGGATAAAGTGTTGCCAGTTCAACGGTGACCAGATCATCTGGCCGGGAATAAAGGGGGTAGCGGTAGCGATCGTTTTTTACCCGGCTACCGCGCAGCAATGGTTCGTAATACCCGGTTATGAGGCCATTTTCCTCACCGTTTGCCATGGTTGCCTGCCAGGGTTGAAAATGCTGTCGCAACAGATTACGTGCTTCGACATTTGTTAGCGAAGACTCTGCCAGTACAGACTCACAGGCATTTCGCCAGAGTGCATTCTTTTTCAGAACCCCGCAACTTTGCATCAGGGCATCCCAGGCTGCACTGACATTATCCTTGTCAAAACCTTCTACATATTCCCATGAGGAAACTTTAAGCAACTGGAATTCCGGCCCTTTTGGCAACTCGCCAGGCTTGATAGCTTGCGGGGAAGCATAGTGATCCGCTTCTGGAATCTGAACGGGAGGGATCTCTTCTGGTGTCGGGCAGACACACGCTGGCGGAAGCTCAGCCGTCACTCTGTTAGGAGGTGGGGCTGAAATGGGTTTCTGTGGCTCGGAAACGCAGGCTGTCAGCATCAGAAACAGCCAGAATACTTTTCTCATTTCAGTGCAGAACGCGGGGCATCGACAAAGTGAACTCGGAAATCGGCGTATCAAACTGGGTGCCATCCTCTGCCGTCATCTGATAACTACCCTTCATACTGCCGATCGGAGTGGCCAAGACGCATCCACTGGTGTATTGAAAGCTTTCACCAGGCTGTAGCAAGGGTTGTGCCCCCACCACGCCCAACCCCCTCACTTCCTGAACTTCGCCCGAGGCATCCTTAATAATCCAGTGACGGCTGATCAATTGCGCACCGATGCTTCCTTCGTTGCGGATTGTAATCGTGTAGGAAAACACATAGCGGTCACGCGACTCGTCGGACTGTTCCGGTACAAAGGCGGTTTCTACAACGACAGCGCATTCATAGCGTTTATGCAAGGGCATATCAGCTAATCAAACCGGTTGTTGGGGAACTGGGCGCAGCCGAGTACAGCTTTTTGGGCATGCGGCCGGCAAGGTAGGCATCTCGTCCGGCTTCCACAGCTTTCTTCATGGCAGAAGCCATCAGCACGGGATCTCTAGCCCCGGCAATGGCAGTGTTCATAAGGATTCCGTCGCAACCCAATTCCATCGCAATCGCCGCATCAGATGCAGTCCCGACTCCGGCATCGACCAGCAACGGCACCTTGATGGTGTCACGGATAATCTGTAAGTTCCATGGATTGAGTATGCCCATTCCGGAACCAATCAGAGAAGCCAATGGCATGATCGCACAGCAACCGGCGTCTTCCAGTTGCCTGGCCACAATAGGATCGTCCGAAGTGTAAACCATCACATCGAAACCCTCCTTGATCAGAACCTTTGCGGCCGCAATTGTCTCGATTACATTGGGATAAAGCGTGTGCGGATCGCCCAGCACTTCCAGTTTAACCAGTTTGTGGCCGTCTAGAAGCTCACGCGCCAGACGCAGCGTTCGTATTGCGTCTTCTGCCGTATAACATCCGGCCGTATTGGGCAAATAGGTGTATTGCGACGGGGGCAAGACATCCAGTAGTGAGGGCTCACCCGCGTTCTGGCCGATATTGGTACGACGGATGGCAACAGTAATAATTTCTGCACCACTTGCATCAATCGCGGCTTTGGTCTGTGTAAAGTCCTTGTATTTGCCGGTACCAACCAGCAAGCGAGATTTGTATGTTCTTCCCGAAATGGTTAATTTATCCATATTTCCTCAACCTCCGCCGACCGCGCCGACGATTTCCAGTTTGTCACCGTGCAGCAGCATGGTGTCTGCAAAAAGTCCACGCGGCACTATTTCACCATTGCGTTCAATCGCCAGACGCTTGCCTTCCAGGCCCAGTTTGCAAACCAGCTGGGCAACGGTGAATGTGGGTTCGTCGAATCGGCGCTCATTGCCGTTGATGTAAAGAGCAATCAATTTGCAGGCTGATCTGAATTTAACAAGCTTGGGTAAGCGTGGTTAACGACGCAAAGAAGTGGCCATTGTAAGCGACAACACTGTCGCTAACCAATATGTGGCGAAATAATGCGAATGTGCGGTTCTGTTCATGATTGCTCTGCCCCGACAATCCTTGAGATGGCGGCCATCGCCCGCTCATTGACGGCAAGCCATTCTGCCAGCATGGCGGGTTGGTATTGATGCTGCTTCAGGTTGGCGTCAAACAATTCCGAAGCCTCGAAAAGCTCATTGGCACAAAGAAATCCCGCTACGCCCTTCAGCGTATGCAGCAAACCTTCGGCTGAATCCATCTCCCCTTTCTCCAGGTTCGAGGCGATCTCAGCGATTGTCCTGGGATTGTCCTGCCTGAAAGAAAGTAGCATTTTCACCATCAACTCCTGATTACCACCGAGTTTGTCCAACAGTGCTTCAAGATCAAATTCGGAGACCGAATCAGGCAGGAGCGGCTGCGTCACTTCGAGAACAGCAGAAACCTCCTGGTGGATTTCAGGTTTCACCCATTTCTTGAGTGTCTGGATAAGATCTTCCGGGTTGAATGGCTTGGGAATAAAGTCATTCATTCCCTGGGCAAAGCATTTCTCTCTCTCTGCCAGAGTAACGCCTGCGCTCAGGGCAATAATGGGGATTTTCCGATCCCCCCGGACTTCGCGAATATTCCGGGTTGCTTCAAGCCCTCCCATGACCGGCATCTGAATATCCATCAGAATCGCATCGAAAGTCCTGTGGTTAAGAATGTTCAATGCTTCCTGCCCGTTCCCGGCAATTTCGACCGTCATCCCTGAAAGCCTCAGAATATCGCTGACGACCTGCTGGTTGATCGTGTTGTCTTCGACCACCAGTATGCATGCGCCAGACAACTCCTCTCCGGCTAGTTCGGCAAAGATAGAACCAGAGACCTGATTCACCATTCTCCTTTTTGGAATCTTTGTCTGTTCCGAGATATCCAGGTCAAGTTCGAATGTGAACGTAGCCCCCCTGCCCAATTCACTGGCAACCACCAGTTCGCTGCCCATCAATTGCAGTAGATTCTGGCTGATAGCCAAGCCCAGACCCGTTCCTCCAAACCTTCGCGTGATTGACCCATCTACCTGGCTGAACGGATGAAACAGCTTGTCGAGATCTTCCTTGGCAATTCCAATGCCGCTATCAATCACAGAAAAGCTGAAACGGCCTCTGGATTCTTGTCGCTGTATCAGACCGATATTGAGCACAATATGGCCTTTGGCCGTGAATTTGATGGCGTTACCAAGCAAATTTGAAAGAATCTGCTGTATCCGTAGTGAATCACCAATCAGACTGGTGGGGGTATTCGGTTCAACAATAATATTGAAATCGAGATTTTTCTCGTCAGCACGCACTGAAAATAAATGCCTGAGATTCTCAAGTACCGAATTCAGATCAAATGGCGTTGCCTCCACTGACATGCGACCGGCTTCCAGTTTAGAAAAATCCAGAATATCGTTAAGGATGCCAAGGAGGCTTTGGGCCGAGGTCAAAATCTTGCTTAGATAATCCTGAACGGCTTGGTTATCTGTTTGGGCAAATGCAAGCTGGGAAAGGCCCATGATCCCATGCATGGGGGTCCTGATTTCATGTGACATGTTGGCCAGAAATTCTGATTTAGCCTTACCTGCAACCTTGGCCGCCCTGGCCGCCTCCTCCATTTCGAGCGAATGCTTTTCTGCCAAAGCCAGACGCTCTTCCGAAGCAATTCTCGCCTTTTCCTCGGCAGCATTTCTACTCAAAATGTAGGGGCGAATGATCCATGCGTAAATAATGGGGGAAGAGATCAACGTCAGTAGCGAAGCATCCAGCATCGCCTCAAGATACACCGAGATATCACCGAACATCGGGAGAAAAAGCATCACCAGCGCTTCGGAAAGAAAAACGACAATGCTTATTTTTGCAACAAGCCCCTTGAAATGCGCGCCAAATAAATTGTTGTCAGGCTTAAGTTGGTTCATGACACCTCCCCTTGATCCGTCGGGACATTAAATCATGAGGCACATACTATCAAATATTGCATAACCGGGATTTGGTCGATGCAACCGAATCGAGTAGAATTCGCTTCTTTGCGGGTGTAGTTCAATGGTAGAACGCCAGCTTCCCAAGCTTGATACGCGGGTTCGATTCCCGTCACCCGCTCCATTTATAGATTTGTACATGCTCAGCCCGGCCGGTGAGCCCGCATTGATTCCAGGACAGAACCTCATGAAAAATCTGCTTCTCACTCTGCTATTAGGTCTAGCCAGCCATTCTGCAATGGCAGACTGGACCAGATTGCTTGAGGGGAAAAGCTCGGTGACTTATATCGATAGCACCGCCACCATCAAGGAAAGCAATCTTTCCAGAGTTCTTTCAATGACGGATTTTGTGAACGTTCAGGATGCCGCCGGAGAAAAGTTCATGTCCATCAAGGCCGTCACCGAATACGACTGCCAGGAAAAACGATACAGAACAGTCAACCTGACCTGGTACAGCTCGAACATGGGGAAGGGAAACGCCGTATTAAGCAATAACAAGCCAGATGAATGGCAGGCAATTAACCCAACCACAGGTCGGGAAGCTATCTGGGAACTCGTATGTGATTAAAAAACCTTATCTGGCAGGGATGCGCGAGCAGCCAGTTTGGTACCCTACTCGTGATCCGCTCAGTCCTCTTTGCCCATGCCAAGCTTGCTGAACCGGTATCGGAATGTGCGAAAACTCACTCCCAGAAGGCGCGCCGCTGCAGTTTTGTTATGACCTGTCTTTTCAAGGGCTTCCAGCATAGCCTGTTTTTCCAACGTTTCAAGGTAGTCCGGTAACGGCAACTCCCCCTGTTCTGTCGACTTCCCGCCCCCCGGTGTATTAAGGCTCAAGTCATCCGCAGAAATGGACTGGCCATCACTAAGTGCCAGGGCACGTTCAAGTACATTTTCAAGTTCACGCACGTTTCCGGGAAATGGATGCTCTATGAGCAAATTGATAGCGCCCTGATCCAGCATCGGTGACTTTGTGCCCAACTGCTGCGAAAGCTTTTCCAGCAGTCTGGCAGCCAGCACCGGGATGTCCTGCGACATTTCCCGTAATGCCGGCATCTTGAGCTCAATCACGTTAAGACGGTAATAGAGATCCTGGCGGAATTGTCCAATTTCTAGCATCTGGGCCAGGTTTCTGTGGGTGGCACTGATGATCCGAACGTCTACAGGATCTTCCTGGGTATTTCCAATCTTACGCACTTTCTTTTCCTGGATGGCTCGTAGCAGCTTAACCTGCATCGGCAGCGGCAAATCTGCGACTTCGTCCAAAAATAGCGTCCCCCCACTGGCCGCCTGAAAAAATCCCTCGTGATCCTGCTGAGCGCCGGTAAAGGCACCTTTGCGATAACCAAAAAATTCACTCTCCATGAGATTTTCCGGGATTGCACCACAATTAACTGGCACAAACGGACCATCACGACGAGGTCCGCTGGCATGAATCAGCCTCGCCGCCAACTCCTTGCCCGTGCCGGATTCGCCATGAATATGAACGGGGGCCTGGCTGCGCGCCAACTTTTCTATCATGGCTCGAACTTGCCGGATCGGTTGCGATTCACCCAGAAGGCTTTGCTGGACCGAAGTATGAGATGTCGTCGCTGTAAGTCTGAGAGCCGTTTCCACCAGCGGACGTAGTTGCTTGAGCGATATAGGCTTGGAGAGGTAATCAAAAGCCCCGGCCTTGAGAGCTGCAACCGCATTCTCAGCACTACCGTAAGCCGTGATCACGGCAACCGGCAAACCGGGTTTATGCTGCCCGATGTAACGCACTAGCTGGAGTCCGTCACCATCCGGTAATTTCATGTCAGTCAGGCACAAGCCATAGTCACGCTGTTCCAGCAATGCCTGAGCCTCTGCTACGCAACCGGCACTATCCGTTGCAATCTGCATGCGTTCTAGCGTCAGCACCAGCAGTTCGCGGATATCGGCTTCGTCATCGACGATCAGACAAGCAGGCATATTCATTCTGGTCTCCTGGCATGGATACGGAAAATGGCTCCCGAATGAGAACCGGCATATTCTATCCGTGCACCGTTGGCTTCGCACAATTCTCGCGCGATATAAAGTCCGAGTCCGGTACCACTGCTTACTGTCGTGAAAAATGGTTCGAACAAATGCGGTAACGATTCTTCGCTCGCTCCAGGACCATCGTCACCCACTTCAATTTGTATCCGGTTACGATTGGTGGTAATGGCGATACTCAAACTGCCTGTGGTTTTGCATCCATGTCGCCAGGCATTACGACATAAATTCCAGAGAATCTGATTCAAATGATGACGATCAAAGGAAATCAGCAAGTTACCTGCAGGGATTTCAAGAGCAAAGCCGTTCTCCGGAATATTTTCTATCTGGCAGAAGTGATGGCGAAAATCCTGAAAAAAAGCAGCTATATCGATATGTTCCAGCTTTGCCCGATCACGCCGATTGAGTTGCAATACGTCCTGGACCATTACATCAAGCCGGTGTACGTTGCTGCTGACAATATCGAGCAAGCGTCTTTGCACTGGCTCTGTCCCGGCATCCTCCTGCAGCAACTGGGTTGCATGGTCGATCGCACTGAGAGGATTACGAATTTCATGGGCAATGTTGGCAGTAAGGCGCCCCAGCGCAGCCAGTTTTAGCTGTTGTGCCTGAGACTGCACCTGGCTCATGTCACTGATAAACACAACGGCTCCCTGTTCGCGGCCGGCACCTACAGGTGCAAATTGAAGTTGCAATTCGCGGCCGGCAATAGTCAGTTTGGACAGGCTTTCGTTACCCTGACTGCCTGCAATCCATAATCTGAGCAGTCCCGCAACCGCCGGTGAACAGCTATCGAGCCGCATGTCTTCATTGCTATGCTCAGGCAACGCCAGTAGCGTTCTTGCCTGTTCGTTGAGTTGGCGCAGACGAAGACGCTGATCGACCACCAGCACACCATCCGGCATATCGCGAATAATTCGCTGGTTAACCTCGGCCAGATTTGCCAGGTCAACCCCTCGTTGGGAAGCCAGTGCCTCGCTTTCTGCGGTACGACGTGCAAGACTGTGAGCCAGCCATGCCGTAGCAAAAAAACTCAGGCTCAGCATGACGGCATGGGTATAGTCCTCATACCGCTCACTCAGAATCAGGATTTGCCAGGTTTGCTCCAAAAGCACGCAAATGGTTGCAACGGCTGCATAAAAAAGCGCCAATCTTCCCTGACTGACCAGACTGGCAGCAGCGATTGCGACGACCAGCAGCAGACCAAAACCACTTCTGACGCCGCCACTGGCATGCATCAAAGCAGTGATGAAGACAACATCCCCCATCACTTCCAAGGTTAATTGCCGATTGAACCGGGGCCAGTGAATCTTTGCCGCAATGACCGCAAGCATGGCAAACAGCAAGTACCCGGAAGCCGCCAGCGGATACAGCCTGGCATCATAATCAAGCCAGGTTGAGTGATCTCTCACGATCACCCAGATCAAGACCAGCAGCCCGGCAATGACCAGACGATATAAGCTAAGAAAAAGCAGTGGACGCCAAGGCTCTTCCTGGCTAAACGCCTGATTCTGGCTCATGACTTTCTTGGCCGCTGCAGAAAGTGTGCTTCACAACAGTAATAGTTGCCATCGCTGGCAATCGCTTCGCTATCAGGCAAGTGTGTATTGCAAACGGCGCAACATACCATGTTGCCCGTCCTGGTTTCGGTAGGCTGGGCTCCCCGGCGCTGCCTGATGATCGACAGCACAATCCAAACCCCAAGCAGAAGCAGAAGAACTTTTATCATGCAGTGATTGTACCCAAAAACTGGTTCGCTACTGATATGATTGCCCTTGCCATGGCAACCCCCGGTGAACTTTCGGATTTTCTTGCGCAGTCGGAACGACGCGCATTCAAGCAAACGGCTTATGCCGTACGCGATGATCATGCCGCACTGGATATTGTGCAGGATGCCATGATGCGGTTGGCGGAGAAATATGGTGCAAGGCCAGCCAGCGAGTTCCCCATGCTGTTTCAGCGAATATTACAGAACGCGATTCGTGATTATTACCGTCGACAGAAAGTCCGCAATCTATGGACCACCCTGCTCTCATCATTTTCAGGCGGAAATGATGGGGAAGACGAACACGACCCACTGGAAACGCTCGCAGGTGAAAGCGATGGTGAGGACGATCCGGAGACGCAAGTCTCACGATCCCAGACCCTGATGAAAATCGAAGAAGCCTTGCAGAAACTGCCCACACGTCAACGTGAGGCCTTTGTTCTGCGTTATTGGCAGGAACTGGATGTAGCAGAGACGGCAACGGTAATGGGGTGCTCCGAAGGGAGCGTGAAGACCCATTGTTCGCGCGCCGTGCATGCGCTTGCCCAAAGTCTGCGCAAAGAAGGAGTTTCGTTGTGAATAATGAACAGCAATTCGCAGAAAAAATTGTAAAAATACTTGAGGATAATGTTGATTCGTCTACCGAATCCGTTGCCGATCGCCTTGCTGCTACGAGGCGCTCAGCAATAGCATTGATGAATGCGCGACGTTATGAGCCTGCGCCTCAGCTGGTGGTTGCTGGTTGGGGTCATCTGGTCGAGTTCTCGCATCAGGGTGGCTATCGCTTCTGGTTGCCAGTGTTGCTCCTGCTGGCAATCATGTTGGCTACGCTGGGGTCTATTTCGTCAAGGAGCAACCAGCCCATCGATACCGATGCCTTGCTGCTGGCTTCCGATCTTCCACCAGAGGCATTTGCCGACAAGGAGTTTGTTGCATGGTTAGAAAATTCGTCGCATTTGTGATTTTGCTTGCGGCAGCGTTCACAGCATATGCTGAAGGCGAGCCAAAATGGTTACAGTTGACGGATGCACAACGTCAGGTGCTGGCTCCCCTGGCCAGCGAGTGGGATACACTACGTCCATGGCAGCGCGAAAAGATGCTGGACATCGCCCGCGATTACCCAAGGATGTCGAAAGATCAGCAACAGCGGGTGCAACAACGGCTTTCCGACTGGAGCCGGCTTACCCCTTATGAGCGCGAAGGGGCACGTAAACAGTATCAGCAATTCAATTCCCTGCCACCGGAAAAGAAAGAGGAACTTCGTCGAAAATGGCAGGAATACCGGAAGATGAGCGATGCCGAGCGGCAGAAGCGAAGCATGCCTGACCCGGTTCCAGAAGACGATCTGGGTAATTAGCATCATCACGTACGACGCGCATGGAATCCGCCGGCCTGCCACGTCGACTCGCCTCTGGCGCTTATGAATTGCTATTGTTGATCGCTTTACTCTTTGTTGCGGCTTTTATATACCTTGTCGTATTTGGGAGCGCAGTAGAAACTCCTCAACGTTACTATTTTCAGTGTTATCTATTGCTGGTGAGCGGTACTTATTTTGTCTGGTTCTGGATTCACGGCGGACAGACACTAGCCATGAAGACCTGGCGACTGCGCTTGGTTGCCGTAGATGGCAACACGCTTTCAAGAAAACAGGCACTCTTCAGATTTACATTGGCCGTCATAGGTTTATTTTTTTTCGGTGTCACCTGGTGGTGGGCCTTGCTGGATCGGGAACACGCTTTGCTTCACGACCGGCTGGCGGGTACACGTCTGGTGCTGATCTAGCAACCTTCCGTTGGCATTGATGCCGCGTCCAGTAAATTCCGATATACGGCAAGATCCGCTTTTGAAAAACAGCAGAAAAGGACCTGCCTGATGGTGGCATATTCCAGCACGGCAGATTGAACAGCAGAAACCGCAATTCTGGCTGCAAGTTCGATCGGGTAGCCATAAACTCCGGTGCTGATACACGGAAACGCCAACGAACCAATCCCGTTTTCGGCAGCCAACTCGATAGACCGGTGATAACAGGAAGCGAGCAACTCCGGTTCACCACTATGTCCCCCTCTCCACACCGGACCTACCGTGTGAATGACATATTTCGCGGGCAATTGATAACCCTGGGTAAGTTTTGCCTCACCTGTGTTGCAACCTCTCAGCACACGACAAGCCTGCAACAACATCGGCCCTGCGGCGGTGTGAATGGCACCATCCACACCGCCGCCACCCAAAAGGCTTGTATTTGCAGCATTGACTATCGCATCGACCTCAAGTTTAGTAATGTCTGCCTGGATAGCACTTAATACAGTATTCATGCGCTCTGTTCCCCATCCTTTAACCCGCTCTACTGGAAGCACTATTCTGGACGTGAATCAGAACGACAGGCAATAAAAAAGCGGACACCGAAGTGTCCGCTTTTATCCTTGCCTAACAATTGTGATCAGTAATTGTAAGCACGCTCACCGTGTTCGGTCGTATCAAGACCTTCGCGTTCGGACTCTTCCGAAACCCGCAGACCGATGACCACATCGACAATCTTGTAGGCGATGAAAGCCACAACTCCTGACCAGACAATCGAGGTGCCGACAGCCCAGGCCTGTGATGTCAGTTGGGTCATCATGTCGAACTCGCCCACCTTGTTGGCAACATAATCATACACACCGGTTCCGCCCAATGCCGGAGAAACGAACACGCCGGTAGCCATTGCGCCGAAGATCCCACCGACCGCATGGACACCAAAGACGTCAAGTGCATCGTCATAGCCCAGCATGTACTTCACCTTGGCGACAAAGTAGTAGCACAGCGGCGAAACCAGCAAGCCGATAGCAATGGCACCCATGGGGCCAACAAAGCCGCAGGCCGGTGTAATCGCTACCAGGCCGGCAACGGCCCCGGAAGCTGCACCCAGCATGGATGGCTTGCCTTTTCCGATCCATTCCACCATCACCCATGACATGGTTGCGGCTGCGGTGGCCACCATAGTATTGACGAACGCAAGCGCAGCCAGACCGTTTGCTTCGAGGTTAGATCCAGCATTAAATCCGAACCAGCCTACCCAAAGCAACGCGGCGCCGACCATAGTCATGGTCATGCTGTGCGGATGCATGGCTTCTTTGCCGTAACCAATGCGCTTGCCCAGCAAGATCGCACCAATCAGGCCGGCGATACCAGCGTTGATATGCACCACGGTGCCGCCGGCAAAGTCCAGTGCGCCTTTAGCCCACAGCCAACCTGCATTGGCAACCACCGTCTCCAGCGACTTGGCATCAGTAATTGCATCCGGACCATCCCAATACCAGACCATGTGCGCAATCGGCAGATAGGAGAAGGTAAACCACAGCGCAATGAACAGTAGCACGGCGGAAAACTTCATACGCTCAGCGAAAGCACCGATAATCAGCGCTGGAGTGATAGCGGCAAAGGTCAGCTGGAATACCATGAATATGTATTCTGGGATCACTACGCCCTTGCTGAAAGTGGCCGCAACCGAATCCGGTGTGATACCGTGCAAGAACAACTTGCTGAATCCGCCGAAGAACGGGTTTCCTCCACTAAAGGCTACGCTGTAGCCATAAATGGCCCACAGCACACTGATCATCGAGAAGATGACGAATACCTGCATCAGCACGGACAACATGTTCTTGGTGCGAACCATGCCACCGTAGAACAGTGCGAGACCAGGAATCACCATCATCGTGACCAGAACGGTAGCCACGATCATCCAGGCAGTATCACCCTTGTTTGGAGTGGGCGCCGGAGCAGCCGCAGCTTCAGCTGGAGCGGCGGCTTCGCCCGGTGCCGCAGCTGGGGTTGCAGGAGCCGCCGCCTCGGTTGCAACTGGTGCGGTAGCAGGAGGCGTTGCGTCCTCAGCCAGCGACATAGTGCTGAAGCCAAGAGTTGCGGCAATCAGCAGAACAGAAAATATGTGCTTCATGGCATGCTCCTTAAAGGGCAGACGTGCCGGTTTCACCGGTACGAATGCGTATGACTTGTTCGACGTCGAACACGAAAATCTTGCCATCACCGATCTTGCCGGTACTGGCTGCCTTCTCGATGGTTTCGATGACCTGATCCAGCATGCCGTCGTCTATAGCTGCTTCCAACTTGACCTTGGGCAGAAAATCAACAACATACTCGGCACCACGGTAAAGCTCCGTGTGCCCCTTTTGGCGGCCGAAACCCTTGACTTCGGTAACCGTGATGCCCTGCACGCCGATGGCGGATAGAGCCTCACGCACCTCGTCAAGCTTGAACGGCTTGATGATGGCTGTGACGAATTTCATGATATCTCCTGATGTTTGTCGCCGAGTGTTTTGCAGACCGGATGTGTACACCGGCCTGCAGCTTCTCAAGCGTGGTTAGAACGTCTTTTGCACGAATACAGTGAACTGACTGTCGCCGAGATCCTGCCCACTAGCGTCAGTCCAGTTGGTTTTCTTGGCATTAGTGTCCGTGTAAAAACCTCCGATATTTACCCCATTGCTGAACGATTTGGTTAACCCGATTTTCCAGTCGGTATAGCTGTAGCAACTGTCGTAATGGGTCTTGCCGGTCGCACAAGTGCCCCCATTAGGAAATCTGCCGTCAAACTCCTGACGACCAGCATGCAGGTTGGCTGTAAAACCAGATTCCCCTATGGGAATATTAGCGTTCAACTCGGCATAGTATGTCCCATCAGCGTTATCGAAACCCCATGCACCATCAGAGAGCACATAGGACAATTTTGTCTGAAGCCACTTATAGCTGAGAGCACCGTATATTTCCGTCGTTTCAGCTTTCTTAATGCCTGGTAATTCATCGCCGGGATAAATGTATTGCAGCAAGCCGACGTCATAACCGATCTCAGTTTTGCCAATGGTGTTTCGATAACCACCATACAAATCCAGTTCTAGGCTTGAGTTGTGGTAAGCGTTAGCGTCTTCAAGCCAGCTGATGTTGGAAGCCCAGGCACCGGCATAAAAGCCGCTAGAGTGGGAATAGTCCACTCCCCCTTGAAGGGCAAGCTCCTCGCCAGTCTGGGTCAGACCGCGGAAGATGTACTGGCTGAACAAGCCGACGTTGTAGGAAAAGGTATGGGGGGACGCTGGCTCGGAGGCTGTAGCAGCGGGAGCTGCAGCTGACGCTGCATCTTCGGCCAGTACAGTGCCCGCCAAGCCGGTCAGTACGCCTAATACGGCGAGAGAAATCAACTTCTTCTGCATGGTGTTTCCTTTCACACTAAAAATAAAATAAAAATATGCAAACATGTTTAGCAGCATTCGTGCCATCCATTATTTCCCTTATATATCAGATAATTACCAACAAATTGATCAGTATCAAATTCTCAATAGCCTGATGTTCGTGCACGAATAAGCATCTTTGCACCGGAATGGTGCAAGACTCAATTGACGCATCTTTGCTAAACTTTCCTAACTATCTGGAGAGAAAACCATGCTAAATAGCAAATTCATCGACGACATCAGCCATAAAATCAGTAGCTTGATCGCAGAATCACCAGTTGAGGAAATCGAAAAGAATTTACGTGCACTGCTGCAAAGCGCTTTTTCAAGGCTGGATCTGGTAACGCGCGAGGAATTCGATGTACAAAGCCAAGTACTGCTGAAAGCGAGAACGCAACTTGATACGCTGGAAAAGAAACTGGTTGATCTGGAAGCACGAATGGTGCAAAAGGATTAACCCGGATGGGGCTCGCCGTACTGCATAGCCGGGGGCTTGCCGGCATGGATGCGCCACAGGTGACGGTGGAAGTGCATCTGGCCAATGGACTTCCAAATTTCACGATCGTTGGCTTGCCAGAGGCCGAAGTCAAGGAAAGCAAGGATCGCGTTCGCGCTGCTTTACAGAATGCACGCTTTGAATTCCCTGCCAGAAGGATCACCGTCAACCTTGCACCCGCCGATCTTCCCAAAGAAAGCGGGCGTTTCGACTTGCCGATTGCTTTGGGAATTCTTGCCGCCTCTGGCCAGATTCCCGCCGATCAGCTTGGAAAATACGAGTTTGCAGGTGAACTGGCCTTGACAGGTGAATTACGCCCCATACGAGGAGCATTAGCAATGACGCTGAAAGCCTGTCGTGAGGGGCGGGCATTTGTCTTGCCTCGGGATAGCGCACAAGAGGCGGCGCTGGTTCAGGATGCAATCATTCATCCGGCAGTTACATTACTGGAAGTCTGCGCTCATCTGGCCGGACAGCAACAACTCCCGCGCCATGTGGCTCAGGCAGCAATCAGTTTTCAAGACTATCCTGATTTCAGCGAAGTCAAAGGTCAGGCACAGGCAAAACGCGCATTGGAGATTTCTGCTGCCGGTGGGCATAGTCTATTAATGTCCGGTCCACCCGGTACCGGCAAATCCATGCTGGCGGCACGATTTCCAGGCATCCTGCCACAAATGACGGATAGCGAGGCACTGGAGTCTGCGGCCATCGCCTCATTGACCGGCAGCTTTCGGCTTGATCAATGGAAGCGCCGACCTTACCGCGCGCCTCACCATACGGCTTCCGGCGTTGCGCTGGTTGGAGGGAGCGGCAACCCCCGGCCAGGAGAGATTTCTCTGGCCCACAATGGCGTACTGTTCCTTGATGAATTACCGGAATTTTCCAGATCGGTGCTGGAAGTGCTTCGCGAACCTCTGGAATCGGGCCGCATCACTATTTCGCGGGCTGCCCGCCAGGCAGACTTCCCTGCAAGATTCCAGCTGATAGCTGCGATGAACCCCTGCCCATGCGGGTACCTCGGGCATTACAACAATAAATGCCGCTGCACTCCAGATCAGGTGGCACGCTACCGTTCCAGAATTTCCGGGCCGCTGCTCGACCGCATCGATTTACAAATCGAGGTACCTGCGTTGGCGGAGTCTGAATTAACCACTGCAATCAGCAGCGAGCCTAGTGACCGCATCCGCAAACGTGTGGAATCAGCACGACAGTTGCAGATACAACGTCAGGGCAAGGCCAATGCATTACTTTCTACGACCGAAATTGATCGGCATTGCTCTGCCGATGATGCCGGCATCGCACTGTTGAAACAGGCGATCAGCCAGTTGGGGCTTTCAGCTCGTGCCTATCACCGGATTTTGAAGGTAGCGCGCACCATTGCCGACCTGAATGCAGAGATTGAAATCAAGGTTGCACACATTGCTGAAGCGGTGCAATACCGCCGTTTTGACAAGCACGGCTAACCGGCATGGCAAGCCATGAACTGCAAAGCTGGCGAAGGGAGAAAAACCTGGCCTGGCTTTATCGGGCACTTTCCGATCGGGAATCCGGCAGCCCACGCCAATTACTTTTTCTGGAACTGGCGACCGAGGCCGACGAGCAGGCCGATCTATGGACAATGGAATTTCTCAAAACCAGGCAAACACCCCCGGGGAGCTATAAGCCTGGCCTGAAAGTCAAAACGATATGCTGGCTGATCCGCCGATGGGGGCCAGAGAATATCAGGCCTGTACTGGCTGCATTGAAAATACGCGGGCTTTCGGTTTATTCCAAAAGCATTCCTGCAAGCTATCCAACACCGTCAGGAAGAGAAAGCACAGGCATGTCTGAGCAACGCCCCGGTTATTTCGGCAGCACGTCCACAATGTTACTGGCGCTAAACGACGGACTGATCGCGATTGCCTTGCTTGTGATCGGAATAGCGGCCGCGACGGAAGAGATGACAATCATATTGCTGATCGGCATTGCCGGTCTATTGGTCGGTTCACTTCTAATGGCGACCAGCGAATGGCTCTCAATCCACACCCGTCGCAAGGCGGTTGAATACTCAACTGTCCTTAGCAACGATGAAATATATCCGACTGAAGAAGCACGGATATTGGCGCAGATATACCGGGCGCGAGGCATGGGCCAAGAGGAAGCGCATATATTGGTCAAGCGCATGATGGACGACCCCGAACTGGGACTGGATCCTCTGATCCGCGAAGAGCCGCCTCCAGAACCAGAAACGCCTGATTCACCGTGGCATGCAGCAATGATCTATTTTTTCGGCTTTTTTTTCGGAGGGTTGATTCCTCTACTGCCATATCTCATGGATATGCGACACCGGCCTCTCTTGGCCGCCATATCACTCTCCTGCATATCTCTGCTAGCAATAGGTCTCAGAACTACCCTCCGGACCGGAGGACAAGTATTATGGGCCGGGTTGGGGCACTTGCTGATTGCTTGTTTGGCCTCTGCAATGGCCTATATGATCGGCAATTTTCTGGGTACTAGGCTGGGATAGGACAAACCGGCTATTCTGAAGTTACCCGCACTCGGCCATTTTGCATTCAAGGCTTAGTCGATAGTTGGCAAATGCGTCGCGCTCTCGCCCCTGCTGCTCCATGATTTTTGCCAGCGCCAAATAAGCAGCGCTGGTCGGAAGGACGCTGATACTGGCTTCCAGATAGTTTTGCGCCTTACCCCACAATTCCATTCGGATGCATATCAGGGCGAGCGAAAGCAACAGGCCGGCATCCCGGTGATGCTCTGTCAACCAGAATTCGGCCTGCTCCAGCTGGCGTGCAGGGTCCTTGCCACTGCAATGGCCATAATACTCGGCCAGCGCACCATCCCATTGCCTGGTCAGGCTCATTTCGACAATCTGTGCGGCGGCGGCACCATCGCCCGCCTGGGCAAAATGCTGCGCAGCCACTCGTGCGATACGCGGCAACAGGCGGTCAGACTCCGATACACTCTGCCAGTAACCTCGCAACGTCCCAAGATCGCTGGCTTTGCGCGCCAGCAGTCCAAGGTGTGCTTCCAGTTTCCATTGCTGGCCGAGAAGCGGTTCGATGCCGTTTCGTTTTTCCAGTTGTGAGATCAGCGCCAATAGTTGCTCCCAATCCGATAGCTGACGGCGCACCTTGGCCTCCAATTGCATGGCCGGCAGATGTTTGGCATCACTTTTGTCCAACTGACGCAAAATATCCAATGCATCGGCAAAGCGACGCTGGTCGATCAGAAGTTCAGCCTGACACAGCAGGCGTGCCGTGGTGGCATCAGGTGCCAGACGTTCTGCCTCGGCAAGAAAGAAATCACGACGAGCATAATTCTTGAGTTTGTGCGCAGATCTGGCTGCAACCAGAGACCCGATCAGCGGATCTGCACCATGCTCCAGCGCTTGTGCGGCGGACTTCTCGGCCTTGCCGTAGCGGCCCTCGGCAAACGCAGTGATGGCCTCGGAGAGCTTTTCGGCCGCCGACTTTTCTCGTCTGGCATGCTTGAACCTGCGCACCTTGTCCGGCAATTGAAGCGTGTAAGTAGTCAGGCGCAAGCTGGCATGTAACGCCAGAAACAGGAGAATCGCCAGCAACAGAAAGAAACTGGTCGAAAGTTCAATTCGATACGGTGGCTGTACCAGCAGCACATAGCCATTGCTGTGACCAACTACCAGCGGGATCGCCACTGCCGCGCATGTCACCAGTAACAGCCAGACCAGGAACTTCATTTTCCTTTTTCCAGCGCAAGTTTGTAACGCCCGGCAGCGTTCAGCGTTTCTGTCAGTTCCGGCAGCTGGATGTTGATGGCACTGGTTGCCATCTGGTGAATGGAGGTCATACTGTTCTGTACATGGATATCGCTCGTGTCAAAGTGACGCTTGAGCCAGTCCTGAGCAGCGCGCAAATCCGTGTGATAGGTGGCTTCATCACGCTGCAGCAAGGCAATCCGGGCCGTCAGCAGTCTGAGTCGCAAATTTTCACGCAGAAAATAGGCTTGTTCCGGCGTCAGCAGTGGCGGTTCAGGGTGATCGATCCTTTCGATCCGAATCATGCGCCGCAGGTCACTCCACACTTCACCAGCAAGTTTCCGCCATGCGTTGGCTTCGTAATCCGGCGCCTCACCTTCGTTGCCCGGCCGCGGATGATGTTCGCTCATGAGTGGCAATTTATCAACCATGGCTGCGATCCCTTCCAACCGCAGGTTTATCCCAACAGTATCTACGAGCGGCATGGCCTGTAATCGCGCAAGATCCTTGTCAATCAATTTTCGCAACTGAATCGCCTGTGGCCTGTCCAGTTGCTGTAGCCGCATGTCTGCCGTCTGCAAAGCCAGCAAAGCGGATTTAAGATTGCCGGCAAGCTGCAATTGCTCACTGGCGATGACCACCAACTGTTCAACTTCGGACATTACGCGCTCGTCACGATTGTTGGCAAACTCCATGTAAAGCGTTTGCAGCGCCTCCTGCTGATTCTGCGATTCAGTCAGCTTCTGTTCGGCCAAAGCAAGACGGGCCGTTGTCTGTGTGGCCGACTCTTCGGCTCTTTTAGCCAGTAACTGGCTTTCACGAACACGAGTATCAAATTCGGCCAACCGCTGGGAAAGGGATGCCTCGATCGTCACTGCCGTTTTGCGGCTATCCAGCCATTGCCAGGCAAGCAATACGATTGCAATCAGGGCAACGGCAAGCGCAATCGACGGTGAAATGCCGTTACTGGGTGTCACATCGGGTGCGGCTTGTTGTTGATTGTCAGATTCGCTCATGATCTTTGAAATATGCCTCCAGCGTTTCCAGCATGCCGGGGTCGCCTGGCGCACTGGCCGTTATTGCCGTAAACCCGCGGTCTATGGCTGCTTCCGCAATCCTCGAGTGATTAACGAATATCGGGGTGGTTTTCAGCCATGCCGAATCACCCGCCAAGTCAAGCAAATTGCGCAAGGCTTCACTGCTGGTTACCACTATTGCCTGCAGGTGACCATCCCCCTGTAATTTCGCCAATGCCTCCTGATCGCAATTGGGGTTGGTCCGCCGATAGCATTCGGCAAACACGACCTCTGCACCTCGCGCCATCAGCGTTTTTGCCAGCAAGTCCCGTCCTCCGACCCCGCGAAAGATTACGCAACGCATGCCGGAAACCGCCTGCATTTCGGGCAAGTTTAGCAGACTTTCACTATCGAAACGGTCCGCCGGCATCAGGACTTCATGTACGCCAAAGCCTTTCAGTTCGGCCGCAGTTATCGGTCCTACAGCAGCGTAACGCATTCCCTGCGGCAGGCCACGGCGAGCGACCAAACGTGACATACCGTGCTGAACGGCGTTGCTGCTGATGAAAATAGCCCAGCTGCAACCGTCCAAAGCATCAATGACGGTATCGAATGCGCTGTAATCCTGCAATGGTACGATTTCCAACAACGGAAACAGGATCGGCTTGCCACCTGATCGACGTACCAGATCCGTCAGAGTCAGTGCCTGATCCGACGGCCGGGTAATGACGATGCCGCATCCGGCAAGAGGCAGATCAGGCGTGCTGTTCAAGTTCGGCAAGGATCTTGTCAGCACCCTGGGCAACGAGTTGTTTCGCCAGGTCACGGCCCAGCGCATCGGCATCCTGAGGAACGCCCACCACTTCTGCCCGCGCCATACGCTGACCATCAATACTGGCAACAAATCCGGTCATGCGCATGACGCTGTCATGTATTTCAGCAAACGCACCCAGAGGAACCTGGCAGCTTCCAGCCAGCGCCCTGCTGGTCGCGCGCTCGGCAATCACGCATGCTGCTGTATCGGCGTGATTGAGCGGTGCCAGTAACGCCATCATGTCTTCACGCCCGGCCCGAATTTCTATGCCCAGTGCACCCTGACCGACGGCCGGAATACTACGGGAGGGATCAATCAGCCCGGCAATGCGATCTTCCAGGCCGAGCCGCTTCAGTCCCGCCGCAGCAAGAATGATGGCAGCATATTGACCTTCATCGAGTTTTCGCAGACGCGTTTGCAGGTTGCCACGTAATGATTCTATTTTCAGATGCGGGAAGCGCGCCATGAGCTGACTCTGGCGACGCAGGCTGGAGGTGCCGACAACGCTGCCAGGGGGCAGGTCTTCCAGAGACTGGAACCGGCTGGAGACAAATGCATCGCGAGGATCTTCACGTTCGCCGATAGCCGCCAGTTCAAACCCTTCAGGAAGATTCATCGGCACGTCCTTCATGGAGTGAACGGCAAGATCGGCTCGCCCGTCTTCGAGCGCCTGTTCCAGTTCCTTGACGAACAATCCCTTGCCACCAATGCGCGCCAGCGGAGAATCAAGAATCTGATCTCCTGTCGTTGTCATTCCCAGAATGTCCACCACCGTTTGCGGATACAAAAACTGAAGATGTTGCTGGATATGCCTGGCCTGCCACATGGCAAGTGCGCTTTCACGCGAGGCGATGACAAGGCGTTTGGGAGGATTCATGGTGATCAAGTACTGATGCCGATTCTATTTTGGAAGCACGATTTTATCATGCACAGATCATTCAGAACCCAAAGCCGCCATTTGTAGCCAGGATCTACATAACTGATTGACACCTCAGCAATATTTTAGGCTAAGATTCCATATCAGTATCCAAACGTCCTAATTGGGGGGTCCTCATGACCATCACAAGCAACCACATCCCAATGGCTGATACTTCAGGGTCTGGCAATCTGGAGAAGCGCAACCAGTATCCGCACTTGCGCGAGTTTTTTGAGGATGCCTATCGTCTGGTACTGCCATTCATCGATCCCAGCCAGGGCTGGGGCGGTTTGCCCATGACCCGGCACGCTTACCCTGCATTAAAGGAGGCCTACCCCAGTTTGACCACCCAGGACGTAGCCATCCTGGTACCTGCACTGGAGCGAGTGTTCCGGGAGCGCAACAGGCCCGGTAATTAACTCCAATTTCAGCCGGTGAATTCCCTGACAATATGCAGTTGGCGCCGGCTTACCGGCAAGGACTCGGTTAAATTCTTCAACATCACCACCCAGTGTGTTTCTCCGTCTTCTTCCTGACGGCGCTCAAACCCCAAAATGGCATCCCTCATCACCAAGCAACTGCGGTGTATACGCAAAAAAAGATCGGGAAATTCCTGCTCAATGTGACTGAGAGAATCTTCCAGCAGATACTCCCTCTCGGCGGTGCGTAGCGTCAAATATTTCAGTTCTGCACGCAGGTAGATTACGCTGGTCAACGGCACCAGCAGGATGCGACCGCGCTCATGTATGCTGAAGTGTGTACGCTGAGCCACCAGCGAGCGCAACCCTTCCTGCTGTGCAGGCCGCAGCACCCGGGCCTTGGTCAGTGCGGCGCGAAGTCGTTCCAGCCGGATAGGTTTGAGCAGATAATCCACGGCATTCAGCTCGAAAGCCTGCATGGCATGAGTATCGTAGGCTGTCGTAAATATGATGGCTGGCCTGTTCTGGAGCTTTTGAGTGTGTCCGGCTGCTTCGATCCCGTCCATCACCGGCATGCGAATGTCAAGCAGCAGTACATCCGGTAACAATTCTTCTGCCAGGGAAAGCGCCTCGCTACCGTTGGCCGCCTCGCCGACTATGTGAACATCTGGAATGTCCGCAAGCAATGACTTCAATCGGTTTCGGGCCGGTTGTTCGTCATCAGCAATCAGAACTTTGATTGGCGCCGTCATGTGGTTCTACAAGGCAACTGAATGCTAACCTGATAGCGTCCGTCAACGATGGTCGAGCTCAGGCTGGCTTCGTAATCAAAATGTAATGCCAGGCGCTCACGAATATTATCAATCGCCATGTGGTTTCCTGCATGATGACTGTTGCCGTGATGGTAGGGGTTGGAAAGCGAGATATGTACCCGATCCCCCTTGAGAAAGATATCGATGATGACATTTCCACCGTCACCGGCAGGCTCTATCCCATGGTAAACCGCATTTTCCAGCAAGGGCTGCAAGACGAGGGGAGGAATCAATGCATCCCCGGGCATATCGTCGATATTCCATATAACCTGTAGCCGTTCACCAAGGCGTAACTTTTCCAGATCAAGGTACTGCCGGCAGAGGGCCACTTCCGCCTCGAGCGGTACCAGTCGACGGTTATCCGCCATCAATACACGGAACAGATCGGCCATGTCTTCCAGTGCAGTTTCGGCCCGCCTGGGGTCATCCCGAATGAGTGAAAGCACCGCATTGATGCTGTTGAACAGAAAATGCGGACGGATTCTTGCCTGCAATGCCTGCAAACGGGCCTCCGCGAGCGCTGGAGAAAGCGACCGGCTACGCAGGTCGAAATAAAACAGCATCGTCATGCTGCCCAGTATCGTCAGTAGCCACCAACGGTACAGAATGACCGTCTCATTCCCCAGCACAACTTGATTGAATTTCCATACCAGAGTAACGATAGCAAGCTCAAGTCCCACGATCATCACAGCGCCGACGTGGTAAGGCATCTTTCTCAATACCTGATTGCAGGCATACAACATCAGCAGACTGATCAGCAGCACAGGCTGCAACGAAATCGAGATCGCCTGCAATGCCCGCCATGCCCCAGCCACGGAATCGCTCTGCAGCAATGCCGCCGCGAAACCCATTAGATTCACCATCACCAGAATGCGCAAGGCCGACCCAAGATTACGGAAATCGGGAAAAGTGGCCGGAATCAGCTGAGGGTTTTGCTTTATACTTGCCATGATTTTCATTGTAACGATGGCTGGTTTTGATGCAAGACAAAAACAAAGGATGGTCCGGTCGATTTTCCGAGCCGGTGGATGCGCTGGTCAAGCGCTACACCGCTTCCGTCGATTTCGACAAGCGGCTGGCAGAATTTGATATTCAGGGTTCGCTCGCGCATGCCGGTATGCTGGCCGCGCAAAATATCATCAGCCGTGAAGATCTGGCCGCGATCGAACGTGGCCTGGCAGAGATTCTGGACGAAATCCGCAATGGCCGCTTTGAATGGCTACTCGACCTCGAGGACGTGCATCTCAATATCGAAAAGCGCCTGACAGATAAAGTCGGAGACGCCGGCAAGCGCTTGCATACCGCCCGCTCGAGGAATGACCAGGTGGCAACCGATGTCAGGCTTTGGTTGCGTGATGCCGTCGACGAAATTCTGGATCTTCTGCGCACTTTGCAGATTTCCATCCTTGATCTGGCCGAGGCCCACGCAGACACCGTGATGCCGGGTTTCACCCATTTGCAAGTCGCACAGCCCGTTACTTTTGGCCATCATCTGATGGCCTATTTCGAGATGCTCAAGCGCGATGCCGGGAGGCTTGCCGATTGTCGCAAACGCATTAACCGCCTTCCGCTTGGCGCAGCCGCCCTGGCCGGTAGTGGCTATCCGGTTGACAGGGAAATGGTGGCCCGCACACTCGGGTTCGACGGGGTCTGCGAAAACTCGCTGGACGCCGTGTCCGATCGCGACTTCGCAATCGAATTCACCTCCGCCGCAGCTCTGGTGATGACCCATCTGTCACGCTTCTCGGAAGAACTCATTCTCTGGTCCAGTCCCCGATTCGGTTTCGTCGACATCGCTGACCGCTATTGCACAGGCTCGTCCATCATGCCGCAAAAAAAGAATCCTGATGTGCCTGAACTGGTACGGGGCAAGACCGGACGCATCAATGGACATCTAGTGGCATTGCTGACCCTTATGAAAAGCCAGCCACTGGCCTATAACAAGGATAACCAGGAAGACAAGGAGCCGCTTTTCGACACCGTGGATACACTGGTCGACACGCTGACAATCTATGCAGACATGCTACGCGGTATCAAGGTTGATCAGGCCGCCATGCGCCGCGCCGTGATGGAAGGATTTGCAACTGCAACAGATCTTGCCGACTACCTGGTAAAGAAGGGATTACCCTTCCGCGACGCACATGAAGCTGTAGCGCGTGCCGTTCGGCATGCAGAATCCAGAGGTTGCGATCTTTCAGATCTTCCACTTGATGAACTGAAGCAATTTTCGCCTCTGACAGAAGAAGACATCTATGCCGTGCTGACACCGGAGGGTTCTCTCGCCTCGCGCAGGCACACGGGGGGTACAGCCCCGGAACAGGTGCGACAGGCCATCAGCAAGGCAAGGGCAGAACTGGTGTGAGCGAGCTCGACCAACAGTACCGAAAAATGCACCACCCCAAAAAAGAATGGGAGCGAACTCTGTTGCACTATTGCCCCCGCATTACATTCTGGCCATACGCGTGAAGCAGGCTCTGATTTGAAACTCGTCGCGACATTTTTGACCTTCCTGATCGCGACGATGATATTTCCATCCGCGGTCGCAGTCGTCCACGCAGGAGAAATGAAGAATGAAGCCCCTTCGCAATTAATTGAATGGCCGATATTGCCGGGGGAGTCGCTCAGCAAACTGGCCCGCCTGATTTATCCCGATGATCCCAGGATGCAACGACATTTTATCGCCGCAACCTATCGGGAAAATCCGGAGATTTCTTTCCGGAAGGATGCAGAGCAACCATTCACTCAGGAGACAGTGATCCGGCTACCTGATCTGAAGCACTTGTCCCGGTTCGCAACCAAGCCAACAAATTCTCGCCTTGCCCGCATGCAAAATCCTGCGGAACCGGGGCACAATGAAACATCAGCCGCTATAGCAGACATGGCGGACCGTAACCAGTCCCTGATCAGAGCGCAGCAGGCACTCGACGCACGGATCGAGGTACTCGTCGTTAGCATCGCGGAAATAGGTAATGCGATTGCACAAAATCGCAACAGCAAACAGGATCAGGTCCAGAGCAAGAGCAGTAACCCGTCCCAACCGACGCGAACTGTCCAGGCCACCGCGGCTGGAGAGCAAGACTTCCTACTGTCGGCATGGTCCCGGTATATTCTGACTGGATTTGCCTTTCTTTTAACGGGTATCGGTGCTGCCTGGCTACGTCGCCGGCGCAACAGAAATTCTGATGTCGTGGCCGTGCCTGTCGCAGCAGAAAACAGCTTGAACCCCATGGTCTGGGAAAAACATGGACAGACCGGAAACAGTATCGATTCCTCTGGCAGATCCAAGGCAGCAGCCAGCGACCAGCGTTTTGGGCAGGATGGCTGGATTTCGGTGGATGAAATCGAATCGATCGTCGAGGAAGCCAAGGTATTCGTGGCACTGGGTCGTAGCGAACATGCCATCGACGTACTGGAAGAGTACCTTGCCAGCCACCCCCGCGCATCAGCCCATCCCTGGCTCTATCTGATGGAAATTTACCGAAGCCTTCAGCGCAGGGACGACTTTGAGGCCACCTCCAAACGATTTCATCAGGCCATGAACGTGATCTCACCCCAGTGGGAAAGCCCTGGCCAGACCATGATGGTCGTACCGCACAGCCTAGAGGAGTTCCCTCACATCATGGCACGTCTGACCCAAAGTTGGGGCACGCTGGATATTCACGATTTTCTTAATCAACTGCTACAGGACAACCGAGACGGTGAGCGTCAGGGGTTCAGCATGGAAGTACTGCAGGAAATCCTGTTATTGCTGTCTGTTCTCGAAACGCGGGATCACATGCCGCCGCTCAGAAGCTTTTAACTCCTCCGTAGGCTGCTTTCAGCAATAGAATGCGCTAGTTGCTTTCCTTAAGCCAGCGCGCGACATCCATGGCGTAGTAAGTCAGAATACCATCGGCACCAGCACGCTTGAAGGACAGCAAAGCTTCCAGCACGCAAGATTTCTCATCCAGCCAGCCATTCTGTGAGGCAGCTTTCAGCATCGCATACTCGCCACTGACCTGATAGGCAAAGGTTGGCACGCCAAATTCGCCTTTTACCCGGCGAACGATGTCAAGATAAGGCAATCCTGGTTTTACCATGACCATGTCGGCCCCTTCTTCGAGATCCAGAGCAACTTCTTTCAAGGCTTCATCGGTGTTGGCCGGATCCATCTGATAGGTGAATTTGTTACCCTTGCCCAGATTGGCTGCCGATCCGACGGCATCGCGGAAAGGCCCGTAGAACGCCGATGCATATTTGGCCGAGTAGGCAAGTATCCGGGTATGAAGGTAGCCATCGAATTCCAGCGCCTGCCGGATTGCACCGATACGCCCGTCCATCATGTCGGAGGGCGCAACGACATCGGCTCCGGCCTCAGCATGGCAAAGCGCCTGCTTTACCAGCACTTCAATGGTTTCATCATTGAGAACATAGCCACTATCATCTATCAGGCCGTCCTGCCCATGACTGGTATAAGGGTCAAGCGCAATATCGGTGATAACTCCGAGCTCGGGAAAGGCTGCTTTCAGCGCCTTTACGGCACGTGGCACCAGTCCTTCCGGGTTATAGGCTTCTCTGGCATCAAGTGACTTGAGCGACTGATCCACCACTGGGAACAGCGCCAGTGCTGGAATACCCAGCCGAACACACTCATCAGCCGTATTGAGCAGTACATCAATACTTTGCCGTTTAACACCAGGCATGGAAAGAACGTCCTCAATCCGGTTCTGGCCATCAAGAACGAATAGTGGATAAATCAGGTCATTGGTCGTCAATACATTTTCGCGCATCAAGCGACGGGAGAAATCGTCACGTCGCATGCGGCGGGGACGGGCCGAAGGAAATTTACTCATGATGGCTCCTTATCCAAATACTCTGGAGAGTTCCGCGCCCGGATCGGCCTGACGCATAAAAGCCTCTCCAACGAGGAAAGTGTTGACATTGTTTCTGCGCATCAAGGCAACATCCCCGGGTGTGAAAATGCCGCTTTCTGTCACGACAATCCGGTCGGGAGGAATTCTGTCCAGAAGCCCCAGTGTGGTATCAAGGGTGACATCAAAGGTGCGCAGGTTGCGATTGTTGATACCAACAAGCGGTGTTTCCAGCTGCAAAGCAAGTTCGAGTTCTTCACCGTCATGCACCTCAACCAGAACCGCCATGCCCAAATCGTGCGCCACGGCTTCCAATTCCTTCATGCGCGCCAAGTTCAAGGCCGCCACAATGAGCAGGATGCAGTCTGCACCCATGGCCCGGGCTTCATAGACCTGGTAAGGCTGAATCATGAAATCCTTGCGCAGCACCGGAATATTGCAGGCGGCACGTGCCTGTCTCAGGTAGTCCGGGCAACCTTGAAAATACTGTTCATCAGTCAATACGGACAGGCAGGCTGCGCCGTTCTCCGCATATGTCGCTGCAATTTCGGCCGGCCGGAAGTCTTCCCGGATCACCCCTTTGGATGGACTGGCTTTTTTGATCTCCGCAATCACCGCAGGTTTTCCGGCAGCCAATCTGGATCGGATCGCGCCAACAAAATCACGCGGGGGATCCGCCTCTCCCGCTTCGCTACGCATCAGGATCAGCGGTTTCTGTTCCATTGCCGACAAGACTTCGGCATGCTTGGTATCAAGAATTCTTTTCAGGATGTCGGACATTCAGACTTCTTTTCCATTCGGGAAATAGTCGCGGATATCCGCGACGACAGGTTCTATTTTGCCGGGAAGCAAATAATAGGCAGAAATAATGGCATGTATCGTCGGCCTTGGAATACTGGCCTCGGGTTTATTCCAATTCTCGTGCAAACACCAGTAATTGTCGATATCGAAGTTAAGGTGCATACGACAGGTCAAGGGGCGAAATTCATAAATGGAGCATTCGCCATCCCTCAGGAACGGGCAGGGCGTACTCCCGGAGAACTTATGCCGATCATGATGAATGCTTTTCTGAATCGGGACAGGCATGGACCCGATGTGGTCGCCGATATATTGCGCCTCAAAGTCAGCAATAGGCACGTGCACATGGCAACAATGGCCACATCCTCTGGCGCAGGCGGCAAATTGCCCCGCATGATTGAAAATCAGGTCTGCAGTTGACAGCAACTCCTGCAACTTGACCGGAATACGCGCGTTCATCTGAGAAATCCGTGCAGGCAGGGATGTCACCCGGTCCCTGATTTCCGCCGGAACGCTGTTGAAAAAACGGTCCAGATTGTCCGATGCCAGTTCATACCGTTGCTGAAGAGTAATTTCCTTCATGATCAAATCCGTCAAACAGTGCCCGAGAATTCGATCAGTTGCTTGAGTTTTTGCTCCGCAGAGCGGTTATCGATGGACTGCGCTGCCTTTGCAATCCCATCCGTCATGGTATCCGCCAAGCCTGCCACATAAATCGCAGCACCGGCATTCAGCAGCACAATATCGCGCGCCGGACCGGTTTGGCCATTCAGCACGGCAAGAATCATTGCAGCGGATTCCTGTGCATTTTTGACACGAATACTTTCAGCGCGATGCAGTGACATTCCGAATTGCTGCGGATTAAGTATGTACTCGCTCACTCTTCCGTCCTTGAGTTCAGCCACATGGGTGTCACCAGAAAAAGAAATTTCATCCATGCCATCGGCGCCATGCACCACCAGGACATGCTCGCTACCCAGCTGTTGCAATACTCTGGCCAGCTTTCCGGTTAACCCTTTGTCGAAGACCCCCATGACCTGGCGTCGGGCGCCCGCAGGATTAGTCAGCGGGCCCAACAGATTGAACAGGGTGCGAACGCCAAGTTCCCTTCTCACTGGAGCCGCATGTTTCATCGCGCTATGGTGGTTGGGCGCAAACATAAAACCAATCCCGATCGAATTAACACAGTGCGCGACTTGTTTCGGGTCCAGATTCACATTGGCACCAAGCACTTCCAGCACGTCCGCACTTCCACATGTAGACGATACCGAACGGCCTCCATGCTTGGCGACTCTTGCTCCCGCGGCGGCGGCCACAATGGCACTGACAGTTGATACATTGAAGGTCTGGATCCCATCGCCTCCCGTACCGCAGGTATCAATCAGATAGGCGTCACTTGAAAGATTGACCCTGGTTGATAATGCTCGCATCACTTCGGCCGCCGCAGCAATCTCCGCTATCGTTTCACCCTTCATGCGCAAAGCGATCAAGATGCCGGCAATCTGCACCTGAGAATACTCGCCGGACATGATGCCCTGCATCACGGCCAGCATTTCCTCGCGAGCCAAATCCGAGTGATCCAGCAACTTGTGCAATGCACCTTGTGGCGTAATGGTTTGTTCCTGCATGATTGTCGAGTAAGCGGTCGGCAAAAACCGCATTCTGTCACAGGACAAGGGTTTTCGGGTATGGTTACACAATGACCAACTGGAAAAATACGTTGTTGAATCGGCGCCTGCTGATCTGCATCTTTACCGGTTTTACCTCTGGACTGCCACTCTACATCCTCATCAGTCTCCTGCCCGCCTGGTTACGTTCCGAACAGGTCGATCTCAAGGCCATCGGGCTGTTTGCGTTAATACAGTTACCATTTACCTGGAAGTTCGTCTGGGCGCCATTTTTTGATCGCTATGCATTGCCTCTGGGCCGCCGACGGGGCTGGCTGGTGGTCACACAATTGGCACTGCTTCTGTCGATTCCGCTGTTCGGCAGCCTGCACCCCCGTCTGGATTTATGGTCAATTGCTTATCTTGCGATCGTGGTGGCTTTCTTTTCTGCATCACAGGATGTCGTTATAGATGCCTATCGGCGGGAGTTGCTGCCTGACACCGAGCTCGGACTGGGCAACGCCGTACACGTCAACGCTTACAAGATTGCAGGTTTGGTACCCGGAGCATTTTCTCTCGTGTTGGCCGACCATTTGCCCTGGAGTACGGTGTTTCTCGTGACGGCTTTATTCATGCTGCCCGGCCTGTTGATGACATTGCTGGTACGCGAGCCGGAAATCACGCAGCACCGACCCAGAACATTGCGCCAGGCGGTGGTCGACCCATTTCATGAATTCATCCGACGAAAAGGATGGCGCTCGGCAGGAACTGTGCTGGCCTTTATTTTCTTCTACAAACTCGGTGACAGCATGGCAACCGCGCTGGCCACACCGTTTTACCTCGACATGGGATTTTCCAAGACGGAAATCGGGCTGGTGGCCAAAAATGCGGGTTTGTGGCCAAGTGTGATTGGCGGACTGTTAGGCGGCGTCTGGATGGTTAAGCTGGGTATCAACCGGGCACTGTGGCTGTTTGGTGCGATACAGATGGTGGCCATTCTGGGGTTTGCCTGGCTGACCGCCTCAGGGCACAGTCTCGCATGGCTCGCCATAGTGATCGGTGTCGAGGCGTTTGGCGTAGGCCTTGGCACAACCGCATTCGTGGCATATATTGCCCATGCCACCAACCCATTGTATACGGCCACCCAATTTGCCCTGTTCACCAGTCTGGCGGCCGTGCCGCGCACCATTGCCAATGCGGCCACGGGCTATCTGGTGGACAGCATGGGCTGGGCGAGTTTTTTTCTGCTATGTTTCGCATTGGCGATACCTGGGATGCTGCTGTTGACAAAAGTGGCTCCATGGAATGATGAACCGTAATTCTCTCAGCCTCTTTACGCTATTATTAGCTGACAGAATCCGGGTTGATTAGAGCAGGAGCAACAATTGGCACAAGAACAGAAAAGCCTGGCCCATTGGCTGTTATTTCTCGCAGATGCAGAAATACCGGTACTGAAGCACACCGCCCGCGAAATCGCACATTTGCGTGAAAATGAAGACAGTCTCGGGGCGCGCGTTGTTGCTTCCGTCGTGCTGCAGGACCCGATGATGACAGCTCGCCTTCTGCGATATTTGCAGACGCACAAGAACAAGCACCAGTCGCGGGAATTGGTGGAGGTCGAGCAGGCGTTGATGATGATGGGGATTACCCGCTTTTTCGAAAACATCAAACCCGAACCCACAGTCGAGCAGGCGCTACATTCACACCTTGATGCGCTGCTTGAATTGCTGCATGTACTGCATCGAGCCCACCGTGCTTCACGATATGCCCATGACTGGGCCTTGCGTCTGCATGACCTGCATGCCGAAGAAATCCGCATCGCCGCCTTGTTGCACGACCTTGCAGAAATTCTCATGTGGTGTTTTTCCCCGACAGACATGCTTAAGATTCGCGCCATGCAGAAATCCGACAGAACCATGCGCAGCAAGGATGCCCAGCGCCAGGTGCTGGGCTTCACATTGCACGATTTACATCGCGCAGTGGCTGAATCCTGGAACTTGCCGGAACTTCTGGTATCCCTGATGGAAGACGAGCAGGCAGACAACCGTCGCGTTAAAAACGTGAAATATGCCGTCGATCTGGCTCGACATTCCGCCAATGGCTGGGATGATGCTGCTCTGCCGGACGATTATGCCGGTATAGCCGAGTTGCTGCGTATAACAGTTGAAGAGGCCGTTGGGATGCTGGCACCCAAGCAGGAATCAGCCTGATCCGGAACGAATCCAGTACAGCGCCAGCACCAATACCAGCACCAGCAGACTAACCAAGAAATTCCGGGTTTCGCGTCGCTCTTGCATCGCAAGTATGGCGCGGATTTCGGCAACTTCTGCGCTGGTGTTCTGCTGAAGTTGCGCATGTAAAAGACGCGGCAGTTCGGGCAGGATCCGACCCCAAAGCGGGGCCTCTTCCTTGAGTGTTTCCAGCGCGCGACGCCATCCCAGTTGCTCGGACATCCAGCGTTCCAGAAACGGCTTGGCGGTCTTCCATAAATCCAGATCCGGATCAAGGTCTCGCCCGAGTCCTTCGATATTGAGCAAAGTTTTTTGCAACATCACCAGTTGCGGCTGGATCTCCACCCCGAAGCGACGGGACGTCTGGAACAGGCGCAACAATACCCGGCCAAACAAAATATCCTTGAGCGGCCTGTCGAAAATCGGCTCGCACACGGCGCGTATGGCCGCCTCGAACTCGTCTGCACGCGTATCGGCTGGCACCCAGCCGGATTCGATGTGGGCGCGGGCGACTTCCTTGTAATCGCGACGGAAAAAAGCCAGAAAGTTTCGAGCGAGGTAATGCTTGTCGGAGTCAGTAAGCGTGCCCATGATGCCGAAATCGAGAGCAATGTAACGCCCGTCTTTCGCCACCAATATGTTGCCAGGATGCATGTCTGCGTGAAAAAATCCGTCCCGGAACACCTGCGTGAAAAAAATCTCCACACCATCGCGTGCCAGTTTCGGGATATCCACTTCCAGTGCCTGAAGTTGCGCTATCTGGCTGATCGGCGTACCGACCATTCTTTGCATCACCATGACCTGCTCGCGACAGAAATCCCAATGAACTTCCGGCACCAGCAACAGGCTGCCATCCGCAAAGTTTCGCCTCAACTGGCTGCAATTCGCAGCTTCCAGCATCAAATCCAGTTCGTTATGAATATGGCGTCCGAACTCTGCAACCACTTCACGCGGCTTGAGCCGCTTGCCATCCAACCACAGCTTTTCCAACAGCCAGGCAGCAGTATCCAGCAGCCCCAGATCCTTCTCGATCAGAGTCGCAATCCCGGGACGCAGAATCTTGACGGCGACCGGCGTGCCATCAGGCAACGTGGCGAAATGGACCTGGGCTACTGACGCGCTGGCGACCGGAACCGGGTCAAATTCGACAAATACCTGGTGCGCCGCCTGTCCGTAGGCTCGAAAAACCACTTCCAGCACTTCTTCGGCAGAAAACGGCGGCACCTGGTCCTGTAGCCTGGCCAATTCATCTGCGAGATCAAGCGGTATCAAATCACGTCGCGTGGAAAGCATCTGGCCAAACTTGACGAAAATAGGGCCCAGTTTTTCCAGTGCAAGCCGTAAACGCACGGCACGCGTGCCGCTGATCGGGCGCCAGAACAGTAGCCCCTTGACGACAACATTGAAGATTCGGAAACGGGCATGGCCGAGAATGAACTCCTCCAGCCCGTGGCGCAGTGCCACCAACAGGATGCGCAATAGTCGAAACAAACCCATCAGTTTGACGACTCCAGTTTTTCCAGCCGTTTCACCAAGCGCTCGACATCGTTGCGAAGCGCATCGACACCAGCGGTGAAATGATCGAGATGCCGCTTCTTGGCAATCAGAGGCTGCTCCTCCAGCCAGTATTCGGCCAGCATACCGGTTAGGCTTTCGATCTGGCGCTGACCTTCTTGCGCCACGTGCCTGCCAAGACCAACCAGTTGTTGCGCAGGGATGTCCCCGATCAGGCAGGACAGATCTTCCTCGAATTCCCATTCCAGTTGCTGCAGGACTTTACCGATGCCGGCAGCAAGTTCGGCATCCCCTTCCAGCCGGTAATCATCCACCTCTAGCGGCTTGCCGGCCATACGGCGCATGACCGCAACAGGAGAAAGAATAATGGTGGCATCCGGAACAGCGTTCTCGATGGCCGGCACAAACTCTCCACTGTCCACCAGCGTCATCATGCTGAAAACCGGTGCCACTCTGAAACACACGGTCTTTCCGATGTAGGGACGCAACTTCTCAGTCGCCCAGTCATTCTGACGAAGGATATGGTTCAGCGCGGCGTAGAACGGGATCAACCCAACCCCTTTGAAAAGTATCCGCGAAAAGAAATTTGCTTATTGTTCAATATTTCCAGCCTTTGTGTAGGGCCACCACCCCTCCGGTGAGGTTGTGATAATCCACACGGCCAAAACCCGCCTCCAGCATGATCTTCTTGAGCGTTTCCTGGTCAGGGTGCATGCGTATGGATTCAGCCAGATAACGATAGCTGTCTTCATCCCGCGCTAATAACCTACCCATAAGTGGCAGCAGTTTGAAAGAATAGGCATCATAGGCTGGGGCCAAAGGTTTCCATACGTGCGAAAACTCCAGTACCAGCAGGCGGCCGCCGGGCCTGAGGACGCGATACATTTCCCTGAGTGCAGCTTCTTTGTGCGTCATGTTGCGCAGGCCGAAAGCAACAACCACACAATTGAAATACGCATCGGGAAAAGGCAATTTTTCCGCGTCGCATTGTAGTGCAGGAACATTTGCGCCATCGTCGATCAAGCGATCTCGCCCTACAGCAAGCATCGAGGCATTGATATCGGTCAGGATGACTTGTCCTGCCACCCCCACCTTTTTAACGAACAATCTTGACAGGTCGCCGCTACCACCTGCCACATCCAGCACCCGGTCGCCGGGGCGCACACCGCTGGTTTCGACGGCAAATCTTTTCCATAGCCGGTGTAATCCAGCCGACATGACATCGTTCATCAGATCATAACGACTAGCCACCGAATGGAAAACCTCACCGACCTTTTTTGCCTTCTCTTCTTCGGCAACGGTTTTAAAACCAAAGTGGGTATGACTCATGACCGCTCCTTACCTGAAGCCGCCAACCGGTTCAGATACTCCTGCCACATCACGACCTGATGTGTTCCGAGTTCATAAAGGTAATCCCAGGAATAGAGACCGGTATCGTGCCCATCCGAAAATGCCAGTTTGACAGCGTAGTGTCCAACTGGCTCGATCCCGATAATATTGACGTTCTGCTTTCCTGTCTGGAGCACTTCCTGGCCGGGTCCATGGCCACTCACCTCGGCTGATGGGGAATAAACTCGCAAGAATTCGCAGGGCAAAGAGAAGCTCGCACCATCATCAAAGGCAATTTCCAGCAGATGTGATGCCTGGTGAAGCCTGATATCTGTCGGTTTCGGGGAGTTGGGGGTTAGGCCGCTCATGAGAATAAATCATACCAGAAAGTCGATTTTCAAAAATTCCAGCGTTCCGGGAATGAATATCTGGACTTGAAAACAAAAGGGGTGGCACAATGCCACCCCTTTTAATTCGTTCACGCCGGTCAGTGCAGACCCTGGATATAATCAGAGACGGCTGCAATTTCCTGGTCGGACATCCTGGACGCAATCATCTGCATCATTTTGGCCGGGTCATTGGCGCGCTCGCCGGAACGGAAGGTTTTAAGTTGAGCCGTCACGTAATCGGCATGCTGCCCACCGATCCGCGGAAACTGAACAGGTACGCCGGAGCCGGTCGGACCGTGGCATGAGGCACATGCTGCCACACCCTTGGTGGCAATGCCGCCCTTGTAGATTTTTTCGCCCATGGAGCCGGGGCCATTTTCCTTGGCGTTACCGTTTTTGGGTTTCTGGCCCCCGAAATAATTTCCGAGCTTGACCATGTCGTCCGGGGTCAACGTCGCAACCATACCGGCCATGATGGGGTTGTTACGTGCACCCGATTTGAAATCGTTTAGCTGCTTGGAGAGATAAGCAGGAAACTGACCTGCCAGACGGGGATTGGTCGTGATGACACTGTTGCCGTCAGCGTTATGGCATGCAGCGCATACCGTCGTCACAATCGTATCAACATCTGCCTTTGGCGCTTCGGTTTTTGCATTTGCGGAAGACTTCTTGCCATTCGCTGTCTCGGCGGCGCTGGCAATGTTACCCAGGCCCAATGTTGCAGCAGCAATCAGCACCATTGTGGAAAACTTCATGACCTGCTCCTCAGTATTTTTCAAAATTGCCGTGATTTTATCTTATTGGCGGGAGGCCTGCATGTTGTTCATGGTACTATTTTCCGGCATTTTCCAGCCAGAATCGACATGCCACTGTTCCAGAACGCTACCTATTTTGCTTCCGCACACCACCTGCATGAACTGCCGACGGAGGAAAACTGTGTTGAAGTCGCCTTTGCCGGCCGTTCCAATGCCGGGAAGTCAAGTGCAATCAACACACTCGCCAACCATAACCGTCTAGCCTTCGTCAGCAAACAGCCGGGACGGACGCAACTCATCAATTTTTTCACGCTTGGCAACGGCGCGCATTTGGTTGACCTGCCCGGTTACGGCTATGCCAAAGTGCCTGAAGCCATGCGCAAACACTGGCAAAACGTGCTTGCCACCTATCTTTCGACCCGTCCCAGCCTGCGTGGCCTGGTCCTCGTGATGGATTCGCGCCATCCGCTCACTCCGCTTGATTGCCAGATGCTTGACTGGTTCTGCCCCACCGGAAAACCGGTGCATGTCCTGCTCACCAAATCCGACAAGCTTTCACGATCCGAAGCCATGAAAACTCTTTCATCTGTGCGCAAGGAGTTACAGCAGCAATGGCGCAACTGCACCGTGCAACTGTTTTCCAGCCTGAAAAAACAAGGCGTGGAAGAAGTGGAAAAAGTGGTAGGTCCCTGGTTATATCGTGCCGGAGAAGCTGCTGAAAGCTGACGCCGCCGTCCTCGATCAGCAGTGCCGCCCCTAAAAACTCTTTCTAGCCGCCTCCAACGTCTTGTCAATCTCCGCATCCCCATGCGCCGCCGAAACAAATCCTGCCTCGAAGGCTGACGGTGCGAGATAAACACCCGCATCCAGCATGGCGTGGAAAAAGCGGTTGAATGCATCCTTGTCCGACTTCATCACCTCGGCATAACTGGTCGGGCAAGCCTCGCTGAAATAAACCCCGAACATCCCGCCCACACTCTGGGCACTGAATCTCACCCCTTTCGCTTCGGCAACGGATGACAGACCATTAACGAGCTGATGGGTTCTTGCGCTGAGACGTTCATAAAATCCCGGTTCCTGCACCAGTTGCAACGTTGTCAGACCGGCAGCAACCGCCACCGGATTGCCGGAAAGGGTCCCGGCCTGATACACCGGACCGACCGGTGCAAGGCACGCCATGATGTCCTTGCGTCCACCAAAAGCGCCGACTGGCAGACCACCCCCGATGACCTTCCCCAGCGTGGTAAGGTCGGGCTTGATGCCGTAGAGCGCCTGTGCGCCGCCCAGTGCGACTCTGAAGCCGGTCATGACTTCATCAAAAATCAGAACGGCACCATGCTTGGTGCACAGGGCCCGAAGCGCCTCGTGAAAACCCGGGGCAGGGGCAATCAGATTCATGTTGCCGGCAACCGGCTCCACGATGACACAGGCAATTTCATCGCCGATCTGACTGAACAAAGACTCAACACCGCTCGTGTCGTTATAAGACAGCGTCAGCGTATGTGCAGCCACTTCAGTCGGCACCCCTGCAGAGCTGGGCTGACCGAAGGTGAGCGCACCGGATCCAGCCTTGACCAGCAATGCATCGGCATGGCCGTGATAGCAACCTTCGAACTTGACGATCTTGCTGCGACCGGTAAACCCTCTGGCAAGGCGGATGGCACTCATAGTGGCCTCGGTACCTGAACTGACCAGACGAACCTGCTCCAGGCTGGGCATCAGTTTGATCAGAAGTTCGGCCATGTCGAGTTCTCGCGCAGTCGGCGCACCGAAGGACAGGCTGTTGCCCGCCGCTTCCCGCACGGCCTCGATCACCGCGGGATGTGCGTGACCAAGAATCATCGGTCCCCAGGAACCGACATAGTCAATGTACCGTTTGTCGTCTTCGTCCCAGACGAAAGCGCCCTGACCGCGTTTGAAGAACACGGGAGTGCCGCCAACCGAACGAAAGGCGCGTACCGGCGAATTGACTCCTCCGGGGATCAGTTGCTGGGATTGTTCAAACAGTTGCTGGTTTCTACTCATGGTCAGTTCAATCGAAATAAGTTGGATAAATCTCTTGCGGCCCGGATAACATCGGGAGCATCAAATACTGCGCTGATGACCGCAATTGCATCTGCACCGGCAGCAATAGCCAGTGGCGCATTTTGCAACGTGATGCCGCCGATGGCAACGACAGGTATGTCCAGTCGGCCGTTCGCATCACCCAGCAGGGTGAGCGGGGCATGAGGCGCTTGCGGCTTGGTGAAAGATGCAAACATGCTGCCAAAAGCCACATAGTCCGCACCCTCCTGCTGCGCTTTTAGCGCAAGCTGCAAATCATCGTAGCAACTAACGCCGATGATGCTGGCAGCGCCCAGCTTGCTCCGGGCCAAGGCAACGGCATCATCGTCGCGCCCCAGATGAACGCCATCAGCACCCGCAGCCAGCGCGAGGTCAATATCGTCATTCACGATCAACGGTACTTCAAACTGTTTGCAGAGGTACGCCAGTGCCTTCACCATCGCCAGATGCGGTGCACCGACGGTCTTGTTACGATACTGGATAACACTGGCACCGCCCTTCAGGCAGTCTTCCACACCTTCGGCCAGGTTTCCCAGCGCATCTGCATCCGGCGTGATGGCGTATAGACCGCTAATCTTCTTTGGATTCATCCTCGTCGCGCGCCCAGAACAGCCGATCAGGAATATATTGCCCCATGCCAGGCCGGAATGCGCCCTTGAGAGCGGCCCAGGTGTATTCCTGGGCTTCGGCAACAGCCTCTTCCACGCTCAGTCCGTGGGCCAAACAGGCGGCAATGGCCGAGGTCAACGTGCACCCGGAGCCGTGATAGCTTCCTGTCAGGCGATCCCAGCGCCAGGACCGCACGTTGCCGTTCTGGGAATACAGTGTGTTAGTCACGTCATGGGTCCGTTCATGAGTCCCGGTGATGAGCACGTGCTCGCAACCCGATGACAACAATCTTTTACCGGCTTCATCGAGAGAGCCATTCTCTTCGTTATCCTCACTGTCATCCATGAAAGCAAGCCGACGCGCCTCGATACTGTTGGGCGTAATCAGGGTGGCCTGAGGCAACAACAGATCGATCATGGCCTCCTGCATTTCCTCGGTGGTCAATTCATCCCCCCGTCCGGAGGCCAATACGGTGTCCATGACGAGCGGAATATCCGGGTAATCAGCCAGAATTTCGGCAATGACGGTAATGTTCTCGACACTGCCCAGCATGCCGATCTTGAAGGCTGAAACCGTCATGTCCTCCAGAACTGCCCGCGCCTGCTCTTCAACCCATTCCGCATCGAACACCATGATGTTGTCGACACCCAGCGTATCCTGAACGGTAATCGCCGTCACAACAGAAGCAGGATGACAACCAATACTGGCAAGCGTAAGGATGTCAGCCTGCAAGCCGGCACCGCTGGTTGGGTCGGTAGCGGCCAGGGTAAGCACAACGGGAGGTGTCTGAGCCATGATGAAAACAGTCTGATAAAGGTGCATTTTAGCCTACCTCGCCATTCTGCGCCGCTTTGGGCTATGATTGAAACCACTGTCTCAGCAAAGTCAAACAAAGGAGCAAGCGGCATGGCAAGAATGGTGAAATGCGTAAAACTGGGCCGGGAAGCAGAAGGCATGGACTTCGCGCCTTATCCAGGCGAACTGGGGAGGCGGATCTACGAAAATGTGTCCAAAGAGGCGTGGGAGGGATGGAAAAAACACCAGACCATGCTGATCAACGAACACCGACTGAGCCTGGCGGATTCGCATGCGCGCAAATATCTGGCAGAGCAGACCGAGGCCTATTTCTTCGGCGATGGCGCTGAAAAACCTTCCGGATTCGTGCCTGAGTAACCTCAAGCCATTACGAATTGCCCTGTTGAGTTTTTATCCTGAGAGGATTTGCATTGGTGGCTGTGATCAAGTTGAATGCCCCGGAATACTACCTCAACCGTGAACTGGGCATACTTGCCTTCAATCGGCGTGTGCTGGCCCAAGCCGAAGACGAATCCAATCCGTTGCTGGAACGATTGAAATTTCTGTGCATCGTCAGCAGCAATATGGATGAGTTTTTTGAGGTGCGGGTTGCAGGGCTTAAGGAACAAATTCAGTTCAACACGACCTTTACCGCAGCAGATGGTATGAGCCCGCGTCAGGTTTTTACGCAAGTATGCAAAGTCGCACACGAAATCGTGGCGAGGCAGTATCAGGTACTCAACGAAATTCTGATCCCAAGGCTGCAATCCGAAGGCATCACTTTCTTGCGCCGCACCCACTGGGATGACGCCCAGCGTGAATGGATTCGTAACTTTTTCTTCAACGAACTCAAACCCGTGCTCACCCCCATCGGGTTGGACCCATCCCATCCGTTTCCGCGGCTGCTCAACAAAAGTCTCAATTTTGCAGTTGAACTGGATGGCAAGGATGCTTTCGGCCGCAATTCAGGCATTGCCATTGTGCAGGCGCCACGGGCTCTTCCGCGCGTCATCCGCATGCCTAGCGAGATCTCCGGTTGCGAATTTGGTTTTGTATTTCTTTCATCCATTCTTCATGCCCACGTCGGCGAGCTTTTTTCCGGCATGACGGTTAAAGGCTGTTATCAGTTCCGGGTCACACGCAATAGTGATCTTTTCGTGGATGAAGAAGAAATCAAGGATTTGCGCGAGGCCTTGCAGGGTGAGCTCAGTCACCGGCAGTTTGGCGATGAAGTACGGCTCGAAATTGCAGACAACTGCCCACCCGAGATGTCCGCGTTTCTTCTGAGACAGTTTGATCTGAGCGCAGACGATCTCTATCAGGTACATGGACCGGTCAATCTGGTACGTCTGATGCAGATTCCAGACTGGGTGGATCGACCTGATCTGAAATTTGCGCGCTACTCTCCCAGCCTCCCGAAAGAACTTAGCAAGGAGGAAGATATTTTCAAGGCGATCCGCAAGAGTGACATCCTCATGCACCTGCCTTTTCAGTCGTTCAACCCCGTGGTGGACTTCATTCAGCAGGCAGCAGCCGACCCTGGTGTGCTGGCCATCAAGCAGACGGTTTACCGTACCAGTTCCGACTCCACCCTGATGCAGGCCTTGATTGATGCGGCACGCAGAGGCAAGGAAGTGACCGTGGTTGTCGAGCTCATGGCCCGATTTGATGAAGAAGCGAACATCAACTGGGCAGCACGCCTGGAAGAAGTAGGCGCTCACGTTGTATACGGAGTGGTGGGGCACAAGACGCATGCCAAAATGGCCATGGTCATTCGTCGTGAAGAGGGCAAGCTATGCCGCTATGTCCATCTGTCCACCGGCAACTATCACCAGCGCACGGCACGTTTTTACACCGACTTTGGCCTGCTGACCTGCCATGCGGAAATCGGCGAGGATGTGAACGACATTTTTGCCCAACTGACGGGGCTGGGCAAAGCCACCAAACTGCGCCACCTGTGGCAATCGCCCTTTACCTTGCACCAGAAACTGCTCAAAGCCATCGAAAATGAAGCTGAAATTGCCAAATCCGGCAAGAAAGCACGCATCATCGCAAAAATGAATGCCCTGCTGGATCCCGATATCATTCGGGCACTCTATTCGGCTTCGATCGCCGGGGTTGAAATCGACCTGATTGTTCGCGGCGTCTGTGCCTTGCGTCCTGGCGTTCCCGGGATTTCCGAAAACATCCGTGTACGCTCCATTGTCGGTCGCTTTCTGGAACATTCGCGAATTTTCTACTTCCACAATGGCGGTGCGCAAAACCTCTATCTCGCCAGTGCCGACTGGATGTATCGAAACTTCTTTCGTCGGATTGAATGCTGCTTCCCCGTACTTGACGCCAAGTTGAAACGCAGGGTCTACAGGGAGGGACTGGAACCCTACCTGAAAGACAACAGCCATGCCTGGGAGATGTTACCGGATGGCAACTATCGCCAGAAAAAAACAAATCGTGCGCAACCCTTCGGCGCACAGAACCATTTACTGGCAGAGTTCGGGCAGGAACTTGCCCGGGAGCAATGATCTGTTTTAGGCGACCAAGGTCAATGCAATGTTGGCATCTTTCCAATATGCCGCTTCGGCCGCCAGTTCGGCTTCGGTAAGAGGATTATCAGCAAGCCACCCGGCTTGGATCTGGAGTTTGAACCCTCCGGCTCTCACCAAGGAAAGTTTCAACTCTGGTAACTCCGCATCCATGCGGTTGCGATGAAACAGTACTGCCAGCCTTAGCGTCATGATCAATGCCACACGATCATCATGTGCCGGCGGCAACTCCAGCTTGGTCAACGCACGTCGTTGCGCCCGCAGCAGGAGCCCCAGTACTTGCTGATCCATCCTGGAAAAACCAGGCATATCGGCATTTTCAATAATGTAGGCTGAATGTTTGTGATAGCCGGAATGTGCAATGGACACGCCGATTTCATGCAGATTCGCCGCCCAGCTCAGGTACTGGCGCGCCACCTCTTCCTCCATCAGCAATCCGGGTGAAATCTGTTCGAGCAGATTTAGTGTCAATGCCTGTACGCGCTGCGCCTGCGGCGCGTCCACGTGATATCGACGCTTGAACTGGCGCACGGTCGCCTGGCGCGTATCTTGATGATGCATACGGCCAAGCAGCTCGTACAGCACCCCTTCACGCAACGCCCCACTAGCAACCGTCATCTGCTCGATGTTCAACTCCGCAAAAGCCGCTGACATGATGCTGAAACCACCGGCAATGACAGCCGAACGCTCAGCAGACAACCCTGGTAGATCAAGTTTGCGGATTTCCTTGGCCTTGAGCAGCAGATTCTTCAATGCTGCAAGACCGGTACGCGTGATGGCCCCATCTGAAAGCCCATTGAGGCGGAGGATTTCACCCAAGGCACGTGCCGAGCCGGATGAGCCAACCGCCTCGTGCCAATGGTCAGCGGAGAAATTGCGCCGTATCCCCTGAATTTCTGATCGCGCCGCAATTTCGGCCCGACGCAAGTTGCCTTCCGAAAGCTTGCCGTCTCCGAAATAGCGCAGGCTATAGCTAACACACCCCATATAGAGGCTTTCCATCTGCTGCGGCTCAAAACCTTGACCAACAATGAATTCCGTTGAGCCGCCACCGATATCGATGACCAGCCGTTTGCCAGAGAACTGTGGCAGGCTGCGAGAAACACCGACAAAAATCATGCGCGCCTCTTCACGGCCGGCGATGATCTCTATCGGAAATCCGAGCGCCTCCTGCGAACGGGCGAGTAGTTCGGGGGCATTCTTGGCTACGCGGAAAGTGTTGGTTGCCACCGCCCTTACAGCACGGGGATCGAGCCCACGCAGTCGTTCGCCAAAGCGGCGCAGGCAATCGACCGTGCGCCCGATGGCCTCGCGCGAAATCATCTTGTCCGGACCAAGCCCCGCTCCCAGTCTCACCATGTCCCGCAGGGAGTCGTGCATAAACAATTGCTCGCCTTCCACCCGCGCCATTTGAAGGCGAAAACTATTGGAGCCGAGATCAACGGCCGCGATTTCAGTCAGAACGGGCTGGGTAGAGGGTTTCAAATTGTTTTGGTGTGAAATGCCTGCTACTGCAGGGTTTCTTTTTCCATCTCCTGAACTGAAGTATGACGCACATCCTTGCCCTTGACCATATATACCACATATTCGGCAATGTTCTTGGCATGATCTCCCATGCGCTCGATAGCTTTGGCAATAAACATGATTTCCAGTGTCATGGAAATGGTACGAGGATCCTCCAGCATGAAGGTGATGAGCTGGCGCATGACGGCACGAAAGTCGTCATCCACCTGCATATCCTGACGTGCAACCTCGACAGTTCGGCTGACATCCAGGCGGGCAAATGCATCCAGTGAAATGCGCAACATCTCGCGCACCTGCAAGGTCATTAACTTGATCTCGTTAAACCGCAGAGAATACAGACGGTCAGCTTCGTAGATTTTTTGCGCGACACGGGCAATCTTGGTCGCCTCGTCACCGATTCGTTCAAGGTCGGTAATGGTCTTGACCATCATCATGATCATGCGCAGATCACCCGCAGCCGGCTGGCGGCGGGCGATAATTTTGGTACATGCCTCATCAACAGCGACTTCCAGGGCATTGACCGCATGATCCCGTTCGACCACCTGAGCTGCTAACGCAATATTGGCTTCGGTCAGCGCTTCCACCGCATTCGCAATCTGCTCCTCAACCATTCCGCCCATCTGCATAACCTTGGATCTGACCGACTCCAGTTCGGCATCATATTGCTTGTAGGTGTGTTCAGATTGCATGGTGAAATTCCTTGCCAGTATTCAAAGCGTCCAGTCTAGTAAGATAATGTGACAGGCACGTTACCGTGTCATGGTTTTAACGCCATCCTGTGTCGCCAGCAGCAGCACGTCGGCAGGACGCGCAGCGAACAGTCCGTTCGTTACCACGCCGACAATCTGGTTGATCCTGGCTTCCAATTCGACCGGATTGGAGATGGTCAGGCCATGCACGTCAAGAATGACATTGCCGTTATCCGTAGTGAAATCACGAAGTTGAGGCTGGCCGCCGAGTTTGACCAGCTCACGCGCCACCTGGCTACGCGCCATGGGCAGGACTTCCACCGGCAGCGGAAATTTTCCAAGCACAGGCACCAGTTTGCTTCCATCACATATGCAGATGAACTTTTTGGCAACGGCAGCCACGATTTTTTCTCTTGTCAGCGCGCCGCCGCCGCCTTTGAGCATGTGCATGTGTTCGGTGATTTCATCCGCACCATCCACGTAAATATCCATGCTATCCACGTTATTCAGATCGAATACTTCGATACCATGGCTACGCAGACGCTGTGCCGTCGCTTCGGAACTTGCGACTGCGCCCTCAATCTTGTGCTTGACCTTGGCCAGTTCATCGATGAAATAGTTGGCTGTCGATCCGGTTCCAACGCCGATAATCCCTTCCTTGACATATTCGACGGCCTTTTTCGCCACAGCCTGTTTGAGTTCGTCTTGTGTTGCCATTTAGCGCTCCTGTTTTCTTTATAATGCCTGAAACTCAGATGATACACGCGTGCCAGCCGATGAAAAACGACTATCTGGAAAAAATACTGACCGCCCGCGTTTACGATGTCGCCGTCGAAACTCCGCTGGACCTGGCAGCCAATCTTTCACAGCGTACCGGCAACCACATCCTGCTCAAGCGCGAGGACATGCAACCCGTGTTTTCCTTCAAGATACGCGGCGCATACAACAAAATGGCTCGCCTCAGTGCTGCACAAAGAAAACGCGGCGTGATTTGCGCCTCGGCTGGCAACCATGCGCAGGGCGTGGCGCTTTCGGCGCAAAAGCTTGGTTGCCGCGCTGTCATCGTCATGCCGACCACTACCCCGCAGATCAAAATTGACGCCGTGGCCAGTCGTGGCGCCGAGGTCGTCCTGGCAGGAGATTCATATGACGAGGCCAGCGCTCATGCCAGAATGCTGGAAAAACGTGACCAACTGACTTTTGTGCACCCGTTCGACGATCCCGACGTCATCGCCGGGCAGGGCACTATCGCCATGGAAATCCTACGCCAGCATCCCGAACCGGTTTATGCCATTTTCTGCTGCGTCGGCGGTGGTGGCCTGATCTCGGGTGTGGCAGCTTATGTAAAGCGTTTACGTCCTGACATCAGGATCATTGGGGTAGAGGCCGTTGATGCGGACGCCATGACCAGATCGCTCGCTGCAACTAAGCGTATCAGACTTGAGCAGGTCGGACTTTTTGCTGATGGGGCCGCGGTAAAGTCCGTAGGCAAGGAAACTTTTCGTCTTTGTCGGCAATATGTGGATGAAATGGTGCTGGTCGATACCGATGCCATCTGCGCCGCAATCAAGGATGTGTTTGAAGATACGCGTTCGATCCTGGAACCCGCGGGTGCTCTGGCCATCGCCGGAGCCAAGGAATATGCCAGTCGCCACAAACTCCGGGGAAAAACCCTGATCGCCGTAGCCAGCGGTGCCAATATGAACTTCGATCGCCTTCGTTTTGTCGCCGAACGCGCCGAATTGGGTGAACAGCGTGAAGCCGTGCTTGCAGTCAGCATCCCGGAAACGCCGGGAAGCTTCAAGAAATTCTGTTCACTGCTTGGCGTCAGAAACATCACAGAATTCAACTATCGTTTTTCTGATGCAAAAACCGCGCATGTGTTTGCAGGGGTTCAGGTCGCGAATCGCGCGGAATCCCTCAAGCTGGTTGAAAAGCTGCGTAAGCACAACCTCCCTGCGCTCGATCTGACAGACGATGAAATGGCCAAATTGCACATTCGGCATCTGGTCGGCGGCCATGCCCCGCAGGTGAAAGATGAACTGTTGTACCGCTTTGAGTTTCCCGAACGCCCGGGTGCCCTGATGCGTTTTCTGGAAAACATGAGCGCCGGCTGGAACATCAGCCTGTTTCACTACCGCAATCACGGCGCCGACTATGGCAGGGTACTGGTCGGCATGCAGGTCCCGGCAGATGAACAACCGAAATTCCAGAAATTTTTGAGTAATCTGGGATACGCCTATTGGGACGAAAGCCAAAATCCGGCTTACAGGCTATTTTTGGGCCCGTCCTGAGTTATAGCGTACCCACCGTTTTACTTGCAGCCTCGCTCCGCAGCCCAGCTGAGTACGCCTTCTAGCGCCTCACCAGCCGCACCATCAAGAGCTGCCACTCCGCCTTGCGCATCCGCACTTGTGGCAGGTCGTTCTGCCTTGACCAGCGTCGACTGTGCCACCGCTTCCCTGCCGGTGCCCGTCAACAGTTCCGCTCGCAGCTGAACTATTCCCCGACTACCTGAAGGTGTATCGAAGACCTGATCAAAAACCTCAACCGTAACGCGAAGTGTGCATGAAATCGTGCCCGCGCCATGAAGCCGCTGTGCCATGCGGCGATTGAGCAACTTGTCCGGCGAAGCAACCCAGAGGCTCTCGGTGTACGAAAACACTTGGGCAGGATTCTTATATGCCAGCCGGTAGCGTATCTCACTGCCTTCCAATCCTGGCGCAGACTGAACCTCCGCCAGCCGTATGGGCAGCACGAGAGGAGTCACGTCGGAAGGAATGCCAAAATCGTATAGGGCAGCCTGACGGTCTGTCTTGGGCAGGCTGCCGCAACCGGCAAGCATGAGGAGAATCATCAAGGCAAACTTGTTTTTCATGGCTGGAATCCTTTCTCTCCCGGCCCGGGCGCAGGCTGCGGTTTACCAAAAATAAGACTATTGGGGTGCTGTTCAATTTGATTTACGAGTCGATTGATGCTGCTGGCATCCTGTTGCAACTGCCGGGTCAACTCATGCACTCGCGGCAATGTATCGTCGTTAAGTGTATCTGCCAACGCCAGGCTGGACTGTTCGATGTGGCGGCCGATACGTTCGAATTCCTGCAGGGTGTGTTGCATTTGCGTCAAGGGCGGGCGTGCGGTATCCGAAGTCACCTTCATGCTGGAAGAAGCCAGACGTACGGCTTCCAGTGTTTTCGCAAGCTCCTCGGGTCGTATTTCATCCAGTAGACGGCTGGCTTTATCGGTGGCGACATGCGACGATTTCATCAGCGCCTCGAGCTCCCCGCTGGATCGTTCCAGATTGGCCAGCAATCTATTGATTTTATTTATATTTTCATCATCAAATACTCGATTAAGCGATTTGATCAACTGGGCAGCATCCCTTTCCAGCAACTTGGTCTGCCCCATAATTTCCTTACCGGAGTTCATCATCATGCTCAGATTGGATTCTTTCATGGGGATTCGCTGGTTGCCGATCGGCGCAAGATTTGCGCCGGTATCGTCCAACTCGATATAAGACAGGCCTGTCAGCCCCTGAGATGCCAACTGGGCAAAAGTCCCGCGCGTGAGCCTCAGGTTACTGTTGACAGCAATCGTGACCAGAATGATTTTCGGGTTGTTAGAATCGATGGCAATAGTGCGTACCTGTCCTGCATCCACCCCGCGATAACGCACCGCCGTTTGCGGATTAAGGCCTGCTACCGGATATTCTGACGCAACGACATACTCGTTCTCGACCACATGCGCACCACCTAGCCACCAAAAACCGGCGATCAGTCCACCACAGAGGAATATCGCAAACAGGCCGGCAATAAAGGCATAAGCACGGTTTTCCATCAATGAGTCTCCAGATTTTTCAGGCGATGCTTTACGCCCTCGAAGAAATTTTGCACGAAAGGATGCTTGACCGCGCTCAATTCGGACGGCGTACAGCAGGCCACGATGCGCTGGTCGGCAAGTACGGCAACACGATCCGTCAAAGAAGCCAGTGTATCCAGATCATGCGTGACAAAGATCACAGTGAGCCCTAACTGATGTCTTAAGTTCTTGATCAATTGAACAAATTTCTCACTGCGATCGGGATCCAGCCCGGCCGTCGGCTCATCCAGCACCAGCAATTCCGGCTCCAGCGATAACGCACGCGCCAGACCCACCCGCTTGATCATGCCACCGGAGAGTTGTGCCGGAAGCAGCCAGGCATGCCTGGGCTCCAGTTCCACCAATGCCAGTTTATGCATGACCAGCAAATGGATCGTGTCTTCATCAAACTGGCGTAGTTCGCGTAACGGAAACGCAATGTTCTCGAATACGCTGAGCGCCGAAAACAGCGCCCCTTGCTGGAACAGCATGCCGAAACGGTTGCGTAGCTGACGCTGTCCGTAGCGGTCCATCTCGGACAGAGCGCTGCCGAACAACAGAACCTCGCCACGCGACGGCTCGGTCAGTCCGACAATGTGACGCAACAGAGTTGTCTTGCCGCTTCCGGAGCCTCCGACCAACGCCATGACTTCACCATGAAGAACCTCTAGCTCAAGATCGCGGTGAATGACCGTGGTTCCATATTCGGTCCACAGGCCATGCACCTCGCAAACCGGCGGCCTGGCATTCATAATCCGACACTCCGGGTTGCAATGGCAAAAATGGCATCCACCAGAATAACCGCTGTAATGGCCACCACTACCGAAGTCGTCGTGCTGGATGACAGGCTTTCGGTATTGGGTTTGACGCGCAGGCCGAAATGGCAGGCGATCAACGTCACCAGCAGACCGAACATCAGTCCTTTGATCATCGCCAGTGAAAGGTTGACCGGTTTGACCACGCGCGGCAAATGATCAAGAAAAAATTCGGGACCAATTCCCAATTGAAGATAAGCCGCCAGCATGCCGCCGATCAGCGCCCAGAGTGAAGTCCAGAACACCAGCAAAGGCGCGATCAGCGTAAGCCCGATCACCTTGGGTAGAATCAGCCGCAAAACACGCGAAATTCCCATCGTGGCAAGCGCATCGATCTCCTCTGTCACCCGCATGACACCAATTTGCGCCGTCATGGCGGAACCGGAACGGCCTGCCACAAGCACAGCCATCAGAATGGGGCCGAGTTCACGGATCACCGCCAATCCCAGAATATTAATGATAAAAATATCTGCCCCGAATTTGCGCAACTGCAACGCCATCAGGTAACTCATCGCGATGCCGATCATGAACCCCACCAGCGCAGTCACCGGTAGTGCCATGACGCCGCCCTTGTAGACATTGGCGGAAATTTCCTTCCACGGGATTTCTTGCGGGTGACGCAGCAGGTGTAACAGCTCCAGTACCAGCGCACCCAGCAAACCGACAAAATCTACCAGTTGCTCGACAAATCTCAAATAACCATCCCACAAGCGCTGCAGTCCGGTTTTCATGTGACCTGCACCCGCCCCGACTGAATGTCGTTTTGGCAAGGACTGAAGCAGGACGAACTGGTCTCGGTGCTCAGGTTGCAAAGTCATGCGCTGGTCAAGCTTGTAACCCCAGCCGGCCAACAGCATGGCTGCCGCCGCACTGTCGATCTGTTCGACTCCGGTCAGATCCCAGTGGATAAATGGGTCGGCAAATAATGGGCGCAACTGCTCGCGCAGGTCGGCAAAATTATTATCGACCTCACGCAATGACCAGTTCCCCGTGAACAGCACGCGCCGCCCACCGGCAGGATGATCCTCGACACGGAACATCGCGTCTGCCATGGTTGCTCCCTTTATTGTTCAAGGCATTTTAGCCTCAGGGCAGATGCGCGGATATAATTTGCTTGTTTAATTTGAGGAATCTTCCATGAAAAGCTATCGCAAGGAACTCTGGTTCAACGCCCCGGCCCGCATGGCCTTCATTAATATCACCGGCGAAGTGGAAGGATGCCTGCGCGAAAGTGGTGTCCGCGAAGGCCTGGTGCTGATTAACGCCATGCACATCACGGCCAGCGTCTTTATCAACGATGACGAATCCGGCCTGCATCATGACTATGGCGTATGGCTGGAAAAGCTCGCTCCGCACGAACCGGTGAGCGGCTACCACCATAACCGCACTGGCGAGGACAACGCCGATGCCCACATGAAACGGCAGGTCATGGGACGCGAAGTGGTCGTGGCGATCACCGATGGCCGGCTGGATTTTGGCCCGTGGGAACAGATTTTCTACGGCGAATTCGACGGACGACGCAGGAAGCGGGTGCTGGTAAAAATTATTGGGGAGTAGGCTATTCGATCAGCTTCGGCTAAGCCACCGATGCCCATCTTTCAAGCCGTCTGAAACCGGTACATCGCCAGACTGCCCAGCAAGTTAGGAAACATTCCAACCGGCTTGCCGTCGGTCATCACCAGCCTTTCACGGACATGGATGCCATGACCGCCGCAAAAAGTATCGAAATCGGCGATGGTACACATATGCACATTTGGGGTGTCGTACCACTGGTAGGGCAAAGTGGGCGACACCGGCATGTTGCCCATGAGGATGTTGAGGCGGTGCTTCCAGTAGCCGAAGTTGGGGAAAGTCACAATGACTTCCTTGCCCACACGCAGCATGTCGAGGACAATGCGCTCGGTCTGGTAAACCGCTTGTAGTGTCTGCGACAAAATAACGACGTCAAACGAGTTGGCATCGAAACCGGAGAGACCCTCTTCCAGATTCATCTGGATGACGTTGATGCCGTTCCTGACGCAGGCCAGTACGTTGGCATCTTCCTTCTCCACGCCATAGCCACGCACGTTCAGGGTATCTCGCAGGTAGCCGAGCAAAGCACCGTCGCCGCAGCCGAGATCGAGCACCTTGGCACCCGGAGTGATCCAGCGAGCGATCGCGGCAAAGTCACGGCGCTCGGCAGCCGCTTCGGCAAAGTGAGTATGCGCTTGCGGGGGAACGTGCGTCATTCGATGTTCTCCATATAGGCGCGCACAATGTCGTGGTAATGCTTGTCCGGCATCAGGAAGGCATCATGGCCATGTGCGGCCGTCAGCTCGGCATATGTGACAGAAAGCTCGTTGTCCAGCAGAGCCTTGACGATCTCGCGCGATCGCGCAGTGGCAAAACGCCAATCGCTGGTAAACGATACCACCAGGAAATCGGCTTTGGCCTTGGACAGGGCAGCACTCAAGTCCCCGCCATACTCTGCCGCAGGGTCGAAATAATCCAGTGCGCGCGTCATGCGCAGGTAGGTATTGGCATCGAACTCACCGGCAAATTTATCACCCTGATACCGCAAATACGACTCCATTTCGAATTCAACGTCGAAACTGTATTTGATCTCACCTGAGCGCAGCTTACGTCCAAACTTGGCTCCCATGGCATCGTCCGAAAGATAGGTGATGTGCCCCAGCATGCGTGCGATTCTCAGGCCGCGGCGAGGCACGACGCCGTGTTCGTAGAAATCCCCGCCATGAAATTCCGGATCGGTGATGATAGCCTGTCGCGCCACTTCGTTGAATGCCATGTTCTGTGCGGTCAGGTTGGGCGCAGCGGCAATGACCAGCGCATTTCTGACACGGTCGGGGAAAGTCAGTGTCCATTGCAGCGCCTGCATGCCACCTAAGCTGCCACCGACGATGGCAGCGAACTGGCGAACACCAAGGTAATCGGCAAGGCGGGATTGCGCCTGCACCCAGTCTTCAACCGTCACCAAGGGAAATGCCGAGCCCCAGGGTTTACCCGTGTCCGGGTTGATGCTGGCGGGGCCGGTCGAGCCGCTGCAACCGGCAAGATTGTTGACACCGATGACGAAAAAACGGTTGGTATCCAGTGGCTTGCCGGGGCCGATCATGTTGTCCCACCAGCCCGGATGCTTGTCTTCCTCGCTGTATTTGCCGGCGACGTGATGCGTGCCTGACAGGGCGTGGCAAATCAGGATGGCGTTGGAACAGTCAGCATTGAGTGTCCCGTAAGTTTCGAAGATCAGTTCGTACTGAGGCAGTATTGCCCCGGATTTCAGTGCAAGCGGCTCGCTGAAACTGGCCGTTTGCGGGATGACGATACCGACAGATGATGTATCTTGCATGTCAGGATTATACAATGGCAGGGTTACAGAGGACATCGCCATGACCATCCAATCCTATTTGAACACCAGACCGCAGATCGGCCACAACGTTTTCATCCACCCTTCGTCCAGCGTGATCGGTGACGTCATACTGGGTCATGACGTATCGGTATGGCCGGGTGCGGTAATTCGTGGGGACGTCAACGTCATCCGAATCGGTTCAGGGACCAATGTGCAGGATCTTTCGATCCTGCACGTCAGCCATAAATCCGTAGAGGACCCCGGCGGTGCGCCGCTCATCATCGGAAATGACGTAACCATAGGTCACAACGTGATTCTGCACGGCTGTGAAATTGGTGACGAATGCCTGATCGGCATGGGCGCCATCGTTATGGATAAAGTTATTGTGCAGCCCCGCGTGCTGGTCGGCGCAGGCTGCCTGGTGCCGGAGGGCAAGGTACTGGAAAGCGGTTATCTGTATCTGGGCAGCCCGGCAAAGCGGATCAGGCCCCTGTCAGAAGACGAACTGGCTCACCTGGCCTATTCGGCGCAGCATTACATCCGACTGAAAAACGATTACCTGACTTCTCAGCGAGGATAATCTGCTTCTCCACTGCTTACCAGTAAGGTGGTGGACTGGGAAGATCCACACCGCAACCACACTTTCCTGCCGATTTCATGTAGTCATTCAGGCTTTTGCATTGGGTACAACGTACGAGTAAAGGACTGAGGTGTGCCGGCACCCAAACACCAAACACCCCGCCCGCAGAGAAGTCTGCATTGTAGAATTTGTCCATCATTTCGTTATGTGCGCCACTCTGATAAATTTGCCTGGGGTCTTCCACACTTTCCCAGGCAGTAGCGGTGTAGAAACGTCCACCAACCCCGGCAGTCAGCATACCGACAAAGCCTTGCATTTTGGTAGCATCCATGAATATGCGACGGGAATACTCCCGTACAGTCTCCGCTTCCTGATCGGATCTGGACTGAAGCGAAGTCAGGGTGAATGCACCGGGAATCACCGCTTTGTTTGCATGTGTGGCCACGCTATTGCCGAAACCGATAGGCCCCATTGAACGGGGTTGCACAATAACTTGCAATCCAAGCTGATGAGGCACTGCAACTGAATCAAAATACCCCACAACAGAACGGATCCCACCAGACTCCAACACGATGAAATCCGCCCCCGTGATGGAAATCTGACGACCGGTCGGTGGCATACCCTTGTACAGGCCGGTATTGGTCCCACGCATGACCCATTGTGCAGCCACCGTATTCGGATCAACTTGGCCTTGACAGCGGATTTCTATTGCAAGATCAGGAAAACCCGTTACCAGACTCGTTACGTAATCGGCGATCGCCTGTCCCATCACTTCTCCTGAAACGGGATCACAGTATGTTCCACCTTCCACAAAGGTAGCAGCTACCGCAGCCGCATCATGTGCGTTCCACGCAACAAAATAAGCCTCAACAACAGCAGATATTTCCATGTAATGAGCTCTTTCTGAATCGGAATTTACCCCTGCATCGCAGCCCAGACAATCCCCGGTACCTTGGACCAGCTGGCATGCTCCTCCATTGCCACAATACGGCGCATGACCGTCTGAGCTGTTTTGTGACTGGGCAGAAACGCAGGTTTTGGAAATACGGTAAGCGGAGCACGAATGACTGCCTTTTCGATCCCTTCAAGCATCGGCGTGTTGTGCACGAAACCACTTCCGCTCTGAATGTCGGCCAGCGACGAACCCGGATAGGCCCCCCATGGGGGGGATGCAAACACAAAGGAGATTCCGGGAAACGTATTGACCGCCACAGTGCCATAGCGAAGCTTGGCGATGGCATTCTCGAACGCTGCCTTGACTGTGGGATCCTTGAGTGTTTTTGGATGCACAATCAGAGTGGCATTGAGCGTACCCCACAGGCGGTTGTTGCAGAATTTCACTGCCTGCTCGAGAAAAGCCACCGGGTCGGGGTTGCCCACCTGCACTTCGGACAGCACCGAGCAGAACGGCTCCTCCTGGAATAGCACTTCATTTTCATTATCGGGGTCAAGGCCAGTAATGAAACTCCAGGGTAATGCACCGGGTTGCGGAGTGCCGATATGCGTCACATTGCTGCGATCCTTGGTCAATGCATGCCAACGATCTTCTGCACCGGGGTAGTAGGCCTGCCGCGGTTCGACTGTGGCGCACACGTCCTGAATCGCTTTCATGAATTTCTCACTCCCCTCCCAACCCTTGGGCATGACCATCATCTTGGCGGCATTGCAGAAGAACGACGCATTCATGGTCATGGCCGAAGCGATGGCTTCTCCCTGAAAGGCGATTTCCTTTTCGGAATATGGCCCGGGGATGACAATCACCGGGGAGACATTGCCAAGTTCAGAACTGATGGTCTTGTGCAACAGAGGTTCGTGTTGACTGATGCGGGTTTCACGCTCTGGGCCCGTCGGACCCCAGACGATCTGATCGTGTGTCTTGTCTGAACCCGTCAGATGTACTTCATCAATATCCGGATGGTAAACCAGATGACGGCCTTCTTCCACGCCACCATAAAGCACGGCCAGATAATGCCGGTTGATGGCTTCCTTGAAAGCTTCTTCAATATATGGCCCCAGATAGGCATTGACCGGATTCATCTTAAGCAAGCAGACCTTACCCTCATTGAACATCTTTGAAATGACATCCATCACGCCGATAGCCGCAATATTGCCCGCCCCCAGCACCAGTGCCACCCTGCCCTTGTGATCCGGCTTCTTGTAGAAACCGGCACGGTCACTGGCCAGCGAATCCTCAGTCACGTGCGACAGCATGTGGACATCCACAGTCACGTCCTTGAACAGCATGCCATCAATGGCATTGTTAGGAAAAACATTGACTGAAAGATAGCCTTCCGCAGTACGACCTACCTTGCCTATGGGCGTGTTGCCGTTCTGCCGGATCGCCTGTAGTGATTCGCGAATCAACCGCAACTGCCTCACGATACCCCAAGGTCCGGTTGCCCATTCCTCTGCTTCCGAGGGTGAACCGATCTCAATACCCTTGGCCCGGCAACCGGCATGCACACTGCGTTCAGCCACGTGCATATAGCCTCGTTGCATGGCTTCTGCCAATTCGATGCGCTGTTTGATATCAAGCTTCGCAAATCCACCAGCCGCCCCGCGCAACTGCGCGATGACCACATCCATTCGCCCCTGACTCGAGGCCGGAGGCGTCGTGGACGAAGAGCCCGTCGTATAGCTTGAATATTCGCGCAGTCTGTCCGAAACTTTCATCATCACTCCATGTATTTATAGATCAACGGAGCTATACTCTGCACCTGAAGCATACAAAATAAAAGTTACTAACAGTTACATGGACAGCAACGATAGTCAGCATGTCAGCGCAGATCAGTTGATGCTGGAGGAAGGACTGTCCAGACTGCTGTCCAGCCAATCGTTTTCCAAATCTCCACGCCAACAGGATTTGCTTCGCTACCTTGTCAAGCAATCCCTTGCCGGCAATGCATCACGCCTCAAAGGTTACTCGATCGGCGTGGACGTCTTCGGTCGCGGAGACGATTTCGATCCCGCTGTGGACGCCATTGTTCGCGTGGAAGTAGCCCGATTGCGGACAAAACTGAACGAGTACTATGCCGGCCCCGGCCAGACTGATGCAGTCTTTTTTGACCTGCCGAAAGGGGGGTATGCGGTGGAGTTTCGCATGAGGGATTCACGCGCCCCCCGGACAGCAACTTCCGGTCCCGTCAATCGCAGAAACAGACGGATTGATGACCAACCTTCGCTGGCAGTCCTTCCGTTAACCAATCTAAGCCCCGACATCAGTGAGAATTACTTTGCTGACGGCATCACCGATAGTCTAATTTTCGCGCTGTCTCGACTCTCGGGATTGCTGGTTATCTCCCGGCAATCCTCATTTTCGTATCGGGGCACGAAAGATTCATCGGCATCCATTGGCACCGATCTGAGTGTGAAATACCTGCTTGAAGGCAGCGTGCAGCGCTCCGGCCAACGTGTGAGAATCACCATGCAACTGATTGAAGCCGCCACGGGCGGCACAATCTGGTCTGAACGCTATGAAAACGATATCCAGGATATTTTTTCGCTGCAGGATGAAGTCACACGCAACATTGTCCGGGTGCTGCAGGTAAAACTGGCTAGGGCCGAAGCTGAGTTTTTCGGCCATGAAGGAACAAACAGTATTGAAGCGCATGATGCTTTGTTGCGCGGATTGGAGTGCCACTGGAAATACACCCCAAAGTTCATTGCCGAGGCCAGAGAGCACTTCAGCCGGGCCGTGGAATTTGACCCGGCCTATGCTGCAGCACAGGCCTGGCTTGCCAGATCCATTCTGCATCTGTGGATCATGAAATGGTCTGATGAAACAGATCTGCCAGAACGGGCAATGCATCACGCCAACAAGGCCGTGGCGCTGAATAACCGCCTCCCCTATGCACTGGCTATCAAGGGCTGGGTCCATCTGTGGCACAAACAGCGTGAACCTGCTCTGGCATTCAGCCGTCAGGCGGTGGCACTTGATCCCAACAATCCCGAGGTACTTAACATATTGTCCATGTGCCTGTCTTCTGCCGGCTTCGGAGAGGAGGCCTTGTTCTATATTGAAAAAGCACTCCGACTGAACCCGCATTCTTCCCCTTTCTACGAATTCGTTCTTGGACAGGCCTACTTTGTACTTGAAGATTATGACAAGGCGATTGCTGCCTACCAGCGTGGCTGCGAACTGAGCGCCACTTTCATTCCGAATCATGTTTTTCTTTGCACCACCTATGCCTTGCTGGAAAGAGAAGAGGCACTGCGTTCCAGGCGGAATGAGGTCCTGACTTTAATTGGTGGAGATAAAACCCGGCTGATTGAGCCACCCTGGATTGACGACAAGCTGTCTACCACCTACGAACATCTTTTACATCTGGCGGGGCTGAGATAGCAAAACAATGGTTCACGTCAAAACAGTGCCGGACATTCTGTTATAATTCAACGTCCTGTTTGACATCCCCTCAAGGAATACTCCATGCGCCTCGAAGTCCATCTCCATGGCTACATTGAACTGTGCGAAGGCGTGAGCCGCAAGCAGGTCGAGACCGCGCTACAACCGCTGTTCGAGTATCTGGACGTGGAGAACATGGGCGAAGTGCTCAGTCTGGAAGAAGACCAGCCAGGGATCAAGTTCAACCAGCGCGAATTCACGCTGGAAATCTGCTGCACGCTGGAAATCGGCAACAGCTTCTTTGCCGCGCTGGAAGGCGCTATGAACGGTATCGGCCGCCTGGCAGAGCAAGGTACCGCAGTGGAGGTCATTCTCTATCACCCCGATGGACGTGATGAAATGCAGCTGATTTTCATCGGACCTTCGCCGGACGCGATTTACGATGCCCAACGTCGCCGCATGATCGAAGACATCAGCGGGCTGTTACGCCGTCAGTTTAACGAAGCAGCATCCAACGAAGTCGTAGCACTGGTCAACGACCTGTTCCGTCGCGAACGTCACACCCAGCCGGCCACGGAAGAAACCGAGGATTTTTCTTCAATGTCCATCCCGGGATCCAGCGGTCGTCGCTTGCACTAATAGCGACGCGGAGAAATTCCGCGCCAAGTCTGCATCAGCGTTTTTCCACCTGCGTTACATCCCGAATGGCTCCCTTGGCGGCTGACGTCGCCATCGCCGCATATGCGCGTAAAGCCACCGAAACCTGGCGCTCGCGATTGACCGGCTTCCATGCCTGCGCGCCCCTGGAATCCATCACGGCACGGCGACGCTCCAGTTCTTCGGGAGTAACGGCCAGATGGATACGGCGATCAGGGATGTCGATCTCGATAGTGTCTCCCTCTTCCACCAGACCTATCGCGCCGCCCTCCGCAGCTTCCGGCGAGGCATGGCCGATGCTCAGACCAGAAGTGCCACCGGAAAAACGGCCGTCGGTCAGTAACGCACATAACTTGCCCAGTCCTTTCGACTTGAGATAACTGGTCGGGTAGAGCATTTCCTGCATACCGGGACCGCCTTTTGGTCCTTCGTAGCGAATCACTACAACATCACCAGCAACAATCTGGTCTGCCAGGATACCGGCCACGGCGTCATCCTGACTTTCGAAAATCCTGGCGCGACCGGTAAATTTGAGAATACTTTCGTCCACCCCGGCTGTTTTAACGATACAGCCATCCAGCGCAATGTTGCCATGCAGCACCGCCAGGCCACCATCCTGTGAATAGGCGTGCTCCTTGTCGCGGATGCAGCCTCCGGCGCGATCGTCGTCAAGAGTTGGGTAGCGCATGGACTGGCTGAACGCAATCGTTGTCGGAACCCCGCCCGGCGCTGCACGATAAAATTCCTTGACCGCGTCATCCTGCGTGCGTTGTATATCCCATTGTTCCAGAGCCGCACCCATGCTCGGCGCGTGGACGGTCGGCACGTTACGCTGGATCAGACCGGCGCGATCCAGCTCACCCAGAATGCCCATCACACCCCCGGCACGGTGCACATCTTCCATATGATACTTCTGCGTGGCCGGGGCTACCTTGCTTAAGCACGGCACCCGCAGGGAAATACGGTCAATGTCGGACATGGTGAAATCCACACCTGCCTCATAGGCAGCTGCCAGCAAGTGCAGCACCGTATTGGTCGACCCCCCCATGGCCACATCCAGGCTCATGGCGTTCTGAAAAGCGTCGTAGGTGGCAATGCTTCGAGGTAATACCGAAACATCGTCCTGTTCGTAGTAGCGTTTGGCCAGTTCGACTATGGTGCGGCCCGCCCGCAGGAACAACTGCTTGCGATCAGCATGCGTGGCAACAATCGAACCGTTACCCGGTAACGACAGTCCCAACGCCTCGGTCAGGCAGTTCATCGAATTGGCCGTGAACATTCCCGAGCAGGATCCACAGGTGGGACAAGCCGAGCGCTCGATGGCTTCTGATTTCTCATCACTGACACTGCTATCTGCGGCAGCGACCATGGCATCCACCAGATCCAGTTTAAGCGCATCCCCCTGCCAATTGACCTTGCCGGCCTCCATCGGCCCACCGGAAACGAAAACCACCGGTATATTAAGTCGCAGCGCCGCCATCAGCATGCCAGGGGTGATTTTGTCGCAGTTGGAAATACAGACCAAGGCATCAGCACAATGTGCATTGACCATGTATTCCACGCTATCCGCGATGAGGTCACGACTCGGCAGGCTGTACAACATGCCACCGTGCCCCATGGCGATACCGTCGTCTACCGCGATGGTATTGAACTCTTTAGCCACTCCACCCGCTTTTTCAATCTCTCTCGCCACCAATTGGCCCATGTCCTTGAGATGAACATGACCCGGCACAAATTGGGTGAACGAATTGGCAACAGCGATGATGGGCTTGGCGAAATCCTCCTCCTTCATCCCGGTAGCGCGCCAGAGTGCGCGGGCACCGGCCATGTTACGGCCCTGAGTTGTCGTGTGGGAACGATATTTTGGCATGGCAAACCTCGAAAAATCATGACGTATAATCTTTTAATTCTAACTCATTCGCCATTCACTCTTATGCTGGTACATCCACAATTCGATCCCGTCGCTATCCATTTGGGCCCATTCGGCATCCACTGGTATGGACTGATGTATCTGGCCGGCTTTCTGGCACTGCTGTGGCTAGGTAAATGGCGCATCCGTAAAACTCCTGAAAGTGGCTGGACAGAGAAGCAACTTGACGACGTATTATTCTATGGGGCGCTGGGGGTCATTCTGGGCGGAAGGCTAGGCTACGTGGTGTTTTATCAACCCGAACATTTTCTGACCCACCCAGGTGAAATCCTGATGGTATGGAAGGGCGGCATGTCCTTTCATGGCGGGTTCCTCGGAGTTCTGGTCGCCATGGCACTGTTTGCGAAAAAGGAAAGTAAGCGCTGGCTTGCGCTGATGGACTTTATTGCTCCGCTGGTGCCTCCCGGACTCGCCGCCGGGCGATTGGGCAACTTCATCAATGGTGAATTGTGGGGCCGGCAAACCGATGCGCCATGGGGGATGGTGTTTCCCCAAGTGGACAACCTGCCACGCCACCCCTCTCAACTCTACGAATTCAGTCTGGAAGGGATCGTCCTTTTCCTGTTGCTTTGGATTTATTCCAGCAAACCGCGTCCGGTGGGTTCGGTTTCAGGCCTGTTTCTGATCGGTTACGGCAGCGCGCGTTTTGTCGTGGAGTTTGCTCGAGAACCCGACGCCTTTCTTGGACTGCTTTCGCTGGGAATGACGATGGGTCAGTGGCTGAGTTTGCCCATGATAGGGGCTGGCATCTGGATGTTTCGCAGGGCCAGGTCAACGAACTAAGGCGTTTCAAACATTCGCCAGCGCTCGCTTTATCCGGGTGTCAGCGTCACCGGCCAACATGGCCAGATTGGTATCCCCAAGAATCTGCATCATGGCTGACGGTGCGGCAAACTCCACTGAAACTCTTCCCGGCTCAATCTCTCGAATTACCGCGTTGCAAGGCAACAGACTGGCCACGTCAGAATTCATGGTGTAGGCCTCAAATGCAAGTCCTGGGTTACAAGCCCCCAGGATCACGGTGGGAACGATATCCTTACCGATTTTTTCACGAATCTTGGTGTGCATATCGATACGGGTCAGTATCCCGAAACCTTCCGCAGCCAGCGCTTTTGTTACCCTCTCGATAGTGGAGTCAAGAGAAGACTCCACTTCGCGTTTGAAATTGACCGTGGTCATATCATTACCCCAAGTTCATGATCAATACTGCCCAAGCGTACACCAGATTGTTCCACCGGTATACTAAGGAAGCCGCTAGTCTCTGCCATGGCCCCGATGATGTCCGCGCCCTCTGCGATCACGGCCTCTATCACCCCGGTCCCAATTCTCGTAATAAGCGTCATGATGATCTCCATGTCGCTCACGATACTGCGGAACGTACACTTCGTTGTACCAGCGCTCCTGAACAAAATACACCGGCCGATCGCAGGCATCATATCTTCCGCAATAATAATGCCACCTTCGCGCATGTCCGGGAGGAACATGCACGTAAACAGGCTCATCAACCACAACAGTATGCCTGTGAATAATTCTAGGCTCGCGATAGATCAGAACCGGTTGCGGATACGGATAATCCCCGATATCAATACGTCCATAAAATCCTGGTTGACCCACGCTGATCGATACCCCTACATCGCCAGCAAAAGCCGGATGAATGGCAGCCACGATGATGCCAATGAAAAACAGGGTCCGTTTTGAAATGCTGATAATTTTCATGTTGTCGCTCCTTTGTGCAGTGTCTGTTTAACGAACACTTATCGAAATACGATGACAGTTCTGGCCCGTTTTAACAAAAAACCTGAGGGATTCAGCAACAGCGCTTGACTCCTGACCATTTTTTCTCCTGCCATTGTTTGAAAAATTCATCCCGGGTCAGAGGTGATTCGTCATGGGGCTGTTCTGCATAATGCTGAATATAGCGCTCATATGCATCATCACCCGACAGTCGACGTGTCAATTGCCAAAGTCGCTTGATAAATTTCATCAGTCGCGCGCCCAGTCCTCCACCAAACGGCTTGGCAGATGCGGTGATTCCGAGACCGGTGGAACTGATTTTCCGGTCAGATAGCGAAAACTGACCCGTAACATATCCAGCACCACCACCCATAAGACAGCAACAAAAAACATCGTCAGCCAGGCATCCAGTTGCTGGTTGAAAATCAATCTGCTAGCGACTGCAGCTTTTTCCGGTGGCAACGAACCTGCAGCAAGCTTTGTCGCCATGTCATTGGCCGCTGCAAAAAATCCGATGCGAATATCGTTGCTGAAAATTTTCTCCCATGCCGCTCTGCTTGTGACCATTACCAGCCATGCCAACGGCACTCCGGTGATCCAGGCATGCCTGATCTTGCCGGTCTTGATCAGTATGCCAGTCCCCACGCACAGAGCAATGGCAGCCAGCATCTGGTTGGCAATACCAAAAAGCGGCCACAACAAATTGACCCCTCCGTTAGGGTCGATCACACCGATATAAAGAAAGTAGCCCCAAGCGCTGACAACAGTTGCACTGGCCAGCATGACCGATGGCATCCATGATGTTTCGCCCAGCCTAGGCCAGATGTTACCCAGCATGTCCTGCAACATGAATCGCCCGACCCGCGTTCCCGCATCCAGTGTTGTCAGGATGAATATGGCCTCGAACATAATGGCAAAGTGATACCACAACGCAAGCATAGTCTGGCCGAATGCACTGCCGAAGATGCTGGCCATGCCGACAGCCAGTGACGGCGCGCCCCCGGTGCGGGCAAACAGGGTTTTTTCGCCCATTTGTTGGGCCAGCAGTTGCATTTGCTCGACTGTAACCGGAAACCCCCAGGATGAAATCTTTGCAACTGCGTCAATGGCTTCCTTGCCCACCACACCGGCCGGACTGTTGATTGCGAAATAGACTCCCGGCTCGAGCACGGTTGCTGCGATCAGAGCCATGATGGCGACAAAGGATTCCAGCACCATGCCTCCATAGCCTATCATCCTGATATCGCGCTCGTTGGACAGCAACTTGGGTGTGGTACCAGAAGCAATCAAGGAATGAAAACCGGAAATCGCACCGCAGGCAATAGTGATGAATACAAAGGGAAACAGCTTGCCCCCGAAAATAGGTCCCGACCCGTCGACAAATTGAGTCATTGCAGGCATCTTGATTTCCGGTTGCAGGATTAAAATGGCCAAAGCAAGCAGAATTATTGTCCCCAGTTTCATGAAAGTCGAAAGATAATCGCGCGGTGCGAGTAGCAGCCATACCGGCAGAATGGCTGCAGCAAATCCATAAGCAATCACAGCCCAGGCCAACGGCAGGCCTTCATGGTCAAACCAATCTCGCAACATGACATGGTGATCTACCCACCCACCCCCAAGCACAGCCAGAAGCAGCAGGATAATCCCCATGGCCGAGCCTTCGAGCACCCTTCCAGGACGTATGCTTCGCATGTAAAGCCCTACGATCATGGCAATGGGAATCGTTGCTGCCACAGTAGAGGTTGCCCACGGGCTATGTTTCATCGCGTTGACTACGACCAGACCCAGTACAGCAATCAAAATGATCATGATGGCGAAAGTGCCTATCAGTGCCGCTGCGCCACCTATCGGCCCTAGCTCGTCTCGGGCCATCTGCCCCAAACTGCGCCCTTCTCGCCTTGTCGAGAAGAAAAGTGTGACCATGTCCTGCACGCAACCGCCCATGACTGCTCCGATCAAGATCCAGAGCGTTCCTGGCAGATAGCCGAACTGGGCTGCCAATGTCGGCCCGACCAATGGTCCGGGCCCGGCTATCGCGGCAAAATGATGTCCGAACACTATCCACCTGTTCGTTGGTACGAAATCACGTCCGTTGTCGAACCGTTCCGCTGGTGTTGCACGCGTTTCATCCAGCGCCAGTACCGAAGCTGCGATCCAGGCGGCATAAAAGCGGTACGCAATTGCATAAACACACAGCGCTGCCGTAATGAACCACAGTGCGCTGATGGATTCCCCCCGGGTGAGTGCTATCCCGCCAACTGCAGTAACGCCAAGAGCGACGACAGCTATCCAGAGCAAATTTTTCAATAAATGATTCATAGGCTTGTGTTGTTTTGATCCCTCAAGTTTTACAAGTATAATTCAGCGGCGAATCATGTTGGGCCGATAGCTCAGCTGGGAGAGCGCCGCGTTCGCAATGCGGAGGTCGGGAGTTCGATCCTCCTTCGGTCCACCAAGCCTTGGAGTTCCAGGGCTTTTTTATTTACATTCACGAGCGATAAACCTTGAGCATCCAAGACGAAATTCTGCGCAGACGCACATTTGCGATCATCTCACATCCGGATGCGGGCAAAACAACACTTACTGAAAAGCTTCTCTGGTTCGGTGGCGCCATTCAGATGGCGGGCGCCGTTCGCGCCCGTAAGTCAAGCAAGCACGCAACATCCGACTGGATGGAACTCGAAAAACAGCGCGGCATTTCTGTCACTTCTTCGGTCATGCAATTTCCTTATCGGGAATGCATTATCAACCTGTTGGACACGCCCGGCCACGATGATTTCTCCGAAGACACTTACCGAACTTTGACCGCTGTTGATTCTGCCGTCATGGTGATCGACTCGGTGAATGGCGTTGAGGCCCAGACCATCAAGCTTCTCAATGTCTGTCGCATGCGCGATACCCCCATTGTTACTTTCATCAACAAACTGGACCGTGAAGGTAAGGCACCGATCGATTTGCTGGACGAGATCGAGTCGGTGCTTGGTATGCAATGCGCTCCAATTACCTGGCCGATCGGGATGGGCAAGACTTTTCGCGGTGTATATCACCTTTACAACGATAGTATTTCCTTTTTTGACCCTCATGCAGAAAAAGGCACGGCAGAGATTATTCAAGGTCTGGATAATCCAAGGCTTGACGAGTTGATTGGCCACCAGGCTACGGAACTTCGCGTAGATATTGAACTGGTTCGTGGAGCGTCGCACAAATTTGAATCTTCAGCATATTTGGGCGGAAAACAGACCCCGGTTTTCTTTGGATCAGCCGTTAATAATTTTGGTGTGCAATCACTTCTGGATGCAGTGGTAGAGCTTTCTCCCACACCTCTTTCTCGTAATACGATTACTCGAAGTGTAGCCCCTGACGAATCCAGATTTTCTGGTTTTGTGTTTAAGATTCAGGCCAACATGGATCCTAAGCACCGTGACCGCATTGCGTTCGTACGGGTATGTTCCGGAAAATTCGAACGTGGCATGAAACTCAAGCAGGTTGCTACGGACAAGCAGCTGGCAGTGAATAATGCAATCACCTTCATGGCACAGGACAGGAGCACTACTGACGAGGCCTATGCCGGTGATATCATCGGCATTCCCAACCATGGCACGATTAAGCTTGGTGATACATTTACCGAGGGAGAAAATCTTAAATTTATTGGTATTCCTTCGTTTGCACCCGAGCATTTTCGACGAGCACGGTTGAAGAATCCCCTAAAAATGAAGCAATTGCAAAAGGGACTCCAGCAACTTTCCGAAGAAGGGGCTTCTCAGTTATTCAGACCGATCGCTTCAAATGATCTGATTTTGGGGGCTGTGGGTACATTGCAATTTGATGTCGTGGCACATCGATTAGAGTTTGAGTACGGCGTCGACGTCGCTTTCGAGCCCTATGACTGTTCTACCGCGCGCTGGTTACGTGGCAAGGATACCGATCTTAAAGCCATTGCCGACAAGTACGGCTTTAATGTGGCGAAAGACGGGGCAGATGATTTTGTTTATCTGGCACCCAATCGCGTCAATCTTGCAATGGCACAGGAACGATATCCCGATATCCAGTTTCTCGAAACACGCGAGATTTCCTGACACGAAGTCACGGTTAAATCAGCACTAATAAAAAAAGGCAGCCTGCGAGGCTGCCTTTTCGTATCTGATTCTGTAATCAGTGATGCACTCTTTTCTTGATCTTTTCAATCGTTTCGAGCTGCGCTACGGCTTCGGCTAACTCAGCTTGAGCACGCGCATAATCGATTTCGGAGGCTTTGTTTTGAATGGCCTCTTGGGCAGCCTGTTTTGCTTCCTTGGCCTTGGCCTCGTCAATATCGTGTCCACGAATCGCAACATCGGCCAGCACTGTCACCACCCCAGGCTGGATTTCGAGGATACCGCCCGATACATAGAAAACCTCTTCCGGAGCATCAGGTACCTGAATACGGATCGCACCAGGCTTTACGCGCGTGATCAGTGGCGCGTGGCGTGGATAGATACCAAGTTCGCCTTGGGAGCCAGGTGCCGCCATGAATTCAGCAAGTCCGGAGAAAATGGATTTCTCCGCGCTCACCACATCTACATGCATCGTCATTGCCATGATTTATACCTTGTTATTACAGGGTCTTGGCCTTTTCGACCGCCTCGTCGATACCACCTACCATGTAGAACGCCTGCTCTGGCAAATGGTCGTAATCGCCGTTGACGATCCCCTTGAAGCCCTTGATGGTCTCCTTGAGCGGAACATATTTACCCGGGGAACCGGTAAACACTTCGGCCACAAAGAACGGCTGAGACAGGAATCGCTGGATTTTACGCGCACGGGCCACGGCCAGCTTGTCTTCGGGAGAGAGTTCGTCCATACCCAGAATCGCAATAATATCGCGCAGTTCCTTGTAGCGTTGCAATGTGGATTGAACGGCACGGGCGACGCTGTAATGCTCTTCACCGACCACCAGTGGATCGAGCTGACGCGAGGTGGAATCAAGTGGATCAACTGCAGGATAGATCCCCAGTGCTGCAATATCACGGCTCAACACAACCGTAGAGTCCAGGTGCAGGAAGGTCGTTGCAGGAGACGGGTCGGTCAAGTCATCTGCAGGAACATACACGGCCTGGATGGAAGTAATGGATCCCACCTTGGTCGAAGTAATGCGCTCTTGCAGGCGGCCCATTTCTTCAGCCAGTGTCGGCTGATAACCCACGGCAGATGGCATACGACCTAGCAACGCAGAAACTTCGGTACCGGCCAGCGTGTAGCGGTAGATGTTGTCAACGAAGAACAGGATGTCTCGCCCTTCGTCACGGAATTTTTCGGCCATGGTCAAGCCAGACAACGCCACACGCAGACGGTTGCCAGGGGGTTCATTCATCTGCCCAAACACCATCGCCACCTTGTCAAGAACGTTGGAGTCCTTCATTTCGTGGTAGAAATCGTTACCTTCACGGGTACGCTCGCCCACACCAGCAAATACCGACAGGCCGCTGTGCTGCTTGGCGATATTGTTGATGAGTTCCATCATGTTCACGGTCTTGCCCACACCGGCGCCACCGAACAGGCCGACCTTGCCACCCTTAGCAAACGGGCAAACCAAGTCAATCACTTTGATTCCGGTTTCCAGCAGATCCACGGAAGGGGACAACTCGTCGAATTTCGGGGCAACCTGGTGGATAGAACGTCTTTCGTCGGACTGAATCGGGCCGGCTTCATCGATCGGGCGACCCAATACGTCCATGATGCGTCCCAGCGTACCGTGACCGACTGGTACAGAAATCTGCGCGCCCGTACTTTTCACTCCCATACCACGACGCAAACCGTCGGAGGAGCCCATCGCAATGGTACGCACGACACCGTCGCCCAACTGTTGCTGAACTTCCAGCGTCAGGCTAGCCTCAGCAAAGCTGCCGGTACTGTCGGTTTCCAGAACAAGCGCGTCATAAACCTTGGGCATTTGATCGCGCGGAAATTCAACGTCAACCACCGCACCAATACACTGAACAATTTTTCCAGAACTCATGATGTTTCCTTAGTCTTCCGTAATTCTTTTAGCCGTTAAACTGCCGCTGCGCCGCCGACAATTTCCGAAATTTCCTTCGTAATCGCTGCCTGGCGCGCCTTGTTGTAGACCAGCTTCAGCTCACCAATCACATTCTTGGCATTGTCGGAAGCCGCCTTCATCGCTACCATGCGTGAACTTTGTTCCGAAGCCATATTTTCAGCTACTGCGTGGTACACCAGAGACTCAACATACCGCACCATCAACTCTTCGATAAGCTCCTTGGCTTCAGGCTCATAGATATAGTCCCAATGACCGGTTGCCACGCCTACCTGCACAACACTTTCAACAACATCGCTCGCCGTAACCTTGTCAGTGGCATGGCCATGCTCTACTGCCGTTCCAGCAAAATCTGCACTCAATGGCAATAGCTTTTCCACCACCGCTTCTTGCTTCATGGTGTTGATGAAGCGCGTATAGCTCACGTAAACCTCATCGACCTCACCATTGACGTAGGCGTCAAGCATCACCTTGACTGGACCGATAAGCCTCTCCATGTGCGGCGCATCACCAAGGCCGGTGATTTGTGAACGTACGCTTGCACCAATTCTGGACATGAAACCCAGACCCTTGTTGCCGATAGCAGTCACTACGACCTTCTTGCCGGAATTTTCCCATTCCTTCATATGGTTAAGCGACAGGCGCAACACATTGGTATTGAGACCGCCGCACAACCCCTTGTCGGAAGTCATGACAATCATACCAATACTGCTTGGTTGATCTCGAGCAACCAAAAATGGGTGCTTGTACTCCGGATGCGCGTGTGCCAAATGCGCCGCCACGTTACGGATTTTTTCTGCGTAGGGACGGGCGGCGCGCATCCGTTCCTGCGCCTTGCGCATTTTGGATGCAGCCACCATTTCCATGGCCTTAGTGATCTTGCGCGTATTTTCTACGCTCTTGATCTTGGTACGAATTTCTTTACTGCCAGCCATTCGGGCCTCCGGCTTAGTAGACTGCGGTTGCCTTGAAATCCTGAATCGCGGCTGCCAACGCCTTGTCATCACCGCTGTTCAGATCTTTACTGGACTCGATATTGTCCATCAGGCTCTTGTACTTGGACTTCAGGAAGGCATGCAGTGCAGATTCAAACGCAAGCACCTTGTTTACCGGTACATCGTCAAGGTAACCACCGTTAGCGGCATACAAAGAGACAGCCATGTCAGCGACACTCAACGGAGAGTACTGAACCTGCTTCATCAGTTCGGTCACCAGACGTCCACGTTCCAGTTGCTTGCGTGTGGCTTCATCGAGATCGGAAGCAAACTGCGCAAATGCGGCCAATTCACGATACTGTGCCAGCGCGAGACGGACACCGCCGCCCAGTTTCTTAATCACCTTGGTTTGAGCAGCACCGCCAACGCGGGAAACCGAAATACCGGCGTTGATCGCTGGACGGATACCCGCATTGAACAAATCAGACTCCAGGAAAATCTGGCCATCGGTAATGGAAATCACGTTGGTCGGCACGAATGCAGACACGTCCCCGGCGGCAGTTTCAATCACCGGCAGTGCGGTCAACGAGCCGGTCTTGCCCTTGACTTCACCTTTGGTAAAGGCTTCCACGTATTCTTCATTGACACGAGCAGCACGTTCCAGCAAACGGGAGTGCAGGTAGAACACGTCTCCCGGATAAGCTTCACGGCCCGGAGGACGACGCAGCAACAGGGACACCTGACGATAGGCCCAGGCTTGCTTGGTCAAGTCGTCATAAACGATCAGCGCATCTTCACCGCGATCGCGGAAATATTCGCCCATAGTGCAACCAGAGTAAGGTGCAATGAACTGCATTGCAGCGGACTCAGAAGCCGTAGCAGCAACCACAATGGTGTATTCCATCGCGCCATGCTCTTCGAGCTTGCGCACCACGTTGGCAATGGTCGAAGCCTTCTGACCAATCGCCACATAGACGCATTTAACACCCTGACCCTTCTGGTTAATGATGGTGTCGACAGCGACTGCGGTCTTGCCGGTTTGACGGTCACCGATAATCAACTCGCGCTGGCCACGGCCAATCGGCACCATGGAGTCAATCGCCTTGAGACCGGTCTGCACCGGCTGGGAAACCGACTTACGGGCAATCACGCCAGGGGCGACCTTTTCAATCTTGTCGGTCATCTTGGCATTGATCGGTCCCTTGCCGTCGATCGGTTGACCGAGGGAATTGACCACACGCCCCAATAGTTCGTTACCGACAGGAACCTCAAGAATGCGCCCCGTACACTTGACGGTATCGCCTTCGGTGATGTGCTCGTAAGCACCCAGCACCACCGCACCGACAGAATCGCGTTCGAGATTGAGTGCCATACCGAACGTGTTGCCCGGGAATTCCAGCATTTCGCCCTGCATGACATCGGACAGTCCGTGTACACGCACGATACCATCGGTCACGGAAACCACGGTGCCCTGGGTACGGGCTTCAGCGCTGGCACTAAAATTCTCCAGCCGGCTTTTAATCAGTTCACTGATTTCAGAAGTGCTTAACTGCATTTATGTCTCCTAACCTTTCAGCGTATACGCCATCTCTTGGAGGCGGCCACGCACCGAAGCGTCGATGACGGTGTCGCCGATAACAATCTTTACGCCACCGATAATCTCGGGGTCCACATTCACGTGAGCTACCACTTTGCGCTTGAACTTGTTTTCAAGCTGGCTCACCAGCATCTTGACTTGGGCATCATCAGGCTTGGCTGCTGCGGTAATTTCAGCATCGACCACACCCTCGTCCTGCGCCCTCAATTCTTCAAACAGACGAGTGATTTCAGGCAGCATGCCCAAGCGGCCATTCTCGATCAGCAGCTTGACCAGATTGGTGCCCACAGCATCCAGCTTGTCGCCGGCAACCGCGAGAAACACGCGCTCAACTTCTGCGTCAAACACGTTCGGATCGTCGCTCAATGCCTGCATCTGCGCATCGGCGGCAATTGCCGATGCAAATGCCAACATTTCCGACCAGCGCGTCTGCGCCCCCTTTTCCTTCGCCAACCGGTAAACGGCAACGGCGTAAGGTCTTGCTATGGTGACCGCTTCAGCCATGATTCCTACAGCTCCTGAGCGATGGCGCCCAGCATATCGGCATGGGCCTTGGCATCGATTTCACGACGCAGGATTTTTTCCGCACCGGCAACGGCCAGACCAGCAACTTGCTGGCGAAGCCCTTCCTTGGCTCGGTTAACTTCCTGGTCAATTTCCGCCTTGGCACCAGCGATAATTCGATTTCCTTCCGCCTTGGCATTATTTTTCGCTTCTTCGATAATTTCGGTCGCACGCTTTTCAGCGAGCGCAATAATCTCGGAAGCCTTTTCCTTTGCACCGTGCAGTTCTTGCGTAGCACGCTTGGCCGCCAGTTCCAGCTCGTGACGGCCGCGCTCTCCTGCTGCCAGGCCATCAGCAATCTGCTTTTGGCGTGTCTCGACAGCGTTGAGCAACGGCGGCCATACGAACTTCACCGTGAACCAGATCAGAATGGCGAAAGACACCGCTTGCGCCAACAGGGTCAGGTTGATATTCATTTGGACTCCTAGCCGCTAGGTAATTAAGCTGCGTTAGACAAAATTACTTGATGACGGCCAGCAGCGGATTGGCAAAGGCAAACATCATGGCCAAGCCGACACCGATAATGAAAGAGGCGTCGATCAGACCCAGCAGCAAGAAAACCTTTGCTTGCAGGGCAGGGATCATTTCCGGCTGACGTGCTGCACCCTCCAGGAAGCTGGCGCACATGATACCGATACCGATACAGGCACCTGCAGCACCCAGACCGATGATCAGACCGATACCGATACCGGTGTAGGCTTGAATCATCGCCAGAAATTGTACGCTTTCCATAATATTTCCTCTCTAGTTCAAAATTTAAATTAAAACGGGTTAGTGACTTTCATGCGCCATTGCGATGTAAACAACGGTCAACATCATGAAAATGAAGGCCTGCAATACAACAATCAGGATGTGGAAGATCGCCCAGCCGGCACTCAGTAGCGCAGCGAATAGCGTACCAACCAGACCGGTAGCGGCCCACATGCCCAACAGCAGGAAAATGATTTCACCGGCGTACATGTTTCCGAACAGACGCAGTGAATGCGAAAGCGGCTTGGACACATACTCGATCAGGTTGAATGCAAAATTTGCAGGCCACACCAAGGGGTTGGCACCGAATGGGGAACAGAATAATTCGTGCACCCAGCCTCCCAGCCCCTTGACCTTGATGCTGAAAAATATCATCAGAATCCAGACCGACAGTGCCAATGCAAATGTTGAGTTGATATCGGAAGTCGGGACACTGCGCCAGTGGTCAAGACCCAGAACGTTGTGATAGAACTTGCCCATGATATCGACCGGCAGAAAGTCCATGGCATTCATGAACAACACCCAGACAAATACGGTCAGCGCGGTCGGCGCGATAAAGGCGTGGCGGTCCCCGTGAAAAATGCTCTTTACCTGATTGTCGACAAACTCCATTAGAAGTTCAACAAAAGCCTGGCGCTTGGTCGGAACGCCGGCAGTCGCACCACGCACCACCCACCACAACATGCCGAACACAACAACACCGAGAATAATGGACATTGCCAGCGTATCCATGTGGATCGTCCAGAAACCGCCGTCCCCGACCGCTTTGGCATTAAAGCCGAGGTGATGCTCTATGTAGCTTGATGGTGTCAATTCAGTTGACATGATTTCGATAACCCTTGCTGTTACTCTTGTTCTTCACCCGCACGACTGATTCCCACGCCAGATAACAACGCGGCCACGGCAAGGCCGGCAACCAGGGCCAGCGGCACCAGACCCGGTTTATATATCTTGAAAATCCCCAGCAGAAGCAAGGCGATCACAACAATTTTGATTGCTTCTGCCCGAAGCAACACCAACAATGCTGCCCCTGCATCCTTATTCTTATTTCTTTTCGCTGCCCGCATACTCAGCATAGCCAGCAGACCACCCATCCAGACAGCGGCACTTCCTGCCAGCGCCGAAAGACCGCCGTGCAATCCGGCAATCAAGAACGCAACAGAACTAATCAGCAATGCTCCGCTCACCTGCCAGAGCCCTAGACTTTTCAGCATTTTTTGCCCGGGATTTTCGTCAAGTTCGTCGTTATATTTCGACTTATTTGACCTGGTCGCCACCGCTACTCGAGCGGCTGGAACGTGAAATTTTCTTTTTTTATCACCTCCAAGTCAAGAAAAAATTACAAACCGGTGCGATTGCGCTGCATTTATCCCTGATTGCCCGTAATCCCCATATGGACAAGTATTCCGTCCAGTTGATCCAGTGACTTGTACTCGATCACGAGCTTGCCAGCACCCTTGGCGCCATGGCGAATGCTTACGCGGGCACCCAGTTTGTCGGCGGCTGATTCCTGAAGTCGCAAAATATCACGCTGGGGCTTTACGGGCGTTTTCTTGCGTGGATGCAGTGCGCCTTGCACCAGGCGCTCCGCCTCGCGAACAGACAGATTCTTAGCGGCAATATGCTGCGCCACGGTGATCTGTTTTGACCCTTCCAGCGCGAGCAGAGCCCGCGCATGCCCCATGTCAATCTTGCCCTGCATGAGCAATTCCTGCACCGGAGCTGCCAGATTAAGCAATCTCAGCAGATTGGTCACGGCCGAACGGGATCGGCCTACAGCCTCTGCCGCCAGTTGATGCGTCATTCTGAATTCGTCAATCAGGCGTTTGATGCCCGTCGCCTCTTCCAGCGGATTCAAATTTTCACGCTGGATGTTTTCAATCAGGGACATTGCCAGCGCGGCTTCATCCGCGATTTCGCGCACCAGCGCGGGAACCTCGGTCAGTCCCGCAAGTTGCGCCGCGCGCCAGCGACGTTCACCGGCAATGATTTCGAATTTTTCGGGAGCAACAGGCCGCACCAGAATGGGTGACATGATTCCCTGTGCGCGGATGGAATCAGCAAGTTGCTGCAGAGAATCCTGGTCCATCCGGGTTCGAGGTTGATATTTGCCAGGTTGCAACTGCCCGACCTTGAGCGTACGCAGCATATCACTGCTGGTCATGCTTTCCAGATCCCCGCCCAGCAGTGCATCAAGCCCTCGTCCCAAGCCCCTCATGTTAGCCATTTTTGCTTCCTCGATTGATCATTTCTCCTGCGAGCGCCAGATAGGCCTGAGCCCCCTTGGACGCCCTGTCGTGAAAAAGTACCGGCACTCCGTAACTGGGTGCTTCTGCCAACCTGATGTTGCGCGGGATCACCGTGCGGTACACCTTGTCGCCAAAATGGCGTTCCAGTTGTACAGATACCTGCTGGGCCAGCATGTTGCGATTGTCGAACATCGTTCGCAGTAGCCCTTCGATTTCCAAGACAGGGTTGAGATGGGCACGTACTTTCTTGATGGTCTTGACCAGATCGGACAATCCTTCCAGCGCATAGTACTCACACTGCATGGGGATCAGCACGCTTTGTGCCGCGGTGAGGCCATTCACCGTTATCAGGTTAAGCGCGGGGGGGCAGTCAATCAGAATATAGTCATATCGACCGTCGAGTTTGGCAATCGCTTCCTTGAGCCTTGTTTCGCGCGCGAATTCATTGACCAGTTCAATTTCCGCACCGGCCAGCTCTCTATTCGCGGGAATCACGTCGAATCCCCCCTTGGCCGCCGGCACGGTAACATCACCCAGGGTTTTCTCGCCCAGCAACACATGATAGACCGTGGCTTCCACAGCATCCTTGTCCACACCGCTGCCCATGGTGGCGTTACCCTGAGGATCAAGATCAATCAGCAGGACGCGACGCTTGGTGGCGGCAAAACTGGCTGCCAGATTGACACAGGTAGTCGTCTTTCCTACGCCGCCTTTCTGGTTGGTAATTGCCAATATTTTCATAGAGTCGCTTTCAGGAAAACCAGATGACGTTGTGCCTCCAAACCCGGAACGCTCAACGGATGCACATCAACCGACATGGTATTAAGTTGGGAGATTTCGTCATAGGGATAAACTCCTTTCATGGCCAGCCATTGACCTTGATCCAGCAACAAATGCCTGGTCAATCGGACATATTCGGCAAGATCGGAAAATGCGCGCGAGATGATCTGGCCAAATTTCGGCTCAGGAAAATAATCCTCCACACGACTGCAAACCACCTGTACGTTTTCCAGTCCAAGTTCGGCCTTGGCCTGGCGTTGAAATGCCGATTTCTTGTGATTCGAATCCAGCAGCGTGATATCGATATCGTGACGCACCAGCGCAAGCGGGATCCCCGGCAGACCAGCACCACTACCCACATCGAGCAGGTTTCCCGGCCGGATATGCGGCAGCACAGCAAGACTGTCGAGCAGATGCAAGGTCACCATTTCGTCAATATCGCGCACCGCGGTCAGGTTATGCACCTTGTTCCATTTGACCAATAGCGCCAGGTAATCAAGCAATTTCTGCTGTGTGGCCGACGGCAACTTCAAACCCATATCCAGCAGACCCCGGCTTAAGATTTCTTCCGGATTCATGCGGCCGCCCTGTATTTTTTCTTGAGGTAGACTAGCAGCAACGATACCGTCACCGGGGTGATGCCGGAAATGCGCCCCGCCTGACCCAGCGTTTGCGGTCTATGCCTGGTGAGCTTCTGCTGTGCTTCGATCGATAGACCACGCACTTCCCGATAATCCAGATCGTCCGGTAGCGCCATTTCCTCGTAATGACGTGCCCGCTCGATCTCGTCCTGCTGGCGATCGATATAACCCTGATATTTGGCGGCAATTTCCACTTGCATCCGCACGGTGGGATCGACCTCGCCTTTGCCTGCACCCGGCAATGAAAGCAGCGTTTCGTATGTCACTTCCGGACGGCGTAGCAAGTCGAACAATGGATATTCACGTTCTATCTGCTTGCCCAGTACACGTATGGCATCAGTACAGGACAATGCTTCAGGGCGAATGAAACTGCGCTTCAGCCGTTCCGTTTCGCGCGCGATCGCTTCCTGTTTGCGGCTGAACAGTTCCCAGCGCACATCATCGACCAAACCCAGCTTGCGCCCCATCTCGGTCAATCGTGCATCGGCATTGTCTTCACGTAATTGCAGCCGATATTCGGCCCGACTGGTGAACATGCGATAGGGCTCGTTGACGCCTCGGGTAATGAGGTCATCCACCAGAACACCCAGATAGGCCTGATCGCGGCTGGGGCACCATGCTTCCTGCTCCGTGGCATACAGCGCAGCATTGGCACCGGCCAGCAAACCTTGCGCAGCGGCCTCCTCATACCCTGTAGTCCCGTTGATCTGTCCGGCGAAAAAGAGACCCCGTATCTCCTTGGTTTCAAAAGAGTTCTTCAGACCGCGCGGATCGAAATAATCGTACTCAATGGCATAACCCGGGCGGAGGATATGACAGTTTTCCAGGCCGCGCACACTGCGCACCAGCGCCAGCTGGATATCGAAAGGCAGACTAGTGGAAATGCCATTGGGATAAATTTCATTGGTATTGAGTCCCTCCGGCTCGAGAAATATCTGGTGCGAATCCTTACCAGCAAAACGCATGATCTTGTCTTCAACCGATGGGCAGTAACGCGGTCCAACCCCTTCTATCACACCGGTGTACATGGGGGAGCGATCCAGACCGCTGCGAATGATATCGTGGGTGCACTCGTTGGTATGAGTGATCCAGCACGGCAATTGTCGCGGATGCTGGTCCGGCGTTCCGAGAAAGGAGAATACCGGTACTGGATCATCCCCCGGCTGCTCTTCCATCACCGTGTAATCTATCGTACGACCATCCAGACGCGGCGGAGTACCTGTCTTGAGCCGACCCGCAGGGAGACTCAATTCGCGTAATCTTGCAGCCAGAGAAATGGCAGGTGGATCGCCGGCTCGACCAGCACGGTAATTTTCCAGTCCTACATGAACCAGGCCATTCAGGAATGTACCGGCCGTCAGCACGACAGCCCTGGACTCGAAACGCAATCCGATTTGTGTGATCACGCCGGAAATCCTTTCGCCATCGAGAATGACGTCGTCTACCGCTTGCTGAAAAAGCCATAGATTGGGTTGATTTTCCAGCCGCTTTCTTATCGCCGCCTTGTAAAGGATGCGGTCAGCCTGCGCGCGCGTGGCACGTACTGCCGGCCCCTTGGATGAATTTAGAATTCTGAACTGTATGCCCGCCTCATCTGTCGCGGCAGCCATTGCGCCACCAAGCGCATCCACTTCCCTGACCAGGTGACCCTTACCAATTCCGCCAATTGAAGGATTACAGGACATCTGGCCCAACGTTTCGATGTTATGTGTCAACAGGAGCGTCTTACAACCCATTCGAGCTGACGCCAGTGCGGCCTCTGTGCCGGCATGACCACCACCAACTACGATAACGTCAAATTTATCAGTGAATTGCATTGCGGCGCTGAGTTCTGGAAAGGGCGCTTATCATATCGCAAATGAACCCTTTCGTCATAACGACCGCACAAATTGTTCCACGTGGAACAATTTGACGGCAAGCCTTGCGCGACTTATCTCAGCTTTTGTATCAGAGATCTGACGGGCGATGGTAGCGCAGCACCCGCAGCCTCTTCCAGTGCGAGCCACAGGGTTCCCGGCTGTTGCATTAACGGATCACACCCCGTTACCCGCAATGGCTGCGGCAAAATATGCAGCCGGAAATGAGTAAAAGTGTGCGTTAAACGCGTCAGTGGCGGCAGCCATTTGACATCCAGGCCAAACCTTTCCCTTGAAAGTTGTTTAAAATCAGTGCCATGTGGAATTTCCGGCAAGCTCCACAATCCTCCCCAGATACCTCTGGGCGGACGTCTTTCAAGAAGGATCTCATTGTCGCGCAGCAGCAGCAGCATCATGACGTCACGTTCTGGCAGTGTCTTGCGGGGTTTAGGTTCCGGCAATTCGCCGACCCGGTCGGAAAGCAAGGCAACACATCGACCGCTCAACGGGCATCCCGTGCAATCGGGCCTTGCGCGGGTACAGACGGTGGCGCCGAGATCCATCAAACCCTGTGTATAGACCTCGATGGCATTTTCAGGCAGTTGCTGTTCTGCAATTTTCCAGAGTCGCTTTTCGACGGGTGGATGTCCGGGCCAGCCCGCAACCCCAAAATATCGGGAAAACACACGCTTGACATTACCATCCAGTATGCTGAATCGCTGACCGAATGCGAATACGCAAATTGCTGCCGCAGTGGAACGGCCTATCCCCGGCAGCGCAAGGATGGCATCATAATCTCTTGGAAAAACACCGTGATGGCGATTCATGATCTCGGCTGCTGCGGCATGCAGATTTCGCGCCCGCGAGTAATAACCCAGACCGCTCCAGGATTGCAGAACCTTTTCCACATCAGCATAGGCAAGGCTGCTGATGTCAGAAAATCGTTGCATAAAACGTTGATAATAGGGAATGACTGCCGCAACCTGGGTTTGCTGCAACATGATTTCTGAAATCCATATGGCATAAGGATCCCGAATACCCTGCCAGGGCAGGTTGTGACGCCCGTGTCGCAGTTGCCAGTCAATCAGTCGTTCAGCCAGGCCGGGAGCGGCCTTCGGGTCAGGCATTCAGTTTGGCCAGCAGCGGAACAATCTGCTCGCTGTCCGAACAAGCCAGTATCTTGCGAACCAATTTGCTGATGCGTGGCAGATTGGTCTGCAATACCTGACGCTTGATCGCCAGAATATGCGCGGGGTGCATGGAAAACTGCCTCAGGCCAAAGCCGAGCAGCAACCGTGTCAGGCCGGCATCTCCAGCCATCTCCCCACAGACCGCAACCGGTTTTCCAGCCTTGTTGGCGGCACGTATCGTCATGGAGATCAGCTGCAACACCGCCGGGTGCAGGGGCTGATAAAGGTGGGCAACCGTATCGTCGGTCCGGTCGATCGCAAGCGTATATTGAATCAGGTCATTGGTGCCGATAGAGAGAAAATCCATCTTGCGTGCAAAAGTGTCGGCGGCAAGTGCCGCAGCAGGGATCTCAATCATTCCGCCAACAGGGATCAGTTCGTCAAAGGCGATTTTTTCATCCCTGAGGCTTTGTTTTGCCCGTTCAATCAGCAGCATGGTCTGATGCAGTTCGGACTGATTGGACAACATCGGGATCAGGATTTTGACCCGGCCATAGTGCGAGGCACGCAGAATGGCGCGCAACTGTGTATGAAAGACATGTGGCTCGGTCAGACAGAGCCGGATGGCACGCAACCCCAGCGCAGGGTTGGTGCATGTGCGCACACTGTCCGCTTCAATCTGCTTGTCGGCCCCGATATCCAGAGTCCGGATCGTTACCGAATGGCCTCTCATCGCCTCGGCAACTTTGCGATAGGACTCGAACTGCTCTTCCTCCGTAGGCCACTCCCGCCGGTTCATGAACAGAAATTCCGTCCGGTAAAGACCGACCCCAGTCGCACCCACGGCTCGCGTCTGGACGACATCCTCCGGTACTTCGATATTTGCGAGCAATTCAACAGAGGTCCCATCGAGCGTTACTGCTCGCGTCTGCTTGAGCCGCTTAAGCTTTTGCTGTTCGAGCTCCCACTGCTCCTGACGCAGGCGGTATTCAGCCAGAGCATCCTTGTCAGGATTGACGATGACCACACCCTGACCACCGTCGATTATGATGAGTTCGCCGTCATGTATCAGGTCGCGTGCATGATGCAGCGCGACAATGGAAGGAATATTGAGGCTGCGAGCCAGAATCGCAGTATGCGAAGTCGAGCCGCCGACATCGGTAATAAACGCGGCAAACTGGTGTTGCTTGAACTGGATCGCGTCAGCAGGGGAAAGATCATGTGCAACCAGGATAATGCTTTGTTCCTGACGGCTGACGGCCATCTGGCCGGGATGTCCCAGTAGCGCCTTGATGACGCGTTCAACCACCTGTACGACATCATGCTTGCGCTCCCGCAGATAGTCGTCTTCGATTTCCTCAAACTGCGCCACCAGATCATCCATCTGCAACTTGAGTGCCCATTCGGCGTTACAGCTTTCGGTACGAATAATATCCTTGGGCAGTTCGGACAAGGCACGATCGGCGAGAATCATGAGATGGGTGCCGACGAATGCACTCATTTCGGCCGGAGCATTCCCCGGCAGGCTGTGATAGATGCTCCCCAGTTCGGCGCGTACGGTATCCACGGCCTGTGAAAAACGGATGACCTCGGCCTCGATCAGATCATCTGGCACCTCATAGTGTGCAACTTCCAAAAGTGCGTGCGATACCAGATGCGCGTGGCCAATAGCGATTCCCGAAGATACTCCGACACCATGCATGGTAAAACTCATGGCAGGCATCCTCCGGCAAGTGACGGGCGGCAAGTAGCAAGCAGCCCCATACTTCTCGCCGCTCGGGACTTGCCAATTTTGGGTTGCCACTCGCGACTTGGCATTTACTCACCTTCACCGAAACGGTTGTTGATCAAAGCCATCAATGCAGCCATGGCCACAGTTTCATCCTCGCCATCCGCTTCCAGTATGACCTTGCTGCCTTTGCTGGCCGCCAGCATCATCACGCCCATAATGCTCTTGGCATTAACCCGGCGATTGTTTCGCTCGATCCAGATATGGCTTTTAAACTCGGCCGCTACCTGCGTCAGCTTGGTCGAGGCACGCGCATGCAGCCCCAATTTGTTGATAATTTCAACTTCCTGACGAATCATGAACCGCAAGTCTCTCTGCTGAGTTGAACAATCCCCGCCGTCGCCCCCATGCTGGCCTTGTCAAGAACGGTGGCCATCGGTTCATGGCGGTAAGCCAGCGCACGTACCAGCATCGGCAGATTGACTCCGGACAGAATCTCCACCCGTCCGGGTTCCATCAGTTTGCTGGCGATGTTGCAGGGCGTAGCACCAAAAATGTCTGACAGCACCAGAACACCATCACTCCCTTTTTTGAGCAAATCCTGAACCATGGTCTGGGCCCGCGGCAATATTTCCATCGGGTCATCCTGTACCTGGACGCCCAGCTGCTCCAGTAGTTCAGGAGGGCTGCCCATGACGTGATTGGCACAATGGATCAGGCTGTTTCCGAGGTCACCGTGCGCAATAATCAATATGCCGATCATCTGAAATTTCCTAATTCAGTTCGCGATGCCGTATCAGCACCTGTTGCCCGTGCGCTCGAAAGCTCCGCGCAAGCTGTTCAACAAAATATACCGAGCGATGCTGACCGCCCGTACAGCCAATAGCCACTGTCAGATAACTGCGGCTGTCCCGAACAAAGCTTGGCAGCCATTTTTCCACATATCCCCGGATATCGGAGAGCATTTCCATAGCTTCGGCCTGTGCCTCGATAAATCCGGCCACGGGTGCATCCCTTCCTGTGAGTGGACGCAACACTGGATCATAATGTGGGTTCGGTAGCGAGCGTACATCGAATACAAAGTCTGCGTCGAGCGGAATCCCGTGCTTGAAGCCGAAAGATTCGAACAACAGGGCAATGCCACCGTGATCCAGCGCAACGAACCCCTTGACCCAGTTTCGCAAGGTATTGGCAGAGAGTTCACTGGTGTCAACCCGATGGCCGAGGTTGGCCAGATCGGCCATCATTTCACGCTCGGCATGAATGCTTTCCGCAAGCGTTCGGCCATTGTCGCTGAGGGGGTGACGACGACGTGTCTCGCTGTACCGTTTTACCAGGGTTTCTGCATTCGATTCCAGAAACAACAGGTGTAAATCCGTGCCGCGTTGCCTGAGATCACGAATATTTTCCGGCAACTGCTCCAGTTTTGCGCTACGGGTATCCACACTGACCGCAACCAGTGTCTGGCCTGCCGCTTCCAGATGCTCAATCACCTGCGACAGCATCTGTGCAGGCAAATTGTCCACGCAGTAGTAGCCACAGTCTTCCAGTGCCTTCATCACGATACTTTTACCGGAGCCGGAAAGACCGGTAACAATTAGCAACTGCATGGCTAGGCCTGCCTGTCCTTGGCCATATTGCGACTGATTTCGCGATGCTGACGCTGCATGAACTGACGAGAACCGTTCACTCCTCGCAAAATGAGTATGTGGTTGCGCACAGCCACTTCAACCAGTACTGCAAGATTTCGTCCGGCAGCAACAGGAATAGTTACCTTAGGCACCTTGATACCGAGAATTTTCTCGCTCTGCGCCTTGATTTTAAGGCGATCAAGCAGGTATGGCGCCAGTTTTTCTGCCATTTCCAATTGCACGATCAAATCCAGTGGCTTGGTCGGTTTAATCGCGTTGTCACCGAACAGCGCGCGTACATTCAGCACACCTAGGCCGCGCACCTCGATAAAATCCTGCAACAAAGGCGGACATCGACCTTCCAGTCGCTCGGGAGATACTCGGAAAAAATCCGCCATATCATCCGCCACCAGACGGTGACCGCGAGTAATGAGTTCAAGTGCAAGTTCGCTCTTGCCGATCGCTGCATCTCCCTTAATCAGCACACCGAAACCCTGCACCTCCATGAATACACCATGAAAACTGATCGATTCCGCAACTGCCTGAGCAAGAAAGTGGCTCAACAGATCCATCAGACGCGGGCTTTGTTCCGGAGAAGTGAAAAGTGGCGTGCGAGCCGTATCTGCTGCTGCCAGCAAAGGCGGGGGCGGTTTCTCGCCGTTGGCCACCACGATTGCGGCCAGGTCGGTAGAAAACAGATTGCCAATGGCCTCCTTCATCCCTTTGGCATCCAGGCTGCGCAGATAATCCATTTCGGCGCAACCAAGAACCTGAACACGATTGGGATGAACAAAATTGAGGTGCCCGATCAGCGCCAGAGAAGGCTTGGTGACGGTATCGCTGGTCAGCAGGTTATTGCCGCCGTCCAGTCCCGCCACCCACGACAGACGCATCTTGCGTCGCACGACATGGTACATCTCCGAAACGCTGATCTGGCCCATGGAATAACCCGGGATTACTCGGACGCCTGCCGCTTGACGCCGCCATCAGAGCGGTGGTGATCGGCAAACTTTTCTTTGACCTTGAGTACCTGGCGATCCAGCTTGTCTGCCAGCAGATCAATGGCGCTGTACATATCGCCATTACTGCATTCGGCATGAAGGTCGCTTCCCGGCACATGAATCGTAGCCTCGGCTTTTTGCACGAGTTTTTCAACTGATAACGTCACCTTGACATCGATCACATGGTCGAAATGGTTGGTAATGCGCTCCAGCTTTGACTGGACATAATCGCGCAGAGCCGGTGTAACTTCCAGATGATGGCCGGTCAGGTGCAAATTCATAATGATTCTCCTAGTTGTTAAATTGACTTACGTTGATTGGCCGCGGGAATCTGCAACGACTCGCGGTACTTGGCAATAGTGCGGCGCGCGACAACGATGCCCTGATTTCCCAGTATGTCAGAAATCTGGTTATCGGAAAGCGGCTTGCGCGGATCTTCCGCCGACACCAGTTGTTTGATAAGCGCACGTATAGCCGTGGCTGAACAGGCTCCACCGGCATCCGTCGAGACATGGCTTCCAAAGAAATACTTCAGCTCATAAACCCCCCTCGGTGTGAGCATGTACTTTCTCGTTGTCACTCTTGAAATGGTCGATTCATGAAGACCGACTTCATCCGCGATCTCGCGCAACACCAACGGTCGCATGGCCACATCACCATGCTCGAAAAAATTCCGCTGCCGGTCCACTATCGCCTGAGAAACCCGCAAAATGGTTGAAAACCTTTGCTGCAAATTGCTGATAAACCATTTAGCTTCCTGCATCTGCGTCTTCAGATATTGACTGGAACTCTCACGGTTACGCTTGAGGATATCCGCATACATCCGGTTAATCCGTAGTTTGGGCATGGCGTCGCCATTCAGGCTTGCCAGCCACAATCCCTTAACCTTCTTCACCACCACTTCGGGCTGGATGTAATGATCCGCCTCAATACGGCTGAAACCGGAGCCCGGGCGCGGATCTAACCGCTTGATCAGCAATTGAGCACCCCTTAAAGCATCGTCATCACAACGAAGCAGTCTTTTCAGCTTCGCATAATCACGCCCGGCCAGAAGCGGGAGATGTTCGCGAACGATCTGTACCGCCGGAGCCAGGTAGGGTGTATCAGAGGAAAGCGCCTGTAGCTGCAGTTCCAGACATTCCGACAGATTGCGTGCACCGACGCCCAGCGGATCGAGGTGCTGAACCAGCCTGAGTGCCGTCTGAAGTTCTAGCGGATCAACCTCCTGCTCTTCGGGCAACATGGTTGCCAGTTCTTCCAGCGACTGTTCCAGATAACCGTCTTCATTGATGGCATCGACCAGGACTGTCACCAGCGTCTGATCACGTTCGGAAAGCGGCATCAGTCGAAGCTGTTCAAGCAGATGCTGGCGCAATGTCGGGGTGTCCGGCTCCTGAAAGGCAAAATCGTTGTCGTCTTCGCTGTCGGACGGGCTGGCTGAAGCTCTTTCCCAGCGCTCGCTTTCCAGCGATGTGAAATCTGTCTCTGCCGGATCCTTTGGTTCGCTCGGCGTGCTTTCTTCTGCCGGCACCGCAATTTCGCTACGCTCCTCGGTGTTATAGCCGGAGACACTGACATCCTCTTCTGATCCGCGCTCCAGCAGAGGATTCTCCTGAAGTATTTGCTCCAGTTCCTGGCCGAGTTCAAGCGAAGAGAGTTGCAACAGTCGAATGGACTGCTGCAACTGAGGCGTCAGCGCCAGATGTTGTGAAAGACGGAGTTGTAATGACTGCTTCATGAGGGGCTCGTGCTATAGCCTGAAGTCCTTGCCCAGATAAACTTCCCGTACACTTTCGTTGGTAATGATTTCATCGGGCCTGCCGGCGGCCATTACTCGGCCATCGTTGACAATATAAGCCCGGTCACATATTCCCAGAGTTTCACGCACATTGTGGTCTGTAATCAGCACGCCAATTCCCTGATGTTTCAGATAGCGAATGATCTTCTGAATATCAAGAACGGCAATCGGGTCGATACCGGCAAATGGCTCATCCAGCAGGATAAAGCGTGGATTGCTTGCCAGACAACGGGCAATTTCCACACGGCGGCGCTCCCCGCCCGAAAGACTGACTGCCGAATGGTCGCGCAGATGGGTCACATGCAACTCCTGCAACAGTTCTTCCAGCCGTTCTTCCTGCTTTTCGGATGACAATTTCTGCAGTTCAAGTATGGCCTGTATGTTTTCAGCTACTGTCAGCTTTCGAAAGATGGAGGCTTCCTGCGGCAGGTACGACAAACCAAGTCGAGAGCGGCGATGAATTGGCAACCTGCCAAGATCATGACCATCCAGCATAATCTTTCCGCCATCCACTGGCACCAGACCCACCATCATATAAAAACTGGTCGTCTTCCCTGCACCATTTGGTCCAAGCAGACCGACAATTTCACCGCTGGACACGCTCATGGAAATATCGTGAACCACAGTTCTTGCCTGATAGCGCTTTTGCAGCCCCTCAACTCTCAGTTCACTCACGATTGTGCCCAACTAATTATTGCTGCGGCGTTTCTGAAGTGGCCGGCTTGCCAGCAGCATTCTTGGAGGATTTCGGCTGAATCACGGCACGCACACGCCCCTTGGGGTTGCTTGCCGTTGCCGCCTGCGGGCCACCGATGACTTCGGCATATTCCGCATTGGCGTCATACATGATGTACTCGCCCTGAACAATGTCCTGTCCCCGCTTTACCCAGGCCTTGGTATAAAGCTGTACTTTGTCCATACGGCCATCATACTCGATGCGCTGACCACTACCCTGGATGTATTCGTCCTTGCCTTCCATCTTCTGGCGAAAGGTTGTGGGATTTCCGGTGGAGGTGCTGTGCTGGAAGCCCTCGCTGTCTTCGCGCACAATCAGTTTGTCGGCGTGAATTTCCAGCGTGCCCTGTGTCAGCACAACGCCACCCGTATAGGTGCTGGTTTTCTTCGCATCGTTGTTGGTCATCGTGTCTGCCTCGATATCGATGGGCTTGTCCCGATCGGCCTTTTCGGCCAGTGACAAGCCACTGGCAAGCAACAGCAGCACGGTCAAAATGATTTTAATTGGCATGTTTTGCATATTGTCTCCGGATCCGGGATTTTGTTTTCCCGGGCTTGGTTACTGGATTCTGTAAGGTCTTCTTTTCCGTGGTCTGGCTTTTGATCGGTAACCTTGCCGATGGTTTGGATTGCTTCTGCACCGATCCCTGTTTTGTCGAAAGATGCCGCCGGGCACCTGCAGATGACAGATGTCCGGCCCTGCTGCCCGCCACCTGACCTATGCTTAATGGCGGCGCCGGTGGTGCATCCGGGCGTTCATAATGCACTTTTACCTTCCCAGCCAGCTTCAACAAGGACTCCTTCTTGAAATACTCCATGCTATTACCGCGGATTACCGTTCGCGGCGCCTGCAGTATGGTGACAGGTCTGTCGGTTTGAACATAATCCTGATCGGGAACGATATGCAGATAATCCGTCAGAACCGTCAGCTCTCCCTTGTTACGTGTTGCATCTCGTACGATTTTCACATTATCCATGAAATAAACGTTTTCGCCATTTGCCGACACCTGGCCGCGCAGACCTTCGATACGTGTTGTCGGCTTCCTGAGCGAAAACTGGGTAAAAGCGGGCTTCACCAGTTCCGTTGAATCATCATCGGGAAAATGTCGCATTTCCTCGCCGGCCAGCGAGTAGCGCGGATCACCGTTACGATCGGCACGGGAAGAAGCAAAATTAGTGATAATGTAATCTGGATCATGTCGGGTGCTTCCGTCACGCTTGGGTTGCGGAGGCTGTACCGTCCGATCAATCCAGAAAGTAAGTGCTGCCAGTAGCGCCAGCACAATCAGCGCAAACCAGATGGCAGGGATTCCTCTCATGTCGTATTCAACGGCCTTAAGTTCTGACTAGCGTAAAAACTGCGCCATTTGCGCATCATAAGTGCCCTGTGCCTGCATGATCAGCTCGCAGACTTCCCTCACAGCTCCCTGACCGGCCTTTCGTGTCGTGACATAATGTGCGTGCTGTTTCACGACGGGTGGAGCTGCCGGTACGGTTAATGCCAGCCCTGATCGTCGCATCGGCGGAAGGTCCACCACATCGTCCCCCATAAAGGCGCACTGCTCGTGGCTCAGACCGGTTTTACTGGCCAGATCGATAAAGGCCTCAAGCTTATCCTCGACCCCCTGATAGAAATGCCCGATTCCGGTGCTTTCGGCACGCTTGGTCACCACATTGGAGGTCCGGCCGGTAATGATGGCCATTTCTACTCCGCTTGCCCTGAGCAGCTTCATTCCCAGACCATCCTGCGAATTGAAGGCCTTATATTCCTGACCATCATCACCAATGATCAACCGCCCGTCCGTCATCACGCCATCGACATCAAACACGATCAGTTTAATGATGCGTGCACGCTCTTCAGCGTCGTTCATATTACTTTTGCCTTTAACAAATCATGCATGTTGAGTGCACCAACAAGACGGCCATCATCGCCTGTCACCAGCAGCGCATTAATTTTTCGTGCTTCCATCAACTCGACCGCCTCTACCGCAAGCCGGCTGGCGGCGATCGTTTGTGGTGCCGCATGCATGACGGCACGAATGCTCACCCCCGGATCATGCATACCACGATCGAAAATACGACGTAAATCCCCGTCAGTAAAGATGCCTGCCGGTCGTGAAAATGCATCCATCACAGCGGTCATGCCCATGCCTTTGCGCGTCATTTCCAGCAGGGCCTCGGCAAGTGTGGCAGTTTCTGCGACTTGCGGAATGGCGTCTCCGGTCCGCATGATTTCGTGAATATGAATCAGCAACCGCCGCCCCAGCGCACCGCCCGGGTGAGATCGTGCAAAATCCTCCACCCCAAACCCACGGGCATCCAGCAGAGTCACCGCAAGCGCATCCCCCAGTGCCAGCGCTGCCGTGGTACTTGCTGTAGGCGCCAACCCCAGCGAGCAGGCTTCCTGTGTCACCCTCGCATCCAGATGTACATCAGCTTCCACTGCCAGCATGGAATTGGCATTGCCGGTCATGCTGATCAATTTAGCTCCCATACGCTTTAATAGCGGAACAATTGCGAGCAGTTCGTCGCTCTCTCCAGAATAAGAGATTGCCAGCACCACGTCAGCGGATGTAATCATGCCCAGATCGCCATGACTGGCTTCAGCAGGATGCATGAAAAAGGAGGGGGTGCCTGTACTTGCCAGCGTTGATGCAATCTTGCGGCCGATATGTCCCGATTTCCCCATGCCGCTGACCACGACCCGGCCACGGCATTGTAGAATGCAATCGACCGCACGCTGAAAACCGTTCTCAAGCCGTTCCGCCAATGCCTCGACTTCACGGGCTTCAATGCGCAGAACCTCTCGTGCCAATTCGAGGCCATGCGCTGCTGGCAATTGCAATGCGGATGTCATAGGTTGAAGTATAAAAGGGAAACACTGCCGGATAAAGCTTCGGCACAATATTTGCTGTAAATTTTCGATGCCCACCCTGAAAATCATTATTCTGCTTCTTGCCAGCGCGGTATTTGCCGTTGGTTTGTTAAGGTCGTTGCGCATCCCACCGTTGCTGGCCTATTTTCTGATCGGTCTGGCGCTGGGACCGCACACCTTCGGGCTGATTGATGACAGCAACGCCGTACGCGAGCTGGCGGAGTTTGGCGTGGTTTTTCTGATGTTCAGCATCGGCCTGGAGTTCAGCCTGCCGCAACTATTTGCCATGCGTGGCATCGTATTTGGGCTGGGAGGCGCACAAGTCCTTGTGTCCATGGCTTACACCATGGCTGCCGCCATGCTTCTGGGACTGGACTGGCGTGCGGCGCTGGTGATCGGGGGTGCCATGGCGATGTCATCCACGGCGATTGCCACCAAAATGCTGGCTGAACGCACTGAAATCAAGTCTCGCCACGGACGGCTTGCCATCGGTGTGCTACTTTTTCAGGATATCGCCGTTGTGCCTCTGCTGATCCTGATTCCGGCCATTGCCGCCCCCGGCGGAGATCTGGTTTCAATTCTGGGGCATTCCTCCCTGAAAGCAGCAGCGGTGCTGGCCATTCTGCTGGTATTCGGCAAATCGCTGGTCAACCCCTGGTTCGAGCTGGTCGCTCGCCAGCGCTCGCAGGAACTGTTCGTGCTCAATGTGCTGCTAGTAACCCTGGGACTGGCTTTTGCCACCAAGATCGCCGGTTTGTCCTATGCCTTGGGGGCTTTTGTCGCCGGCATGCTCATTTCCGAGACGCGCTACCGCTATCAGGTCGAAGCCGACATCGGTCCCTTCCGGGACATTCTGCTGGGACTTTTTTTCATTACACTGGGCATGCAGCTTGATGTCGCCTCGCTTTCAGAAAATATAGTCTGGATCCTTCTAACGGCACTCATCCTTGTCCTCGTCAAGGCCGGCTTGATGACCAGCCTTTGCCGCGCATTCGGACATGAGCCCGGTGTAGCCATTCGTACCGGTCTCACATTGGCACAGGCCGGGGAATTCAGTTTTGTGCTGCTCGCACAGGGCACCGAGTTCAATCTGCTACAACCGCATCATACCCAGATCGTGCTCGCGGCCATGTTGCTGTCCATGGTGCTGGCGCCCTTCGTGATTCAGTATAACGGTCGCATTGCGCGATTTCTGGCTCCCAGTTATCAGCGCAGCCGCAATCAGCAACTTGGGGAAATCGCCACCACCAGCGAAGGCATTGCCGGCCATGCCGTCATTTGCGGTTACCGGCGCAGCGGACAAAACTTGGCGAGGTTTCTAGCCCAGGAAAACATTCCTTACGTCGCACTTGATCTTGACCCAGTCCGCGTCCGCGAGGCTGCCACCGCCGGATTGCCCGTCGCATACGGGGATTCCGCCAAGCGCGAGGTTCTGCAGGCCGCAGGGGTCGAACGTGCCCGCGTGGTTGTGATCAGCTTTTCCGAACTCAACGCCAGCCTCAAGGTATTGCATGTCATGCGCGAGCACTACCCGAGCATTCCTGTCATCGTGCGGACGATGGATGATCGCGACATGGACCGGTTGCGTCAGGCCGGCGCAACCGAAGTTGTCCCTGAAGTGCTTGAAGGCAGCCTGATGCTTGCCTCGCATGCGCTGGTACTGCTGGGTGTCCCGCTTAACCGCGTGGTCAAGCGAATTCGGCGTTTTCGTGAAGAGCATTACAGCATGTTCCGTGGTTTCTTCCATGGCTTGTCCGACCACGACCTCGACGCTGCCGACAAGCTTCAACCGCGCCTGCATGCGGTGGAAATCGGCTCGGGTGATTACGCCATTGGTCGCAGCATCGCCGAGCTAAGGTTGCAGGAATTGCGTGTGGAGATTCAATCCATCCGCCGCCAACCGATCGGCAACCTGCCAGCAAAACCGGATATCCGTCTGGTGGAAGGAGATGTCGTCGTGCTGCTAGGCACCCCGGAAGATCTGACCAGTGCTGAAACTCTTCTGGTAAAAGGCCAATGAGCGACATCATCATCATCGGAGCTGGCGCGGTTGGGTGCCTCACAGCTCTGGAATTCCGGAGACGCGGAGCCAACGTCACCCTGCTGGAACGAGGCCTTCTGGGGTCTGAATCGTCCTGGGCAGGTGGCGGTATTTTGTTCCCGTTACTGCCCTGGCGCTACCGGGAAGAAGTCAACCAGCTCGCCCTCGCTGGAGCCCGACGCTATGCGACATTGGCAGAGGACCTGCTGCATAGCACCGGCATTGACCCAGAGTACTGCATCAGCGGCATGCGCGTGCTGCCGGATTTTGGTGGCGCGACAGCTCTGGAATGGTGCGCCACCCACAATATCCGAGCCGAGCAGGATTCTAATGAGCTATGGTTGCCCGGAGTTGCACAGATACGAAACCCGCGTTTAATGCAGGCGCTCCGACGTCAGTTGGAGATCGATCGTGTGGCTTTGCATGAGCATGCTGAAGTAGTCGATTTCATCTCAGCGGATGATCAGGTCATCTCGCTGCAAACCTCGTCAGGGCAGAAACTGCATGCCGACCACTACATCATCACCGCCGGCGCCTGGAGCCAGACTCTGCTGGGAAAACAGGCAGAGAATCTCCGCGTCAACCCGATGCGCGGACAGATGCTGCTCTACCAGACGAAACCGGGAACGCTTGAGCAGATTCTTTATCAGGATGATTTCTATCTGATCCCGCGGCGGGACGGACTCATACTGGCCGGTAGCACTGTCGAGAATGTCGGCTTCGACAAATCCACCACCTCTGAAGCGGCTCATGCATTACATCAGAAAGCTATTGCTCTGTTGCCTGATTTACAGGGAAGTTCCGCCATCAAGCATTGGTCGGGTCTGAGACCCGGCTCTCCAGACAATCTGCCCACCATTGACCGTCATCCCAGGCTGGAAAACCTCTGGCTCAATACCGGGCACTTCAGATACGGTGTCACGATGGCACCCGCCAGTGCGGAAATTCTGGCCAACCTGATGACCGCTTCGTAGCACTCGATTGCGCATCCTGGTAACCAGCTTTTAATGCTGCGCACTTGCAACCACATGCTGCAAGGTCATGGTTGCGTACATGAGTACTTGTGAATCTTTCGATCACTATGTCAGAATCACTGTACTAACTAATATAGCCCCTCCATGAGACTAAGCCAGAAACTGACCGTTATTGCCACACTCAGCGCATTCGCTGTGGCTCTGCCTGGCATCTATCTGCTTTATCATTTTGCGACAGGCTATTATCTACAGCGCAGCATAGAGCAACTAAAAACCGACACCCGGATTCAGGCCGATGTCGAAGTAAGGCTTATGCGCCGTGCTGAAGAAAGTCTCACTGTGCTGGCAACGCTGCTCAAGAATGAACTCATGCAACCTCCTGCTCCGTGGGAGGCTGCCGAGTTCGACCGTCTGACCTCAAGGGACGCACACGGGGTTGTCCGCAATCGCAAGGAGTTGTTCAACGGTCACAATGAAGCGGGCTTGTTCATGGCGCCCGACGTCAAGCTGGATAACCACGAGAAACAGGTCAAGTTGCGTGCCATGAAAGTGCTGACGCGTTTCGGCGCTTCGGCGCTCCGGCATTTTGATGGTGTGTGGTTCGACCAGCTCAATAAAACATCGGTCATTTTCTGGCGTCGGGATGCCGATTTCATCTACAAGCTACCGCCTGACCATGACTACACCCAGACGCTATGGGATCAGCTTGCCTCACCGAAGCTGAACCCTGGACGGACAGTACAATGGACACCGGCCATACTTGAATCCCCTGTCGGGGTTTGGGTTGTCAGCGCCGTTTACCCACTGGATATCAACGGCAAATGGGAAGGCATCGTCGGGCATGACATCGCGCTGACCGACCTGCTTGCCTCATTCCGAGCCTCTGATTCCTACAAAGGCAGTGAGCACTTCCTGATTGACGGTTATGGCAACTACATTCTCGCCGGTCACTGGCAAAAAGCGCTGGAAGCCAAGTCTGATGGCTTTAAACCTGATCTAACGTCTGAAAAACCCCTGGCGCGCCTGTTGTCAGGAAAGCCTTTCAACGACGGGGACCGCATCCGGGTGGGTGGGCACGAATATGCGGCATTTGCATTGACGATTGACGGACTGGGCTGGCGCTATTATCGCCTGGTCGACGTTAATCAAGTTTTGGCGCCGATGAATCGCTTGTTCCTTTATCTGGCCATGCTGATGGCCGGAATGGTCATGGCAGTTGCCCTGATGATGCGCAGTGCAGCCGGCCGCCTGATTGCACTGCCCATTCATCGACTGGCGGCCATGGCACAATCCTTCGGCGCCGGAAACCTGTCCTTTCGTAGCGGAATTTCAGGAAATGATGAAGTCGGCAGCCTGGGGATGGCCTTCGACCACATGGCCGAGAAACTGGAAGAAAACCACCACCAGATTTCTGCCAGCGAGCAGCGTTATCGAAGCGTTGTAAGCAGTCTCAAAGAAGTCGTTTACCAGGTTGACGCCGAAGGCCGGTTGACTTTTCTCAGTCCGGTCTGGGAAAAAATATCCGGCTATTCGCCGTCAACGTATTTGGGTGGTTACATCTGGAATTGTCTCGTGGACGAAGACCGTGAAAGAAAACGTATCGAATTTCTCGAAATCGTACAAGGCCAACGTCAGCCCCCTTGTGTCGGGGAATACAGATTACTTACAGCAGACGGTAAACTTCGCTGGGTCGAGATATTTTTGCAACAATCCGACACTGAAGCTGTTTGTTACAGCGGAAGCATGGATGACATCACCGAAAAGCATCAAGCGGTGACAGCCATTCAGGAGGCAAGGGAACTGGCCGAATATACGACCAAGGCAAAGTCGGAATTTCTCGCCAACATGTCGCATGAAATCAGAACACCGATGAACGCCATCATCGGTCTCTCGCGACTGGCGCTCAACAAGAAAATATCGGACGAGTTACGCGATTATCTGGAGAAAATCAACACTTCCTCCGAAAGTCTGCTCGGTATCCTCAATGACATTCTTGATTTTTCAAAAATCGAAGCCGGCAGACTGGGGATCGAGAACAGCGTATTTAATTTGGATGCCATTCTGGATAATCTAAGCAATATGTTCCAGGCAAACGCCGAGAACAAACATCTTGGTTTTAACATCCAGGCAGAACAGGATATCCCCGTCCAGCTCGTGGGGGATGGCTTGCGTATTCAGCAGGTTCTGGCCAACCTGATCGGCAATGCCATCAAGTTTACCGAGCAAGGCAAGATTGACATTCATGTTGCCCTGATAGAAACATCCGCCTCGCAGGCTAAACTACGCTTCAAGGTGAGCGACACCGGGATCGGCATTTCACAACCTGACCAGGCCAAATTGTTCCAACCCTTCAGTCAGGTCGATACTTCAAGCACACGGCGCTTTGGCGGGAGTGGGCTGGGTCTGGTCATTAGCCAAAAATTGTTACAGCTTATGGGAAGCGATTTTCGAATTGAGAGCGTTCCCGGAAAAGGCAGCATTTTCAGTTTTGACATATCGTTAAAAGTTGCCGATTCTGGCTCGTTCAAAAAAGTTGATCGCCGCAGTAGAAGTCGTGGCGCAGGTACGCTGAGCGACAAGCTCAGAGAGCACGGCGAAATTCTTCATGGAACCCGTATTCTGGTGGTTGAGGACAACCGTATCAACCAGCAAATAGTAAAAGAATTTTTGACGCTTTGCGGTGTAATCGTTGATGTTGCCAATCATGGCAAGGAGGCATTGCAATTGCTGGAGCAGCATCGCTACGATGCCGTGCTGATGGATGTTCACATGCCGGTGATGGATGGTCTGGAAACCACCCGCCATATTCGGGCGCAGCAGCAATATTTCAGATTGCCGGTTATCGCCCTGACGGCGGGCGTCACACAGGAAGAGCGTGACAACTGCAAAGCGAGTGGAATGGATGACTTTGTTGGCAAGCCGGTTGACCCGGAGAAACTGGTCAACGTTCTTTGCTGGTGGATAGGCCAGCAACAGTCCGATCTGCTTTTAACCTCATCACATGAAACAACACAACCGATGGTACCGTCGGCGTTGCAGAGTCTGCCAGGTTTTGACTTTTCCAACCTGATGCTGATGGTCGGCGGGGACACAAGCAAAGTGATGGAGTTGGTCCGTGCACTGATGGAAGACACGGAAACTACGCTGGGGGATATTGGCGCGCAACTTCGCATGAATGACTTTGAAGCCGCTCGCAAGCTGGTGCACGCGATCAAAGGTGCATCAGGGAACCTCGGCGCTTTTGCGCTTTATGCTGCTGCGCTAAATCTCGAAGCCACATTGAAGCAAGGGCGGTTTGAACAGACAATTTATTCCAGCTTCGAGCAAGCCCTGAAGGAAACCCGTGCCACTCTTTCGCATGTGGTTAATCCCAATACTCACTAGTTTGATCTTCATTTCACAGAAAACTACCCGCATGAGTTACCCGCTTGCCCTGTTTCTGTTCCTTATTGTCTCCGGCGCATGGGCTGATGATGCCGCCAAGCCGGAATCACCACATCACTGGAGCGGTGGCGTGCAATTGCAGTCGGAATATCTGGTGAGAGGTTTGTCGCTGTCCTGGCACAATCCATCGCCCATGCTTTATCTCGATTACAGCCACGACAGCGGCTGGTACGCCGGAGGATGGCTGGCTGGCGTCAATGAACGCGTCTATGTCAAAGGCCATGCCGAACTGGGGGGATATGGTGGCTACGCAGGGCAGATCACCGATAAGCTTGGCTGGAACGTGGGTGGTATTTTCTACCACTATCCCAATGCAGAAAGTGCCACACATCCTGCTCAGACCTACGACACCAAGGAAATTTACGCCTCACTCTCCTATGGGCCCGTGATGGCGAAGTACTGGCGCACACTAAGTGATTACTGGGGGGTAAACGGACGTAATCCCTGGTGCTGGGATACCGGATGCACCCCATCCAACGGAGATTCGCACGGCTCACAGTATCTTGAGGCCAATTATACTCACAGCCTGCCCTGGGGACTGACCCTGGGCCTGCATGCCGCACATCAGTGGATAGAACACTACAGTCAGCTCGACTATAGTGACTACCGCGCCACTCTGGACAAAAGCTGGGGTCCATGGGCCGTCACACTGGGATACAGCGCGACCAACGCCCCGAAGGAAATTTATACGTACACGCTTAAAGGAGAGCGGGAGAATATTGCAGAAGACGTCTGGTTTGTGCGCCTCGGCAGGACGTTTTAGGAATACAAGCCTACTTTCCAGCAACCCAGCGTCCCGACTTGCCGCCAGCCTTCTCCAAAAGCTTGATTTCAGAGATGACCATGCCCCTGTCTACTGCCTTGCACATGTCATAAATCGTCAGCAAGCCAACGCTGACGGCAGTAAGCGCTTCCATCTCAACCCCGGTACGCCCCGTTGTCTCGGCCGTCACGCGACAGCAAATCTGGCTGCCAGCGGCATCGATTTCAAACTCAACCGAAACTTTGGTCAAAGCAACAGAATGACATAGTGGAATCAATTCCGCCGTTCGTTTGCAGCCCTGTATGGCTGCAATGCGCGCGATGCCAAGGACATCACCTTTTTTCGCATTTCCAGCGACGATCAGGTTCAGGGTTTCCGGCATCATGCGGATATGGCCCTCGGCTACTGCCAATCGTGCCGTTTCTGCCTTGTTCCCGACATCCACCATGTGAGCCTGTCCGATGGCATCGAAATGCGTCAATTTAGCCATTTGAAACTCCTAGCATTTTTTCGTGTGAACTTATGTTTCACAGCCATTATCATAGCAGCATGAAATTTTACCGTTTCCTCTCGAGTTTCTTGCTCTCGCTTTCATTATTTGTTCCGCTCGCCTTGGCCGAAGGCCTGCCCGATCTGGGCGATTATGCCCAAACCGTTTTGCCACCCCAGGAAGAGCGTCGCATTGGCGAGGAGATCATGCGTGAGATCCGCGCCAGCGGCGAAATGGTGACTGATGTAGAGGTTGCAGATTATCTGGCTTCTCTGGGTTACCGGCTGGCCGCAAACAGCTCAGATAATCGCCAGGCTTTTTCCTTTTTCGTCATCCAGGATCCGACCATCAATGCCTTTGCACTCCCCGGAGGGTTTATCGGCGTCCATACCGGCCTGATTCAGAATGCTCGCAGTGAATCCGAACTGGCCAGTGTGCTGGCGCACGAAATAGGCCACGTGGTGCAGCGTCATCTGGCACGCATGGTGGCGCAGCAGAAACAGGATACGATCCCGTCCATTGCTGCCATGGCTCTCGCCATTCTCATGGCACGCGCCAACCCAGAACTGGCCAGAGCCGGCCTCACCGCGGCCCAGGCCGGTACTGTTCAGCGCCAGCTGGATTACACGCGTGAGCATGAACGCGAGGCAGATCGTGTCGGTTTGCAAATCCTCAATGATTCTGGCTTTGATACCCGTGCCATGCCGACGTTTTTCGAAACCCTGATGAAGGGGTCGCGCTTCTATGATGGCAGTGCCCCATCCTTTCTCCGCACTCACCCGCTGACAACTGAACGTATTGCCGACGTGCGCAATCGCGTCGAGCAACTGCCCTATCATCAGGTGCCCGACAGTGCCGAATTTCACTTCATCCGGGCCAAACTGCGGGCATTTCAGGGAACGCCGACTGACGCCACCCGGTTTTTCGAGGACAGTCTTAGGGAGAAAAAATACAGCAGCGAAGCAGCACAACACTATGGACTGGCTGTTTCCCTCATACGCGGACACGAATACGACGCAGCCCAACGCGAGATTGATCTGCTGCGCAACTCCCAGCAACGCCATCCCATGATTGAGTTGCTGGCCGCCCAGCAACTCGCCGAACAGAATTACAACCAGGACGCATTGAAACAGTATCGTAATGCGCTTGACCTGTTCCCCAAGCATCGCGGCCTGATTTACGGTTATGCGCAAACTCTGCTGGCCCTTAATCAAACGGACGAGGCAATCCGTTTTCTGGGTGAAAAACAGCTTACTTTCCCCAATGACGGCTATCTCTACGAGCTTCAGTCGCAGGGTTTTACCAGACTGGGCAAGAACCTGCTTCGACACCAGGCACAAGGCGAGGCATACTATCGATCCTACGATCTGGCTGGCGCCATCGAACAGTTCGAACTGGCGTCCAGGAGCGGCGATGGGGATTTTTACCAGCTATCCATTGTCGAAGCGAGACTTCGGCAATTACGGCAGCAGATGGGCGACCCCAAGAAAAAATAGGAGGGGATGTGGATCGCAGAAAAATGCTTAAAACATGTTCATTCATGCTGGCTGGCATGCTGGTCGCACCTTTCCGCGTCCTGGCAGCAGCATGGAACCGGGCAGCCTTTGAATCACAGAACATTGACGGGGCGCTGCAGGGCCTCGGGATTCCTTTGGTCGGCCCCAGCCGGGATATCGTGCTGACCGCACCGGACATGGCGGAAAACGGTGCTATCGTGCAGATTGAGGTGGAAAGCCATATTCCCAATACCAAAGCCATCTCCATCATTGCACAGAAGAATCCTACTCCCCTGATCGCAAATTTTGTGTTCAGCAACGGAGCTGTTCCAGCGTTGATTACCCGAATCAAAATGGCAGAAACCTCCGAGCTCCGGGTCATCGTCAAGGCGGGTGACCGTTATTACAGTGTCAGCCGCCGGGTGGAAGTGGCGCTGGGAGGGTGCGGCTGATGAGCGATTCGATGAAAATTCGTGCCCAGCTAAAAGACGGGGTCACCGAAATCAAGGTACTGGTGATCCATCCAATGGAAACCGGCCGCCGCAAGAACGATTCCGGCGAGGCTGTACCAGCACATTTCATCCAGCTTCTGACCGCAATGCTCAATGGCAAACCCGTCCTAGAGGCACAGTGGGGCACCGGAATTTCGAAAAACCCCTATCTGACCTTTAGGCTCAAAGGGGCTGCAACGGGTGACAAGGTTGCTGTGAAATGGCTGGACAACAAAGGTGAATCCGGCACGATTGAAACCTCTGTGATCACACCCTGACCGTCACTCCAGCTGCCAGATTTGGCACTTCGATAGCAGTGCAAAAATTCGCATGGCATTGGCAGGAAGTTTCTGTCGGCTAAAGATATAATTTCCGGAAATATTATTGAATTCAAGCAAAATGTCCGACTTCACACAGCAATTCATCCGGTTTGCAATTAGCAAAGAAGTATTACGTTTTGGCGAGTTTAAAACCAAGGCCGGACGGCTTTCACCCTACTTTTTCAATTCCGGGCTGTTTAATGATGGTGACAGCCTGATGAAACTCGGCGAGTTTTACGCCGCCGCCATCCTGGAATCCGGTGTCGGGTTTGATATGCTATTCGGTCCCGCTTACAAAGGCATTCCTCTGGTGGCTGCCGTTTCCATCGCGCTGGCCCGACAAGGCCGAAACGTGGCTTATGCCTTTAATCGCAAGGAAGCCAAGGACCATGGCGAAGGCGGCACGATTGTCGGCGCAGCCCTGAAGGGCAAAGTCCTGATCATCGATGATGTGATTTCAGCCGGAGTATCGGTGCGCGAGTCTGTAGAAATTATTCGGACTCACGGCGCAACCGCCTGCGGTGTGGTCATTGCCATCGACCGTCAGGAACGCGGCCAGGGCGCGCTTTCGGCAGTGCAGGAAGTTCAACGCGACTATGGCATCAAGGTCATCAGCATTGCCGATCTCGCCGGATTGATCCGATATCTGGACGATGCTCCGGAGTTGGCATCACATAAACAGGCTATCCAGCTCTATCGGCAGCAGTACGGCGTCTGATCGCCACTCATCGTGGCAACAGTTCATAGTTTTACCCCCATCTCCAGGCCGGATGCTGAAGTCCTGATCCTTGGCTCCATGCCGGGAAAGCTGTCTTTGGCACGGCATGAATACTACGCACACCCGCATAACCTGTTCTGGCGACTCATGGGTGAGTTGTTCGGTGCAGAGCCTCGACTGCCTTATGAAAAAAGAACAGAAACTCTTCGCAGCCAGCGCGTAGCCTTGTGGGATGTACTCAAGCAATGTGATCGGGAGTCCAGCCTGGACAGTGACATCCTGCCAGATTCAATGCTGGTCAATGACTTTCCCGAATTCTTCGTGCAGCATCCGCAAATCCGCTGGATATTTTTCAACGGCAAGACGGCAGAAAGTGTATTCCGGCGCAAGGTGTTGCGAATCATGGGAATGTCGAAACGGATTGAACTGGTCTGCCTGCCTTCGACCAGCCCGGCGAATGCTTCTATCCCATATTCCGACAAACTGGAACGCTGGAAAGCGGTCAGACGAGCTTTTTCTTGAGAATCTCGTTGACCTGCGCCGGATTGGCCTTGCCTTTGCTGGCCTTCATCACCTGCCCGACCAGTCCATTAAAGGCTTTTTCCTTGCCGGCCTTGTATTCGGCCACCATGGCGGCATTGGCCGCCAATACTTCATCGATAATGGCTTCGATCGCACCCGAATCTGAAACCTGCTTCAGGCCCTTCTTCTCGATGATCGTATCGGCATCACCTTCACCCGCCCACATGGCGGCAAATACATCCTTGGCAATCTTCCCGGAGATCGTGTTGTCAGCAATGCGTTTGAGCAAACCGGCCAGCTGCGACGGTATCACGGGAGAATCGGCTATATCGCGGCCTTCTTCGTTGAGCTTGGCCGCAACTGAACCCATGACCCAATTAGCCACCAGCTTGGCCTCGCCCCCAAATTCTGTCACGGCAGCGACGAAGTAGTCAGCCATCGCACGCGAAGCAGTAATTGTCGCCGCATCGTATGCCGATAATCCATAGACATCCTCAAAGCGAACTTTCATCGCCTCCGGCAATTCCGGCATTTCAGCTTTCACTTCCTCAATATAGGCCTTCGTGATTTCCACCGGTAACAAGTCCGGATCCGGAAAATAACGATAATCGTTGGCTTCTTCCTTGCTGCGCATGGCACGGGTTTCGCCCGTTTCCGGGTCGAACAGTACGGTGGCCTGGTGTATGGTACCCCCGTCTTCCAGCGTTTCGATCTGCCAGCGGGTTTCGTATTCGATCGCCTGCTGGAGAAAGCGGAATGAATTGAGATTTTTGATCTCGCGTCTCGTCCCGAGCTTGTCAGATCCTTTGGGACGCACCGAAACATTGGCGTCACAGCGGAACGAACCCTCCTGCATGTTGCCGTCGCAGATACCGATCCATTGCACCAGTTCATGCAGTTTTCTGGCATAGGCCACGGCCTCGGCAGCAGAGCGCATGTCTGGCTCGGTAACAATCTCCAACAAAGGGGTCCCTGCGCGATTAAGGTCGATACCAGTCATACCATGAAAATCTTCATGCAATGATTTGCCGGCATCCTCTTCAAGATGCGCCCGGGTAATACGTACGGTTTTTTCGCTATCGCCAACCTGAATGGTAAGTGATCCCTTACCTACAACAGGAAGCTCATACTGGCTGATCTGGTATCCCTTTGGAAGATCAGGATAAAAATAATTTTTACGCGCGAAAACAGAACGTGGTGCAATTTCGGCATTAACTGCCAGGCCAAACTTGACGGCACAATGGACCGCTTCCTTATTCAGCACTGGCAACACGCCTGGCAAGGCGATATCCACCGCATTTGCCTGTGTGTTGGGTGCGGCTCCGAAGGCGATGCTGCTGCCGGAAAATATCTTGGTTCTGGTTTGAAGCTGGGCATGTGTTTCCAGCCCGATAACGACTTCCCACTGCATGTTTTTTACCCGACGAAGGCGGGCGGGGCCCGCATGCTGAAATAAAAATCCCCGCAAATGCCGTTCAGATTCGCATCCTGAACGCTAGGCGTCAGGGGGTCGCAGCGCGGATACATCAGGCATATCCGCTTGGAACACGCACAACAGCATCCGGAATGGCCGCAACCTATGCATCGAATATTGGTTCAAGGAATCTGAACCTGAACGAGCACCGCAGGGAAACTTTGAAGCTGTCAGAACAGTTTCTCTTGATCTTCCAACGCCAGATCAAGCTGTTCCTGCATGGCCCCGATTCTACGCTTGAAGTCGCCGATGTCAAACCCGCCGGAGCGGGTTGTCAGCAATTCGTGTGCAATATTGAGAGCAGCCATGATGGCAATGCGTTCGACACCGATCACCTTGCCCGAATCGCGAATTTCGCGCATTTTGCGATCAAGATAGGCAACCGCCGCAAGCAGCTCTTCCTGCTCGTCTTCGGGGCAGGCCACGCGAAACTCGCGGCCCATGATGGAGACGTCAAGCCCTTTCACTTCGCTCATAGGGCGCCCTCGGGCAGTTGCTCAATAATCGACTGCAAGCGACGCTCTGCCTGCGACATGGTGTCCTTGAGCGTGCGCAGGTCGCTCTGCGACTGAACCAGCTCCTGTCGCAGGTTATGGTTCTCGCTTTTCAGGCGCTGGCACAGCAAAACAAGCTGTGAGAGCTTACCTTCCATCGCTTTCAAATCGGCATCCATGGCGCAACTATAAGTGTAAAAAGCCAGTCAGGTCAACCGGTAACGATAAATTTTGAAAGTATTACAGTATGTTATGGCGGAAGTATTGTTTGCACCCGAACATGCTTTCACCTAGAATTCCAGCACGTTGACAGGTGTCCTTCCAATCGTTCGAACGGAAAGATGAAACGGGAAACAGGTGTGAAACCTGTGCTGCCCCCGCAACGGTAAACGAGTGCGGATTCATCAATCAGCCACTGTGGCGCTGCCATGGGAAGGCGATGAATCAAGACTTGTGAGCCCGGAGACCGGCCTGCCGACTACGTTGGAAATACCGCGGGGTGACGGTGTTCAGACTGGATAAATTCCATGCTGATTTACATATTCCCGGTATTCCCCATTTACCACGCATGCGGGGCCGCATGCGCACAGGGAGACTACAAATGTTTCGCCATATTCCGGGCACAGCCATGCTCGCCGCACTATTCATCTCGACCGTTGCATTCGCCGAAACCATCAACACTGATCCGATTATAGTGACCACCACGCGCTTCACAGACCATGAAGCGCGCATCCCGGTCAGCATCAGCGTTATTACCCAAAAAGACATCGAAAGCATCCCTGCTGTTAACATCCCCGATCTCCTCGGCACGCTCACCGGCATAGGCGTCACACCGTATTACGGAAACGAAGGGCTGGATGCCAGCATCGACATGCGTGGCTTCGGCGATGGCGGCGCTAGCAACAGCCTCATCCTGCTGGATGGCCAGCGCCTCAACACCATCGACTCCAGCAGCATTCAATGGTCTACCGTGCCGATGCGTGCCATCGAACGCATCGAAGTCATTCGCGGTGCCGGCAGCGTATTGTTCGGTGATCGTGCTACGGGCGGCGTAGTCAATCTCATCACCAACAAATCAGGTCAGCCACATGCAAACGTCACCGCCACCCTAGGCAGTTATGATTACCGCTCTGTAGATGGCGCCTTGACATCTGGCGGCGAGCTCGGCTACCTCAGCGCCTTTTTACATGCTTCGGCCAGTTCTGGCTGGCGTGATAATGCGCAAAGCAATCAACTGTCTTTGTCAGGCCGCGGCGCGCTTAACTTGCCACAATCTGGTGAGGCTTTTGTCGACTACGCTGCCTATCGCAACGATTACGGCCTGCCCGGTAGCATTAGGAGTCAGATGTTCCGCGACCATCCAAAGCGTGCACGCACACCTGACGACACCCAAGAAAAGGAAGGTTACCGGCTACGTCCCGGCGTTGCTCTGACGCTGTCCGACACGCTTGATCTAAATGCGGAACTGGCCTTCGCCGGCGAAGACCAGTATTCGGACAACGTCTCGTTCGCCTCCAAACTCGACCGCAATGTGCGCACGGTGTCGCTCACCCCGCGTCTCCGCTGGCGGCACGGACTAGGCGCGCTACAGAGCGAAACGACGACAGGCTTGGACTACTACCATGGTGAGGTAACGTCGGACAGCTCAGCCTACGCCGCGCAGAGCGCGCGGCAAATCAGCCGGGCCATCTACCTGCAGAACACCACCGCGCTGAATGAGCACTGGAGCGTAACCTTGGGCGGTCGCAGCCAGAGCATGCAGCAGCAGGCACATCAGGACGCCTACCCGCCTTACTTCATGCCGGCCTTCTCCGGCTCATCTAGCCGCACCCGTAGCATTTACGACCTCGGCGTGCACTACGAAACGGACACCTGGAGCGTGTATGGAAAGACCGGCACCAGCTCCCGCTTCGCCAATACTGACGAACTGTTTGGCTGGGACAATGTTAATTACGTCCCGGTATTTGGTGGTGATGTCCGGCCCCAGCATGCACGAAACAATGAGATCGGTGGATATTTACATACTAGTACTGTGAACGGGCAGATTTCCCTGTATTGCATGGAAGTGAAGGATGAGATCGGCTATGACGGCAACAGTGGCGCGAACGTAAACTTTGACCCCACCCGTCATCAAGGCGCAGAAATGGACCTAGCCTGGCATATTGACCGCCATTGGAGCGCCCGGCTTGCCTATACCTACACGGATGCCCGCTTCCGCTCCGGCCCCTACGACGGCAAGCAACTACCCATGGTGGCAGCCAACAAGGCCACCACCCAGTTGGGCTGGAACAGCCACGCCTTGGGCAACTACACGGCTCAGGTCAATTATGTCGACCGTCGCCATGTCAGTGGCGACTACCTGAACGTGCGCCGCGAACTACCCGCCCATGTCACCGTAGACCTGCGCGCCGCTTGGGATTTCAAGCCGTTCCAGGTCAGCTTCACCGCGCTCAACTTGCTCGACAAGCGCTATGCAACATGGGGGCTATATTATTCTGACTTTTTCAATCCCGCAAAATCCGACTACTATTACTTTCCAGCCGATGGACGTACGGCTTTCGTTAGCTTGAAGTATGATTTCAGGTGATAGCCTTCGACTGGTTTACAATGTCGCTATTCAGAATCAATGATTGGGGAAATTTCATGTCTTCCGTGACTCGTCTACAATGCCTGACTGCCATCGGCCTGCTGGTACTCATCATCGCCACCCGTGGCAGCCACATCGGCAGCTCCGCCCTGCTGCCAGACGCCACCCTGGCCGCCATGCTGCTGGGCGGCATCCGGCTGAAACGTGCCGGCTGGTTTGCAGCGCTCATGGGTTGTTGCGTTGCGGTAGATGCCTTTGCAGTTGGTGTGGCAGGCGTTTCCAGCTATTGTCTTTCGCCAGCCTATTGGGCGCTTCTACCTACCTATGCCGTCATGTGGCTGGGTGGCTGCTGGCTGGCAAAGCGTAGCAATGCCTTCCAGACATTGCCGTATGCCACCGTTGCTCTGGCTACAACCACTGTTGCTTTCCTGATTTCCACTGATAGCTTCTATCTGTTTTCCGGTCGCTTTCCGCAAGCCACATTGTGGGAAGCCATGCAGCACGGCTGGGAATTTTTTCCGGCTTACCTCGGCTATACCATGATGTATCTGGGTGTGGCGTGGTTTGCACGGCGCGCGTACCACATGGTGCTCTCCGTGCGCCAATCTCGCGTCGCCTAACCAAGGTGTCCGAACCAGACAGTAACACACGCCATGCTGAGCGCATGGCGCGTAAAAAAGCCGTCATTGATCAGGCCATCGCCCGTGCCGATCAAGAAAAAGGGTTGCTGCTGGTTCTGACCGGCAACGGCAAGGGAAAATCGTCCTCGGCTTTTGGTATGGCTGCGCGTGCAATCGGCCATGGCATGAAAGTCGGTGTGGCGCAGTTTATCAAGGGGCGCACCGATACCGGTGAAGAAGCGTTTTTTCGCCGTTGCCCCGAGGTTGAATGGCAAGTGCTGGGCGAAGGTTTCACCTGGGATACCCAAAACCGCGAACGCGACGTGCAAAAGGCACAAGCGGGCTGGGAATTCGCCAAAACAATGCTGGCCGACCCTGCCTTCGACCTCGTCATTCTCGACGAACTCACCTACACCATGAACTACGGCTATCTTGATACAGCACAAGTGCTGGCCGATATCGCTGCCCGCCCGGCCATGCAACACGTAGTTGTCACCGGCCGCGCTGCCTCGCAGGCGCTGATGGACGCCGCCGATACTGTCTCCGAACTGATGGACGTCAAGCATGCCTGGCGTGCCGGAATCAAGGCACAGCCTGGCATAGACCTATAGCATGAAAGCTCTGATTCTCGGTGGTGCGCGCTCCGGCAAAAGCGCCTATGCCGAAAAACTGGCGTTCGAATCCGGCCTGCCGGTCACCTGCATCGCCACCGCACAGGTGTATGATCCCGAATTTGCACAGCGCGTAGAACATCACAAAACCCGCCGCCCGACTGAATGGGCACTGGTAGAGGAGCCGTTCTTTCTGGCGGAAGTGCTGAAGCAACATGCCGCCACAAATCATTGCCTGCTGGTCGATTGCCTCACGCTCTGGCTCGCGCAATGGATCTGCGACGACTGCAATCCCCCTCAGAACAAGACTTGGCAAAGTGAGCGGCAGGCGCTGCTGGGCATCCTGCCTTCCTTGCCGGGTCAGATCATTCTGGTCAGCAACGAAGTCGGCATGGGCATTGTTCCACTGGGTGAAATCAACCGGCGATTTCAGGACGAACAGGGATGGCTGAATCAGGCTGTGGCAGCCGTATGTGACAAAGCCGTGTTCATGTTGGCAGGGTTGCCGCTGGTGCTCAAATAAGCAGCGGGTTGAGTTTTTCCCAATTTAGATGCGCCTCCAACGTATCTGCCAGCAGGTTAAGCCCTTTTTCACGCATAACTCGATAGTCGAACACAGCGTCTTGTTTTTTCATCCCGGCCCATTCCAGCAGGGCAGCACATGCCTCCGGATGATCGAACAAGCCATGCAGATAGGTGCCGGCAATAGCACCGTCTGTTGAAACTGCGCCTTCCGGCTTTTTACCTGCTTCCAGCAAAGGGCGCGACAAGGCGGGGCCTTTGCTGACGCCCATGTGAATTTCGTAGCCGGTGACAGACGCATTTCCAAAGACCATTCTTCCCTCGACGTGCGCCAGCCGCTTTTCCGTTTGCAACGTGGTTTCCATCTCCAGCAACCCCAAACCTGAACTGCTCCCTGCCACGCCTTCCAGTCCTTGCGGATCGTGCAGGTGGCGGCCCAGCATCTGGAAGCCTCCACAGATGCCAAGCAGTTTTCCACCGTAGCGCAGATGGCGCTGGATAGCGGCTTCCCAACCTTGAATGCGCAAAAAATCAAGGTCAGCGCGTACATTTTTGCTGCCAGGCAATATGATGAGATCGGAAGGCGGGATAGGTTCGTCGGGGCCGATAAAATGGAAATCGACTTGCGGGTACAATCGCAACGGGTCGAAATCGGTATGGTTGCTTATTCTTGGCAACACGGGCGTAATCACACGAAGGGAGCAAGCAGCATTTCCGCTTTGAGCAACGTTCGGGATAGCATCTTCTGATTCAATGTGCAGTCCGTGCAAGTAAGGCAAGACTCCGATCACCGGTTTGTTGGTTTCCCGCTCCAGCCAGTCCAGACCGGGTTGCAGCAATGCAATGTCGCCTCTGAAGCGGTTAATAACGAAGCCAACGATGCGCCTGCGCTCCGACTCCGACAATAAGGCCAGCGTACCGACGATATGGGCGAACACGCCGCCGCGATCAATGTCGGCAATGAGCAGGACTGGCACATCTGCAGTTTCGGCAAACCCCATGTTGGCGATGTCGCCTTCGCGCAGATTGATTTCCGCCGGGCTACCCGCGCCTTCGATGATCACGCAATCGTATTGCACCTTCAAGCGTAGCCAGGATGCCAGCACCGCATGCATGGCAGTGGCCTTGTAATCATGGAATTCATTCGCACCGAGGGTGAAGCGTGCTTTGCCGTGGATGATGACCTGCGCTTCCCTGTCGGTAGTTGGCTTGAGCAGCACCGGATTCATGTCGGAATGCGGTTCCAGCCCGCACGCCTGCGCCTGCACCGCCTGTGCGCGACCGATTTCGCCACCATCCGTCGTCACGGCAGAATTGAGCGCCATGTTCTGGGGCTTGAATGGAGCTACCTGCAAGCCCTTGCGATGCAATACCCGGCATAAGCCTGCTACCAGCGTGCTTTTGCCGGCATCCGACGTTGTTCCCTGAACCATCAATGCTTTCATTGGCGGCTCTCACCCCTCCGGTCTGGTACGTGGCTTATTCGCTATTCCACCGCGACCTTGAAAATGACTTTTCGAATCTCCCCATCAGCCACCAGAGGTGCGTGCGCATCCTGCGGGAAGAAAATGCAGAACGCTCCGGGAGGTGTGGTGATCCACACGTCAGGCACATCGCGGAAGAACTGAATGTCTTTATCCTCGCGGTAATCACTTACCGCTTCGTGGCAATCCGCCAGTGACTTCCAGCCCATTTCATCCACCCCATCCAGCACCAGCTGGATGTCAATGTATTTGCGGTGGCATTCCAGTTGTGCCGATTCGCGGGTTCGACCCGATACATGCTCGACAATGGCAAACAGGTCATCACTGCCAATGGGGTAACGTCCCGGCACGAGCGCATGCAAATCTGTGTTGCGGATGTAGTCAAAGGCCTGCGCAAACAGTGGATGCAATGGCGTGTAGCGTCCTGCGTTGGCAATGGTGTCAAAAATCATCAGGTGCCTCCAATAATTTCATTTTTAAAAACCTGTGTTGCTTACAAAGATTACTGCCAGACCTTACGATAAGCCTCCAGCAAGCGCTGATGCATCTGGCTACCCTCCATGTTTGGCCCCAGCTTGCCGAGTCCAAAGAAAATTTCTTCCTGATTAACGAGAGCCTGTGCCCGTTCAAGCGTTTCATTGCCATACAAAAGCTGCAGGTTGGCCTTGAAAGACGAGACATCATGCAATTGCACCAAATCTGCTACGCAACGGTAAATACGTTGCCGTTTAGCATCCAGTTGACCGAACTGGCTGATCCAGGCACAGCCTTCAAGAATGGTGTCCTCGTCTCCAATGGCCAGGCCCAGCAGCGTTTTCAGCTCGCCTACGCGCAGTCCGACCCAGTTGGTGCCGGGGTCGGCACATAAACCGATCAGCGTGGTAATGGGGAGATTGTCTGCCAGATCAAGTTCGAACAGGATTTCAAGCAGGCTTTCGCATTCGTCTCTGGTGAGTTCCTGCAGTCGTAGCAGATAAGGTCGGACCAGGTTGCCGACAGTGTTATTTTCCCATTGCAGCTCTTCAACCGGGTAAATTTCGGACATGCCAGGTACGAAAATACGGCACGCATAGACACCCAGGTGGGTAAAATCGGCAATATAGATGTCGTGGCCGCTTGCGTGGATGGCATCGACACACCAGTGATAATCTTCTATTGTCGTCGTGCTGAAATTCCAGTCGACAAAGTCAAAATCCGGTTCGTCACGCATAAACTCCCAACTGATGACACCGCTGGAATCGACAAAATGAATTTCCAGATTCTGCGCATCGGCAATTTCTTCCATGTCGAATCCCGGTGCCGGGAACCCGCCAAGGGTGTCGAGTGCCCGACCTTGCAGCAACTCGGTCAAGGCGCGTTCCAGCGCAACTTCAAACCTGGGGTGCGCACCGAAGCTGGCAAAAACCCCCTGGTCTCGAGGGTGCAGCAGGGTGACGCTCATCACCGGGTACTTGCCGCCGAGCGAGGCATCCTTGACCAGAATGCCGAACCCCGCCTCGCGCAGGCCTTTAATGCCCGCTGCAATGCGCGGATAACGGTTGATGACAGATTCCGGCACGTCCGGTAAACAAAGGCCATCACGGATGATGCGGAATTTGATGTCGCGCTCAAAAATCTCCGATAGCGCCTGGGTGCGGGCCTCCAGCATTGTGTTGCCCGCCGACATGCCGTTACTGACATAAAGATTGCCGATGACATTGACCGGGAAAAATACGATTTTTTCATCACGCAGTCGCTGATAAGGGATCGCACAGATACCACGGGCAGTGTTACCGGAATTCAGATCGATCAGTTGCATGGCTTCGACCGCATTTTCCGGGTTGTAAAATTTCTGCAATTCCTGCGTCAGGATTCCAGCTGGCCAGCGGTCACTCTCGACGGGAAACCACTTTTCATTGGGGTAGTGGACAAATTCTCGCTGACTGATCGTCTCGCCCAGATAAAAATGCGTCCAGAAATAATTGGTGCTCAATCGCTCAAAAAATTCCCCTAGCGCGCTGGCACGGGCCGCCAGCTCAGAGGCTCCCTTGCCGTTGCTGAACAGGCGCGGGCAATCACGGTCACTGATATGCACCGACCAGATATTCTCGATTTCGTTGAGCCATGAACGCTCCACGACGCTAAACCCAATGGCATCCAGCTTACCAAGTAACGTACTGATGGAAGATTCGAGCGATGCGTCCTTGCTCGGAATGAAGGTTTCGGTGGTGGTCATGGAGAATGCCTCGAGGGAAAGGACGACAGAATATCAGGGCACGGCAGGAATAAGAAAAATTATGCGTCAGCAAACCGGAGCTGAACGATCTCGCCGTATTCCATGGCAATCCGCTCAAAACTTTGTTCCAGCGGGATATTGTGCAACCAGGACAGGCAGGCCCGTATCACACCGGCGTGGGTAATGAGGCCGGCATGCGTCCTACCACCAACCCGCAAATCGTGTAAAAACGCCACCACACGGGCTTGCAGGGCGGGGTAGCTCTCACCGTTGGGCGGTGCCCCATGTGCAATATTGGCTGCCCAGGCATCGCTTTCATCCCGTGGAATGTCTGCCCAGGCACGGCCTTCCCAGTCACCGAAATCCAGTTCCATCAGACGCGTGTCATATTGAGGCTGAAGGCCCAGATACTCGGCCAGACGGCGGCAGCGCAGGGAAGGACTGCAATAAAAATCCATTTTTGGCAGATCAGCCAACTTTGACGCAAGCAATTGCGCCTCGGCCTCGAACCCGGCTGCCAGCGGTGGATCATGGCGGCCATAGCACAACCCGTCAGCCTGCAGCCGGGTGTGACGGATCAGCGCAAGGTGCACGCCAACATCCCAAGATAAAACGCCAGTTCGCACAATTGCTGCATGGCTCCCAGACAGTCGCCAGTGTAACCACCCAGCCGCTGCTTGAGCTTGAGGCTAAACCACAACCAGGTCACAACTACAGGCAGCAAAGCCCACCATAAATTTGTCTGCAGCATAACCAGCGGCACCAACCCGAAAATGGCGGCAATCAGCAAACCGGTGAACGAAATCTGCTGTGCCAGCGGCTTGGCTTTGCCGGTTTCACGTACATACGATTGCGTGCCAATCACCAGCACGGCGCCGAAGCGGCTCACGGCATGGCCTGAGACAAGCACAGCAGGCAACAGCATGGCATTGATATGTACCAGCGTCTCGAACTTGGTCAGCAGGGCCAGGAAAAGCGCCACAGTGCCAAAGCTGCCGATACGAGAATCCTGCATGATTGTAAGCACTTGCTCTTTTGTCAATCCTCCACCCATACCATCTGCTGTATCAGCAAGACCATCCTCATGAAAGGCTCCCGTGAGCCAGAGCGTGGCGACCATGCTGCCGATCACGGCGATTTCCTGCGGGAATATCTGAAACAACATCCACCAGGCAACAGCAGCTGTTGTACCGACGAGTATACCTATCAGTGGAAAGTAGCGGCTGGCGTTATTGAGATCGTCTTCGCTATGCCCGGCCCAACAGGTACAGGGAATACGGGTGAAGAAAACAAGTGCGGTAAAGATCAGCCTCAGTTCCCGCTTCATGCTGCGCAACGTTCACTCACACCGGCCGACTCGAACGAAGCCATTTCGTTGAGAAAATTCACCGCGGCCTGCACCAGTGGATAGGCCAGCGCCGCCCCGGTACCTTCGCCCAACCGCATTTCGAGCGAAAGCAATGGCTCCACACCCAGGCTTGCCAGTTGCATTGCGTGGCCCGGCTCCCCTGATTTGTGAGTGAACACACAGTAATCGAGAATGGCCGGTTGTAGCTTGGCCGCGACCAGCAGTGCCGAAGTAGCGATGTAACCATCGATAAGCAGCAGCGCACGTTTTTCTGCCGCTCCCAGCATGGCTCCTGCCATCATGGCGATCTCGAAACCGCCAAAAGTCGCCAGCACGGACATGGGACCATCCCCAACTTCATGACGGGCCACAGCCTGTGACAACAGTTCTCGCTTCTTTTGCAACCCGATATCGTCGAGCCCGGTGCCACGCCCAACACATTGCGCCAAAGGCAGATGACACAGCTTGCTGGTGAGGATGGCGGCAGATGAAGTATTGCCGATACCCATTTCGCCAAAGCCAATCACGTTGCTGCCATTAACGACTTCCTGAGCGCCCAGTGCAGCACCTTTATCGACGGCGGTTTCACATTGTTCCATGGACATCGCGGGCGTTTCGAGAAAATTGCGCGTGCCAAAGCCAATCTTGGCGTATATCAAATCAGAAATGTCACCGAAATCATGATTGACACCAGCATCGACCACACGCACAACCATACCATTCTGACGGGCAAACACGTTGATGGCCGCTCCGCCATTGAGAAAATTTAACACCATCTGGCGCGTCACTTCCTGCGGAAAAGGGCTGACGCCGGATTTTGCGATACCGTGGTCAGCGGCGAATATCAACATCGTCGGCTTATACAAGGCAGGCGACAACGTCTGCTGCACCAGACCAATTTGTAAAGCCAGCCTCTCAAGTCCGCCCAGCGCGCCAAGCGGTTTGGTCTTGGTGTCGATTCTGGCCTGCAAGGCCGGTTTCAGCTCCATTGATACGGGCTGAATATTAAAATATTGCATGATTCAGATTTTTGCGCCGCGCTCGATCACGACACCCAGTTGTTTGACTCCCGTCAGGATGCCCGGCTTGGCCACGCGCACCCTGACCCAGGGCGCACCGAATTCACTCTGGATCAGCTGTGCAACGGTTTCGGCCAGGGCCTCCACCAGGTGGAAGGATTTTTGTGTCAGCATTTCTCGAATACGCATCACAATCCGGCCATAATCAATAGTGTCGGCAATATCGTCGCTCTGGCATGATCGGCTGTGTGGCATGGCGAGTTCAATGTCGAGCACCACGGTCTGTGGCGCAAGCCTTTCCCACTCAGGTACGCCCAGCACCGTCCTGACTTTGACTTCCTGCAGGAAAATAACGTCCATTTGGCTTAAACTCTCACTTTTACAAATTTTATAGCATTCCCCATGAATGAATCATTTTTCATCGTTGCGGCCTATCTTTTAGGTTCCATTTCCTTCGGCATCGTCACCTGCAAGCTGTTTGGCCTTCCCGACCCCCGAACGCACGGCTCAGGTAATCCCGGCGCCACCAACGTGCTTCGTAGCGGGAAAAAGCTCGCGGCTGCATTCACGTTACTGGGTGATGCCGCCAAGGGCTGGATCGCAGTATGGCTTGCGCAACGATACGAACTGCCGGAAACATGGGTACTGGCTGTTGCCAGCGCGGTTTTCGTCGGCCATCTGTTTCCCGTATATTACGGCTTTAAGGGAGGCAAAGGCGTGGCCACCGCCGCCGGTATTCTGCTCGCCGTGTCGCCCTGGCTGGGTTTGAGCGTGCTGGCCACTTGGGTGTTGGCTTTTTACATGTGGCGCGTCTCTTCCCTCTCGGCCATCATCGCCTCTGTCTTTGCCCCCATTTATTCTGCCGCCATTTTCGGCTTCACCTTACGCACCGCCTTCGTCTTCGTCATCGCGCTCGTGCTGATCGAACGTCACAAGAGCAATATCAGGCGCCTGCTATCGGGAGAGGAAGCAGGCTTTGCTAAGCCCAAGGCTGGCGACCAGCCACCGCAATAACTTCTATACCTCCAGCGGATCAACATCCACAGACCATCTGACCCTGCCGCCTTGCGGCAGGGCGCGCAGCAACGGAACCCAGGCTTGCAGAAACCCCTGCAACGCCCTGCGCGAGGTCGACTGAACCAGCAATTGTTCCCGCTCCATTCCTTTGAGCCGTTCCATCTGTGGTCGCACGGGGTCGTACACTGTTACCTGATCAGCCAACGGGCGTGCCAATTGGATGGCTCCAGCCAGAAATGACCGTACGGCTTCAGCGCCCGGTGCTTCCGCACGCAAAAGGGCTTCATGACAATATGGCGGGAAATGAGCCAGGCGCCGTTCCTCCAGCAAAGGTACCGCAAACTCTGCGTAATCATGCTGTTTGAGTGCATTAAACAGAATATGGTCTGGAAAGGCGGTCTGTATCAGAACCTCACCCGGTTTTTCGGCGCGGCCGGCACGGCCTGCTACCTGCATAAGCTGGGCAAACAAGCGTTCGGCGGCACGGTAGTCGGGGCTGAACAAGGCACCGTCGCTATCGACTACGCCAACCAATGTAAGGTTAGGGAAATCGTGCCCCTTGGCCAGCATCTGCGTACCGACGAGTATGTCGACCTTGCCAGCATGAACTTCTGCGACCATGCTTTCGAGCGCACCCCTGTTGCGCATACTGTCACGATCAACACGCTGGATACGGGCCTCGGGCAGCAATTCTGCCAGCGTCGTTTCCAGCCGTTGTGTTCCTTGTCCGGTCGGATGCAGGTCCGGGTTGCCGCAAGCCGGACATTGGGCAGTAATACGCTCTTCGTGTCCGCAGTGATGACATTTCAGACGACGTTGGCGCAAATGCACAACCAGGCGGCTGGTGCAGCGCTTGCATGAGGCCACCCAGGCACAGGCTGTACACAGCAACACCGGTGAATATCCACGCCGGTTGATGAACAGCAAGCTTTGCTCACCACGTTGCAGGCGTTTCTTCAGGGCTTCGACCAGCCCTGGCGTGAGACCATCGCGCATGAGCGGGGTGCGGGCATCGATGGTTTGAATCGATGGCAATTTGGCTGCCGTTACGGCTCTTTCTTTTAATGTCAGCAGGGCATAACGACCAGCAAGAGCATTGTGCCAAGTCTCCAGCGCCGGCGTGGCAGAGCCCAGTACGATGGGGATATCCGCCTGCTTGGCACGTACCACCGCTACGTCGCGCGCGGAATAGCGCATGCCATCCTGCTGCTTGTAGGAAGCATCGTGCTCTTCGTCCACCACGATCAGCTTCAGGTGAGGCATGGGAGTGAACACCGACAGACGTGTGCCGATGATAATGCGCGCCAAACCTGATTCTGCCAGTCGCCAATTGCGCAAACGCTCGCCATCACTCATCTGGCTATGCAGCGAAACCATGATTTCACCGGGAAAGCGAGTGCGAAATCGCCCTTCCAACTGCGGCGTAAGGTTGATTTCCGGGACCAGTACCAGTACTTGGCCACGGCTCTCGGCCAGCGCAGCTTGCAGTACACTCATGTAGACTTCTGTTTTGCCGCTTCCGGTAATGCCGTATACCAGCGATGCATGAAATCCCTGCAACCTCGCGGTAATGGTATCTACTGCCAGCTTCTGATCCGTGTTGAGGGGCGGTCCGCTGATGTTGCCGACAAATGGCGAAGATAACGGTTTCAAAATTTCCGTACGTTCAACCAGGCCTTTTTCTAGTAACGGTTTAATGGCGGAACGCCAGTTTTCACAAACCGATTCCAGCGCGTGTTGATCCAGAGATTTGACTTTCGACATTGCCAACCATAGTTTTCGTTGTAATGCCGCCCGTTTGGGCAGAGACTCCACACCACTCTCTTGACCGCTAACCGTCAGATGATAGCCATAGTGTTTTTCCGTCAACGCCGGTCTGGGTTCACGCAGCCGCGACGGTAGCGCAGACATGACGACCTGACCAATCGGACTATGATAGTAATCAGCGCAGAATTTGAGTAATTTAATGGTTCTGGTTGCAAGTAATGGCTCACCTACAAAGGCCTGCAGAACAGGTTTGATGCGCGATGGTGCCATCTCCGAGCCGGCAGCTTTTGCCAGCACCACTCCCACCAGCCTGCGAGGACCGAAAGGCACCAGAACGCGCTGGCCGACCTCGGCTGCGTGACCGCCATCTTCATAATCAAAAAGGGTATCGAGCGGCACATCAAGTGCCACGCGTAGAATTGTCATCGTATTTGTTTGGGAGAGCGTTATTAAGAGGAACCCGTTAAAATACCGCTTTCTACCGCTCCTTCGCAGAACCTAATTTTGAAAACGCATCTTACCGAATTGCTGGCCCACGCGGCAAAAAGCGTAGCGCCTGACCAGCAGGACGTGCCCATCCTGATCGAACGACCGAAAATCGCGCAGCACGGCGACTATGCCACCAATCTGGCGATGTCGCTGGCGCGATCACTGAAGCAGAACCCGCGAGCCATCGCAGATGCCTTGATCAAGGCACTGCCGGCTTCGACCCATGTCGCCAGAACCGAAATTGCCGGGGCCGGGTTTATCAATTTCTTTATGACGACAGGTGCAAGGGCCACTGTGGTCGGCCAGATTCTCGAAAACGGCAGTGCTTTCGGCAAAAGCCAAACCGGGCAAGGTGCCAAGGTGCAAGTCGAATTCGTATCCGCCAATCCGACCGGACCGTTGCACGTTGGTCACGGGCGCGGTGCAGCAGTGGGCGATTGTCTGTGTCGCCTGCTTTCTGCCACCGGCTGGGATGTAACACGCGAGTTCTACTATAACGATGCGGGTGCCCAGATCGATAACCTGACTCTTTCCGTTCAATTCCGCTGCAAGGGGATTACACCGGACGATCCGAACTGGCCTGAAGACGGCTATCGCGGCAATTACATTTCCGACGTGGCTCGAGCCTATATGGCCAAAGAAACCGTCGACGCCAATGACCAGCATATTACCGGCAAGGGCGATGCAGACGACGCCGAGGCGATCAGGCACTTTGCTGTGGCCTATCTTCGCCGTGAACAGGATCTTGATTTACGCGCTTTCGGCGTCAGGTTTGATGTCTTCTCACTGGAATCGGCGCTCTACTCCGATGGCAAGGTCGAACAGACTGTGCAGCAACTCATTGCCAGCGGCCACACTTACGAACAGGACGATGCCTTGTGGCTGCGCACGACTGATTTTGGCGATGACAAGGACCGGGTCATGCGCAAGCGCGAGGGAGGCTATACCTATTTCGTTCCCGACGTCGCCTATCACAAGGATAAATGGCAACGCGGCTTCAACCGGGTCATCAACGAACAGGGTGCCGACCATCACAGCACCATTACTCGCGTGCGTGCCGGTCTGCAAGCGCTGAATGTCGGAATCCCGCAAGGCTGGCCGGATTATGTGCTGCATCAGATGGTGACGGTCATGCGCAACGGCGAGGAAGTCAAGATTTCCAAACGTGCCGGTAGCTACGTTACCCTGCGGGACCTCATCGATGAAGTAGGTTGCGATGCCACGCGTTATTTTCTCGCAGCCCGCCGTGCCGATTCGCAACTGGTATTCGATATTGATCTTGCTCGTGCCCAGACCAATGATAATCCCGTGTATTACATTCAATACGCGCACGCTCGAATTTGTAGCGTGCTTGATCAGTGGGGTGGGGAAGTGGAATCGCTCAAGGATGCCGAGTTAGACCCGTTAACTACTGATCATGAACTTGCATTGCTGCAACGGCTGGCCGAATATCCCGAAGTGGTGGAAAACGCCACCCGGGAACTCGCACCACATCTCGTGGCCTATTATCTCAAGGATCTGGCCGGAGATTTCCACAGCTATTACAACGCGCAACAGTTTCTGGTCGAGCACGAGAAAATGAAACGTGCACGTCTGGCACTGATTGCCTCTACCCGTCAGGTGCTGTGTTCCGGCCTTGATTTACTCGGCGTCAGTGCCCCGGAGAAAATGTGATGTCCAAAGATTACAAACCCGCCGCCCCCAAGTCCAAACCTGCCGGCAAAGGCAATTCTTTTTTCCCAGGTCTGCTGGTCGGACTCCTGTTGGGCATCGGCTTATCGGTTGGCGTGGCTATCTATGTAAAAAAAGGCCAGACCGCATTTCAGGAAAAGGTCACCCAGGCACCCCAGATTGCCGCAACGGATAAGTCCGAAGGGAAATCTGCCAATCCGGATAACCTGGCATCTTCTGCCGAACCAGCCAAAAAAGAGGATCGCTTCACGTTTTATGGCATTCTGACCGGCTCCGAATCACCAGTTACCGAGCAGGAGGTCAAACAGGCCATTGAGCAGAAACCTTCGCAACCTGCCAGCGAAAAGCCCGTTGCTACCAGTGAAAACTATTACCTGCAAGTCGGCGCCTTCCAGACCGAACAGGAAGCGGATAATACCAAGGCTAAACTGGCGCTGATCGGTCTCGAAGCTGTTGTTCAGACTGCCACGATCCCTGGCAAGGGGATTTTGCACCGCGTACGGGTTGGCCCGCTCGCCAATCTGGATGAAATCAACAAGTCACGTTCCGAACTGGCTCGCAACGGTTTTGACGCTGCATTGATCAAGATCCACAACAACGTACCTGACCAATAATTTAAGGACTATTCATGAAATCACTTATTGCTGCTTTTTTTATGTTGTTCGCCGTGTCTGCCTGTGCCGAGCCTCAATCCGGCTTTGAATACATGCCGACACAACAGCCCATCCCCACTGAAAATCCCGGCAAAATCGAAGTCACAGAACTGTTCTGGTACGGCTGCCCACACTGCTATCAACTTGAGCCACAACTGGCCGCCTGGGTGAAAAAACAGCCCAAGGATGTCGAATTCAAGCGCATCCCGGGTATTGCCCGTCCCGATTGGGCGCCTGCAGCCAAGGCTTTTTATGCGATGGATGCTCTGGGCATCGCTGAAAAACTCCACGCACCAATGTTTGACGCCATTCACAAGCAGCACACTCTCAAGCCATTCGAAGATGCCGGTCTGATAGACTGGATTACAAAGCAGAGCGGACTGGATCGCAAGAAAGTAGAAGAAGCGTATAACTCGTTTTCGGTAAACACCAAGATGATGCGTGCTTCCCAGATTTTCCGTGCCAGCGGCGCCACCGGCGTACCAACACTCATTATCGAAGGCAAATACATGACTTCCAGCACGCTGGCTGGCGGCAACGATGAAGCACTCAAGACCGCGGAATATCTGATCGAAAAGGTACGTGCCGAACAAACCGGCAAACGTTGATGTCATTTTGGTTCAGCACTAAACAACCCGCCGCCAGGCGGGTTTTTATTACCGGCGCCTCCAGCGGCATCGGTGCAGCATTGGCCCGTTACTATGCCGCACAGGGCGCGCAACTGGGACTCACCGGTCGTGACAGAACCAGACTGGAAGCCGTAGCAGCCGGCTTTACCACCGACTGCACGACCTATGTCGCTGATGTCCGCGATGTCACTGCGATGCAGCATACAGCGCAAGATTTTCTCGCCAGATACGGCACCCCCGATATTGTCATCGCCAATGCCGGTGTTTCACGTGGAACACTCACCGATCACGCGGAAGACATTCCGGCTTTCCGCGCCATCATGGATACCAACGTGTTAGGCATGATGCATACCTTTCAACCCTTCATGCAGGCCATGATACAAGCCCGCAATGGTTCGCTGGTCGGCATTGCCAGCGTCGCCGGCTTACGCGGCCTGCCCGGTGCTGGCGCTTATTCAGCCTCCAAGGCTGCCTCTATCAACTATCTCGAATCACTACGCATCGAACTTGCCGGCAGCGGCATCAATGTCACCACCCTATGCCCCGGTTACATCAAAACTCCAATGACCGACGTCAACAACCACTTCATGCCGTTTCTCATGGACGCCGATACAGCAGCACGCAATATGGCAAAAATTATCGACAGCAAGTGTCGCTATGCTGTCCTTCCCTGGCAAATGGCGCTGATTGGGCGCATGATGAAAATTATGCCCGCAGGCATATGGGAAATGATGTTAAGAAATGCACCTCGCAAACCTCGGATTTGATATAGCTGAAAATGAAAATTGCCACCTGGAATGTCAACTCGCTAAAAGTCCGCCTTCCTCATGTGATCGACTGGTTGGTCGCGAATCAACCTGATGTGCTCTGCCTTCAGGAAACCAAGATGGAAGATGCCAATTTTCCGCTAGCCGAAATTGTTGCAATTGGCTATCAGGCTATTTTTTCCGGGCAGAAAACTTACAATGGTGTAGCTATTCTTTCCAAAACAACCGGGATCGATATTCAGGCGGGCATTCCAAAATTTGAAGATGAACAAAAACGCGTGCTGGCAGCGACATACGACGAGGTGCGCATCATCTGTGGCTATTTTCCCAACGGCCAGAGCATCGACTCGGACAAATATCAATACAAACTGCGCTGGCTAAACGAATTGACCAACTGGCTTGAAACCGAGCGGCAAAAATATCCAAAACTCGTTCTGCTCGGTGATTACAATATTGCACCGGAAGACCGCGATACGCATGATCCTCAGGGCGTGGATCAGGTACTGGTCAGCGCCGAGGTTCGTAATTCATTTCGCCAACTTGAAGCACTAGGCCTGCGGGATGCCTTCCGATTGTTCGAGCAGCCGGAAAAAAGTTTCAGTTGGTGGGATTACCGCATGATGGGTTTCCGACGCAATATGGGCTTGCGTATTGACCACATACTGCTTTCCGAAGCACTCGCACCAGGCTGTTCCGCCTGCTGGATCGACAAAGCACCCCGCAAGCTGGAGCGACCATCAGACCATACACCCGTAGTCGCTGAAATAGACCCCCGATTTGCCCGAACAACTAGGCTTCTATAAAATTCGGGTTTTTATCACCCCCGTTAAGGAATCAGCACCATGTCCAACAAGATCGTTTTCAAGGCTGGCGAAGCCACCATTTTCAGCGAAGGCAAGGACGTCACCGCCGCCATGCCGGAAATCCTCATCGGCGCCGTTGACGGCCCGGTGGGTACCGCATTCGCCAACATGATGGCTCAGAGCAAGGGCCACACCGCGATGTTTGCCGTACGCGACATCAATCAGCTGGTACGTCCGGCCACCATGATGGTACCCAAGGTCACCCTGAAGGACTCCACCAATATCGAACTGTTTGGTGGCGTGGTGCAGGCAGCGACAGCCGATGCTGTACTGGACTGCGTGATTGAGGGCATCATCCCGCGCGACCAAGCAAACGACCTGTGCATCATCAGTCTGGTTTGGATTGATCCGGGTTGTGCTGCACTGGCCAAGGAAGGCAAACTGGACAAGGCTGACATGTACAAGAACAACTACGATGCCACCAAGCTGGCGATCAAGCGCGCTCTTAACGATGAACCCACCATCGAAGAGCTCATCAAGAACCGCCATACCATCAAGCATTGCATGTGGGAGGACAGCTGGGATCAGAAGTAAGATCGAAAGCCGGAATAGGCAATAAGTAAAAAGGGCAGCTTCAGCTGCCCTTTCTGCTTTCCGACTCCCGTTTCAGACACTCATGGTTTCACGTGAAACATTACTTGCCGATGCAGAAGCGGCTGAAAATTTCTCCGAGCAGGTCGTCAGATGTGAATTCACCGGTGATTTCATTTAGAAATTCCTGGCCGATGCGCAGCTCTTCCGCCAACAACTCAGGCTGAAGAAGATTGTCTGCCGCACGCTTCAGGCAATCGCCAACGTGCGACAGGGCACGCAGGTGACGCGCGCGCGCCATGAACACGCCCTCTCCTTCGGGTTGCCAGCCGGCAAGTGTAAGCAAATGAGCACGCAACAGATCAACTCCGTCCCCGGTTTTAGCGGACAGAAAAAGGTGCGTTTGCCCATCCTTCATTTCAGTCCGGGGTTGCGATTGCGACAAATCAATCTTGTTGTGGATCCATACCTGATGCACAACCGCGCGCAACCGCTCCAGAATCATTTTTTCCGCCTCGCCTATACCATGAGCAGCATCTACCAGAATTAACGCGATCTGCGCGCTTTCTGCGGCTCGCCATGTTCTGGCGATCCCATGCTGTTCCACCACATCCTCGGTCTCCCTGAGACCGGCTGTGTCGATAATATGCAAGGGTACGCCATCGATCTGTATTTCACTTCTGATTGTGTCACGAGTAGTACCGGCAATCGGCGTCACAATAGCAACCTCTTCGCCGGCAAGCTGGTTCATGAGGCTGGATTTGCCGACATTCGGCTGCCCAATCAGCACGACATGAATGCCCTCACGTAGCAGATTGCCCTGTCGCGCGCCGTTGAACACTGCCTGCAGTTCAACCGCCACGGCATTAAGTTTTTCTGCGACGCCACCCGTGGTGATGAAATCGATATCTTCTTCGGGAAAATCAAGGCATGCTTCGACATACATGCGCAGGTTGATCAACTGGGCCCGCAACGAATGGATTCGTGCAGAAAACTCGCCGATCAGTGAGCGCATGGCGCTTTGCGCGGCCTGTGCAGTCGAAGCGTCGATCAGGTCTGCAACCGCTTCTGCCTGAGCCAGATCCAGCTTGTCGTTGAGCCAGGCACGACGGGTGAATTCGCCGGGTTCGGCCAACCGCGCCCCCAGATCGAGACATCTCTGCAGCAAGTGTTGCATGACGGCAGTACCGCCATGTCCTTGCAGTTCGAGAACATCTTCACCGGTGTAGGAATGCGGGGCCGGAAAGTACAGCGCGATCCCGCGGTCAATTACTGAGCCGTCGGCTTCTTTGAAATCCAAATAGGCCGCATGACGAGCAAGCGGACATTGTCCCAGAACGGACTCGGCCAATCCTGCCAAGTTGGTACCGGAAACCCGTACCACACCGATGCCACCGCGCCCGGGAGCGGTGGCAATGGCAGCAATAACATCAGGCTTTACGGCCACCTTCGATACTGCGATTAATCGTCCATTGCTGGACGATGGAGAGGATATTGTTCACCAGCCAGTACAGCACCAAACCGGCCGGGAAGAAGAAGAAAAACACGCTGAAAACAACCGGCATGATTTTCATCATTTTGGCCTGTATCGGATCCGGCGGGGTTGGGTTGAGGCTAGTCTGAATAATCATCGTGGCGCCCATGAGGATTGGCAACACGTAGTAAGGATCAACCGCTGTCAGGTCGGTAATCCACAGCATGAATGGCGCGTGACGCATTTCAACACTACCCAGTAACACCCAATAAAGTGCAATGAAAACTGGAACTTGTACCAAAATTGGCAAGCACCCGCCCATCGGGTTGATTTTCTCCGTCTTGTACAACTCCATCATGGCTTGATGCAGTTTTTCGCGATCATCACCATAGCGCTCCTTGATCTGCTGCAAGCGCGGCGCGACTTTTCTCATTTGCGCCATGGACTTGTAGCTAGCTGCAGACAACGGATAGAAGGCAGCCTTGATCATGACCGTCAAAAGGATGATGGCCACACCCCAGTTTTGCACCAGCTTTTGTATTGTGGAAAGCAGCCAGAATAAAGGGGTTGCCACTATGGTCAACCATCCGTAATCAACAGCGTATTCCAACCCTGGAGCCACTTCTTTCAGTTGGTTTTGTTCCTGCGGGCCCGCAAACAGACGGACGGTAATGCTGCCACTAGCGTTCGGGGCAATCTGGCCCGTTCCCTGCACCAGGCCCGTTGAATAAAGGTCGTTGCCAAGCTGTTTGGTGTAATACTCGCGGGCGGTTCCTGCCTTCGGCAACCATGCACTGACAAAATAATGCTGGACCAGGCCAATCCAGCCGTCGGTTGCATTTTTTGACAAATTCGACTTCTGCATGTCATCAAAACTGACTTTCTTGAACTTGTCAGCATCGGTGAAATAGGCAGCCCCGGTGAATGTGGGCATCATGCGGGAAGACTTTGCCGATTCGCTATCATGGACCATCTGGAAATAGGCCGACGGTTCAATCGCTGCACCGGTCCCATTATGAATCTCATATCGCACATCGGTGACATAACTGCCACGATGGAATGTGTAAATCTTGTCCACCTGAATTCCAGCAGCATCCTGCCAGTGCAGTTTTACTTCCAGAATGCTATTGCCTTCTGCCAGTGCATGGACACCCGGTTCTCCAGAGAACACGGTTTTGTGGTTGGGCAATCCGTTGCCGATCAAGCCGGACTGCACAATATATATCTGGGGAGGATGTTTATCGTCAAGCAGGACAAAATTCCTGCTCTTATCTTCTGTAGCCTTGTGGTGCAATAGTTCCAGATGCCGAATATCGCCGCCGATGGTATCAATTTCAGCGACAAAGAGGTCGGTTTTAACGACTATTTTTTCACCTTGTCCAAGCGTTATAGATTCCGGCGCCACGGCAGCAGTGACGGATTGTGTTGTCTTTGCCGCTGCCGGAATATCCTGCGGTCTGCTCTGTGATTTCTGAACTTGCACCGCAGTGTCGTGAGGTACATGTTGACGCTCCCATGCATCCCATAGCATCAAGATGGAAAAGGAAAACACCAGAAAAAGGATGAGACGCTGATTATCCATCGAAACTTTCTTAATATCTGTTAACTGCGGTACTCAAGGCACCGGATCATGTCCACCGGGATGCCAAGGATGACATCGCAACAATCGACTCAGTGCTAGCCGGATACCAACCAGGGCTCCATGTGTTTTCAGAGCTTCCATCGCATATTGCGAGCAGGTTGGCGTAAAGCGGCAGTTATTTCCCAGCAGCGGGCTGACTGCCACTTGGTAACATTTAATCAGCCAGATCAACAGTCTGGTCATGATAATTCTCCGGCTCGCGGTCTACACGCATCAACCTTTTTTCAAGAAAGCGTGCCAGTTCTTTCCTTGCTAGTTCAGCCTCAGAACGTGCGAACGGTTTATTCACGCGTACTACCATATCATGCCCCGACATCATGGAACGGTGAAGTCTGAACCATTCCCGAATTATTCTCCGCATGTAATTTCGATCGACTGCACGACGGGAGGTCTTTTTACTAACCACGATTCCCAGTCTTGGGAAACCTAAGGTGTTGGGCAAGACATGCAAAGCGAGCCGTTCCCCAAAAATTCGTTGCTTGAAACTAAAAACGGATGAAAATTCATCCGTTTTTAACAACTTGTAACGGCTGGCAAAGCCGTATTTTGTCACGCGTGGCTCTTTAGACAGCGAGACGGGCACGCCCCTTGGCACGGCGTGCATTGATTACTGCGCGACCACCTTTTGTTTTCATGCGCACCAAAAAGCCATGAGTACGGGCACGGCGAACTTTAGATGGTTGATAGGTACGTTTCATCTCAAACCTCTTTCCAATTGCATAAAACTTAAAAGGGCGTAATTAGAACGCCTAATGCGTGTTCTTGTCAACCAAAATAATAATAGCCAGCTGTGGATAACTCCACTTAAAAAGGCTAGAATTCCAAGTCCTGAATTTGGTTGTCAATCCCACTTAAACTCTCTCACATGGAAAACTTCTGGTTTGCATGCCTTGGTCGTTTCGAGCGTGAACTGTCAGCCATGCAGTTCAATACGCTGATCAAGCCACTGAAACTGGTTGAAACGAGCGATACATTGCATATTGTCGCACCCAATCGATATGTAATGTCAGAAATCAGGGAGAAGTTTCTTGATCGCATCAAACAGTGGGGTCACGAGTTTTTTACCAAGCCGATCTCTATTGAGATTTCACTTGGAAAGCCTGAGAAGTCAGTCACGCTGCCCACAGATAAAAATAGTGTTGCATCTACATCTGAAACCCCGACCACGAAAAAAAACAAAAGTGTTTCAAAATCGGCGAGCAACGGCCTCAATCCGTCTTTGACATTCAGCAATTTCGTAAATGGCAAAGCCAACCAGCTTGCTCGTGCAGCAGCCATTCAAGTGGCTGAGAATCCTGGAAGCGATTACAACCCGCTCTTCGTTTATGGGGGTGTAGGTCTGGGGAAAACACATCTGATTCAGGCCATTGGCAATCACCTGCTAGAGCACAACCCGGACGCCAAGATTGGTTATCTGCACGCGGAAAAATATGTATCAGACGTCGTAAAAGCCTACCAGCACAAAGCCTTTGATGAATTTAAGAACAGATATCATTCACTTGATCTATTACTGATTGACGATATCCAGTTTTTTGAAAACAAGGGCCGTACCCAGGAAGAGTTCTTTTATGCCTTTGAATCACTCATTGGCGCCAACAAGCAGATTGTCATTACCTGCGACACATTACCCAAGGAAATCAGTGGTATTGAAGACCGGCTGAAAACCAGATTCAGCTGGGGGCTGACCGTTTTGGTCGAGCCGCCCGAACTTGAGATGCGTGTCGCCATCCTGATTAACAAGGCTGAAGCTGCTAAAGTGAAGATTGATGAAGACGTCGCCTTCCTGATCGCAAAGAATATACGTTCCAGCGTTCGTGATCTTGAGGGTGCCCTTAACAGTGTCATCGCCATGGCCAAATTTACTGGCAAACCTATTGACACCATTTTGGTCAAAGAAGCCCTTAAGCACATCATTGGCCGGGTACAATCCATCAATATCGAAAGTATTCAGAAAACGGTTGCGGACTATTACAAGATCAAGGTTGCCGAAATGTACTCCCAGAAACGCTCGCGCAATCTGGCCAGACCTCGACAGATTGCGATGGCACTGGCGAGGGATCTGACCAACAGCAGTTTTCCGGAAATTGGTGAAACATTCGGCGGACGTGATCATACGACAGTCATGCACGCTTGCAAGAAAATTGACAGCCTCAAAATGACAGAACCGACACTGGCAAGGGAATACAGTCTGTTACTTCAAGTTCTTAGGGGTGATTGAATAACTCGTGCATGGCGGTGTGCACTTTCTGTGGATAAAACAAATAATTTAAAAACACCCGTTTTCATTCATAAAGTATCCACAGAATTACATAGTCTTTTTCCAGTGGTTTTATCTGGATTAAAATACTGATTTATTTGTAGAATAAGACATATCCACAGCATTGGTAGCACCTTATTATCTGTTATCAAGGTATATATATGAATATCAACATCAGTCGTGACACCCTGCTAAAACCGCTCGCTGCCGTCAATGGAATTGTTGAGCGTCGGCATACCCTGCCAATCCTTTCCAACCTGTTGTTGGAAGGCGAAAATGGTGTGGTATCCATGACAGCCACAGATCTTGAAATGCAAATTTCGATGACGGTTGAGGCTGATGTAACTGAAAGTTTCTCGACAACGGTATCAGCAAAAAAGTTACTGGACATTTGCAGATCTCTGCCTGAATCCAGCGCAATAAAGCTCACAAATCAGGAATCCAGACTACAGGTTGGCGCCGGGCGGAGTAAATTTAACTTGCAGACATTACCTGCTGCAGATTACCCGACGATGTCACGCACAAGCAGCACACAACTTTCCCTGCGAATGACACAAAAGAACTTCCGTCATTTGCTTCGCCAGGTCGAATTTTCAATGGCGCAACAGGATGTCAGATATTATCTGAACGGTCTCTTGATGGAAGTCAATGCGGAACGCCTGCACGTTGTTGGCACCGATGGACACCGTTTAAGCTATATCTGCACGAAGCTTGCCCAAAGCTTTGAAAAGCAGGAAATCATTCTTCCCCGGAAAACGGTAACTGAGCTGATCAAACTACTCGAAGATACGGAAGAAGAAATCGTCATTGAGATTTCCGCAAATCAGGCCAACTTCAGATTTTCGAATATCAGACTGATTTCAAAGGTGATTGACGGGAAATTTCCGGATTACAACCGTGTTATTCCGGTTGGACACCAGAATCGTTTTGAAGTAAATCGACTGGAAATCTTGCAGGCGATGCAGCGCGCATCCATTCTGTCCAATGAAAAGTATCGCGGCATCCGCATGGTGTTGGGTACCAACAGCCTGAGACTGATCAGCAGCAACAGTGAACAGGAAGAGGCACAGGAGGATCTGGAGATAGCTTACACAGGGGATCCTCTGGACGTCGGGTTCAATGTGACCTATCTGATTGATGTGCTCAACAATGTGCAAAGCGAAGTAGCAGTTTTTTCTTTTGCAGATGCCAACAGCAGTTGCCTAGTGACTATTCCGGAAGAGCCAGACTATCGCTACGTTGTCATGCCGATGAGAATCTAGAGTAGTGAATAGAAAATTAATTATGTTTCACGTGAAACCAAAACCATGACTGAATACGATTCCTCAAGCATTAAAATTCTCGAAGGCCTGGATGCCGTGCGCAAGCGCCCCGGTATGTATATTGGGGACACCTCAGATGGTAGCGGTCTGCACCACATGGTATTCGAAGTGCTGGACAACGCTATTGATGAGGCCTTGGCGGGTCACTGTGACGATATCAAGGTCATTATTCACCCAGATAACTCTATTAGCGTCTCGGATAATGGGAGAGGAATACCGACCGACATCAAGGAAGACGATATCAAGTCAACCAAGCGTTCGGCTGCTGAAATCGTCATGACGGAACTGCATGCTGGGGGCAAGTTTGACCAGAACTCCTACAAGGTATCAGGGGGTCTTCATGGAGTTGGCGTTTCTGTGGTCAACGCACTTTCGGATTGGTTGCGGCTCAAAATATACCGTAACGGCAAGCTTCATCAGATGGAATTCCGACGTGGCGAAGCGGTTTCCCCGCTTGCTGTTACGGGCACCACAGATCGACGTGGCACCGAAGTACATTTTATGGCTTCGAGCGAGACATTTGTTCATGTTGAATTTCACTACGAGATATTGGCCAAACGAATTCGTGAACTTTCTTTCCTCAATAATGGCGTCAAAATCGAACTCATCGATCAGCGCAACGGGAAATCAGAGAATTTCGCTCATTCCGGTGGAGTGAAGGGTTTTGTCGAATACATGAATCGAAGCAAGACCGTTCTGCATCCGAAGGTTTTTCATGCAGTATCGGAAAAAGATGGAATGACGGTAGAAGTTGCGATGCAGTGGAACGATTCCTATACCGAAACCGTACAATGCTTCACCAACAACATCCCCCAGCGTGATGGTGGAAGCCACCTGACCGGTCTTCGGACAGCGATGACACGTACGCTTAATAACTATATCGAGCAAAACGAGATGGCCAAGAAGGCCAAAGTCGATACCAGCGGCGACGATATGAGAGAGGGCCTGACCTGTGTTCTTTCGGTCAAGGTGCCTGAGCCAAAGTTTTCATCACAAACCAAGGACAAGCTAGTATCCAGCGAAGTCCAGCCGGTAGTACAGGAAGCTGTTACACAAAAATTGTCGGAGTTCTTACTCGAAAACCCGGTTGATGCCAAGATTATCTGTTCCAAGATAATAGATGCGGCGCGTGCACGTGAGGCTGCAAGAAAGGCCCGCGAAATGACTCGGCGCAAAGGTGTAATGGACGGGCTCGGGCTGCCCGGAAAACTGGCAGATTGTCAGGAGCGAGATCCGGCCAAATGTGAACTTTATCTGGTGGAAGGTGACTCGGCAGGAGGTTCTGCCAAACAAGGACGAGATCGCAAATTTCAGGCGATTCTTCCGCTCAAGGGCAAGATTCTCAATGTGGAAAGAGCACGTTTCGATAAACTGATTTCCTCTCAAGAAATTGCCACGCTGATTATTGCGATGGGTACCGGAATCGGCAAGGAAGACTTTAACGTAGAAAAACTGCGTTATCACCGCATAATCATCATGACCGACGCTGACGTTGACGGCGCACACATCCGTACGCTGTTACTCACCTTCTTTTACCGTCAGATGCCTGAACTGGTCGAGAGAGGCCATATTTACATTGCCCAGCCACCACTTTACAAAGTAAAACAGGGCAAAGAAGAGAGATATCTGAAAGACGATCACGAGCTTAACGAATATCTATTGCAATCAGCACTTAATGGTGCCGAACTCCAGGTAAATCAGGACGGCAACATATTGGCTGGTGAGACCCTGCGGGCGATTGCAAGGGAGATGTTCCTGAGTGAAGCAGTCATCAAGCGCTTGTCTTCACTATATGAAGAAACAGTGTTGCGAGCATTGCTGGAGTTGCCGCAATTTGATCTTGCAACAAAAGAATCGGCTGACGCTGCTGCGGACGGGCTTCGTAAACACATCGAAGACAAGCAAAGCAATATCAGCATTGCACAAGATATCGAAACTGGCAGCTACCGTGTTGAAATTAACAAATTCGTACACGGCAACTTGCAATGCACAACGCTTGATAGCGAATTGATGGCAAGCGGCGATTATCGGCAGATTCGTAAAACTGCAGAATTGCTGCATGGCCTGATGGGAGAGGGTTCAGGTGTAAAGCGCGGAGAGAAAAGCCGGCAAGTTAGCACGTTCAAGGAAGCGCTTGACTGGTTACTTAATGAGGCAAGACAAGGACTCAACATTCAAAGATACAAGGGTCTGGGCGAAATGAACCCGGAGCAACTGTGGGAAACGACTATGGATCCTCAAGTTCGCCGTCTGCTAAAAGTGCAAATCGATGATGCAATAACGGCCGATGAGATATTTACAACTTTAATGGGAGATCAGGTGGAGCCACGCAGAGCCTTTATTGAAGGCAATGCTTTGGGGGTCAACAATCTGGATATTTAGTTTTTTGTAGGTTCTCAGAATAAGTGACAAAAACGATAATAATTAATTAGTTACAGAAAATAAGCCTCTGTAAACCGCATAATTTGGTGTTGTAGATGTCTGGCTATAGGCAGATGCAAAAAAGAGCCTCAAAACGTTTCTACGTTTTGAGGATTTTATTTTTTTAGTACATATAAATCGGGGGTTCTTATTTTTATGTGGCCTGGCCAATGTCATATTCGTAGTACTTGATATCCATCTCTATTCGTCCAGATGGTCCCGTGGGGCCACCCCGAATCTGGACTTGTAACTGCGACTGAAATGCGAGAGGTCGTTAAATCCCCAACGGAAAGCAATTTCGGTCAGATACAGTCTAGTCCTGTGACGAATCATGATGTCACGACGGCAGCGGTCCAGCCTGAGATGAAGGATGTGCCGCATCAATGTCGAACCCTCTTCTGCAAACAGTTTCCGCAGATAGCGGGGTGAATAGCCCGTCCCTGCAGCAATCATCTCTGTATCCAAATCAGGATTTTGTAGATTCTTTTCAATGAATTGCCTGACCCGATGCAGGCTCAAGGATTGGGAGCGTGACAGATGAAAGTCTGCAGGCCGCACCGAAACACTGGCCAAAGTCAGTAAATCCAGAGCCTGATCTCCCAGGATATGGTAATCCTCGCAGGGCAGCGTGCCTGCTGTTCCAATCGTGCTTCTGAGAAAGCTGGAGGTCACGGCCCCTATGCCTGAGTCTCCAGGAATCCGTCTCGCCGTGCAGTGCTCAATCGCCGCTATACGTTCCCGCAGAACGAAGCGGGGAATGGAAATGATGAGTTTGCTGAAATCCTTTGGACAGTGCACACGATGGGGGCGGGTCGCATCATAGAGCGTCATGTCGCCTGGTTTCAAGAAGACCTCACGGCCATCCTGTTCCAGCAGATATTCGCCCGACAGCAGCAGAACAGCAAAATAGCCATCCTGACTCACAGTATGCGGTTCTGTCGGCAGCCGCCGAATACTGATCCCGCTGGAGCGGATCTGCGATACCTGCATGCGTTGCCAGGGATAGATCGTGGTCTCGCTCCGAAAATCCGTCGTGAGGCTGGAGGTGATGTCCACCTGAGCATATTCACGACAGATCACCTCCCGCCACCAGCTTCCCCTTTCCCGCAACGGCACGTCTTCGGTCGAGAACCTGGCAAAGGTGACGGCGAATGGAGTCTTGGGATGGTCGGGTTGTTCGAGCATGGAAGGATGGTAGAGGTCCTGAGTTGGAATGTAAATCAGCCGAGTGCCGTTTCAGACAAATCCGCATGCCTGACCAGCCAAGCCAGCATGACACGGACGCTTCACACTTTCAGGGATGCCGAACTCGTAGCCTCAATGAACCTGAAAGGAGAACAATTTGGATACATGGATCACGACACTGGCCGCTCGAATTGCACTCTGTGCTTCGGGAATCTTTTTCATGGCGGGATTACTGACGGGATATTGGAAATACCAGTGCATGAAAAAGCACCCCAAGGCTGAAGCCCCTTTCTACGTCAACACAGCCCATCGGGCTGCCCTGATGTATGCCTTTGCCGCACAATTGCTGGCTGTCTTCGCATCATTAAGTGTGTTCTCTGACAGAATCAACAGCGTTGCGGTTGGAGCTCCCTTGTCGTTCTTCGCTATCTCCATTTTGCACTACGTGCATCTAGGGGTAACAACAGGCAGTAATAATAGTCTTCGGGACTCCTCCAATCCGAGGAAGGATTATCTGATTCTGAATGTACTGTCGGCCGCAGAGATTGGCGGGTTCGGAGTACTTTTTGCGGGTTTCCTCCTAAAAATCTTAGGCTGATTTCGCCCTGATACGGGTAGGCTGTCATGCGATGGTCTCGTTGGTGGCAGGACAGGGAGTTCTGGTGCCTGCTTGGAGCATTATTCCTGCTTCTGCTGGCTTGTTCCAAGCCGGTTCTGATAATGGATCGGGAAGTCAGGAGCTATCTCTTTATTGTCGACATCACGCAGAGCATGAATGTCGAAGACATGGAACTAAAGGGTGTTCCAGCAAGCCGACTGGCTTACACCAGAAAAATGCTTCAGGAGGCGACCACGGTTTTGCCTTGTGGCAGTCGAGTAGGATTGGGGATATTTGCAAAGGCACACGCCATTTTGCTTTACAAACCCATTGAGGTTTGTGCAAATTTTGATGTTTTGCAGGATTCCTTCGGTCATCTGGACTGGCGGATGGCCTCACACGGGAGTAGCCAGCTGCGTTTCGGGTTGCAGTCCATGGCGACCCTGGCCAAAACTCAATTGGATCCAACTCAAGTTGTATTTTTCACAGATGGGGAGGAAGCTCCTCCATTAAATGATCTGACCCGTATCAGCCTTGCTGATTGGCAGGGAGGCCGAGACTGGATACTGGTGGGAGTAGGTGGAGATTTGCCCAAGCCAATCCCCAAGTTCAATGCCAGGAATGAGGTGATGGGATACTGGTCACTATATTCCATCAAGATTGAACCAGCTGCCGTGGTTTCCGAGGAGTCTGCTGGCAAACGGGACGACTCACTAGCGACAGACTTTAGGGAGTATTATCTATCCAGGCTGGATGAAAGTTACCTCAAATCGCTGGCTGAGGAGATCGGTGGTCAATACTGGCGTGCCAGATTCGTAGAAGACTTTGGACTGATCCTGATGAAACAGAAAGCTGTTTTGAGTTATCAGATAAAAACCCGTACAGATTGGTTTTTTGCACTAGTGGCTTTGTTACTGATCGTTTTCGGATATATACCAGTGAAGATAAGAAATTTATGATTTATTTGGAAGTCATGCCCTTGATAATCTATTGATACATGACTTCCCGTGCTAACCCTTACTGCTTGTCCGCCTTGTCTCCGCAGCATCCCAGCAGGCCGCACCGTACCTTTTCTTCCTCTTCGGCAGACATCTGCTCGGTTTTGCAGCCATGATGGAATTTATGCCTACAGCAACTACCCTTGAAGCTGCCGAACAGAATCTTGCTCAGTACAAGCACACCCACAGCCTGCCAGTAACTAATGACCTTGCCTCCGACGAACAGAACAGGGATCAGCCAGTTCCACAGCAGCATGACGACATAGGCAAGTGCCGCTCCTCCCAGAATAGCCAGTACGATGATGGCACCACATTTATGTTTGCATTTGCTCATTTTGATACTCCTAATAAATAGCGGATTAAGGTTGATAACTGGTCTGTAGCTGTTCTCTCAGTGCGAGGATGGCGTAGCGTTTTCGTGCAAGAAGCGTATTCACTGGTACGCCAGATTCTGCCGAAATTTCCCTGAAGCTCTTGCCATCGAGTTCATGGGCGATGAAGACAGTGCGTTGTGCCGAAGGCAGTTGATTCAGGGCATCCAGCAGCCTGTCTACAAGCACCTTGCGTTCATAGATCGCTTCAGGGGTGTCGGTGTTGGCTGGCAGCACCGACTCCAGCCAGTGTTCGGAATCCTCTTCATTCGGTGATTCAACGACTACCTCATTCTTCTGCTTCCTGAAGCGGTCGATGATGCGGTTGCGGGCGACTTGATAGAGCCAGGCACCGACCTGTTCCAAAGGTTCAGGCAGTCGGTAGGCCGAGATGAACTCATAGAACACATCCTGCAGAATGTCTTCCGCATCGCCTGGGTCAGGTACACGCTGCCTAATGAAATTACGCAGCTTTCCCTTCTCCCTGGAGAAGGTTTCTGCAATGGCAGCATTCTGCTGGGTCATGAGTAATGAATCGGTTAATGTGGCGTCCATGCCTGTGAAGACGAATCAGGCAGACAAATATTGTATTACTTGCATAAAGATTTTTCCGAAATCTGGCATCAACAGGGTAATGTTTGACTTGAGAGAAATTGAGCGTATAGTGCCGCCCCATGCAAACGTACACCCAAATCGCATTTGTTCTGGACCGCAAAGCCCTGTGGCGAGTAGCCTCATTTTGCGGTTTTTGCTGTTTTTCCTGATTCAACAAGCAACCGCAGGCTCCATCTGCGGTTGACCTGATTTCCTCCCTGTATGTGTGGCCTGCCAAGAAAGGGCCACCATGCCAAATGTCAATTCACATGCATTAGCCAGAGAGACGCTTATCGGCGTTTTGATGGTTTTTGTGTCAGCTATCGCATTTTCTGCCAAGGCGATCTTCGTCAAACTGGCTTATGCCTACTCAGTGGACGCTTTGACGATGATGGCGTTGCGAATGCTTATTGCTGCCCCGTTTTTCGTCGTGATGGCGGTATGGGCCAGTCATGATAGAACATCACCAGCACTGAGTTTGCGTGACTGGGGGTCGATTGTTGCCTTGGGATTGGCAGGGATGTACTTGTCTCAGCTTTTTGACTTTCTTGGCTTGGAGCATGTGTCAGCAGGCCTTGAGCGGACGATCCTTTTCCTTTACCCAACGTTTGTTGTAGTGATTTCTGCATTCCTGGCTAGTAAAGCCATAGGCAAGCGGGAAATTATGGCCTTAATCCTGAGCTATGCAGGGATAATTCTGGTGGCTACTCACGAGATCACGTTCGTGAAAAATACAGATACTCTGCTGGGTGCGGGATTGGTATTTATCAGTGCGTTGACTTATGCAAGCTACATGGTGGGGAGTGGTCCAACGATGCATAAGGTGGGCACACAACGCTTTACGGGCTACACCATGATTGTGGCCTGTGTGGCGGCTTTGACTCATTTTTCGGCAACGCATTCACTTACTTCGCTGGTGCTGCCGAGACAGGTCTATTTGTTTGGTTTTTTCATGGCCATTGTTTCTACAGTATTGCCTGTGGTTCTGCTCAATATGGGAATCAAGAAGGTGGGTGGTAGCAAGGCTTCGCTGATCGGTAGTGTCGGTCCCGTTTCAACGGTTTTGCTGGCGGCTTTTTTTCTCAATGAGGTGATTACGGTGAAACAGATCATCGGCACAGGATTTGTGCTGGCAGGAGTTCTCATCATCACGGTGCCGCAATCGATAGAAAGTGAGTGATGGGCATGTATATCCCCAAGCATTTTGCAAATGACCGACTGGATCTGATAAAGGCCGTGATAGATCACAATCCGCTGGGAATGCTTATCTTCAGCGGTGATGATGGTCCCAACGTGTCGCACCTTCCATTTCTTTTTAAACCAGCGTTCGGCTCAAAGGGCAGGTTATTGGCTCACATGGCTTGTGCCAATCCGCAGTGGCAGGATTTTTCATATGGAAAAGAAGTGCTGGTGATTTTTCAGGGACCTCATGCCCATGTTTCCCCTACCTGGTATGCCTCATCAGGCGTGCCGACCTGAAATTATGCTGCTGTGCATTTCAGAGGTACGGTTCGTCTGATAGACGATGAGGAAGGCATGGATGAGATACTCAACCAGCTGACCGCAAGACATGAAACCGGGCTCTCCGATCCGTGGACGATTGATGTGTTGGCTGACAAGAAATCCAGTCTTTATAGAAGCATCATTGGATTGGAAATTGAGGTAACCGGGATTCAGGCCAAGTTCAAGCTCAGCCAGCATCGGCCTGATGAAGATTCATGCAGGATCGTTTCACAGTTGCAGAAATCCCATGACAGCAGATCCAGGGAGGTTGCCAGACTGATGAGTATGCTGGTGGTCGATGTTGATTCAGGTGATATCTAATGCAATCTTATTTAAAAAGCAGTGAATATATCGATTTCGACAACGCACGCATCTTGAAAATGGCGGCAATGTTAGCTGACGGGGCATTCTCCGAGCATGAACTGATAAAACGTTGTTTTGAGTTCGTTCGGGACCAGATTCAACATAGCTGGGACTTTAGACGGAATCCTGTGACGGTGAAAGCATCCCAAGTGCTGGAACATGGCACGGGGTTTTGCTACGCCAAGAGTCATCTGCTGGCTGCATTACTCAGGGCAAATAACATTCCAACAGGCTTGTGCTACCAACGTCTGTCGGTGGGCGATTCAGGCGCTCCTTACTGCCTGCACGGACTCAACGCGGTTTATCTGGCAGGACATGGTTGGTACAGGATTGACGCCCGAGGCAACAAGCCTGGCGTTTCAGCGGAATTCTGTCCGCCCAAAGAGATGCTGGCATTTTCAATCCGAGAACCACAGGAAAGGGATTTTGTTGAAATATGGAGCGAGCCACTTCCCGAAGTGATTACGACATTGGAAATATATCAGGACGTGGCAGAGGTGGCAGCAAATCTTCCTGATCTGGCGTGTACCTCTGGATTAGGGTTTGCTCAGAGGTGGTCCTACACAACTGGCTAGAGTCTTACGTGATAGCTTTATTAATTGCAGTTAATTTTTGGAATGATTTGTCCTATCTAAGCAGAGTAATCCTCACTGAAACCCACATTAAACTGGACAGTTTAAATTTGGTATTTGCTTGGAAGAACCTCCCAGATAACGGCCGCAACGATCTCCCAATCACCGGTTTCGTTCGGGCGTCTCCATCTGGGGGTATACATCATTTTGATATGTTCCAGAGCTTCGTCAAAGGCATCGAAACTGAACTCCTTGCCTTCTTCACCAACAACATATTTGCCATTTTTGGGATAACGCAAAGTGGGGTTGAAGCAAGAGCCATCGGCCGCAAAAGGAACAAGGATTCGAGAGGCGGGCATTTTGAAAGTTGATTATCCCAGATTGGACCGGTCCAACATCTTTGCCGGGTGACTAGCCGTATAAACGACCTGAATGTATTGAAGCCGGCTAAGCCGGTTTCAATACTAATTCTTAATTTAAGTATTAGTGCGAACCTGAAATCCGAATATTAAAGCCTAGGCATGATACTGTCGGCTTAATGCATGAACCGCATCAATCATGGCCGCAGCATTTTCCGGAGGCGTATGTTGCGTGATGCCGTGGCCCAGGTTGAACACGTGACCATTGCCGCTGCCATAACTGGCGAGTACCGTGGCCACTTCTCGCTCGACAGCTTGCGGTGTGGAAAGCAGAATGGCCGGATCCAGGTTGCCTTGCAGTGCCACCTTGTCACCCACACGTTTTCGGGCCTCTCCGATATCCACCGCCCAGTCCAGACCTAGTGCATCGGCACCAATTTCTGCTTGTGCTTCCAGCCAGAGTGCGCCGCCTTTGGTAAACACAATGCTCGGTACACGCCGACCTTCACGTTCACGGATCAGGCCTGCCACGATTTTTTCCATGTAGGCGAGCGAGAATTCACGATAGGCATTGTGTGACAAAGCACCGCCCCAGGAGTCAAAAATCATTACGGCCTGTGCGCCGGCTTCGATCTGGGCATTAAGGTAGGCGGTCACTGCTTGTGAGGTCACATCCAGCACATGGTGCAACAGGTCCGGACGAGCGTAAGCCATTTTCTTGATGTTGAGGAAATCTGTACCTCCCTGTCCCTCGATCATGTAAGTTGCAAGCGTCCAAGGACTGCCGGAAAAGCCGATCAGTGGCACCGAGCCGTCCAGCGCCTTGCGGATGCTGCTGACCGCATCCAGAACATAACGCAGGCGGTCTGTCGGATCGGGGGCTGTCAGATCGCGAATCTCCCACTCGTCACGTAACGGGCGCTCAAACTTAGGCCCTTCTCCTTCGGAAAAATACAGGCCCAGTCCCATTGCATCCGGCACGGTGAGAATGTCTGAAAACAGGATAGCTGCATCCAGAGAAAATCGGGCCAGCGGTTGCAAGGTGACTTCTGTGGCAAGCTCCTTGTTCTTGCAAAGATCGAGGAAACTGCCCGCCCGTTTGCGGGTTTCACGATACTCCGGCAGGTAACGTCCCGCCTGACGCATCATCCAGACCGGGGTGTACGTGGTCGGTTGACGCAACAATGCACGCAGGAAAGTATCGTTTTTCAAATGAGTCAATTTATTCTTCCTAGCTTGGGTCGTTATCGGGGCAAATCGGTGCTGCCCATCAGGAATGCATCGACCTCGCGTGCACATTGCCGGCCTTCGCGGATCGCCCACACCACCAGCGACTGGCCGCGGCGGACGTCGCCAGCAGCGAATACCTTGGCCTTGCTTGTCGCGTAGCAGCCAGCACCGTCGGTCGCCGCCTTGGCATTGTTACGTGCATCTTTTTCGACACCGAATGCATCCAGCAACTTTTGCACCGGGCTGACGAAACCCATGGCAAGGAATACACGCTCGGCCGGCATTTCGAATTCCGAACCAGGTATTTCCTGCATTTTTCCGTCTTTCCATTCCACGCGGGCCGCAATCAGTTTCTTTACTTGTCCATTTTCGCCCTCGAAGCGCTTGGTGACGACTGCCCAGTCACGCTCGCAACCTTCTTCGTGAGAACTGGAAGTGCGCAGCTTGATCGGCCAGTTGGGCCAGGTCAGTGGACGGTTTTCGTGTTCGGGAGGCTGTGGCATGATTTCAAACTGCGAGACCGAAGCCGCCCCATGTCGGTTAGATGTGCCAACACAGTCTGAGCCGGTATCACCCCCGCCGATGACGACGACATGCTTTCCGGTAGCCATGATCTGGTCGAGTATACGGTCCCCGGCATTGACCTTGTTCTGCTGGGCAAGAAATTCCATAGCGAAATGAACACCAGACAGTTCGCGACCAGGTACAGGCAGATCGCGCGGTACTTCAGCACCTGCCGCCAGAATTACGGCATCGTACTCTGTGAGCAGTTCATCGGGATTCACATTTTCGCCGACATGCTGGTTGACGCGGAATTCAACACCTTCGGCAGCCATTTGTGCCATGCGACGATCGATATGTGATTTCTCGAATTTGAAGTCAGGAATGCCATAGCGCAGCAATCCACCGATGCGGTCGTTCTTTTCCAGGACCACCACGCTATGACCAGCGCGAGCCAATTGCTGCGCTGCAGCCATGCCCGCTGGGCCGGAGCCCACAACGGCAACTTTCTTGCCAGTTTTGCGTGACGGAATCAGCGGCCTTACCCAGTCGTTTTCCCACGCTTTATCGATGATGGCATGCTCGATGGACTTGATGCCTACTGCATCGTCATTGATATTGAGCGTACAGGCGGCTTCACATGGCGCGGGGCAGATACGTCCAGTAAAGTCCGGAAAATTGTTGGTCGAGTGCAATACTTCGGCAGCCTGTTTCCAGTCCTGTCTGTAGACCAAGTCATTCCAGTCAGGAATGATGTTGTTGATTGGACAACCGCTCATGCAGAACGGTATGCCACAATCCATGCAGCGCGCGCCCTGTACCTTGGCTTCCTCATCGGACAGGTGCAGTACGAACTCCTTGTAGTTCCTGACGCGCTGTTCGACGGGCAGATAGCCCTCTTCAAGACGTTCAAATTCCAGAAAACCTGTTGGCTTGCCCATTATGCAGCTTCCTTCTGTGCGACGGCAGCGCGAGCATCCAGCACGCGCTTGTATTCATGCGGAAGAACTTTCACAAACTTGCCGCGGGCATTGTTCCAGTCAGCCAGAATGGCCTGTGCCCGCTCGCTTCCGGTATAGGTCGCATGCTTCTCGATCATGGTCCTGAGGGTGACTTCATCAGCTTGCCCGAGATGTTCGCCCGCAGCGATGACGGACTTTTCAGCCGGGTCGACTTTTTCCAGTGCGACCATTGACAGGTTGCAGCGCTTGGCAAACAGACCATCTTCATCCAGCACGTAGGCAATGCCGCCAGACATGCCTGCTGCAAAATTGAGGCCAGTCTGGCCAAGCACGACCACCGTGCCGCCGGTCATGTATTCACAACCATGATTGCCAACGCCCTCAACGACTGCAGAAGCACCGGAGTTGCGAACGCAGAATCTTTCGCCGGCTACGCCATTGAAATAGCTCTCGCCGCTGGTTGCCCCATACATCACGGTATTCCCAGCAATGATGTTGTCATGACGAGCGCCACGGAAAGCCTGCGGAGGCTTGATGACGATGCGCCCTCCGCACAATCCCTTGCCCACATAATCGTTTCCTTCGCCGATCAGTTCGAATGTAATGCCTTGCATGAGAAATGCGCCAAAGCTTTGGCCGGCCGTTCCCGACAATCTGACGGTAATCGTGTCATTAGGCAGTCCGGCCTGACCGTATCGGGTAGCAACAGCGTTGGACAACATGGTGCCGGCAGTGCGATTGATGTTGGTGATCGGAGTTTCAATCACGACCTTCTCGCCCTTCTCCAGTGCCGCTCCGGCCTGTGTAATCAGCTGGTTATCCAGTGCCTTGGCCAGACCATGATCCTGCTCTTCCGAATGACAGCGTGCTACTTCGGCGCCCATTTCTGGCAGATGAAAAATCCGGCTGAAATCCAGGCCGGAAGCTTTCCAGTGGGCGATGCCCTCCCGCATGTCCAGCAAATCGGCGCGACCGATCAAATCGCTGAACTTGCGAATACCCATCTGTGCCATGTATTCACGCACTTCTTCCGCGACAAAGAAGAAATAATTCACTACATGTTCTGGCTGACCCGTAAATTTTTTCCGCAATACCGGATCCTGTGTGGCAACTCCCACCGGACAGGTGTTGAGGTGGCACTTGCGCATCATGATGCAGCCCTCGACAACTAGCGGCGCCGTGGCAAATCCGAATTCGTCCGCACCCAGCAATGCCCCGATGACCACGTCCCGGCCGGTCTTCATCTGGCCATCCACCTGCACCGCCACACGGCCACGCAACTGGTTCAAAACCAGCGTTTGCTGAGTCTCCGCAAGACCAATTTCCCATGGGCTGCCTGCGTGTTTGATAGAAGAAATTGGAGATGCACCAGTCCCGCCATCGAAACCGGCAATCACGATATGGTCGGATTTGGCTTTGGCCACGCCCGCCGCCACCGTGCCGACGCCCGTTTCGGATACAAGCTTGACCGAGATAGATGCTTTGGGATTGGCATTTTTCAGATCGTGGATCAACTGTGCCAGATCTTCAATTGAATAAATGTCATGATGTGGCGGCGGTGAAATCAGGCCCACACCTGGCACCGAGAAGCGCAGTTTGGCGATGTACTCGGACACCTTGCCACCCGGCAGTTGACCGCCTTCGCCGGGCTTGGCCCCCTGTGCCATCTTGATCTGAATCTGGTCTGCCGAAGCAAGATATTCCGCAGTTACTCCAAAGCGACCCGAAGCAACCTGTTTGATTCTTGAGCGCATCGAATCGCCGGATTTAAGCATAATATTGCTCTCGACCCGGGATTTTCCTATCAAATCGGCCAAAGTGGTGTCCTTTTCCACCGGCTGAAAGCGAACCGAATCTTCGCCACCTTCACCCGTATTGGACTTGCCCCCGATACGGTTCATGGCAATCGCCAGTACGGTATGAGCCTCTGTCGATATCGAACCCAGCGACATGGCCCCCGTGGCAAAACGGGTGACGATGGATTTCGCCGATTCAACTTCGTCTAGTGGTACCGGGTTGCCCGCCGGCTTGATTTCGAACAGCCCGCGCAAAGTCAGATGGCGCTTGCTCTGATCGTTGATGAGACGAGCATATTCTTTGTACGTTTCATATTTGCCTGTGCGCGTTGCATTCTGCAATTTGGCGATGGAGTCAGGAGTCCACATGTGCTGTTCGCCTCGCACCCGGAAAGCGTACTCTCCGCCGGCATCCAATGCATTGGCCAAAACCGGGTCGTCACCGAACGCGGCGTTGTGCATTCTGAGGGTTTCCTCAGCTACCTGATCAAGACCGATGCCTTCGACATTGCTGGAAGTCCCCGGGAAATATTTCTCAACGAACGCAGAGTTCAGGCCCACGGCATCAAAAATCTGTGCACCACAATAAGACTGGTAAGTGGAAATGCCCATTTTGGACATGACCTTGTACAGACCCTTGCCAATCGCCTTGACGAAATTCTTTTGCGCCAGCTTGATGTCAGCCAGATCCAGGTTGGCGATGGTCTCAAAAGCCAGCCAGGGGCAAATCGCTTCTGCTCCATACCCTGCCAGCAGGGCAAAATGATGCACTTCACGTGCGGAACCGCTGTCAACCACCAACCCTGTATTTGTGCGCTGCCCCGCCTTCACCAGATGATGGTGTACGGCTGCGGTAGCCAGCAAAGCCGGAATCGCAATACGGTCCGCACTGACATTGCGGTCGGAGAGAATCAGTACGTTGTAGCCTTCATGTACTGATTTTCCGGCTGCTTCGCACAACGCGGCAATGGCGGAGCCCATGCCATTTACGCCCTGTTCGGCCGGGTATGTCATGTCAACTACCAGCGAACGATACTGACCTTGGGTCAGGGCATCGATCTGCTGGAGTTGGGCCAGTTCTTCCAGTGTCAGTACCGGCTGTCCAGCTTCCAGACGGAGCGGCGGGTTTGTTTCGTCAATCCCCAGAAGATTTGGCTTGGGCCCGATGAAGGTGACCAGCGACATCACCAGCTCCTCGCGGATCGGGTCTATGGGCGGATTGGTCACCTGGGCAAACAGCTGCTTGAAATAGCTGTATAGCGACTTGGACTTGTCTGACAGTACGGGTAGTGCCGAGTCGGTTCCCATGGAGCCGGTCGCTTCTTCACCGTTGACTGCCATTGGCGTCATAATGAACTTGATGTCTTCCTGGCTGTACCCGAACGCCTGTTGCACGTCGAGCAGGCCGGCCTTCAATTCAAGTTTGTGCTCGGCCTTGGGCAGGTCGCCCAGAAAATAACGTGTTTTCTCGATCCACTCCCGGTACGGCTTGGCTTGAGCCAGGTCACGCTTGACTTCCTCGTCGTCAATGATGCGACCATGTTCAATATCGATCAAAAACATCTTTCCCGGTTGCAAACGCCACTTCTTGACGATTTTCTCTTCAGGAAACGTCAACACGCCCATCTCGGACGCCATCATTACGTAGTCGTCATCGGTGATCAAATAGCGTGCCGGCCGCAAGCCATTTCGATCCAGCGTGGCGCCTATCATGCGTCCGTCGGTAAAAGCCACGGCGGCAGGACCGTCCCATGGCTCCATGAGTGCGGCATGATATTCATAGAAAGCGCGGCGATCCTCGTCCATCAGCGGATTGCTGGCCCAGGCTTCCGGAATCAGCATCATCATGGCGTGCGGCAAAGAGTAGCCACCAGCCACCAGCAATTCCAATGCGTTATCAAAACAGGCAGAGTCGGACTGCCCTTCGCTGATCAGGGGCCACAGTTTTTCAAGATCCTCACCCAGAGCTGTGGATTTCATCGCTTCGTGGCGAGCCGCCATCCAGTTGACGTTGCCGCGCATCGTGTTGATTTCCCCGTTGTGGGCGATCATGCGAAACGGGTGTGCGAGATCCCAGGCGGGGAAAGTATTGGTGGAGAACCGCTGGTGAACCAGAGCCAGCGCGGAAACCATGTCTGGATCCTGCAAATCCTGATAATAGGTACCAACCTCTTCCGCCAGCAGCATGCCTTTGTAGACAATGGTGCGACTGGACAGTGAGGGAATATAAAACTGCTCTCCATCCTGGAGCTTGAGTGCTCGTACCTCGTGCTCCACACGCTTACGAATCACGAACAGTTTGCGCTCAAAAAAATCCTGATCAGCGTCAATGCTGGCTATAAAAATCTGACGCATGACCGGCTCGATCGCCCTAGCCGCATCCGCAATGCCGGTGTTATTGCGCGGTACATCGCGCCAACCCATGCAAACTTGTCCCTCTTCAAGGATGACCCGTTCAATGACTGATTCGCAAGCAACGCGCGCATGCGTTGCTTGTGGCAAAAAAACCATGCCACATGCGTATTTGCCTGTTTCCGGTAGCGTGATGCCGAGCTTGCCCGCCTGCTTGCGAAGAAATGCGTCCGGCAACTGAATCAGAATCCCGGCACCATCGCCCAGTTTTGGATCGTAGCCGGTTGCACCACGATGCGTCAGGTTACGGAGGATTTCGAGACCCTTGGCGACGATGTCGTGGCTTTTACGTCCCTTGATATGTGCTACAAACCCAACCCCGCACGCATCTTTCTCGTTCGCCGGATTGTATAAACCTTGTCTTGCTGGCATTGCCCCGCCTCTGTCCATCCCTCGTCAACCATGATACGGCGCGCCTGACCGAGGGGTGTTTGAGCGTCGCCGGCCCGGCGTCCGGCCGGGTGTTACAAAATTTGGGGTGAAACCTTGTAATGTTACCGATATCGCGGTTGTTGTTCAACCATAGAATCTAGAGTGGCCATTTTTCAATCGTCATGACTGGATTCATCAAGCCTTGAGAGGGATCTTCAGGCGCATTCTGGTTCCGATACCATGGTGTCCGTCCAGAACTTCAATTTCAGCCTGATGTGCGAGAGCGATTTCACGCACGATCGAAAGACCCAGCCCGCATCCTTCACCCGCGGTTTCCATAATCCGATGAAAGCGCTCAAAAATGTGCTCCCGTTCATTCAGGGGAATGCCGGGACCATTATCTTCAACCTGCAATATTGCCCATTCATTCTCCACACACACCGCAACAGTTACTTTTCCCGTTGGCGGTGTATATCGGATTGCATTATCGATCAGGTTCGACAGCAATTCGCGCAACATCAGCAGGTTGCCTGCCACCGTGATCTGTTGCTGGCAGGCTTCGAAGCCTAGGTCGATCTGCCTGCTCAAGCTCGCTGACACCCATTCTGCTGTTGTCTCCCGGGCCAGTTGCACCAGATCTAGCAACTGGAAATGAATTTCCCTGCCGGACCCCGGTTCGACCCTGGCCAGCGCAAGCAACTGGCTGACCAGATGTGACAGCCTGACTGTTCCAGCGTGTATCCATTCCAGTGCGCGCCGTATCCGCTCGGGATCGTTTTCCCGCAAGGCTATTTCAGCCTGCGTTTGTAGCCCTGCCAGCGGTGTACGCAATTGATGTGAGGCATCGGCGGTAAAACGCTGCTGCTGGACGATGCTTTCCCGAAGACGTAGCAGCAAATTATTCATGGAACGCAACAATGGTTGTACCTCGCGCGGGGAGTCGTCAGTCGGGATTACACTGAGATCCCGGTGGGAACGTTGTTCGACGGCATCCCGTAGCCTGTCGAGCGGAGCCAGCCCGCGGCGCACACCGTAGTGCACCATGACACCCGCCAGCAGAACAATAATGACTTGAGGCAACATCATTGCAGCAATGATTTCATCAGCGAGCTGATCGCGCTTGGATTTCGTCTCAGCGACCTGCACCAGAGCCGATCCATGCGCGCTCGTGCCTGCCAGCGGAAGCGAAAATGCAACGACTCTGACCAGTTTGTCGCCAAGATGCGCATCGTAAAAAAGATGTTCGCCGGCGGGGGGCAATACTTTTGGCAAGGACAGGCTGTCATTGCCAGTGACCGTTTTTCCTCCTGGATCGGTGACGCGAAAATAGATCCAGTCATCCTTGTCATATTCCAGCAGATCAAGTGCATTCTGCGGCAAATCGACTACCACTCTGCCACGCACGACCAGCACCTGATCGGCCAGCGCCAATGCAGCGCGAAACAACGATCGGTCGTAAGCCAGATTTGAAAAATGATAAGCCCGATAATAAGAGTTGACGGCACCTATCAGCAGTAGCGGAATTAACAGGGCCAGCAGCCAAATCAGGAGTTGGCGGCGTAGCGAGCGTGCTTCACGGCGCATTCGTTTCGTTCTCCAGTAGGTAGCCAAGACCGCGAATCGTCCGGATACGAGCTCCTGAAAATTCTAGTTTTTTGCGTAACCGGTGGATATAAACCTCGATGGCATTGTCACCCAGATCTTCATCCCAGTTGCAGAGTGCTTCCATGATCTGTTCCTTGTTGACCACCTTGCCCTGTCGCAACATCAGAACCTCCAGCACGCCGACTTCACGTGCGGACAAATCCATCGGTACTTCAGCGCATCTGGCACGACGTGCGGCGGGATCGAACACCAGCTTGCCGCATGCCATCGTGGCATTTGAACCCAATTGGCCACGACGAATCAGCGCACGAACCCGCGCTTCCAGTTCGACCAGATTAAAAGGCTTGGTCATGTAATCATCTGCGCCCAGATCCAGACCGAGCACACGATCTTCTATCGCATCACGTGCCGTCAGTACGAGAACCGGTGTTTTTCCTCCGCGCTGACGCAGCTTGCGCAACACTTCGGTGCCATCAAGCTTCGGCAGGCCCAGATCTAGTATCGCCAGATCATAAACGCTATCTTGCAGCATGTTGTTGGCACGCTCGCCATTGGTCGCGCAGTCGACTGCATAACCGGACTGGTCAAGTGAGCGAACCAGACCGTCAGCAAGTGCCGGGTCATCCTCAACGATCAAAATGCGCATATAGCACCTGATTCAAAATAATGTTGGTTTCGTAAGGTTGGGGAAAGCTTGAATGCGTATTGTTGCGCCTTAAGGTAATTGAGTCAGTCGTTTGACTGGCTGCCTTGAGTTTAACGTCATTTTATTTATTAAGGAAAAACTATGTCCAAGCTTATCGCTGCTCTGATCGCCGGCCTGTTTGCCGTTTCTGTTAACGCTTTTGCTGCTGACGCTGCTCCTAAGGCTGATGCAAAGCCTGCTGCTGAAGTTGCTGCTCCGGCTGCTGCCGATGCCAAGGCTGAAAAGCCTGCAGCTCCTGCCAAGAAGGCCAAGAAGGCTAAGAAGGCAAAGGCCGAAGAAAAGAAGGTTGAAGAAAAGAAGGCTGAAAAGCCTGCTGAAGCTGCTGCCCCGGCTGCCAAGTAATACATACAATTCAGCTAATGAAAAAAACGGCGCTTCGGCGCCGTTTTTATTTTGCAAATTCAGTCATTGAAGTCGTAATCGATCATCAACGGAGCATGGTCAGAAAATCGTTCGGTTTTATAAATTTCCGCCTTATTTGCCCTGGCAGCAATTCCAACAGTCGCAATTTGATAGTCAATGCGCCAGCCTACATTCTTGGCCCAGGCCTGGCCACGATTCGACCACCATGTATAACATGCGTCTGTTGTATCCGGATGCAAACGACGATAGACATCAACCCAGCCCTGTTCATCGAAAATCCGGCTCATCCATGTCCGCTCTTCTGGCAGAAATCCGGAATTTTTGCGATTGCCGCGCCAATTCTTGAGGTCGGCTTCACGGTGTGCAATGTTCCAGTCACCGCAGATCACTACTTCCCTTCCTCCGGACTTGAGTGCAGCCAGATGCGGATAAAGCCGCTCCATCACGCTGAATTTGACGGCCTGTCGTTCCTCGCCGCTGGAGCCTGAGGGTAGATAAAGGGAAACCACGGAGAGATTACCGAAGCGGGCTTCAATGTAACGACCTTCGGCATCGATATCCGGCATACCGAGTCCCTCGATGATGCTGTCCGGTTGTTTTTTGCTGTAAATGCCGACACCACTATAGCCCTTCTTTTGAGCGTAGTGAAAATAGCCGCTCAAGCCGTCTGGGTTCAGCATTTCAAGAGTCATATCCGTTGCTTGTGCCTTGATTTCCTGCATGCAGACAACATCGGCATTCTGCCCGGACAACCAATGGTAGAAACCCTTGCCGCTGGCTGAGCGGATTCCATTAAGATTAACGGTAATGATACGAAACATGTATGACTTATCTCGTCATTTCGCGTATCTCTCGCTCGTATTCCGGAAAATATCGGGCGATCACTGATAGCTCAAAATGGGTGAGGATGCTGGAGTTGGATTCACGCTCGAGCAGAAAGTCAAACGAACGGCTGACCAGTTGTTCAGCCGTTACGTTCCTGCCGACAAGTTTTTCAGCATAGGCGGGTGACACAGAGACCTTATGGGTGGTTGTAGTTCTACCATGTACAACGACTTCGAAGGTTGTTTCATCAAGTTTTCGGACGGTATGCAAGCGCCTTTCCCCCTAAATGCGTTTCAAAGATTCATTCAATCATAGCCAGGGCTAGCAGACAACATTGACCAACCGGTCAGTCAGTGGCAGACTGCACGAAGAACAATCTTGTGAACCTAGAGTCCGTGAATACAGAAACCTCGAAGCAGGAAAATCCTGACCCAAGTAGTGTAGACCGTATTTTGGCGGTTGCCGAAACATTGTTTGGCGAGCAAGGTTTTGATGCGGTTTCCATGAGTGCGATCGCGGTGCGTGCCAATGTCAGCAAGGCCAACATTTTTCATCATTTCAGCTCCAAGAACGAGCTCTATCATGCCGTACTTGAAAAAGCCTGCAAGGAATCCAGAGCCAGAATCGATATGCTTGAGCAGGCGGGAGGCAGTTTTATTGAACGACTGGCGCAGTATGCCGCGTTGCATTTAGAAGGCATTCTGCAACACAGCCATCTAACCCGTCTGATTCTGCGCGATGTGCTGGAAAACGGGCCCGAGCGCGGGCAGGAACTGGCCGAACAGGTATTTGGGCGTAATTTTGCCAAACTGGTAGAAATCATCGGTCAAGGACAGGCACGCGGCGAATTGCGAAGCAATGTAGACCCCGCCATGGTGGCGGTGATGCTGATTGCGGCAAACGTTTATTTTTTTGAAGCACGCGATATGTTGCGATATTTTCCAGCCGTTGATTTTGCCGAGGATCCGCATCATTTCAGTGCCAAGATGATGGAAATTATGTTGCAAGGCATTCTTCCGCAGGAACCACGATGATCAAAAACTTACTGACACTATTGGCCATAACAGTGTTGCTACCGGCATGTGGCAAAAAAGAGGAAGCCAAGGCACATACTGCGCCGCCGCCCGCCTTGATTACCGTTACGACCTCAAAGACCCTTAAACTGGAAATCGTCGAAGAAACCGTAGGGACTGTGGAGGGACTGATTGATCCAACTATAGGTGCAGAAGTGCCGGGCCGCGTAGTCAAGGTACTGGCACATGCTGGCGATTTTGTGAAAAAAGGACAGCTTATTGCTGAACTTGATGCAGTGGATTACGGTTTGCAAAAACGCCAGGCGCAAGCCGAGATCGGGCGCATCGAGGCGTTGCTATCCAACCAGGGCAAGGTCGTGGACCGCAATCAGCGCTTGGTGCAGAAAAGCTTCATTTCGCGCAATGCACTTGACGATGCCACTTCCCAGCAGGATGCGTTGCGGCAGCAACTTGAAGGCGCCAAGGCTCAACTTGCGCAGGTAGAGCTAGCTAGCAGCAAAACGCGTGTTTATTCCCCTCTTGACGGAAAAGTGGAAAAACAGATTGTTTCCGTCGGCGACTTTGTCAAAACTGGAGATCCTCTTTTGCAAATCATCGGCACGCAGCGGCTTCGTGCGCATCTGCCTTTTCCTGAGAGTATTGCAGCCAAGTTGCAGGCTGGTCAGACTGTGCGCCTGACGACGCCCACGGTACCTGACAAGACGGTCACCACACAAATCAAAGAGCTCAAGCCACTCATCGCTACCGGTAGCCGAGCAGTGGATGCAATTGCCGACCTGATTGACCAGCCCGGCTGGCAAGCAGGCGCCAGTGTCAATGCCACAGTGATCCTCGGCGAGAAACCAGGCGCTGTGGTTGTCCCGGAAGCCAGCGTGATATTACGCCCTGCGGGTGAAGTGGTATACGCAGTGCTAGGTGACAAGGCCATGCAACGGATTGTCAAGACGGGATTGCGTCGTGACGGGGTTGTGGAAATCACACAAGGGCTTGCCGAGAATGAGGTCATAGCATTGGATGGTGCAGGTTTTCTCACAGACAAGGCCAGCATAAAAATTCAGCCGGCATCGCAGCAATGACGCTTCCTGAATTATCCATCAAGCGCCACGTACTGGCGTTCATGCTGTCCGGGGTGTTGGTGCTGTTCGGATTTATCAGCTATCAGCGTATCGGCATCGATCGTTTCCCCTATATCGAATTTCCGGTGATTTCGGTCACCACGGCAGAAAAAGGTGCCAACCCTGACATCATTGACGCCAGCATCACCAACGTGATCGAAACTTCGGTCAACAGTGTGCCCGGCATCGAGCATATCCAGTCCAGTTCCAGCCCCGGCATCTCGACTGTCGCGATTACATTCAGCCTGAACAAGAAGGTGGATGTGGCCTTTAATGAGGTGCAAAGTAAAGTCAATCAGGTATTGCGGCGCCTGCCTAGGGACGCCGACCCGCCGGTGGTGGCAAAAGTGGAAACCGGTGCCAGCCCCATCATGTGGCTGGCTTTGCGCGGTGACCGAACCCAGCAGCAGCTCAACCAGTATGCACTTAATGTATTGAAGAAACGGCTGGAGACAATCAATGGGGTGGGTGAGGTGCGGCTGGGGGGCCGACGAGACCGCACCATACGTGTCAACCTGTTGCCGGATCGGATGACGGCGATGGGTATTACTGCGCAAGATATCCAAGCCGCATTCAGTCGCGAGCATGTGCAATTGCCCGGCGGATTTCTGGTCGGCCAGAAGAGCGAATATCTGTTTAACCTGGACATGGAATTCCACAAGTTGACTGATCTCGGAACCATGATCCTCAGCTATCGCGAGGGCGCAGCCATTCGCCTCAGGGATGTGGCCGAAATCGAGGACGGTCTGGGGGACTACCGACAACTGGCGCATTTCAACGGTGATCGCACCGTGGGACTGGGCCTGGTCAAGATCGCCAATGCCAACACGGTAGCCATCATTGATGAGGTGAATAGACGGTTGGACGAAGAAATCCGTCCCATGTTGCCACCCGGCATGACTATTGAGGTTGCTTCCAATGACGCGCTCTACATTCAGGAACTCATCAATGCACTATTGGAGCACCTGGTCTCCGGTACGTTGCTGGCCGCCGCGATTGTCTGGCTGTTTCTGCGCTCCATCCGCTCAACCGTTATCATTGCCACTGCCATCCCGGTATCGTTGTTTGGCGCCATTGCGGTCATGTATTTCGGTGGTTTCACTTTCAACGTCATGACACTGCTTGCCTTGCTGTTGCTGATCGGTGTCGTGGTCGACGATGCCATCGTGGTGCTGGAGAACATTTTCCGCCATCGCGAAAAGATCGACGATGACCCGGTCAATGCCGCCGTCAACGGTAGCAAGGAAGTCGTCTTCGCAGTGCTTGCGGCAACCCTGTCGCTAGTATCCATCTTTGCACCGGTGATTTTCATGAGCGGCATCATCGGTCAGTTTTTCAAGTCGTTTGCTGTTGTCGTCACTTTTGGTGTGCTGGTGTCGCTGTTCGTGTCGCTCACACTGACGCCCATGCTCTGTTCGCGATATCTCAAAATCGAGCAGAAGCACGGCAGACTTTACCGAGCACTGGATACCTTCTTCGACGGTATGGACCGCTTTTACCGTACATTGTTGGGCTTGGCGTTGCGCCATCGCTGGAAAGTTGTGCTGATAACCCTCGTCACGGTCACATGCAGCGGCTGGTTTTTCCAGCAGGTCAAAAAGGAATTTGTTCCTGAGGAAGACGAAGGTCGTTTTATCGTGTATCTCAAGACGCCGTTGGGCTCCGGAATTGAATACACCGATACGCGGCTGAAAGAAGTCGAGAAAGTTCTGGGCAAACATCCGGAAATCGCGACCTACTTTACTGCTATCGGCATCGGGTCAGCCGGTCAGGTGAATCAGGGCTTTGCTTATGTGCGCATGCAGAATCGGGATAAACGCAGCATCCGGCAGCAGGATACTTTGAAAAAGCTGCGCACTGAATTTGCCCAGATTCCGGGCGTACGCGCTTTTCCTGCACCTGTGCCGATTGTCAGTGGCCAGCGTGGCGACCCTTTGCAGTTCAATATTTCCGGCCCCAATCTCGAGCAGGTTGGCGCGCTTGCCAAGCAGCTGCAGCAGAAACTTTCCAACATGCAGGGAATGGGAAAAATCGACCTGGATATGCAACTGGATCTTCCGGAACTGGTCATGAGTATCGACCGTACTCGCACCGCCGATCTCGGCCTGTCTGCCCAGGATGTGGCCTATTCGCTCAACATGCTGACCGGTGGAATCGATATTGCCAAGTACAACGATAACCCGGGCGATGGTGAAAGATACGATATCCGTGTCAAGGCCAAGCCAGGCACAATCGCGCAGCCGGCTGACCTGGAGAAAATTTACTTGCGCAGTGGCAGTGGCAATATGGTGCGGCTGGATACCGTGGCCAGTTTCAAGCCGGTGTTAGGAGCGGCGGTGATTGGTCGCTTCGATCTGCAATATGCTGCCAATTTTTTCGGCACTCCCATCCTTCCGCTCGGTGATGCAGTCAATCAGGTGCGCGAAGCTGCCGCTCCGCTGATGCCCCCGGGCTATGCCGTCAAGTTTGTCGGGCAGGCTGAAGAATTCGGCAAAACCACCCAATACATGACTTTCGCATTTGTCATGGCCATGGTGCTGCTGTACATGGTGCTGGCCAGCCAGTTCAATTCCTTCCTGCAGCCTTTCATCATCATGCTGGCGCAACCGCTCGCCATTATTGGTGGCGTCATGTCGCTATGGCTAACGGGGCAAACGCTGAATATCTTTTCGATGATCGGACTGGTGCTGCTGATCGGACTGGTGGCAAAAAACTCCATCCTGCTGGTGGATCTCACCAATCAGCGGCGACTGGAGGGAATGGCCATTGATGATGCGTTGCTGGATGCTTGTCCCATCAGGTTGAGACCAGTGCTGATGACTTCGCTCACCATTATCCTTGCTCTGTTCCCCGCTGCGCTGGGCATCGGTGCCGGAGCAGAAACCAACGGACCGCTATCGATAGCGGTGATCGGCGGCATGACAACCTCGACATTGCTGACGCTGGTGGTGGTACCCGCGGTGTATTCACTGGCGATGCATGGTGCCTCCCGGGTGGATGCCTGGTGGTCTGCACGTAGCCCGGCATGAGCATGAAGATGTTCAGACCGTCTTTTCGAGTATCTCGAACCGCAATCCGGGAACTTTCGGGGTCCATAGTGCAGCGTTGACCGGAAACGGTTTTTTCACTCCGGTTCGCACATATCCGCGCCGCTCGTAGAATGCGATCAGTTCGTCGCGCAAGGTGATCACGGCCATGCATATCCTGCTGACACCAAATTCCTGTTGAGCGGTTTGTTCGGCAAAGGCCAGCAGGCGCTTGCCGAGCCCACGACCTTGCAGACCTGGCTCGACGACGAACAGGCCGAGAATGGCCTGATCCCCTGCTTTTTCAATATGGACGGAACCGATGATTTCCTGTTTTTCCAAACATAGCAGGACGAGAGAATCCGGTTTGGCAATCAGCCGCAGGATTTCTTCGGTATCCGTCCGGCGCCCGTCCAGCAATTCAGCTTCCGTTGTCCAGCCCAGTTTGCTGTGCTCGCCGCGATAGGCGGAGTTGATCAGCGTGGCAATCCGCTCCGCGTCTGTGGGGGCTGCTTTCCTGAATGCCACCGCATTAAGTTCAACGCCCAAGATAATCCGCCCACATGGCTTGGTAGCAAGTTTCAAGGTCACGCGTAAACTTTACCGTATCAAACAGCGGGGCATGGTCGCGATGGGCCGCCAGTCGCGCTTTCAGGTCTTGCAGCCTTTCCGGCTGCTGTGCCAGTTGCAAAGCCACCGCCTGATAATCTTGTAGTGAGCGGGTAATCAATTCCGGCATGCCAACGGATTGCAGCAGGCTGGCTGCAACACGGGAGGCAAACGTTTCGCCCATGCAGGTGATGACGGGGACGCCCATCCACAAGGCGTCACTGGCCGTGGTATGGGCATTGTAGGGCAGGGTGTCGAGCAGCAGATCGGCTTGTTGCTGTCGCGCAAGATGTTCTGCCAACGGCAGCCGTGGCGCGAAAATCAGTCGCTCTGCGGCCACGCCTCTGGCCTCGGCTTCACGTCGCAGGTTCTGCTCCGCAAGATCGCTGCTTGCCTGAAGCAGCCATAGCACGCTGTCCGGCACCGCTTTCAGTAACGACATCCAGATGTCAAAAACGTCCGGCAGAATTTTGAAAGTCTGGTTGAATCCGCAAAATACAAAACCCTGTTCGGGCAAACCACATGCTGCGCGACCGGGTTTTTCCGGCAGTGGGCGATGGCGATCATTGGGCTGGTAACTGTGGGGCATGGTTACCAGTTTCTCGGTGTAATGCATGGCATGCTCTGGTGGGGTCACCACCGGGTCACCGATCAGGTAATCGACAAATTCCGCCCCCATGGTCCCTGGATAGCCCAGATAATTTACCTGGATCGGTGCCGGGCGCAAGGCGAGAATTTCTGAACGGTTGTGTGCGGTATAGCCTTTGAGATCAATCAGAATGTCGATGCCATCCGCATGGATTTTTCGTGCAGCCTGCTCAAGAGTCAGCGCCCGTATATCCTCAAATTGTTCAAACGCCTTGTTCAGGCGTGCTCGCATCGGGCTTCCATCATCGGGACCGTAGGAGTAGGCCACGATCTCGAAATGTGCGTGATCGTGCAATTCAAATACTTCCGCCATGAGATATGCAGTGGCATGCTCGTGAAAATCAGCCGACAGATATCCCAGCCGGATTTTCATTTTCTTAGCGTGTTTAAAACTGAATTGAAGACGCTCGCGTAGCGGGCCATACTTCGCAAATTGTCCGGTCACCCAGTTCTCGGCACAGCGCCGTTGCGCCGCCGCTGTCACGTCCGGTACAGCCAGAAATGCAAACGGGGCAATTTGCGCTTCGGGGACCTCATTGACCAGTCTGCGTACTTCGGTGGACAGGCTATCCAGTTCTCTCCAGTCGCATGCATGCTGGCTTTGATGCAGCAGGTGCGCCCTGGCATGATGCAGAGCAGGATCAATTTGCAATGCATGCCGGTAGCAGTCTATGGCCTCCTGGAGCCGCCCGAGCTCGCGCAGGGCGTTACCCATATTGTTGAACATTTCTGCATCATCCGGCTTCAACCGGATTGCTTCGCGATAACTGGCAACCGCTTCCGCAAACCTGCCAGACGTGCGCAGGGCATTGCCCAGATTGAAATGTGCAACATCATCATCATGATTATGTCGGGTTGCTTCAAGGTAGCAGGGGATGGCCTCATTCGTGCGGCCCAGTTCCTGCAACAGCCAGCCCTGATGTCTGGCAGCCCCGGGATAGCCAGGTTGCAGTCGTAATGCCTCACGGTAGCACGCCAGCGCATCTTCAAGCTGGCCGGTCTCGCGTAATACATTGCCCAGGTTGTTATGAATATCCGCATCCTGCGGCATCCAGTTCAGGGCCAGACGATAGCATCGGGTCGCTTCGTCAGGAGATCCCTTTTGGGAGAGCAGATTGCCGAGATTGAACAGGGTTGATGGATTTTCAGGTTCCAGTTCCAGCGATGCACGGTAACTCGACTCGGCTTCATCCAGCAGTTCAAGGTCCTGTAACGCGCTGCCAAGATTGTTGTGAATGGCGGCATCATGCGGTGCCAGACCCAGCGCGGTGCGATAGGCTGCGACCGCCTGTTGTGGATGACCCTGCGCCCGCAACACCAGACCCAGATTGCTGAAGTAGTCTGCCTGACTTGGATCGGCCTCGGTTGCCTTGCGGATTTCAGTGATCGCAGTCGAGATGTCGCCTCGCTGATAAGCCGCCAATCCGAGAAGATGCAATATCCGGGCATTTGCCGGATGTTTGGCCAGCAATTGCCGGTAAAGCGACTCTGCTTCCTCCAGACGACCTGCCTGATGGAATTGCATGGCTCTCTGAAAAGTCTGCTGCATCATGGTATGGTTGGTTTATGACTTCCGGACATTCTAATGTATCTGAACTGGACGCTGCCTACCGTGCCACCGCGTATGTTGTCGAACAAGGTGAAAGCAGGATTTCCATCAGGATTGATCAGTGCTCACCGGAGATTGACCGGTTGTTACTGGCAGGAAACTGTCGGGATTGGGCATTTATATCTGCCTCCAATCCAGGCTCGCTTCCATTATCCCTTCCGGAAAACCGGAAACGACATACCGAACTGATTTCTGCCATAGAAGCACTGGGATTTGGCTGGTGCGAAGGTCATGGTGTTCCGGATCGGCCAGGCTGGCCACCAGAGATCAGTCTTTTCATTATGGGAATCCAGCCTGAAGAAGCCGTGAAGCTGGCTGCCCGATTCGGTCAGAACGCCATCGTAATCGGTACGTTGGGCAAAGCGGCGAAGCTCTGCTATGTACATGGAAATTAAATCCGATAACCGATATAGTTAGACGATCATTCAATCGCACATTCCCATGGCTGCCGAGAAACCCAGGCTCATTCTTATCGACGACGATCCGCTGATTACGGATACGCTGCACTTCGTGCTGAGCCAGGATTTTGACGTTTGCGTAGCTGCCTCCAGAGAGCAGGCCAGGAGCCTGTTGCGGCAGCTTGATAGCCCGCCTCAACTGGCACTGGTGGATTTGGGTTTGCCGCCTGTACCACACAGCCCTGAGGAAGGATTCAAGCTGATTGGCGAACTGCTGGCGTATGCGCCGACAATGAAAATTTTTGTGCTTTCCGGGCAGAGCAACAGTGCAAATGCCAGACATGCTCTGATGCTGGGCGCGATGGAATTCATTGCGAAACCGTGTGATCTCGACCATCTTAGAGTACAACTCAATGAAGCCTTGCACCTGCAGGATGCCGAAAGTACTGCCCTTGTCCATGGTGACTGTGGCTTGCTGGGCGAGAGCATCGCCATGCAGTCGTTGCGGAGCCAGATCAGTCAGTTTGCAGATGCGCCCTTTCCGGTATTAATAGAGGGTGAGTCGGGAAGCGGCAAGGAACTGGTTGCTGATTGTCTGCACAACATGAGCATGCGACGTACCCAGAATTACCTGTCGCTCAATTGTGCCGCCATTACCCCTACCCTTGCGGAATCCATCCTTTTTGGCCATGCCAAAGGCGCCTTTACCGGCGCACAGACGGCCAATAAAGGGTATTTCGAAGATGCTGCTGATGGCACGCTGTTTCTGGACGAGATTGGGGAACTGCCATCCGAAATGCAGGCCAAGCTGTTGCGAGTCCTGGAAAACGGGGAATACCAGCGAGTCGGAGAAACGCAGATCCGCAAAAGCGGTGCCCGCGTGATCGCTGCGACCAACCGAAATTTGCGAGACGAAGTGCGTGCCGGTCGCTTTCGCGGGGACCTCTACCATCGTCTGCACGTGTTTTCGCTGCACGTTCCGCCCTTGCGGGAAATGGAAGACGATCGGTTACTGTTGCTGGATCATTTCAGAGCATTCTATGCCAAGGAAATCAACAAACCGCCATTTTCGATGGATGAGGATGCACATCAGGCTTGGTTGGATTACAGCTTTCCAGGCAATGTGCGCGAACTTCGAAATATCGTCATTCGGCTTTCGGCAAAGCATGCGGGTAAAGTCATAAACCGCGACCAGATGCTGGCCGAGTTTGACCCGATTGCCGGAGAATCGCTCGCCAATGACGACCACCTGCCCCGTAATTTGAACGTCATGTTGCAAATGGCGCAAAAACACTTACAGTCGGGAAGCAGCGTTAACCTTGACCTGATCCTGCGACAATGGGAAAAATCCTACGTTGAAGCGGCATTGAAGCTCACGCATGGCAATCTGAGTCAGGCGGCCCGCCTGCTCGGGGTCAACCGGACGACGCTGTACGGCCGAATGCAATATTTTGAATCCACCGAAGAATAGCTGCTGATATGTACTACTCGCATTTCGGGCTGAAACAGCCACCGTTTAAAATCACCCCCAATACGGAGTTTTTCTTCTCCGGAGGCAACCGCGGTGCGGTGCTGGATGCACTGGTTTACGCCATCACCAGCGGAGAAGGCATTATCAAGGTTGTGGGCGAGGTGGGCAGCGGCAAAACCATGCTGTGCCGCATGCTCGAAACCCTGTTGCCGGAAAGCGTCGAGCGTGTTTATCTGGCCAATCCCAGTGTGGCACCGGAAGACATCCTGCATGCCATTGCTTTTGAACTGCAACTCGAACTCCCACCCGATGCTGACCGCCTGCAAGTCATGCAAGCCTTGCAGAACCATCTGATCGAGCGACATGTGCAAGGCCATCAGGTTGTCATCTTTGTTGAGGAAGCTCAGGGAATGCCCTTGCAAACGCTGGAAGAAATCCGTCTGCTGTCCAACCTGGAAACCAAAAACGACAAACTGCTGCAAATTGTTTTGTTCGGCCAGCCGGAACTGGATGAAAATCTTAACCAGCCGCATATTCGCCAACTCAGGGAGCGTATCACCCACAGCTTCAATCTCGGACCACTGGCCGATCATGACATTGCCGACTATCTGATCTATCGTTTGCGGACCGCAGGCTATTTCGGTCCCCCCTTATTTACCAAAGGTGCAGTCAGGCGGATTGCAAAGGCGTCCAAAGGCCTGGTCCGGAGGGTCAACATTCTGGCGGACAAGGCCATGCTTGCTGCATTTGCGGAAAATGCCTACGCCATTACCCCGAAGCAGGTAAATATCGCAATCAAGGATAGTGAATTCGGTGCCGAGGAGGCACGCTTAAGCCACCCGAGTGCGGGATATTGGCTTGCGGGGGGCATGTTGATGATCGGATTGGCCATTGGATACGGCATTGATACCCTGAGGCACCAGTCGCAACCACCTCTTGCGACGGGTGCCGCAACACCGCAACCTGTCGCAAAGCCAGTGCAGCCCGAACCACAGACCGCGGACGCTGCTTCAGCAATACCGCCGCAAGCGTCAACCGGCATGGAAATACCGGGTTCTGCACCAGCTATACCTCAGCCTTCGCTGCCTGTTGAGAACCCGACTGCACCCCCTGAAGTCTCTGAACCTGTTGCTGCCATTCAAGCATCGCCCGTCCCGTCCGATATTCTTGAACATCGGCTTCAGGTAACCAAGGAATGGCTGGTGCAACAGAAACCGGATACTTTTTCCATCCAGATCATGGGAACGGACAATGAGGAACAGATGCGCGGCCAATTACGCAGCATGAAGTCACTGGTAGGATTAGATAATGTGTATGTCTATCGCACTACGGTCAGGAACCAGCCATTTATCAATGTGATTTATGGCAGCTATCCGGATCGTGCAACTGCACGGAATGCCATCGATGAACTACCCAAACTGTTGCGTGCTTACCGGCCAAGGCTGAGAACAGTGGGCGGCATTATGGAAGAAATAAAGTCAGTTCAATAGGTTACGCTTGCAATTTAAATTAAATTATGCGATAACAGGAGAAACTCGGATCAATATGTGTTCTTGAACGGGCACCGAACATGAAAAAACTCTGGCTTTGCAGCTTAATTTTTGGTCTCACCGGATGTGCGCACGAGAGCGTCATCACGCCGTCACAAGGGCATATCGGCTCCGGTCAGGAAGATCGGGCCGCTACGACAGCGCCTGCAGGTGACATCCCGAAACCGGTTAAAAAACCCGCTTATGTACCTCCGCCCAAACCGAGAGCAAAAGAACAGACCTACAGCGTTGTGGTCAGCGATGTGCCGGTGAAGGAAATTCTGTTCGCGCTGGCGCGTGAGAGCAAGATGAATGTCGATATTCATCCTGCAATACAGGGCAATGTGACCCTGAATGCCGTTGATCAAACGCTTCCCGCGATTCTTGAAAGATTAGGAAAACAGGTAGACATCCGCTACAAAATTGAAGGGAATCTCATCTCAATTGCGCCTGATTTACCGACATTGCGTACCTATAAAATCAACTACGTCAATATGGATCGGGATACGACATCCTCAATCGGCGTTTCAGCAGAAATTGCCGGAACAGGGAGTGTCAATGAATCAAGTGGTGGAGCAGGCAACAAGTCAACGACAAATGTTACCAGTACATCCAAAAATAATTTCTGGGTATTACTGACGGAGACTATCCGCAATATACTCAAGACCACAAAAAGTCAGACTGCAAATTCAGAAGAAAAAGCAGCGCGCGCAGACGCTATTCGTGTGGCACAGGAGGAAAGGCTGAAACAAGTTGAAGCTGTCAGCAGAGCTGGTGCAGGTGCGGAAAAACTATTTCAGGAGGCATTCAAATCTCACCCTGTGACCAATCTGGAAATTAGAGATGATGTTATTCTGAATCCGGTTGCCGGAACTGTCACAGTGATGGCAACCGAGCGTCAGCACAACTTCATACAGCAGTATATTGACACCGTAATGGCCTCTGTTCAGAGGCAGGTTCTGATCGAAACCACCATTGTGGAGGTGGCACTGAATGACCAATCCAAGCAAGGAATAGATTGGAGCAGACTTGGTAGCAATGGTAAGGAGAAAGGCTTTACTTTCAAGCAAACCCTTGGAGGGCTCGCATCTCCGACTGGGAATCAGTTTGTCATCGGCTATTCCAATACGGCCAGCAAATTAGGTGACTTGGCTGCATCAATAAGGCTTCTGGACACTTTTGGAAATACCCGTGTACTCTCCAGTCCTAAACTGATGGCCCTTAACAATCAAACTGCCATCCTCAAGGTAGTCAACAATCTGGTTTACTTCACGGTGAAATCAGACACGACTACGCCAGCCACGGGTCCGGCTGTCACCAACAAAACCTCCACTCCACACACTGTGCCTGTTGGCGTTGTCATGACCGTAACGCCGCAAGTCAACGAGAATGGCGCAGTAACCCTTAATGTTCGACCAACAATCTCGCGCAGTGTTGGGGCTGGCATCGAAGACCCGGCAAATCCGGGAAGTTTTGTTCCTGAAATTCAGGTACGAGAGATGGAGTCGATGCTTCAGGTCAACAGCGGTCAGACAGTTGTGCTTGGTGGCTTGATGGAAGATACCGTAGACAAAAACTCTGACTCTGTTCCCGGTATTTCCAAGTTACCGCTACTCAACAAGCTATTCAAAAGCCGGGACGATACTGTCAAGAAAACCGAGCTGGTCATTTTCCTGCGTCCCACCGTCATTCCCAACGCCAGCCTGGAAAGTGAAGAGCTGAAATCGTTCAAGCAATTCCTGCCCGATCAACTGCCGGTAACCGCTGTCGATGAGCCTGCTAATTAAAGCACTGCAAAAGGCTGAGCAAAGCAAGGAAAACGCGGCGGCGATAGAACAACAGCCGGCACATGCTTCCGGGGCCGCACTGGAGCTTACACCAGCACATGCGCCAACTGAGCATGAGATGTCGCTGGCGGAAGAGGGGGGATTTTACAGTCCTGCGCATTCCATTCAGGAACATACAACCGAGCGCGAAGTAGCAGCCAATGTGTTTCACGCCAAGTCGGAGACTGTCACGGATCCCGGCAGTCGCCGTGTTTTCTGGCTGGGTCTTGTGGGCCTTGCTTTGCTGCTGTTGCTGGGTGGCGGCTTCTATGTCTATCTGGAGACACTCGGGCCGCCCGAAATGGTGGTAGCGCGGCCGTCCGTGCCAATCAAACCGGTATCTCCCATCATGGTGCCTCCCCCGGATACGCACCAAGTTACCACAAACACATTCGACGAGCCCCCGGCCCCTGTAGACGAAAAACCGGTATCGCCACCGGGTCCAGCATCTGTTGAGCCCGTCAAGACGACTGAAACCGTAGTTGCAGCGCCGCCACCTGTCCCTAAACCGGTAGAGAAAAAACCGGCACCCGAGAATGATGCCATCAAGATCACCAAGAACCGCAAGGCCGAACCGGTTGCCAATGCCACGGCTGTGGCAGCCTATCAGGCCTTTATGGCGGGTGAGGATGCGGTGGCCGGCCGGCTATATCGAGACTTGTTGCAAACCGATCCGCGTAATGTTGATGCATTGCTGGGTCTTGCGGCCGTTGCTTCACGTCAGGGCAACTCCGACGAGGCAGCTGCACATTATGCGCACGCACTCGAGTACGATCCAAAGAATAGTGTGGCCCAGGCCGGATTGATCGCGCTGATGAGTCAGGCCGACCCCATCGCTGCGGAAAGTCGCCTGAAATCATTGCTTGCTCAACAGCCTGATGCTGCCTTTTTGCATGGAGCTCTAGGCGGAGTTTATGCCGAGCAGAATCAGTGGGCGAATGCGCAACAATCCTATTTCCAGGCATTCCGGCTCGATCCGGGTAATGCAGAAAATGCATTCAATCTGGCAGTGAGTCTGGATCAGCTGGCCAAACCCGATCTGGCACTGGAATACTATCAGCGCACGCGGGAACTGATTTCCAGAAATGGGGGCAGCATTGAGCGTGCCGCCCTGGAGTCCCGCATCAATCAGTTGCGTTCTGCCCTTGGCAAATAATTCAGGCCTTCCATTGAGTGCTTCCGATATCATTCCGGCACTTCAGACCCTGTTCCCGCCGGAACGGATTCTGACTGACCCAGTAGACTGCTATGCCTACGCCTACGATAACTCGCGTAATTTTCGGCCGCCAGTGGCGGTTGTTTTTCCGCTCACGGCGGAAGAGGTGCAATCGGCCGTAAGGCTTTGCAACCAGTACCAAACACCGCTGGTTCCACGCGGGCGCGGGACCGGAACGGCTGGTGGTAGCGTTCCCGAGCAGGGCGGTGTGGCATTGTCGCTGGAGCGCATGAATCGCATCCTGAAATTGGACCCGGACAATCGTATGGCCATCATCGAACCTGGTGTTCTAAATCAGGAATTGCAGGATGCTCTGAAGCCAAAGGGATTCTTCTGGCCTCCCGATCCTTCCAGTGCACCGTATTGCAGCGTGGGCGGCAACCTGGCTACCTGCGCGGCCGGGCCGCATGCGGTGAAATACGGGGTTGCTCGCGACCATGTGCTGGGCCTCAAGGCCGTGACCGGAAAAGGCGATTTGATCAAGACCGGTTGTTATACGACCAAAGGGGTCGTGGGATATGATCTGACACGACTGATCGTCGGCTCGGAGGGCACGCTGGCGATCATTGTCGAGGCGACGTTGAAGCTGACTCCGCTACCACGTGCCGTTGGCGGGATCACGGCTCAGTATCGCGACACCCCAAGTTGTGCACATGCCATTGCCGCGATCATGGCGCAGCCTTTCGTGCCCTCGGCGCTTGAGTTTCTGGATAACAATGCGCTCAATCTGATCCGTAACCGTCACCCCGGCATGTTGCCGGACGACATGCGCGCCCTGCTGATGATTGAAGTTGATGGTTCGGAAAGCGAAATCGCAGAAGCCACACAGGCCATCATCGATGCCTGTCAGGTCGATGGTCTGATCGATGCCAGAAAGGCCGATGACACCAAAGCCCTATGGGCTGCGCGCAAGGCGCTGTCGCCATTGTTGCGCGATGTTGCCCCGAAAAAAATCAATGAGGATGTAGCCGTGCCGGTATCGCGGCTGCCGGAATTGCTGGGCGGGATTGAAAAGATCGTAGCGAATTACCGAATTGCCAACGTCAATTTCGGTCATGCAGGCAACGGTAATATTCATGTGAACCTGCTGGTCAACCCGGATGACCCGATTGAGATGGAACGTGCCTGGGAATGTCTGGATGAAATATTTTCCTTGGTGCTTTCACTGGAAGGTACCTTGTCGGGCGAACATGGCGTCGGCATGGCCAAACGACCGTTTGTGGATCGTGAAATCGATGGAACCACACTCAATGTCATGCGTGCAGTCAAACAAACCTTCGATCCGGCCAATATTCTCAATCCAGGAAAGTTGTTTCCAGCCCCCGATCCCTGTTAAAGTTACTGCCGTGAGCGCCGTTATAAGGCTCCTCAGGGCACGTATTCGCAAGGACTCATCATGAAGGTAGAGGGCAAAACCATCCCCACCGCTCCACTGGCGGGCATTTCAACCGGCCAGGATGCACCGCGCTCGCGTGCATCATCGAACACGACTGCTGATCAGGAAAGCGTCAGGCTTTCTGAAAAATCTTCGCAACTCCAAGCGCTGGAATCCAGCATGAAAGACATTCCTGAATTTGATATGGGCAAGATTGAGGCCATCAGACAGGCACTCAGCAGTGGAAATTTTAGTATCAGTTCCGGTCGCGTTGCTGAGAAAATGCTGGCATCCTCGATTGAACTGATGGCTCAGAAGAAGGCTTGAGTTGACCGAACAAACCCAGTCTTTGCTTGCCCGGCTGCAAGCAGAGACCATCGCATTCAATCAGTTCTACGATACCCTGCAAGCAGAGCAGAAGGCTCTCACAAGCAACGATGTGAGTGCTCTCGCGACAGTATCTCAAATCAAGCTCAGACAGGTTGAAACATTGAACCGGCTTGCTGCGGAACGTGTGCGTCACCTTGCGTCACTGGGATTTCGCACGGATTCATTCGGGATGGATCTGTGGCTGACCAGGGCAAGTGACCCAGAACGCAATGCCTGGAATGAACTACTGGAAATTGCCAGAAAGGCCAGTGCGAGCAATCAGCTCAATGGCAAACTCATTCAACAAAATCTGAAGCATCACCAGCAGGCACTGACCGTTCTGATGACGGCAGCCAATCAGGTCAGCCTGTATGGTGCGGATGGTCAGCCACAGGGAATTTATCCGGTGGGAGGGAATTCCCGCGGAATCATAGGTACCGCCTGAAAAAAGCAGCGTAAAACTGCCTCAATACATCGCCGGTTCCGGATTTCTACTGCAATTCGTCCAAATGATGGCCTGTCAGCGCCTTTTGCACGCCGGCATCCATTCTGCGCGCTGCAAACGCATCCGTTGCCTGGTTGAGTTTGTTCATCTCGCGCTTGATTCGAATCACATCTTTACTGTTAATCGCTTGTTGCATGATTGAAACATGCGTTTCAATCGTTTGACGTTCCACTTCGTCGAGCATTTCCTTTCCGTCTTTCTCAATCGCTGCTACGACAGCTTCAATCAGGCGCTCGGCATCTACCTGAGCCTCACGCAAGGCGCGCATATGCTTGTCTTCACCAGCATGCGAGAAAGAAGCCTGCAGCATTTCGGAAATTTCGTGTTCTTGCAGACCATAAGAGGGTTTGACCGTCACATGCGCCTCAACACCGCTGGTCTGTTCACGAGCCGCCACTGAAAGCAGGCCATCTGCATCGACCTGAAATGTGACCCGTATACGCGCGGCACCCGCTGCCATCGGGGGGATTCCTCGCAGATCAAAACGCGCTAGCGAACGACAATCCGAAACCAGTTCTCGCTCACCCTGTACCACGTGGATACTCATGGCCGTCTGACCATCTTTGAAAGTCGTGAAATCCTGAGCGCGCGCTATTGGAATCGTGGAATTACGCGGGATGATCTTCTCGGTCAGCCCCCCCATGGTCTCAAGTCCCAGCGAGAGGGGTACCACATCCAGCAGAAGCAAATCATTGTCATTGCGGTTGCCTGCCAGAACATTAGCCTGAATTGCGGCACCCAGTGCCACGACCTTGTCTGGGTCAAGATTGGTCAGCGGTTCACGGCCGAATAACTCACCAACGGCATGTCTGATCTGGGGCATGCGTGTTGCACCACCTACCAGCACAACCCCTTGAACATCTTCCGGTCTCAGTTTGGCATCACGCAGGGCCTTTCTTACCGGGGCCATGGTTTTGGTCACCAGTGTTTCCGTCAACTGGTTGAACGTTTGTGTGTCGAGTGTCAGGTCAACCACTTTTCCGCCTTTGAGCACACAGGTAATGCGCGCTTCTGCATGGTCACTCAACCACTCCTTGGCTTCACGGGCCTTAGTCAGCAATAAACTGTTGTCTTCAGGCGTCGGCGGCAGAAGATTTGCTTGTTCCAGAACCCAGCAGTAGATGCGGCGGTCAAAATCGTCTCCCCCTAGTGCTGAGTCACCGTTAGTTGCAAGCACTTCGAAAACACCTCGTGACAAGCGCAGAATGGAAACGTCAAACGTACCGCCGCCCAGATCGTAAATGACATAGACCCCTTCTGCACCATTATCCAGTCCATATGCGACGGCTGCAGCAGTTGGCTCGTTAAGCAGGCGCAGCACATTAAGACCAGCCAGCCGAGCGGCATCCTTGGTAGCCTGACGTTGTGCATCATCGAAATAGGCGGGAACGGTAATGACAACCCCGGTAAGCTCACCGCCAAGAGATTTTTCTGCGCGCGTCTTGAGCACTTTAAGAATCTCTGCAGACACTTCCACCGGGCTTTTGGCGCCGGCAACGGTTTTGATCTGCAGCATGCCCGGGGCATCCTGGAAGCGATAAGGCAGATGGGCAATGTCGGCAATATCTTTGAGGCCCCGCCCCATGAAACGCTTGTTCGAGATAATTGTATTCTGGGGGTCGTGACTTTGTTGGGCATGAGCCGTATGACCTACATCCACGTGCCCATCCTCAAAAAAATGAACGACTGATGGTAACAGCGCACGACCGTGCTCGTCGTTGAGTACAGTACTCAACCCGCTACGCACCGTGGCAACCAGTGAATTGGTTGTGCCGAGGTCGATTCCTGCTGCCAGTCGATGCTGATGAGGTGCGGCAGTCTGGCCTGGTTCCGATATTTGAAGAAGTGCCATTGTTTGTCCGATAAAGCGAACTTATTCCATGGCCTCTATGGCCAGATTGATTTCGGCGTGCACTTTATCAAGAAAGCGCAATTTGCGCACGGTATCCGATGCTGTTGCATAGTCCTCCTGCTGATCCAGCATGACGGACAAATCTGACTGCAATGTTCTGATCTCTTGCTGCAATTCACAGCTCAAGTTTTCCAGCGCATCCATGTCTGTGGCACGTTGCGCTTCCTCTATCGCTTCACGCCACTCCATCTGGCGCATTAGAAATGCTGCCGGCATGGCCGTATTGGATTCTTCCAGCGTATCAATTCCGTTGAGATGCAGGAGATAACGGGCGCGCAACAAAGGATCCTTCAGCGTTTGGTAGGCTTCATTAACGTGAGTTGCCCATTGCAGTGACTGGCGACGTTCGGTGTCCGATGCGGTAGCAAAGCGATCTGGGTGGACTTCTGCCTGAAGCTGGCGATAAGCATTGTCTAGCCGGGCTGTATCGAGGCCAAAAACTCGGGGAAGGCCAAACAGCTCAAAGAAATCGTGCACCATTCAGCTTGCAGCCATCAAATTAGCAACTACCGAAGTTTTTTTGCGGGCTGCACGCGGAACGTATCATTTACACCGTAAAACTCTCGCCACAACCACATTCGCCCTTGACGTTCGGGTTGTTGAACTTGAAACCCTCATTCAGGCCTTCTTTGGTGTAATCCAGTTCAGTGCCATCAAGATAGCTCAGGCTCTTTGGGTCGAGCAGTACGGTGACGCCATGACTCTCAAAAGCGATGTCTTCCGGACCTGGCTCATCGGCAAATTCGAGGGTGTAAGCCATGCCGGAGCACCCGGAAGTTTTGACACCCAGGCGCAAGCCTACCCCCTTGCCCCGATTTGCAAGAAATTTCTGTACGCGTAAAGCCGCCGCTTCTGTCAGTGTGATCGCCATCTTCGTTCCTGTGTCAAATGCTTGCCCTGTCAGGCCCCAGGTTTGCATATCGAAACATTGCCGGCCTCGCCCTGCTTCTGTTTCAAATCGGCAATGGCAGCCTTGATGGCGTCTTCAGCGAGTACCGAGCAATGGATTTTGACAGGTGGTAAAGCCAGTTCTTCCGCAATGTCAGAGTTTTTGATCGTCATGGCCTCATCCAGTGTTTTACCTTTGAGCCATTCCGTCACTAGCGATGATGATGCGATAGCCGAGCCACATCCATAGGTCTTGAACCGGGCATCTTCAATCACCCCATCATTCCCTACCTTGATCTGCAACTTCATCACGTCACCACAAGCAGGTGCCCCCACCATGCCTGTGCCAATATTTTGTTCGGATTTGTCAAAAGAGCCGACGTTACGAGGATTTTCGTAGTGATCCAGTACTTTTTCGCTATATGCCATTTCAAATACTCCTTAGTTCTGTCAGCAATCTTTTTCCGGTTTTACTGGTAACTGACTACTGATGACCATTAATGCGCTGCCCACTCGACCTTGCTGATATCGATCCCGTCCTGGAACATTTCCCACAACGGTGACAGTTCGCGCAGTTTACCGATTTTGCTCTTCATCAGAGCCACGGTGTAATCGATCTCTTCCTCAGTAGTAAAGCGACCGATGGAAAAACGAATCGAGCTGTGTGCGAGTTCATCCGACCGGCCCAGAGCCCGTAACACGTAGGATGGTTCAAGGCTGGCCGAGGTACACGCGGAACCGCTGGATACGGCGATATCTTTAACCGCCATGATCAGGGATTCACCTTCAACATAGTTAAAGCTCATATTGAGGTTGTGCGGTACCCGATGATGGAGGTCGCCGTTGACATAAACTTCCTCGATGTCATGCAAACCTGCCAGCAATCTGTCACGGAGACGGCGAATGCGGGCATTCTCCAGCATCATTTCTTCTCGCGCAATCCGGAATGCCTCACCCATGCCCACGATCTGGTGCGTGGGCAATGTACCAGATCGCATACCTCGTTCGTGTCCGCCACCATGCATCTGCGCTTCGATACGCACGCGTGGTTTGCGCCTCACATAGAGCGCTCCGATCCCCTTCGGACCATAGGTCTTGTGTGCGGAAAAACTCATCAGATCGACAGGTAGTTTCTCCAGGTCGATAGTTACTTTTCCTGTTGCCTGTGCCGCATCGACATGAAACACGATCCCTTTTTCGCGGCAGAGACTACCGATGGTATCGATATCCTGAATCACGCCGATTTCATTGTTCACCAGCATGACTGACGCAAAAATCGTGTCAGGGCGAATCGCGGCCTTGAACTTCTCCAGATCAAGCAGGCCATTCGGTTCGGGATCGAGGTAAGTCACTTCAAAACCCTGGCGTTCAAGCTCCCGACAAGGGTCAATGACTGCCTTGTGCTCGGTTGTCACGGTAATCAGGTGCTTGCCTTTGCCGCTGTAAAAATTTGCAGCACCCTTGATTGCGAGATTGTCAGATTCAGTCGCTCCGGAAGTCCAGACAATCTCTCTGGGATCACAATTCACCAATGCAGCCACCTCGGCCCGAGCTTCTTCGACGGCCTTGTCAGCCGTCCAGCCAAACACGTGGCTACGCGAGGCCGGATTGCCGAAATGTTCGGTGAGATAGGGAATCATCTTCTCCGCAACACGCGCATCAACCGGCGTGGTCGCAGAGTAATCCAGATAAATCGGTGTCCTGACTGTCATATATTTCCTTATACCGCCAAAGCGGCCATATCCCGCAAGCCTGCAAGAATTTTCTGCAATGCCTGCAAGAACTGCTCAATTTGTGTTGCTGTATTATCAGACCCCATACTGACCCGTACAGCACTTTGGGCCAGTTCGGGTTTCACGCCCATTGCCAGCAGAACCGGGCTGGGGTCACTGCTATCGCTGGAACAGGCGGAGCCACTGGCAACTGCATAACCGGCGCGGTCCAGTGCCATCACCAGTGTTTCGCCATCCACTCCGTCAAACGCAAAAAAGCTGGTATTGCCAATGCGATTGGCCGCCTCGCCAAAAATTACGGCCCCCATTGCCTTTAAGCCTGTTTCGAGCCGTGTGCGTAGCGGCTCGGCGGAAGGCAGTGGAAGTGTTGCTGTCGCCGCTCCGAACCCGACAATCGCCGCAACATTCTCACTGCCACTGCGCAATCCTTTTTCCTGGCCACCACCATACAGCAAGGGTTGCAAGTCAATTCGCTTGTCCACCACCAATGCACCGATCCCCTGAGGCCCGCCGATTTTGTGAGCCGACAAGCTCATGGCATGCACACCCAGGGCATGAAAATCCAATTTTATCTTGCCAAGAGCCTGAACCGCATCGGTATGCACCAGCGTTCCTTGGCTACGCGCCATTCCGGCCAGTTCCGCAATTTCCTGGATCACACCAGTTTCATTGTTGACCGACATCAGCGAAACCAACGCCAATGGCTGTTTCAGTGCAATGCGCAACTGTTCCGTGTCAACCTTGCAGTGTGCATCCACTCCGATCTTGTGCACCTGCCAGCCATGCCGCTGCATGGCCATGGCGGGCTTGCTCACGGCCGGGTGCTCGATTGCGCTCACTGCGATATGGCCGACCGGCAAATTGGCGCAGATTCCCTGGATTGCGAGATTGTCGGCCTCAGTGCCCCCACTGGTGAAGACCACCTGTGATGGGTGAGCACCCACACACGACGCGACCTGTTGCCGGGCAAGATCTACGGCTGCACGCGCAGCCCTTCCATATACATGCCGACTGGAAGCATTGGCTGAATCGACCAGCCAGGGCAACATGGCTTCCCTGGCAGCACTGACTAAAGGGCTTGAAGCGTTGTGATCTAAATATACCGGTTTCAAGCAGCCTTCTTGCGTTTTTCCAGTATGGTGACTTTTTTGCCGCCTTTTTGTGAACTTACCAGCTGCGCAAGACTGACGCTTTCCAGATAATCCAGAATCTTGTAATTCAACGCTGTCCACAATTCATGTGTCATGCAACGCTTGTCGTCGTGACAGTTTTCGTTCCCTCCACACATAGTGGTATCAATCTGCTCGTCCACCGCGCGGATAATATCGGAAACTGAAATCGATTTCGTATCCAGTGCAATACGATATCCTCCTCCCGGTCCCCGCACGCTTTTTACCAGGCCATTTTTGCGCAGACGACTGAACAATTGTTCAAGATAGGAAAGGGATATCTCCTGACGTTCGCTGATTGCAGCCAAAGTCACTGGACGGCCACTCTCGTTGAGCGCAAGGTCAAGCATGGCGGTAACGGCAAAACGCCCTTTTGTAGTTAAACGCATGATAAGTTGACTTTCAATTAAGGCCAATGACAAGCAACATTGTCGAATACCTTAACTCCTTAGTCAACTATTTTGTTGAGATAGTTCACATCAAATGCGTCTGCAACTTTGGCGTCAACCTCAATATCTGCATCAAGTTTGGTGAGTCTGTCAGAAAGTGCCTGTAACTGCTTGTCCTGCTGTGCAGCATGATCGAGCAGTGCGTGAATAGCCTTGGCCATGGGATCGTTATGATCATCGCCCACAGCATAGGCAGAAAATCCCATTTTTTGCGCTGTTTCATCACGTTGTCGGGATTTTTCCTGATCAAGTATGCGTGCAGGTATTCCCACGGCCGTGGCGCCGGCCGGAACATCTCTGACGACTACTGCATTGGAACCAATCTTGGCGCCCGCGCCGATAGTAATCGGTCCCAGCACCTTGGCGCCCGCGCCGATGACCACACCTGATTCCAGTGTAGGGTGCCGTTTGCCTTTATTCCATGACGTGCCGCCTAGCGTCACGCCGTGATACAAGGTGCAATCATCATGGATCACGGCGGTCTCGCCGATGACGACGCCCATTCCGTGATCAATAAAAACACGATGCCCGATGGTCGCGCCAGGATGAATTTCAATACCGGTCAAAAATCGCCCGATATGTGAACTCATCCTCGCCAGCCAGCGCAAGCCGGCAACCCACATCCAGTGGGACATGCGGTGCATCAGAAGCGCATGCAGGCCAGGATAAGTCGTTAGCACTTCCCAAGTGTTGCGAGCTGCAGGGTCGCGCTCGAATACGACGGAAATGTCCTCTTGCAAATGCTTGAACATGGTCATAAGCTCGGAACAGAAGTTTCAACAGGGTCTTGATAAAACAGCATTTTGCCATACTAGACCCCTGACAGCGATCAATCCATCACACTTGAGTGAGGCCATGTTGTTGATCCAGCCACTGACCCTCAACTAAGGACGTATTTTGAATGTTTTAAGCATTCCTCGCAGAATGTTGACCTCTTCCTTCTGCAGGGTGGCGCGGGTAAACAATCGGCGCAATCTCATCATCAAACGCTTGGGTTGCTGGGGATTGAGAAAGCCGGATTCAATCAGCGTCTGTTCAAGGTGCTGGAAAAAACCTTCTATTTCATCGAGCGAAGCAAGTTCGATCATTTTGGATGCCGCCTTTGTAGAAGGTTCGTCCGCCATGCGTAACTCATACGCCAGGACTTGTACTGCAGCCGCAAGATTGAGGGACGAATATTCCGGATTAGCCGGGATGTGAGCCAGTTTCTGGCAGCGGATAAGTTCTTCATTTGACAGACCATTGGTCTCACCGCCAAAGACCAGAGCCACTTCGCTCATGGATGCAATCTGCATCGCCTCGACAGCTATTTCACGCGGAGTAAAGGCAGCGTGAGAAAGTTCGCGCCTGCGTGCAGTCATTCCTATCGCCAGCTTGCAGCCTGCAAGCGCCTGCTCAAGCGTGTCGCATATCCGGATGTTTTCCAGCACGTCAACTGCGCCTGAGGCCATGGCGTAGGTATCTTCGTGCGGAAATACACGAGGTCTGACCAGATATAGACGAAACAGTCCCATGGTTTTCATGGCGCGTGCCGCAGAGCCGATATTGCCCGGATGACTGGTGCGACATAACACGATGCGAATGTTTTTCAGTTTATTCATACTCCATCAAACGGTAGAATGGTGTCCTCGATTATCCCAGTTCTTTATATAACCATGCATCCCATGCTTAATACGGCGGTCAAGGCTGCCCGCCGCGCCGGTAACATTATTACTCGCGCCTCTCAGGATCTGGGCGCGCTGACCGTGCGCAACAAGAAGCACAACGACTATGTGAGCGAAGTCGATCATGCTGCAGAAAAAGTCATTATCGAAACACTGCTCGAAGCTTACCCAAATCACGCCATACTGGGTGAGGAATCCGGACAGTCCGGTAATAATGCAGACTATCTGTGGATTATCGACCCGCTGGATGGTACGACCAATTTTTTGCACGGCTTTCCGCAATATTGTGTTTCCATCGCATTGCAGCATCGTGGTGTCCTTGATCAGGCCGTAATTTTTGATCCCAACCGCAACGATCTTTATACCGCAACCAAGGGGCGCGGTGCCTTTCTCAATGACCGTCGCATCCGTGTCGGCAAGCGGGATAAATTGCAGGAATGCCTGATCGGTACCGGCTTGCCATTTCGCGACTTTACCCATGTTGATACCTATGTCGGCATGTTCAAGGACATGATGCAGAAAACCTCCGGTTTGCGACGTCCTGGCTCCGCAGCGCTTGATCTGGCCTATGTTGCCAGCGGCTGGTATGACGGCTTCTGGGAAATCGGACTTTCCAAGTGGGATATTGCGGCAGGTGCGTTACTGGTACAGGAGGCAGGGGGTCTAGTCGGCGATTTTGAAGGTAATGAGAGCTGGCTGGAAACCGGCAATATCGTTGCCGGCAACCCTAAAATACTTGGGCAGATACTCCAAGTACTGGCTCCGCATCTGACCGAGTCCCTCAGAAGCAAAAACTAGCCGCGCTGTGGTTTAATGTGCATATGGAAACTGTATTCAAATCAGTTACTCTGGTTGGCAAGCCAACTGATCCGCTTATGCGCGAGTATCTTCTGGCCAAGGCGAAAATGCTGGCCGTATATGGTGTTTCTGTCACCATTGAGTCGAACACTGCCAAAACGCTTGGTATTGATGAGTTACCTCGCGTGGAAATGTCCGCAATCGGACAGGTATCTGATCTTGTCATCGTGCTTGGCGGAGATGGCACCATGCTTGCCAGTGCACGCGCATTACTGGATGCAGGAATTCCTCTGGTCGGGATCAACCACGGTCGACTGGGATTTCTGACCGATATTACCAACGATGCACTGCCGCAGGCGATTGAGCAACTGCTGCAAGGACAGTTCATCCCCGAGCATCGCATTATGATCAAGGCGCAAGTCATTCGTGACGGGCAGGTACTGAGCGAAGGACGGGCCATGAATGATATTGTCATCAGCAAGGGGGGGTTGGCCCGGCTGATTGAGCTGGATTTGACCATTGATGGCGATTTTGTCCATCGGCAACGTTCTGATGGATTGATCATTTCAACACCGACCGGCACTACGGCCTATGCCCTCTCGGCCGGTGGACCACTGCTACATCCCACCCTTTATGCCATTGCTCTGGTACCGATTTGCCCACATACGATGTCCAACAGACCCATCGCGGTTGACAGCCGCAGTGTGATAGAGGTCACGCTGGTTCAGGGCAATGATGCGCGCGTCCATTTTGACGGGCAACAGTACACCGACTTACAGGAAGGTGACAGGATTCTAGTCAAGCGTCTTGAAAAGACCATCACCTTGCTGCACCCGCCAGGCCATAGCCATTATGAAGTACTTCGGGAAAAGCTGAACTGGGGCTGACAGGCAAGTGCTACGCAGTCTAAGTATCCGCGATTTCGTGATTGTCGATCAGCTTGATATCGATTTCTCTGACGGGTACAGCGTGCTCACCGGAGAAACAGGCGCCGGAAAATCCATTCTCATTGATGCGCTGTCCCTGGCCTTGGGTGAGCGTAGCGAGTCCGGCATGGTCCGTGCGGGAAAAGAGCGTGCGGAAATTACCGCCGAATTTGACATCCTTGCTTTGCCGGAACTTCAGTCATGGTTACGTGAACAGGCGCTAAGCGATGACACCAACTGCCTCATGCGGCGCATACTTTACGCAGATGGAAGATCACGTGGTTTTATAAATGGTTCGTCTGCCACCATGCAGCAATTGCGCGAGGCAGGCGAATACCTTGTCGATATTTACAGCCAGCACGCCTATCACTCCTTGCTCAAGTCATCAGCTCAACGAGATTTGCTGGATGCTTTCGGAGATCTGACCGGACTTGCCTGTCAGGTCTCGCTCAGTTACAAAGCTTGGCGGGAGTTGCATGCGCGCCGAATAGAAGCCGAGCGTAATAGCGGAGCCCACGCTGAAGAGCTTGTCGAACTGCGCGATTCCGTTCGGGAACTGAGCCAGCTTGACGCTAGCAATGAGGAATGGGAAGCACTGCAAGCGGAGCACGGCCGTCTCGCACATGCAGCCAGCCTTATGGAAGGCTGCGAGGCTTGTCGCGAATGGCTGGCGGAAAGTGAGCATGCAGCTTTGCGCCAGCTGTATGGTGCGCAGCACAAGCTGAATGAGCTGCTGGAGTACGATTCGGATTTGCAAGAAGCGCTCGATATGCTGAATCCGGCAGTGATCCAGCTGGAAGAAGCCGACCGGTATCTGAAAAAATATCTTGCCCGAGCCGACCTTGATCCTGAGAGATTAAGTGAGGTTGAAAGCCGAATCCAGGCCATTCATCATGTCGCTCGCAAATATCGAGTACGGCCAGAAGAGTTGCCCAATTTACTGGGAAGTATGCGTGTCCGCATCAGCGAACTGGACGCGCTGAGTGATAATGCTTTACTGATTCGCGAAGAAGAGAACGCACGCCTGCATTATGATCAACTGGCGGCTAAATTGAGCCATGGCCGTGTGCAAACCTCATCGAAGCTGAGTGAGAAAGTCAGTGCAGAAATGCAGCACCTTGCCATGTCCGGGGGCCAATTTGCAGTTGTTCTTCATTCGGTTGATCAACCAACCGCATCTGGCATGGAACAGGTCGAATTTCTCGTTTCCGGCCACTCCGGCATCGAGCCAAAAGCACTAAGCAAAGTCGCATCGGGCGGGGAGCTTTCTCGCATCAGCCTCGCCATTCGCGTCGTTACTGCACAACAGGGAACGACTCCCAGCATGATTTTCGATGAGGTCGACGTTGGGATTGGCGGCGGAGTGGCAGAAGTCGTTGGACGCCTTCTCAAGCGTCTTGGGGAGACCCGGCAGGTTTTGGTGATCACCCATCTGCCACAAGTTGCGGCACTAGGCACACAACATCTGCAGGTAAGCAAATCCATCATGAATGACCAGACGATAAGCCGTATCGTCAGACTGGATAGCAATCAGCGTGTTGAGGAAATTGCCCGGATGCTCGGTGGTGTCGAGATTACTCAAACCACACGTCAGCACGCTGCAGAGATGCTGGATATCAAATAGATGTTTCGGTAAATCCGAGTCAGTCGTACTTCAAATACTTGAATCGTGGATCGTCATTTGGTGTTCCCTCGAGCGCACCATGATCTTTTCCCGGTTGCCAGAAAATGACGTCCTCAATTTTTCTTGCCAATTCGAAGTCCTTGTCGGTCACGCCCTTGGCAGTGTGTGTCATCAACTTGACGATCACAAAAGCATACGAAACAGTCAGGTCGGGATGGTGCCATGCTGCTTCAGCTAAATGGCCAATCGTATTGACCACCATCAATGTCCCTTTCCAACCACTAGTCTTATACTTGCGCCTGATCCAGTTATCCTCGTAATACCAGTGAGGTAACTCGGCTGCAAGCCTCGTATTGATTTCATCTACACTGTAAACGCGCTCGGTAGTCTGATTCATTCAGCTATTTCTTACCGCTTATCAGTTTTTCGATCATGGATCTTGTGATCAGGCCCTTGTGTAATTTGACGAGTTTCCCTTGTGGATTATAGAGATAGGAAGTAGGCAAAACGTCAGCCGAACCAAACTGGGCAATATACTCATCATCGCCTAACACCAATGGATAGGAGATTAAATTGTCTTCAGCAAACTTGCGAATCTGATCAGCATTTTTGTAATCGATCGCAATTCCAATGACTGTAAAATCCTTGTCCTTGTGTTTGTCGTACATCATAACCAGGTCAGGAATCTCTTCAAGGCAGGGTGGACACCAGGTTGCCCAGAAATTCACCAGCAACCATTTCCCCTTATAGTCGGACAATGAATGTTTCTTTCCATCCATATCGGTAATGCTGAATCCGCTTGCGGGTGCTGAAATTGCTGACAATGGCATAAGAAAAATCAGCAATATAATCAAAAATAAACGCAAGCTAGACAATCTCATAGAAATTATGGGCTCCATAAAGGAAAGTCCTTGGTTAAAACAAAAGGGCTTTGATATAATCGCCCCCCGTCGAGCTTTCAATGCTTGTTAGCACGATAAGGCCAGGTAGCTCAGTTGGTAGAGCAGCGGACTGAAAATCCGCGTGTCGGCAGTTCGATTCTGCCCCTGGCCACCAGTATATCTAAACGGCTACCTCAAAAGGGTGGCCGTTTTTTATTTGCTGCCAAAACTCTTTCACACTCGTTACCACCTCAGTCACTTGACTGGTACATCGTATGTGGCGCATTATTAAACAGGATGTCGGTGCCCTAATAAAGGGCTCTACTCTCAACCTGGAGGATACATAAAATGCTCAAATTCTTGTTATCTACAGTGGTAGCTATGTCAATGTCCTTGGTGTCTTATGGATCATTTGCAGAAGACGAATGCAAAGGTGATGCGGATTGCAAGGACGGTAAAGTTTGCATTCTTGCGTTGAAGCCCCCGGTGTGCAAGGATCCGCAACCTGCGGGCGCGCCGTGCAAACGGGATGCTGTATGTGCTTCAAAAAAATGTGAGGTCCCAGACGGCAAGGAAGTAGGGTCTTGCAAATAAGGATCCGCATGTAGGCATTTGCCTTGGTGGCAGTTCGATTCTGCCCCTGGCCACCAGTATAAAGCAAAGGCCTCCTTGGTTGACTCCTTGGGGGCCTTTTCTATATGTGAAGCTAAAGTAGCACTCGGTATTAAGTATGCCGAATTCCGGTATATCTTCTAAAGCTGACGTCCATAGGTATTAAGGACTATTAGCTCAGAGCGACCCGAAGAAGACATTAGGAAACGATTGATTAGTAGAAATGCTAATTTTGAAAAGAATTGAGCTCAGCTTTCATGTTTGCTTAGGTGGATCTCCTTCTTAATTTGAAGGTTGTACTTTGAAGCGTACAACGGCTTCAATGAGTGATCCTGACAATTCTTTTAAATGTGCTGATGAATCTGAAACAGACGAACTAGCGATGTCATTTTCAGCCATCATCTGGGCAATCCTCTCTACATTCTGCGCTATGTCTTGACTCGCAGCGCTTTGTTCTCTAGCCGCATTAGCGATTTCCTGTGAACGAATGAGTGATTGGTTTGCACTTTCGCTGATGTTTGAAAAAGACCTCTCAGCTTCTTCTACATGTTGGACACTTTTATTGGCTTGAGCACTCGAAAGCCGCATCCTTTCTGACACACAGGCTATCTCGCCTTGAATGGCAATCGACAAATCACCAATTTCCGTTGTTGACAAGGCTGTCCGTTCTGCCAGCTTCCTCACTTCATCTGCAACTACAGCAAATCCACGGCCGCTTTCGCCAGCACGAGCAGCCTCGATTGCAGCATTGAGCGCCAGCAAATTGGTTTGATCTGCAATTTCTTTGATCACTTTCACGATTCCATTAATTTGGACGGATCGTGTTGCCAGCTCCGCAATCTGTATTGTGGCGCCATCTACAAGTTGAGCAGTATGAGACATTTCGGCTGTTGCTTGTTTTGCAACAACGGTACCATTCGTCACTTCCTGGCTGACCCGTTCTACATCACATTCTGTCTCAGCTGCGCGCGTGGCAACCTCACTGATACTGACACTCATTTCTTCCATCGCAGCTGCTATGTCGGATATCAAGTTAGCCTGATGATTTGAACTGCTACTAACTTGCGATGTAGCTGCTGCTAAGGATTCAGAATTCGCTGATACGTGGCTGGCAAGATCTATTACCTTGCTGATAGATGTACCGACTTGATGCAAAGTTTGGTTTAGATGCTGTGCCATAGTGCCGATTTCGCAATGGCTTTGTATATTGGCACGGGCTGTCAGATCGCTAGCATCACCGACTTTTCTGAGCACCCTGCGCAGCTCTGCAATGGGTTCTGTAATCGAGGTTGTAATCAACCATGTCAGGACTAGCGCAATTGCCAATGCTAGTCCACTGCCTGTAATCAGCCATGTTTGTGATGAGTTAACATCTACTAAGCTGTTATCAGCCATAGCCCTAACATTCACTACCTGAAGCTGTCGGAATTCAGAAACTGAATTGATCAGTTTTGCGCTTTGGGCGTCAAAGTTGTTCATAACCTCATCACCTTCAACCTTACCCTGATTCACATATGCATCAACCATACGGTGACCCACACTAACCATTGCAGAAAAATCTGCTTCGATCTGGGTAATTTTTGACCTGTCTGCTTCAGAATTATTATCGGCAATTAGCTTTTTTAAATTTGTAAGGCTGGCTTTAAAAGCGGCTTCAGATAAACCAGCCTCCTTTATGGGTTCCTGATCATGTGTCAGTGATGCATCAGTGAGAAACTGCTGAACTTCAGACACATGCAAGGCCATTTCATCCGCTAATAATGCTTTGGGCACGCTAACATCCTTTACATTGCCAACGCTATTGGATGCATGGTGTAGATTCACCCAGACAATTGCCGCTGAGAGAAAAAACAAGGTGCAAACTGCCCCAAACCCTATTAAGAGCCTTACAACTAATTTTGTATTCTTGAGCATAATCAAGCCTTTTATCGCTAAATTCTTATGTGTATGAATATCGCTATAAACTGCGTTCTATTTAGTGCCAATTTGCTGAGGATGACTCATCATATTCTAATGCATAGTTATGGAGGTTCGAGCCCTCATCCCGCACCAGATGAAAATAATGGCCTCCTTGGAATACTCCTCGGGGGCCTTTTCTATTCGTGCAGCTAAAGTAGCACTCGGTATTAGGTATGCCGACCAACCTCTTTAAGAAAATCGTACTCTCATGATCCGTTGGTGCCCGGTTCGACTCGGAGGAGTCCCACCAAAACAAACAATGGCTTAGGCATAAAAACCTAGGCCATTTTATTTTTGGGGTTACGCAGGGGGTTACGTTTGAACTGTTTCTTGATTAAGGAAATTGAAGGACGGGATAGTTATCTTCGCATCCTTCGTATTACCGAATCCGTTATGTCGACAGTCTTGCTGGAATATGCCACGCCACTATAAAACACCAAGTCCCATCCAAAAGTCTCAGCAACTTCTGTTACCGTCCTATTGATTCTGTCTTGATAGACCTTCGCATCTCCAGTCTTTGGGACTTCCTTCTTAACTCTTTCAACATTAACAAAACCAACGTTTGGATTGGCCACACAGTTTGTATTACTTAGTTGACTCCCTGGATAGTTCATTCTCCGAATCACAGAGTCAGTAATATCTGTCTTAATACTTGCAAATGCCACACCAGAATAAGTCACCAAATCGCAATTAGATGCCTCTGCCACAGCTATTACCGCTCTGTTAATTCGGTCTTCAGTATCCTTGGTATCTGACGATTTTTTAATCGCACTTACTACCTTAACCACATTTACGAATCCAATACTTGCGGAAACAGCTCCACGCCTTTCATGTTTTGGCTCTTCTATTGGGGATGGGGGTAAAACTGCTTGAGGCCCAGGCTCATTACTTTTTGGCTCGCTTGGTGATTTATCAACAACTTCTGGCTTAGTGCTTTCAGCAATAACCAGCCCAATTGAGTTCTCTGCCGCTGAATAAACTACAGCGGCGTCATCATACTTCTTCTTGTTAACTGGCTTTAAGCCCGCCTTTACTGAAATCAGCGAATTTGTTATTTCCAAAATATAGTTAGACTTGACAGCATAATTTACATTTTGAGTTAAATCACCGGTTGACTTTAAAACTTCAGGAGCAGCAAGCTTTGCAGAAACAATCCCAACAACGTTCCCATACATATTCAATAACGGCCCACCAGAGTTACCGCTTTGAACTGCTGCACTTATCTGGAAATATCTCGGATCGTCTTGAATGCCTGTTAGGCTACTGACAATTCCATCAGTAACTTTAGGCTCTAAGCCTTGCACATCAATGTGGGGGAACCCTATAGCCACAACGGATGCGCCACGCTTAACTGATGAAGAGTTCTCAATAGAAATAGGTCGAAATTTTCCAGTAGCTTTTAGAATGGCAATATCATTTGATTGGTCTACTCTAACTACAGTAGCGGGGAATGTGTTTCCGAATACATCCCTGATGGCAATAGAGTCGGCACCTACTATTACGTGGTAATTAGTTACAAAATTCCCGTCAGAGGTAATAAAGAATCCACTACCCGTTGCAGTCCCAGCATATGAATACATCCCCTGCAATAACGTAATAATCAAGGCTGGTCTAAAAAGAATCTTCGCGAAACTTAATAATTCTCTCAAAACTGGATTCTCGGCTTTATTGATTTTCGTCTCGGTGTACATAAGAAAGCGTTCAAACGCCCAAGCTAATTTAGCTCTATCTTTGACTCATTGATAAGGTGGGCGCAGTGAATTCATATATTTTTATATAACCGAGTTTTCCAGTCTCTATCCCGTCAAGGATCAACTTTGTTTTATTCCACGCCCCAGGTTGAATAGTTTCGTTAATTCTTATTTCTTTAGTTTTCTCACTGCCATCGACTATCACACCGTCCTTGTCTAGACTTCCATAATCAACTTTAAATTTAACATTTTTTAAGGCTGAATTAAGTGGATTCCCGATATTTAGCTCCACACGACTCCCACTTGCATAGGGCTCAATGTTAACAATACTGAACGTTAAGATTCCGATGAATGTATTTATTGTTGAGAAATTTGTATCTCCAGTTTGAAGGTATGCAGAATCATTTTTATTTATAGCCTCCTCAAATCTCTGCTTTCTTTCGGATTGTTCTAAACTGCTAACCCTTTCTTGTAGCTTTTGGACTAATGATTGCAGATCTTCTATTTCTTTTTTGGATTCGTTTGATGCTGCTGGAGGAGGACTCTTTTCACAAGCGGTCAAAAATAATATTAATAAAACAATCGTAACCTTATTCATATTAGCCCCCTTCTTTTCATTTCCATTTATCTTTCGCCTTCGCATCATCTACCGTCTGCCATTGCATGTTACTTGGATTGAACTGCGTTCTTTTTTAGAGCCATTTGCTGAGAGAGTTTTCATCATACGTTAATGCATTGCTCAGTTCACTTCCAGATTTGTGCCATAACTGTGCCGATATGTGCTGAGAATGACTTCTATAACCTCAAGCGGTCGCTATGGACCACAATAATCTGTAGCCAGTGACTTCTTTTGCAAGCAAATCAGGAGTTTTTCCTAATGACAGTGCTTCAGATTGATGGTTATCCTTATTCACTAAAAGGATAAATTATGAAAATTGAAGGTCAAAACACAATAAATAGCCCAATCAAAATCACACTTACTGCAGCTATTCTGGTTTTTGCGCTAGGCGCGGTGCTCCAAATCGTCTTTCATTTAACAGTAGATGACAAACTTACAGATTTTGAAAGTCATTTATTGTTTACGATTGTTATCACTTTCCTCACAGCAGGAGTAGCTTGGTTTTTCACAAGAAAATTAGACTCTGCCTACAAAGACCTTGAGGCAGCAAGATCTAATGAGGAACGCAGAAAAGCCCACCAGGCGACGATGTTTGCTACCTACCATTATCTAAATAATGCGCTCAATCAAGTCAATCTTCTGATTCTGCAAATTGAATCGGGTAGTGAAATGGATCAAGAAGTGCTTGAGGAACTCAAGAAGAGCATAAATAAGACCTCTAGGGAGATTCGGGAGCTTGGCGAAATGACAGATGTAACGAAAGAAAATGTTGAGAAGTTCATTAACAGCCGACTAACTGCAAGTTGACGTCCCCATGAAGTTCATTTCCAGCGCCTGTGACAGGTTTAATTTAAGAACCGCCACCTTGCCATACCGTTTAATTTGACGCGTTATGCGGGCTGCAATCTCGCAATCACTCTTTGAAGCTGAACCCAAAGCTACCTATGGACAAAAGTAGTGATGGGCATCTAATCTGTCGTGAAAATTCAAACTATGGCGGATTCTTGAAGATGAAAATAGCCCCATTGCCCAAAAACGAAAAACAACGCTTAGAGGCGCTGTTACGCTACGACATTCTCGATACCCCATTTGAGAAGTCCTACGATGACCTAACAAAGCTTGTAGCCAACATCTGCAATGTGCCAATTGCGCTCATCAGCCTTGTAGATCCTGACAGACAATGGTTCAAGGCGGCCTATGGGGTCGATGCCAGAGAAACTCCACGCAGCATTGCCTTTTGCGCTCATGCCATATTGCAGAGAGAGCCGTTTGTCGTGAGCGATGCATCCAAAGATGAACGGTTTTCAGACAATCCCTTGGTGGCCTCTGACCCGAACATTCGCTTCTATGCCGGTATCCCGCTTGTAACCTCAGATGATCACGCGCTGGGAACCCTTTGCGCGATTGACAGAATTCCACGTGAGTTAAGTAAGGAGCAGCTTGAAGCCTTGCGGATTCTAGCTGCCCAAGTGATGTCCCTGTTGGAATTGCGATACACCTACAGTCAGTTGCAGGTATCAGCAGGACGTTTGCACAACAGCAATACGAGCAAGGCCATATTCATTTCCGTTCTGTCCAAGGAATTGCGAACACCGTTTAATAACGTCATTGGATTTGCCCAACTGCTTGAAGATGACTATGAAACGCTGGGGTTGGAGCAGATCGGTATTTTTGCCAAGGAAATTCACTCTTCGGCAAAAACGGCTTTTCAACATCTGGACGCGCTACTGCAATGGTCAAATCTTGAGACAGGGAAAGCCAAATTTGAGCCAACAAAGCATTCCGTAAGATTTGTCATCTCGGATGCAATCAATGCTGAAAAGAAGGCTGCCGACAGAAAAGAAATCAAAATCTCTTCATCTGCCCCCGATGTTGAGATGGCTATAGACAGACACATGATGCATTTCCTGCTACAAAATCTTCTGGAAAATGCGATCAAATACTCCCCCAGAGGCGCAGAAGTTCAGATCGATGCTGTTGAAAAAGATGGCAGCATGCTGATTACCGTCACAGATCATGGCGTAGGCATGACAGCCGATCAACTCTCCAATTTGTTTCAACTGGAAAAAATCAAAAGCACTTTGGGAACAGGAGGAGAAACTGGTTCAGGCTTGGGACTGCTCATTTCGCAGCAATATGCCCAATTCCACAACAGCAAAATTGAGATCAATTCAACACGAGGCGAAGGAACTACTGTTTCCATAAGCCTTGCGATTGGCTAATGGCAGCTTTGCGGAGATCAGTTCTGCTACTTAAACTTCCGCTTCTGGCCGAACTCAGTCCTACCAGCAAACCACGTTTGAGCCCTGCTAACTTCTGCTTTGGTTCGCTGAGCGGACATTCCATAGCCCACCTTTTCCCGAGTTCTCATTGCCAGGTTTTCCGAAGATCACCGTCGGCATAGGTATCTCATTGACCCGATTCGACATAATCCGCCAGCCACCCAACTATGCTCGCAGCCGGTTCGCAATAGGGTTCGCAAGGAGGTAGAACGGGAGTTGCCGGAGGAAAATTCTGTTACAAATCTTGCACTATAATTTGGACACGAGGAGCTGTGGCTTGGACTGAAAATCCGCGTGTCGGCAGTTCGATTCTGCCCCTGGCCACCAGTATAAAGCAAAGGCCTCCTTGGTTGACTCCTTGGGGGCCTTTTCTATTTGTGCAGCATATTTCTATTCGTGAAAACTATGTAGTGCTCGGTATTAGGGCTATGTCGAATTCCGATATATTCCCTGAAGCTGACTTCCATAGGCATTAAGGACTATTGGCTTAGAACGACCCTAGCCAGCCCTCAGTAAATTTAGAAGCGGACGTTGGCAGCTTATAGTGAATTTCAAAATCAGCCGATCAGAGTGATGAATCGAGTTTTGCCCGGAAGCTAATGCTGGCTGCTTCTGAATTGATGGCGGAGATTTGCCTGCCGAAGGCATCCCGCTCGGAACGGGTTTTCTTGGTGGCTTCAATGCTCTTGATACAACGCCAGCGCTTTGCACCTTTGGTCATGATCTGGCGCATCTCTTCCTCTGGGTGAGGTTTTCCGCAGTGATAACAGAACTTTTCCATGCCTTAGTTCCTTTCATCTAACACAATCAAATATTTCAACTTAAGGCTCATCACTAGCTTTGGTGTGATAAAAGTTGAACAACAATGCATGTGAAATAATCATGAGATCTTATTGATAATAAAAGAGTTTTTTGAAAGTAGAAAAGTCTCGAGAAAGTTAATAGGTATGACTATTATTCATCCCGGACTTTTCGTTGGTGGTTCACTAACCGGTAGTAAGGCTCCGTACAATCCGTGATGTACAAGACCCGTATCAAAGCAAAAGTTGATAGCCTCTTGGGAAGTATTGAAAGAGATTACAAAATAACGCGTTTTAACAGAACTTATCATTGTGGTTTTAAACATCCTGACTTGAATCTCATAATTGTTTGGCTTACATAAAGCGATCAATTCTTTTTCTATTTGGTGCTCAGATGTCTGACCATTAAAGCCTTCAATAATATGTGTCAGTTCCCGAAATAGTTTTTTATCCATTACTTCTACCAGTGTTGCTAAGTGCCATTAGCCTGTACATACTCAATTGGGAGCCAACCACCTGCTGTCGTGTGCTTTGGGGTGAGCATGAATATCCAGCAAACGCAGAAGTTCTAATAATCATTAAGGCTATAGATACAAATATTCGAAGTTTTTTGCATAGAGGGTTCTCGATTCAAATAATTAATATGCTTTATGGCTTTTAGAAAACTATTTTGAATCCTTCTTTTGCATTGCTTTACTTTGTTTCTAGATACTCAGATCAGGCTGGTGCTCTACCTAGGCATATAAGCACTGCATATCCTCCAGGTTAATTATAACAAGCAAATAACATTTGCACAAATGTACTTGATGTGAATGTGCGACATAACGGGCTTTATGGGGATGTGTGCTTGACTTGTTAGTGGTAGGATTAAATCACTTCAAGGTCAGGATTGATTTTGGCATATATCTAATTTGAACCCGCGTAGTCATAACCCACTGGAATAAATAAATCATGAACCTTGAGAAGGTTGTATTTGGCTTCTTCATCGTGCTAGCAATGACGCTTAATTTCGGCTTTTTTATCGGCGACATGGCAGATCCGGAATTTCACCATCCCAACGAGTTGTTCATTGCCATCGTGGTCAACTTGATCGCCACCGTACTCAAATTCGGGGATCGTACCCAGATCGGCGCGATTCACCTGTCAACCAGTTTGGTTGCTGACCTGCAACTAATCGCCGCAGCGATCATCTGGGCCTCGGTAAGCCACTTGGGCAGTGCAATACCCACCAGCACCATGGTCAGCGTCGTATCGCTCTCCGGTGGCGCCTTTCTTGCAAACGTCACCTCGGTCGTTCTGCTGATTGTCGAAACCATCATGCTGCGGCGCTGACCCGTCGGCAAATCGCGCATGAACAGCATCCTGTTCCTGATACTGCGTCGAATGCGCGTGCCGCTGATCACACTGATCGTCAGCTATGCCATCGCCATTCTGGGTTTTACCTTCATGCCCGGAAGCGACGGTGCCGGCAAACCCTGGAGCATGAGTCTGTTCGAGGCATTCTACGTGGTCAGCTACACCGCCACGACCATCGGCTTTGGCGAGATCCCCTACACTTTCAGTACGGCGCAACGGTTGTGGATGACATTTACCATTTACCTCACCGTCATTGCCTGGTTTTATGCTATCGGCAAAATCATTGAACTGGTCCAGGATTCTGCGCTACGCCAAGCCATCACCCTTGAGCGATTTGCCCGCTCAATTAGGCAACTTCGCGAAGCCTTTTACATCGTCTGCGGCTACGGCGGTACGGGTAGCCTGCTGGTGGAGGCGCTGGATCGCAAGGGCATCCGCGTCGTTGCCCTGGAAATCTTGCAGGAACGCATCAACGAACTGGAATTGCAGGATTACCAGTCACCCGTCCCCAGTCTTTGCGCCGATGCCCGCATGCCGGAAGTTCTGCTGCAGGCTGGCATCCAGCATCCATTGTGCAAGGGTGTCGTGGCACTTACCGACAATGACCATGCCAACCTCGCGATTGCCGTCTCAATCAAGCTGATCAAACCCTATCTGCCGGTACTGTGCCGGGCCGAGAATCAGGAAACTGCCACAAATATGGAATCCTTCGGCACCGACCATATCATCAACCCCTACGAGTTGTTCGGGGAGCACCTAGCGATGGAAGTGCATGCGCTTGGCACCTATTTGTTGCACAAATGGCTGACAGGGACACCAGGCACATCACTCCCCTCGCCGGCATGCCCTCCCATCGGCAAATGGGTCGTGTGCGGCTACGGACGATTTGGAAAATCGGTCGTCAAAAACCTGGAACGTGAGCACATGCAAACCGTTATTATCGAGGCCGATCCAGAAACGACTGGTTGTCGTGACTGCATTGTCGGTAGCGGTGCGGAGGTAAGCACTCTGATCAAAGCCGGGGTCGAGGAGGCGGTCGGTATAGTGGCCGGCACAGACAACGACATCAACAATCTGGCCATCGTGATGACCGCACTGGAAATCAAGCCCGACATTTTCGTCGTCATCCGTAAGAACAAGCGCTACAACGCTCACCTGTTCCAGCATTTCGATGCCGATATCACCATGCAACCGAGCGACATCATTGCTCACGAATGCCTGGCGCACCTGATTTCCCCTTTGCTCGCACAATTTCTCACCCTGGCACGCGGCCAGACCAATCAGTGGGCAACTGAACTGATCAGTAATCTGGTGGCGACAGTTGGGGAAACCGTGCCGGAAACCTGGGAAGTCAAACTCACTGGAGATCTCGCTCCGGCCATGGTCAACCAGTTGGGACATGGCAAACTTGTCTCATTAGCAACCCTGATGCACGACCCATCCAACCGCAGTGAGATGCTGCCTCTGGTACCGCTGATGTTGCTACGTAACCAACAGCCCATGTTGCTACCGTCTTTGGAAACCCCGCTAGCAATCGACGATGGCATTTTGTTCTGTGGCACTCCTGCGGCAAAGACTGTGCAACCGCTGCTGCTGATCAATCGCAAGGTACTAAGTTATGTGATCGACGGGCTTGAAGTCCCGGATGGGTTCATCTGGCGCTGGTTAAGTGCGCGCCAGAGAAAAAAGGCTGGTTAAGATGCTGAATCTGATATTGGCAATCAGCCAAGCCATACCCAGAATGGCGGGCATTGCATTTCTCGAAAAAACTTTTATGAGTTGCTTGCTAATTGGCACATCTGATATCGGCCTTTAGAAATTGAATTCAACCAGAGAGTTGAGTTGATTCGCTGTGGCCTACAGAAAAAATGAGACTGGAGGAAGACATGACCACTGAATTTGATGTTTACCTTGATTGTCGGCAGGACGAACCCCCTCTGCCCACAATTCGTACAAAGAAAATGCTGGATGTTATGCAGGATGGGGAAGTTCTCAAACTGGTAACACGTAGTGAAGGCACTGTAAAGAACATTCGCACCTTCGTAGCTAACAATACGTTCTGTTCGTTACTTCAAGAGTCGAAAGAACAAGAAGGCTATATTTTTCTGATAAAAAAACACTGCTTCTTACTAGAAGCTCATTCTCAAGTGCCGACTTACCTTCTGTATAACGAAAACATCCCCGAAATCGTCCATTGGTGATGGGGTATAAATATTGAAGGGATATAATGCGAGACATTAATACTAATTGGTTCTAAAAGTGAAGAAGTTATTGATTAGCAGCATACTCACTGCAAACTTATTATGTGCAAATTCTTTTGCTGCTGATGACCTCTCAAATGGCCAGACGCTTTACCTGCCTGTTTACTCACACATTTGGCACGGTGACCGTGTCGTTGAAGGCAGATACCCGCTCAAGAGTCAGGTGTCAGCGCTTGTAAGTATCCGCAACACGAGCATGAAATCTACGATCAGAGTGCTCTCCGCTCGTTTTTACAGTACTGAGGGAAAACTGCTGAAGGAGTTCGTTCAAAAGCCAGTATCAATCAACGCGATGGGGACATTTGAGTTGTTTGTCGAACGAAAGGAGTCTGAAGGTGGCTCCGGCGCTAATTTCATTATTCAATGGGATGCCCCTAGTCCAACCAATCCTCCCATCGTTGAAGCCGTACATGCCGACATCAAAGGCCATCAAACATTGACGTTCACAACATCTGCTCACCCGATCCAAATAGATAAGTAAGTGGAGTCGAAGTGAAGCTCAGACAAGGTGACGTTGCCCGAAATAAATTATCAGCACTTCCCATTGAGGGTATTAAAGTTTACGGAAAGCGATATTGTTCTTGCCATGCTTCTTGACTTCATACATTAACTGATCAGCATCCTTCAACATTTCACTAAAGTGGTGTTTAGGTTTCTCAAACCAAGCCACGCCAATACTTGCTTTTACCGGTGGGAATTCTTGAAGCACATCGCTGATATTCTTGAATATCTTTTGCCCTACCTCCTTTGCAGCATCAAATTCTATTTCTGGAAGCAGGACTGCGAACTCGTCACCACCTAATCTTGCGGCAAGGTCACTTTTTCTTGATAAAATTTTAAGTGTGTCTGCCGTTGCCTTTAGCGCTTTATCCCCTTGATCATGACCTTTGGTATCGTTAAGTACCTTAAAAAATCCAAGTCTAAAAAAACAATCGCCATGTGGTGATCGTACCGCTTGGATCGTTCAACTTCAGATTCACCATCCAATAGAAACTGGTTTTTGTTTCCTAGGCCAGTCAGTCCATCCTTGATTGCCGTTAAATGTTCTTCCAGCAACTGAATGCGTATTTGGTCGAGTAGTAAGACAAGCAACGTGTACGTCAGCAGTCGTGTAAATGCGTTTACCCAAGGAATCCAAAGGAAGCTAAATTGACGTTCAGAAAGAATATCCGCCGCTAACCACATAACGGAAGCAAAGACTGCAAGAGCTAATCCACTCTTTCTGCCCCCGACCCATGTGACGAACAAAGCAGGTAGCAACCCCAGAGAAGCAAAGGCGTATTCGGCATCTGTTACAACGCGCACCATCCCCAGGGCCGTAATGACCGCAAGGCATAGCAGCCAGGTAGCCCAAACTGACCAATTGCTCCATTGTTGAAGCATGGGTAAGAAGTTACGCATCGTTCATCCAAATGGAAGATCTGATATTTCCCGAATACTGATCAACTCGATATGTCGGGTTGTGAAACTTTTCTTCTTGCATAGGTTCATAACATTTATACGCGAATGTAAATGTGGGAATTTAACTATGTTGATTACCAAGTTCACATGAGTACGGAAGAACAGATTGCGACAGTGGTCATTGATGAGAACGGCCACATTGAGGATATGGATGATCCAGGTCACGAAATACTGGGTGCAATATCTGACACAACGGAATCTCGTCACATCACAACGCTTATTCCTTCGCTTTCAAAATTCATTATATTCCGCAAAGGCGAAGTCAATCCTCGTCTGAAGTATTTAATCCACATAGGCCAATCATTTCAAGTTCTGAAACTTAATGGCGGTTGTGTGCTGTGCCGACTTTGCCTCAACGTAATTGAGCGCTCCGGCAAGCGTCTTGTCAGAATCATATTGCGTCCAGAAAAAAGGCGGCACATCCGTGCTTCCTGAAATGCTTCGTTCATAGAAGAAGGACAGATCATGAAAACTACCAAGATTATTTTCCTGTTGATGATGGCAATGTTTGCCATTTCTTCTAATGCAGAAACCAATGGGGCAACCCTGCAGTTCCATCAGCAAGGCGATGTGTCTTACGTTTCAGGTGGTGTAGGAAAGAAAGAGTCCGAGGCCATCAGAAATGCCTCGAAAGATTATTTGCTAGAGATGGTGTTTATGCAGAAGGCTTCCCCTAGAGAGCAGATGCTGGCTGGGGTACAAGTGGTTATTAAGGATCAAAAGGGTAATGTCGTGCTTGATACGGTGACTGATGGCCCGTATCTGCTCGTTAACCTTCCCAAAGAACGCTACACGGTTTTGGCAGGCAAGAATGGGAATTCAATCACGAAGAAGGTTTCAATTAGTAAAGAAAACCATCGAAAGCTCTTCTTCCTTTGGGAGAAACCCATAGATTAAATCGTCCCATACTTACCTTTTGCGGATGACCGGAAAATCTGCAAAGCAGTCATAACGGACTTATTGGAGTTGAGTACTTGAATTGTTAGTAGTTGGTTCCTACAGCTTCCTGATCAAGATTTTTGGGATAGACCCTCAATAGAATGATGCGCGGGCCATTCATCTTTTTCACGACAACATCAAACTGATCAAACTCAACTCTGTTGCCTTCTTTTGGTAAAGCACCCAGCTTTTCCATTATAAGGCCACCTACTGAATCAGCATCATCATTACTGATTTCTACGCCAAGTGCGCGCTCCAAAGTGAAGATTGGCAGGCTACCCTTACCCATCAATGAGCCATCGTCTAGCATGGCCCAGTCGTTGGAACTCTGGCGGAATTCATCGCGGATTTCTCCGACCAACGCCCCCAGCATATTGTCTAGGGTAATGAACCCAAGTGGCGGATTTCCCTTGCGACCTATTACTGCAAAATGCGGCGTACCCCTGCGGAACCTCCGGAATAGTTCCATGGCGGGCATATCTGGCACGACATATTGAACCGGCCGAATTAGCTCTACTAGTTCTTTTATATCACCGGCACGAATATCGGCAAGGAACAGATCCTTAATGTGAATGAAACCAATTACATCACCATCCGCATCAACATAAGGGTAGCGGCTGTATCGGTGTCGGGCGATCAGATCCAGATTCTCTGCGATAGTATTTTTCCCGGTCAAGGCAACTGCTTCGTTGAATGGACGCATCAGATCGGTAACTTCCAGATCGCCAAAGTCCAGCGTATGAGCAAGGATATTCCATTCATCCCGTGTGAAGCGGTCAGTTGATCCACTGCTCTTCAAGATGAGCTTGAGCTCATCATTGGAGTAATGCGCATCATGACCGTGTGTTCCGCCTAACCCTGAATACTTCAAGACACAGTTTGCACTGGTATTAAGTACCCAAATGGCGGGATACATCAGCCAGTAGAAGACGAAGAGCGGCAATGAAGTCCATAACGCGACCTTCTCTGGCCGCCTTATGGCAATTGACTTTGGAGCCAATTCCCCAACAACGATATGCAGGAATGAAATCGTAAAGAAAGCGACAAAGAATGAGATGCCGTGTATCAGCTTTGACGACACAATCCCAACAAAACCTAACAAAGGCTCCAGCAGACTTGCAAAAGCAGGTTCCCCAATCCATCCCAAACCGAGGGAAGCTAACGTAATGCCCAACTGGCAGGCTGAAAGATAGGCATCAAGCTGTCCGTGTACTTTGGCCAGAATTCTGCCTCGCCAGCCATGCATCTTTGCAATGGCCCTGACACGAGTCTGGCGTAGTTTGACCAAGCCAAACTCGGCAGCAACAAAAAAGCCGTTGAGCGCAACTAGAAGCAGAGCTACCAATATCAGTAGGAGGTTGTTACCCATTTCTGCCTGTATGAAGATATAAAATCGCAAAAATCAAACTTTTGTTTTGACGCCTGAACAACCAAAATAGACGTCAATTTTGAGCTATCTTTAAGCGAGAAGGATGTATGAAACCGCACCACCCGCATAGCCAAGAATCGCAAGCAGACTAATTTTCTTGACGTACCAGAAGAATTCAATTTTTTCGATGCCCATAGCTGCAACTCCAGCAGCAGAGCCAATAATTAGGATTGATCCGCCCGTTCCTGCAGCATAAGCCAAGAACTCCCATAAAAACGAATCAGTTGGGTACTGCTCGATTGAATACATACCCATTGAGGCAGCAACAAGAGGCACATTGTCTACAATCGCACTGGCAAGCCCAAATATTGAAACAATGATTGCTTGGTTTCCCACTATTTTGTCCAGCCACCCAGCAAGCGAGCTCAAAATATGACTATGTTCAAGTGTTGCTACGGACAGCAGAATTCCGATGAAAAAGACAACAGAAGCCATGTCGATCCGTTGCAATGCAGAAGCTAGAGTTAGGTACTCTTTCTCATCATCCCGTTTTTTGCCATGCATTAATTCGCCCGTAAGCCAAAGAATTCCTAGGGCAAACAATACCCCCATAAAGGGAGGTAAATGAGTGATCGTCTTAAATACAGGTACTGCACACAGTAAACCTATACCCGCAAAGAACATGAATCTTCTTTCAAAGGTAGATGATCTATACTTGCTGCCGTGATCAGCTGACTTGCTTGGGGGCTGAATCTGCTTGCCCCGATAGAGATAACTGACTGCTGCAAGAGGAATAAGCATATTAATCAGAGAAGGTACAAACACACCCTTGATAATGGCGAGGGCAGTAATTTGCCCACCAATCCATAGCATAGTTGTGGTGACATCACCAATTGGAGACCATGCACCACCAGCATTAGCTGCAATAACAATAATGCCTGCGGCAAACAATCTGTCTTCGCGATGGGCCAGTAACTTCCTATTCACAGATAGCATCACGATAGTGGTGGTTAGGTTATCAAGGACAGCACTTAGGAAGAAAGTTACGAAACCCATCAGCCAAAACAAAATGGTCATGCTTTTGGTATTGATTTTCTCAGTGATGACATCAAAACCATCGTGAGCATCAACCACCTCAACGATTGTCATCGCTCCCATTAAGAAAAACACTATTTGCGCAACAGAAGAAAGGGTTTCGTTCAGTTGCTCACCAACATGCCCTGTGAAGATCGCATAAACAGTCCACAGAAGCCCTGCTCCGATTAGTGCAGGGGCACTTTTATTGATCTTGATGGGGTGTTCAAGGGCTATTGCCGCATAGGCGACAATAAAAATAGTCAGAAGAAGTTCGTTCATGGAGCCTTGTTATTCAGGTCTGATTCCATTTTTTTGTTTAAGCCTCGCATAAAGGCACCACGGCTAAAATGCTTCACAAAGCTGTCTTTTTTTCTTCCAGAAAGATAAATTATCGTCAGAAAAGCCACAGCAACCGCAGACCATAAGAATGCTTTTTCCATAAAACACCTCAAAAACTAGTTCCTTCGCTTCAGGATACACTAAACTTTTGGTGAAAATATTATGAGATTTCGCGTGGCGAGGGGAATAGGAGTCTTGATTCATGGAAAATAAATACTGCCCATCCGCGTGTCGGCAGTTCGATTCTGCCCCTGGCCACCAGTATAAAGCAAAGGCCCCCTTGGAATACTCCTTGGGGGCCTTTTCTATTCGTGCAGCTTGTGTGGGGTACGCCAACTTTAAAGCTTCTCTAGGAGCTGATGATGTCAATCGCTTGAATGAGCTACATCAGTTCTCCTGTTTTCTGCCCAAGATGATTCATCATGCCCCAGCGCCTTAGGCTTTTCTTCGCCAAAGCTGATGGTTTCCATCTGCTTGTCTGGAACCCCAAACAAGTTCATGAGCTTCTTTACTGCGACAGCACGTTTCTGTCCGAGGGCTAAATTGTATTCCCTGCTTCCTCGATCATCTGCATTACCTTGCAAGGTTACGGTTGATTGTGGATGTTCAATAAGATATTTTGCATGCGCCTCAATCAAGGGGCGAAATTCTGACTTTATTTCGTACTTATCAAAATCAAAATAAACACTACGCTTAGAAAGAATGTTGCCAGGGTCTTTCAATGGGCTAATTACGACAATCTTCTCACTAAGATTAGCAGTTTGAGCCTCTGAAGTTTTTGGCGATGGGGTTTCCGCTGGATTTTTCTGTTCAGACTTTGCCAAAACTTGCGGTGCAGGTTGTGGCACAACTTGAGGCTCTTGTTTTATTTGCTTACCTGCGCAAGCTGTCAGTGCGGCTAATATTATGATCGTAATAACATTTCTCATCATCTTGATTCCTTTCCTAACAATCTTTGAAGTCATGATTCTATGACAACTATAGCATTTGTACAAATGTAAAGTTGGGAATACAATTCTTACGATTTCATAAGGCCGTATCAAACTCAATTTAGGAGAAGCAGATGGTAGCCACGGAATCCTTTCTTAAAGCATGGCTCATTTTTACATTTCTATGGTTAATAGCTGCATCAACACAGATATATCATCACTACACTTCACTCCTTATTCAGCGAAATTTCATTTACAACCCAATGGTTAATGCAAGTGAACTTTTAGATGACAATCCTGTGAATCGTGAAATCCTGAATCGCTCATTTCTTCAGGGCTGGAACAATATCTATTCGTTTGGAGTGCCTGGAAAGGTTGAAATTTCTGTAGCTGAAGAATATATCCGAGATGGTTATCTCGTAACTTGGATGCCAAATGGTTCTTCACTTGCGAGCGTAAGTGTTCGATCCCCGGCATGGATTGAGTTTAGGAAAAAATTAATTAATGATGGTATGAAGTTGCGAAAAGATCAAACGAATGAGATAGTTAGCATTCACCTGTATAAAGATATGTTCATGCTGTTTGGACTCCCAATGGCATTGCTACTCGGATTTTTCTCTTTCAGGTCAATGAAACATTACTTTTCCGATAGCTAATTGATCTGTTGTGACTACGTAAATCAAAGTCAATCAGGCATTTTATGATTTTGCTTGTCGTTTGTTTATTATTAATAAAAAGTGACACAATTACTAAAGAATATGATCCAGACTATTTAGTACAAACTTTGACAAGTTGGCTGGATTAACTTGAAGACCAATCACTACGGCTTGACCATCACACCTTGATCGAATGGTATCTAGCAACAATTCAGCATCAAGATCCATCTCGAAATCTATAACTACCGTTTCAGGTTTGTGATGATGTAACCATGCTATGGCATCACGCTGACGGGCTACACACCAGATATCATGTTCAGATTTTAGTGCATTAATAACTTGTCTACTTCTAGACTCATTAGCGCAAATAAGTAAAGCACACCTCAACATACAACGCTTATATTGAATCCATCGGAGAAACGAATCCTGGATTTATGCTAAATGAAACCTCAAGTCGCATGATTGTTTCAATTGCATGATGCATGTCATCCTGATTTAACGCGTATCTGAATAATTTTTGGCCATATACAAGCCAGGGGCAAGATTCGGTGGCATCGCCTTCTTCCAGTAAGAAATAAAGGGAAGTTTGCCTAGAAATATTTTTGACAAATGTACCCATCTCCAGCAGGACTGAGCTGTATCGACATTTGAATTCCGAATCTAAGACCAACACTAAACATTGGTATTTGGACGCAAAATCAATTGCGCTTCCCAGCATTGAATTCATACCCAAGCAGGTACTTGACCAACCAGCCATCGAGAATGCATTTTCAACCATCGATGCCAAGTGAGAGCTGTCTGAAATTACAAGTGATCTAGGCATTGTTCGTGTTCATTACTGAAAGAGAACTTACTATGCTTCTGCGCTTTTCTGGATATAAAAAACGAAGCCTTCAACAGTCTTGGTTTCATGAATAAGTACATAATTATGTTGGCGTACCAATGTTCTGATGTTCTTTATAGTTCCCTCTTTGCTCGTAATTACTTTCAGGATTTCGTTACAAGTCATACCATCCAATATTTCCTTGGTCTTGATGGTTGGAACTGGACAATCAGCTTGCGTTACATCAAGTTCAACCGAGTAAGATATATTCATTCTGTAACTTCCTTAAGAAACCCACTGGATATTATATTTGTAGAAATGTGTTTTGTGCAATATTATATGAACCCTCTTACCTATACAATTTAAGTAAGCATGCCATCTCTAGCTAAAATCCTAATTGCGATCCGTTCTGCAAAAATTGCGGATTTTGATGCCTAGCAAGAACGGTTAGTCGTTTGGGCTGCGGCTGCAACAGCTGGGCTCGTCATTGTTTTTTTGCCAGAGCCTCAGAGCATGCGATGGTAATCAGCCTGATGGCAGTCGCTCTAATCTCAGCCATCATCTCAAGGATCTTTTGCCAACCACTATATTCAACCCTCGCTGAGAGATATACATCTCGCAAACCAGTTCGTTACCCAAATCAAAGCTAGCTAATATCACAGTAATTGCCTTGACCAAACAATGCATTTGCACAATAATACTAGTGTGGCTCAAGGTTCTTTATGAATAGGGTTGCAAGCAGAGCGAATTAGGGCGGGATGCGCCATGAACACTTCCCAGCAAGGTCTCCCGTCCATCTTTTTTGTCTATTGGCATTCTTCTCAAAAGAAGAAATAATGCCGGAATGACTAAAGACAAAATTTCTCCTGATTCCACACACGCACTAGATGCGTTAAGACTATTCCGAATTATTTTCAAATCAGCTAATCGTCATTTTCATGACATAGAAAAAGCTGCCGGCATTGGCGGGGCATCTTTATGGGCGTTAGCAGAAATCGCAGAAACTGAAGAGTTGACAGTTTCCGGCCTAGCCAAAGCCATGTCGATACACCAGTCGACGGCGAGCAATCTGATAGAAAAGCTCGAGACGGGTGGATATGTGATTCGTACTCGAAGTTTGAATGACCGTCGTGTCGTCTATCTCTCATTGACATTGCAAGGACGTGAGGTCTTGGCAAAAGCACCTCCACCTTATCGTGGAATTCTTCCCGACGCACTAATGAAGCTTGATCCAAAATCTCTCAATGAACTAAACCGATACCTTATTGAGTTGATTTCAGGGATGGAAGGGAAATCCGATGTTGGAGCCTATGAGCCGCTAGGTAAGTCATAGCGGAATTAGTCTGCCACACATTCCAATTAGGTATAAAGAAAAATCTATTGAAGTTTATGAGGCAGATGTTGGCCGCGGCCCTTCCTCCGGTCCTGGCCGTACCAAGGCATAATCATCACCTCTTACCCCGCGCACAAGAATGCTGGTATCTTCAATTGAAACGCCCAACGCCTCAAGGCTTTCAGCTGCAATACGCAAGCTTACTTCAAGCATCTCTGGGACTGCCCCCACTACTCCAAGCGCATTAAGTGCATCACATATTGTTAGATCGCGAGCACGGGCAACGATCTTTATCTCTGGCCGATGAGAACGGATCAGGGATGCAGCCTTCAAAACAGTGTGTGCGCTATCTATCGTAAGTACTACAAGCTCGAGCTCATGTAAGGATGGATTCTCAAGCAGGTGAGGGTTGCCTATATCACCATAAAACACAGGATGGCCTTCCTTGCGCCATTTGGCGATCAAGTGGGCATCAGTGTCAAACGCCACATAGGATATGCCACTATGCGCTAAGATAATGCCCACTGAATGTCCCATACGACCATAGCCAGCAATCACCACTCTTGGTCGCGCATCACTAATTTGCATATTAAAATGAAGGCGCTCAATATCATCTGAAGATTGCTCAACTACTCGCAAGGATAACCAACTGCCCAATTTTGAAAGTATGGGAGTGAGGAGCATTGTAAGTGAGATCACAGCAACACCCATTGCGAAGAGGTGGTCATCTATAATTCCTAGAGCCTTGGCCGCCCCAAAAACGACGAAGCCGAACTCTCCACCCTGTGAAAGCATAAACGCCACTCGCAAAGCAGTTCTATGCCCCGTACTAAATAAGAGACACAATCCGTATAGCACAAGGATCTTGATGGCAAGAATCGCCAGAATATGCACGACAAATTCAAATAAGTGTGGTGTTAATGCGTTCACATCCACTGACATACCCACAGCCACAAAGAAAAGGCTCATCAGGAGCCCTTTGTGTGGTTCGATGGAAGCTTCAATCTGGAGGCTATAGCGTGAGGTTGATAACATCATCCCCATAAGGAAGGCACCCAAACCCATCGACATACCTGCATGTTCCATTACGAGCGCAGCAATAAACATCGATGCCATAGCAACAAGAAAGAAAACTTCCCGATTATTTCGCCGTGCCAAATAATCCAAAATCCTAGGGACGACGAATCGCCCACCAACAGTTACGAACGCAATCAGCCCTGTCGCTTCTGCAACGCGTTCCCAGAGTGGAAGCGGTCCTAATGATAGTGGGTCGGCGTTAGCAAGAATGGGAACTGCTGCTAGAAGAGGCACCACTGCAACGTCTTGCATTAATAAAATCGCAATAGCTACATGCCCATGCCTGCTTGCGATCTCACCTTGCTCCCGTAACATTTGCACAACGAAGGCAGTAGATGACATTGCAAAGCTGGCACCTATAAGTAATGCAAGAGACCAGTTTGGGATAAAAGATTTAAAATAAATCGCGATGGCTAGTGAAGTTAACCCAACTTGCAATGAACCGAGCCCAAACATTACGCGCCGCATATCCCAAAGTCGCCGCGGCTTCATTTCCAAGCCAATGAGGAACAAAAGGAGCACAACACCTAGCTCAGTAAACTGACGCACCCCATCAACTTCGGTTGTTACAAATGGTCCGGGCGTGTAGGGGCCAACGATCACGCCAGTGACCAGTAGGCCAAGGATTGAACCAAGACCTAAATGCCTGGAAATAGCGACAGCAACTGATGCGACGATTAGTAATAAAACTGCAGAATAAACAAAAGATTTAGGATCCATGTGTAAAGCAATAATACATGATCCAAACTTCTGTAAAGGTTATTGTGTGAGGAAAGTACTTGCGGGTAGGAAATTTTGCTACAACGGCATTATTTGCAAAACTGCCCACCCACAATTTTGCTTTGCGTAATGAATTTTTAACCTAGTAAGACCAGTTGTGGCCGATCTCAGTACTTCATGCGAAACGCATCCGAGTGCTGCCAATTTCTGCTTTAGTTCGCTCACCGGACGTCCCATAGCCCAACACTTCCCGCTAGCACCATAGCCAGGTTTTCCGAAGGTCGCAACAGGCATAGGTATCTCATTGACCCGATTCGACATAATCTCCCAGCCACACCCCTATGCTTCTGGAAGGTTCGCCATAGGGTTCGCAAGGGCGCGGAGAGGATGTTGCAAAAGGGAAATTTTGTTACAAATCTTGCCCTATAACGAGGCCACGAGCGGCTGTAGTTTGTGCTGAAAATCCGCGTGTCGGCAGTTCGATTCTGCCCCTGGCCACCAGTATAAAGCAAAGGCCTCCTTGGAATACTCCTCGGGGGCCTTTTTCATTTATGGAATCGGGGATTGGATTCTATACCTGCCTCAGGAGCCCAGTGTATTGTTTGCTCACCAAGAAAAGCCTCAAACTCAATCGAAGGCACCGGCTTTATGCCTTTAAAACTCTTCCCACGCATCATCGGAGGATGCCTTGGGGGTTGGTGTGGCTTTTTTAGCAAGCGCTATTGGAGTTCGTAAAGAGGAGGTGCTTATTGTGCGGCGTGCACTCGCTGCACCATCTAGCTTGAATACAGACACCGAACCACTAAGGCCGTTGGCCTGTTCCTCAAGTGACTCGGCTGCAGCTGCAGCCTCTTCAACCAATGCCGCATTCTGCTGAGTAACTTCGTCCATCTGTGTAACAGCCTGATTCACCTGATCAATGCCGGAACTCTGCTCTACAGAGGCTGCAGCGATTTCAGACATGATGTCGTTGACGCGCTTGATCGAATATACGATCTCGTCCATGGTCCTGCCAGCCTCCTCCACCTGACGGGTGCCACCTTCAACCTTCTCCACCGAGTCGGAAATTAACTGTTTGATCTCCTTCGCCGCTGCGGCAGAGCGCTGAGCGAGGTTGCGTACCTCCCCTGCAACTACCGCGAAGCCACGGCCCTGTTCTCCTGCACGGGCAGCCTCTACCGCGGCGTTCAGTGCCAGAATGTTGGTTTGGAACGCGATGCCGTCGATCACGGAAATAATTTCCACGATCTTGTGTGAGGATTCATTGATAGCTGACATGGTGGAAACTACTTCACCGACAACGGTGCCACCTTTCACTGCTACAACAGAGGCGTCCGAGGCTAGTTGGTTAGCCTGTTTGGCATTCTCTGCGTTCTGCTTAACGGTGGAGGCGAGTTGCTCCATGGAGGAAGCAGTCTCTTCTAGGCTGGATGCCTGTTCTTCGGTGCGCTGAGACAAATCGCTGTTGCCTGCAGCAATTTCCTTGGCTGCGGTGTTGATTGAATCAACGGCGCTCTTAATGTCACTGATGAGCTGTTTCAGGTGGTCTACTGTGGCGTTGGAGTCATCCTTCAGTTGTCCGAACGTACCGAAATATTCTCCGTCGATCTTTTTCGTCAGATCACCTTGCGATAGTGCATTTAGTACACGCACCGTATCGTTGAGAGCAACATCGTTAGTTTCGACCAGCTTATTCATGCCTTCGCCGATGGTTTTGAAAAAGCCCTGCTTGCCGGTTAGTTCGATGCGTTTCGAGAAGTCACCCATAACGGCACCTCCAACTAACTGCTCAATCTCGTTCTCGGCAGCAACTTCTGCCGTACGATCCAACCATTCTGCAACAGCACCTAAACGCTCACCCTTATCATTAAGGACTGGATTGGCAGTGACGCGCAAACTGCGCCCGCCAACCACCAGATTAGCTACATAGGGTGTAGTAAACGATGACAGCAGTCGTGCCTGATGCGATGGGTCTTTGTGGAAAGTGTCAATGTTGGTGCCGATGAGGCGTGAAGCGCTGAAATTTGGCAGTTGCTTTCGAATATCGGCTTCCGCCCCACTCAGTACGTTAACTACAGCCTTGTTGGTATAGATGATGTTGCGCTCGTTATCGGCGATCATGACCCCGGTCGAAACATTGTCTAGCGCAATACGTACGCGTAGATTTTCGGCAGCCAATGCTTTTTCGCGATCTTCTGCTGCCAGACGTTCAGTCACGTCATCCCACTCAACAACCGATCCAAGTCGGTGACCTTGTTTATTGATTACCGGGTTAGCTGAAAGATCGAAAGTACGACCAGCAACCGAGATACGTGCGTTATACGTAGCATTGAAACTCGCCAAAAGGTTTTTCTGGTGATCTGGGTTTTTGTGGAATTGGTCGATATTTTGGCCAAGCAGCTTATCTGCATTGAATCCTTGGAGGACAGTACGCAAGGCAGGCTCAGCGTGCTTAAGCATTGCAACAACGGAGCGGTTCATATAGATGATGTTGCGATCATTGTCAGCAATCATCACGTTGGTTGATACGTTGTCCAGCCCTACTTTGATGCGAGTGGCTTCCTCAGCAATTCTGCGTGTTTCGCTGAAATCGAAACCTAGCCGTATTTGCATTTTCTTTAAGGCTCGCAGGACACCAGCTATTTCACTATTTCCTGAATAGTTAAAATGTACATGAATATTCCCTTCAGACATTCTTTGCATATTGTCCGAGGCAGAGTTCACAATCCCAACCAGTCTGACGCCTTCAAAATAAGCCACAGCCGCAGATGCTACTAGCGTTAACAGAGCCAATATTACGGCACTGTTACCCCCAAGGAACTTACTTCCCAATTCGACTACAAGGTAGACCGAAACAGCCGGAAGAATTGCTGTCGACAATAGTTTGTATTTGAGCGAAGTGGTATCCCATAGGTAAAAAATTCGCTGAAATAGTGTAGGTTTTGGCATGCTGCCACCTGAATTTAGATGGCGATATAAAGTTGCAGCTTCTTCAATTTGTTGTTGTGTTGGTTTGGAACGAACGGACATGTAGCCTTTCGTTTGACCATTTTCAGTAATAGGAGTGACATTCGCTTCAACCCAATAATAATCGCCATTCTTGCAACGATTTTTAACGATACCATGCCATGGGCGGCCCACTTCTAGCGTTTTCCACAGATCTGCAAATGCCGCAGGAGGCATGTCTGGATGACGAACTATGTTGTGGCTAGCACCGATTAATTCCGATTCTGGAAAGCCACTGATGCGGAGAAAATCTTGATTGATCGAGGTTATATTTCCCTTTAAATCAGTCGTGGAAACGATACTGTCAGATTCTTCCAGAACGTACTCATTTTGAGTAACGGGCATATTTACCTTCACGATTTTGTTCCCTCAATGGTATTTGGCTTAGCTTGATCTATCGGATGTATTCTTAATGTGTACGAGAGTCTGGAAACTGCTGTGTCGTACTCATAATCCGTTGGTGCCGAGTTTGACTCTCGGGGGGCCACCAAAACGAAAGGGATAGTGTATAAGCTATCCTCTTTTTATTGTCTAGAGAAGGGGATTGAAAATCTGCGCGTAGGCTTTGCCTTAGCGATAGTTCAATTCTGCCCCTGACCACCAGTATAAAGCAAAGGCCTCCTTGGTTGACTCCTCGGGGGCCTTTTCCATTTGTGAACTCAGTTCATTAGGTATGCCGAATTCCGATTATTTCCTGAAGCTGACATCTAAAGTTTGAAAGAATGAACGACCCAAGCAGTCATTTCAAAGCTCTATCCTGATTGTCAGCTTATGGGTGTTGTTACTATTTTTATGCAATTGCACCAATGCCCGGTACATGATGATCCCCGACACTAACTCATGTGCGCCCCTCACGCACAATTTTCCACATTATTCTTTGCTCCATTTAGTGCTTGGCTATCAAATTAGACGTAATATGATTCTCAGCAGTGTTGTGTTTAAATTTCTACAGGAATGTCCAGAATAGCTGTGATAATGATGGCTGCACAGTGTCATCGTTTTCATGAATGAAAAAGATAATGAGCCACCAGTTGAAATGAGAGATGATAGTACCGTCTCCAATCGGGTTACCAAGGAGCAGTTAGACTTACTTTTCAGCCAAGCAAAATCCGCTATAACTGGAAACCTGGCGGGCACAGGTGTTGTTATTGCGGTTTTATTGGCGCATGAACCCATACCGATTATTTTTGGCTGGGCGGCCTTGGTCTGGCTATCACTCATTGTGCGATTCTGGATTGCCAGCCGCTATGAAAAACTGCAACGAACATCTTCTGATGTGTTTTTTTATGGAAAAACTTATTCCGCATTTACTCTGACATCCGCGGCACTATGGGGGATAGTCGGGACACTTCCGCATCCTTATGACCCTGCTTATGAACAGATAGGTGTGTCAATAGCTCTGGCAGGGGTGGCTGCCAGTGGTGCAGGGACGCTGACCTCAATACCCCGGTTACCTTCTTTCTTCATATTGCTGATCATGGTGCCTTTGTCAGTCCGTTTTTTTGTGATTGGCGGCTATGGTTACAACATTATGGGGCTGATGGTAGTGATCTATTGTCATGTGCTCATCCAACTTGCACGCCGTAATCATGAATTCATCTTGGATACACTTCGGTTGCGGGCAGAGAACACAAAAATATTACATTCCTTGCGCGAAAGTGAAGGGATGTTTCGATCTCTGACGGAGTCCTCGGAATCGGCTATATGCATATTTCAAGAAGAGCATATTGTTTATGCAAATCCTGGTGCCGTTAGGATTATCGGTTATGGGGTCGATGAACTCTCATCCAAGAAATTCTGGGAATTTGCCCACCCCGAGTATCAAGAGCTAGTTAAGGCACGAGCTATTGCCCGGCAGCGCGGGGAATATGTTCCTGATCATTATGAGATAGAAATTGTTACCAAGCATGGAGATTGTAAGTGGTTAAGATTTTCTGCCAGTAGGATCGAGAAAGATGGCCGGCCGGCAATTGTAGGGACAGGGATTGATATCACGGACTATAAAAATGCCGAATTAGAACTAAAGAATAGTGAAACACAGTACAGAGAATTAGTAGATAACGTTAATGCCATCATTCTTCGGATGAATCTTGATGGTACGGTAAGTTATTTCAACGAGTATGCAGAAGACTTTTTTGGATTCAAAGCCGAGGAAATTTTAGGTAAACATGTTGTGGGAACCATCGTCCCTCAAACGGAATCAATGACCGGACGTGATTTGTCCTTAATGATTAAAGACATTTTGATCCACCCCAAAGCTTATGAAGACAATGAAAACGAAAATATAACCAAAGATGGTCGGCGTGTTGTTGTCCGCTGGGCAAATAGCGTGATATTGAATTGTGAGGGCGAAGCTAGCGGAGTGCTTTCCATCGGAACAGACATCACTTCACAAAAAAAGGCGGAAGCACTGCTGATAAAAGCAAAAGAGGAAGCAGAATTAGCCACACGGGCCAAGTCTGACTTCCTGGCCAACATGAGCCATGAGATTCGCACGCCGATGAATGCGATTATCGGCTTCAGCCATCTTGGGCTGGAAGAAAATTCGCCAGAGAAATTGCGAGAGTATCTGGCCAGAGTCCACAGTTCATCAACCAATCTGCTGGGTATCATCAATGACATTCTGGATTTCTCCAAGATCGAGGCAGGGAAGTTGGAGTTAGAGAATGCACCTTTCCAGCTGAAACAGTTAGTTCACGATATTCGCGACTTAATGGAGGCTTCTGCTGAAGCCAAAGGGCTGAAGCTGGAGGTTTCCTTGCCTGGAGATTTGCCGGAAAACTTGCTTGGTGACAGCTTACGTTTGCGTCAGGTGATGACCAATCTGATTTCCAATGCTATTAAATTTACCGATCGTGGAATGATTCAATGTGTGATCAAACTGGAGTCCCGTCAAGGCGATCAGGTGATACTACATTTTTCGGTGAAGGATTCTGGTATCGGCATGTCGCAGGAGGCGCTCGACAAGTTGTTTCAGCCGTTCATGCAGGCGGATACCTCCACTACCCGGAAATACGGAGGAACCGGTCTGGGACTAGTGATCTGTCGGCAATTGGTCAAGATGATGGGCGGTGAAATTGATGTCACCAGCCATCCCGGAGAAGGAAGTACGTTCAGTTTTACAGTTAAGCTCCGTGAAAATCAGGCATTACAAGACAAGGACGATAATTCACTCCAGACTGAAGCGGGTCTCCAAGCGATTACAAGTCTGGCTGGAATGCGTGTCTTGTTGGTAGAAGACAACAAAGTTAACCAGATGCTGGCACAAGCTATATTGAAGCGGGTTGGCGTCGAGGTTACGATTGCCAACCATGGTCGGGAAGCGGTAGAGATGCTAGCTGGGCACCATAATTTCGACGTGGTTCTAATGGATATCCAAATGCCGGAAATGGATGGTCATGAGGCGACCAGGGTCATTCGAGGTGAGCTTGGGCTGATGCAATTGCCTATTGTCGCCATGACAGCACATGCCTTAAGCGAAGAGCGCCAGCAATGCCTAGAAGCAGGCATGAACAACGTAGTTACTAAACCAATCGACGTAAAGGCGTTGTATGAAGTGTTGTCGCAATATCTAAATACATCTATGGCGCCCAAGGGGCAGGGCGATAGTGTGGATTCCCGGCCATGAAAAGCGGTCGCTTGTCAGCGTTGCCTGAAAAAGGCTGCTACCGACCCACTGCCGTCGTTAACGGATGGGAAAAAGTTTGGCGGCTCTCTGCTCTAAGCGGACTTACTCATAACACCATTTTGTCGAAGACCAATACCTGTCTTGAACTTTTTGATCAACAAGGGCGTCGA
>WBZN01000043.1_pt1 | contig 204225 bp, 186 predicted proteins | sample 5204281 | NCBI WGS metagenome assembly WBZN01 (sample SAMN12344347, study PRJNA552823) | activated sludge metagenome | biome: Activated sludge suspended growth; feature: Nitrification reactor; material: Wastewater; isolation source: activated sludge from nitrification reactor of wastewater...
GAGATCGTCGCGCACGGCATCGACACGAACCACGACGGCACCTACGACTTCAGCAAGGGCCCCTCGCCACTCGACGCGAGCCTCCCCTTCGAAGCCACCGTCCCCGCCAGCTGCGGACCCATCACCGGGTGAGTGCACGGCTCCGGCCGGAGCCGGTCGGGCGTCGCGACCGCGGCGCCCGACCGGTCACGGGGGTGGCGCCCGTCGGTCGGACCCTGCCGACGGGAATCGTGGTGCCGTCAACGCTCCGCCCGGTCGATGTAGGTGCCGGGGTCCTGGTCGGCCCGGTCGAGGTCGCGGCCGCCGGCGTGGTCGTTCCCGAAGCCGACCCACCGGGTCCCGAGCTCGTCCCGGAGCTCCGATCCGGCATGAGCCCGAAAGTCCGCGAGCGCACCTCGCTCCTCCTCGCCCATGTGCGAGCTGTTCTCCTCGCGCGCCCGCGTCACTGCCCCCCACCACGGTTCCGATCCGGCCTCGAACCGGCGCGCATCCCTCACCGCGTCACGGATGGCGTTGTGATCCGAGATGGCATCGGTCGTCTCCTCCAACGCCTGCACCCCCTCGCGCAACAGGCTCGGGTAGAAGAGATCCTCCTCGGCCGCGGCGTGCCGCTCCAGCATCTCGGCGAGCGGGTGCCAGAGCGCAGACAGGGCGGGGGGATCCGCATCCCGCCGCGTGTCGAGCTCGGCGAACCGGACTCGGAACACCTGGTGGTCGCCGAGGATCAGATCGCAGATATCGGGCACAGGGCACCTCCTCTTCACGCTCGAGGTCTCCCCCTCGGGCCGTCGGAAAACCTCAGCAACGACCGTTCGAGGTGAGGCCTCGGTTCGGGCGCCTGCGTTCGCCCGCTGGGAGGTCCACCGACGGCGCCGGCTCCTCAGGGCTCCGGCGCATCGAGCTCCCGCTGGGCAGAGCCCGAGTGCCCGAACGTGGCACCGGCTGCAACGCGATGAAGCGCGTCGCCGGTACGGCCTCGCTCACCGCCCGCTCCAGCTGCCGGAGCGCCTCGGGGACCTCGTCACCGCTCATCATCCCGGTCCGCAGCTCGAGCTCCGCCGTCACGATGATGTCGTCCGGACCGACCTGTTCCGTGCGGAGCGCGACGACGCGCGCAACCCGGACGTCGGACTGCAGCGCGTGCCGGATGCTCGACACGTCGGACCGTGACGCCGACTCGCCGATCAGGAAGCTCTTCATCTCGCCCGCGAGCAGCAGTGCGATCGACACCAGGAGGAGACCGATCGCGAGGCTGCCGATGGCGTCGAACCGGGCATTCCCGGTCGCGACCGCGAGGACCACCCCGACCATTGCGAAGGCCAGTCCGAGGAGCGCCCCGAAGTCCTCGAGGAGCACCACCGTGAGCTCGGGCTCCCGGGACCGTCGCACGAACCCGAACCAGGACTCCGAGTCCCGCTTCCGGGCACCCGCCCGACGGACCGCGGTGCGCAGCGAATAGCCCTCGAAGCCCATGCCGAGGAGCAGGACGCCGACCGCCCACGCCAGCGACGTCAGCTCGTGGGGCCGTCGCAGCTTCTCCTCGGCCTCGACCAGCGCGAACAGGCCCCCGCCGGTGAACAGCACGATCGCAACCACGAACGACCAGAAGTAGCGCTCGCGTCCGTAGCCGAACGGGTGACTCGGACGGGCCCGACGACGCGAGCGCGAGGTGCCGAACAGGAGCAGCGTCTCGTTCGTGCTGTCGGCAACGGAATGGATGGCCTCGGCGAGGAGGGACGCCGAACCCGTGACCAGGAAACCGACCAACTTCGCGATTCCGACCCCGATGTTGGCGGCCAGCGCAGCGATCACGGCCCGCGGCCGACCGGACACTCCGGTACGACGATCGGTCACGCCATCCTCACGTCACCCCCGGTTCCCCCGCCGGCGACACGGCATTCCGGGAACCGACGGCGGCCGGCAGATGATCCCCCGTGTCGGTCCGCTGCACCACGGACCCTCGAGCGGAGATCTTCGGGCCCGTACGTACCGGTCGCCCGCCCGCGCCGTGGAGCGCCCGCCTACTTGATGAGCTTGATGATGTTGAACATCGGCAGGTAGAGGCTGATGATCATGCCGCCGACGATCGTGCCCATGACCACGATCATGAGCGGCTCGATCAGTGACGTCAGCGCGTCGACGGTCGACGCGACCTCGCTGTCGTAGAAGTCGGCGATCTTGTCGAGCATCTCGTCGAGCGCACCCGTCTCCTCACCGACCGAGATCATCTGGGTGACCATGGGCGGGAACACGTCGTGCTGCTCGAGCGGGCGGGCGAGCGTGTCACCACGCTTCACCGCGCTCTGCGTCTCCCGCAGCGCGGTCGACACGATCTCGTTGCCCGAGGTCTCGGCGACGATGTCGAGCGCCTCGAGGATGCCGACGCCGGAGCGGGTAAGCGCAGCGAGCGTGCGGGAGAACCGCGCCAGCGCGGTCTTGCGGGTCAGGATCCCGAACACCGGCGCCCGCAGCTTGAACGCATCCCAGGCGAGGCGGCCCTTCTCGGTGTTGATCCAGCGGCGGAACAGCCAGATGCCGATGCCCGCGCCGATGACGAACAGCGGGAACCACGACTTCAGCAGGTTCGACAGCGTGATGAGCACGCGCGTCGGCAGCGGGAGCTGGCCGCCGAGGTCGGTGTAGATGTTCTTGAACTGCGGGACGATGAACAGCAGCATCGCCGCCGAGATGAGCAGACAGATCGACAGCGCGACGATCGGGTACGTCATCGCCGATCGCACTTTGCGGCGCAGCTCCACCTGGGCCTCGATGGTGTCCGCGAGCCGCACGAGCACCGCGTCGAGGACACCGCCGATCTCACCGGATCGCACCATTGCGACGTAGAGCCGGCTGAACACCTTCGGGTGCTTCGCCAGCGCCTGCGAGAGCGAGACGCCCTTCTCGACGTCGAGGCGCACCTCGCCGGCGACACGGGCGAGCTCGGGGTTCTCGGTCTGGTCGGCCAGGATGGCGAGCGACCGGATCAGGGACAGCCCGGAGTTGATCATGGTCGAGAACTGCCGCGAGAACACCGCGACGTCGCGCATCTTGACCTTGCCGGACAGGCCGGGGATCTTGATGTCGGCCTTGAGCTTGCTCTCGGTCTGGGCCTCGACGGTGATGGGCGTGTAGCCCATCTGGCGGAGCTTGCCGACGACGAGCGTGGCGTCGTCGGCCTCGAGGTGGCCCTCGACGAGCTTGCCGCTGGAGTCGCGGACCTTGTAGGCGAAGGTGGTGGCCATCAGACGGCCGTCGCGGTCGAGAGGCTGAGGCGGCGGATGTCCTCGGGGTTGGCGCACCGCTCGAGCGCGGCGGCCATGGTCACCTTGCCGGCCTGGACGAGCTGCGCGAGGTGCTGATCCATCGTGAGCATCCCGAACTTCGCGCCGGTCTGCATCAGGGAGTAGATCTGGTAGATCTTCCCCTCCCGGATGAGGTTGCGGACCGCCGGCGTGGCGACGAGCACCTCGGCCGCGAGCACCCGGCCCTGACCGTCGGGCGTCTGGAGCAGCTGCTGCGTGCAGATCCCCTGCAGCGAGGCCGCGAGCTGGACCCGCACCTGCTGCTGCTGGTGCGCGGGGAACACGTCGATGATGCGGTCGATCGACTGCGGCGCGTCCTGGGTGTGGAGGGTGGCGAACACGAGGTGCCCGGTCTCGGCCGCGGTCAGCGCGGTCTGGATCGTCTCGAGGTCACGCATCTCACCGACGAGGATGACGTCGGGGTCTTGGCGCAGGACGTGGCGCAGCGCCTCGGCGAAGGACTTGGTGTCCTCCCCCACCTCGCGCTGGTTCACCACCGCCCGCTTGTGCTGGTGCAGGAACTCGATCGGGTCCTCGACCGTCATGATGTGGACGGCCTTCTCGCGGTTCACGATGTCGATGAGCGACGCCAGGGTCGTGCTCTTGCCCGAACCGGTCGGTCCGGTGACGAGGACGAGGCCACGCGGCAGCTCGGCGAACGCACGCACTGCAGCCGGCACCCCGATCGCGTCGAACGGCACGATCTCGTAGGGGATCGTCCGCATGACCGCGCCGACGTTGTCGCGCTGCAGGAAGACGTTCACGCGGAACCGGCTGCGGCCGGGCAACGAGTACGAGCAGTCGAGCTCGAGGTCGTTCTCGAACTTCTCCCGCTGCTTCTGGGTGAGGATCGCGTAGATCATCTCCCGGATCTGCGAGCCGGAGAGGGCGTCGACGCCCTCGACGATGCGCAGCTCACCGTGCACCCGGATCACCGGCGGGCTGCCGGCGGTGAGGTGGAGGTCGGAGCCCTTCTGCTCGAGGACCAGCTTCAGGAGGTCGTTGACGTGGATTCCCTCGACCTCGTCCTCGACCGGGTTGACGTCCCGGGCGGGATCGCCGACCGGCGGCGCCGCGGGCCCGAAGACCGAGTCGATGGCGTGCTGGATCTCGTAGCGGCCCGCGGCGGCCGGGATGATCTCGTAGCCCGTGGCCTGGCCGACCGCGGCGAGCGCGGCGTCGTCGCCCGGATCGGGGAACGCGACCACCAGGCGGGCGCCGTCGAAGTCGACCCCGATGGCCTGGTGCTCGCGGGCGACGCTCTCCGGGACCGTGAGCGCGGCGTCGGGGTGCAGCGGGGTCTCGGTGAAGTCCACGAACCGGACCCCGACCGTCTCGGCGATGGCCGCGGTCAGGTCCTTCTCGGACACGAGCCCCTCACGGCGCAGCACGAGCGGGAGCGCGTCGCCCGTGCGACGCGACTCGGCCATGGCGATGGCGAGGTCGTCGCGCGACAGCACGTGGCGCTCGACCAGGAACTCACCCAGAACGCGGGCCTGACTTGACAGCATGATCGTGCCTCCTTGCCGAGCCGTATCGGCGGGTCCCGGGCCCGACTGAAGGGGTTCAGCGGCCCGCGCGGGCGCACGGAGGGCGAGATCTGCGCCTCAATACCGCTGGGTTCGGCGCCGATGCACGCATTCGTGATCCACGACGTCGTCGACCCCGCCCAGAACGTCCCGCCCGTCCGCCGTCGCATCGGTGACCTGTTCGTCGAGCACGGCCTGATCGACGAGCAGCAGCTGGCGGAGGCGCTCGAAGTCCAGCGCCAGACCGGGGGCCGGCTGGGCGAGATCCTGATCGGCCTCGGCCACATCTCCTCGATGGACTCGTCGCGCATCCTCGCCGAGCGGCTCGGGATGCCCTTCGTCGACCTCGACGCGTCCGCGCTCGACGAGCTCATCGTCCAGCGCATCCCCGAGGAGATCGCGCGCCGCTACCGGGCGATCCCGCTCGAGGAGTCCGACGGCATCATGCGCGTGGCGATGGTCGACCCGACCGACGTCTTCGCGCTCGACGACCTCCAAGTGATCACCCGCTGCCAGATCATGCCGGTGGTCGCGGACGCGTACCAGCTCGCCGCGGTGGCCAACCGCATCTGGGCCCGCCCGACGATGGAGAGCCAGATCGACGACGCGTCCGACCTCTCGGACGACGAGTCGACGCACGTGCTCGTGACCGACGCGGAGGACGCGCCGATCGTCCGGCTCGTCGACGCGATGATCTCGCAGGCCACCGAGGAGCGCGCGTCGGACATCCACATCGAGCCGAGCGCGGACCGCGTGCGCATCCGGTTCCGCGTCGACGGGGTCCTGCACGACGCGTCGTCGGCGCCCCGGCCGGTGCTGCGGCCCGTCGTCAGCCGGCTGAAGGTCATGGCCGGGTGCGACATCTCGAACAGCCGCACGCCCCAGGACGGTCGCTTCTCGGTGCGGGGCGCGCAGCGGGAGGTCGACGTCCGGCTCACGACCCTGCCGACGTCGATGGGCGAGGCCGTGGTCATGCGGCTGCTCGACAAGACCCACGGCGTGTTCGAGCTGGACGCGCTCGGCTTCGAGCCCGACGAGCTCGCCCGGTTCCAGCAGTCGTACCGCGCCTCGCAGGGGGCGATCCTGACCGCCGGCCCGACCGGGTCGGGCAAGACGTCGACGCTGTACGCGACCCTGCGCGAGCTGAACGACCCGAGCCGGGCGATCGTGAGCGTCGAGGACCCGGTCGAGTACCACCTCGACGGCATCAAGCAGATCCAGGTGGGCCGCCGGGGCACCGTCGGCTTCGCCGGCGCGCTGCGCGCCATCCTGCGGGCCGACCCCGACGTCATCCTCATCGGTGAGATCCGCGACAGCGAGACCGCGGTCATCGCCGCCGAGGCCGCGCTCACCGGGCACCTCGTGCTCTCGACCATCCACACGCTGAGCGCCGCGACCGTCCCGGTGCGCCTCATGGAGATGGGGATCGAGCCCTACCTCGTGACGTCGTCGTTGCGCTGCGTCGTGGCGCAGCGGCTCGCCCGGCTGCTGTGCCCGGAGTGCCGGACGTTCTCGGCGCCGACCGACGACGAGCGCGAGCTCCTCGCGGTGCGCGACGCCGACCCGATCACCGAGGTGGCCCGGCCGACGGGGTGCTCGGCCTGCGGCAACACCGGCTACCGCGGCCGGCAGGCGATCTACGAGATCATGCTCCTCGACGACGAGATCCGGTCCCTGGTGGCGCGCCGCTCCCCCGCCCCGGACATCGAGGCCGCCGCGATCGCCGGCGGGATGCTCACGCTGCGCGAGGCGGGCGTCCGCCGCGTCCGCGCCGGGCTGTTCGGGCCGGACGAGCTCGTCCGGGTCCTGTCCTAGGACTCACGCCGGGGCGCTGACCGTCGGAAGTCGACGGTGATCGCCCGGACGCGGCCGAGCCGGCATCGACCGGCTCAGCGTTGGGTCGTGGTGTCACGCCAGACGTGACGTGGTGACCCAACGCTCGGCCGGCGACGGGATGGCGGGCACCCGGCGGTCGCGTAGCCCGACGGGCGCGGCTCAGAACGTGACGTCGGGGAGCCCGGAGAGCGTGGTGCGACCGATCAGGTAGGCCAGCGTGCGGGCCGGGGCGGCGCGCACCTCGACCGGTCCGTCGCCGATCACGCCGTCCGGGGTCACCACGCGGAACCGCTCCCCCGCCTCCCGGCGCGCGTTCACCTCGGCGACGCGCGGCGGCAGTGCCCGAGCGACGAACTCCGGCGGCCACGACTCCCACCCGCCGCCGAACCCGAGGTCGATGCGGTGGATCTCCACCTCGCGCCAGCGGCCGAGGACCAGCTCGGGCAGGGTGCGCTCGCCGAGCAGCGTGCCGCCCCGCCCCGTGGCCCAGACCGGGTCCGGGACTGACGCGAGCGTCGTCCCGAGCGCGGCGCCCGAGGTGCGGACGTCGTCGACGAGCGCCGGCGCGGTCCGGGCGGCGCCCGCGTCGATCGCCGCGGCCCGGCCCGCGGCGCCGTCGGGGTACATGACCTCGACCCGACCGGCGGTCGCGCCCGCGAAGACGCGCCGCATCGCGTCGGCGTTGCGCGCGACGTGGGTCAGGACGTGACCGACCGTCCAGCCGGGCAGGCGCGACGGCGTCGCGGGGTCGAAGCCGGCGTCGAGGAGCCGGAGCAGTCCGGCCTCCGAGGATGCGAGCCCGTCGAGATCGGCACGGACGGTCGCGTCGGGCATGCCGGCAGCATGCCACCGGTCGCCGGGCGCACCGGCGGGTCCGGCGTGGCTCAGGCCGCGCTGGCCTCCATCTGCAGCGAGAGGTCGTGCGGACGGGTGGCGGCGGCGAGGGCGACCTGGCGGGTGATGACGCCCTCCTGGTACAGCGCCAGCGCGTGCTGGTCGAACAGCTGCATGCCGTAGTACGAGCCCTCCCGGATCACGTCCTCGAGCTCGTGGGCGCGCTCGGGATCGATGATGCGGTCGAACACCCGCCCGGTCGCGACGAGCGTCTCGACGATCGGCACGCGCCCGACGAGGTCGGCGCGAGTCACCAGCCGCTGGCTCACGATGCCGCGCAGTGAACCGGCGAGCGAGCTGCGGACCTGACCGTGCTGCGAGGCGGGGAAGAAGTCGAGGATCCGGTTGACCGCGTCCGGGGCGGTGGTGGTGTGCAGCGTGGCGAAGACCAGGTGGCCGGTCTCCGCGGCCGCCAGCGCGGCCCAGACCGTCTCGGCGTCGCGCATCTCGCCGATCAGGATCACGTCGGGGTCCTGGCGGAGCACCATCTTCAGCGCGGAGCGGAAGCTCTCGGTGTCCTGGCCGACCTCACGCTGGGAGATGATGCAGCGCTGGTCGTGGTGGCGGTACTCGACCGGGTCCTCGATCGTGACGACGTGCGCGTCGCGGGTCCGGTTGATGTGCTCGATCATCGACGCGAGCGTCGTGCTCTTGCCCGAGCCGGTGGAACCGGTGACGAGCACCAGACCGTCCTGCTCGTCGGCGAGGCGTCCGACGACGGGCGGCATCCCGAGCTCGTCGAGGGTCGGGATGGTCGGCACCACGTAGCGGATCGCGAGCGACACCGTGCCCTGCTGGCGGAAGACGTTCACCCGGAACCGGCCCAGCTCGGCGTCCTCGTGGGCGAAGTCGATCTCGCCCCGGGTCGAGAACGCCTCGAGTCGCCACGCGGGGAGCAGCGTCTCCGCGATCGCCCACGTGTCCGCGGCCGTGAGCGGCTCCTCTCCGACGGCCTCGAGCACGCCGTCGACGCGGATCGTCGGCGGGCGGCCGTCCTTCAGGTGCAGGTCGGACGCGCCCGCGTCGACCGTGCGGTGGAGCAGCTCCCGGATGTTCGTGACGGCGTCCATGACGGCCCTTCCGTTTCCTCTCACGCGACGACCCGGAAGACCTCTTCCAGGCTCGTCAGCCCTGCCGCGACCTTGCGCAACCCGTCACCGCGCAGCGGGACCATCCCCTGCATCACGGCCACCTTCTTCACGTCCTCGGTGGACTTCCGTTCGATGATGAGTCGCTCAATTTCTTCGGTCACCGTGAGCACCTCATGAAGCGCGAATCTGCCCTTGTACCCGGTGCGTCCGCAGGCGGAGCAGCCGACGGCGCGGTAGAGCGTCGGCCAGTCGGGCGTCGAGTCCATCGGCCAGCCGGCCTCCACCAGCTCGCCCTCGGTCGGTTGGTACGGCTCCGCGCACTTCGGGCACAGCCGGCGGGCGAGCCGCTGGGCGAGGACGCAGTCGAGGGCGCTGGTGACGAGGAACGGCTCGACGCCCATCTCGACCAGGCGGAGCGGGGTGGACGCGGCGTCGTTGGTGTGCAGGGTGGTCAGCACCAGGTGGCCGGTGAGCGCCGCCTCGATCGCGATCGTGGCGGTCTCCTGGTCCCGGATCTCACCGACGAGGACGATGTCCGGGTCGGCCCGCAGGATCGAGCGCAGCGCGGCCGCGAACGACAGGCCCGCCTTGGCGTTGATCTGGATCTGGTTGATGCCGGGGAGCCGGTACTCGACGGGGTCCTCGACCGTGATGATGTTGCGGCTCGGGTCGTTGACGATGTTCAGGGTGGCGTAGAGCGTCGTGCTCTTGCCCGATCCGGTCGGTCCCGTGACCATGATCGTGCCGTACGGCTTGCGGTACGACGTCTCGTAGCGGGCGAGCACGTCGGGCAGGAACCCCGAGTCGTCGAGGGTCAGCAGCGCCTGGCCCTTGTCCAGGATCCGCATGACGACCTTCTCGCCGTAGACCGTCGGCAGCGTCGCGACGCGCAGGTCGATCGGCTTGCCGTTCACCTTCACCGAGATGCGGCCGTCCTGGGGGATGCGGCGCTCCGCGATGTTGATGTCGGCCATCACCTTGAGCCGGCTGATGACGCCGGCCTGGATCGCCTTCGGCGCGTGCATGACCTCGTGCAGCACGCCGTCGATCCGGAACCGGATGCGCACGTCGTGCTCGGTCGGCTCGACGTGGATGTCCGAGGCGCGGTCGGTCGTCGCCTGCGAGATGACGAGGTTCACGAACTTGACGATCGGCGCGTCCTCGATGAGGTCGTCGATCTTGCTGGGGTCCTCGACGTCGCCGAACTCGCTCGCGGCCTCCTGGGCCATCGAGTCGACCTCGCCGTCCACCCGGTGGACCCGCTCGATGAGCGCCTGCACCTGGCTCGGCGGCGACACGACCGTGACGACCTCGGCCCCGGTCATCGCGCGGATGTCGTCGGCCGCGAAGACGTTGGACGGGTCCGACATCGTCACGACCAGGCGGCCGCGCTCGTCGTAGTGGATCGGGATCGCCTGGTAGCGCCGGACCAGCGACTCGGGGACCAGCATCGACACCGCGGGGTCGATCATGATCTCGTCGAGATCCACGAACCCGAGCCCGACCTGGGCCGCGAGCACGCGGACGAGGTCCCGCTCCGAGATCCGCCCCTGGTCGATCAGGACGCGACTGATCGGCTTGCCGCTCTTCTCCTGGGCCGCGATGGCCGCGTCGAGGTCGCCCTGGCTGATCAGCCCCTCGTGCAGCAGCAACGTGCCGAGTTGTGCACCGCCGGACAATTGACCTCCTTCCCGCTCGGACCCCTCTGTTCGGTGGCTATCGGCACGCCCTGCTCAACGCTCCATAGGTCACTCGTCCTTGAGCCCGCTGAACATTCGGAGCAATTCGCTCCTATCCACCACGATCTCGGACCGGGCCGGAGCCGGAGGTGCGCCCACGGGCTCGAGTGTCGGCTCGAGCCCGGTGGGCGCGTCCTCCGGCTCGGGCGCCGGATCCGATGGGGGCGGCGCCGGATCGGCCGCGGCGGGGGCGGCCTCCTCGGGCACCGGCGGGGCGGGCGGCGGGGGCACGGGGGGTGCCCCGGCCGCGGCGGCGGGGACGACCGGCTCGGGATCGCGCTCGGAATCGCGCTCGGGACCGGGCGGCTCGGGCAGGGGCGGCACCCCGGCGACGGCGGGCTCGGAATCGCGCTCGGGCTCCGGCGCCGGCTCCGGCCCGGGACCGTCCGTCGCTGCCGGCTCGCCGGTGAGCGTCGCGGCCGGGTCCGCGGGGACGGCCCCGGTGCCGGCGACGACGAGGTCGACCCGGGTGGCCGGGGCCGCGTCCGCGTCGACCACGTGCACCGCGCCCGCGTCGAGCAGCGCGCGGACCTCGGGGGCGACCGCGACGAGCGACACGCCGGCGCGGCGGGCGACCTCCCGGATGCTGCGGGTGCCGTCGACCAGCTCCAGCACGCGGAAACCCAGGTGGGACAGCGTGATCGCGTCGGTGGTGATCTGCCCGGTCCGGCCCAGCGCGGTCTCGAAGCTGCCGATCGCCTTCATGATCGACGACCAGTCGCGTGCGATCTCCTGGGCGCGGTCGAACACCGCGGCGATCGGCACGTCGACGGTCGTCGACCACGCCGGCGCGGCGTCCACCCGGAACTCGAACTTCGCGGTCCGGGCCCGCAGCAGCGGGACCATCACCTCGAGCAGGCGCACCTCGAGCGCGTGCCGGCCCTCGACGGGCCCCGACACGTCGCCGATCTCCCCCGCGGAGAGCATCCCGCGCACGAAATAGAGCGCCCCTTCGACCTCGCGACCGTGCACGACGAGCGCGCCGCTCGCCTCGGCGCGTTCGATGAGACTCAGCACATCGCCAAGCGCGAAGAACTCGAAGGTGCCCGACAACACCGGAAAACTGGACCTCCCGAAGGACTCCGGTAGGTGTCGGCAGCCCGGCGACCCCCCTTGAGGGCGGCCTGGGCCGATCGGCCCGGATCGGCCCGGATCGGGCGGGCTCAGGCGGTGGCGGCGGCGCGCATCGCCGCGATCGGGGCGGTCACCCCGGTCCAGAGCTCGAACGCGAGGGCGGCCTGGTGGACCAGCATCCCGATCCCGCCCACCGGATGCGCCCCGACCCGGCGGGCCGTGGCGAGCAGGGGCGTCTCGAGCGGATGGTAGACGAGGTCGACGACCCACTGCCCCTCGACCGGCTCGACCGGCAGCGCCGGGTCGTCGCCCATCCCCACCGGGGTCGCGTTCACGACGACGGGCGCGTCCGCGGCGTCGACGGGCCAGGCGACCGCCTCGACTCCGGGGATCGCCGCCGCGCAGGCCCGGGCCGCCTCGGCGCGCCGGGCCGCGACCTCCACGGTCGCGCCCGCGTCGACGAGCGCCGCGAGCACCGCCCGGGCCGCGCCGCCGGCGCCGAGCACCAGGACCCGGCGACCGCGCGGATCGAGGCCCTCGTCGGCCAGCGACCGCAGGAATCCCCCACCGTCGGTCGAGTGGCCCACCACTGCGCCGTCGGCCCGGAACTCGACCGTGTTCACCGACGCGAGCGCCGCCGCGGCCGGGCTGAGCTCGTCGCAGGCCGTCGCGACGTCGGCCTTGTGGGGCATCGTCACGTTCAGGCCTCCGAACCCGAGCGCGGCCGCGCCGCGCACCGCGGTCGCGGCCTCGCCCGGACGCACCGGGAACGCGGCGTACACCCAGTCCAGGTCCAGCGCGGCGAACGCCGCGTTGTGGATCGCCGGCGAGCGCGAGTGCTCGACCGGCCACCCGATCACCCCGGCCACGCGCGTGCGCCCGCTGATCGCCCCCGTCACTCGATCACCCCACGGCGGCGTGCGTCCGCACCCTCCACGGCGGACTCCCGCCGCACCACGGTCACTTGATCACCCCACGGCGGCGTGCGTCCGCACCCTCGACGGCGGACTCCCGCCGCACCACGGTCACTTGATCACCCCACGGCGGCGTGCGTCCGCGATGTTCCTCTGGTGCTCCGCGTAGGTGGTGGCGAACGCGTGGCGGCCGCCGGCGTCGGTCAGCACGTAGTACAGGTACGGCACCGCGGCCGGGTGCAGGGCCGCGGTCAACGACGGCGCGGTGACGGTGGCGATCGGTGTCGGCGGCAGGCCGGCGACCGCGTAGGTGTTGTAAGGCGACACCCGGGCGAAGTCGGCATCGGTCAGCGGCTGGTCACCGCCCCCGCGGGCGTACACGACCGACGCGTCGATCTGCAGCTTCATCCCCTTCGCCAGCCGGTTCCCGACCACCGCCGCGATCTTCGGACGGTCCTCGTCGATGCCGGCCTCGCGCTGGATCAGCGACGCCACGATCACGGTGTCGTAGGGCTGCGCGGCCCGGTCGAGCCCGAGCCGGGTGGCGTGGTCGTCGAACGCGGCGACGATGCGCCGCAGGATCGCGGCCTCGTCCTCGTGGTCGGAGACCGCATACGTGTCGGGCCACGTCAGCCCCTCGAGCGAGTTCACCGCCGCGGGCTCGTAGCGCGACCGCACGGCGCCGGTCTCGGCGAGCCGGGTCGCCGTCGCGGCCGACCGGCCCGGCAACGCGCCGATCCGGGCCGCGACCTCGGCGAAGCGCAGCCCGGGCGGCAGCGCGAGCGACACGTAGTGCTGCTGCGGGCCGCGCTCGAGGGTGCTGACGGCTGCCCGCACCCCCGCGTCCTCGCGCAGCCGGTACTGCCCCGCCTGGAAGGAGTCGTGCCCGTTGACGCGCGTGTAGATCGAGAACGCGAGCGCGGAGCCGATCACGTTGCGCGCCTCCAGCCGGTCGCCGATCTGACTCACGCCCGATCCGGCCGGGATCGACACCGTCACCGCCCGGCCCGGCGAGCCGGGCGGGTCGAGCTGGTACCAGTACCAGCCGCCGACGATCAGGAGCGGGACGAGCAGGACGGCGAGCACGACCGCCACCCAGATCCAGCGGCGACGGCGCGGCGCGCTCCGCCGGGCGCGTCGCGACGACGCGGGTGCGGTCGGATCCCCGACCGGATCGGGCTCGACCGGGCCGGTCATCGGCGCGCGTCCAGGTACGACTGCAGGATCACCGCGGCGGCGACCTTGTCGACCTGCTGCTTGCGGTCCTTGCGCTTCATCCCCGCGCCGACGAGGGACCGTTGCGCGATCACCGTCGTCATCCGCTCGTCGACCAGCACCACGTCGACCTCCGGGACGAGCGCCGCGAGCGCATCGCGCTCGGCGGCGGCGGCGCGCGCCGCCGGGCCCTTCCGTCCCGACATCTCCGTCGGCAGGCCGACCACGATGGTCGCCGCCTCCTCCTCGCGTGCGGCGGCGACGATGGCGGCGCGGTCGCGGTCGGCGTCGCCGGTCCGTTCGAGCACCCGCAACGGCGACGCGATCACGCCGCCGGGGTCCGAGATCGCGAGCCCGATCCGACGCGAGCCGAGGTCGACGCCGAGGACACGGGCCATCGGCTCACCCTACGGCGTCGGCCACCCGATCCTGGGCCACCTTCACGGCGTCGGCGACCGCGTCCGCGTTCTTGCCGCCCCCGACCACGAGCGCCGGGTCCTTCGCGGTACCCCCGCCGAGCAGCTTCACGACGGGCGAAACCAGCTCCGCCGCGGAGAGCCCGGCGGCGACGCGCGCCTTGCCGAGCGCGGCCGCGAGACCGGCCTTGCCGTCGTGCGCGCCGAGGACCACCACGACCGCGTCGTCGCCGATCGCGGCGCGCGTCGCGATCGCGAGCTGACGGAGGTCGTCGGGCGTCATGCCGTCCCGCCGCGCGACGACGCCCCCGTCCTGCGCCCCGTTCGCCAGGTCGCCGGCTGCGCTCGCCGCGCTGGCCTTGCGCTGCGCGCTCACCTCGTCGGAGAGCGACTTCACCTGGGCGAGCAGTCGCTCGACCCGGTCCCCGAGCTCGGCCGGCGCGACGTTGAGCGTGGCGGCGAGGTCTCGCAGCTGGCGTTCCTCGTCCTGCACGCGCGCCAGCGCGCCCTCGCCCGTGACCGCCTCGATCCGGCGGAGGTTGGAGCCGATCGAGCCCTCGCTCACGATCTTCACCGGTCCGATGAACCCGAGCGCGTGCACGTGCGTCCCGCCGCACAGCTCGGTCGAGTGGGGCCCGGCCTCGAGCACGCGCACGAGGTCGCCGTACTTGTCCCCGAAGAACGCGATGGCGCCGAGGCTCTCGGCGTGCGCCTTGGTGGTCTCGTAGTGCCGCACCGGCGCGTCGGAGATGACCTCGCGGTTGGCGATGGACTCGATGCGCTCGAGGTCCGCGGTCGACACCGGCTCGTGGTGCGAGAAGTCGAACCGCAGCCGCTCGGGCGAGACCATCGATCCCGCCTGCTTCACGTGGGTGCCCAGCACCTCGCGCAGCGCCATGTGCAGCAGGTGGGTGGCCGTGTGGTTGCGGCGGATCGCGTCCCGGCGGTCGCCGTCGATGGCGAGCGTGACGGTGTCGCCCTCGGCGAGCGCACCGGCGGTCACGGTGGCGCGCATCGAGACGAGCCGGCCCGGGATCGCGTACTGGGTGTCGGAGACCGCCGCGCTCGCCCCGCCCTCGGAGGCGATCACCCCGGTGTCGCCGACCTGGCCACCCGACTCCGCGTAGAACGGCGTGCGGTCGACGATCACGTCGACCGGTCCGGTGGCCGCGTCGGCACGGCCGACCCGCTCCCCGCCGGCCACGAGGGCCAGCACCGTCGCGCCGGTGGTCTCGTACTCCTCCCGACCCGTGAAGTCGGTGTCGCCGTGCTCGTCGAGGAGCTCGCGGTACAGCTCGACGGGCGCGCCGCCCGCGCCCCCGGACGCCTTGTGCGCGTCGCGTGCGCGGGTGCGCTGCTCGTCCATCTGCGCCTGGAAGCCATCGACGTCGACCGTGCGCCCGTGCTCCTCCGCGATCTCGCGGGTGAGGTCGACCGGGAAGCCGAGCGTGTCGTGGAGGAAGAACGCCCGCTCGCCCGACACGTCGCCGGTCTCGAGCACCTCCTCGAGGAGGTCCTCGCCGCGCTGGAGCGTGTGGAGGAACCGCTCCTCCTCACGGCGCACGATGGCCTGCACGCGGTCGTGCTCGGTCTCGAGCTCGGGGTACGCGCCGGCCATCGTCGCGACGGTGGCTTCGACGAGCGCCGGGGTGACGAGCTGCCGCGCGCCGAGCCGGTACGCGTGGCGGACCGCGCGGCGGATGATGCGGCGCAGCACGTAGCCGCGCTCCTCGTTGCTCGGGACCACACCGTCGGCAACGAGGAACGTCATCGTGCGGGCGTGCTCGGCGAGGATGCGCAGCGACACGTCGGACTCGGCGCCGGGATACCCGGCGTACCGCGCGCCGGTGACCGACTCCGCCGCGCCCAGCAGCGGCTGGAAGACGTCGATGTCCCACACCGACGCCGCCTGCTGGAGCACCGCGAGGTTGCGCTCGAGGCCGGCGCCGGTGTCGACGCTCGGCGCGGGCAGCGGCACCTTGGTGCCGTCGGGCCGGCCGTCGAACTGCATGAACACGAGGTTCCAGATCTCGACGAACCGGTCCTCGCTCACCGCCGGACCGCCGTCGGGCCCGTGCTCGGGACCGAGGTCCCAGAAGATCTCGGAGTTGTAGCCGCACGGTCCGGTGTCGGCCATCTTCCAGAGGTTGGTCTCGTCACCCAGCCGCTGGATGCGCCCGAGCGGGAGACCGACGGTGCGGTGCCAGATCTCCTCGGCCTCGTCGTCGGTGTCGTGGACGGTCACCCAGAGGCGGTCGGGGTCGAGGCCGAGCACCTCCGTGTAGAGCTCCCACGCGTACGGGATCGCGTCGGACTTGAAGTAGTCGCCGAAGCTGAAGTTGCCGAGCATCTCGAAGAACGAGAAGTGCCGGTTCGTGCGGCCGATGTCGTCGAGGTCGTTGTGCTTGCCGCCCGCCCGGACGCACTTCTGGACGCTCGCGGCCCGCGGGTAGGGCGCCGGCTCCTCGCCGGTGAAGTAGGGCTTGAACGGCACCATGCCCGCGACGGTGAACAGGACCGTCCGGTCGTGCGGGATCAGCGAGGCGCTGGGCACGATCGTGTGGCCCTTGGCCGCGAAGAAATCGCACCAGGTGCGCCGGAGTTCGTCCGCGTTCATGGGTCCGGGAGACTACCGACCCCGACTGTCCAGACTCGCTCTTAACTGCATCTCCCGGCGGCGCATCGCCGCCCGCCCCTCGACCATCGCCGCCCTGACGTCCTCGACCCGGTCCCCCATCCGGTCGGTCAGGCCCTCGGGCGTGTAGCGCCGCGCGGCCTCCCGCACCTTGCGCGTGGCGTACCAGGAGGACCCGAGCCCCGCCGTGTAGCCCACCGTCAGCCAGAACACCCGCTTCGGGATCAACTGATCTTCCGCTCTCGCGCCTCGGCCGCGGTCGTGCGCTGCCGACCCTTGCGGTCGGGGCGGCGGTCGCCGGTGCGGATGCGGCGGACCGCCTCCTTCGTGCCGGTGCCGATCGCGAGCGCCTTGACCACCGGGTTGGTCACGGTCCTGGTGACGAGCTTGGAGGCCGAGTCCACCCGGCCGCCGACGCCCTCCGCCGCCGTGAGCAGCGCGTCGACCCGGTCGACCTCGTGCTCCGCGTCGGTGAGGGCGTCCTGCATCGCCCGGGTGATCGCCAGCGTCTCGTCCTGGAGCCGCTCGACCGTCACCCGCAGCCGGCGGACGGTGGCCACCAGCGCGAACAGGGCGAAGATCAGCCCGCCGAGGACCATCGCGAGGAGGACCGCGCCGGTGGCCCCCAGCCACTCGCTCACCGTCATGGTCGACACCGCTCGGTCGTCATTCCTCGTCCTCGTGGGGTGGTCGCGCGCCGGGCGGGCGGCGGTCCCGGTCGTCCCCGTTGCCGCTGGGGACCCAGTAGGTGCGGTCCGCCACCTCGGGCGGCCGGTACTGCTGGGGTGCCCAGCCGCCGGGCGAGTCGTGAGGGTACACGTACCCCGCACCGTGGCCCAGTGCCTGTGCCCCCCGGTAGCTGGCGTCCCGGAGGTGCGTCGGCACCGCACCGGCGGGCCGGTCCCGGACGTCGGCCAGCGCTGCGGTGATCGCCGCCTTGGCCCCGTTCGACTTCGGGCTGTTCGCCAGGAAGATCACCGCGTGCGACAGGTTGTGCATCGCCTCGGGCAGCCCCACGAACTCGACCGCCTGAGCGGCGGCCGCGGCGATCGGCAGCGCCATCGGCTCGGCCATCCCGACGTCCTCGGAGGCGAGGATCACCAGGCGGCGGGCGATGAAGCGGGCGTCCTCGCCGGCCTCGAGCATGCGGGCCAGCCAGTACAGCCCGGCATCGACGTCCGAGCCCCGGATGCTCTTGATGAACGCCGAGATGATGTCGTAGTGCTCGTCGTCGCCGTAGCGGAGGGCGCGCATCGCGAGCGCGGTCTCGGTGTGGGTCAGCTCGATGGTGTCGGAGCCGGCCTCGGCGGCGAGCGCGGCGGCGACGTCGAGGCTCGTGAGCGTGTGGCGGGCGTCGCCCTCGGCGTGGCCCACGAGGTGGTCGAGCGCGTCCGGCGCGATCGTCAGGTGCTCGTCGCCCAGGCCGCGTTCGGTGTCGGAGAGCGCCCGCCCGACGAGCGCGCGCAGGTCGTCGCCCTCCACCGACTCGAGCCGGAACAGCGTCGAGCGACTGAGCAGCGGAGCGGTGAGCGAGAAGTACGGGTTCTCGGTCGTCGCGCCCACGAGGACGATGAGGCCTTCCTCGACGTGGGGCAGCAGCGCGTCCTGCTGGGTGCGGCTGAAGCGGTGGATCTCGTCGAGGAACAGGATCGTGCCCTGCCCGCGCTCGCCGAGGCGCTGGCGGGCCCGCTCGGCCACCTCCCGGACGTCCTTCACCCCGGCGCTGACGGCCGAGAGCGGCTCGAACGCCTTCTGGGTCGCGCCGGCGATCAGCCGGGCGATGCTCGTCTTGCCGGTGCCGGGCGGGCCCCACAGCACCACGCTCGACAGCCGGTCCGACTCGATGAGCATCCGGAGGGGTCGACCGGACCCGAGCAGCGCCTCCTGACCGACGATCTCGTCGAGGCTCCGCGGCCGGAGTCGGGCCGCCAGCGGCGCCCGTGACTCCAGTCGCGTCTGCGCCGCCGCACCGAACAGGTCCATCGGGCCCGAAGCTACCGGTCGCCGGATCCGGCCGTCCGGGCCCGGCACCGGGAAGACCGGAGCGGAACCCGTTTCGACGCGCGAGACGCGACGTTTCCGTCGCGTATTACGCACGCAAAGCGGTCAGGGGGTGGGGACGAGCCGAAGTGGGAGGTGGCGGATGGCGGTGTGCTTGTTGGAGCGGCCCCACTCGACGGGACCGCTCCGCTCGAAGCCGGCGCAGCGGTCGAGGAGCACCTCGAGCATCGTCGCGATCTCGAGCCGGGCGAGCGTCGCGCCGAGGCAGTGGTGGATGCCGTGGCCGAACGCGAGGTGCGGATTGGGGTCCCGGCCGACGTCGAAGCGGTCGGGATCGGCGAACACGGTCTCGTCGCGGTTCGCGCTCGGGTACCAGTGCGTCGTCTTCTGTCCCGCCCGGATCAGCCGGTCGCCGATCTCGACGTCGGCGGTCGCGGTCCGGCGGTTGTAGGCGGTCGCGCTCGTCCAGCGCAGGATCTCCTCGACCGCGGTGGGCTGCAGGCCCCGGTCGGCGCGCAGTCGGTCCCACTCCCCCGGCCGCTCGGCGAACGCGAGCACGCCACCGGCGATGGAGTTGCGGGTCGTCTCGCTGCCGGCGGTGAACAGGAGGCTGAAGAACGCTCCGAGCTCGGCGTCGTCGAGACCGCCCTCCACCACCGTGGAGACGAGGTCGTCGCCGGGCGCGCGCCGCCGCTCGCGCACCAGGTCCTCGCCGTAGACGCGCATCCCGATCCCGGCCTCGGCCAGCTCGGACGTCGCCTCGGCGAGGTCCCGGTCCCGGAAGTCGAGGATGGTCGTGGTCCACGCGAACAGCTGGTGCCGGTCCTCCTGGGGGACACCCATGGTCTGGGCGATGGTCTGCAGCGGCAGCTCGGCCGCGACGTCGAGCAGGAAGTCGCACTCGCCGCCGGCGGCGAGCACCCCGTCGACGATCGCGGCCGCGCGTTCGACGAGGAACGGCCGCAGCGGCGCGAGGCCCCTGGGCGTGAAGCCCCGGCTGACGAGCGACCGGATGCGGGTGTGCGCCGGCGGATCGCACATGTTGAGCATCACGCCGGGCCCGACGCCGGCCGGCAGGTCCTCCAGGATCGTGCCGCCCGCGCCGTCGCGGCCCGGCCCCGACTCGGACGAGAACACCCCGTGGTCGCGTGCCACCCGCTCGACGTCGGCGTGGCGGGTGATCACCCAGAAGCCCTCGTCCCCGGGCGTGTGCCCGGTCGGCTCCTGCCACCACACCGGCGCCTCGGCGCGCAGCGCCGCGAACACCGGGTACGGGAACCCCGACGCGAAGAGGTCCAGATCCGTGAGATCCAGCGCGTCGAGATCCATCGGGGATCAGGAGGGCGTGACCGGCTTGGGCGGGAGCGTGAGCCCGAGCTCGCGGAGCTGCAGCGGGTCGACGGGGCCGGGCGCGCCGGTGAGCGGGTCGGCGCCCGACTGCGTCTTCGGGAACGCGATCACCTCGCGGATGTTCTCCTCGCCGGCGAGCAGCGCCACGAGCCGGTCGATGCCGAACGCGAAGCCGGCGTGCGGGGGCGCACCGAAGCGGAAGGCGTCGAGCAGGAACCCGAAGCGCGCCTGGGCCTCGTCCGGGTCGATGCCCAGCAGCGTGAAGATCTGCTGCTGGAGGTCGGGCTGGTGGATCCGGACGCTGCCCGAGCCGAGCTCCCACCCGTTGAGCACGAGGTCGTAGGCCTGCGAACGCAGCTCGAGGAACTCGTCGCCCTGCGCCGTGCCGATGCGGTCGCGGTCGTCGGGATGCGGCTGCGTGAACGGGTGGTGGGCCGGGATCGGCCGGCCGTCGTCGGTGACGGCCTCGAACAGCGGGAAGTCGACGATCCAGAGCGGCGCCAGCCCGCCCTCGGTGACGGGCGGGCGGCCGAGGTCGAGGCGCAGCTGCCCCAGCACCGTGTTCGTGCGGCGCCGCTCCCCCGCGACGATCAGCACGAGGTCGCCGGCCTCGGCACCGAGCGCCGCCACGATCGCCGCCTGCTCGGACTCCGACAGGAACTTCGCCACCGGCGACTCGAGCGCGCCACCCGCGACGACCCGCATCCAGACCAGCCCGGCCGCGCCGAGCGCCTTCGCGCGGTCGACGAGCCCGTCGAGCGTGCTGCGCGACGCGTCACCGCGGCCCGCCACGCGGATGCCCTTCACGGCGGCGGCGTGGAACGCCTTGAACTCGGTGCCGGCGACCGCGTCGCCCAGATCCGTGAGCTCCATGCCGAAGCGGATGTCGGGCTTGTCGGAGCCGTACCGCTCCATCGCCTCGGCCCAGGTCATCGTGGGCACGTCCGGGAGCGGCTCGCCGGTGACGGCCTCGACCGCCACGCTCACCGCCTCGGTCACGACGGCGATGACGTCCGCCTGCCCGGCGAAGCTCATCTCCATGTCGTACTGCATGAACTCGAACTGACGGTCGGCGCGCAGGTCCTCGTCCCGGAGGCAGCGGGCGATCTGGAAGTAGCGGTCGAGACCTCCGACCATGAGCAGCTGCTTGAACAGCTGCGGGCTCTGCGGGAGCGCGTAGAAGTCGCCGGGGCTGAGACGCGACGGCACGACGAAGTCGCGCGCGCCCTCGGGAGTGGACGCGATCAGCATCGGGGTCTCGACCTCGACGAAGCCGCGCTCGGCCATCGCGACGCGCAGCGCCTGGTTGACCGTGGCGCGCAGTCGCAGGTTGCGCTGCATCGACGAGCGGCGCAGGTCGAGGTACCGGTGCCGCAGCCGCAGCACCTCGTCGACGTCGTCGCCCCGGTCGTTGAGCGGGAACGGCGGCGCCTCGGCCCGGTTCAACACGACGACGTCGGTCGCGCCGACTTCGACGGCGCCCGTCGGAAGCTCGTCGTTGACGGTGCCCTCGGGGCGCGGCCGGACCGCACCCTCGATCCGGAGCACCCACTCGCGACCGATGTGGTGCACGTCCGACGCCGTCACCTGATCGGGGTCGACGACCACCTGCACGAGCCCCGAGGAGTCGCGCAGGTCGAAGAACACCACCCCGCCGTGGTCGCGGCGCGCCGCCACCCAACCCGCGAGCGTGACCGTGCTCCCGGCGTCCTCCGCGCGCAACGTCCCGGCGCCATGCGTGCGCATCATGAGATCAGGCCTGTTCCTTCCGCTCCAACAGCCACGCGACCAGGCCGGTGCGCGACACCTCCACCTGCTCGCCCGAGCCGAGGTCCTTGACCGCGACCGCGTCGCGTGTGAGCTCGTCGCGGCCGACCATCACCGCGACCCGCGCGCCGGAGCGGTCGGCCGACCTCCACTGCGCCTTCACACTGCGCCCGCCGTACGCGCGGTCGACGGCGAGACCCTCGGCGCGCAGCGCCTCGGTGAGCGTGCCGACCGTCGTGCCACCGGCCGGACCGACGCCGTCGACGACGAAGACGTCGATCCCCGGCGGGGTGACGTCGGCCGCGAGCGCGTCGAGGGCGAGCACGATCCGCTCGATCCCGGTGCCGAAGCCGATCCCGGGCGTGGGCGGCCCGCCCATCTCCTCGGCGAGCCCGTCGTACCGGCCACCGCCGCCCACCGCGCTCTGCGCGGCGCCGAGCGCGTCGCTCTGGAACTCGAACGTGGTCGCCGTGTAGTAGTCGAAGCCCCGCACCAGCCTCGGCGCGAGCTCGAAGTCGATGCCGAGCGCGCGCAGACCCGCCTGGACGGCCTCGAACTGCGTCGCCGCGGCGTCCGAGAGGTGATCGGTGAGCTGCGGCGCGGACTCGATGACGTCCTGCCACGGCTCCACCTTGCTGTCGAGCACGCGCAGCGGGTTCGCCGCGACGCGCTCGAGGAACTCCTCGCCGAGGGCGGCGCCGTGGGTCTCGAAGTGGGTGCGGAGCGCGGCGACGTACCCCGGCCGCGTCGCCGCGTCACCCATGGAGTTGAGCAGCAGGCGGGTCCCGGTCAGTCCCACGTCGCGGTAGAAGCCGGCGAGCAGCGCGATCACCTCGACGTCGACGTCGGGGTCGTCGACGCCGAGCGCCTCGATGCCGAGCTGCCAGTGCTGGCGGTACCGGCCCTTCTGGGCCCGCTCGTAGCGGAAGTTGGGCGCGACGTACCAGACCTTCCACGGCGGCGTCGGCCGGTGCTGCACGTACGCGCGCACGACCGACGCGGTCCCCTCGGGCCGCAGGCCGAGCCGGCGACCGCCCTTGTCGGTCAGCTCGTACATCTCCTTGCTGACGACGTCGGTGTGCTCGCCCACGCGTTGGAACACCTCGAGGTGCTCGAACATCGGCGTGATCGCGAGGCCGTAGCCGTAGCGGCGCGCCCGTTCGGCGAACGTCGCGACGATGCGCGCCCAACGGCCCGATTCGGGCGGGAGGACGTCGTGGACCCCCTTCGGGGCGCGGAAGAGATCGTCGCGTGACACGGGTGGAGCGAGCCTAGGTGCTCGGGGCGCCCGGGCCCGGCGTCATACGCCCGCGACGGCACCGGCCGGCGGAGTGGGTCAGGCCGTCCCCGGCATGATCCGCTTGGCGTCGTAGACCGAGTCGACGCGCTTCAGCGCGGCCACGAGCGACTCGAGGTGCGCGACGTCGGCCAGCTCGAAGTCGAACCGGAACCGCGCCACGCGGTCGGTCGAGGTCTGGCTCTGGCACGCCAGGATGTTCACGTGGTGCTCGGCGAGCGTCGCCGCGATGTCCCGCAGCAGGCGGGAGCGGTCGAGGGCCTCGACCTCGACCGACACGATGTAGGCGCCGGACGCGTCGTGGTCCCACTCGACCTCGACCATCCGGTCGGGCCGGGTGCTGAACCCCTCGGCGTTGGCGCAGTCGGCCCGGTGGACCGAGACGCCCCGGCCCCGGGTCATGAAGCCGACGATCTCGTCGCCCGGGACGGGCAGACAGCACTTCGAGAGCCGGATGAAGCCGTCGTCGAGGCCCTCGGCGTGCACGCCGGCGGCCCGCCGGCGCGCGTTCGTGCGCGAGGGTTTCTGTGCCGTGACCGGCAGCCGGTCCTGGCCCTCCGAGAGGCGCTGGCGCGTGCGCTGCGCGACCACGCGCGGCTGCACGTGCTGCTCGCCGATCGCCTCGTAGAACGCGTCGAGCTCGGTGTAGTGCATCTCCCCCGCCACCTCGCGCAGGAGGTCGGAGCCCATGAGCTCCTGCACCGGGAGCTCGAGCCGGCGCAGCTCGATGAGGAGGTCGTGGCGGCCCGCGTCGATCGCGTCCTCGCGGCGCTCCCGCGAGTGCCACTGGCGGATCTTCGCCCGGGCGCGCGGCGTCTGGACGAACTGCAGCCAGTCCTCGGTCGGGCCCGCGCCCTCCTGGCGGCTGGTGACGATCTCGACCGTGTCGCCCGTCGTGAGCAACGCGTCGAGCGGGATCAGCCGGCCGTTGGCGCGGGCGCCGATGCAGCGGTGGCCGACCTCGGTGTGGATGGCGTACGCGAAGTCGACCGGGGTCGCGCCGCTCGGCAGCACCACCACCTTGCCCTTCGGGGTGAACACGAAGACCTCGTCGCTCTCGAGGTCGCCCTTCAGGATCTTGAGGTACTGCTCGGGGTCCTCGGTCTCGTGCTGCCACTCGACCAGGCGTTGGAGCCACGCCGAGTCCGTTGCGTTCTTCGGGCCCTGCTCCTCCTTGTACCCCCAGTGCGCGGCGACGCCGAGCTCGGCCCGCCGGTCCATGTCCTCGGTCCGGATCTGGACCTCGACGGGGCGTCCGTGCGGGCCGACCACCGTCGTGTGCAGCGACTGGTAGAGGTTGAACTTGGGCTGCGCGATGTAGTCCTTGAAACGCCCCTGCACCGGCCGCCACCAGGCGTGCACCGAGCCGAGCGCCGCGTAGGCGTCCTTCACCGACTCGACGATCACCCGCACGCCGATGAGGTCGACGATCTCCGCGAACGCCCGCTCGCTCACGACCATCTTCTCGTAGATCGACCAGTAGTGCTTCGGTCGACCCCTGACCGTCGCGTCGATCTGCAGCTCGTCGAGCCGGCCGCGCAGCTCACCGAGGATCGTCTCGAGGTCGGCTTCCCGCTCCGGCGCGCTCGTGGCGACGAGCTGCTCGATCTCGGCGTAGCGCTTGGGGTGCAGCACCGCGAACGCGAGGTCCTCGAGCTGCCACTTGATGTCGCCGATGCCGAGGCGGTGCGCGAGCGGCGCGTAGATGTCGAGGGTCTCGCGGGCGATGCGCACCTGCTTGGCATCGGGCAGGGACGCGATCGTGCGCATGTTGTGCAGCCGGTCGGCCAGCTTGATGAGCAGGACGCGGATGTCCTGCGCCATGGCCACGAGCAGCTTGCGCATCGTGGCGGCCTGCTGGGCGAGGCGGGACTCGAACTCGAGCCGGTCGAGCTTGGTGACGCCGTCGACCATCATCGCGACCTCGGCGCCGAACTCCTCCTCGAGCTGCTCCTGGGTCAGCTCGGTGTCCTCCACCGCGTCGTGCAGGAGGGCGGCGGCGATCGTCGCGTCGTCGAGACCGAGGTCGGCGAGGATCCGGGCGACGCCGATCGGGTGCGAGATGTAGGGCTCGCCGGACCGGCGGATCTGCTCGGCGTGGGCCCGCAGCGCCACGGCGTAGGCGTGTTCGATGAGGCCCGTGTCGGCCCGGCGGTGGTGGGCGAGGTACGCCTCGACCAGGGGCGCGACCGCGACGTCGACCTGGTGGCGCCGCCAGGGCAGCACCGAGCGCCGGACGTCGGAACGGGGGCTGATGGCGACCATCTAGACGGCCTCGCGACGGGGGCGGCACGGCATGTCCCCCGATTGTCCCACGCGGCAGCCGGCCCGCGGGCGCACGCGCTACTTCTTCTTGCGGTTCGACTTCTGTCGGCGGGCCCGCGGCTGGATGGCGGGGGGCTCCCCGGGCGTGGCGCCCGGCGTCGGCTTCGGCGCCGACCGGGCCGGCCGGGTGGCGGCGGCCGGGGCGTCACCCGGGACCGGCTCGACGGTGCCGGCCGCGAGGTCCTCGTCGTCGATCGCGCTCATCATGCCCTGCGCGGCCTCCCGCGCGCTGCGGGCCGACGAGCGCTCGGCGAGCGCGCGGTAGCGCGGCTCGCGCTCCTTCCACCAGGCGAGCAGCGGCGTGGCGACGAACAGCGACGAGTAGGCACCGATGATGAGGCCGACGAAGAGGGCCAGACCGAATTCCTGCAGCGCGATCGCGCCCTCGAGGCCCACCCCCACGATCAGCAGCGACGCCACCGGGAGCAGTGCAATGACCGACGTGTTGAGCGACCGCATCAGGACCTGGTTGAGCGACCGGTTCGCCATCGCGGTGTACGTGAGGCCCTTGACCGTGGCGAGCTGGGGCGTGTTCTCCTTGATCTTGTCGAACACGACGACGGTGTCGTAGAGCGAGAACCCGAGGATGGTGAGGAACGCGATCACGGTGGCGGGCGTCACCTCGATGCCCGTGACCGCGTAGAAGCCGACCGTGATGACCACGTCGTGCACGACCGCCGCGATCGCGGCGATCGCCATCTTGAACTCGAAGCGCAGCGACAGGTACAGCGCGATTGCGAGGAAGAACAGGCCGAGCGCGAGCAGCGCCTGCTTCGAGACCTTGTCGCCCCAGCTCGGGCCGACCTCCGAGATGCTCACCGCCTTGGCGTTGATCCCGCCGTACTTCGCGAGCGCTTCGGTGATCCTGGCCTCGGCCGCCTGGTTCACGGTCTCGGTCTCGATCCGGACGCCGTCGCCGCCGAGCACGACGATCTTGGGGTCCTTCACGCCGAGGCCGGTCACCAGATCACGGACGTCGGCGGTGGAGATGTTCTTGCCGGACGCGACGGTCATCTGCCACGCGGTGCCACCGGTGAAGTCCAGACCGAGGTTCAGCCCGCGCACGGCGAATCCGAGGATCGAGACGAGGATGAGGATCCCCGAGATCAGCGCCCACCGCCACCGCCGCGAGAGGAAGTCGTAGTAGGTGTCCTCGTGGTAGAGGTCCTTGAGCGTGTGGCGACGGCCGTCGGGCCTCATCGGTCCACCTCCGCGCGCAGGACGACGCCACGCAACTGCATGACGGTGTGGCGGCGACCGTCGGGCCTCATGCGGTGGCCTCCGGCGTGTCGAGGCCGGCGGCCATGCCGACGCCCTTGGCCGTCACCAGCTTGCGGCTCCGCGACATCTGCTGCACGAGCGGGTGCATGTAGAAGACCGAGATCGCGAGGTCGAGCAGCGTCGACAGCCCGAGCAGGAACGCGAACTGGCGAACGCCGCCGATCGCCTGCCAGTAGAGGATCGCTGCGGCGATGAGCGAGACGAGGTCGGCGGCCAGGATCGTCCGGAACGAGCGCTGGAACCCGCGGTCGACCGAGCTGCGCACCGTGCGCCCGGTGCGGACCTCGTCCTTCAGCCGCTCGAAATAGACGATGTACGAGTCGACGGTGATGCCGACCGACACGATCACACCGACGACGCCCGCGAGCGTGAGCGTCAGGCCGATCTGGTCACCGAGGAACGTCAGCAACGTGTAGATCGCCATGCCCGAGAGCGCGAGGCCGAAGATCACCACGAGCCCGAGGACCCGGTAGAAGGCGAGCATGTAGATCGCCACGAGGGCCAGGCCGATCACGCCCGCGAGGATCCCCGCGTCGAGCTGGTCGCGACCGAGCGTGGGCGAGATGCTCGTGGTGGTGAGCTGCTTGAGCTGGACCGGCAGCGATCCGAACTGGAGGACGGTCGCGAGGTCGTCGGCCTCCCCCTGGCTGAAGCCACCCGTGATCTGGACCCCGTCGGGGAACGACGTCGCCTGGAACGCGGGCGCCGACTGCACCACGTTGTCGAGCACGATCGCGACCGCGTTCTGGGGCGCCGTCTTGTTGATCGACGTGGCCGCCAGGTTGTCGAAGAGCGTCGAGCCCTCGCTGTCGAACTTGACGTTCACGACGTAGCCCGTGCCACCGGACGCGAAGCTCGCCTGGGCCGAGGTGATGTGCTTGCCCGTGAAGACCGTGGGGCCCAGCTCGTAGCGGGTGGTGCCCTTGCGGTCGCACAGCACGACGTTGGCGTTGCGCTTCACCTGCTCGGGAGGCGTGATCCCGGGGATCTGGACGGGCGCGCTCGTCGCCGCCGTCGCGGCGGTCGTCGCCGACGTCCCGGCCGTGGTGGACGACGTGGCGGCGGTCGTCGAGGACGTCGCGGCCGTGGAGCTCGACGTGGAGGACGCGGCCGCGGGGGCCCCGATGCCCTTGCCCACCTTCGCCGACGGGGTCGACGAGGTCGACGACGCCGCCGGCGCCGTGGTGCTCGACGTGGACGAGCTCGACGTCGAGGTGGTCGTGCTCGTCGAGCAGGCGACGGGGATCGCGTTCAGCACGGGTCGGAACTGCAGCTCCGCGGTCTGGCCGACGATGCGGCGGGCCTTGTCGCGGTCCTTCACACCGGGCAGGTCGACCACGATCTGGTCGCCGTCGCGTTTCACCTCGGTCTCGGCCACGCCGAGGCCGTTGACCCGGTTGCGGATGATGTCGACGGTCTTGTCGAGCACCGCGCTCGACCGGGTCTTGCCGACCGGCTGCAGGCGCACCTCGATGCCGCCCTGGAGGTCCAGGCCCAGCACCGGCGTGTTGCCCGACGCCAGCGTCGCCACGAAGGTGCCGATGATGACGACGAGGGTGATGACCAGATACCAGAGGTTGCGGCGCACTCAGTCCTCCGCCGCCGGATCCGCCGGGGCGCCGTCGTCACCGTCGTCGAGCGCGTCGCCGCGCTTGCGGGCGATCGCCTCGCGCGCCACCCGCAGCTCCACCCCGGGTGCCACCTGCACGGTGAGCACGTCGTCGTCCATGCCCACGACGGTGCCGTAGATGCCACCGGCGGTGATCACGTCGTCACCGACGGCGAGCGCCTGGATCAGCGCACGGCGCGCGGCGGCCTGCCGCCGCTGCGGGCGCACGATGAGCAGGAAGAAGAGCGCGGCGATGACCGCGAAGTAGAGGACGATGACCATGCCGGAGGCGCAAGTTAGTGGACGGGCCCCCGGTGACCCCGGCATGCCGGGTCCGCCGACCCGGCCGGGGCCCGCTCAGGCGCCGAACAGGGTGGCCACGCCCGGCGGCGGATCCACGCCGAGGTGGACGTACGCGGCCGGCGTGGCCACGCGCCCCCGGGGAGTGCGCAGGAGCAGGCCCTGCTTGAGCAGGAACGGCTCGTAGACCTCTTCGACCGTGTCCGATTCCTCCCCCACGGCCACCGCGAGCGTGCCGAGCCCGACCGGCTGGCCGGCGAACGTCACGCACAGGGCGCCGAGCACGGCCCGGTCGGTCCGGTCGAGGCCGAGCTGGTCGACCTCGAACACATCGAGCGCGGCCCGGGCGACGGGCCCGTCGATGACGCCGCCGGCCCGCACCTCCGCGTAGTCCCGCACGCGCTTGAGGAGCCGGTTGGCGATGCGGGGCGTGCCGCGTGCCCGGCGGGCCAGCTCCGCGGCACCCGCGGCGTCGATGACGACCCCGAGGATGCGGGCGGCCCGCTCGACGATCGACCGCAGGTCGTCGGCCTCGTAGTACTCGAGCCGCGCGACGAAGCCGAAGCGGTCCCGCAGCGGTCCGGTGATGAGCCCGGCGCGCGTGGTCGCGCCGACCAGGGTGAAGCGCGGCAGGTCGAGCCGGATGGACCGGGCGGTGGGGCCGCGACCGATCACGATGTCGAGCTCGAAGTCCTCCATCGCCGGGTACAGGACCTCCTCGACCGCACGCGGCAGCCGGTGGATCTCGTCGACGAACAGGACGTCGCCGTCCTCGAGGTTGGTGAGGATCGCGGCGAGGTCCCCGGCCCGTTCGAGCGCCGGCCCGCTCGTGATGCGCAGGTTCGCCTGCATCTCGGTGGCGACGATGCCCGCGAGCGACGTCTTGCCGGTCCCCGGCGGTCCGGCGAACAGGAGGTGGTCGACGGCCTGGCCCCGCCCGCGCGCGGCGCCGAGCAGGATGTCGAGGTGCTCGGTGAGGCGCGGCTGGCCGACGAACTCGTCGAGCCGTCGCGGCCGCAGGGTGGTCTCCTCCGCGGCCTCGATCGGGTCCGCCCCCGGGTGCAGCAGCTCCTCGCGTGCCATCCCGGCCCTTACGCCTTCACCGCGAGGCGCTTCAGGGCGTCGCGCAGGAGGTCCTCGACGGCGCCGTCGGGCGGCAGGTCGCCCACGACCGCCCGGATCTCCTCGGCGCCGTAGCCGAGCTCGTTGAGCGCGGCGCGCACCTCGGCGCGCGCCGGCGGCACGGCGGTCGGGTCCCCGCCGAGGTCGACGTCGGGGACGTCGAGACGGGTCCGGAGCTCCACCATCAGCTTCTGGGCCGTCCGCTTCCCGATGCCGGGGACCAGGCACAGCGCGTCGAGGTCGTCCTCGGCCACGGCCCGGCGCAGCGCGGCCGGCGGGTGCACCGACAGGATCGCGAGCGCCAGCTTCGGGCCCACGCCGTTCGCCCCGATCAGCACCTCGAAGGTGTCGCGCTCGTCCCGGCTCGGGAAGCCGTAGAGCGTCATCGCGTCCTCACGCACGTGCAGGTGCGTCATCAGGAACGTCGGCTGGCCGGGCGCGACCGCGGTCAGCGCGCTCATCGGCACCAGGCACCGGTACCCGACCCCGCCGACCTCGACGAGCACCTCCCCCGCTGCGGTGCGCTCCAGCACCGTTCCGCGTACCGATCCGATCATGGGTGGGCGGACTCCTTCGCGAGGGCGGCGGCGACGGCGCGGTCGAAGCCGGAGACCACCGGCGCTGATCCCGCCGGGGCGGACGCGGCGACGCGGCCCTGCAGCGGCGCGCGCCATTGGTGACACAGCGCGAGGGCGAGCGCGTCGGCGGCGTCGGGCGGGCGCGGGACCTCGGTGAGCCGCAGCAGGCGCGTCACCATCAGCTGGACCTGCTCCTTGTCGGCGGCGCCGTGCCCGGCCACCGCGAGCTTCACCTCGTTCGGGCTGTACTGCGCGACCGGGATGCCCTCGCGCGCGGCGGCCACGAGCGCGAGGCCGCTCGCCTGGCCGACCGAGATCGCCGTCCGGGCGTTGGTCTGGAACAGCACGCGCTCGACCGCCACCGCGCTCGGCGCCAGCTCGGACACGAGCGCGTCGAGCTCGGCGGCGAGGCGCACCAGCCGCTCGGGCAACGGATCCGCGACGGGCGTGGTGATCACGCCGTAGGCCACCGGGCGCGCGTCACCGGCACCGCCCGCGACCGCGCCGTAGCCGCAGCGCGAGAGGCCGGGGTCGATTCCGAGGACCGGACCGTCCGGATCGAACATGGGTTCGACTCTAGGGTCAGGCAGGGCTCAGGACGCGGACCGGCGCCGACGCCGGCGCACCACGAGCCCCAGCACCAGCAGCACGACGACGACGCCGAGCACCGGCGCCAGCCGCTTCAGGACCGGGGTCCCGCCCATCTCGAGCAGGTCCACGGGCGCCGCCTCGGGCGAGTTGATCCGGCGCACCGCGACCCCGTCGCCGGTCGCCGACCCGTTGCTCTTCGGCGGCCCCGAGAGCGCGGGATCCGTCTCGTCCACCGCCGCCGGAGCGCTCCCGGCCCCGCCCGCGGCCGCGCCGGCCGTCCCGCCGTCCTCGGCCCGCTCGGCGGCGACCGCGGCGACGAGGTCCACCTCGGGCTGGGCGAGCACGTCCCGCTCGAGGCTCTCGACGAACTGGGCGAGCAGCTTCGCGGAGACGTCGGCCATGACGCCGCGCCCGAACTGCGCGACCTTGCCCGTGATCGACAGGTCGGTGTCGATGGTCACGGCCGTGCCGGTACCGTCGGGGGTCAGGCGCATCCGGATCGAGGCGGACGCGTGGCCCTGCCCGCGGGTGTCGCGTCCGGTCCCGACGATGACCGCGGTGTGGGTGTCCTCGTCGCGCTCCTCGAAGCGCGCCGCGCCCTTGTACTGCGCGGTGATCGGCCCGACCTTCACCTTGACGACGCCGCGGTACTCGTCGCCCGCGATCTCCTGGAGCTGCGCACCGGGAAGGCACGGGGCGATCCGCTCGATGTCCATGAGCACCCGCCAGGTCTCGTCGACCGGCAGGTCGACGCGGAACGAGTCATTGATCTCCACTACGTCTCCATCTCTCGGGCCGCCCGCTCGAGGTCGGCGGGCGTGTCGATGTCGTCGGGGCGACCGGTGTCGGTGCAGTCGACCTCGCGCACCACCACCGTGTCCATCAGCGCCCGGGCACCGACGTCACCCTTCAGGGCGGCGACGCGCGGCCAGAGCGGACGGCCCAGCAGCACCGGGTTCGCGCGCCGGCCACCGTAGGTCGCGACGGCGAGCGGTGCGGCGGGATCGTAGGCGGCGGCGAGCCGGCGGTACGCGTCCGGGCCCACGAAGGGCTGGTCGGCGAGCCCGACACACACCGCGTCCACCGTCCGCCACCCCTCCAACGCGCGCACGAGCGCGCGCAGGCTGTGGGCGATCCCCCGGTGGGCGTCGTGCGCCTTCACCACGTCGACGCCGTTGGGCAACGCCTGCTCGACGGCCGTCGCCCGCCGGCCCGTGACCACGACCACCGGGCGCATCCCGGTCGCCATCGCGGTGTCGACCGCGATCCGCACGAGCGGGCGCACCCCGAGGCGCGCCAGCTGCTTGGGCTCGTCCCCGAACCGGTCCCCCCGCCCGGCGGCGAGGATCCCGATCGCCACCGGACCGGGACGCCCGTCCGGGGGAACCGCGCTCAGACCTGCTCCAGGGCCCGGCGCGTCAGCACGCAGGCGAGGTGCTCGCGGTACCCGCTCGTCGCGTTGATGTCGGCCGGGGCCTCGGTGCCCTCGGCGGCGTGGGCCGCGGCATCCGCCGCCGACGCTCCGGCCGCCAGCGCGGCCTCGACCCCGGACGCCCGCAGCGGTGTCCCACCCATGTTCACCAGCGCGACCCGGGTGCTGCCGCCGGCCCGCACGGCGAGCGCCCCGACGATCGCCCAGTCCTGGGCCCGCCGGTTGAACTTCTCGTACGCGAAGCCGTCGGGTCCCGTCTTGGGCACGCGCACCTCGGTGAGCAGCTCGTCGGGCGCCAGTGCGGTCTCGAGGAAGCCGGTGAAGAACTCCGCGGCGGGCACCGTGCGCTCGCCCCCGGTCCCACGGATCACGAAGTCGGCGTCGAGCGCGAGCAGGACGGCGGGCAGGTCACTCGCCGGGTCACCGTGCGCGACCGAGCCGCCGATCGTCCCGCGGTGGCGCACCTGGTTGTCACCGACCTCGGCGGCGACCGCCCGGAGCACGCCGCACTGCGCGGCCAGCGCCGCGTCGGTCTCGAGGTCGCGGTGGCGGGTGAGCGCGCCGATCGCGAGGTGGTCACCCGCGTCGCGCACGTAGCGGAGGTCGGCGAGCCGGCCGACGTCGACCAGCACGCTCGGCACCGCGAGCCGCAGCTTCATGAGCGGCAGGAGGGACATGCCCCCGGCGAGCAGCTTCGCCTCGTCACCGTGCTCGACGAGGGCCGCGAGCGCGGCGTCCGCCGAGTCGGCGCGCACGTAGTCGAACGCCGCGGGGATCACCGCGCCGCCTTCATCGTGTCGGCGGCGGCGAGCACCGCCTGCACGATGTTGTGGTAGCCGGTGCAGCGACAGAGGTTGCCCTCGAGGCCGAGCCGCACGTCACGCTCGGTGGGGTCAGGGTGCTCCTCGAGGAACCCGATCGCGGCCATCACCATCCCGGCGGTGCAGTAGCCGCACTGCAGCCCGTGCTGCTCGTGGAACGCCTGCTGCACCGGGTGGAACGCGTCGGCGGTCGCGAGCCCCTCGATGGTCGTCACCGACGACCCGTCGGCCTGGGCGGCGAGCATCGTGCACGACTTCACCGACTCGCCGTCGACGAGCACGGTGCACGCGCCGCAGCTCGACGTGTCGCACCCGACCTTCGTGCCGGTGAGGCCGCACGCCTCGCGCAGGTACTGCACGAGCAGCGTGCGGGGCTCGACGTCGTGGCTCTGCCCGGTGCCGTTGACGTTGATCGCGATGCGCATGGCCGGGAACTCTGCCACACCGCGCCCGGTGGGGCCCGCCGAGGTCAGCGGCGGCCGATGGGCGGGAGACCGGCGGCGAGGGCGGCGATCAGCGACCGGCCGCAGCCGTCGCGTGCGAGCGCGGCGTCCTCCCGCTCGAGCGCGGCCCGCGAGGGCGCGTCGAGCACGAGCAGCCCGATCGCCACCACCGCGCCCACCACGCTCGGCCACGGCGACGGGCCGAGTTGCCGCGCGACGAAGCCGGCGAGTCCCACCGCGTTCGCGGCGGCACTGCGGACGAAGAATCGGGTCTGGTACCCGACGACGAGCGCGCCGTCCGACGAGCAGTCGAGCGGTCGGCGCGCCCAGGCGCGCAGTCCGACGGCGCCGACGGTGACCGCCGCGAGCACCAGCCACTGGATCGCCACACCGCCCCCGGTGGTGCCCATCACGAACACGGCGAGCAGCGCCACCACGACCTGCGCGTAGACGAACGAGACCGTGATCTCGCGGCAGACGCGACGGCCGTCGCGGCCCTCCCGGCGGAGCAGGTACGCGGGCATGGGGAACACCAGGCTCGGACCGCGGGGCCAGCCCGGGTCCGGCGCGACTCCCGTCATCAGATGCCGCGCACGATCTCCGCGAGCTGTCCGGGCTTGTCCCAGCTGAGGCCGATGGACGCCACGCGCTTGTGCCGCACGACCCCGTCGGCGTCGATCACGAACGTCGAGCGCTTCACCGGGATCGGGCCGATCCCCTTCACGCCGTACGCGTTGATCACGGACTTGTCGGTGTCGGCGAGCAGCGGGAAGGGGAACTCCTTGGCCCTGATCCACTTGTCGTGGGAGTCCACGTCCTGGGGCGAGATGCCGAGCAGCACCGCCTCGACGCCCTGGAACTCCGCGAACTGGTCGCGGTACTGGCACATCTGCTTCGTGCACCCGGGCGTGAAGTCGCCGGGGTAGAACGCGAGCACGACCTTCCGACCGCGGTACGACGAGAGCGTGAAGTCGCGCCGCTCCTCCCCCACGATCCCCGGCAGCGTGAAGTCCGGGGCGGGCTGACCGACCTCGGCGCTCACGACATCGCCGATTCGAGGACGTCGGCCGGGATGTCGAAGTTCGCGTAGACGTTCTGGACGTCGTCGTGCTCCTCGAGCGCGTCGATGACCCGCAGCACCTGTTTGGCCGCCCCGGCGTCGCCGAGCGGGACCGACTGCTGGGGCAGCATCGTGAGGTCGGCCGACGTGAAGGCGATCCCCGCGCCCTCGAGCGCACTGCGCACCGCGGCCAGCTCGGTCGCGGGGGTGACGATCTCCCACGTGTCGCCCTGGTCGTCGATGTCCTCGGCGCCGGCGTCGAGCGCCACGAGCATGAGGTCGTCCTCGGACGCCGCCTCCTTGGCGAGCAGGATCACGCCCTTGCGCTCGAACTGCCACGACACCGCGCCGGGCTCCGCGAGCGAGCCGCCGTTGCGGGTGAACACGTTCTTCACCTCGGCGCCGGTGCGGTTGCGGTTGTCGGTGAGGGTCTCGACGAAGACCGCGACCCCGTTCGGCGCGTAGCCCTCGTAGTTGACCTCCTCGTAGGTGACGCCCTCGAGCTCACCGGTGCCGCGCTTGATCGCGCGCTCGATGTTGTCCTTGGGCATCGACGCGTCGCGCGCCTTCTGCACCATCGTGCGCAGCGTCGGGTTCGCCTCGGTGTCGCCGCCGCCCGAGCGGGCCGCGACCTCGATCTGACGGGCGAGGCGCGCGAACAGCTTGCCGCGCGCCGCGTCGGCCGCACCCTTGGCGTGCTTGATGGAATGCCACTTGGAATGGCCCGACATCGCTACCGTCCTCTTGCCGCGTCCTGCAGGAACCGCTCGTGGAGCCGGAAGTCTCCCGCGAGCTCGGGGTGGAACGTGGTGACCCACACCCGCCCCTCACGGGCCACGACCGGTCTCCCATTGTGCTCCGCGAGCACCTCGACCGTCCCACCCACCGTCTCGACGACCGGGGCACGGATGAACACGCCCGGGAACGGCCCGCCCGGCAGGCCGGCGACGTCGAGCGCAGCCTCGAAGGACTCGGCCTGGCGGCCGTAGGCGTTGCGGCGGGCGACGACGTCGATCACGCCCAGCGGCACCTGGTCGGGCCGGCCGTCGAGCACCTCCCGGGCGCACACGATCAGGCCCGCGCACGTGCCCAGGACCGCGAGACCGTCACGGATCGCCGCACCGAGCGGCTCCCGCACGCCCGACGTGTCGAGGAGCCGGTTCATCGTGGTCGACTCGCCCCCCGGGATCACCAGGGCGTCGAGGCCCGCCAGCTGCTCCGGCACCCGCACCTCGACCGCGGTCGTCCCGAGCGCGTCGAGGACCTCCCGGTGCTCCCGGAACGCGCCCTGGAGCGCCAGGACGCCGGTCTTCACCAACCCCGGTCGGCGAGCTTGGTCTCGAGCTGGTCGATCTCGGCGCCCCGCATCGCGTCGCCGAGGCCCCGCGAGACCTTCGCGACGATCGCCGGGTCGGCGTAGTGCGTGGTGGCCTCCACGATCGCCTTCGCCATCACCTCGGGCTGCTCGCTCTTGAAGATGCCCGATCCGACGAAGACGGCCTGGGCCCCGAGCTGCATCACGAGCGAGGCGTCGGCCGGGGTGGCGATGCCCCCCGCGCAGAACATCGGGACGGGCAGCTCCCCGCGCGCCGCGACCTCCTGCACGAGGTCGACGGGCGCACGCAGCTCCTTGGCCGCGGCGTAGAGCTCCTCGGGTCCGGCGGTGGTCAACGACCGGATCTCGCCCAGGATCGAGCGCAGGTGGCGGACCGCCTCGACGATGTTGCCGGTGCCGGCCTCGCCCTTCGACCGGATCATGCAGGCGCCCTCGCCGATCCGCCGCAGCGCCTCGCCGAGGTTGGTGGCGCCGCACACGAACGGCACGGTGAACGCCCACTTGTCGACGTGGTGCGCCTCGTCGGCCGGGGTCAGCACCTCGGACTCGTCGATGTAGTCGACGCCCAGGCTCTGGAGGACCTGGGCCTCGGCGAAGTGGCCGATCCGGCACTTGGCCATGACCGGGATGGTGACCGCCGCCTGGATGCCCTCGATCATCGACGGGTCGGACATGCGGGCGACGCCGCCGTCGCGGCGGATGTCGGCGGGCACCCGCTCGAGCGCCATGACCGCGGTCGCGCCGCTGTCCTCGGCGATCTTCGCCTGCTCGGGGTCGACGACGTCCATGATCACGCCGCCGCGCAGCATCTCGGCGAGGCCGCGCTTGACGCGCGCCGTGCCGGTCTGGGGGGTCTGGGCCTCGGTCATACCCCGAGGATACGTCCCTACTGCTCCTCCGCTCGGATGAATCGAGCGTGGATCGGTCGGGACGCTCCGGAGCTGCTCACCTCCGCTCGTCCCTCGCTCCGGTTCGGGTCGTCGAACAGCCCGACCGGTACCGAGCCGGAGCTTGCGGAGGCGAGCAGTCGCAGAGCGTCCCGACCCACCGACGGCCGAGGCAGCCGAGCGGAGCGACCATGAGGCGGTGAGCGGAGGAGCCGAAGAGGCGGCGAGCGGAGGAGCGATCAGGGCGTCGGGGTGGTGACGGCGATGGCGTAGGTGGTGTCGGGCAGCTCGACCCAGGTGGAGCCCGGGGTCAGCAGGATCGGCTTGCCGTTCGCGCCGACGAGCTTCATGGGCTGGGCCTTGTCGGGCCGGGTCCACGTGCCCTGGATCACCCGGCCGTTGGTGAAGACCTGGACCGGGCCGTTGCCGACCAGCTGGGCCTCGGCGCCGATGTTGCCGACGCCGGTCCCGCCGTAGACGACGGGCATGACGACGACGTTCTTCGGGGCGATCTGCGCACCCGACTTGGCGACGAAGGGCCCGGCGCTCGTGGATCGCTTCCAGGTGCCCGACGCCGCGTCCCACGTGTAGGTGGGCGCGAACTCCCGGTTCGCGAACGCGATGGACACCGCCGTGGCGGGCGAGCCGGCCGTCACGGGCTCGGCGGAGTAGGCGAAATACGGGGGCGGCGGTGTCGGGTCGCCGCCCATCGCGAACAGGGCCGGGGGCTTCGCGTAGAGGTTGTGCGGCGGCCGGCGCGAGGAGTCGCGGAACATCGCCGCACCTGCGTCGGACTCGTTCACGAGCTTGACCGGCGCCTTCTCGATCGCCTGCACCGCGTAGGGCGCGCCGCCCGAGTAGGCGAAGATCCCGCCGACCGGCCAGACGATGAGCGGGTCGGTGAGGCGGACCGACCGGACCGGGCCGACGACGTCCGGCGCGGTGGAGTTGAACATCGCGAGGAAGCGCGTGGCCTGCCCCTCGACGACCTCGTCCCAGACGATGTCGGCCTGGTCGATGCCGGTCTGCGGGCGGGCGAGGCTCGAGTCGTTGTCGATCTTGATCGACACCACCGGCCGGCCCGCCGCCGTGCCGTCCGGGTCGGGCAGGCCGGTCAGCGGCGCCGTGGCCGGCGCCTTCGTCGTCGTGGTGGACGGGGCCTTCGGCTTCGCCTTCGCCGACGAGCCACCGCCCCCGCAGGCCGCGAGCGCGACCGAGACGACGGCGGCCGTCGCAACGGTCCCCACACTCCTCACCTACATCGCCTCCAGTGCTGCGATCCGCTCTGCGAGTGGCGGATGCGTGTCGAACGCCCGGTTGAGCCACTTGCCCTTCTTCTCACCGGGTACCTGGCCCTCGACCTCGGTCCGGTCGTCGGCGTCGCGCTCGAGCGGGTTCTCGATCCACATCTGCGCGGTCGCACGGGTGGCGTGGTGCACCACGGCCTGGTCGGCCTGGAGCTTCTTCAGCGCCGAGATCAGCCCGGGCGGGTACCGCGTGAGCTGCACCCCCGACGCGTCGGCGAGCAGCTCGCGGCGCCGGCTCATCGCGAACTGCATCAGCTGCGCGGCGAACGGCGCCAGGATGAGCAGCGCGAACGCCAGGATGACCAGGATCAGCCCGATCGGGTTGTCGCCGTTGTTGTCCCGCCGGCCCTCGCGGCCGCCGAACCACATGAAGCGCAGCCCGAGGTCGGCCATGAGCGCGACCGCCCCGACCGCGGTGACCGCGACGGTCGAGACGAGGATGTCGTAGTTGCGGACGTGGCTCAGCTCGTGGGCGAGCACGCCCTCGAGCTCCACGCGGTTCATCTCCTGGAGCAGCCCGGTGGTGACGGCGATCGCGGCGTGCTTCGGGTTGCGCCCGGTCGCGAACGCGTTCGGTGCGGGGTCGTCGACCACGTAGAGGCGTGGCTTCGGCAGGCCCGCGGCGATGCACAGCCCCTCGACGAGGTTGTGGTAGCGCGCGTACTCGGGGCCGTCGGCCGGCTTCGCCCGGCTCGCCGCGAGGGCGATCCGGTCGGAGGCGAAGTACGAGCCCCATGCCATCGCGATGGCGATGACGATGGCGATCGGCACGATCGCCACGCCGGCCTGGAAGAGGAAGCCGAGCGCGATCGCGACGAGCGCGATGAGGAGGACGAACGCGGCCAGCATCACGAAGGTGCGCCGCTTGTTCCGCGCGATCTGTTCGTACATGCCCATGGCGACGGGGGGTGCCGGGCTCAGAACTGCACGTTGACCGGGCCGGTGTCACCGGCCTCGGCCTCGAAGTACTCACGCGGCGTGAAGTGGAACATGCCGGCGAAGACGTTGCCCGGGAACGACTGGATGCGGTTGTTGTAGCCCAGGACGCTGTCGTTGTAGAACTGCCGCGAGTAGGCGATCTTGTCCTCCGTCGAGGTCAGCTCCTCCTGCAGGTTCAGGAAGTTCTGGTTGGCCTTCAGGTCCGGGTAGGCCTCGGCCACCGCGAACAGGCTCTTGAGGGCGCCGGACAGGACGTTCTCCGCCTGCGCCTGCGCCTGCGGGTTCTCGCCCTGGGCCGAGATCGCGTTCGCGCGGGCCTGGGTGACCGCCTCGAACACGCCCCGCTCGTGCGCGGCGTAGCCCTTGACCGTCTCCACCAGGTTGGGGATCAGGTCGTGGCGCCGCTTCAGCTGCACGTCGATCTGGGACTTCGCGTTGTCGATGCGGTTGCGGGTCCGGACCAGTCCGTTGTACGTGGCGACGACGAACAGGACGAGCAGGACCACGACGACGACGGCGATGATGATGCCGATCATTCGGGAACTCCTGGATGGGCGAGAACGGGTCCGATGCTAGGCGGGCGCCCGACCGCCGCCGGGTCATCCGGCGATCGCGACCGCCTGCTCGTACACGTCGAGGTAGCGCCGGGCGAGCCGGTTCAGCGAGAAGTCGAGGACCCGGGCGCTTCCCGCGTCGACGAGACGGTCCCGCAGGGCGTCCCCGTCGAGCAGCCGCCGCAGCCCGGCGCGCAGGGCGTCGGGATCGTCGGGCGGGACCATCCAGGCCGTCTCGTCGTGGCCCGCGACGTTGCGGTAGCCGGGGATGTCGGAGGCCAGCACGCAGGTGCCGGCCGCCATCGCCTCGAGGAGCACGATCCCGAAGGACTCCTGGCCGGTCGCCGGCGTGCAGAAGATGGTGGCGCCCTTCAGCCGGGCCATCTTCTCGGCATCCGTGACCCGGCCCAGCCACTCGACGTGGGGGGTGTGCCGACCCCGCAGCTCCTCGGTCTGCGGCCCGTCGGACGCGACCCACAGCACCGCGTCCCGGTCGAGGCCGGCCCACGCGTCGAGGAGCACCCCGAGGCCCTTGCGCGGCTCGTGGCGACCGCAGAAGAGCACGGCCGGCCGATCCGACGGACTGGGGTCGACCTTCGCGAACGCGTCGACGTCGACCCCGTTCGGCAGGACGATGTACGAGCCCCCGAGCGCCGACGCCGCGGTGTCACGCGCGTCGGGGCTCACCGCGACCCGCACCGCGAGCCGCTTCGCCGCCGGGACCGCGATCTTGCGCAGCGCCTTGTAGGCGTTGGCGCCCTGCTCGGCCGCGGCGTGGAACGTTCCGACCTTCGGGACCTCGCTGCCGAGGAGCGCGGCGCTCGTCGGTCCGGGCACGAGCGGCTCGTGGAGGTGCAGCACGTCGGGGTCGAAGGTCCGCAGCGCCTCGAGCGTGCGCTCGGACGCGACCCCCTGGTCCTCGGCCATCGGCGAGACGCTGCCGTTGGACGCGACGCCGATGCTCGGACCGACGGTGATCACCCCCGGCTCGGGCGGCGGTCCGTCGGTGGGACCGATCACGCGCGCGTCGACGCCGATCGCCCGCAGCGCACGCGCGAGCCCGAGCACCTGGCCCTGGACGCCGCCCGGGACCGACAGCGAGTACGGGCAGAGGATCGCGACCCGCATCAGCCCGACTCCGCCACGGCGTCCGGCGGGCTCTCGGCGGCGGGCGCCGCGGACGGGGGCCCCGCCAGCGGTGGCTCGTCGCGGTCGCTCGGCCAGTTCGGCTGCATCACGTGCCACTGGCTCGGCGCCCGGCGGACCAGCTCCTCGAACCGCCGCGCGAGCGCCTGGGTGATGCGCGCGACGTCGTCGCGCAGCCGGCCCTGCCGCTCGACGGCGAGCGGCGGACCGATGACGAGGTGGTTGCCGCCGTGGGGCCGGAAGTACACGCCGGTCGGGATCAACGGCGCCCCGGTCCGCAGCGCGAGCGTCGCCGGCCCTCCCGGCAGCGTGGTGCGCTCACCGAAGAACTCGACCGCCATCCCGTCGCCGGCGATGTCACGGTCGGCGAGCAGGCACACGATCCGGTTGGCCGCCAGCGCCTTGACGACCGCGCCCGCCGCGCCCGGACCGAGCGGGATGACGTCCATGCCGATGGCGCGGCGCACGTCGGCGAACCACTCGAAGAGCTCCGGGGGCTCGACCGACTCGACGACCACGACGGGCGGCACCCCGCGCCCGGCGAGCCACGCCGCGGCCATGTCGAAGCCGCCCATGTGCGGCAACGCCAGGATCACGCCCCGCCCGGCGGATAGACCCTGCTCGATGTGCTCCCAGCCGACGTCGGTGATGCGCGCCTCGACGTCACCGTGGCTCGGGAGGCGGAACAGCTCGAGCCAGTAGCGGCCGTACGAGGCGAAGGTGTCCGAGACCGCGCGCTCGAGCGCGAGCCCCTCGAGCCCGCCGTCCGTGGCGCGCTGGAGGTTGCGCCGGACGATGCGCCGGCGACCGGGCGCCACCAGCGCGGCGAGCCGGCCGCCGGTCCGGGCGATCGGGGTCGCGACCGTGACCGGCACCGCGTTCGCCACCACGGCGCCGAGCCGGTACGCGAGATACGAGGGGGAAGGCGTGGCCACGGCGTCCGTGCCGGGTCAGGGCCGGCTCCGCCGGGCCGCCCGCAGGGCGCGTCGCTCACCGGCCCGCTCGGCCCGCCGCCGCGCGGGCGCCGCCGGTCCGTCACCGTCGCGTGCACCGGCGCGGCGGTGCCGACCGGAGAGGAGCGGCGGGAGCGCCGGGAGGTCCGAGGCCTGACGCCAGACGATCACGAAGCGGTGGACCGCGGTGACCGCCATGAGCACGACCATGATCCAGAGGACCGGGACGAGCACGTCGAACGCGAGTCCGACGCCGATCGCGACCATGCGCTCGGCGCGTTCCATGATCCCGCCGCGCGCGTCGTATCCGAGCGCCTCGGCCTTGGCCCGCTCGTAGGAGATGAGCATCGCGAGCGCGACCGCGGCGAGCGCGAGGATCGGCAGGTGCGCGCTCTCACGAGCGAGGTACCAGGCGACGCCCAGGAACACGAGCGCGTCCGAGACGCGGTCGGCGACCGAGTCGAAGAACGAGCCGCGGGGCGACACCTTGCCGGTGGTGCGCGCGACGGAACCGTCGAGCAGGTCGACGAGGCCGCTCAGGATCAGCGCGACCATTCCCCAGATGAGGTGACCGGACGCGATGCAGAGCATCGTGATCACCGAGAAGGCGAGGCCCAGCGCGGTCAGCCCGTCGGGACCGACACCCAGCTTCTCGAGACCATGCGCCATGGGGGTGAGTCCGCGCGACACGGTGCCGCGCAGACGGCCGTCGAGCATGGGCTGGTGCACTCCCTCCGGAGGGTGCGAGACGTCCGCGAACGGTACCACCGGACGGTTGCGGCGACCGGCATGTGAGGGTCCTCCGGACGGGAGTCACCGGTGCGCATGGACCCTGGTGGCGCTGGACCGGCGCACCTAGAGTCCCGGCACCCGCCCCAGGAGGTCGCTCGTGGAATCGGTTCCGACGGCGAAGATCCGCAACGTCGCCCTGGTGGGGCACGGCGGATCCGGCAAGACCACGTTGGCCGAGGCGCTGCTGTTCACCGCCGGCGCGATCGCGCGCATGGGCCGGGTCGAGGACGGGACCACCGTCTGCGATTTCGATCCGGAGGCCGCGAAACGCCACCTCTCGGTCTCGCTCGCCGTCGCGCCGATCGACTTCGACGGGCACCGGATCAACGTGATCGACACCCCGGGCTACGCCGACTTCGTCACCGACGTCCACGCCGCGCTGCGGGTCGCCGACCTCGCGGTCTTCGTGGTGTCCGCGGTCGAGGGGGTCGAGGTGCAGACCGAGGTCGCGTGGCGCATCGCGGACTCGATGGGTCTCCCCCGCATCGTGTTCGTCAACAAGCTCGACCGTGAGCGCGCCTCCTTCCAGCAGACGCTGGACCAGCTGAAGTCGACCTTCGGCGCCGGCATCGCGCCGCTCGAGCTGCCGATCGGCAGCGAGTCCGGCTTCCGCGGGGTCGTCGACCTGCTCTCCGACACCGCGGAGACCTATGCCGAGGGCTCGCCCCGCGGGATCGAGGGCCCGGTGCCCGACGACATGGCCGCCGAGGAGCACTCGGTGCACGACGCGCTCGTCGAGGGCATCGTCGTCGCCGACGACGACCTGATGGAGCGGTACCTCGCCGACGAGACGATCGCGACCGACGAGCTCGCCCGCGCGCTCGCCCACGGCATCGACGCCGGCACGGTGTTCCCGGTCCTCTGCGGGTCGGCCACGCAGCTGGTCGGCGTCGACCGGCTCGCGCGCTTCATCGTCGAGGAAGGGCCCGAGCCGCACGTGACCGGCGACGACGGCCAGACCGCGCTGTTCGTGTTCAAGACCGTCGTCGACCCGTACGTCGGGCACGTCAACCTGTTCAAGGTGCTCCAGGGAGTGGTGCGCGCCGACACCACGCTGGTGAACGGCCGGACCGTCCATGACGAGAAGCTCCACCAGCTCTCGGTCCTGCGCGGCAAGGAGCAGCTCCCGACGACCGAGCTGCACGCGGGCGACATCGGCGCGGTCGCCAAGCTGAACGACACGAGCACCGGTGACGTGCTCGCCGAGCGCGGCACCGACATCGTCGTCGAGCCGTTCGTGGTCCCCGAGCCGCTGCTGGCGGTCGCGATCCACGCCCGGTCCAAGACCGACGAGGACAAGCTCGCGACGGCGCTGCACCGGATCGTCGACGAGGACCCGGCCCTGCGCGTGGAGCGCAACCCGGAGACGCACCAGACCCTGCTCGCGGGCATGGGCGAGACCCATCTCGCCATCGCGATCGAGAAGCTGGCGCGCAAGTTCGGCGTGGAGGTCGAGACCGAGGACGTCCGGGTCCCCTACCGCGAGACCGTCACGGGTTCCGCCGAGGCCGAGGGCAAGATCAAGAAGCAGAGCGGCGGCCACGGCCAGTTCGCGGTCGCGTGGCTCCGCGTGGAGCCCACCGAGCGCGGCGCCGGCCTCGAGTTCGTCGACAAGATCGTCGGCGGCGTGATCCCCCGCCAGTACCTCCCGGCCGTCGAGAAGGGCGTCCACGAGACCACCGAGCAGGGCGGCGTCTTCGGCTACCCGGTGGTCGACGTCAGGGTGACGTGCTTCGACGGCAAGCACCACCCCGTCGACAGCTCCGAGATGGCGTTCAAGACCGCGGCGTCACTGGGGTTCAAGGAGGCAATGGCGAAGGCCGACCCGGTCCTGCTCGAACCGGTGAGCGAGCTCGTGATCACCGTCCCCGAGGCCTACCAGGGCGACATCATGGGCGACCTCAACGCCAAGCGGGGTCGCATCCAGGGAACGGGCGCGACGGGTGACGGCGAGGTCGAGATCGTCGCGTTCGTGCCGACCTCGGAGATCCTGCGCTACGTGATCGACCTGCGCTCGATGACCCACGGGCGCGGTCGCTTCACCGCGTCGCACTCCCACTACGACCCCGTGCCCGCGCACCTGGCCGAGAAGATCACGACCGGCTGACGGCGGTCCCTCGCAAATCTTCGGTCAACTCATCGGCCGGACCCTCCCGGGGACCGACGCAGGCTCCGTACGATCCGTCGACCCGTCGACCCGTCGACCCGTCGTGCGGAGGTTCCATGACCGTCTCCACGCTCCTCGCGTTCGTCCTCGGCGCTGCGGGCGTCGCCGCCCTCGTGCTCGCTGCGCCGGGCGCCCGGTGGTCCGACGCCATGGACCGGTTGTCGTCGCGGATCCGGGCCGACGCGGCGGCGACGCCCGCGGTCAGGGACGGAAGGCAGGCTGCACCGCTCCCGGCTCGGACCCCGGGCACCGCCCTCGCGGCCCCGGAGGGGCCCCGCGACGCCCTCGACCGGACCATCGACCGGTTCATCGAGCTCCTTCGCACCGCGATCCGCACCCGGTCGCTCCCCCGCCGGGTGCTCGTCGTGCTCGGGGTGCTCCTCGTGGCCCTCGCCGTACTGCTCTTCTCCCTTTCGAGCACCGGCGGTGGATCGGACGGGGAGGACCTACCGGCATCACACCGCCCTCCGCCGTCGCTCGTCGCGGCCTGACACCGCGCGGTCAGGTCTGGAACTCGGACCAGTCCTCGGGGTTCCGCTCCGTGTACTGGCCCATGACCCGGCCGTCGACGGCGTCGGACTCCACGAGGCCGCGGAAGCTCGGCGGCTCGTCGGCGCTGTAGAGCAGGATCCGCCACGCGGGGCGGCTGCGCAGGCCGTACCAGGCGAGCTGCGCCGAGGCGTGACCCACCGGGAAGCCCACCGTGCGGCTCGCGATGGCGAGCGCCTCGGTCTCGTTGACCGTCGTCCTCCAGCCGCACAGGAAGTGGTAGCCACCGATCGCGACGAGGATCAGCCCGACCGCGAGGAGGCCGGTGTTCCGGCTCTGCGCGTACTGGGCCAGGCAGCCCGCCGCGATCACGAGATCGATCGTGCCGGTGATGCGGCGCTTGGAGTTGTCGGGGAAGACCGTCGGCCCGACGAAGTTGGTGACGTCGAGATCGTCGGGCAGCGCGTCGCCCTCGCGCTCGGGCCCGGGCTCGGTTGCTTCGACGTCCGCCACGGGACCCGACGTTACCGGCGCCAGGCGGCCCGCAGCTTGTCGTAGGACTCGCGCAGGCTCTCGGGGAGGACCCGGACCTCGGCGACCGCGGTCATGAAGTTGGTGTCGCCGTTCCAGCGGGGCAGGACGTGCACGTGCACGTGCCCGGGGATGCCGGCGCCGGCAGCCCGGCCGATGTTCAGACCCACGTTGATGCCCTCGGGCGAGTACACCGTCTCGACGGTCGCGGTCGCGCGTTGCACGCCGTGCATGAGCGCCGCGGCCTCGTCGGGCCCGAGGTCGGTGATCGAGCCGACGTGGCGGACCGGCGCCACCATCACGTGACCCGAGGTGTACGGGTACGCGTTCATGACGGCGAACGAGTGCTCCGAGCGCTCCAGGATCAGCGCGTCGGTGTCGTCCATCGCGAGCAGTCCGCAGAACAGGCAGCCCTCGGGACGCGGTCGCGCCGGCTCGGCGTCGATGCCGGCGATGTACTCGGACCGCCAGCCGGCCCAGAGGTGCTCGAGCCCCATGCCTACGCGGTGACGCGGTCGCGGATCTCGCCGAGCACGCGATCGACGAACTCGTCGAGACCGACGCCCCGCTCCGGCTTCTCCGCGCCACGCGCGTTGACGCCGACGCTGGTGTGCTCGACGTCGTCGTCGCCGACCACGAGCACGTACGGGACCTTGTCGGTCTTGGCCCGCCGCACGCGGTTGGCGAGCGTGTCGTTGTGCGCGTCGAGCACCTCGACCCGCACCTGCTGCTCGTGCAGGCGCCGGCGGACCTGATCGGCGTACTCGTGGTGCCGGTCGGCGACGGGAAGCACCGCCACCTGGACCGGCGCGAGCCACGTGGGGAACGCGCCGGCGTAGTGCTCGAGCAGCACCGCGAAGAACCGCTCCACCGAGCCGAACAGCGCCCGGTGGATCATGATCGGCCGGTGCCGCTCGTTGTCGGCGCCGACGTAGTGCAGGTCGAAGCGCTGCGGCAGCTGGAAGTCGACCTGGATCGTGGACATCTGCCACGTGCGGCCGATCGCGTCGCGCGCCTGGACCGAGATCTTCGGCCCGTAGAACGCGCCGCCGCCCGGGTCCATCACGAGCTCGAGCCCGGCCGCCGTCGCGACCGCCCGCAGCGACTCGGTCGCCTCGTCCCACTCCTCGTCGGTGCCCACCGCCTTGGTCTCCGGCTTGGTGGACAGCTCGAGGTAGAAGTCGTCGAGGCCGTAGTCGCGCAGCAGGTCGAGCACGAACTCCAGCAGCGACGCGAGCTCGGGCACCGCCTGCTCCTTCGAGCAGAAGATGTGCGCGTCGTCCTGCGCGAAGCCGCGGGCACGCGTGAGGCCGTGCACCACGCCCGACTTCTCGTACCGGTACACCGTCCCGAACTCGAAGAGGCGCAACGGCAGCTCGCGGTAGCTGCGCGTCCGGCTCTTGTAGATGAGGATGTGGAACGGGCAGTTCATCGGCTTCAGGTAGTAGTCGGTGCCCCCGTCGAGCTCCATCGGCGGGTACATGCCGTCGGCGTACCAGTCGAGATGACCGCTCGTCTCGAACAGGTTCGACTTGGTGATGTGCGGCGAGTACACGAACTCGTAGTCGGCGTCCTCGTGCCGTTCGCGCGAGTAGTCCTCCATCACCTTGCGGACGATCCCGCCCTTGGGGTGGAACACCGCGAGCCCGGAGCCGATCTCGTCGGGGAACGAGAAGAGGTCGAGCTCGACGCCGAGCTTGCGGTGGTCGCGCTTCTCCGCCTCCTCGAGCCGGTGCAGGTACTCGGCCAGCGCGTCCTTGCTCTCCCACGCGGTGCCGTAGATGCGCTGCAGCTGCGGCCGCTTCTCGTCGCCGCGCCAGTAGGCGCCGGCGACCCGCATGAGCTTGAACGCACCGAGCTTGCCGGTCGACGGCACGTGCGGTCCCCGGCACAGGTCGACGTAGGCCGTCGAGCCGTCGGCCCGCAGGTTGCGGTACACGCCGACGGTGCCGTCGCCGCCGACCTCGTCGGCGTCGCCCTCCTCCACCGACCCGCTCGTGACGTTGCGGATGATCTCGGTCTTGAACGGCTGGTCGGCGAAGAGCGCGAGGCCCTCCTCCCCCGGGTACTCGTCCCGCACGAACGCCTGGTCCTCCTTCACCAGCTCGCGCATGCGCGCCTCGATGCGCTCGAGGTCCTCGTCGGTGAAGTGGCGGCCGTCGGGCAGCTCGAAGTCGTAGTAGAAGCCGTCCGCGATCGCCGGGCCGATGGCGTACTTGGCGCCGGGGAACAGGTCGAAGACCGCCTGGGCCATGAGGTGCGCGGTCGAGTGCCGCAGCAGGTCCCGGCCCTCGTCGGAGGCGCCGGTGACGATCGCGACGGACGCGTCGTGCTCGATCGGGCGGCCGAGATCGACGGGCTCACCGTCCACCACGACGCCGAGCGCCGCCCGGGCCAGGCCCCGACCGATGCTCTGCGCGATCTCGGCGCCCGTGACGCCCGTCGCGTAGTCGCGTACGGAGCCGTCGGGGAGCGTGATCGAGATCTGGTCGGTCATGGCGCCCGAGGCTACCGGCGCGCCTCTCCGTACCTGCGGAAGAAAGGGAGAGTACGACCCGGGCACCGAGCGAAGCGAGCAGTCTCGGAGCGTCCCGGAGCGGGCGCCAACCTGTACCGTGCCGGCCGAGCGGAGAGACCGACGAGGAGGAGCATCACCATGGCCGACGCCCAAGCAGAGATCACCGTCGACGCGAGCCCCGAGGTCACCTGGACCATCGTGCGCGACTTCCACGGCCTGGCCGAGTGGATGCCGGGCATCGACGAGTCGGTCGCCGAGGGCGACGACCGCGTCCTGTCGATGATGGGCATGAGCGTCCGCGAGCGCCTCGTCGCGCTCGACGAGGACGGCAAGGCGATCACCTACTCGATCGTCGAGGGTGCGCCGGTCGAGTCGCACGAGGCCACCATCACGGTGATCGAGGAGGGCGACGGGTGCCGCGTGGTGTGGTCGGTCACCGCGACCCCCGACGAGATGGCCGGCCTCATGCAGGGCATCTACCAGCAGGCCCTCACCCCGTTGAAGGAGAAGGCCGAGAGCGCCTGACCCGCGGGCGGCGGACCCGGGGTCAGAGGCCCCGGGTCACGTCGACGCCGATGAGGGCGCACAGCTCGACGAGCACCGCGGGCGCCGACGGGTCGTCACCACCGGAGAGCACGGCATCGGCCAGCTCGCCGAGGGCGTCGATCGCGCGGGGCGCGTCGAGGTCGTCGTCGATCGCGGCGCGGACGCGGTCGGCGAAGGGCGCCGGGTCGGGACCGTTCCCGCACGCGGCCGCGTTGACGAGCCGGTGCAGGAGCGCGGTGCCGTCCTGGATGTCGGTGTCGTGCCACTCGAAGCCGCTGCGGTAGTGGTGGTGCATGAGGGCGAGGCGGATGGCACGCGGGTCGTGCGCGGCGCGGAGGTCGCTGATGAACACCAGGTTCCCCAGGGACTTGCTCATCTTCTCGCCCTCGTAGGCGACCATGGCCGAGTGCAGCCAGTGGGTCACGAACGGCTGCCCGGTCACCGACTCGCTCTGGGCGATCTCGCACTCGTGGTGCGGGAAGATGAGATCGGTGCCGCCGCCGTGCAGGTCGATCGTGGGGCCGAGCTCCTGCATCGCCATCGCCGAGCACTCGATGTGCCAGCCGGGCCGGCCGATCCCGAACGGCGCGTGCCATGCGGGCTCGTCGTCGCCGCTCGGCTGCCACAGCACGAAGTCGAGCGGGTCGCGTCGGTGCGGGTCGTCCGGATTGCCGCCCCGCGCCCGTGCGAGTCGCACCATCTGCTCGGTCGAGTAGTGCGAGAGCTTGCCGAAGTCGGGTGCCGTCGAGACGTCGAAGTAGACGGTCCCGCCGCTGATGTACGCGTGGTCGGACTGGAGCAGCTTGTCGACGAGGCTGATGATCTCCGCGATCGTCTCGGTGGCGCGCGGCTCGGCGATCGCGGGCCGCATCTCGAGCGCGTCCATGTCGGCGCGGAACCGGGTGAGCTCCTGCTCGGCGAGCTCGAGGTACGGCACGCCGAGCTCGCGCGCCTTCGGCAGGATCGAGTCGTCGACGTCGGTGACGTTGCGCACCATTCGGACCTCGTGACCGAGCTCCTCGAGCCGACGGATCAGCAGGTCGTAGGTGAGGTAGGTCGCTGCGTGTCCGAGGTGGGTGGCGTCGTAGGGCGTGATGCCGCAGACGTACATGCGCACGACCGGGCCCGGCTCGAACGGGACGACGGCGCGCCGCGCGGTGTCGTAGAGCGCCAGCGCCATCAGATGCCGGAGAGCCGCAGCCCGGCGCGGACCTTGTGCCGGATGTTGATCGTGAGCAGCACGGCGGCGAACGTCTCCATGCCGACCGCGTTCTCCAGCGAGCCGCCGTCGAAGGCCCGCAGGTCGGGGATCGCCGAGATGATCTCCATCAGGGTGCGCCGGGCCGCGTCGTCGTTGCCGCACGCGACGACGTCGCTCTCCATCTTCTCGTCGAGGTTGCCGAACTCCGCCGCGGGCACCAGGTGGAACGCGGTGACCACCTCGGAGCGCCAGAGCATCGCCTGCATCTCCTTGGCGAGCGATCCGTGGGGCGGGAGGATGGCGTTGAACTCCGTGCCGTTCTTCACCAGATGGTTCGCCATCGAGACGACGATCTTGCCCTGGAGCTGGTCGGAGAAGTACTGCGCGGTGGCCAGGGCCGCGTCCGCGTTCACCGCGAGCACCACGACGTCGGCGTCGCACGCGGCCTGGTTGTTGGCCGGCGTGATGCGTCCGACGCGATCGCCCCACCGCTCCGCCAGGTCCGCGACGACCTGTTCGGCCTTGACCCGCTCGCGCGATCCGGCGAGCACGTCGTAGCCGACGTCGCTCAGGCGCGCCGCCAGCCCGCGACCGGCCGGTCCGGTTGCCCCCAGCACTCCGATCTTCACCTGATGATCCTTCGTCCGACGTCGGGAGCGCAGCAGCTTGGCACGTGACGGTGCCGGTGTTGAAAACTGCGCCTTCCACGACGCTCGGAGGACCGGATGAAGTACGGAATGCTCTTCGCCAACGTCGGCCCGTTCGGCACGGCCGACGGCGCCGCCGAGCTCGGCGCGATCGCCGAGGAGGCGGGCCTCGAGTCGGTGTGGACGGTGGAGCACGTCGTCGTGCCGTCCGGCTACCGGTCCGAGTACCCGTACTCCCGTGACGGACGGATGCCCGGGACCGAGGACAACCCGATCCCCGACCCGCTGATCTGGCTCACCTGGGTGGGCGCGCACACCAGCACCCTGCGCCTCGCGACCGGGATCCTCATCCTCCCGCAACGCAGCCCCGTGGTGCTCGCGAAGGAGGTCGCCACCCTCGACGCGCTGAGCAAGGGACGCGTGACCCTCGGCATCGGCGTCGGGTGGCTCGCGGAGGAGTTCGAGGCGATCGGCGTGCCCTTCTCCGAGCGTGCCGCGCGCACCGACGAGCACGTCGCCGTGATGCGGGCGCTGTGGAGCGGGTCGAGTGTGGACTTCGACGGCGAGTTCACCACCCTGCGCGGCGCCAACGTGTTCCCCCAGCCGGTCGAGCGGTCGGTGCCGATCGTCGTCGGTGGCCACACCGTCGCCGCGGCGCGCCGGGCCGGCCGGCTGGGCGACGGCTTCTTCCCCGGGAAGGGCGACTGGGACGCGCAGATCGCGGCGATGCGCGACGCAGCGGTCGACGCCGGGCGGGACCCCGACGCGATCGAGCTGACCCGCGGCGGCGCGATGGACCGCGACAGCGTGCAGGTGATGTTCGACCAGGGCATCGACCGGTTCGTGATCCCGCCGCTCGCCTTCGATCCGGCGGGCCTGCGCGAGCACCTCGCCCGCTTCGCCGACGAGGTGATGACGAAGGTCGGCTGAGGCGTGGCGCCCGATCCACCGCTCTACGACACGCTCGGGCGCGGCTACTCGGCGGCGCGCCGGCCCGACCCGCACATCGCGGCGCGGATCCATCGCGCCCTCGGCGACGCGCGCACCGTGCTGAACGTCGGCGCGGGCGCCGGGTCCTACGAGCCGACCGACCGGACGGTGATCGCGCTCGAGCCGTCGCCCGTCATGATCGGGCAGCGGCCGAGCGGTGCGGCGCCGGTCGTGCGGGCGGTGGCCGAGGCGCTCCCCTTCACCGCTGCGTCCTTCGACGCCGCGCTCGCGCTCCTCACCATGCACCACTGGACCGACCAGCGGGCCGGCATCGCGGAGCTCCGGCGGGTCGCGCGTCGGACCGTGACCTTCACGTTCGACACCGACGTGTCCCTGTGGATCGCGACCGATTACCTGCCCGACATCATCGGGCAGGACGCGTTCGTCTTCCCGCCGATCGCCGAGGTCGCGGCCCGGCTCGACGCGGAGGTCGAGGTGGTGCCGGTCCCCCACGACTGCACCGACGGGTTCACCGGCGCGTACTGGGCGCGGCCCGAGGCCTACCTCGACCCGGCGGTGCGCGCGGGCATGAGCGCGATCCGCAATCTCGACCCTGCCGTGGTCGACGCGGGAATGGCGCGGCTGCGGGCCGACCTCGAATCCGGCGCGTGGGACCGGCGGTACGGCCACCTGCGCACGATGGGCGAACTCGACCTCGGCTACCGCCTGCTCGTCAGCCGCTGACCGCGTCGTCGCCGTCCCCGGCGCGGAGGCGGTACACGATGCGCGTGTTCTCGGGATGCTCCGGGTCGATGTGGACCTGGATCGGGTCGTCGGGGTCCGGCTCGGGCTCGTCGGCCTCGCGGATCTGGACCGTCTCCCCCTTGGGTTGATGGAGGCCCATCCCCTTCGCGAGCCCGACCATGGCGTTGCCCATCACCCCGCCGCCCGCGCTGCGTACGAGGCGGTCGATCGCCCGGTCGGCGTTGCCGTCGACGACGTCCGCCCGCGCGGCGGGCGGGTCGTGCTCCCCACCGGGCTGCGCGTCGTCGACGGCCGGCTCGTCGGGTGCGTCGGGCATCTCCCGAGCGTAGGCCCGCCCGGCCGGCGCTCAGTCGCGGCCGGGCTTGGGGTTCTTGCGGTACGCCACGTGCACGGCCTTCCATCGGTCCCGCTCGGCGCGCTGCGCGACCGGATCCTCGCGCCGCTCCTCGAAGGCGATCTCGCGTTCGAGCTTGCGGTAGCTCTCGAAGCGCGCCGGATCCAGTCGGCCCTCGGCGACCGCGGCGCGGACCGCGCAGCCCGGCTCCGACTCGTGCGCGCAGTCGTTGAACTTGCAGGCGAGTCCGAGCTCGACGATGTCGGGGAACGTGTCGTCGATGCCCTCGCGATGGTCACTCGAGACGCCGAGGCTCCGCAGTCCCGGGGTGTCGATCACCATCCCGCCGCCGGGGAGCAGCACGAGCTCGCGCGTCGTGGTGGTGTGGCGGCCACGCGCGTCGTTCTCGCGCACCGCGCCGGTGTCGAGCCGGTCGGTGCCGAGCAGCCCGTTGATGAGGGTCGACTTCCCGGCACCCGACGGCCCGAGCACGACCCCGGTCAGCCCGGGCGCGAACAACGCCGCGACCTCGTCGAGACCACGGCCGTCCCTGGCCGCCGTCTCGATGACGTCGACCCCGACGACCCGTTCGGTCAGCTCGGCGACGAGATCCGCGGCGCCGAGGTCGGTCTTGGTGACCACGACGACGGGCCGGGCCCCGCTCTCCCACGCGACGACGGCCTCGCGCTCGATCCGGGGAACGCTCGGGCGGTCGGCGGGACACGTGAGGAGCACGACGTCGACGTTGACCGCGAGCACCTGGATGCGGTCGCCGTGGGGCGTGATGCGGGTGAGCTCGGACCACCGCTCGGCGACGGCGCGGACGGTCGGCGGGTCGGCGGAGTCGACGAGCACCCAGTCGCCGACGGCGGGCAGATCGGGCGCACGGGCGAGGACCTCGCCGTGAGGGGTGACGACGCGGCACGCGATGCGCTCGACGCGCACGACGCGCCCGGGCACGAGGTCGTCGGGATGGCCGGCGAGCAGCGCGCGGACGCGATCGTTCCAGCCGAAGGGGACGAGTGGATCAGGGACTGAGTTCGACAACGGGGTCTCCGGGAGAGGCACGCGATGCGCTCGACGCGCACGACCCGCCCGGGGACGAGGTCGTCGGGATGGCCGGCGAGCAACGCGCGGACGCGTTCGTTCCAGCCGAAGGGGACGAGTGGATCAGGAATGACGTCCACGATAAGCGGCTGCCGGCGAATCGACGCGCAGAATCGGCACTCCCGTCTCGGTACTGCGCACCGATTCGAGGCTCACAGGACGCAGTCGGGGCCGAGGAGGACCCGCAGCTCGGCGAAGAGCCCGTTGTCGTCCGCGACGCAGAACTCGTCGCCGAGCTTCACGACCGTCGTCTTCTCGTGGGTCTCGATGTGGACGAACACCTGCGAGTCGCCCGGGTGCTCGGCGAGGATCTCCTTGAGCCGGTTCGTCTTGTCGTCGGTGAGGACGCTCGGCCGGACCCGCACCCGCAGCGGCGGGGCGCCGTCGAGGATCAGCTCGGGCTGGGTGATCTCCATCGCGATGATCTTGGGGGCGTCGTCCCGGAGGTCGAGACGGCCCTTCACGCAGACGATGGCGTCCTCGCCGAGCAGCTCGCCGTACTGCGCCATCGTCTTGGGGAAGACCATCACCTCGACCGCGGCCGCGAGGTCCTCGAGCACGAACGTGGCCATGAGGTCGCCCCGCTTGGTGTACTTCTTCGCGAGTGTGGTGACGACCCCGCCGACGGTGCGCATCTCCCCTTCCCGCATCTCCTTGAGGTCGTTCAGCGTCGCGTCGGTGTGCTTGCGCAGCGCGCGCTCGGCGCCCATGAGCGGGTGGTCGGAGACGTAGAGGCCGAGCATCTCCTTCTCGAAGGCGAGACGCTGGGACTTGTTGAACTCCTGGTCCGGGATCGCGGTACGGGCCTGCTCGCGCTCGGACTCCGCGACGGCGTCGCTCGTCGAGAAGAGGTCGAACTGGCCCTCCGCCTCCCGGCCGCGCCGGCGCAGCACCTCGTCGACGATCGACTCGAACACCAGGCAGAGGCCCTGGCGCGGGTAGCCCAGCGAATCGAACCCGCCCGCCTTGATCAGCGACTCGATCGTGCGCTTGTTGAGGGCGGTGGTCTCGACCCGCTCGCAGAAGTCGAAGAAGTCCTCGAACGGACCGCCCTCGTTGCGGGCGTCGAGGATCTTGGCGACGACCCCCTCGCCGACGTTGCGCACCGCCGACAGGCCGAAGCGGACCGCGCCGTCGTCGGGCGTGCCATCGGGGCGCGTGCCGTGGACGACCGCGAAGTCCATCTCGGACTCGTTGACGTCGGGGACGAGGACCGGGATGTCGAGCTGGCGGCACTCGTTGAGGTACACCGCCGACTTGTCCTTGTCGCCCTTCACGCTCGTGAGCAGCGCGGCGAGGTACTCCTTCGGATGGTTCGCCTTGAGGTACGCGGTCTGGTACGCGACGAAGCCGTACCCGACGGAGTGCGACTTGTTGAACGAGTAGTCGGCGAACGGCTCGATGATGTCGAACATCCGCTCGCCGAACTCGCGCCCGTAGCCCTCGCGCTCGCACCCGTCGACGAACTTGGTGCGCTCCTTCGCGATCAGCTCGCGGATCTTCTTGCCGGTGGCCTTCCGGAGGTTGTCCGCCTCCTCGAGCGAGTACCCGGCCAGCTTCTGCGACACGCGCATCAGCTGCTCCTGGTAGATCATCAGACCGAACGTGGGGCCGAGGATCTCCTCGAGGTCGTCGTGGTCGTAGACCACCGGCTTGCGGCCGTTCTTGCGGTCCGCGTAGTCGGTGTGCATGTTCGCGGCCATCGGCCCCGGCCGGTAGAGGGCCACGAGCGCGGCGACGTCCTCGAACGTGGACGGCGCGAGCGCGCGGATGAGCGCGCGCATCGGGCCGCCCTCGAGCTGGAACACGCCGATGGTGTCCGCGGCGCGCAACAGGTCGAAGGTCTTCTCGTCGTCGAGCGGGACGTTGTCGATGTCGGGGCGCACGCCCGTGGAGCGTTCGACGAGATCGAGGGTGATCTCCATGACGTCGAGGTTGCGCAGCCCGAGGAAGTCCATCTTGAGGAGGCCGAGCTCCTCGACGCCGTGCATCTCGTACTGGGTGACGATCGGCGCGTCCTCGATCGGCGCGCCGGGCTCCGGCTTGCGCTGGATTGGCAGGTACTCGGTGAGCGGGTCGCGGGTGATCACGACGGCGGCCGCGTGGATGCCGTCCTGGCGGCGCAGCCCCTCGAGGCCCTTGGCGACGGTGATGACCCGCTTGGCCTCGGCGTCGGTGTCGTGCAGCTCACGCAGCTCGGCGGCCATCTTGTAGCCGTCCTCGAACTTCGGGTGCGGTTCGAGGCAGGCGTACAGCGGCGTGTCGCGACCCATGATGAGCGGCGGCATCAGCTTCGCGATCTTGTCGCCGACCGCGTACGGGAGGTCGAGCACGCGTGCCGCGTCCCGCACCGCGGCCCGGGCCTTGATCGTGGAGAAGGTGACGATCTGCGCGACGTGGTCGGAGCCGTACTTCTGCGCGGCGTACTTGATCATCTGGCCCCGACCGCGCGAGTCGAAGTCCATGTCGATGTCGGGCATCTGCTTGCGGCCCGGGTTGAGGAACCGCTCGAAGAGCAGGTCGTAGCGGATCGGGTCGATGTCGACGATGCGCAGGCAGTACGCGACGCACGACCCGGCGGCGCTGCCGCGACCGGGACCGACCCGGATGCCGGCCGAGCGTGCGTACTGCACGAGGTCCCACACGACGAGGAAGTACGCGGGGAACCCCATCGACTCGATGACGCCGAGCTCGTACTCGATGCGTTCGCGCACGTGCGGCGCCAGCGTCTCGCCGTAGCGCGTGGCCGCCCCCTCGTAGGTGAGCTCCCGCAGGTAGCTGACCTCGGTGTGACCCTCGGGCACCGGGAAGCTCGGCAGGATCGGCTGACCGAACTCGATCTCGACGTCGGCGCGCTCCGCAACCCACAGCGTGTTGTCACACGCCTCGGGGGTCTCCGAGAAGATCGCGCGCATCTCGGAGGCCGACTTCAGGTAGTGGCCCGAGCCCGAGAACTTGAAGCGGTTGGTCTCGTGGATCTTGGCGTTGGTCTGCACGCACAGCAGTGCGTCGTGCGCCTCGGCGTCGGCCTGGTGCGTGTAGTGGCTGTCGTTGGTCGCGAGCAGGGGCGCCTGCAGCTTCCGGGCGATCTCGAGCAGCTGCGGGTTGGTCTGCGCCTGCTCGGGCAGACCCTGATCCTGCAGCTCGATGAAGAGGTTGTCGCGCCCGAAGATGTCCTGGAACCGCGCGGCCGCCTCGAGCGCGCCGGCCTCGTCGCCGTTGAGGAGGCGCTGCAGCACGTGACCGCCGAGACAACCGGTCGTGGCGATGATCCCCTCGTGGTGGTCGGCGAGGATCTCCCAGTCGACCTTGGGCTTCTGGTAGTAGCCCTCGAGGTACGCGCGGCTCGACAGCTGGATGAGGTTGCGGTACCCGACCTGGTTCTCCGCGAGCGCGGTGAGGTGGTAGTAGGCCTTGCGCCCGCCCTCCACCTCGCCGCCGGAGTCGTCCACCTTGCTGTTGCGCCGGACCGGCCGCTCGGTGCGGTGCTCGTACGCCTGGTACAGCTCGGTGCCGATGATCGGCACGATGCCGACGTCGCGCGCCGCCTCGTACATCGGCAGCACGCCGTACATGTTCCCGTGGTCGGTGATCCCGATCGCGGGCTGGCCGTCGGCGGCCGCGGCCGCGACGACGTCGCCGATGCGCGAGGCGCCGTCGAGCATCGAGTACTCGGTGTGGACGTGGAGGTGCGTGAAGGACTTCGCCACTTGCCCGTGATCTCCGCCAGGTCAGGGCTGGGGGTCGTCCGGTGTGGCCGGCCCCCGGGGAACTACATCGTTGGAATCCGTCGCGAACTTACCCGCGGCGCCCCCGTCCCGCCACGAGCGGGACCAGCATCTCCGCGGCCGTCAGCGATCCGTGCGCCCCGACGAGGTTGCGCTCGCGGGGCATGGTCGGGTCGACGAAGCCGACCGGGGCGTGCGGGAGCAGGGCGACGTCGCCGAGCCGGCGCCGGTTGGTGAGCGGCATCCCGCCCGGTCCGAACCAGCCCTCGTCGACCAGTTGCTCCCGGGTCATCACCCAGGCCAGGTGACCGAACTCGGACGTCGCCGCCGCGGCCAGCTCGGCGTCGGCCCCGCGGGCGCCGACGAGCCACCGGAACCGGCCCTCACCCATCCAGGTGCGCACGAGCGGGTCGAGCGGGGTGAGGTCGACCCACCCGTCGTCGCCGACGTGGACCTCGCCGTGGTCGGCGGTGACGAGCAGCGTCGCCTCCGGCGGCAGCGCGTCGCGGAGCCGGCCGACGAGCTCGTCGGCGAAGCGCAGCTCGGCGGGCAGGTGCGGGCCGGCGAGCCCGAACTCGTGGGCGACGGTGTCGACCCCCGGGTAGTAGGCGTACACGAGCGGGTTCCCCGCCTCGACGAGCTCCCGGGTGCGCTCCACGAGCATCATCGGGGTGCTCCAGCCCGCGAACGGCACGTCGCGCAGGTGGGCGGCGGTGAACCCGGACGTGCGGAACTCGCGGCGGGTCACGACGGGCACAGTGCGTCCGAGGAACGGCGGGTGGCGCTGCACGATCGTTGGGTCCGGGGCCCGGCCGTCGTCGACGGTCCAGCGCAGCACGTTGAGGATCCGGCCGTCGACCCGCACCCGGTACCCGAGCAGGCCGTGCTGGCCCGGTGGGAGCCCGGTGGTGATCGAGGTGAGCGCGGTCGCGGTGGTCGAGGGCGCCACGGTGGTGATCGGTCCCCCCGTGAGGGCGGCGAGCTCGGGCAGCTCGTCGCCGTGCCGCCCGACCAGCTCCCATCCCAGACCGTCGAGCACGAGCAGGACGACCGAGGCGGCGCCCTGGGTCGGCTCCGGCAACCAGGCCGGATCGCGCCGGCCGACGAGCGCCGGGACGATCCCGTCGACGCACCGGCCGCCGTGGTCCGGGCGGATCGGCGTCGGGGCGGCGGCCACGTCCCGACCGTAACCGACCCGTCCCCGCCCGCATCGGGAGCGGGTCGCCGTGTGCGACCATGAGGGCGTGAAGGTCTCCACCCGCGGCGACTACGCAGCGCGCGCCCTGCTCTCCCTCGCCCTGCACGGGTCCGACACGCCGACGTCGGTGAAGGAGATCGCCGAGCGGACCAACCTGCCCCAGCCCTACCTCGAGCAGATCCTGCTCGCGGTCAAGGGCGCGGGGCTCGTGCGGTCCAAGCGCGGGGTGGGCGGCGGCTACGTCCTCGCCCGCGCCCCGGAGGAGATCACGCTCGCCCAGATCCTCGCCGCGGTCGACGGGCCCCTCACCACGCTCCCCGAGGAGCACGACCACTGCGAGGGCCACTGCGTGCTCCAGGAGGTCTGGGTCGCGGTCTCCGACGAGATGGGCCGCTACCTCGAGGCGCACACCCTCGCGGACCTCGCGGGGCGGGCGCGCGTCGGCCACCCCGACGCGGTCTGACGGACCCGCCACCCGGGCCGACCGGGTGCGCGCGCGGTCAGCCGGCCGGGAGCCGCACCACGACCGCGAGCCCACCGCCGGGCGCCTCCTCGAGCCGGACCGACCCGCCGTCGGCCGCGACCAGGCGGCGCACGATCGCCAGCCCGAGTCCCGAGCCCCCGTGCGCGCGGCTCTGGCGCCAGAAGCGGTCGAACGCGTGCGCCCGCTCCTCGGCGCTCAACCCCGGCCCCTCGTCCGCCACGGTGAGCTCGACCGCGCTCCCGACCCGGGCCGCGGTGATCGTGATGTGCCCACCCGCGGGTGACACCTCGATGGCGTTGGCGATCACGTTGTCGAGCACCTGGTCGAGCCGGTCGGCGGCCGTGCGCACCGTCAGGTCCCGCGCGACCGCGCTGCGGAACTCCACCTCGTGCTCGTCGGCGAAGGCGCTCCACGCCTCGACACGCGCGTCGACCACGGTCACGAGCCCGACCGGCACGGCCGGCGGCGGCGACCGGTCGGCGCGCGCCAGGGCCAGCAACCCGTCCACGAGCCGCGACAGGCGCGCGACCTCGGCGAGCGAGCCGGCGACGTCGGCCGCGGCGTCACCGTCGGGCTCGATCTCGAGCTCGAGGTTCTCCAACCGGAGCCGGAGCGCGGCGAGCGGGGTGCGGAGCTGGTGCGACGCGTCGGCGACGAACTCCTTCTGCGAGTCGACGAGCTCCTCGAGGCGCGCCGCGGTGGCGTTGAACCGCTCCGTGAGCTCACGCAGCTCGGGCGGCCCGCGCGGCACCTCGGCGCGCGCCCCGAGGTCACCCTGGCCGAACGCCGCGGTGGTCGCGACGAGCCGGTCGACCGGCTGGGTGAACTGCCGGGCGAGCCGGAGGCTCACGAAGAACACGACGAGGAGCGCGATCGCGCCGATGCCGATGAGGACGAACCAGCCCCGTTCGATCCGGTCGTCGACGAAGGACGTCGGGTAGGTGACCCGCAGCGCGCCGAGAATCTTCGAGCCGTTCACGATGGGCACCGCGAAGTACAGGAGGTCGTGGCCGAGCGACCTCGAGTACCGGGAGCCCTTGGTCTCGCGCCGGTGCAACGCGGCGCGGATCTCCGGGCGGTTGAGGTACGAGCCCTCCCGGCTCGCGCGGCCGTCGGAGTCCGCGATGACGGTGCCCTCCGGGCCGACGACGATGACCCGGCCGCCGGTCCGGGTGCGGTACTCCGAGGCGACGGACCGCACCGCGCCGACGTCGCCGTCCTCGAGGCCCTCCTCGGCCCGGATCGAGAGCGCGAGCGCGTCGCGCTCGACCGACGCGGTCACGCGCCGGCGCTGCTCCTTCGCGTAGACGACCCCGAGCGGGATCTCGAGGAGCAGCAGGACGACGAACGTGATCGTCAGGTAGCTCGCGAGCAGCCGCTTGCGCACGGTGGCCCGCCTAGGCGGGGACGGCCGGGTCCACGAGCCGGAAGCCGACGCCGCGCACCGTCTCGATCCAGCGCGGGTCGCCGAGCTTCTTGCGAACCGACGCCACGTGCACGTCGAGCGTCTTCGTGGGTCCGTACCAGTGCGGGTCCCAGACCTGCTCGAGGATCGTCGTCCGGGTGTAGAGCGAGCCGGGGGCCTCGGCGAGCAGCGCGAGGAGGTCGAACTCCTTCGGGGTGAGCGCGATCTCCTCGCCGCCGACGGTCACGCGGTGGGTGCGCACGTTGACCTCGAGGTCGCCGGTGCCGCGCACGTCGGGCTCGTCGGGACCGCGTGGCGCCGTCCGCCGCATCACGGCACGGATCCGCGCGAGCAGCTCGCGGAAGCCGAACGGCTTGACGAGGTAGTCGTCGGCGCCGAGCTCGAGGCCGACGACCCGGTCCGCCTCGTCGCCGCGTGCCGTGACGACGATGATCGGGACGTCGCTGCGGGTCCGCAGCTCGTGACAGACCGTCAACCCGTCGAGGTCGGGCAGTCCCAGATCGAGCAGCACGAGGTCGTGGCCCGAGGCGGCGAGCGCGTCCGTGCCGGTCCGGACGGGCCGCACGACGAACCCCTCCCGTTCGAGTCCCCGCACCAACGGGCCTGCGATCGCCTCGTCGTCCTCGACCAGGAGCACCTGCACGGACCCACGATCGCACAACGCATCCCGGCGGACCCGCACCCTTTGCCGAACGCTGACCTGGCACCGCGCGGGCGTTTCCGGTCGGGTCCGTACCGTGACGGGCCAGCCCACGGAGAGGACTTCCCCATGGACCGACGCCGACTGCTCGCCGTCATCGCCGCCACCGCCTTCGCCACCGCCGCCCTCACGGGTGCGGTCGCGGCCACCACCCACCTGTTCACCGCGGGCGAGGCCGCCGCCGGCGTGGGCACGATCAGCCCCGTCTCCACGCCGACCGCGCCGCCGATCGTCGAGCACAAGGTGCTCGACGTCGAGGACCCGGCCCCGGTCCCGGCCCCGGCGGCTCCGCCCGCCGCGGCCCCCGCTCCCCGCACCTCGTCGCCCACCGTCCACGAGGACCGCGTGGTGACGGCGCCGGCGACCCCGGCCACCACCGCCGCCCCGGTCGCCCCCGCACCACCCCCGTCCGCGCCGACCCGCCCCGACGGCTTCGAGCCGGGAGACGACTGATGGCCCGCCGCTCCCGCACCTCGGCCGCGCCGGTCGGGCGCATCGTCGCCGCCGGCGCCGCGCTCACCGTGTTCGGCGCCTCGGTCACGGCGATGGGGCTCGAGCAGCGCGCCTCGGCGACGAAGGCCGCGCCCCCCGCGCCCGTCCCGCCGACGCGCGAGCACGTGGTCTGGCTCGAGGTCGTCCACCACCCGGCGCCCACCTCGTCGGCGACGACGACCCCGTCGATGGGCGCGACGCCGTCGCGCACCACGCCGACCCGGAGCGCCTCGGCACCCGCACCGTCGTCCGCCCCGGCCGCATCGGCGCCGGCGCCGGTGACCGCGCCCGCCCCTGCGCCCGCTCCGGCTCCGGCTCCGGCTCCGACCACCAGCACGCGCGCCTCCTGAGCCGGAGCTCAGTCGGCGCCGAGCAGCGCGAGCGTGGACTGGAGGTCGGGGGGCAGCGGCGCGGTGAACCGCAACGGCTCGCCGCTCACCGGATGCGCGAACGCGAGCGCGGCGGCGTGGAGGAACGGACGGGTGCACCGCGGATCGGACCGGCCGTAGACGGGATCGCCGAGGACCGGATGCCCGATCGCCGCGAGGTGCACGCGGATCTGGTGCGTCCGCCCGGTCTCGAGCCGCACGTCGAGGAGCGTGGTGTCCCCGAACCGCTCGACGACGTCGTAGTGCGTGCGCGCCGGCCGGCCCCCGGTCCGTACGGCCATCTTCGTGGGGGTCCGCGGCGACCGGCCGATGGGCGCGTCGACCGTGCCGGTCGAGGCGTCGACCGATCCGACGACGACGGCCACGTACTCGCGCTCGACCTCGTGCGCGGAGAGCATCGCGACGAGCGCGTCGTACGCGCGTGGCGTCCGGGCCACGACGAGCAGCCCGCTCGTCTCGCGGTCGAGCCGGTGCACGATGCCGGGGCGGCCGGGCTCCCCCACCCCGGCGAGGTCGTAGCGGGCGAGCAGTCCGTTGACGAGCGTGCCGTCGGGGTGACCAGAACCGGGATGCACGACGAGGCCCGGCGGCTTGTCGACCACGACGAGGTCGGCGTCCTCGTACACGACCGTCACCGGCACGCCGGGCTGGGCGGCGGGCGGTCCCGGCGGCTCGGGAGCGCCGGTCCAGTCGAGCCGGTCACCGGCGGCGAGCTTGGCGCTGCGGCCGGTCGGCGCGTCGTTGACGAGCACGGCACCCGCCTCGACGAGGTCGCGCACCTCCCGGCGCGACCAGCCGGTCAGCAGCGCGAGCGCGCGGTCGACCCGCTCACCCGCGAGCGTGTCGGGCACGACCACCGGTGGATCGACCGTGCCGTCACCGGGCATCGGCCGGCTTCCGCAGGCTCGCGAGGATCAGCAGGACGGCGCCGACCGTGATCGCGGAGTCGGCCGCGTTGAAGAACGGGAACGAGCCGACCCGCACGAAGTCGACCACGTGCCCCCGCAGCACCCCCGGCGAGCGGAAGATCCGGTCGCACAGGTTGCCGAGCGCACCGCCGAGCACCAGCGAGAGCGCCACGATCGTCAGTGTGTCGCGCGTCCGGCGCACGACGCGCACGAGCCACACGGTCAGCAGGATCGCGAGGACCGCCAGCACCACCGTGGCGTTCGTGAACGAGGAGAACGCGCCGCCGGGGTTCCGGGCGACGCGGAACTCGATGTCGTGGCCGACGATCGACAACGGCGACTGCGAGTAGTTCGCGACGACCCACGCCTTGGTCAGCTGGTCGACGAGGACGACGGCGCCGACGATGAACGGGACGAGGCGCCGGGCGCGGGTGCCGGCCGCCGGGTCGGCGACGGCGTCAGCGCCGGCGCTCGACACGCTGCTTGCAGTCGACGCAGGTCTCGGCCCACGGAATCGCCTCGAGGCGGGCGACCGGGATCCGCCGGCCCGCGGGCGTGCACAGGCCGTAGGTGCCTGCGGTCATCCGCTCCAGCGCGCGGTCGATCTCCTCGACCGCCTGGCGCGCCGTCGCCGAGAGCATCAGGTCGCGCTCGCGCTCGACGCTGATCGTGTCGCCCTCGCCCGACTCCTCGTCGAACTGGGTGTCGCCCTGCTCCCGCTCGGAGACGAGCGCCTCCGCCTCGGCCTGCAGGTCCGCGGCCTGGCGCACGTGGCGCTCGCGCTCCTCGAGCAGCAGCTCCTTGAGCTTCTCGAGCGTCTTGGGGGTCACGTTGGGCGACTGCTTCGGCACCCACATCCCCGACAGCGGGCACGTCTGACCCTCCGGCTGCTTCTTGGCGGGGGGCTCGGGCTTCGCCGCGGCCTTCTTGGCCGGCGCGGCCTTCTTCGCGGGCGCGGCCTTGACCGCCCCGGCGCGCTTGGCCGGCGCGGCCTTCTTGGCGGCGCTCTTCGCCGGGGCCGCCTTCTTCGCCGGGACCTTCGCGGGCGCCGCCTTCTTCGCGGGCGCCTTGGCGACCTTCTTCGTGGGGACGGGCGCCTTCCGGGCCGGCGCCGCCTTCTTCGCGGCCGCCTTCTTCGCCGGGACCGCCTTCTTGGCCGGTGCGATCTTCTTGGCGGCGACCTTCCGGGCCGGCGCGGCCTGCTTCGCCGCGGCCTTCTTCGCGGGCGCGGCCGACTTCTTGGCGACGGACTTCTTCGCGGCGGCCTTCGCGGGTGCGGCCTTCTTCGCCGGGGCCTTGGCCATCGAACGCCCTTCCGGGGGGAGGCGACAGGAAGCGGGGGATGATAATCGAGTCGCCCGCGAGCGGGCCGAGCGGGACCGCCCTCCGGACGGCGGCACAACCGTCCCGGGCCCGGCGTGCGCGCGTCCTAGTCTCCGGCGGATGCCGTTCGACCCCGTCGATCCCCGTCTCGACCTCGTCGCGCTCGAGGAGCAGGTGCTCGCCCGCTGGCGCGAGCAGGACGTGTTCGCCGAATCGTTGCGGCGACGTGCGGACGCGCCGGAATGGGTCTTCTACGAGGGTCCCCCCACCGCCAACGGCCGCCCCGGGATCCACCACGTGTGGGCGCGGTTCTTCAAGGACCTCTACCCCCGCTTCCACACCATGCGGGGTCGGTACGTCGCCCGGAAGGCCGGGTGGGACTGCCACGGCCTGCCGGTCGAGGTGGAGGTCGAGAAGGAGCTCGGCTTCTCGGGCAAGCCCCAGATCGAGGACTACGGCATCGAGGCGTTCAACGCCCGCTGCCGCCAGTCGGTGCAGCGCTACGTCGAGGACTGGTCGGCGCTGACCGGCCGCATCGGCATGTGGCTCGACCTCTCCGACGCCTACCGCACGATGGACAACGAGTTCATGGAGACGGTGTGGTGGACGGTCCGCCAGATGTGGGACCGGGGCCTGATCTACGAGGGCTCGAAGGTGGTCCCCTACTGCGGTCGCTGCGGCACCGCCCTCTCCAGTCACGAGCTCGGCCAGCCGGACGCGTACCGCGACGTCACCGAGGACTCGGTGTACGTGCGGTTCCCGGTGACCGAGGCCGACTTCGACCTCGTCGTGTGGACGACCACGCCGTGGACACTGGTCAGCAACGTCGGCGCCGCGATCGGCCCCGACATCACCTACGTGCGCGTGCGCGACCCCGAGGGCGGCCGCGATCTCGTGCTCGCCGAGTCGCGGGTGGCCGCGGTTCTCGGCGACGACGTGACGCGGGTCGGGACCGTCCCGGCGTCCGAGCTCGTCGGCCTCCACTACACGCGACCGTTCGACGATCTCCCGGCCGAGGGCGACGGCTGGCGCGTCGTCGCCGCCGACTTCGTGACCGTCGACGACGGCTCCGGGATCGTGCACCTCGCGCCCGCGTTCGGCGAGGTCGACCGCGAGGTCGGCGAGGCCGAGGGACTGCCGATGCTCAACCCGGTCAACGCCCAGGCGCGGTTCGAGCCGACGGTGCCGAGCGTGGCGGGGCAGTTCGTCAAGGACGCGGATCCGGCCCTCATCGAGGCGCTCCGGGCCGCGGGCACGCTCCTGCGCGTCGCGCCCTACGAGCACTCCTACCCACACTGCTGGCGCTGTGGCACCCCGCTCATCTACTGGGCGAAGCCCACGTGGTTCGCGCGCACCTCGCAGTTCAAGGACGAGATGCTCGCCGAGAACGAGCAGATCGGCTGGCACCCCGAGCACATCCGCCACGGCCGCTTCGGCGACTGGCTCGCGAACAACGTCGACTGGGCCCTCTCGCGCGACCGGTTCTGGGGCACGCCGATCCCGGTGTGGCGCTGCCGCGACTGCGGCGAGGACACGTGCATCGGCTCGATCGCCGAGCTGTCCGAGCGGGCCGGGCGCGATCTCTCCGACCTCGACCTGCACCGCCCGTTCGTGGACGACGTGACGATCGCGTGCTCGCACTGTGCGGACGGGCGGGCCCAGCGGGTGGAGCCGGTGCTCGACACCTGGTTCGACTCGGGGTCGATGCCGGCCGGCCAGTGGCACTTCCCGTTCGAGAACGCCGAGACCTTCGAGCGGCGCTTTCCCGCCGACTTCATCTGCGAGGCGATCGACCAGACCCGCGGCTGGTTCTACTCGCTGCTCGCGGTGAACACGCTCGTGTTCGGGCGGTCGCCGTACCGGAACGTCGTGTGCCTGTCGCTCCTGCTCGACCAGGACGGCCAGAAGATGTCCAAGAGCCGGGGCAACGTGATGGACCCGTGGGAGGTCATCAACGCCCGCGGCGCCGACGCGGTGCGGTGGAACTTCGCGTACGCGAGCTCACCGTGGACCCCGAAGCGGGTGTCGCTCGAGGGGATCGACGAGACCACGAACCGCTTCATCGTCACGCTGTGGAACACCTACGTGTTCTTCACCACGTACGCGAACCTCGACGGGTTCGAGCCCGACCCGCAGTCACCCAGTGAGCGCGACCAGAAGCACGTGATGGACCGGTGGATCCGGTCCCGGCTGCACTCGACCGTCCGTGACGTGACCCGGGCGTTCGAGGACTTCGACGCGCTCCGCGGCACCCAGGCGCTCGACGCGTTCGTCGACGAGCTGTCGAACTGGTACGTGCGCCGTTCGCGTCCCCGTTTCTGGAAGGCGTCCGACGGCACCGCGCACGCGGTGCTGCACGAGTGTCTGCTGACGCTCACCCAGCTGCTCGCGCCGGTGTGCCCGTTCCTCGGCGACGCGATGTACGGCAACCTCGCGCGCACCACCGACTCGGTGCACTGGACCGACTGGCCCGAGGTCGACGACGCCGCGATCGACCCCGACCTCGAGACCGACATGGCGCTCGCACGCGAGCTCGTGTCGCTCGGCCTGAGCGCGCGGGCCGAGTCGAAGCTCAAGGTCCGCCAACCGCTCCCCCGCGCGATCGCGCTGGTCCCGGCCGGCACGGTCATCCCCGACGCGGTCGCCGCGGAGATCGCCGACGAGCTCAACGTGAAGCGGCTGGAGCTCGTCGCCACGCTCGAGGGGCTGCTCGACTACACGGTGCAGCCGAACTTCCGCGCGCTGGGCCCGAAGGTCGGCAAGCAGCTGCCGCGCGTGAAGGAGCTCCTGGCCGGCGCGGACGGCGCCGCCATCCGGCGCGCCCTCGAGACCGACGGCAGCTACGCGCTCGACGTCGACGGCGACACGGTCCGGCTCGGACCCGACGACGTCCAGATCCGGGCGTCGTCCCACGAGGAGCTCGTCCTCGCCCAGGCCGGGGAGCGGGCGGTCGCCCTCGACACGACCCTCGACGACGCGTTGTGCGCCGAGGGCCACGCCCGGGAGCTGGTGCGGGCGGTGAACGACCAGCGCAAGGCGCAGGGCTTCGCGATCGCGGACCGGATCCGCCTGACGATCGACGCGTCCGAGCCGGTGCTCGGCGCGGTGCGGACCCACGCCGACTGGATCGCCGCCGAGGTCCTGGCCGAGGACCTCACGATCGGTCGGGGTGCGGGCGGCGCGGTCGAGATCACGGTCGACGGCCACCCCGTGCACGTCACGCTCGAGCGCGTGAACGTCTGAGCGGCCCGGGGTGGTGGGCCCGCCCGGTTCCGGCGGGCCGGGTCAGCGGCCGCGTCGGCGGAAGAGACCGCCGCCGCGCTCGTCCTGCTCGTAGCCGGCGCTGTCGGGCGCCGGATCACGCGGCCCGAGCGGCGTCTCGTCGGTGACGGCCTCGCGGAGGCTCGCGAAGAACGCGTCGTCGTCGAGGTGGTCGGTCTCGGCCGCGGGCTCGGAGTCGAACAGCGGCGGCCGGGCCGCGCTCGGCGTGGAGGACGAGTCCGCCCACGGGGAGCCGGCCGGGGACGCGGGCGCGGCGGGTGCCGGCTCGGCCGCGGCGAACGGGCTCGCGGGGGCGGCGGGCGGCTCGGCGCCGGGTGCGGGCGACTCGTCGGCGGCCGGCGCGGCCGGCGGCTCGGGAGGCGCGGAGGCCGCGACGCCGAACGCGGGCGGCGGGACGGCCGCGGGTGCGGGTGCCGGTGCGCTCGGAACGGGCGCGGTCACCACCGGCGCGTCGGGCGGGAGGTCGACCTCGTGGATCGTCGGACGCGGCGACGGGGCGACCGAGCCCTTCGACGAGAGCATCTCGAGGTCGGACTCGACCGCGCGCCGCAACCGGGCGCGGTAGTCCTGCTCGTAGCGCTCCAGCGCGTCGATGTCGGCGACGAGCGCGTCGCGCTTCGCCCCGAACTCGAGCACCTCGGTCTCGAGCCGGCGGCGCTCGGTCTCGGCCTGCCGGCGGGCGTTGGTCTCGGCCTCCGAGACCATCGACCGCGACTTCGACTCGGCGTCCTCGAGGATCTGACGCGACTTGGCCTGGGCCTCGGCGACGGCCTCGTCGGCGGCCCGCTGGGCGAGGAGCAGCGTCCGGTGGAGCATCTCCTCGGTCTCGCGCGTCTTGCCGGCCTCGGCGTCGCCCGCCTGGGCCCGGGTCGCGAGCTCCCGGGTCTGGGCCTCGAGCGCCTCGATGCGGGCGGCCGCCCGCTCGAGCAGGTCGTCGACCTCGTTCGGGTCGTAGCCCCCGAACTTCTTCTCTTTGATGTCGAGGTCGCGCAGCTCGCGGGGCGTCACATCCATGGTCGCATCGTAGCGATGTCGCGCCCCGACGGTCCGTGATCGTCGGGCAAACGGGACATCACCCCCCGGTCGCTCACGAGCAGATGACACCCCGCAGGACGAGCAGCACGATGATCACCACCGTCGCCGAGAGGTCGAACATGCCGGCCGGCGGGATCACGCGGCGGGCGGGCCCGAGCACCGGCTCGGTGATGTCGTAGACGATGCGGTTGACCGTGGCGAGGCCGCCACCGCCGGTCGAGGGGATCCACGACAGGATCACCCGCAGGAAGATGACCAGGATGTACGCCGTCACCAGCGCGCAGAGGACCTCGCGCACGGATCAGGCGCCGAAGAGGCCACGGGCCTGCAGCCGCTCCTTCTCCTCCTGGGAGACCTCGACGTTGCTCGGCGTGAGCAGGAACACCTGGTCCGCCACCCGCGCCATCGTGCCGCCGATCGCGTAGGTGAGTCCGCTCGAGAAGTCGATGAGCCGGCGCTGGAGGTCACGTCCGAGACCCTGCAGGTTGATGATCACCGGCTGGTCGGCCTTCAGCCGGTCGCCGACCTCCTGGGCGTCGTTGAAGCCGGCGGGCTCCACCACGTGCACCCGGGCCGAACTCGCCGGCATCGGGCGGATGGTGGGCACCTCGGTGAGCGGCTCCTCGTCGGCGACGGGAACGGCCCGGACCCGGGGCTGGACGCGCACGGCCGGGGCCGGCGGCTCCCGCCGGGGCGCCTTGGCCGGACGCTCGATCGCGGCGGGTGGCGCGGCGGCCTCGGCGTACTCGGCCTCGGAGAGGTCGAGCTCGTCGTCGTAGTCGTACTCGTAGCCGTCCTCGTCGTCCTTGAGACCGAGGTAGACCATCGTCTTTTGCCACATACCCGGCATCGCCTCTCCCTCCGGAAGCGGATCCCTCCGGAACCCGGTCAGGTTACCCCTCCCCCGCGTCAAATCGGGGGAATGCGTCACGGGGGCCGAACAGCGCGGAGCCGACGCGCACCATCGTGGCCCCCTCCGCCACGGCGGCCTCGAAGTCACCGCTCATGCCCATGGACAGCTCGGGCACCTCGAGGCGCCCGGCGAGGTCCCGGAGGGCGGCGAAGCCCGGGCGGGGGTCGCCCGCGGCCGGTGCGACGGTCATGAGCCCGGCCACCTCGAGCCCGGCGGTGCGGGCGGCGTCGACCAGGCCGGGGGCGTCGGCCGGGTCGCACCCGCCCTTCTGGGGCTCGTCGCCCACGTTGACCTCGACGAGGATCCGCGCGCCCGGCGCCCGCGGCGCGAGCGCGGCGACGAGCGCGGGCGTGTCGATCGACTGCCACCACGTCACCCAGGGCGCCAGCTGGTTGATCTTGTTGCGCTGGAGGCGGCCGATGAAGTGCCACGTCGGGCCGGCGTCCGCGAGCGCGGGCGCCTTGGCCACCAGTTCCTGCGCGCGGTTCTCCCCCACGTCGACGACGCCGGCGGCGATCACGGCCGCGATCTCCTCGACCGGACGGGTCTTGGTGGCGGCGACGAGCCGGACCGACGCGGGGTCCCGTCCCGCCGCGCGCGCCGCGGCGGCGATCCGGTCGCGCACGCCGGCGACCCGGGCGGCGACCGCGCCGGCGGTCACGGGTTCCGCAGCACGACCACGCCGTGCCGACCGGTGCGACCGTCGCGCCGGAACGAGTAGTGGTCGGGCGACTCCACCGTGCACACGTCGAGCACCTCCACCGCGGTCACGTCCTCGCGCGCGAACGCCTCGAGCAGCGTCGCGCGCAGATCGAGCGCGGGCCGGCCGTCGTCGGTCGTGGCCGCGACGTGCGGACCGACGCGCGCCGCCAGGTCCGCCAGCAGGTCGGCGCCGAACTCGTAGTGGCGGGCGCACACGCACGGACCGATCACCCCGCGCACCGGACCGCGGCCGAGCGCGCGCACGGCCGCGACGCCGGCGGCGACGACACCGTCGACCGCACCGCGCCACCCGGCGTGCACGGCCGCGCACGCGGTGTCGTTCGCGATCGCGACCGGCGCGCAGTCGGCACCGATCGCGACGAGCGCGAGTCCGGGCCGCGCGGTGGCCGCGCCGTCACCCTCGTCGCCGTCACGCGACGCGTCGGTCACTGCGAGGACCGTGGTGCCGTGCACGTGGTGCGGCTGTACCCACGCGGCGTCGGCCGCGCCCGCGGCATCGAGCACGCGACGGTGGTTCTCCGCGACGGCCGCGGGATCGTCGTCCACGTGCCGGGCGAGGTTGCACGTGTCGAACGGCGCAGCCGACACCCCACCGTGCCGATCGGTGAAGAACACCGACGCCCCACCGAGCCGTCGACTGATCACGGCGACACCCTCAGATCCCCCCGACCCACCTGCGCCGATCCAGCGGCGGTCGGGAGCCGTCGCGCGATCACTTCCACTCCTGGTCCGCGTCGCGAGTCATCTGCAGAGATCCGCTCGCGGTCGGGAGCCGGAGTCTTGGGTCCGGGCAGTGCGCGCAGGTCACCGCTGAGCCCGGTCGCTGCAGGGCGCGTCAGCGCAAGAAATCAGGCACGTCGAAGTCGTCATCGCCGAGCTCGGACTCCTCGTCGGCGTCGCCGCCGCCGAGCGCGCGTTCCTCCTCGACCAGACCGAGCGACGCCTCGCTGCGGCGCTCGCCCTCGAACCGGTCGAAGCCGGCGGCGATCACGGTGATGCGGACCTCGTCGCCGAGCGCGTCGTCGATGACCGCGCCGAAGATGATGTTGGCGTCGGGGTGGGCGGCCTCGCTGATGATCTCGGCGGCCTCGTTGACCTCGAACAGGCCGAGGTCGGACGGCCCGGAGATGTTGAGCAGGATACCGCGTGCGCCCTCGATGCTCGCCTCGAGCAGCGGGCTGGAGATCGCGGAGCGGGCGGCGGCGACGGCACGGCCCTCGCCGGAGGCGTACCCGATGCCCATGAGCGCCGAGCCGGCGTTGGTCATGATCATCTTCACGTCGGCGAAGTCGGTGTTGATCAGCCCGGGCGTGGTGATGAGGTCGGTGATGCCCTGCACACCCTGCAGGAGGACCTCGTCGGCCATCTTGAACGCGTTGAGCATCGAGGTCTTGTCGTCGGAGACCTGGAGCAGCCGGTCGTTCGGGATGATGATGAGGGTGTCCACCTTCTCCTTCAGGGTCTGGATGCCCTGCTCGGCCTGCACCGAGCGGCGCCGGCCCTCGAAGGTGAACGGGCGGGTGACGACCCCGATGGTGAGGGCGCCGAGCGACTTGGCCACCTCGGCGATGATCGGGGCGCCGCCGGTGCCGGTGCCGCCGCCCTTGCCGGCGGTGATGAACACCATGTCGGCGCCGCGCAGCACCTCCTCGATCTCGGCCCGGTGCTCCTCGGCCGCCTGCTTGCCGACCTCGGGGTCGGAGCCGGCGCCGAGACCGCGGGTCAGCTCGCGGCCCAGGTCGAGCTTCACGTCCGCGTCGCTCATGAGCAGCGCCTGCGCGTCGGTGTTGACCGCGATGAACTCGACGCCCTTCAGGCCGGCGTCGATCATCCGGTTGACGGCGTTGCCGCCGCCGCCACCCACGCCGACGACCTTGATCACGGCGAGGTAGTTCTGCGGTGCACCCAACATGTGGCGTATCTCCCTACGGCGCCGCCCGCGCCGAGTCGCGACGGTGAACTCTCACTCTCGAGTGGAGGTCCAGAGTTATGTCAACCTCTGGTTGTGGTCGAGAGCCTACTCGACCGGTCCCGACCCCCACCATCATCCGACGAACGGGGCGTCGGGGACACTGACGTCGACGGTGGCCCGGTGCTCGCCGCGGCCCCGAAGGTCGGCGAGCACCGCGAGCGCGACCGCACCCTTGCGGGCGGTCTGCGCACCGTCGCCCAGCACGACGCGGTCCGCGCCCAGCCCGGGCTGGAGCACGAGGGCGGCGGCGCCCGTACCGGTGATCGCGAAGTGGTCGGTCATGAGCCGCAGGGCGGCGGGCAGCCGGACGATCTGCCGGAGCGCCCCGGCGTGGCGGACGCGCGAGCCCACGCGGCCCGCGGTCACCCCGTCGAGGCGCAGCAGCCCCGGCGGCGGGTCCGTGACCCGGGCGAAGACGAGTCCGGCGGGGTCGAGGAGCGCGGTGTCGTCGGGCCCCGGTGCCGGAGCCCACGCGACGGGCCGGCGCTCGACCACGCGGATCACGACGGTGTCGGGCAGCCGGGTGTCGACCCGGGCCGACGCGACGGCGGGCAGGCGCTCGATCCGTCGCGCCACGGCCGCGTCGTCGAGGAACAGCAACGGTGCGCCGTCGGCGATCCCGGCGGCCCGCCGCACCGTCGCGGCGTCGAGCCGGCTCGTCCCGTGGACCTCGATGGTCCCGGCACCGAGCAGCGACGAGTGGGCCACGACCCAGGCCAGCAGCGCGACGAGCGCGAAGGCGGCGATCCCGACCAGGATCCGCAGCCGTCGCCGGCCCTCGTGCCGGCGCTGGTCGACCCACCGGCGCTGCATGCGGGGATCGACCTCGGGGCCCGACTCCCCCGCTGCGGAGCCACCCGCCGGGCCGTCCCCGTCCGCGACGCCGGGATCGGCGTCGTCGGTGAGCACGACCGGGTCGTCGTCGACCACGACGGGCTCGTCCGGCTCGGCCGGCGGCGGCGCGTCGACCGTGCGTCCGAACGGCCCCGCGGCCGGCCGGCCGGCCGGGTCGTCGACCAACGTCTCGCCGGCCCCGGGCCGCGGATCGTCGGACGGACGCGGCTCGTCGGTCACGGCCGATCGAACCCGATCTCGTGGACCTCGGTCTCGAGGCGGACGCCCGTGGCCATCTCCACACGCTCGCGCACCCGGGCGATCAGCTGGTGGACGTCGGCCGCGGTCGCGCCGGGCCCGGCCTGGATGAAGTTCGCGTGCTTCTCGGAGACGACGGCCCCGCCCACCCGCAGACCCCGCAGACCGCACTCACGGTCGATGAGGCGAGCCGCCGCGTCGCCGGGCGGGTTCCGGAACACCGAGCCGGCGTTGGCGCCGCCGGGCTGGTGCTCGGTGCGCCAGCGCACGATCCCCCGCAGCTCGTCCTGGGCCGCGTCCGGGTCGGTCCGGCGGACGCTGAACCGCGCGTCGACGACCACGTCGTCGTCGCGGAGCGCGGAGGTGCGGTAGCCGAGGCCGAGCGCGTCGACGGTGCGCCGCCCGGGCCGGCCGTCGCCCGCCAGGTCGGCGACCGCGGCGTCGAGCAGGACCGTCACCGTCTCGCAACCGTGTCCGCCGGCGTTCATGCGCACCGCGCCCCCCACCGATCCGGGGATGCCGACGTAGAACTCGAGCCCGCCCCAGCCCGCGGCGGCGAGACGCCGGGCGAGGACCGGCAGCGGCGTGGCGCCACCCGCGGTGACGGTGCCCGCGCCGTCGTCGGGGCCGGCCGCCACCGCGACGGACTCGAAGGCGGGGCCGAGCACCAGCACCACACCCGCGAAGCCGGCGTCGGCCACGAGGACGTTGGACCCCCGTCCGAGCACGAGCCGTGGGACGTCCGCGTCCAGCGCGGACGCGACGGTGGCGAGATCGGCGACCTGCTCGACGCGGACGAGCGCGGCCGCCGGTCCCCCGACGCGCCAGGTGGTGAGCGGTCCCAGCGGCGCGTCGGGCTCGACCTGCGAACCCAACGCCCCGCGCAGGCGCGCCACGGCGGCGCGCACCGCGTCGGTGGTCACGCCCGCTCCTCGGCCTCGAGCGCGAGGATCTCGTCGGCGAGGGTCGTGATGTCACCGCCGCCGAGCGTCAGCACGACGTCACCCGGCCGTGCGAAGCGCCGGACGTAGTGCGCGAGCTCGCCGCGGTGCGGGATGTAGGCGACCCGCTGCGACGGGTGCGCGTCGAGCACCGCGCGGACCAGCAGGTCGCCGGTGATGCCGGGGATCGGCTGCTCGTGGAAACCGCACACGTCGGTGAGGACCACCTGGTCGGCCCCCACGAACGCGTCGGCGAACTCGGGCCACATCCCGACGGTGCGCGAGTACCGGAACGGCTGGAACACCGCGACCACGCGGCGGTAGCCGGCCTCGCGCGCGGCGACGATCGTGGCGTTCACCTCCGGCGGCAGAAGCGCGTAGTCGTCGACGATCGCCACGTCCCGGAACGCGCCGCGGTGCTGGAACCGGCGCGCCACGCCGCCGAAGGACGCGAGCGCCCGGCGCACGTCGGCGAAGGTGGCGCCGAGCTCGAGGCTGATCGCGGCGGCACCGACCGCGTTCTGCACGTGGTGGCGGCCGATGATCGGCATCCGCACCTCGCCGGCGGGGCGCCCGTCGACGGCCAGCACGAAGCGCGAGCCCTCGGGACCGCCGTGGTAGTCGACCCCGCGGTACCGCGCGCCCTCGCCCAGCCCGTAGGTGACCGACCCGGTCCGGTCGCGGGCGAGCCCGGCGAGGAACGGGTCGTCCGCGCAGAGCACGGGGAGGTCACGGACCGCGCCGACGAAGGTCGCGAACGCGTCGCGCAACCGGTCGAGGTCGCCCCAGTACCAGAGGTGGTCGTTGTCGACGTTGGTGACGACCGCGGCCTCGAGCGGCAGCTCGAGGAACGTCCCGTCGCTCTCGTCGGCCTCGACCACGAGCCATTCGCCCGAGTCGAGCGCGCCGTTCGTGGCGACCTCGTGCAACTCGCTGCCGATGAGGAAGCTCGGGTGCAGACCGGCGGCGCGCAGGATCAGCGTCGCCATCGACGACGTGGTGGTCTTGCCGTGGGTACCCGCGATGCCGAGCCCGCGCCGGCGGGCGACGATGGCGGCGAGGATCTCGGCGCGCCGCAGCACGCGGATCCCGCGCTCGCGCGCGGCGCGCACCTCGACGTTGTCGTCGGGGACCGCGGAGCTGGTGACCACCGCGTCGAGGTCCGGCGCGAGGTTCTCCGCGCCCTGGCGGGTGAAGCACTCGACGCCGAGCAGGCGCAGCCGCTCGAGGCGCGAGTTGTCGTGGAGGTCCGAGCCGGTCACGGTGTGGCCGAGCTCGGCGAGGATCGCGGTGTACGCGCTCATGCCCGCGCCCCCGGCGCCGATCACGTGCAGCACGCGCGGCACCGACAGGTCGTAGACCGTCTCAGCCGGCACCGCGGACCGCCTCCACGAGGTCGACGACGCGGGTCGCGGCGTCGGCATGCCCGACCGACCTCGCCGCCGCGCCCATCGTCGCGAGCCGCGCCGGGTCGGCGAGCAGCTCCTCGAGGACCGGCGCGACGGTGCCGGGGGCGCAATCGGCGTCACGGACCGAGACCCCGCCGCCCACCGCGACCACCGCCGCCGCGTTGGCCTCCTGCTGCCCCTCGGCGCTGCCCGACCACGGCACGTAGACCGCGGGCACCCCGACGGCGGTCGCCTCGGCGACCGTGGTCGCCCCCGACCGGCAGAGCAGCAGCGCGGCCCGCCCGTAGAGCCCGGCCATGTCGTCCTCGAAGCCGACGAGCTCGTACGCGAGCCGGTCCCCCGGTGCGCGCAGTCCGGCGAGACGCTCGGCGCAGGCCGCGTGGTGGGTGGGGCCGGCCACGTGGCGCACCGCGACGTCGGTCCGCGCGCGCCACCGGTCGTAGAGGCCGAGCGCGACCTCGTTCAACCGGCCCGCGCCGAGGCTGCCGCCCACGACCGCGAGCAGCGGCGGTTCGGCCGGGGTCCGGCGTGCGCTCACGATCGCCGCCCGCACCGGGTTGCCCGTCACGGTGGCCCGCGGCCACTGCGCGACCGGGAACGACACCGCGGCCGTCGCCCCCGCACGCACCGCGAGCCGGTTCACGACGCCCGGCACGGCGTTCTGCTCGTGCACCACGGTGGGAACGCGCGCGAGGCGCGCGCCGATCACCCCGGGCGCCGACGCGTAGCCGCCGACACCGATCACCACGCCGGGCCGGTCGCGCCGGAACCGGCGGAAGCACGACCAGCAGGCGCGGACGAACGCGAGCACGGCGCGCACCGAGCGCCACAGGTCGCGTGGTGCGAGCGAGCGCTGGATGCCGTCGAGGTCGAGCAGGTCGAGGCGGTAGCCGGCGGCCGGCACGGCGCGTGCCTCCAGCCCGCGCCGCGCTCCGAGGTAGCGGATCCGGTCGCGCGGCACGCCGCGCGCGACGAGCGCGTCGGCGATCGCGAGCGCGGGCATGACGTGACCCCCCGTCCCGCCGCCCGTGATCACCACGTCGAGCGACGCGACCGTCACGACCGTCCTTGACGGGCGACGTTGACCAGCACCCCGGCGGCCAGCATCGTGAAGACCAGCGCGGTGCCGCCGAACGACACGAACGGGAGCGGCACGCCGGTCACCGGCAGCACGCCCACGACGGCGCCGAGGTTGAACACGGCCTGCCCGATGATCCACGCCGTCGCGCCCGCGGCCAGCACGGTGCCGAAGCGGTCGGGCGCCCGGGCCGCGGTGCGCACCCCGATGACGCCGATGGCCACGAAGAGCCCGATGACCAGGGCGCAGCCGAGCACCCCGAGCTCCTCGCCGATCACCGCGAAGATGAAGTCGGTGTGCGCGGCCGGGAGGAAGCGCCATTTCGCCCGCCCGGCGCCGAGGCCGACGCCGGTCCAGCCGCCGCGCGTGAGCGCGAGCAGCGACTGGGTCACCTGGTAGCCGGTGTTGGACGAGTCCTTCGCCCCGCCGAAGAACGACAGGATGCGGGCGCGCCGCCACGGCACCATGACCGAGAAGAGGGCGACCAGGCCAACGGAGCCCGCGGCGACGGTCGCGAGGTGACGGAACCGCACCCCGCCGATCACGAGCATGGTGGCCACCATCACCGTGATCACCATGAGCGACGTCAGGTCGGGCTCGGCCATCACGAGGATCGCGATGCCGCCGAGCACGATGACGATCGGCATGAGCACGCGTCGGTGGTCGGCGACCTCGTGCTGGCGCCGGGCGAGGACGTCGGCGCAGAAGATCAGCAGCGCGAACTTCGCGATCTCGGAGGGCTGCAGCCGGAACTGACCCGAGCCGAGCCAGCGCCGGGCGCCGTCCACGTAGATCCCGACCCCGGGGATCAGCACGACGAGCAGCAGGAGGAACGCGAGGCCGAGCAGCGCGGGCACGAACCGGCGCCACTTGTGGTGGTCGAAGCGCGACGCGAGGAAGAACGCGACCGCGCCGAGCGCGGTCCACTGCAGCTGCTTCGCGAACGTCGTCCACGGGGTGCCGGTCTGGTCGAGCGACGACACCGACGAGGCCGAGAGCACCATGACGAGGCCGATGACGTTGAGCACCGCGACCGCGAGCACGAGCAGCACCGAGTTGGGTGTGCGGACCGCCTCGTGGCGGGCCGCCCACTGCCGGACGCGTCCGACGCGGTCGGTGACCGCCGACGGCAGGGCGATGCTCACGACGCCGGCTCGAGGTCGGGCACCAGCTCGAGCACGGCGGCCCGGAAGTCGTCGCCGCGCTCGACGTAGCCGGCGTACCAGTCGAACGACGCGCACGCGGGCGAGAGCAGGACCGTGTCGCCGGGCACCGCCCGGTCACGGGCCGCGACGACCGCGTCGCGCATCGACCCGGCCCGCACGGTGGGCACCCGGCCGGCGAAGGCCGCCTCGACCTCCTCCGGGGTGTCCCCGATGGCCACGACGGCGGCGAGCCGGTCGGCGACGGTGGTCAGCGCCCCGAGATCGACGCCCTTGCTCACGCCCCCGGCGATCAGGACGACCCGGTCGAACCCCCGGATCGCCGCAATTGCCGCATGGGGGTTCGTCGCCTTCGAGTCGTCGACGAACTGCACCCCCCCAGCCTTGCCGACGGGCTCCGTCCGGTGGTGGAGCCTCCGGAAATCACCGGCCGCGGCCGCGATCGCGCGGTCGGTCGCGCCCGCGGCGCGTGCCGCGGCCGCCGCGGCGGCGACGTTGGCGCGGTCGTGGGGCGCGGCGTCGGCGGGCGCGGTCAGGATCCGGGTGCCGGCGGCGTCGACGAGATCGTCGCCGTCCCAGCCGACGCCGTCGACGGGGGCCGGCCCGAGCGAGAAGCGCACGACGCGTCCGGGCGCGCCGGATGCGAGCCGCTCGACGACGGGGTCGTCCGCGTTCGCGACGAGCACGCCCTCCGGGTCCTGGTGCGCGAACGCGTGCGCCTTGTCGGCGACGTAGGCGTCGAACGAGCCGTGCCAGTCGAGGTGGTCGTCGGCGATGTTGAGCAGGACCACGACGGCGGGCGCGAAGGCGTCGGTGACGGTGTGCAGCTGGAACGAGGACGCCTCGACCACCAGCCGGTCGACCGGGTCGGCGAGGACCTCGAGGGCCACGCGACCGATGTTGCCGACGGCCGGTGCGCGCAGACCCGACGCCTCGAGCATCGCGCTCACGAGCGTGGTGACGGTCGACTTGCCGTTGGTCCCGGTGATCACCACCGCCGGCACCGTGCCGGTGCCCAGCGCGAGGTCGAGATCGCCGCGCACGGGGATCCCGCCGGCCCGCGCCGCGACCATCACCGGGTGCGTCGGGCGGACGCCGGGGCTCGGGACGAGCAGGTCGGTCGCGGCGACGAGCGCGGACCAGTCGACGGGCGCCTCGAGCACGGTGACCCCGGCCGCGCGCGCCTCGGCGACCCGCTCGGCGTAGCCCGGCTGCCCGGGCTGCTCCTCAACGACCACCACGTCGTCACCGCGGCTCCGGCACCAGCGCGCGACCGCCGCGCCGGTGGCCCGCAGCCCGACGACGAGCACCCGCACTAGCCGCCCACCCCGAGGCGGAGGAAGTCCGCGTAGAAGAGGCCGAGGCCGAGCGACATCGTGAGGCCGGCGAAGATCCAGAACCGCACGAGGATCGTCGTCTCCGGCCATCCGAGCAGCTCGAAGTGATGGTGGATCGGTGACATTCGCAGCACGCGGCGCCCGAACCCGCGGAACGAGATCACCTGGGCCACCACCGAGAGGATCTCGACGACGTAGAGGCCGCCGATGATCGGCAGGAGCAGGTGCGTGTTGGTGAGCAGCCCCATGCCGGCCATCGCCCCGCCGATCGCGAGCGACCCCACGTCGCCCATGAACACCTTCGCCGGCGGCGCGTTCCACCAGAGGAACCCCACGCACGCGCCGAGCATCGCCGCCGCGACGACCGCAACGTCGATCGAGCTCGCGGCGCCGATGTCGTACTTGCCGGGGTGGCGGAACTGCGTGAACGCGATGACGACGAAGGCGGCGAACACCAGCGCGCCGGACCCCGCCAGCAGGCCGTCGAGCCCGTCGGTGATGTTCACCGCGTTCGTCATCGCGTAGACGACCGCGAAGCACCACAGGACCCAGCCGACGGTGCCGAGGTCGAGGCCCATCGGTCGGGTGAACGACAGGTGCGTGTTGACGTGGACCATCTGGGTGGCCAGGAAGGCGAACACCCCGGTGACGAGCAGGATCCCGAACGTCTTGCCGCGCTTGCGCAGGCCGAGGTTCCGGGCCCGGCGGACCCCGAGGTAGTCGTCGATGAATCCGACCGCCATCATGCCGAGGATCAGCACCCACAGCGTGATCGCGGTGTCGGCGAACTTGATCGCCTCCGTGCGGATGTGCGCCGCGAGGTAGCCGACGAACGCGGCGGCGACGAGCGCGACACCCCCCATCGTGGGCGTGCCCGCCTTGGCCATGTGCGGGTGCTCGACCGGGCCGTCGTCGCGGATCTGCGCGCCGATGTGGTGCCGGGTCAGGTAGCGGATCACGATCGCGGTCCCGAAGACCGCGACGAGGAACGCGACCGAGACGGCGATGAGGACCGCGATCACGGCGCGCTCCCGTCCGGCGCGTCGACGACGAGCCGCTCGAGGCCCACCGCCCGACTCGCCTTCACCAGCACGACGTCACCGTGGCCGACGATCGCCTCGAGCCGGGACCGCGCCGCCTCGACGTCGGGGACGCGCTCGACGAGCAGATCGGACCGCACCGCGGTGGCCGCGTCCGCGAGCGGGTCGGTGGCCGCGCCGACCGTGACGAGCACGTCGATCCCGCTCGCCGCGGCGTGACGGCCGACGCGAGCGTGCTCGGACGCGCTCAGGTCTCCCAGCTCGCGCATCTCGCCGAGCACCGCGATCCGGCGACCCGACGCGTCGAGCGCCCGCAGCGCGTCGATCGCGGCGACGGCGGCGACCGGTGAGGAGTTGTAGGCGTCGTTGAGCACGCGGACACCGTCGGCGCGGTCGACCACCTCCATGCGCCACGCCGAGCCCGTGGCCACGGCGAGGCCGGCGGCGACGTCGGCGAACGCGACGCCGGCGTGCAGCGCGACCGTGGCGGCCTGCGCGGCGTTCACGACCTGGTGCGCACCGCGCACCGCGAGGGTCAGGGACCCGGAGCCCCAGGGGGACGCGAGCGTGAACGTCGGGTGCAGCCCGCCGTCGAGGGTGACCCCGGAGTACCGCACGTCGGCGTCGGCTCCGCTCCCGACCGTCACCACGCGCGCGCCCGACCGGTGCCGCTCCCCCACGCTGCGCTCGCAGTCGGCGCTGAGGACCGCGAGCCCGTCGGCAGGGAGCGCCTCGAGCAGCTCGCCCTTGACCCGCGCCACGCCGTCGGGCCCTCCGAGGTGCTCCGCGTGCACGATGCCGATGTTGGTGATGACGCCGACCTGCGGGTGCACCAGCTCGCACAGCTCCGCGATGTTGCCCGGGAATCGTGCGCCCATCTCGACGACGAGCGCCTCGGTGTCGTCGGGTGCGCCGAGGACCGTGACCGGCACCCCGATCTCGTTGTTGAACGACGCCGGCGCCGCGTGCGTGCGCAGCCCGCCCCCGAGCGCGGCCGCGGTGAGGTCCTTGGTCGAGGTCTTGCCGACCGACCCGGTGATGCCGACGACGTGGGCGGCGAGCCGTTCCCTCGCGGCGCGCGTGAGCGCGTAGAGCGCGGCGCGCACGTCGGGCACGACCACGACCGGATGCCCGGCGACCGGGCGCTCGACGATCGCGAACGCGGCACCCCGGGCGAAGGCGTCGGCGACGAAGTCGTGACCGTCGCGAGCGTCCTGCAACGCGACGAACACCTCGCCCGCGCCGATCGTGCGCGAGTCGAACGCGACGGCGTGGCCGGCCGGCGCCTCGGCGTCACCGGCGGCGGTGCCGCCCGTGACGGTCGCGACCCAGTCCCGCGTCAGGCGCATGCCGCCTCCAGGAGGTCGGCCGCGACGACGCGGTCGTCGAACGGGAGCCGCTCGGTGCCGACGATCTGGCCGGTCTCGGCGCCCTTGCCGAGCACCATGACCACGTCACCGGGCGCCGCGGCGGCGATCGCCGCGGCGATGGCCGCGCGCCGGTCCAGCTCGAGGGTGTAGGCGGCCCCGACCCGGTCGAGCCCGGTCGCGGCCGCAGCGGCGATGGCCGCGGGATCCTCGGTGCGGGGATTGTCGCTCGTGAGCACGACCGCGTCGGCGAGCGTCCCCGCCGCGGCGCCCATCTCCGGCCGCTTGGTCGCGTCGCGGTCCCCGCCGCAGCCGAAGACCGCGAGCACCCGGCCGCGGGTCAGCTCGCGTGCGGCGCGCAGCGCGGCGGCGATCCCGGCGGGCGTGTGCGCGTAGTCGACGATGACGGTGACCGGCGCCGCGCTGGCCACCCGCTCGAAGCGCCCCGGCACCACCGTCACGCTCCCGATGCCGCGGACCAGCGGCCCGGCCGGCACGCCCCACTGCGCGGCCATCGCGACCGCGACGAGCGCGTTCGCCAGGTTGAACCGGCCGGCCAGCGGCACCGTCAGCTCGAGACCCGACCCGAGGCCGTCGACGACCGCCGTGGTCCCCTCTCGGGTGACCACCACGTCGTGCGCCCGCACGTCGGCATCCGCGGCGTCGATCCCGACGGTGCGCACCGCGAGTCCGGCGGCGCGCGCGACGGCCGCGATCTCGCGCCCGGCGTCGTCGTCGACGCAGACCGTCGCCCGATCCGTGAAGCCGTCGGTGAACAGCCGCACCTTCGCCGCGAGGTACGCCGCCATCGACCCGTGCTCGTCGAGGTGCTCGGGTGAGAGGTTCGTGAAGCCGGCGCCCGCGAGGTGCGTCCCGTCGACCCGGTGGTACGCGAGCGCGTGCGAGCTCACCTCCATCGTCACCGCGTCGGCGCCGCGCCCGACGAGGCCGGCGAGCGTGCGCTGGAGCTCGGGCGCCTCGGGCGTCGTGAACCCGGTGGCCACCTCCTCGGCGCCGAAGCGCACGCCGAGGGTGCCGATCACCGCGGGACGCATCCCGGCGGCGGCGAGCACCGCCGCGAGCATCGTCACCGTCGTCGTCTTGCCGTTCGTCCCGGTGACGCCGAACACGGGGACGCGCCGGGACGGGTCACCCGCCACCCGCGCCGAGACCGGTCCCATCGCCGCCCGAACCGAGCCGACGAGCACCTGGGGCACCGGCCGGTCGAGATCGGGCACGCGGTGCTCCGCGAGCAGCGCCACCGCACCGGCCGCGACCGCGGCGCGCGCGTGGTCGTGCCCGTCGGCGCGTCCGCCGCGGATGCAGCAGAACAGCGATCCGGGCGACGCGACGCGGCTGTCGTGGGTGACGTCGAGGACGCGCACCGGCGCATCGTCGATGATCTCGAGCACCTCGGTCGCGTCCAGGAGGTCGTGCAGGAGCACGGCGTGTCCTCGTTACGGAGCGGTGGTGCCGGACACCTTACCGGTGCCCTCGCGGACGCTTGCGGTCGTGACGCCGGTCGTGCCGGTCGGCGCCACCCGCTCCAGGCGCAGGGCGTCCTGCATGATCTCGGAGAACACCGGCGCCGACACCGCACCGCCGTAGATCTGGCCCTGCGGCTCGTCGAGCACGACGATCGCGGCGAGGCGGGGCGACTCCGCCGGAGCGAACCCGGCGAAGCTCGCCATGTACTTGTGCTGGTCGTAGGGCTGCTTGCGGGCCGTCCCGGTCTTGCCCGCCACGGTGTAGCCGGGCACCGCGGCCTTCACGCCGGTTCCCTCGCGGACCACGTTCACGAGCATGTCGTTCATCGTCGCCGCGGTCTGCGGCGACACGATCCGTATCGACCGCTCGTACTCGGTGTGCATGCGCCGGCGGTGCCCCTGGGCGTCGATCGCGCTGTCGACGAGCCGCAGCGGGCGGCGCACGCCGCCGTTGGCGATTGTCAGGTAGACGCCGAGCGTCTGTGCCGCGGTCGCCGACACGCCGTAGCCGATCGGGAGGCTGCCCATGATCGACCCGTCGCCCTGGCCGGGCGACTGCAGCAGCCCGGACGACTCGCCGGGGAACCCGACCGCGGTCGGGATGCCGAGGCCCCACTCGCGGATCGAGCGCCGGAGCAGCAGCGGCCCGAGCCGGTCGGCGATCTGGATCGTGCCGACGTTCGACGACTGCGTGAGGACCTGCTTCGCGTTCCACAGGGCGCGCCCGTGCGGCTCGTCGTCGGCGAACACGTGGCCGCCGACCGTCGTCTGGGCCGGGACCGAGAAGAGCGTGTCGGGGGCGATGAGCTTGCGCTCGAGCGCGCTCGCGATCGTGATGACCTTGTTGGTCGAGCCCGGCTCGAACGGCGTCGTGAAGATCCGGTTCGACTCGGTCGCGGCCGCCGGGTGCGCGTGCTGCCCGTCGGACGGACCGTCGACCACCGCGGCGGCGAGGATGTCGCCGGTCCGCACGTCGGCGACCATCGCCATGCCGCCCTTCGCCCGCACCTGGTCGACCTCCGCGGCGAGGCGCTGCTCGACCTGGTACTGCAGGTCACGGTCGACCGTGAGGACGAGGTCGGTGCCCGCCTTCGCAGGGACCAGCTTCCGCTCCGTCGCGGGGATCTCGCGCCCGGAGGGGTCGCGTTCGGCCTCGAGCCGGCCCGCCTTCCCCGCGAGGAGGGCGTGGTACTCGTGCTCGATGCCACCGCTGCGCGTGACGGTGCCGTTGTCGAAGCCGATCACCGGCCCGGCGAGGTCGCCGTTGGGCCGGACCCGCTCGGTGGCGGCCTGGAAGCCGAGGCCCGGGTTCTTCAGCGCGCGGACGCGGGCGACCACGGCCGGCTCGGCGGCGCGCAGGAGGACCTGGTAGCGGTTCGACGCGGCGAACTGCTGGGTGAGGCGCGCCACCGACACCCCGAGGATCGGCGCGAGCGTCCGGGCGGTCCGCGCCGGGTCGACGACGAGCTTCGGGTCGGCGAACACCGTGGGGCGCGACACCGACATCGCGAGGTCGGCGCCGTCGCGGTCGAGGATGCGACCCCGGGTCGCCTCGAGCGGCGTGCTCTTGAGCAGCAGCTCACGCGACTGGGCCTCGTAGCGGTCGCGGCTCGCGGAGCCCTGTAGCGCGACGAGCCGGACCCCGATCACGCCGAGGGCGAGGACCATCACGATCGTCATGGCGAGCAGACGCCGCGCGGGATTCGTCGCGACCGGCGGCGCCGGTGGGCGCCGGACCCGCGTCGGTGGCACGGCCGCCCGGGTGCGGGGGCCGGCGGCGGGACGGCGCGCGGGCGGGCGGGCCGCGACCCGGCGCCGGGGCGGCGTCGCGGCGGGACGAGGCGGGCGGGTCCGGCCGCGGTGCGTCGGGGCCGTCACCGCGACCGCCGGACCGGGACCGGCTCGGAGTCGGGCGGGGGTGGGTGCGGCAACCGGCCGTCGGGACGGGTGCCGGCGCCGAGTCGCCGGCGACGCGGGTACCCGGGACGGGCGCTGGACCTCACGGCGTGACCGTCGCGTCCGTCGCCTGCTTGACCGCCTGGTCGGCGGCGGTCGCCGCGACGCTGGCCCGGTCCGGCACCGAGGTCACGCCCGGCACCCGGACCGTTCGGCGCGCGGTACCCGCGACGAGTCCGAGCCGCCGCGCACGTGCGGTGACGCTCTCCGGCGACGTGAGGTGCGCGACGGCGTAGCGCGCGTCCTCGTAACGCTGCGCCTCGACGTCGAGCGCGCGGTCGACCCTCCCGGCGCGCATCTGGCCCTCGGCCATGAGCGCGTGCGCCATGACCCCGACCAGCGCGGCGAGCACGATGCCCAGGCCCCAGACGCGCACGAGCCAGCGGCGCCGCACCTCCCGGCGGCGGGCGGCGGTGTCGACGAGCGCGAGGTGACGCGCCCGCCGGACGGGCGCGTCGGGACGCGCGACGCGTCGGGGGATCCGCTGCGGCGCGGTCGCCGGCGCGGTCACGCAAGCCGCTCCGCGGCACGCAGCCGGGCGCTGGACGCACGCGGGTTCTCCGCGAGCTCCTCCTCGGACGCCCGGATCGGCTTGCGGGTGATCATGCGCACGAGCGGCCGGCTGCTCGCGACGACGGGCAGCCGGCGCGGCTGGGCCGCCTGCTCGGGTCCCTTGCCGGCCCACTCGTTGAACTGCTGCTTCACGATCCGGTCCTCGAGGGAGTGGTACGAGAGGACGAGCGTCCGTCCGCCGGGCGTGAGGAGGTGGACCGACTCGTCGAGCCCCTCGCGCAGGTTCGGGAGCTCCCGGTTGACCTCCATGCGGATCGCCTGGAAGGTCCGGCGCGCCGGGTGACCGCCGCGACGGCGCGCGGGCGCGGGGATCCCGGCCTTGATCGCGTCGACGAGGTCGCCGGTGGTCTCGAGCGGCCGGCGGGCGACGATCTCCGCGGCGATCCGTCGCGCGAAGCGCTCCTCGCCGAACTCGGCGATGACCGCGGCGAGGTCGGCCTCGGGGTAAGTGTTGACCACCTCGGCGGCGGTGAGGTCCTGGCGCACGTCCATCCGCATGTCGAGCGGGGCGTCGGCCCAGTACGAGAAGCCGCGCTCGGCCCGGTCGAGCTGCGGGCTGCTCACTCCCAGATCGAAGAGCACTCCCACGATGTCCTCCCCTGTCGGTGCGACCTCGGCGATGGCGGAGAACTCCGCCCGGACCAACCGCACCCGCGCACCGAACCGCTCGAGGGCGCGCGACGCCGCGGCGAGGGCCGCGTCGTCCCGGTCGATCCCGAGCAACCGGAGGTCGGGGCGGGCGTCGAGGAGGAGTCCGGCGTGGCCGCCGCCGCCGACCGTGCAGTCGACGACGGTGCCCTCCGGGACCGGACTGAGGAGCTCGACCACCTCCCGGCCCAACACCGGGCGGTGGACGAACGCCTCACTCACGGCTCCCCCTCGGCAGAACTCGGGTCGAGTCCGCCACCAGCCCCCCGGTCGGACAGTGCCGTCCGGATTTCTCCCCGGGTGCGGCTCGGCCAAAAGCGGGCGGAGTAGGGGCCTTCGACCGCGCCGATCGGGGGGCTGGTGGCGGGCCCGGCTCGGTCCCGCCTGTCAAGTGGTGGTGCTGCCTAGATGAACCCCATGTCGTCGAGACCGGCGCCGCCGACCTGGATGTCGGCCTGGGCCGTGGCCTCCACCTCGCGCCACCGCACCGGGTTCCAGAACTCGATGCGGTTGTCGACGCCGAGGATCATCACGTCGCGCTCGAGCTGCGCGAACTCGCGCAGCGGCTGCGGGATGGCGAACCGGCCCTGCTTGTCCGGCACGAAGTGGCGGGCGGAGGAGAACCACACGCGCGCCGCCTGACGGTGGCGGGCGCTCTGGCGGGCACTCTCCCTGACCTTCTCCGCCAACACCTCGAACTCCCCCTCGCTGTAGACGGCCAGGCAGCCGTCCAACACCCGGGTGAGCACCGCCCCCTCGGCGAGCGGCTCGCGGAATTCGACCGGGAGGATGACGCGCCCCTTGGCATCGAGCGAGTGCTGGTACTCGCCGAGAAAACCGAGGGACATGCCCGCTCCTGATCGCCCCGTTCGCGCCCCGATCTCGCCGGAACCGAGTCGGCTGCTCTCCCCTTGTGTGTGTGGCGCCACCATACGGCACCACTTCGCTCCCTGTCAAGCCATTCCGCTCCACTTCACTCCACCATTCGGCGCTGGTGATGCCACGGTCAACGGAAGTGCCGGATCGCGGGAATTGTACGGATCGCCGGCCGGCGCGCGGCGGATGGTCGGTCGAGGGGACCGGGGATCGACGACCGCGCCGGGGCGACGGGCCGTGGGTGGACGACGTCGGCGGTGCGCCGGCGCGGCCGGCGCTACGAGGCCAGCTCGGCCTCGGGCTCGGGCTCGGTCGTCGGGTCGAGGTACGGCCGCCAGGCCTCGTCGATGGGACCGCCGTTGGTCACGACCCACGGGCCGCGGGGCGCCACCGGCCGGCGGCGCAGGCGCAGGTCGGTCTCGTGGAGCAGCCGGTTCTCCTTGCGGGAGTTGCACGGCCGGCACGAGGCGACGACGTTCTCCCAGACGTGCTGGCCGCCCCGCGAGCGCGGGATCACGTGGTCGATGTTCTCGGCCGCGCGGTCGCAGTACTGGCAGCGGTGCCCGTCACGAGCGAAGACCGCCCGCCGGGAGAGCGGCGCCCGGCTCCGGTACGGCACCCGCACGAAGTGGACGAGACGGATCACCGTCGGGCTCGGCACGGTGAGCCGGGCCGAGTGCAGCTCGCCGGTGTCCCGGCAGACGATCTCGGCCTTCCCCTTGAGGACGAGCACCACCGCCCGGCGCAGCGCGACGACGCACAGCGGCTCGAACGTGGCGTTCAGCAGCAGTGTGCGTCGCACCGATCGCACCTCCGGACCCGGCGACGTGGCGGTCGGGTCGGAATGCTACCGATCCGCGTCGCGGCACCACCGCAGGAACGTGACGACGTCCTCGCCGGCCACCGGGCCCGTGGCCCCGTACTGGGTCTCCATCCGGAAGCGCAGGTAGTCGGCGCTCGGCACCGGGAGGTGGGGGCGGTGGCGCCACCACCGCCGGGGCACGGCCCGGGCCGCCTGGCGCAGCGCGGTCGGCCAGAGCGACGGGACGCGCACGACCGCCGCCGCCACCTCGCGCAACGGGTGCACGCCCGCGGCCCGGTCGCGGGGCGGGGCGGGAGGCGGGGTCATCCGCGGAACCGTACCGTCCGAACCTCCGTACAATGCCGCTTCGACCGGGGAGGTCGCGTGGATCAGACGTTCCGCAAGCTCGTGGACCAGGTGGAGCAGGTGATCCAGGGCAAGCGCGACGCGGTGCAGCTCGCCCTCGTGTGCCTGTTCGCGCAGGGTCACCTGCTGATCGAGGACGTCCCCGGCGTCGGCAAGACGTCGCTCGCCAAGGCGATCGCCGCGTCCGTCGGCGGCACCTGGCAGCGCATCCAGTTCACCCCGGACCTCCTGCCCTTCGACGTCACCGGCGTGTCGATCTGGAACCGGGCCACCGAGCGGTTCGAGTTCCGGCCCGGCGCGGTCTTCGCGACGGTGCTGCTCGCCGACGAGATCAACCGCGCCTCGCCCAAGACCCAGTCCGCATTGCTCGAGGCGATGGAGGAGGGCCAGGTCACCGTCGACGGGCACAGCCACCCGCTCGGTCCTCCGTTCATGGTCATCGCCACCCAGAACCCGATCGAGCTCGAGGGCACCTATCCCCTGCCCGAGGCACAGCTCGACCGCTTCCTCATGCGCATCGCGATGGGCTACCCGGACCGCGAGGCGGAGACCGAGATCCTCGCCGCCGACCGCGACCACCAGGCCGCCACCGACCTGCAGCCGGTGATCGGCGCCGACGAGCTCGTCGAGCTCAGCGCCCGGGCGGCGCAGATCCACGTCGCGCCCGCGCTGCGCGACTACATCGTCGCCCTGGCCTCGGCCACCCGCGCCCACCCCGCCCTCGCGCTCGGTGCCTCACCCCGCGGCGCGCTGGGTCTCCAGCGGGCGGCCCGGGCGTGGGCCGGCGCCGCCGGACGCGACTTCGTCCTGCCCGACGACGTCAAGCGGCTCGCCGTCCCGGTGCTCGCGCACCGCCTCGTGCTGAGCGGCGAGGCCGAGCTGCGCGGGGTGAGCGGTGCGGACGTCGTCGCCGAGCTCCTCACCGCGCTCCCCGTGCCCGGCGGAGCCGGCTGACCCGGTGCACAGCGGCCCGACCCGCCTGACCCGTCGCGGCTGGTCGCTCCTCGGCGCCGGGCTGGGACTGATCGTCGCAGGGCGGCTGCTGGGCGCCGACGAGCTGACCACCCTCGGGCTCGCGGCCCTCCTCCTGATCGCCGGCTGCGTGCTCCACACCCGCACGCGCCGCCTGCCGATCGGGCTGCAACGGGTCGTCCGGCCCGACCGCGTCCCGGTGAACGCGGACGCCCGGGTGGACCTCGAGGTCCGGGCCGGCGGTCCCACGCCCCCGCTCGCGTTCACCGACGCGTTCGACGGCGGGCGCCGGGCCGCGCGCTTCCTCGTGCCCGCGCTCGACCGCGGGGAGAGCGCCCGGGCGGCGTACCGGGTCCCGACCGACCGGCGCGGCCGCTTCACCGTCGGACCCGCGCACGTCGGCATCGGCGACCCGTTCGGCCTGACGTTGCGGAGCGGGACGATCACCGCCGAGGCCGAGATCATCGTGCGCCCGCGGGTGGTCGAGCTGCGCGGGCTCGTCCCCGCACCCGGCCACCACCGGTCGGCCACGAGCACGCGCTCGCCGGTCCCGGTGCCGAGCCCCGCCCACGACGAGTTCCTCGCGCTGCGCGAGTACGCGGTCGGCGACGACCTCCGCCGCATCCACTGGCGCTCCACGGCCCGCGTCGGCGAACTGATGGTGCGCGACGACGAGTCCGCCTGGCGGCCGCACACCGTCCTCGTGCTCGACAACCGCGCCGCGTCGCACACCCCCGAGTCCTACGAGGCCGCGCTCTCGGCCGTCGCGTCGATCGCGCTGCGGCTCGGCCGGGCCGGGCGCGCGCTCGAGGTCCGCACCACTGCGGGCCGGCGCCTCGGCGGCGGCGCCGGTGAGTCGTTCCGCACCGAGACCCTCCTCGACGAGCTCGCGCTGCTCGCACCGGACGACGAGACGGTCGTGCACGCGAGTGTCCGGCGCCTGCGGGCACCGGTGCGCCGCGGCCTGCTCGTCGCGGTGACCGGCGGCCCGGCGGATCCGGCGGTCCTCACCGGGCTCGCCGGTCCCGACGCCCCGGTCGTGCTCGTCGTCTGCGGCGCGGCCCGCACCGTCCCGGGCCCGCACCTGACCGTCGTCGACGGGCGCCCGGACACGTTCGTCGCGGCGTGGAACTCGGCGTCGATCGGTCGGCGCGTCCGGGTGGCACGCGCGCCGGGTGGTGCCGCGTGAGCGCGCTGACACCTCCCGCGACCGCGACGCGTGCGCCGGTGACGGCCTCGACGCCGGCGGTCCAGGTCGGCGCGCTCGCGCTCGTCAGCCTCGCCGCCGCCCTCACGTTCGCGCGCGTCTTCGACGGCGGAACGTTCGTCGGTCCGATCGTCGTCGCCGCCCTCGTCCCCCACGCGGTCGGCCTCGCGGGCCGGATCCGCCGCTGGTCCGCCGGGGCCACCCTCGCCGTGGGCATCGTCGCGAGCGTCCTCGTCGCGCTCTGGACCGTCGTGGGGAGCGCCACCACCTACGGCGTACCGACGCCCGCCACCTTCGAGCGGGTCGACCACCTCTTCGGCCGCGGGTGGTCGGTGTTCCGCACCGGCATCGCGCCGGTGCCGGCGCGCCCGGGGGTCGTGCTGCTCGGGGTCGTGGTCGTCGCGGTCATGGCGCTGAGCGCGGACGCCATCGCCCGTCGGCCCGACGTCGTGCTCGCCCCGCTCGGTCCGAGCCTCGTCGTGTTCGTGCTGACCGGCACGCTCGGCGACGACGACCTGCGGGTCACGACGACCCTCGCCTACGTCGCCGCCGCGATCGTCGCCACCGCGCTCGCGAACGCGGCCCGCCTGGAGTCACGCCGGACCTGGTTCACCGGCCGCCGCCTCGGCTCCGACGCCACCCTGCTGCGCAACGCCCTCGCGATCGGCGGCGGCGCGCTCGTGGTCGCGCTGCTGCTCACCCCCCTCGTCCCGGGCAGCGGCACCGCTCCCCTGCTCCACTACCGCAACCGCACCGGCCCGGGATCGGGCGGCGAGCCGTTCCAGGACTACGTCGGCGTCAGCCCGCTGGTCGACCTCCGCGCGCGTCTCCTGCAGCGCCCGAACACGGAGTTGTTCCGCGTGAGCGCGAGCCGGCCGCTCGGCTGGCGACTCGTCGCGCTCGACCACTTCGACGGGACCACCTGGAGCCTCACCAGCTCCGCCCGGGACGCGAGCACGGTGCTGCGGCCCCGGCGGGGATCGCGCACCGTCAAGCAGCGGTACACGATCACGACGCTCGCCGACCGGTGGCTCCCGGCCGCGTACCGGCCGGTGGCGGTCAACCTCGCGAGCGTCCGGGCGATCCCGGAGTCGACCACGCTCGTCGCCCCGAACCAGGTGACCGGCCTCGACTACGAGGTCGAGTCACTCGTCGAGACCCCGCCCGACGACCTCGCCGTCGCCCACACCGCCGAGGCCCTCCCGCCCACGATGCGCAAGTACCTCGAGACGCCGGGCTTCTTCGTCACCCCGCGTGTGCGCGCGGTCGCGGACCAGACCGGGAACCACGCCACGCCGTGGGAGGACGCCATCGCGCTGCAGGACTACTTCACGTCGGGACGGTTCACCTACGACACCAACGTCAACCTCGGTGACGGTCCGGTCGCGATCGACCAGTTCCTGCAGCTGCGGCGCGGGTTCTGCCAGCAGTTCGCCGCGGCGTTCGCCGGGATCGCGCGCGCCGAGGGCATTCCCAGCCGCGTCGTGGTCGGGTTCACGCCCGGCACCTTCGACGCGCGCCACGGCGAGTACCGGGTCCGCGGTCGCGACGCGCACGCCTGGGTCGAGCTGTGGTTCGCCGGCCTGGGCTGGCGCACCTTCGACCCGACCCCGGCCGGCGCGCTCCCGGGCATGGCCGACCCGCGCGTGACCGAGGGCCGCACCGAGACGTCGGCGACCACGGTCACCACGACCCCGGCGACGACGACGCCGCCGGTCACCGCGCCGGGTGGCCGCACCACCTCACCGGGCTCGCCGATCCGCGACCCCGACAACCGCGTCAGCACCGAGTCGTCCGCCGCCGCGTCCGGGCCCTCGTGGCGCACCGTCGCCTCGATCGTGCTCGTGGTCGTCGCGATGGCGGCGGCGCTGGTCTGGTGGTTCCGCCGGCGCACCCGGGACCGCCGGGTCCGCAAGCGGCGGCGCCACGCGCCCGAGCCGGCCCGCCGCGTCGCCGGGGCCTGGGCCGACACCGTCGCGGTGTGCCGGCGGGCCGGGCTCCCGACATCGCACTCGTTCACCCCCCGCGAGCAGCGCGTGAGCTTCGAGCGCCACGGACTGCCGACCGACGCCGTCGCGCCGCTGCGCGAGCTGGTCGACCTCTACGAGCGCAGCGTCTACGCGCCCGACGGCACGGCCGACGACACGTCGGACCAGGCGTGGGCCGCCGCCGACAAGGTGCGGGCGCTCGTCACCGCGAAGTGACCAACCGAGCCGCTGCAGCCGCGGTCGCAGCCAGGAGTCGTGGTACCGGGCTTTCAGTCCGCCAGTGGACGCGCGGGCGGCTCGGGATGTGGACGCGCGGGCGGCTCGGGATGTGACCGAGCCGCTGCAGCCACGGCCGATTCCAGGAGTCCCGGTACCGGGCTATCAGTCCGGCAACGTACGCGCGGGCGGATCGGGATGTTCAGGTGTCGTCGCGGCGCCAGCGGTCCTTCATCCGGCGGCCCGCCGATCCGAAGAACCCGCCGACCGAACCGGAGCGGAACGACGACGTGAGGGTGTCCATCCCGTGACGCCCGAGCTTGCGGGCGTTGCGCTCGATGACGAGCAGGCTGCCGAGCATCACGAGGAACCCGAGGAACCCCACGAGCAGCGACGTGGTGAACGTGACCACGAGCAGGACCAGTCCCGCGACGAAGCCGACGACGGCCCACTTGATGGCCCGGGCGGCATGGCGGTAGAGGGTGGTCTCGGAGACCTGCTGGACGAGTCCGGGATCGGTGGCCGTCAGGTTGGCCTCGATCTCCTGCAGGATCCGCAGCTCTTCCTCGGAAAGCGGCATCGCCCAATCTTCGCGCACGCGCGGGGGCCGCTCAACGCGCGGGCGGCCCCGGCGTGACCTCCACCACCGAGCCCCCGGACCGGGCCGAGACGTAGGCCGCCTCGACCACCTCGTGGGCCGCGAGGGCCAGGTCCACGTCGGGGGTGCCCCGGGCGGCCGCGCCGTCCCGGACCAGGGCGTCCAGGAACTCCTTGCTCGGGGCCGCGTACTGGGCCACGGACTTCGCCAGGACCTCGGGCGTGGTGAGTCGTCCGATCCACTCGGGCGGGGGTGCGGTGACCGACTCCACCCCGGCCGAGGTCTCGATCTGCACCGGGCCGAGGTAGTCGTCCTCGGTCCAGAGCATCGCGTCCTCGCAGAACAGCTCGAGCCGGCGGGTCGACGGACGGCTCATCACCTGGTGCCAGACGCTGGTCAGGCTCCCCTGGGCGCCGGAGGCGAACTCCATCCGCACGGTGGCGACGTCCTCGATGCCGCCGTGGCCGAACGTCTCGGCGGTGGCGGCGCTCACGGCCGTCGCCGGACCGAGGATCCACCGGACCAGGTCGACGTCGTGGATGGAGTGCTCGATGAGGGTCCCGCCGCCCGCCTTGGTGACGTCGGCCCGCCACGTGGACCCGTACATCCCTTGGATCGGGAAGTACTGGTCGTCGCGGAACACGAGGGCCATCGGCCGTCCGTAGCGGCCCGAGGCGACGGCATCGGCGAACGCCGCGAACACGGGCGCGTGCCGCAGCACGAGACCGACCTGGTGCGGCCGGCCCCGGAGCAGGTCGGCGATCTCGCGGCACCCCTCGATGGTCGGGGCGAGCGGCTTCTCGCAGAACACCGCGAGATCGCGGGCGACCGCCGCGGCGACGGCCTCGCGGTGCCCCGCGGTCCACGTGCAGATCCACGCGACGTCGACGTCGTCGAGGGCGGCCTCGAGGTCGTCGAACGCCTGCGCACCGTGGTGGCCCGCGGTCGTCGCCGCCCGCTCCGCGTCGGGGTCGTAGGTCGCGGTGACCGCGGCGTCGACGAGGCCGGTCTTGGCGAGCTGACCGAGGGCGTACGAGTGGACCGTGCCGATGTGGCCACACCCGATCAGCGCGATGCGCAACACGTCACTGCTCTCCAGGTTCGGGATCGTCGGGACCCCAGAGGCTGCCACGTCGGTCGGTCTGCACCGAGCCGCCCCGACCGAACGCGGCCCGGCCGACGGCGTCGGCCCCGAACCGCGCCCGCACCTCGTCGAGGGTCCGCTCGAGCGCGTCGGCGCCGGGGGGTGTCTCGGCGGCGGTGAAGTCGAGCTGCTCCTGCACCGCGCCGGCCTCCTCGAGCCCCATGGCGGTCACGCCCAGCAGCCGGATCCCGTCGCGGAGCTCGGCCGCCTCGAGCAAGCCGTTCGCCTCCGCCGCGATCGTGGCCGCGAGGTCGGTCGGGGTCGGCAGCGTGTGGGCCCGGGTGATCGTCGAGAAGTCCGTGTAGCGCAGCTTCAGCTGCACGGTGCGCGCGACCTTCTGCGACGCGCGGAGGCGCGCGGCCACGAGGTCGCTCATGCGGATCACGTCGCGCGCGAGCCCGGCCCGGTCGGACCGGTCGTGGGCGAAGGTCTCCTCGTGCCCGATCGACTTCACCGCGCGTTCGGGCTCGACGGGCCGGTCGTCGTCGTTGTGCGCGAGCCGGTGGAGATGCCGGCCGTTCGCATCGCCCAGCGCCCGGACGAGGGTGTCCTCGGGGACGGCCGCGAGCTCGCCGACCGTCCCGACCCCGAGCCGGGCCAGCTTCGCCCGGGTCTTCGGGCCCACGCCCCAGAGTCGTGACACCGGGAGCGGGTGCAGGAACGCGAGCTCCGTGCCCGGCTCGACGACGAGCAACCCGTCCGGCTTCGACAGGTCGCTCGCGATCTTGGCGAGCATCTTCGTCCCCGCCACCCCGACCGACGCGGTGAGCGCCAGCTCGGCCCGGATGCGCGCGCGCAGCGCGGCCGCGATCTCCGGGCCGGTGCCGAGCAGCCGCTGCGCGCCGCGCACGTCGAGGAACGCCTCGTCGAGCGACAGCGGCTCGACCAGCGGCGTGGCCTCCTTCAGGATCGCCATGACCTGCTCGCTCACCGACGCGTACACGTCCATGCGCGGGCTCACGAACTCGGCGCCCGGACACCGGCGGCGGGCCTCGTGGGTCGGCATCGCGCTACGGATCCCGAACCGGCGCGCCTCGTAGCTCGCGGCCGCCACCACGCCGCGGTTGCCGAGCCCGCCGACGACGACGGGACGGCCGCGCAGCTCGGGGCGCTCGCGCTGTTCGACCGACGCGTAGAACGCGTCGAGGTCGAGGTGCAGGATCGCGGGTGGGGTCACTCCACCGAGGCGGCGACGACGCGCAGGTCCGAGAGGCTCCGGCCCCGCACCTCGTACCGGAACACGCGCCGGGCCGCCGGCTCCCAGCGGTCGGCCAGCCACGCGCGCAGCGGATCGCCGACCCACTCGAAGCACTCACCGAGCCGCTCGGAGACTCCCGCAGGATCGACGAAGGACGCGTCCACCACGATGCCGTCGGGATCGTCGACGACGAGGTCGCCGGTCCACTCGAGCGCCCGGTGCACCTCGCAGCGCAGCTCCCAGCCCATGTCGGCCGCGACGGCGACGACCTCGTACAGCGGACCGTCCCACGCGCCCACCCGCAGGCCGGTCTCCTCCTCGACCTCGCGGGCGAGACCGGCGACGAGGGTGGCGTCGGTGGGATCGACCACCCCGCCCGGGGTGCTCCAGTCGTGGGCGCCGTCCCGGCGCCGGTTCTTCACGAGCAGCAGCTCGCCGTCCTGCTCGATCACGGCGCCCGCCACGGTCATCACCCTGGACACCGGGCCAGTGTGGCACGCCTCGTTACCATCCGCGGGTGGCCGACAGCTTCGACACGGGCCCCGGGCCGCGCCGGGGCGCCTTCCTCCTCGCGTACGCCGGCGTGTTCCTCGCGGGGGTGCTCGGCGCGGTCATCGGCTACGGCGTGACCGACCTCGGCACCCACGGCGACACGACCACGGCCACCGCGATCGGTGCGATCGTCGGCGCGGTCGTCGCGGCGGTGGGCGCGGGGTTCATCGCCGTGGTCGCGCTCCGGGCGATGGCGGAGTGGCGCCGGCCCGGACGCTGAGCCCGCCCGCCGAGCCCGCCCGCGTCAGCGCCGGCGCGGCGCGGGACAGGTGACCGAGTCGGACACCTCGTGCAGCGTCCGGCACAGCCGCCGCACCCGCGCGACGTCGTGGCGCTCGTGCGCGATCGACGCGAGCCCGGCCAGCGCCGCCACCGAGTACGGGTTCCAGTGCCGTGCGGTGACGAAGGCGCGCTCGGCCGCGTCGACACCACCGTGGGCCAGCTCGAGCTCGCCCAGCGCATTCCAGCCGCTCGGCTCGCTCGGATCGCGCCGCGTCGCGTCACGCGCCGCCGCGATCGCCCGGCGCCAGTGCACCGAGTCCCCGGTCCGGTGCGCGTCGGTCGCCTCCGCGCGGAGCAGCACGAACGCCGGCTCCGGCCACAACGGGACCAGCCGCACCGCCCGGCGCGCCTGGGCGGTGTCGACCGAGCGCGCCGCGCGGCCGAGCACGATGTCACCGCGCAGCAGCAGTCCCCCGAACGTGGCGCCGATGACGGCGAGCACCACCGCCGCGGTCACGCCGGCCTTCCCGAACGGATGCGCCCGACGGGCGGCCGCCGCGCCGAGCGCGAGCGCGATGACCGGCGTCAGCCCGACGAAGGACGGCTGGAACAGCAGGCTCACCCCGGCGAACACGGCGAACCAGGCGAGCGCCCCGTGCGCGCCGCGCGCCGCGAGCAGGAGCCAGAGCACGAGTGCGACGAGCCCGAGGATCCCGGTCGTGACGACGGTCTCGACGAACACGTCGTGGGCGTCCCGGTACAGCGAGTCCGCGCCGAAGGCCCGGGCCGCGGCGGCGGTGTCGTGTACCGAGGTGGCCCGCCGGTAGAGCCCGGGCCCGATGCCGAGCACGGGGCGGTCGCCCACCGCGGGGACCGCGGTCCGCCAGCGGTCGACCCGGCCCCCGAACGTGCTCGAGCCGCTGTCCGCGAGGCGCCCGGCCGCGCCGGTCCCGGACGGGAACACGACCGCGGCGCACCCGACTCCGAGCGCGAACGCGACCACGACGACCGCACCGCGGCGCAGCCCGGTCCGCACGAGCGCCCGCACGGCGACGAGTGCGAGCAGGACGATGCCGATGCGCCCACCGGTCAGCTGCACCGCGCTCGCGAACACGGCCAGCAGGAGGGTCAGCGCCAGCGGCCCGACGGGCTCGCGCGCAGTCGAGGCGGTCGCGGGCGGCGCAGCCCGGTGCGGGAGCCGCTCGACGGCGAGCGCGGCCGCCCCGACGAGGAACGCGGTCGCGTGCACCGGATTGCCGAGCAGGCCGAGCCCCCGGTCGTCGACGAGGGCGAAGAGGTCGTTGGTGAAGAACGACGACATCTGCAGCCACACCATCACGGCGTTGACGACGGCCGCGCCGAGGAGGGCGTAGACGAGCAGGTCGCGCGACGCCGGGCCGAGCCGGCGTCCGAGCGCCCATGCGCCCACGACCGCACCGAGGAACAGCAGCCCGGTCCCGTCGTTGTAGAGGCCGGTGACCGCGAGCAGCGGTGACGGCGACAGCACGGTCGCGAGCCCGGCGACGCCGAGGAAGGCGAGCCCGGCGACGGCGGCCCGGTCCCGAGCGAAGGCGGCGACCACCAGCGCGACCAGGCCCGGACCGATCATCACGAGCGCGACCGTCGCCTTCGGCGACCAGAAGAACGCGCCGGCGGCGGGGAGCGCGCCGAGCAGCAACCCGAGCACCGCGACCAGCACCCCGTACTCGCCGGGTCGCGGCCGGGCCGGGTCCGCAGCGGCGACGTCGCTCGGGGCGACGGCCTCGACGACCGCCGTCATCGGCGCCGGGTCGGCCGGCGCCGACGGTCCGCGTCGGGGCGCGGCGCCGGGTCGGGTGCGGCGCCGGGGACCATGGCGGTCACGGTACCGCCGGGTCGGTGCGTCAGGGTGCGACCGGTTTGGCGACCGGGCGCATCAACCCTTCCTGCATGACGGTGACGACGAGTCGCCCGTCGGCGGTGAAGATCGAGCCCTCGGCGATCCCACGTGCGCCCGACGCCGACTGCGACCGCTGGTGGTACAGCAGCCAGGTGTCGGCCCGGAACGGTCGGTGGAACCACATCGCGTGGTCGAGGCTCGCGACCTGGAACTCGCCGTCCATGAAGGCGGAGCCGTGCGGGAGCATCGCGGTGTCGAGGATCGTGAGGTCCGACGCGTACGCGACCACGCACACGTGCAGCAGCGGGTCGTCGGGCAGGGTGCCGTTGGCGCGGATCCACACGTCCTGGTGCGGCTCCCGGGGGCGGTGGTCGAGCCACGCCGGCACCTCGGTGGGCCGGGAGTCGATGGGACGCTCGCGCTGCGACCACAGCGCGAAGTCGGGACCGAACTTGTCCCGGTACGGCTCGAACTGCTCCTGCATGGTCGGCAGCGTCTCGGGGTCGGCCATCCCCTCGGGCATCGAGTCCTGGTGGGTCGGACCGTCCTCGGTCACCTGGAACGACGCCGACATGTTGAAGATCGCGCGCCCGTGCTGGATCGCGACCACACGCCGGGTGGTGAACGACCGGCCGTCACGGATGCGGTCGACCTCGTAGATGATCGGCACCGTCGGGTCACCCGGTCGGAGGAAGTAGGCGTGGCAGGAGTGGATGATCCGGGACGGGTCCACCGTGCGGCCCGCGGCGACGAGCGCCTGGCCCGCCACCTGGCCGCCGAACACCCGCTGTGTGTACTCCTCCGGGCTGCGACCACGGAACAGGTTCACCTCGAGCGGTTCGAGATCGAGCAACGCGATGAGGTCGTCGAGCGCAGCCTGGGCCATCGGCCGAAGGGTAGCGGCGCTCCTCACGCGGTCAACGTGAGCGTGACGGGATTCATCGCGGTGCCCGCGTGCGCGTCCGGGCCGTCGCGCCAGGGGTCGGGATCGAGTTCGGTGCCGTCGGGCCGGTACACGCGGAGGTGTTGGTGCTCGAAGGTCGTGGTCCAGTCGGGATGTCGGTGCAGGAAGGTGTGGTGGCGACGGCAGAGGCAGACGCCGTTCGTGGTGATGCTGGGGCCGCCGTGTTCGCGGTGCACGACGTGGTGGACGTCGGTCCAGGGCGCCGGGAGGTCGCAGCCGGGGAACCGGCAGTGACCGTCGCGGGCGACGATGGCCCTGCGGGTGCCGGCGGTCCAGGTGCCGGTCGCTCGGCCGATGCTCGCGGGGAGGCCGAGCTCGTCGACGGCGATCTCGGTGAGGTCGCAATCGCAGAGGATCCGGTCCCGGTCCGCGGGACCGATGACGCCGGTGAACCCGGCGATCGTCAACGGCTGCATGCCGTCGGTGCGTCGGTGGGTGAAGTACGTGACGGCCGGCCGGGCCGGCTCGGCGTCGGTCCCGCGTGCGAGCGCGACCTCACAGATCCGGGTCCAGGCCTCGGCACGCCGCTCCGCCGCGGTGCGATCGTCATGCTCTCCCGGCGGGGGCGTGAAGGTGCTGATTGCATGGGTGATTGTCTCGGCCGCGGTGCCGTTGAACTCGCCGTGCACGACCGTGCGACCGTTCAGCTCCGAGAGCGTGATCCCGTCCGTCGGCGCCGGACGCGAACCGTCCGCGAGGGCGCATTCCTTGAAGTGGCGGGTCATCACCCGCAGGATGCGGTGGTCACGGCGGAGAGCGGGCTCCAACAGGTCGTCCTCGCACGCGACCAACGCCTCGTCGGCGTGCGCGACCCGCGCCGCGGTGATGGCCTCGACCGCCGGGGTGGTGATCTCCCCCGCCGCCCACAACCGCGCGGTCCGGGGCAGCACCTCGCACACCTCACCGATCTTCAGAGTGTGGTGCACCGCGGCCGGCGTGCGACCGGTCTTCCACGAGATCCACCCTGCGGTCGACCGGGCCCCGTCCTCGAGGCCGATCCCCCGGCACTCCGCGGCCCGCGCGAGCCGGGTGTACACGGCGTCGAACCGGTCGAGCTGGCGCCGCAACCCGATCAGATCGACCGAGAGCTCGTCGTCGCTCAGCTCCGCGGGGTCCAGACCGGACAGACGGTCCGCGAGCCGCCGCAACTCCGCGAGCGGCTCGTCGTGATACTCCGAATACATGTTCGTATTATATGTGGACGAGAGCGCGCAGTCAAGCAGTAATCGCCTACAACACGGAGGAATCCGGACACGGCGTGCTGTCGGCGATCCACCCCGGCCGGACCGCGGCGGCCACCGAGAACCCCGCCACCGTCATCGCGGACGCGGCCGATCCAACCGCGCCCGGAGGAACGGGAGAGCTCAGCCGAAGAAGACCTCCGCGACCTCGAAGAGCGCGTCCGGAACCGTCTTCAGCTCCCCGACCGCCTCCTCGAGGGGGACGCACACGACCTCGCCCGCCTGGAGGGCGACCATCACGTCCCCCTCCCCCTGGTGCACGGCGTCGACCGCCGCCACGCCGAAGCGCGTCGCGAGGATCCGGTCGAACGCGGTCGGAGTCCCGCCCCGCAGCACGTGCCCGAGGATCGTCGCCCGCGTGTCGAAGCCGGTCCGCTCCTTGATCTCGTCGGTCAGGCGGTTGCCGACGCCGCCCAGGCGCACGTGCCCGAAGGCGTCGACCTCGCCCGACTGCAATGTCATCGTCCCCTCGGCCGGCGTGGCTCCCTCCGCCACCACCACGATCGACGCGCGTTCGCCTCGCCGCGACCGGTGCAGCAGCCGCTCGCACACCGCGGCGACGTCGAAGGGCCGCTCCGGGATGAGGATCACGTTCGCGCCGCCGGCCAGACCGCTGTGCAACGCGATCCAGCCCGCGTGCCGACCCATGACCTCGACCACCATCACGCGGTCGTGCGACTCGGCCGTGGTGTGCAGGCGGTCGATCGCGTCGGTCGCGGTCTGCACCGCGGTGTCGAAGCCGAAGGTCACCTCGGTGGCCGACAGGTCGTTGTCGATGGTCTTGGGCACGCCGACCACCCGGACGCCTTCCTCGCGCAGCTGGTGCGCGACCCCGAGCGTGTCCTCGCCACCGATCGCGATCAGCGCGTCGATGTGCTCCTCCTCGAGCGTGGTGTGGACCCGCTTGATGCCGTCGTCGATCTTGTACGGGTTCGTGCGCGACGAGCCGAGGATCGTGCCGCCGCGCGGCAGCAGCCCCCGGACGTCCTCGCGGTCGAGATCGACGACGTCGCCGTCGACGAGACCGCGCCAGCCGTGGCGGAACCCGACGATGCTGTGCCCGTGGACGCCGCTCCCCTTGCGGACCACGGCGCGGATCACCGCGTTGAGGCCCGGGCAGTCGCCGCCGCCGGTGAGGATGCCGATGCGCATGAGGACCTCCTGGTCGTCGTCGGTCCCATCCTTGCCGACGCGCACCGCACCGGTCCCGGGACCATGGTCCCTCCGCCGGGTCCCCGCAGCGGCGCCGGGACCCGGCGCTATCGTCCGCGGCCGTGAGCCGCACCATCGTCCTCGGCATCGACGCGGGCACCACGGGCGTCCGCACGTTCGCGATCGACGACCGCAGCAGCGTCGTGCGCAGCGCGTACCGCGAGTTCCCGCAGCACTTCCCGCAGCCGGGCTGGGTCGAGCACGACGCCGACGAGATCTGGGACGCGACGCTCGGGACGCTGCGCACCGTGGTCGACGAGTGCAACGCGCAGGGCGAGACGATCGCCGCGATCGGCATCACCAACCAGCGCGAGACGACCGTCGTGTGGGACCGCCGGACCGGCCGGCCACTGCACCGGGCGATCGTGTGGCAGGACCGACGCACCGCGCCGTACTGCGACACGCTGAAGGAGGCGGGCCACGAGCCCCTCGTCCGGGCGCGGACCGGCCTCGTCCTCGACCCCTACTTCTCCGCGACGAAGCTGCGGTGGCTGCTCACCGAGGGAGGCGTCGAGCGCTCGGCGGATCTCGCGTTCGGCACCGTCGACACGTGGTTGCTCTGGCGGCTGACGGGCGGCGCGGTGCACGCGACGGAGCCGTCGAACGCGTCGCGCACGCTGCTGTTCGACCTGACCACCGGCGACTGGTCCGACGAGCTCTGCGACCTGTTCGAGGTGCCGCGCACCGCGCTGCCGGAGGTCCGGCCGACGAGCGGCCGCTTCGCCGTGACCGACCCGGGCGCCGCGGCCGGGCTCGCAGTCCCGGTCAGCGGCATGGCCGGCGACCAGCAGGCCGCGTTGTTCGGGCAGGCGTGCTTCACGCCCGGCATGGCCAAGAACACCTACGGCACCGGGTCGTTCGTGCTGGTGAACCTCGGTGGGGTGCGGCCCGAGCCCGTCGAGGGCCTCCTCACGACCGTCGCCTGGCGCATCGGCGCCGAGACGACGTACGCGATGGAGGGTGCCATCTTCGTCACCGGCGCCGCGGTCCAGTGGCTCCGCGACGAGCTGCGGATCATCGAGCGCGCCGACGAGATCGGTCCGCTCGCGGCGAGCGTGCCGGACGCGGGCGGCGTGGTGCTCGTCCCCGCCTTCACCGGTCTCGGATCGCCGTACTGGGACCCGTACGCGCGCGGCACGGTCCTCGGTCTCACCCGCGGCAGCGGGCGCGCCCAGCTCGCGCGCGCCGCGGTCGAGGCGATGGCGTACCAGACCGCCGACGTGGTCGACGCGGTGCGCGCCGCCGCCGGGATCCCGCTCACGGAGCTCCGCGTCGACGGCGGCGCGAGCGTGATGGACGTGCTGTGCCAGTTCCAGGCGGACGTGCTCGGCGTGACCGTGCGCCGACCGGCGGTCGCCGAGACGACGGCGCTCGGCGCGGCCTACCTCGCCGGGATCGCCGAAGGCGTGTGGTCGTCCCCCGCCGACGCCGCCGCGGCCTGGCAGGAGCAGGCGAGCTTCACCCCGGCGATGGATCAGGCCGAGGTCGACACGCGGCTCGCCGAGTGGCGCCGGGCCGTCGCGCGCAGTCGCGACTGGGTCGACGCCTAGGGGGCACGCAACCGCAGGGCCTGGTCGGTCGTGGCCGTCAGCAGGGCCGAGGTGTCGGTCGACGCGTCCTTACTGACGCGCAGGATCACGAAGACGGTCCGGCCGACGGTGCCGACCGCGAGCTGCGGATGGTCGCCGTTCGCGTCGGCCGCCGGCTTCGTCCCCACCGTCACGGTCGTGCGCCCGACGGGCACTGCGGTGTCGACGAGATCACCCTTCGCCTTCACCCACCACGCCTGCAGCCCACGTTCGGCACGAGCGGCTGCGGCCGGTGTGCGCATGCGCAGCAGCACGACCCGCACGACGTCGTCGGACGACGTCGATTCGAAGTCCCGCCGCCAGCCCCCGACCGCGCCCGTCCCGGGCACCGGGACGACCTGCGGTCCCGATCGCCCTTCGATCTCGGCGCGGCTCAGCGCCTCGCGACCCGAGGCGGGCGCGACGATACGGAAACCGTCGAACGACGGCAGCACGAGTTGGCCGAGCTCCGCGGCGAAGCCCGCCGGAAGCGTGTCGGCGGCGGTGGTCGTGGTTGTGGAGGACGAGTCGTCGGACGAGCCGTTCAGCGCGATCGCCACGACGAACGCGACCATGACGAGGCCGGCGACCCACCAGATCCAGCGCGGGGGACCCGATCGCGACGCTCCGGGTCCGGCGGCGCCGGGTGGCTCCGTGCCGGTGTCGGCCATCAGGACGCGAGCTGGGCGACCTTGGTGGTCTCCTCCGGGAAGTCGTGACCGCCGGGAGCGTCCGCCTTCGAGGCGTACGTGTCGCGGTACTCGTACCCGCAGAGCTCGCCGATCTCGAACATCAGCTCGTCGGTGATCTGGCGCAGGACGAGCCGGTCGTCGGCGCGGTCCGCGTAGTGCTCGGGACGGATCGGCGGGCCGAACCGGATCGTGACGGGCTTGAACAGACGCGGGAGCCGGGCGTCGGTCGGCTGGCACTCGTCGGAGCCGATCAGGCCGACGGGCACGATCGGCGCGCCGGTGGCGAGCGCCAGGCGCGCCACCCCGGTCTTGCCCTTGTGCAGGTAGCCGTCCCGGGTCCGCGTCCCCTCGGGGTAGATGCCGAAGACGCCACCGGCCCGGAGCACGTCGGTGGCCGCGGCGAGCGCGCCCTCCGAGGCGTTCCCGCCCTCGCGCCGGATCGGGATCTGGCCCACCGCCCGGAAGAACCAGGCGGTCTTCGGGTCGTCGAAGTACTCGGCCTTGGCGACGAAGGTGACCTTCCTGCGCACCAGCAGCGGGATGAAGATCGAGTCCAGGAACGAGCGGTGGTTGGCGGCGAGGATCACGGCGCCCTCACGCGGGAGGTGCTCCTTGCCGTCGACGCGGATGCGGTAGACGACGTAGAGGATCGGCGTCAGGACGATCTTCAGGATCCAGTAGGCCACGCTCGCTCCCCCGCTCGGCGCCGGTCGGAGACTAGGCCGGTCAACCCAGCTTGGGGAGGGCCTTGCGGATGCCGCGGATGGCCTGGCCGATGCGGTGCTCGTTCTCGACCAGGGCGAAGCGGACGAACCCCTCGCCGCCCGGCCCGAAGCCGACGCCCGGCGAGACCGCGACCTTCGCCTCCTGCACGAGCATCTTGGCGAACTCGAGGCTGCCCATCTCCTCGTACGGCTCCGGCAGCGGGGCCCAGACGAACATCGTCCCCTTCGGCTTGGGGATGTCCCAGCCGATGCGGGCCAGACCGTCGCACAACGCGTCGCGCCGGGAGCGGTAGATCGCGTTCACCTCGCTCGGGTACTCCGGCGCCTCGTTCATCGCGACGATCGACGCGATCTGGATCGGCTGGAACGTGCCGTAGTCGAGGTAGCTCTTGAGCCGGGCGAGCGCGCCCACCACCTCGGCGTTGCCGAGCATGAAGCCGACGCGCCAGCCCGCCATCGAGAAGCTCTTGGTGAGCGAGTAGATCTCGACCGCGACCTCCTCCGCGCCCGGCACCTGGAGGATCGACGGCGGCTCGTAGCCGTCGAAGCCGAGCTCGGCGTACGCGAAGTCGTGGACGAGCAGGACGTCGTGGTCGCGCGCGAACTGCACCATGCGCGCCATGAAGTCGAGGTCGACGCACGTACCGGTCGGGTTGTGCGGGAACGACATGACCACGACGCGCGGGCGCGGCCACGCCTGCTCCCACGCGGCGTGGAGGTTGGCGAAGAAGTCCTCGCCCGGACCCATGCGGACGTAGTGGACGCCGGCGCCGGCGAGGATCGGGCCCCAGATGTGGATCGGGTAGCTCGGGCTCGGGACGAGCGCGGTGTCGCCCGGGCCGAGGAGCACCCACATCAGGTGGGAGAACCCCTCCTTGGCGCCGATGGTGGTGCAGACCTGCGTCTCGGCGTCGAGGGTGACGCCGAAGCGGCGCCAGTACAGGTCGGTGATCGCCATGCGCAGGCGGGGCAGGCCGCGCGTCGCCGAGTAGCGGTGGTTCCGCGGGTTCTGCGCGGCCTCGGCGAGCTTCTCCACGGCCACCTGCGGCGACGGGAGGTCCGGGTTGCCGAAGCCGAGGTCGATCACGTCCTCGCCGGCCCGCCGGCCTGCCATCTTGAGTGCGTCGATCTCGGCGAACGCGTAGGGCGGCAGGGCGTGGATGCGGCGGAACTCCATGCGTCGCAGGCTACCGGCCGCACCGGCGGACCCGAGGACCAGAATCCCTCACGCCGCGGTCCCCGGCGGTCCGGAACGCACCGGCCGGTACGATCCCGGGCCGTGGCGAGCCTTCCCGAGCGCATCGACGCGGTCCTGCTCGACGTCGGGGGCGTGTTCCACCTGCCCGACCACGACCGCATCGTCGCCGCGATGGGACGCGCCGGCGTGCCCGTCGACCCGGGGGACCTCGACCGCGCCCACTACGCGGGCGTGAAGGCGCTGACGAACTTCCGCGAGGGCGACCGCGAGATCTGGCTCGCCTACAACCGCGGCTACGCGCACGCGCTCGGCGCCGGGGGGCAGGTCGAGGCCGTGGCCGAGGTCCTGCTCAACGAGTTCACGACCGGCGGCGTGTGGACCCGGGTCATCCCGGGCGCGCCGGAGGCGCTGCGCGACCTGCACGCGACCGGCGTCCGGCTCGCGATCGTGTCGAACGCCGACGGCTCGGTCGAGGCCCAGCTCGCCGCGGACGGCATCTGCCAGACGGGCGACGGGCCGGGCGTGCCGATGGACGCGATCTGCGACTCGATGGTGGTCGGTGTCGCCAAGCCCGATCCCGGCATCTTCACCATCGCGCTGGAGCGCTGCGGGGTGGACCCCGCGCACGCGATCCACGTCGGCGACACGCCCGCCGCCGACGTCGACGGTGCGGTCGCGGCCGGCGTCACGCCGGTGCTCGTCGACCCGCACGACGACCACCACGAGCTCGACGTCGTCCGGGTGCGGTCGCTGGCCGCCGTCGTGCCGCTCGTCCGGGCCCGGCGCGGCGCCCCGGTCTGAGAACCCGGGGCGACGGTCAGCAGCTGCCGCTCCGGCACACCGCGTGGGCGTCGCGCGGCTGCCACACGCGGACGAAGTCCCACTCCAGCGTCCGCTTCGGGAACGCGGCCGACTCGAGCACGTGTGCGTCGAGCGGGCGGAACGGCTCACGGTTCCAGTCGAACTCGTCCGCGCTGTTGCCGAGCGCGAGGTTCAGGATCAGGTGGTTGTAGGCGTGCGCGACGGGCGCGCCCGCGGGTGACGTCCACCGCTTCACGCCGTCGAGGTAGATCTCGTAGCGCGTCGGCGTCCAGTTCAACCCGATGGTGTGGTACCCCTGCGACAGGTCGACGGTGGAGGCGAGCGAGCACTCCGCGTCGGTCACCGTGGTGGCCGGCAGGGGCGCGGTGCCCCGACAGCCGGAGCCGTCCGCGTTGACGCCGAGGTCACCGCCGTCGTTCTCGGTGGAGTGGTGCGAGGCGTTCCCCCACCAGTAGGTACCGCGCAGCGCCCGGGCGTCGCGGTCGAAACCCTCGAACGCGTCGATCTCGTAGCTCCACGGCCCCCAGTCGCGCAGCCAGAGCGCCGGCCAGAGCGCGAAGCCCTTCGGCATCCGCACCCGCGCCTCGACGTAGCCGTACCGGAACCCGAACGACTTCGCGCTGTTGAGCATCCCGGAGCGGAACCGGTACGGCACCCGGCTGGCATCGGTGTCGGCGAGGTGCCGGCGGTCGTAGTACTGCGGACAGCGCGCCGGCGGGTACAGCCGCTCGAGCACCCCGACCGGGTAGTACTCGCCCGCCACCGGGTCCTCGGTGACGCGCTGCTGCAGCACCGACAGCGGGCGCGTGCCGTCGGTGTCGGTGCCGAGCACCGAGTTCCCGGGCGCGTACCACTGCAGCTCGGTGTTGCCCACGAGCGTGCGGGCGCCGCTGCGCATCCCGGTGTCCCACTGGCGGGCCAGCGTCCGGGCGTCGTCGAACTCGTCGCGGAACACGACGTCCCACGCGCCCCCGTCGGTCACGGCCGCGGGCGGTCCGGCGAGACGAGGCGTCGAAGGGGACGGGGGCGCGGCGGCCGGGGCCGGCGCCGTGGCCGGGCTCCCGCCCGGGCAGTCGGTCTCGACGATCGTCCCCTCGCCGACCGCGGTGTTCGCCACCTCGTCGCCCCCGACGGCGAGCGTGAACGACTCCGGACCCTCGCCGGCCGCGTCGGCCAGCGTCACGACCGGCACGTCGACCGGCGCGCGCGATCCCGCGGGGAAGGTCACGACCTGCGAGACCGCGACGTAGTCGGAGCCCGCGACGGCACCGCGGTCACGCGTGACCACGACGGCCCGCACCGGCCGGACGAACCGCTCCAGGAGGTGCGGCCGGAAGCGGGCGACGCCGCCCTCCCCCACGCGGGCCGGACCGACCGCCACGCGCGGTGGCTCGTCGTTCGCGATCCCGACGACCTCGCTGCGCTGCGACCGGACGGCGCCCACGACCCCGGTCAGGCGGACCCGGAACGACTCGGAGCCCTCGAGCCGGGTGTCGCCGCTGACCGCCACCGTGACCGTCCTCGACGTGCGGCCCGGAGCGAAGCGCACCCGCCGGTGCCGCGGCACGTAGTCGTGGTCCGCCGCGGTCGCGGTGCCGTCGACGGTGCGCACCGTCGCGGTGACGGCCGTCGGCGCGGGCATCGACAGCGTCACGGCCAGCCGGACCGCGGTGGTCCCCGACTCCCCCTCCGGCACGTCCACCCGGGCGACGGCGAACCCGACGGCGGGACGGGTCGACGCCCCCGACCGGACCACCGACGCCGCGAGGGCCGCCAGTGCCGCGACGGCGACGACGGCCGCGGCCGCGCCGAGGACCCGCCGGCGCGGCGGCCGGCGGTCGGAGACAGTGGTCATGGGGCCGTCGCCGGCCGGTGTGATGGCACGTGCTCCCCAGCGGTGATGCGATCCGGGTCGCCGTGGACCCCGTCGGAATCGGTCATTGTAGGACATTCCGTTCCCGTTTCCCGGGTGGCCGACACCCGGCGACGGCGCGAATTCCCCGATTTGGGCGAGGCTCGCCGACCGCCCGACCCGGACAATCGACCCATGGAGGAGGCGGAACTTCCCATCGGTACGCGCGCGGACCTCGGGTCCCTCGTCGTGCGACCACGCCCGGCCGGGTCGGAGCCCGCGGCGACGGCGGGCCGGCACGACCTGCTCGCCGTGCGTGGTCTCGCCGGCGAGTTCCTCGTCCCCGCCGGACCCGGTTCCCGCGCCGCGCACACGCTGCGCGCCTACAACCGCCTGCGGCCCCCTCGCGTGCGGGCGGCCCGGAGCGTGCTCGCCTCCGCCTTCGACCTCGGCCTCGGTCGCGTCGTCGCATCGCCCCGCTCCATCACGGTTCCCGCCGACCACGAGTCGCTGCTCGACCACCTCGCGGACGTGCTCCACGAGCCGGCCGTGTGCTTCGCCGGCACGGCGCGGGTCCGGGATGGCTTCGTCACCCCGGTGCTCCAGCTGTTCAGCACCGAGGGCACGTGCGTCGGCTTCGCGAAGATCGGATGGGACGACGTCACGCGCGAGATGGTGGCCACGGAGGCCGAGGCGCTCGACCGCGCCGCGGTGGCCGGTCTGCGTCGCGTCCACGTGCCGGCGGTGCTGTGGCACGGCCGGTGGCACGACCTCGCGGTGCTCGTGACCGCGCCGATGCCCGCCTCCGTGCGCCGGCTCTCGGCGCGCGACCGCGTGCACGCGCCGGCCCTGAGCGAGATCGCGGCGATCGACGGTCCCGTGCGCACCCTGCCCCTCCGCCGGTCGCCCTACTGGCAGGACGCGGCGCGCGTCGCCGGCGAGGCGGCCGTCGCCGGTTGCCCCGCCACGGCGGACCGCTTCGAGCAGCTCGACCGGGAGCACGGCGACGTCGACCTGCCGTTCGGCCGGTGGCACGGCGACCTCGTCCCGTGGAACCTCGCCCGCGCCGGCCACGACCTCCACGCATGGGACTGGGCGTACAGCGCGCCCGGCGTGCCCGTCGGCTTCGACGCGCTCCACTTCGCCTACCTGCCGAGGGTCGTGCTCGACCGCACCCCGCCGGACGCGGCCTCGACGCTCGCCGCGGCGAACGTCGAACCGGTGCTCGTGGCGCTCGGGCTCGACGACTCGCAGCGACGCGCCGTCGCCGCGTTGCACCGCTTCGAGCAGGACCTGCGCGAGGAGCGGGCCCGCCTGCAGCGCGCGGGCCGCGGGCTCGGCACCGGCCTCCGGAGCGTGAGCCGGTGAGCGCGCCCGCCACCACCGTGGCCCGCCCGGACCGCACCCCCGACGACGATCACGTCCGCGCGGTCGCGCGGGGCGGGGCGCTCAACCTCGTCGGCTCCGTCGTCTACGGCGCGACGAACTTCGTGTTCCTGGCCGTCGTCACCCGTGAGCTCGGTGCCGTCCGCGCCGGTCCCGTCATCGTGGCGATCGCGATCTTCACCGTCATCAGCCGCTTCGCCGAGCTCGGCGCGAGCACCGGACTGGTGCGCCTCATCAGCCGCGACCGCACCCTCGAGGCGCCCGAGCGGATCGCGCCGACGATCTGGTCGGCGGTGATCCCCGTCGTGCTCGCCGGCGTCGTCGGCGCGCTGGTGCTCGACGCGACCGCCGAGGGGCTGGCCTCGGTCTTCAGCGGCGGCGGACCCACCGCGTCGATCGCGCAGCTCGTGCGCGTCCTCGCGCCGTTCCTGCCGATCGCGTCGGTGTACACGGTGCTGGTCCAGGGCAGCCGCGGCTTCGGCACGATGCAGCCGCTGGTGTGGATCGACAAGATCGGGCGGGGGTGCGCGCTGCCCCTCGTCGCGTTCCTCGTGCTCACGGCCGGCGGGAGCGCGAGCGCGGTCGTGCTCTCCTGGGCCCTCGTCACGACCGTCGCCTGCGCGATCACCGGGCTCGTCGTGTGGCGCCTGACGCACCGCCACGCCCGGGGCCACCACGGTCCCGTGTTCCTCGACCGCCGCGAGATCGTGCAGTCCTTCTGGACGTTCTCGCTCCCCCGCGCCGCGGGTCAGTCGTTCGATGTCGCGGTGCTCTGGCTCGACACGCTGCTCGTCGCGGCGATCCTCGGTCCGACGGCCGCCGGCATCTATGCCGCGGGCACGCGCTTCCTCCTGATCGGCACCTTCACCGCCGAGGCCATCCAGCAGGCCGTCGCGCCGAGGGTGAGCTCGCTGCTCACCCTCGGTCGCCGGCGCGAGGCCCACGCCGTCATCGCGCAGGCCACGACCTGGCAGGCGGCGATCACCTGGCCCGTCTACCTCGGGGTCATCGCGTTCTCGGGCGCGCTGCTCGGCATCTTCGGGCCCGGCTACGACCGCGCGGCCCTCGCCCTCACGCTCCTGTCGATCGGCCTCCTCGTCGCCGTGCTCGGCGGCCCGTCGGATGCAGTGATCCTCATGAGCGGCCGGAGCCGCCAGAGCCTGTTCAACTCGTCCGTTGCGTTCCTCGTCAACCTGGGCGGGAACCTGCTGCTCGTGCCCATCTGGGGGATCGCCGCCGCCGGCGGGGTCTGGGCGGCGACGCTGGTCGTCGCCGCCGGGCTCCCGGCGCTCCAGGCCCGGCGCTCGCTCGGCCTGACGCCCTGGTCACCGGAGCTCGGCCGCACGATCGGCCTCGCGGTCGCCACCGTCGGCACCGCCTGCGTGCTCGCCCGCCTCGTCCTCGGCGACTCGCTCGCGGGCCTCGCCCTGGCCGTCGCTCTGGGCGGAATCCCCTATCTGATCCTCATGTACCGGCTCCGGGCGTCGATACATCTCGACAGCCTCATCGCCAGCTTCCGGAACCGTCGCCCCGCCCCCTCCGAACCGCCTCGACTCACCTGGACCGCCCCATGAGCACCACCCACGAGAACCCGTCGTTCGGCGACTACGTGACCGTCGTGCGGCGCCGGCACCGGCTCGTCGCGCTCTGCGCGGTCGTGACGACGCTGCTCGCCGCCGGGTACCTCTGGTACTCGGGACCGGCCTACAGCAGCCAGGCGTCGGTCGTGATCCGGCCGATCCTCACCGGCGCGTTCGACCAGTCGCGCATCGACGACGTGGGCGCCGGCACCGAGGCCAAGGTCCTCGACTCGACGGTCGTCGCGGAGCTCGCCGCGAAGCGACTGCACCAGAGCCCCGCCGACGCCCCGGCGTTGCTCGAGCACCTCACGGTCGAGAACCCCGTGGGCACGCTGATCCTCAACGTGACCTACGACGCGTCGTCGCCGAAGGCGGCGCAGGAGGGCGCGCAGGCGTTCGCCGACGCGTACCTCTCCCACCGCCAGCAGTCGGCCGACGCGATCAAGACGCGCGGCCTCGAGCGGCTCGCGGGTGAGCGGACCCAGCTCCAGAAGGACCTGACGGCGGCGGAGAACACGATCGCGACCACCGCGCCCGGCAGCGACGCCCGCACCGCGGCGGAGGCGGCACGCGACCGCGTGTCGACCCAGATCAGCAACCTCGACACGACGAGCTCCGCGCTCGCCGGCGTCGACACGAACCCCGGCCAGATCATCCGGCCCGCCAACCTGCCGGACGCGGCCAGCGGTCCCGGTACGCTCGTGACGCTGATCGGCGCCGCGGTGCTCGGCGCGCTGCTCGGCATCGGCCTCGCCCTCGTCAAGGAGCGCAGCGACCCCCGCGTGCGCACCCGCCGCGCCCTCGTCGACGCGATCGGCGCCGAGCCGCTCGTCACCCTCGGGCAGCAGCCCGCCGGCCTCGCCGCGGTGACGAACCCCGCCGGCTCCGTGGCGAGCGGGTACCGGCGCCTGCGGGTCACCGCCTGGCCGCGCCGGGGTACCGGGCCGCACCGCGTGATCCTCACCGCGGTCGGCCGCGGCCACACGCCCGCCGACACGGTGGCCGCCAACCTCGCCGCCACCGCCCAGCGCGCCGGCTGGCGCACGCTCGTCGCCTGGCCCGGCGCGACCGACGCGGCCATCGGCGCGGGCATCGACCTCCAGACGGTGTGGCAGGGGCTCGACCCGGAGGAGACGCCGCTCGAGAAGCTCGTCATCTCCGCCCCCGGCCTCGACGGCGTGGACCTGCTCCCGTACCTCGCCGGCGTCGACCGGCACGGGACGCCGTGCGACGAGATCGCCGATCGCCTCAGCGACCTCGAGGGCCGCTACGACGTGGAGATGATCGTCACGGACTCGGTCGTGCAGTCGCCGGAGACCTACGAGCTCGCGCCGATCGTCGACGGCACCATCCTCGTGTTCGACGTGGAGCGCGACACGCGCAAGCAGCTCGAGCGCGCGATCGATTCGCTCACCGCGACCGGGACCCCGATCGTCGGCGTCGTGGCCCTGGGCGCGCCGGCCCGGTGGTGACGCGATGGCCCGCCGTCGTCCCGCCCCGCTGAGCGACCCCGACGCGTCGTACCGCGTCCTGCTCGTCTGCTCCTCGGGCGGGCACCTCGCCCAGCTCATGCGTCTCCGTCCGTGGTGGGAGCAGCACGAGCGCACGTGGGCGTGCTTCCCGCTCCCGGACGCGCAGGCGCTGCTCGCCGACGAGCAGGTCACGTGGGTCCACCATCCGACCACCCGCAACGTCCCGAACCTGCTGCGCAACCTCGGGCTCGCCTGGCGCATGTTGCGACGCGAGCGGCCCGACGTCGTGGTGTCCACCGGTGCGGGCGCCGCCGTCCCGTTCTTCTGGCTCGGCCGGCTCCTCGGCTGCCGGACCGTGTACCTCGAGGTCTACGACCGCGTGGACTCGCCGACGATGACCGGGCGCCTGTGCCGGCCCGTCACCGACCTGTTCCTCGTGCAGTGGACCGAGCAGCAGCGCCTGTACCGCGGCAGCGTCGTCGCCGGGCCGGTGTACTGATGCACGGCCGCACGAGCCCGCTCGTCTTCGTCACGGTCGGGACGGACCACCACCCGTTCGACCGCCTGGTCGACTGGATCGACCGGTGGGCGCCCCGCGCGCCCGCGGTGCGGCTCCTGGTCCAGTACGGGACCGCGCACGCGCCCGCGTGCGCGGAGGGGACGCCGTTCGTCGGTCCCGACGAGTTCGCGTCGGCGCTCGACTCGGCCGCGGCCGTGGTCTGCTCCGGCGGACCCGGCGCGATCATGGAGACCCGGGCCGCCGGGCTCCGCCCGATCGTCGTCCCGCGACGCGCCGGGCTCGGCGAGCACGTCGACGACCACCAGCGGCGCTTCGCCGACTTCATGGCGGGCCGCGACCTCGTGACCCTCGCGGACGACGAGCCCAGCCTCGACGCCGCGCTCGACGCGCTCGTCGCGGACCCCGACGCGTACCGCATCGACCAGACGGACGCGGCCCCGGCCGGCATCGCGCGCATCGGCGCCCTGATCGACGACCTGGTGCTCCGGCGGTCATGACCGCCACCGCCTTCACGCCGGTTCCGCGCTCGGCGCGGACCGCCGCCGAACGCGAACGCGCCCTCGTCGACCCGGCGTGGCCGATCATCCCGCTCACCGTCGGGATGGGCATCGCCTACTTCGCGGGCTTCGGCGCGATCGTGTGGGTCATCCCGGCGTTCGTCTACCTGCTGCCGGCGATGCGCCGGCGCCGGCTGTACTTCCCCGGCGCCGCGATCCCGCTCCTCGCGCTCGTGCTCTGGGTGCCGGTGACCGCGATCCAGCTCCCCGACGTCCGCTCGTTCGGCGTGTTCGGCTACCGCTGGCTCATCTGGGTGTCGACCCTCATGGGCTTCCTGTGGCTCGTCAACACACCCGTCGCCCGACTCGCGAGCAAACGGGTCGTCGACCTGCTCGCGTTCCTCTGGATCACGCTCGTCGGATTCGGCTACCTCGCCCTGGCGTTCCCGAACACCGCCGCACCGTCCCTGCTGCAGCGCGTCCTGCCCGCCGGCATCACGAGCACGCCCTTCATCAACGACCTGACGATCGTGCGGTTCGCCGAGCTGCAGACCTTCGTCGAGGGCACCGTCCCGCGACCCGCCGCGCCGCTGCCCGCGACGAACGGGTGGGGCTCGACCCTCGCGCTCCTCACCCCGTTCTTCATCCTCTCGTGGCTGCTGAGCGGGGACCGGCGGCGGCGCCGGTGGGGGTGGATCCTCGTCCTCGCCGCGGTCCCGCCCCTCGCGATCTCGACGAACCGTGGCGCCTGGCTGTCGATCGGTCTCGGCCTCGTGTACTACGCGTTCCGGCGGGCGGCCAAGGGCGACCGGCGCCCCCTCGCCGCGGTGCTCGCGATCGGCGCCGTCGCGATCGGCCTCGTCGTGTTCTCCCCGCTGCACACGGTGGTCGCCGCCCGCCTCGACGGGGCCGAGGCGAGCAACTCGACGCGCGAGGACGTGTACAAGCTCGCCTACGCGAAGACGCTCGAGTCGCCGCTCGTCGGGTACGGGGCGCCCGAGTCGACCGACCACAACCCGCCGATCGGGACCCACGGGCTCATCTGGTACGCGATGTTCTCGCACGGGTTCCCGTTCCTCGTGATGCTGCTCGCCGCACTCGTGGTGTTGTTCGCGACGACGTTCCGATGTCGCAACGACACCGCGTTGTGGGCCCACATCTGCATCTTCATGACGATCACGCAGCTGCCGTACTACGGGCTGCTGCCCCAGATCGTCCTCGTCGGGTTCGCCGCCGGCATCTGCTGGCGGGAGAACCGCCCGGAGCTGATCCCCGATGACTGACCCACGCGACGAGCCGGACCGCAGCCGGCTCGAGACCTTCGCCCGCGAGACCACCAAACGCACCCTCCACGCGTACGGACGCGCGACCGCGCCGCACCGGGTGCACCCGGACTTCCTCCTCGTCGGCGCGAAGCGCGGTGGCACCACGTCGCTGTGGAAGTACCTCACGGAGCACCCCGACGTGCTGCCGATGTTCCCGCGCGCCGAGAAGCACAAGGGGCTCTACTACTTCGACGAGGGGTTCGCGCACGGCGACCGTTGGTACCGGTCGCACTTCCCGCTGCGTGCACACGTGGCGCGTCGCGCCCGCCGGTCGGGGCACCGCACCGTCGTCGGTGAGGCCACGCCGTACTACCTGTACCACCCGCTCGCACCGGAACGGGCCCGGGCCGCGGTACCGGACGCGGCCGTCCTCGTCGTGCTGCGCGATCCGGTCGAGCGCGCGTACTCCCACTACAAGGAGCGCGTGCGCAACCGCACCGAGCCGCTGTCCTTCGCCGACGCGGTCGCCGCCGAGCCGGAGCGGCTGGCGGGCGAAGCGGCGCGCATCGTCGCCGACCCGGCGTACGTCAGCTTCGCCCACCGGCACCAGAGCTACGTGGACCAGGGCCGGTACGCCCCGATGCTCGAGCGCTGGTTCGCGGCCTACGGGCGCGACCGGGTGCTCGTCGAGATCAGCGAGGACATGTACGCCGATCCGCAGGCGACGTACGACCGCGTGACCGACCACGTCGGGATCGCCCGCCACCGCCTCGCCGACACGTCCGCGCACAACGCCGAGCCCGCCCGGGACCTCGATCCGGCGACGCGCGCCCGGCTCGCCGCGCTGCTCGCACCGGACGTGCGCGCGACCGAGGAGCTCCTCGGCCGGTCCCTCCCGTGGGATCCGGCGCCGACCGGGCCGAACGCATCATTCTCGGGAGTTTCGTAGCTGAGCCTTTGTCCGTTCTCTACCATTTTGGGGAGATTCCTCGGTGGGAGAGGCTGGGCATGCAGATTTCGATCCGACGGTGGGGCGCGCTCGGCGTGGCCCTCGTGCTCGTGGCGTTCGGCACGGCGACCTTGGCCGGGGCCGCGCCCGTGGTCTTCTCGAGCAGTCCGTTCCGCGGGTGGCAGACCAACGGCAAGGTCCGGGCGGTCCTCACGGTCGGCACGACCGCGTACGCGGGCGGCGATTTCACCACGGTCCGCTCCCCCGACGGCACCCAGACGCTCGCCCGCGCGCACCTCGCCGCGTGGGACGTCCGCACGGGCCAGATCCTCCCGGGCTTCGCCGCCGACACGAACGGCAACGTCGAGTCGCTCGCGAGCGACGGCAACCGCCTCTTCGTCGGGGGCGACTACACGAGCATCAAGGGCGTCACGAAGACGCGCCTCGCCGCGGTCGACCTCACGAGCGGCAACGTCGTCACCTCGTTCACCGCGAACGCGAACTCGCACGTCTATGCGCTGCGCGCCGCGGGCGGCCGGGTGTTCGTGGGCGGCACGTTCTCCACGCTCGCGGGCGGGAGTCGCAGCCGGCTCGGCGCGGTCTCGGCCACCACGGGCGCGCTCGACGCGTTCAACGCGGGCACGATCAACGACGCGGTCCACGGGATCGTCACCGCGCCCGACGGCGCGACCGTCTACTTCGCCGGCGACTTCTCCACGGTCGCGGGCGCGGCCCGTCAGAGCATCGCCGCGGTGAGCGCGACCACCGGAGCGCTCAGTCCCCTCGTCTTCCAGTACCCGCGGGTCGACACGGCGACCCCGGGCATGGACGGCCTCGACATCTCCCCGGGCGGTGACCGCATCTTCGGCGCGCTGACCGGCCACGAGAACCGCATCGAGACCTGGAGCACGCGCACGGGCCAGGTCGACTGGTACTACCAGGTCGACGGCGACGTGCAGGCCGTCCGCTACTACAACGGCAACGCGTACTTCGGGTTCCACGAGGGCGCGCTCGACGACCACACGGTGCGCCTCCTCGCGGCCGACGCCGCGACGGGCCAGATCGAGAACTCGTTCCGGCCGCCGATCGACAGCTTCTACGCGGTCTGGGCCCTCGACGCGACGAGCCAGGCGCTCGTCGTCGGCGGTGAGTTCTTCAACGTCAACGGCGTCCCGAGCCAGGGCGTCGCGATCATGCCGCCCGCGAGCGTCGACGCCAGCGCGCCGACCGCGCCGGGCGCACCGGGCGTGACCGGCACCACCGGCAGCAGCGTGTCGCTCACCTGGTCGCCCGGGACCGACAACAACGCCGTGGTCGCCTACCGGGTGCTGCGCAACGGGAACGAGGTCGGCTACCCGACCACGACGTCGTTCACCGACACCGACCTCCCGGCGGACACCGACGTGACCTACACCGTGCAGGCCGTGGACGCCGCGGGCAACCGGTCGGCACCGTCGCCGGCGACGGTCGCGCACACCGGCCTGGTCGCGGTCGCGACCGGCGCGGTCTGGCGGTACAACGACACCGGCACCGACCTCGGCACCGCGTGGCGCGCGGGCGGCTACGCCGACGCCGCGTGGGCGAGCGGCCCGGCCCAGCTCGGGTACGGCGACGGGGACGAGGCGACGGTCGTCGGCTACGGCCCGAGCGCGACCGCGAAGTACATCACGACCTACTTCCGCCGCACCTTCACCGTGACCGACCCGAGCCAGATCGCGGCCCTGACGCTGCGGCTGCTCCGCGACGACGGCGCGGTCGTCTACCTCAACGGCACCGAGGTCGTGCGCAGCAACCTGCCGGCCGGGACGATCACGAGCGCGACGCGCGCGTCGGTCGACGTCACGGGCGCCGACGAGTCGGCCTGGACGCCGTACGCGATCGACCCCACCCGCCTCGTGGCCGGGACCAACACCCTCGCCGTCGAGATCCACCAGGCCAGCTCGGGCAGCAGCGACATCAGCTTCGACCTCGGGCTCGAGGCCACGAAGACGACGCTCGCACCGGGACCCACCGGCCTGGCCGTGACCGGCACCATGGACACGACGGCATCGCTCGCGTGGAACGCCCCCGTCACCGGCGGCACGATCTCGGGCTACCGCGTGTACCGCGACGGCACGCTCGTCGCCTCCCCGGCCGGCACCACGGTCACCGACACCGGGCTCGCGTCCGGCCGGGCGTACTCGTACGCGGTCAGCGCGGTGATCGACGGCGTGGAGTCGGCCCGGTCGACCGCGGTCACCGCGACGACGACCACCAACCCGCCGCCCACGAACCTCCGGGTGACCGGCGCGACCGAGACGACCGTGGACCTCGCGTGGGACGCGCCCGCCGGGGCGGGCACGACGACGGGCTACCGCGTCTACCGCGGCGCGACGCTCGTCGGCTCGCCGACCGGGACCGCCTTCGGCGACACCGGCCTCGCCGCCGGCCAGTCGGTCACGTACACCGTGAGTGCCGTCACCAACGGGACCGAGACCGCACCGGGCGCGCCCCTCACCACCACGGTGCCCGACCTCACCAAGCCGAACGCGCCGACCAACGTCACGGCACCGACCGTCACGGCGACGTCGGTGACCCTCGCCTGGACCGCGCCGGCCGACAACGTCGGCGTGACCGGCTACGACGTGCTCCGGAACGGCTCCGTGATCGGCTCGAGCACGGCCGCCGGCTACACCGACGGGACGGTGGCGACCAACCAGACCTACTCGTACTCGGTGCGCGCTCGGGACGCGGCCGGCAACGTGTCGGACCCGTCGACCGCGCTGCCGGTCACGACCCCCGCCTTCGTGGCGAAGGTCACCGAGGACACCTTCGACAGCGGCACCTTCGCCACCGGGAGGTGGACGACGGCGGGCGCGAGCCTGATCCCCGGCACCACCCCCGGCTCGTTCTACGCCCGCACCCAGGCGACGGCGTCGGCGGCCGGCTCGCTCAGCTGGCCGACGTCGGTCATCGAGCAGAACCACCGCTCCTGGAGTCTGCGGTTCTACGCACGGGTGGGTTCGCACGCGACGAACCAGTCGGTGAGCCTCGTCGAGCTCAAGAACAGCGCGTCCAAGGCCGCGTACCTCTGGACCGACGCGTCGACCGGGCGGTGCGTCGCGAGCATCGCCGGCACCACGGCGACGAGCGCGGGCCGGTGCGAGGACAGCGCCTGGCACCTGATCGAGATGAAGGGCGACCTCGGCAGCACGTACACGCTCGACTGGCGCGTCGACGGGGTGGCCCAGCCCTCGATCACGGTGACCGGCCAGACGGCCGCGACCGTGCGGAACCTCTACCTGGGTGAACCGTCGTCGGGTCACACCAACGTGATCGACTGGGACAACGTGAAGCTGGCCGTCGCGGACGCGTCGGTGCCGTTCCTCGGTGGGTTGACGCCGTTCGGCTAGCGACCCCGTGCGGCGGGCGGGCCGCCCCTAGGCGGCGGCCGCGGCGCGCCGGCGGGCGGCCCGCCGGCCGAAGTGCTCGCCGAGCGGACCGACCTCGAGGCCACGCGTCTCGAGCAGGCCGGCGAGCAGCGGCAGCGCGCCGACCGTCGCGTGCCAGGACCCGGGGTCGGCCGCGCAGTCGGAGTCGTGCAGCAGGATCGTGCCGCCGTCGAGGCGGCCGCTCGCGAGATCGGCGCAGACCGACTGCGGTGTGGCGGCGGTGCGCCAGTCCCGGCCCCAGGCCGTCCAGAGGACCGGGCGCAGCCCCAGGTCCTTCGCGGTCCGGACCGCGGTGGGCGAGAGCGCGCCGTGCGGCGGGCGGTACCACCGGGGGCGGACCCCGGCGACGTCCGCGACGGTGGCGTACCCGCGCTCGACGTCGTGGCGGATCTCGGTCGCGGTGAGATCCCGCTGGTTGCGGTGACTCCCTGCGTGGACGCCCACCTCGTGGCCCTCGGCGACGAGCTCGCGCACGAGCCCGGGCGCCTGCTCCACCTGGTCGGCGAGGACGAAGAAGGTGGCCCGCCACCCGAGCGACGCGAGCGCGCGCATCACCGCCGGGGTCCCGAGCGGGTCCGGACCGTCGTCGAAGGTCAACGCCACGTGGCCGGACGGCCCGATGCCCAGGCGCGCCGGGCGCAGGTGACGGCCGGCGGGCGAGAACGCGAGCGACGACGGCAGCGTGCGGAACCGGCGCAGGGGCGCGGGGACGCGCGTCCCGCCGACGGCCTCAGATGCCACGGCCGTGCTTCTGCAACGTCGCCATGATCGGCTCGGGCTTCACGATGCCGATCGCCACCGCCCCCGCGAGGTAGGCCCGCGGCTCGAACCAGCGCTGCCGCAGCGTCGCACGGATCTCGGCCCAGGCCTCGCGCCGGCGCCCGAGCGCGGCCAGCGCGAACGACCGCTGCCCGCGGAGCCGGGCCAGCCCGCTCGGCACCGCCCGGAACTCGGGGACGCGGCCGATGAGGTAGTCGAGCGCGTCGGCGATCATCTGCCAGCGCGCGGAGAAGAAGGACTGGGCGTGCCACTCGACGCGCACCATCGGGTCCGGCACGACGGCGAGCGGCCCCCGCCGGGCGGCCCGCAGCACCCACTCGTAGTCCTCGGCGTAGCCGCCGGGGATCTGCTCGTCGGCCGGCCCGATCTCGTTGAGGAACGCGTCGCGCCGCACCATCGCGGTGCAGAAGTTCGCCTCCATCACCCGGGAGCGCAGGAGGTCGGAGAACGTCACCTCGCGCTGGTCGAGCACGCGGTCGAACTCCTCGGTCTCGGTCACGATCTGCACGCCCGTCACCACGACCTCGACCTCGGGGCGGGCCTGCAGCAGCGCGTACTGGCGCTGGGCCTTGTCCGGGGCCCACACGTCGTCGTCGTCGCAGAACGAGACGAGCGGCGCCTCGGTGACGGCGACGCCCGCGTTGCGCCCCCCGGGCAGGCCGGGGGTGTGGTCATTCGCGATCACGCGGACCGGGCGGTTCCCGCCGGTGACGACGACGGTGGGGTCGGGCTCGCACCGGTCGAACACGACGACGGTCTCGAGGATCCCGGGGAAGGTCTGGTCCGCGATCGCGGCGAGCGCGCGGCGCAGCTTCTCGGGGCGGTCGCGGGTGCAGATGACGACGGCGATGTCCGGGGTGGTCATGGCGGAGATTCTCCGGCACGACGGGCCCGCGACCCTCCCCACAACCGGGGATTCGCAGTGTGAATCCCCAGCTTTGGGGATCTCGGCCGCCCCCCGCTCCCGCACACTCGGCGCACCCGACACGCGGGCGGAACGTCCCATCTGCGGCCGTCCGAGCGCCGGTACCCCCACATCCCTGCGGAGGAAACGACACCACCGTGAAGCACCGCTCCCGCCCCACGCTGCGCGCCACGCTGCTCGCCGCCGTCGTCACGCTCACCTCGGTGGGCGTGCTCGTCGCGCCGGCGACCGCAACCCCGGCCGCCGCCGCCGGTCCGACCTCGACCAGGGACGGTCAGACCGCACAGACGGCCGGCGTGTCGTGCTGGGCGATCAAGCAGTCGTTCCCCGCCAGCACCGACGGCGTCTACTGGCTGTGGACGCCCAAGCTCGTCGACCCGCAGCAGTTCTACTGCGACATGACCACGGACGGGGGCGGATGGGTCCTCGTCGGTCGCGGCCGTGAGGGCTGGACGTTCCCGTACTGGGGTCAGGACTCCCCGTCGAACCTGCGCACCACCACCGGCGGCACGGGCGCGTTCTCGCCCGCCGCGCTGCCGACCCCGACGATCGACGGGCTGCTGAACGGCGGCCGCGTCGACGCGCTCGCCGACGGCATCCGTCTCCGCCGCGCCACCGACCAGGGCGGCAGCACCTGGCAGGAGGTGCGCATGCGGGTCGCCAACACCGGCTCGTGGTCCTGGGCGATCGGTGGCGGCCTCCCGCTCTCCGGCGTGTCCTTCGACGGGCAGTCGTCGAGCTTCGCGCCCGGCAACTACCAGACCAACACCACCGCCAACGTCCAGATCGCGAACGACACCCGCCGGGTGAACACCGTCCCGCAGTCGAGCCACAACTACCAGGGCGGCTTCGCCTACGGCGGGAGCGTGGCCGGCTCGAACAGCCCGACCTCGTACCTGTGGACCTACACCAACGAGGCGAACGCGATCCCGTTCACCCAGATGTTCCTCCGGCCCCAGATCACCGAGGCCGACGTCGCCGCCGCGGGCGTGACCCACGCCGACGACTCCGGCATCCCGGCGAGCACCGTGCGCAAGATGCTCGACCGCAACCCGACCAACCAGCCGTGGGCCGTCACCGGCATCAACATGGGCACCGCGGTCTCGAACCTCTCCACCTACGTGCGGTCCTTCGCCCAGATCGGCAACACCCTCTACATGGGCGGGAAGTTCCTCCAGGTCCAGCACGGCATGGGCGGACCCACCTACACCCAGTCGTACCTCGCCGCGTTCGACGTCAACACCGGCGAGTGGATCCCGTCGTTCAACCCGGTGATCGACGCGCCCGTGTTCAAGATCGCAGCGTCACCCGACGGCACCAAGCTCTTCGTCGGGGGCGAGTTCACCAACGTGAACGGGGTGCCCAACACCACGGCCCTCGCGGCGCTCGACCCCACGACCGGCGCGCCGGTCCCGGCGACCACGTGGTCCGCCTACGCCTCGCGCCCGACCGGCTCCTACGACGTGCGCGCCATGTCGATCCAGGGCCAGTGGCTCTACCTCGGCGGCAACTTCACCAAGATCACCGGCGGCACCGGCGCCAACGTCGTCGGCCCGCTGACCCTCTCCCGGCTCGCCCGCGTGCGCCTCTCCGACGGCCGCCCGGACTGGAACTGGGAGCCGACCCTCGACACCGCGCCGAGCGACCTGTTCGCCAACGCGGGCGGGGACCGCGTCTACGTCGTCGGCACGTTCTCGGTCCTGAACGGCCAGACCCTCGGCTCGAACCACCAGGCGGTCCTGGACACGACGAGCGGGGCGGCGGTGCCCGGGCTCAAGTCATGGGTCCCGACCCAGCCCGGCGTCAGCGAGCCGAGCAACACGATCATGGAGTACGGCGACCACGTCTACCAGGGCGGGTCGCAGCACTACCTGCACTCCTACAGCAAGAGCGACTACACGCTCGAGCGCGCCCGCATCACCCAGAACGCCGGTGGCGACTACCAGGCCATGGCGGTGAAGGACGGCATCCTCTACGCCTCCTGCCACTGCGTGACCGACTGGCAGTACGAGGACACGACCAACTTCTCGACACCGTCGGGCTACTCGCGGGTCGACCCGATCAACCTGATCGGCGCCTACGACACGAACAACAACCTCGAGGTCATGCCCGAGTTCCACCCGACCAAGCTGCGCCTGAAGGGCAGCGGCGGCGAGGGCCCGTGGTCGCTGTTCGTCGACAGCAACGGCTGCATGTGGGCCGGCGGTGACCTGCTCCGGCAGGGCGCGACCGCGAGCCCCTACTACGGCGGGTACGAGAAGTTCTGCGACCGCGACTCGCAGGCCCCGGCGACGCCGCCGAACGTGAAGGCGGCGACGAGCGGCAACGACGTCACCCTCACCTGGAACGCCACCACCGACAACAGCTCCGACCCGATCCAGTACGAGGTCCTGCGCGACGACCCGACGCTCGGCACGATCGTCGAGGGCACCACGTACGACCGCACGTGGACCGACCACAACGTCTACGGCAACGCGCGCTACTTCGTGCGAGCGCTCGACGCGACCGGCAACCGCTCGGCGTCGACCCCCGTCATCGCCGTCACCACCCCGCCGCCGACCCTCGCGACGCTGGTCGCGACCGGCGCCACCTGGAGCTACCGCGCCGACGGCCAGAACCTCGGCACCACCTGGCGCGACCCCTCCACCGACACCTCGGGGTGGCCGACGGGCGCCTCCCAGCTCGGCTGGGGCGGCAAAGGCGAGAGCACCACGATCCCGTCGACGGGCGTCACGTCCTACTTCGTCCGGCACGTGAACGTCGGCGACCCGTCGACGTACAAGACGCTGACCGTGCGCCTGAAGCGTGACGACGGCGCCGCAGTGTACGTCAACGGGACCGAGGTCGTCCGCGACAACCTGGCGGCCGGCGCCACCGCCACCACGCCCGCCGCCACGTTCACCTCGGGCGCCGCGGAGACGACGTGGTTCGAGTACACCGTCCCCGCCTCGGTGATCCACAGCGGCGACAACACCATCGCGGTCGAGCTGCACCAGGCCGCGAGCGACAACGGCGACGGCGTCTTCGACCTCGAGCTCCTCGCCCGCGGCGCCCTCGAGGCCAACGCCCCGAGCGTCCCGGCGGTCACCGTGAGCGGCACCGACTTCGCGTCCGCGACGCTGACCTGGCCCGCCGCCACCGACGACACCGCGGTCGCCGGCTACCTCGTGACGCGCAACGGCGCGCCGGTCGCCTGGACCGCCGCCACGACCTTCACCGACCGCGGCCTGACCCCCGCGACCACCTACGCCTACGGCGTCACCGCGATGGACTCGTCGGGCAACGTCTCGGCGCCCGGCACCGCCAGCGCGACCACGTCGGCGAACCCCGCCCTCGTGACCACCGGCGACACCTGGTCCTACCGGACCGACGGCGTCGACCTCGGCAGCGCGTGGCGCCAGCCCGGCTACGACGTGACCGGCTGGGCCACCGGGAAGTCCCAGCTCGGCTGGGGCAACCAGGGCGAGGCGACCGTCGTCCCGTCCGGCCAGATCACCCAGTACTTCGTCAAGCACGTGACCGTCGCCGACCCGTCCGCCATCCCGCAGCTCGCGCTGCACATGAAGCGGGACGACGGCGCCGCGGTGTACGTCAACGGGATCGAGGCCGTCCGCACGAACCTGCCCAGCGGTCCGCTGACCGCCGCCACGTACCCGACGGCCACCGTCGGGGCCGCGCAGGCCAACGCCTGGTACGACTTCACCGTCCCGGGCGCGCTGCTCACCACCGGCGACAACGTGATCGCCGTCGAGCTGCACCAGGACTCACGCAGCGACGGCCACGCCGTCTTCGACCTCCAGGTCACGCGCGCGGCGAGTGGCGAGAGCAACCCGCCCACCCGCCCGAGCGTGACGCTCGCCGACAAGACCGACACGACGCTGCGGCTCACGTGGTCCGGCGCCACCGACGACACCGGCGTGACCGGCTACGTCGTGCGCCGCAACGGCAGCACCGTCGGCTACACCACCGGCACGTCGTACAGCGACACCGGTCTCACGCCGATGTCGCCGTACTCGTACCAGGTGATCGCGCTCGACGCGTCCGGCAACCAGTCGACGCCCGGCCAGATCGCCGCGGCGACGATGGGATCCACGGTCCTGTCCACCACCGGCTCGATCTGGTCGTACCGCTCCGACGGCACCGACCTCGGCACGGCCTGGCGGCAGCCCGGCTACGACGTCAGCGGCTGGGCCAGCGGTCCGTCGCAGCTCGGCTGGGGCGGGCGCGGCGAGGCCACGGTCGTCCCGAGCGGTCAGGTCACGCAGTACTTCGTCCGCCACGTCGCGGCGCCGGCTCCCGGCAGCGTCGACAGCTACGCCCTGCGGGTCAAGCGGGACGACGGCATCGCCGTCTACGTCAACGGCACCGAGGTGCTGCGCGACGACCTGCCCGCCGGCACGCTGACCGCGGGCACCTACCCCACGACCAAGGTCACCGCGGCCGACGGCGTGACGTGGAAGGACTTCACCCTGCCGGCGAACGCGTTCGCCCAGGGTGACAACACGATCGCGGTCGAGCTCCACCAGGACTCGCGCAGCGACTCACGCGCCGTGTTCGACCTCGACCTCCGGGCCGTCGCCACCAGCAGCGCCCCGATCGTGACCGTGACCAGCCCCACCGCCAACGGCTGGCTGCGGACCAACCCCGCGGTGATCACCGGCCTGTGCACCACCTCGGCCGGCACCGTGACGGCCACCGTCACCGGGGCGCAGAACGCGACGCTCACGTCGGCCTGCGTGTCGAACGAGTGGTCGGTCAACGCACCACTCGCCGACGGCACCTACTCGGTGAAGGCCTCGCAGAGCGACGCCACCGGGACCGGGACGAGCGCGGCGACGGCCTTCTCGGTCGACACCGTGGCGCCGGTCGTGACGCTGACGTCGCCGACCCCCGGCACCACATCGACCGTCGCCGGCCTGACCTTCGCCGGCCAGTGCACGACGGGTGAGGGCAACGTGACCGTCGCGATCACCGGCACCGCGCCGCAGACGCTCACCACGCCCTGCTCCGCCGGTTCGTTCAGCGTGGACGCCACGCTCGCCAGCGGCTCGTTCACCGCCACCGCCCGCCAGACCGACCCGGCCGGCAACGTCGGCTCGAGCGCCGCCGTGCCCTTCGTCGTCGACGTCTCGGCACCGGTGACGACCGACTCGACCGGATCGCTCGGCTCCGGTTGGAAGAACAGCGCCCAGACCGTGACGCTCACACCGACCGACGCCGGCTCGGGCGTGGCCGCCACCTACTACACCACCGACGGCTCCACCCCGACGACGGCCTCGACCCAGGGCACCACGATCACGCTCGGCGCCGAGGGCACGTACCCGATCAAGTACTTCTCCGTCGACGCGGTGGGCAACACCGAGGCGGTCAAGACCGCGGCGAACCCGGTCCGCATCGACTTCACGGCGCCGACCACCACCGACAACACCGCCACGATCGGCAGCGCCTGGAAGACCACGGCCCAGACCGTCACGCTGAACGCCGCCGACACCGGGGGCTCGGGCGTCGCCGCCACCTACTACACCACCGACGGCTCCACGCCGACGACGGCGTCGGCCAAGGGGTCCTCGGTCGCGCTGACGGCGTCGGGCACCTACACGATCCGGTACTTCTCGGTCGACGCGGCCGGCAACACCGAGGCCGTGACGACCGCGGCGAACCCGGTCCGCATCGACCGGTCGGCGCCGACGACGACCGACAACACCGCCTCGATCGGCAGCGCCTGGAAGACCACGGCCCAGACCGTCACGCTGAACCCCGCCGACACCGGCGGCTCGGGCGTGGCCGCCACCTACTACACCACCGACGGCACGACCCCCACCACCGGGTCGGCCCAGGGGACGAGCGTGGCGCTGACGGCACCCGGGACGTACACGATCAAGTACTTCACGGTCGACGCGGCCGGCAACGCCGAGGCCGTGAAGACCGCGGGCACCTCGATCCGCATCGACCCGAACGCGCCGAACGCGGCGATCACCGTCCCGGCGAACAACGCCAGCTACAACGCCAGCCGGTGGTCGTCCGCCGGCTGCAGCAGCTCGAACCGCATCTGCGGCACGGCGTCGGATGCCACCTCCGGCATCTCGACGGTGCGGGTCAACGTGAAGCGCAACACCGACAACCTGTACTGGACGGGCTCGACCTGGAGCGCCACCCCGACCCAGCTCACGCCGACCGGCACGACGAGCTGGTACGTGCCGATGACGACGACCAACCTCACCAGCGGGGCCACCTACACGGTGACCCTCACGGTGACCGACGTCGCCGCCAACGTCACGACCACCGCGAGCACCTTCACGTACGACACGTCGACGGCGACCACCGCGTCCGTGGCCAGCACCAACCACGACGGGACGATCAGCGCGACGGCGGACACGTTCTCGGTGACGTTCTCCGGCGCGCTCGACCCGAGCCGGGTGCCGGCCACCGCCAACCTCACGATGAGCCGGGGCCGGAACGGCAACACGACGTGGGCGATCAACGGCATCACCAACGGCGCCCAGTCGACCGGCGGCACCGGCTACCTCGCCCGTCCGGGCTTCGGCACGAACACGGTGACCTACGCCGGGTCGGTCGCGCTGAGCAACGGCAACACCACGATCACCTTCACGGTGACCGGTGGGTGCAGCGGGTCCTGCTCGCAGCTCACCACCGTCCCGGTGAACGGCACGTGGGTCTACGCACCCGCGACCACGCTGCTCAACGCGGCCGGGAACGCCGTCACCGGCAGCCGGAACGGCCCGCTGGAGGCGTTGTTCTGATGCGGCGCCCGTCACCGCGGGCGGCCGTGACCCCGGCGGTCCGGCTGCTCGCGGCGAGCGGCGTCGCGCTGCTCGCCGCGTGCTCGGCGCCGGCGGCGTCCACCACGGCGCCGACCACCGGGCCGGACGGGCACCGGCCCACGCGTGCCGCGGACCCGGCGCCGGGCCCGACCGGCGACCTGTCCGAGTCCTTCGGGTCCGGCGCCCTGCCGGCGGGCTGGGAGACGGCCGGCGCCACCGTCGTCCGTCCGGGCCCGGGCGCCGACCCGGCCGCGTACGTCCACCTCGTCGCCGCCGCCACCCCGGCCTACGTCTCCCCCCGTCCCCGCCGGCTCGCGCGCGGGCACGCGGGCTTCGAACTCCGGGGCCGCTTCCGCGTGACCGCACGCGCGCCGGGCGAGACTGTCGGACTCGCGACCGTCGAGAACGCACGCCGCACAGAGAACGCGGACCTCTTCGTCGACGCCCGCACCGGGCGCTGCCGGATCGACCTGTTCCGGGACGACACGGCACTCTCCCCGGGACCGTGCGACGACGGGCAGTGGCACACCGTCACCCTCACCGGGAACTTCGGCTCGGCGAGCCCCACCCTCGAATGGACCCTCGACGGCGCCCCGATGCCGGGCATCCGCTCCACCGGGCTGGCGCCCAGCACCGTCCACCGGCTCTGGATCGGCGACGCCACCACCGGAAAGACCAACACCACCGACTGGACCGACCTGCGCCTCCGGCTGCGCTGACCGGCCGCGCCGCCCACCACCGGTTGCACCGCCGCCCGGCGGGGTCGAGACTGCCCGGATGCAGAAGGGCACGAAGGTCGAGGTCTCGGTCCACGTCGACGCGCCGCCGGAGGTCGTGTACGCCGCCGTGACCGACCTGTCCCGCATGGGCGAGTGGAGCCCGGAGACGATCCGCTGCGAGTGGATCGACGGCGCCACCGGCCCGGCGGTGGGCGCCCGGTTCAAGGGCACGAACCGACGCGGCTTCGCGAAGTGGACCACCAAACCGGTCGTCGTCGCCGCCGATCCCGACCACGAGTTCGGCTTCGACGTGGGGCCCGACACGCGCTGGACGTACCGCTGCGAGCCCGACGGCGACGGGACGCGCCTCAGCGAGTCCTTCGAGATGCTGCGGGACCTGCAGTGGTACTACGGGTTCGCCGAACGGTGGATCATGCGGGTGAAGGACCGCCGCGCGGACCTCGAGCGCGGCATGACCGAGACGATCGGCCGCATCAAGACCGCCGTCGAGGCCGAGGCCGCGCGCCCGACCTGATCCGCGGAGGTGTGTGCGGTCGACCCCGCCGATCGACGTCGGACGCACACGGGTCGCCCATCGGCCGCTTCCGGTCGCGCCGTCGCGTCAGACGCGCACGAACGTGAGGTCGAAGTCCTTGCGCCAGGTCCGACCCTCGTCGTCGGACGCGTCCCAGTGCCCGACTATGCGGTCCGCGGCCACCTCCGCGTCGAAGCGCTGATGCATGTCCGGGTCGACGCGCAGCATCGTCCAGCGCCCGTCGGCGAACGTCACGTCGTAGAGGCGTGACGCCGGACGCGGGTCGTGGTAGAGCGCGACCAGGCGTGACTGCGCGTCGTTGCGGGCGAACACGAAGTCCCAGATGTGCTCGCCCTCCATGTCGGCCGCGAGCGTCACGAAGCCCTCTCCGAACCACGCGACCGTCGCCCGACCGTGCTGGACCGTGCCCGGTTCCAGGAACCACGCGTCGGTCAGCGTGAGGTCCCACTCCCCCACGAGCCGCTCCCCGAACTCCTCCAGCACCGGATTCCGCATCGGGACAGCTTGCCCGGCCGGCGCCGCGCCGACACCCGGTCCCACCGGGGCCGCCCGTTCCTGACCCCGCCTGCGACCGGTGAGGCGGACGTCGGTCGACGAGGACGGCGGAGGTGCCCGTTCGGGTCAGCCTGCGTGCGGCAGCAGACGACGGGCCACGACCGGAGTCGCGAACATTGCGGCCGTGAGCGCGAGGCCCCCGAGCAGATGGGCCGTCCCCGTGACCGTGAGGAGAACCATCAGCAGACCTGCGAGGACGCAGAAGATCGTGAGCACCGACACGCGACGGCCCCAGACGGCCAGGCCGAGGCCGTGCGTGCGCTCGGACGGGGTGCTGAGCTGCATCGCCGGACCACGCGCCACGAGCCAGCAGTCGGTGGCCTGCCCCATCCGCGTGCGCACGAAGTGCTTGACGCGTTCGTAGTCCGGATGCGTCTCGCTTCGACGTCTCCGCAGGCGATCGTCGATGAGCTCACCAACGCGCTCCTGAGCTGACGAACGGGCTGCACGGATCGAGGCGGCCTCGCGTGAGGCGTCGGCTCCCCTCATCGGTTGCCGCCGACGCCGACCGCTGAGATGCGTCCACCGGTCGTGGCGATCCGCTGTGACGAGTTCTGACGGCACCCGGGCGTCGGCGTTCCCCCGAGCGGTGTGCGGGTGCCCCCGATATACGGGGTCGGACGCACACGCCTCGACCCGTGGGGCGGTCGAGCCGAGCGCTCGCCCGTGTCGCACCTACCCGAGGTGGGCGGTGGGGAGCTCAGGCCTTGGGGACGACGCGACGGGCGACGCTGCAGACGGTGCCGAACATGATCGCCAGGTCGAGGCCGATCGACCAGTTGTCGACGTAGAAGAGGTCGAGCCGGCGGTAGATCTCGAAGTCGGGCTTGTCCCGGGCCTCGACCTGCCAGAGGCCGGTGATCCCGGGCCGCACCCGGTGCCGGCCGAGCAGCTCCTCGTCGAACTGGACCACCTCGTGGGGCAGCGCGGGCCGGGGCCCGACCAGGCTCATGTCGCCGCGCAGGACGTTGAGCAGCTGCGGCAGCTCGTCGAGGCTGGTCCGCTCGAGGATGCGGCCGACGGGCGTGCGGCGGGGGTCGGACGTCGCCTTGAACAGCGGTCCGGTCCGCTGGTTCACGCGGGTCACGTCGACGAGCTGCTCCTCGGCGTTCGGGACCATCGTGCGCAGCTTGAACAGCGTGAACGGCTCGTTGCGCTTGCCGATGCGGACCTGCTGGAAGATCGGCGAGTGGCGGTCCTGCAGCCAGACCGCGACGAGCGCCACCACCATGACCGGTGCGGTCAGCACGAGCAGCGAGCCCGAGACGGCGACGTCGAGCGCGCGCTTCGCGATCCGCTGGCCGCGCCGCAGGGTCATCGGCTCGACGTACATGAACGGCTCGTGCGCGAGCGGCACGTGCCGCAGCCGGGACTGGTCGACGCCCCACAGCCCGCTCGAGAGCTGGACGTGGACACCGGCGGCGAGCAGCGACCGCACGAGCGGGTTGAGCTCGTCGGCGTCGAGGTCGCCCGACGCGATGATCACGCCGTTGGCGCCGACGCCGCGGAGTGTGGACGGGACGTCGTCGAGGCCGCCGAGGCAGGCCACGCCCTCGAGCTCGCTGCCGCGGGTGGCGTTCCGGCCCATGACGCCGACGGGCCGCAGCCCGAGCTCCGGGTGCCGGCGCAGCAGCCAGACCAGGCGGCTCGCCTCGGCCTCGGCGCCGACGACGACGACGTTGCGGCAGAACTCCCCCCGGGCGCGGGCCCGCCGGAGCCAGCCGGCGTACGCGCCCCGGCCCCCGGCCAGCGCGAGGAAGAGGAGCGCCCCGTCGAGCAGCAGCGTGCCGGGCATCGGTGCGCTGAGCGCCCGGGTGAGCGCATAGGCCGCGGCGGTGCCGAACAGCACCGACCGGGCGAGCCCGACCAGCTCGACCGACCGCACCGAGCAGGCGCGGGCGCGGTAGAGGCCGATCCCGGCGACGAGCGTGAGGGTGGTGCCCGCGAGCAGGGTCAGCACGAGCATGCGGGTCGCGAGGCCGGCGGCGGTCCCGACCCCCGCGAGGCCGACGACGAAGGTCACGGCGAGCGTGCCGAGCAGGTCGATCGAGGTCAGACGCCGGCGCAGGTCGAGCGGCCGGGTCCGGTGGACCGGCGCGACGACGGGTTCGGCGAGCACGTCGGCGTCGAGGGGCGCGAGCGCATCGGCTGCGATCGGGCTGCCCATCATCACCTGGTCGGCGTACGCCATCCGTGTTCCGTCCGGTCTCGTTGGATCGACCACGAGGGTACGGAACGGGGGACCGATCCGAGAACGGAATCGGTCCCCCAAACTGGTGAAATTCGGGCCCTATTCGGGCTTGGCGTTCCCCACGACCCACATGGAGAAGAACTGCGAGCCGCCGCCGTACGCGTGGCCGAGCGCCTTCCCGGTGGAGAGCGGCACCTGGTAGTCGCCCGCGCGCTCGCGCACCTGCTGGGCCGCCTCGCCGAAGCGGATCATCCCGCTCGCACCGATCGGGTTCGACGACAGCACCCCGCCCGACGGGTTCCACGGGATGTCGCCGTCGGGCGCGGTCGCGCCGGCCTGGGTGAGCTTCCAGCCCTCGCCGTCGGCGCAGAACCCGAGGTTCTCGAGCCACATGGGCTCGTACCACGAGAACGGCACGTAGACCTCGGCGCAGTCGAAGTCCTTGCGCGGGTCGGTGATGCCGGCCTGCCGGTAGACGTCGGCCGCGCAGTCCTTGCCCGCCTGCGGGTTCACCTGGTCGCGCCCGGCGAACATCGTCGGCTCCGAGCGCATCGCCGTGCCGTGGATCCAGGCTGCGGGACCGGGCGCCGCGTCGGCGACGTCCTCCGCGCCGATCACGAGCGCCATCGCGCCGTCGGAGCTCGGACAGGCGTCGAGGTAGCGCAGCGGGTCCCAGAGCAGGAACGACTCCTCGACCGTCGCGAGGTCGATGTCGGGCAGGTGCAGGTGCGCCTTGGGGTTGCGCAGCGCGGCCAGCCGGTCCTTCACCGCGACCAGGTGTCCGATGTTGCGCGGCGCGCCCGAGCGCGCGATGTAGGCGCGGATCAGCGGCGCGAAGTAGCCGCCGGCGCCCGCGACGAGCGGCGCGCTGAAGGGCATCTGCACCGACAGGCCCCACGTCGCGTTGCTCTCCGACTGCTTCTCGTACGCGACGGTGAGTACGCGCTTGTGCACGCCGCTCATCACGAGCTTCGCCGCGACGATCGCGGTGGAGCCGCCGACCGAGCCGGCCGTGTGCACGCGCAGCAGTGGCTTGCCCACCGCGCCGAGCGCGTCGGCGAGGTAGAGCTCCGGCATGATCACGCCCTCGAACGTGTCGGGCGCCTTGCCGACGACCACGGCGTCGATGTCGCCCCAGTCCAGGCCGGCGTCCTCGAGGGCCTCGATCGCGGCTTCACGGACGAGCCCGGCCATCGACACGTCGTGCCGGGCCGAGACGTGGCGGGTCTGACCGACCCCGATGACGGCGGTACGGACGCCTCCCATCACTCCCCCTCCAGGATGCAGACCAGGTTCTGCTGCAGGCACGGGCCCTGCGTCGCGTGCGCGAGGCCCCGACCGGCGTCGCCCGACCAGATGCGCTGCGCGACCTCGCCGATGCGGATCAGGCCCCCGGCCATCAGCGGGTTGGCGCCGAGCGCGCCCCCCGACGGGTTGACCGGCGTCGCCGCATCGAGACCGAGCGCCTCGCGCAGGATGACCTCGTCGGAGCTGAACTGCGCGTGCAGCTCCGCGACGTCGAAGCCGCCCTGCAGCGCGCCCGCCTCCTCGCCGGAGCGGCGGGTCGACTCGCTGGTGGTGAGATCGCGCACCCCGATGTGCGGCGCCTCGATCCGGTGCTCGATGCCGCGGATCCACGCCGGCCGCTCGCAGTGCGCACGCGCCACATCGTCGGCGGCGATCACGACCGCGCACGCGCCGTCGGTCACCGGGAAGATGTCGCTGTCGCGCAGCGGCGCGTGCGTGACCGCCCGGCCGAGCAGCGTGTCGGCGTCGACCGCCTCGCTGCGGATCGCGTGCGGGTTCCCCACCGCGTCGCTGAGGCTGCGCGCCGCGACCTCGGCGAGGTCCCGCTCGGTCGCCTTGCCCGACTCGAGCAGTGCGCTCGCCTGCAGGCCGGCGAAATGGATCAGCGACGGCCACAGCGGCGTGACCGTGTACGGGTCGGCCTGCAGCGTGAACGCCTGGTACACGTCGTCGCTGAGCGACGACTTGCCGAAGCCGTAGATCAACGCACTGTCGATCTCACCGGTCTGGATCGCGACCCACGCCTCGTACAGCGCCCACGCGCCGTCCATCTCGACGTGGCTCTCCTTCACCGGTGGCCACGCGCCGGCGCCGTCGAGGCCCATCACGAACGTGAACGGCCCACCGCTCAGGTAGTCGCACGATCCGGAGATCGTGAAGTCGATGTCGTGGCGGGCCATGCCCGACTGGCGGACGGCCTCCTGCACGACCGGGATGATGAACTCCACCTCGTTGCGCTCACGGTCCTTCTCGACCGTCTCCTGCGCGAACGCGATGACACCTACGTCTCTCGTCATTTCCGCTCACCGCCCTTCGGGCTGGGGCGCTCGGCCCCCGCTCGGCCGGAGGGACAGGGGTACTTCACGTCGAAGGCCTCGCTCACGTCTCTTCTCTTCTCTCTACGCGTATTCGCGGTAGGACTCGTACGGGGCGTCGGGTTCGCCGTTGGGCTCGAACCACTTGAGACAGCGGGCGTCCGGACGCAGGTGCTCGTCCCAGACCGCCTTCACCCGCAGGCCCATGCGCACGTCGTCGACCGCGATCCCCTGGATCAGGCCGAGGTACGGCGTGTTGGAGCCGTCGAGCAGGATCTGGCCGGCGACGTAGGGCACCTCCGGCGCCGCCTCGGAGAGCCCGGGGATGTTGGTGACGCAGTACGTGGTGAGGGTGCCGTTCTGGCCGACCTCGACCTCGATCTCGGTGGGCGCGCCGGTGCGCGGGTCCGAGCCGCGCGGCGGCAGGTACACCTCCTCGGCGCCGACGGCCTTCTGGCCGATCAGCTTCCCCTCGGCCATGCCGCGCAGGTACTTGCCCGCCGCGCGCCCGGGGTTGATCTCGTACTCGAGGCGGATCGGCACCGTGATCCCGGTGACGGGCTCGGTCTCCCCCGACGGCTCCGGCGCGGCCGGCGCCTCGGACTCGGGGACCCAGGCCTCGAGGTCGGTCATGTAGCCGACCCGCTCCGCCTTCCAGCGCGGCGCCACGCGCATGCCGACGCTCATCGCGTCGGCGGACGCGACGTCGACCACGTGCATCATCGGCACGTCGGCGCCGTCGGGCCGCACCAGCGCGAACGCGAACGGCTTCCCGAGGTGGTGCTTGCCCTCGACGGGCTCGGCCACCCAGGTCCAGGCCTCCACGACCCCACCGGGCCCGACCTCGACGAACTCGTCGAGCGCGGCCGCGGTGACGGGGTCGTACTCGGTGGGCGGCACCATCACGCGGCCGTCCTCGGTGCGGACACCGACGAGCTTCCCGTCGCGCAGACCGGTGAACCAGCGACTCAGCGCGGGCCCGACCGACCGGGTGTAGCCCCCGGGGTACTCGAGGACGTGATGCTCCAGCAGTGGTTCGGTTGACGTCACGTCAATCCTTTCTCAGATGATCGCGTTGTCGCGGTCGGCCCAGTACGGGTCCCGCAGCTTGCGCTTCAACAGCTTGCCGGTGGGCTCGCGCGGCAGCTCGTCGACGAAGTCGATGCTGCGCGGCCACTTGAACTTCGCGAGCCGGCCCTGCAGGTGCTCCATGATCGAGGCGCGCAGCGCGTCGTCGGCCGTGACGCCTTCGCGCGGCTGGATCACCGCCTTGATCTGCTCGCCCATGTCGTCGTCGGGGATGCCGAACACGGCCGCGTCGGCGACGTCGGGGTGGGCCATGATCTCGCCCTCGATCTCGGCCGGGTAGATGTTCACGCCACCCGCGATGATCATGTCGGACTTGCGGTCGCAGAGGAACAGGTAGCCGTCCTCGTTGAGGTAGCCGACGTCGCCGACGGTGAAGAAGCCCTCGGCGTCGTGCGAGTCGTCGGTCTTGGTCTTGTCGCCCTTGTACTCGAAGTCGCCCGACGACATCTTCATCCACACCGTGCCGGGCGTACCCGTGGGGCACTCGTTGCCGTCGTCGTCGACGATCTTGAGCGTCGACGTCGGCCACGCGGTGCCGACCGTGCCCGGGTACTGCAGCCATTGCTCTGCGGTCGCGAGCGTGCCGCCGCCCTCGGTGGCGCCGTAGTACTCGATGATCGACTCGCCCCACCACGCGATCATCTTGCGCTTCACGTCGATCGGGCACGGCGCCGCCGCGTGGATCGCGTACTTCATCGACGACACGTCGTACTTCGCGCGCACGTCGTCGGGCAGCTGCAGCATGCGGTGGAACTGCGTGGGCACCACGTGCGTGTGCGTGCACCGGTACCGCTCGATCAGCGCGAGCGTCTGCTCCGGGTCCCACTTGTCCATGTAGACGACGGTGTGCCCCGCGTTCAGCGCGTTGCCGGCGAACGTGGTGACCGCGGTGTGGTAGTTCGGCGACGTCGACAGGTGGACGTTGCCGTCCTGGGGCGCGATGCCGAACAGGAGCAGGAACATCGCGAACAGCTCGGCCGACGTCTCGGGGTCGAGCCCGGTGAGCGGACGCTTGACCCCCTTGGGTCGGCCGGTGGTGCCGCTCGTGTAGTGCATCGCCGCACCCGCGGTGCGGTCGGCCGGCGTGGCGTCGGACTGCTCGGCGAGGAACGCGTGCAGGTCACGGAATCCGGGCACGTCGCCGACGGCGAGTCGCCCCTCGGCCGGGACGCCCGCCCCGTCGGCGGCCGCGACCACGACGTCGGCGAAGCGCTCGTGGGTCACGAACGCCTTGGCGTCGGAGTCGGCGAGGATGTATCCGATCTCCGGCGGCGAGAGCCGGTAGTTGATCGGCACGTAGTAGAGGCCGATCTGGAGCGCGGCGAGATACACGGTGGCGGGCTCGATGCCGTTGGGCAGGATCGCGGCGACGGTGTCGCCCGTCTGCAGGCCGAGCGACCGCAGCCCGTTGGCCATCCGGTTGCAGCGGGCGAGCAGGTCGCCCGCGGCCCACTCGGTGCCGTCGGTGTCGACCACGGCCAGGTACGCCGGGTCCTCCTGCGCGTAGTACCAGAACCCTCCGGGCATCCGGGCGACTCCTCCTCGACGGGCGTGGGGGCGGCAGTAGAACACGTTCTCGCGCGCGGCGGCAACCGCGACGCGAGCCGTCCTGCGGTCGCCACGACGACGCCGCCACGGGCTCCGGGCCCGTGGGACCGGCCGGGTCGGCGGACCCGGCGCGTCGCCTCAGCCGAGGGTGACGGGCAGGTGCTTGATGCCGTTGATGAGGTTGGACGCGAGGCGCTCCGGCTCCCCGGCGAGGGTCATGTTCGGCGCCTTGGTGAGCATCTCCTCGAACATCACCTTGATCTCCATCTTGGCGAGGCTCGCACCCAGGCAGTAGTGCGGACCGCGCCCGCCGAACGCGATGTGCTCGTTCGGCGCGCGGGTGACGTCGAAGGCGTGCGGGTCCGTGAACACGCTCTCGTCGCGGTTCGCCGAGCCGTACCACACGGTCACCTTGTCGCCCTCGGCGATCGGCACTCCGTGCAGCTCGGTGTCGGTGGTGGCCGTGCGCCGGAAGTACATGACCGGGCTGACGTAGCGCAGCATCTCGTCGACGAGCGTGTCGAGCGTCCCGGGGACGTCCGCGAGCACGCGCTCCTTCTGCTCCGGGTGCTGGAGCAGCGTGAGCATCCCGCCGCTGATCAGGTTGCGCGTCGTCTCGTTGCCGGCGACCGCGAGCAGCAGCACGAACACGTTGAATTCGATGTCGCTCAGCTTCTCGCCGTCGAGCTCGGCGGTGATCAGCGTGGTGACGATGTCGTCCATCGGACGCGCCCGCCGCGAGTCGGCGAGCGACTGCGCGTACATGTAGAGCTCCATCGACGCCTCGACCGCCTCCTCCGGCGCGCCCTGGTTGTACTCGGAGTCGGCGTTGCCGATGAGCCGGTTCGACCACTCGAAGATCTTGTGCCGGTCCTCGTACGGGACACCGAGGAGCTCGGCGATGACCACGAGCGGGAGCTCGGCCGCCAGGTTGGGCACGAAGTCGATGGCGTCGGTGGTGCCGAGCTGGCGGTCGACGATCTGGGCCGCCGCGGCCCGGATGCTGGGCTCCATGCCCTTGATGACCTTCGGCGTGAAGCCGCGGGCCACCAGGTTGCGCAGCCGCGTGTGCTGCGGCGCGTCCTGGTTGAGCATCATGAGCTCGGTGCCGTCGCCCTGGTCGTCGAGCAGCGCGCCGCCGCGGGCGGACGAGAAGGTCCGGGTGTCGCGCTCGATGGCGATGACGTCGGCGTAGCGGGTGCAGACCCAGTAGCCCGGCGCGTAGCGCTCGGAGGCGTGCCAGTGCACCGGCTCCTCGGCCCGCAGCCGGTCGAAGAACGCGTGCGGTGGGCCCGAGGCGGCGTACATGAGCGGGTCGTCGAGCTGGACGGCGTCGGTCGCCATTAGGTGCTTCCCCCAGGGACGGTGCGGCCGGAACTTGCGCCCACGGGACGGTCCGGACGCAAGATAGAACCGGTTCTATTTCCGCCCGAGGCTAGCCGAGGCCTCCGGGCCCCGGCTCGACCACGAGCCGCGGTCGACCGCACACCGAGGAGGGCCCGCGTGTCCGAGATCCTGCCGATGACGACGCAGCACTGCACCGTGGAGCGCGACGGCCACGTCGTGGTCCTCACCATGAACCGGCCCGAGGCGCGCAACGCGCTGAGCCCGGACATGCTCGTCGGCCTCGCGGACGGGTTCACCTACGTCGACGAGACGCCCGAGATCCGGTGCGCGGTCCTCACCGGTGCGGGCGGCCACTTCTCGTCGGGCGCCGACCTGAAGGCGATGGGCACGCCCTCGGAGTCCGAGCACGTCCGCACGCGCATGGCCGAGGAGCCGAACCTCCACTGGAAGGCGCTCCTGCGCGACCACCGGCTGACCAAGCCGCTGATCGCCGCGGTCGAGGGCTACGCCGTCGCCGGGGGCACGGAGATGCTCCAGGGGACCGACATCCGCATCGCCGGCGAGGGCGCGATCTTCGGGGTGTGGGAGGGCAAGCGCGGGCTGTTCCCGCTCGGCGGGTCCGCGGTGCGGCTCCCCCGGCAGATCCCGTACACGATCGCGATGGACATCCTGCTCACGTCGAAGCCGGTCCCGGCGCACGAGGCGCTGCGCATCGGGCTCATCGGACGCGTCGTCCCGGACGGCACCGCGCTCGCCGCGGCCCTGGCCGTCGCCGGCCAGGTGGCCGCGTGCGGGCCGCTGTCGACGCAGGCGATCCTGCGGGCCTGGCGCGAGACCGAGCACCTCGGCGAGGCCGAGGCGATGCCGATCCAGGACGCGATCGGCTGGGAGGTGTTCGCATCGGAGGACGCGCAGGAGGGACCGCGCGCCTTCGCCGAGAAGCGCGCGCCCGAGTTCGAGGGGCGCTGAGGGTGTCGAGCTTCGCCAGCCCGGGACGCGAGCGGCTCGCCGAGGCGATCCGCCATCTCATCGACGCGACCCTGACGGTGGAGGACGCCACCGAGGAGCAGCTCGGCAGCGCCGCCGACATGGTCGAGGCGGTGGCCCGCCACCTCGGCCGGGAGCCCCACGACGACGACCGCGGTGTGCGCGGCCACTGGCGCGACGGCGGCCACGAGGACTACCTCCCGCGCTCCCCGCTCGTCGGGGTGACCAATCCCGTCGCCGCACCGTTCGCCTGGACCACCCACGCGGACGGCGTCGAGCTCACCGGGGTCTTCCACGCCGCGTTCGAGGGACCGCCGGGCTACGTGCACGGCGGGTGGATCGCGCTCGCGTTCGACGAGCTCCTCGGCATGACGAACATCGCGACCGACAACCCGGGCATGACCGGCCGCCTCACGGTGCGCTACCTCAAGCCCACCAAGCTGCACCGGTCCGCGCGCCTGCGCGGCCGCACCGAGCGGGTCGACGGTCGGCGGATCGTCACGACCGGCGAGCTCTACGTCGACGACGAGCTCACCGCGGAGGCCGAGGGGCTGTTCGTGCGGCTCGACGAGCGGCTGGCGGCCGAGTACTTCCGCCCCGACGGCGCGGGCGGTGTGTGACCACCGGCGCGCCGACCAGCCGCCAGAATGACCGGATGTCCGTCGCGGTCGTGCTCGGTGCCGGGGGCCTGACCGGTCAGGCGTTCCACGCCGGGGTGCTCGCCGCCCTGGAGGAGGCGGGCTTCGACGCCCGCGCCGCCGGCACCGTGGTCGGCACGTCCGCCGGGGCCGCCGCGGGCGCGTACCTCCGCCTCGGGCTCGCGCCCGCCGACCTCGCCGCGCTGCTGACCCAGTCGGCGCTGAGCCCCGCCGGGCGCGGGATCGTCGACCGGCTGGGTCCGAGCGGCGACTGGACCGAGCCGACGGTCGCCCGCACCTGGAGCCCGCCGCACCCCAACCTCGTCGGACGGCTCGTGCGGTCGCCGTGGCGGGTGCGGCCCGAGGCGCTGCTCGGCGCCGTGGTCCCGACCGGGCGCCTCGACACCGCGGTGTGGACCGAGGCCCTGCGTCCGATCTCGGGACCGGGCTGGCCCGCCGCGGCGCTGTGGATCTGCGCGGTGCGCATGGACGACGCCCGTCGGGTCGTGTTCGGCCGGTCCGACGCGCCGCGTACCGACGTCCCCACCGCCATCGGCGCGAGCTGCGCGGTCCCCGGGTACTTCGCGCCGGTGACGATCCACGGTCGCCGCTACGTCGACGGGGGCGTCCACTCCCCCACGAACGCCGACGTCCTCCGGCGCGACCCCCCCGAGCTCGTCGTGGTGTCGTCGCCGATGTCGATGTCGCGAGGTGCCCGGAACCGGCCGGCACGCGCGGCGCGGACGCACTTCCGCGCGCGTCTCGGCCAGGAGCTGCGCCGGCTCGAGCGCGTCGGCACCCGGGCGATCGTGTTCCAACCGAGCGAGGACGACCTCGCCGTCCTCGGCGGCCGCACGATGGATCCGGAGCGCATCGCCCACGTGGTGGAGCACGCGCGCGAGACCACCCGTCGCCGCCTGGCCGAGCGTCCGTTGCCGGTCGAGCTCACCGACGCGGTGCGGTGAGGGGCGTCGCCGGCGCGCCCGCCGCGAGCAGCCGGCGCGACTTCCTCCGCCGTGCGGGACTGATCGCGACCGGTGCCGCGGTCGCGCCCGCCGCGCTGGCGGCCTGCGGCTCGGGCCGCGCGCCCACGACGACCGCGGACAGCGTCATCGACCACGGGCCGGCCGACTCCGGCATCGACACGGTCGTCGTGGTCACCATGGAGAACCGCTCGTTCGACCACCTGGTCGGCGGCCTCGCGACCGGCGCCGCCTACCTCGACGCGGGCCGCCGCCGTCACGGCCCGGACTTCCGGATCGACGGCGCGCAGCACCAGTCCTACCGCGACCCCGAGGGTCGTGCGTTCGCGACGGCGCCACTCGTGGGGAACCCGCTCGAGGCCGATCCGTGGCGCGGGTGCGCGCACCCGGTGCCCGGTCACGGCTGGTTCAGCGGTCGCGCCCAGCTCCGGCGCGGCTTCCTCGGACGCGACAGCGGCAACGACGAGTACGCGCTCGGGTACTTCACCCCGCAGAACCTGCCGTTCCACCGGGCGCTCGCGCAGCGCTTCACGGTGTGCGACCACTGGCACGCGCCGCTCATGGCCGGCACCTTCCCCAACCGCCAGTACCTGCACGCCGCGACGTCGAACGGCCGCAAGGACGACCCGGTCCCCCTGAGGCCCGGGATCTTCTCCGGGACCACGATCTGGGACCGGCTCCGGGCCGCCCACGTGCCGGCGCGCTACTACTACGTCGACATCCCGATCCTCTCGCTGTGGGGGCCCCGCCTCTACGACCGCATCTCGGTGGTCGACGACTACTTCGCGGACGCGCAGACCGGCACGTTGCCGGCCTTCACGATGGTCGACCCGGGCTTCCTCGGATCGAAGCGCTCCGACGACCACACGTACGGCGACGTGCGGATCGGCCAGCGCTTCCTGCGCGAGGTGTTCCGCGCCTTCGCGCAGTCGCCCCAGTGGGAGCGCGGTCTGTTCATCGTCACCTACGACGAGTGGGGAGGGTTCTTCGACCACGTCACCCCGCCCACGGTCCCCGACGACCGCGCGTCGAGGAACTGGGACGACGACTTCGGCCAGACCGGGTTCCGCGTGCCGACCGTCGTCGCCTCCCCCCGTGCCGGCGTCGGCGCGGTCGACCACCACCTCTACGACCACACGTCGATCCTGCGGTTCCTCGAGTGGCGGTTCCTCGGCGCCCCGGCGCGCGGTCCGGGTGGGGACCACCGCTGGTGGCTCACGACACGCGACCGGCACACGAACAACGTCGGCGCCGCGCTGCGGACCGGCCGGCCGCATCCCGACGTCGGCTTCGATCTCGACCTGGCGCTGGCCGAGCCCGCCGCGCCGTGCGGTCCGTTCCCGCAACGACCCGCACCCGGGTCCGCGGTCGGCGCCTCGGGCGAGTGGGACCTCGACCAGAGCCTCGTCGAGCTGACCCGGAACCGCTTCCTGCCCGCGGGCAGTCCGGCGTGGCTGGAGAACCTCGACTTCTGACCGGTCTCGGGGCCGCGACCGCTCCCGGCGTCCCCGCTAGGGTGCGCCGCCATGTCGAGGGCGGAGGCGGACACCCCGACCGAACGCGATCTCGAGACCGCGGCCCGGCGCGAGCGCATGGTGGCGGCCGCCGTCGAGCTCGCGGTCGACGGGGGCTACGACGCGGTGCAGATGCGCGACGTCGCCGCTCGGGCCGAGGTGGCCCTCGGCACGCTGTACCGCCACTACCCGTCCAAGGACCATCTCCTCCTCGCCGCGCTGTGGGAGCAGGCGAGCGCGCTGCACGAGCGCATCGCGCAACGGCCACCGGACGGCACCGACGCCGCGACGCGGACCGCCGACGTGCTCCGGCGCGCGAGCCGCGCGCTCGCGCGCCGGCCGGAGCTCACGGCCGCGCTCGTCACCGCGCTGACCGCACCCGAGCCGGACACCGCCGAGGCCAAGTACCAGGTCGAGACCGTGCTGCACGGGATCATCACCGACGCCATCGCCGGATCGGTGCCGGCCGCCGACGCCGACGGCGTGGTGCGCACCCTCGGCTACGTGTGGCTCGCCGTGCTCTCCGCCTGGGTCGGCGGGACGCTCGACGACGACTCGATGGTCCACGACCTCGAGGTGGCCGCGGCGCTGATGCTGCGCCCGGTCAGCGCGGGCTGACCGCGGCGACGTCGCGCAACGCGGGCCCGACGCCCTCGCCGATACGGCGCGCGTTCGCAGGATCGCTCGCGTCGAGCGGCCCCAGGATCACCCACTCGGCGCCGGACTCGCCGTACGCCGCGAGCGCCCCGGCCATGGTCGCCGGACCACCGACGATGGTGCCGGCGCCCGCCCCGAGCCGCTCGGCCCGGGCCCGCGCCTCGGCGTCGTCGTCACCGACCACCACGAGGCCACCCCAGCTGATGGTGAACGGACCCTCGACGCCGGCCTCCGCGCGCTGCGCCCGGACGCGCGCCGCCTCCGCGGCGAACCCCTCGACCCCGAGGCCCCACCGGTTCCACCCGTCGGCGTGGGCGGCCGCGACCGGCCCGACGTGGGCGGCCCGCCCGCCCACCCAGGTGGGATAGGGACGGTCGGCGAGCACGCGGACGGCACGCTCGAGCGCGCTCACCCGGTCGCCGACCGATCCCATGGGCAGGCCGAACGTCTCCATCTCCGGGCGGCTCTCCTCGTCGCCGGAGCCGATCCCGACGACGAGCCGCGGCCCGGCGATCCGCGCCACGGTGTCGAGCGCGGCCGCGAGGGTCGCGGGCGGGCGCAGCGTGGCCCGCACCACGAGCGTGCCGAGCGTGATGCGCTCGGTCTCGGCCGCGAGCGCACCGAGCAGTGCGGTGCACTCGATCGCGGGTCGCTGGTCGCCGGCCCGGTCGAGGCGGAAGAGGTGGTCGTAGACGAACACGCCGTCGACGCCGGCGGCCTCGGCCGCCCGGGCGACGCGGATCGGGATCTCGGGGTCCTCGACGAACGACGGGAGGGTCAGGCCGACCTTCACGGGGCGCCACCCCCGGCCGCGAGCGTGTCGAGGGCCAGGATCCCCGCGCCGATGACCCCGGCCCGCTCCCCCAGCTCGGCGGGCACGATGTCGGGCATGGGCCGGTACGCGGACCCCTCGATGTGGCCGAGGAAGTGCGCGCGGATCGGGCCGAGGAACAGCTCCCCGTCGTTCACGAGGCCGCCGGCGATCGCGATGACCGCCGGGTCGAAGATGTTGGCGAGCCCGACCAGACCGATCGCGACGTTGAAGCAGTACCGGTCGACGAGCGCGAGCGCGTCGGCGGCGCCGTCACGGGCCGCGGCCGAGACGTGCTGGCCGCGGATGGTGTCGACGTCGCCGTCGACCGCGTGCAGGACGCTCGGCAGCTCCCCGTTGGTCGCCGCCTCGCGCGCCATCGCCCCGAGCGCGTTGCCCGACGCCATCGCCTCCCAGTGACCGCGCTCCCCGCAGGCGCACATCGGGCCCGCCGGGTCGATCTGGAAGTGCCCGACCTCCGCGGCGAAGCCGTGCGCGCCGCGCAGCACGCGGTCGTGGACGATGACGCCGCCACCGATGCCGGTCCCCAGCGTGATGACCAGCGCGTCGGTGTGCCCCCGTGCGGCGCCGAAGCGGTACTCGGCGTACGCGGCGACGTTCGCGTCGTTGTCGACCACCGTCGGCAGCCCGACCGCCGCCGAGACGTCGGCCTGCACCGCGGTCTTGCGGAAGCCGGCGACGTTCGGCGCGTAGTGGATCATGCCCTCGAGGTCGACCATCCCGGCGGCGCCGATGCCGACCGTGGCGACGTCGTGGCCGTGCCGACGGAGCTCCCCGACCACCTCCACGAGCGAGGCCCGCATCCCGTCCCACGTCCCGGTCGGCGACGGCACCCGGTGCTCGTCGAGGATCGCGCCGGTGCCGTCCACGACCGCGCCCAGGACCTTGGTCCCCCCGATGTCGAGGCCGACGGCGAGCGTCACGGTGCGCCGGTGCGCCGGAGCGGGCTGACGCTCGCGTCCGGTCCGGCCGGCGCCGGCGCGTCACCCGGACCGGGCGCTCCCGGCGCCGCGGCCGCCTCGGCCTCGCGTCGCGCCGCCATGCCGGCCCGCTGCTCCGCGAGCACCGCCTCGGTGGCGTCGACGAGCACCTTGACGGTCAGCACGACCTCGTGGGCGGCGGCGACGAGGTGCTCGGCCGCATCGGGCTGCGCCTCGGCCAGACCGTTCACGAGCGCGAGCAGCGCGCCGAGCCCGCCCAGCGGGGCCGACGGGTCGCCCGTGTCGGGTTCGTCGTCGTGGAATCCCATGCCCGGGCCGTCGGCGTCGCCGGTGGCGTCGTGCTCGAAGAACGGGTTCCGCCGGGGGCGTCCGGGGTCACGCATCGGGGGCGAGGCTACTGCGCGACTAGCGGCGGGCCTCGACCGCCTTCTTCAACTCCCGCAGCGCGGTGCCCATGATCATGCCGGCGGCGCGCCGCTTGATCAGCCCGGGCAACGGGATGGAGAGATCGACCGCGAGCTCGTAGTGCACGCGGGTGCCGTCGCCGTCGGCCTGGAAGCGGTACGTGCCGTCGAGGCGGCGGAGCTTTTCACCCGAGTCGAGCACCCACGAGAACTCGTCGGGCATCGCCGCATAGTCGTAGCGGAGCACGTACCGGAAGCTCTGCCCCATCGCCGCGGCCCGGAACTCGACGAGGTGGCCCCGTCCCTCGGCGTCGCGCTCCTGGATCGAGACCTGCTTCAGGTCACGCGCCCACTCCGGGTACCGCTCGAAGTCGAGCACGACCGCGAGGCACTCCTCGGGGGTCGCGTCGATGCGGATCCGTTCATTGGCGTGCTCGGCCATCGGCTCTCCTCTCGGGCCCACCACGTTGCCGCGTCCCGCGCTCGGGGCGCAACGGACGGGACTCCACCACGATGTCGCGCCGGCGCGGGAACCGGGCGTGGCGCGCACCCCAGAGTCCCACGAATCCGAGGGGCAGCATGGGGACCAACACCGCGAACGGGTTGCGGGCGGCGCAGATCGCGGTGATCACCAGACTCACGACGAACGCCCCGTACAGCGACCGGCGGGGCGCGCCCGCCACGTCGCCCTGCGCGAGGAACAGGCTCCCGACCGCGATGTCGTCGCCCTGGCTGCTGCGCGCGACCGCCACCGCGAAGGCCCAGATCCACACGACGAGGCCGACGGCGAAGAGCGCGAGGCAGATCCCCGCCGAGACCGCTTCCCCCGTCGACCCGGCAAACGCGGCGACCGCGCCGCCGAGGAACACGACCTCGGCGATCCACGACGCGACGACGATGCGGCGACCGTCTGGGTGACCCGGGACCACGAACCGAGGCTAGGCCGCGGGGACCGAAGCGGCTCCTACCGCGGCCGGTCCGACCGCCGGAGCACCGACAGGTCCCCGGCGGCGAGACGCGCCAGTGGCTCGACCCTCCGGTCGTAGGACCAGTCCCGCACCGCCAGGGCCCGGGCGCGGGCACCCATCGCGTCCCGGCGGGCGGGGTCGTCGAGCAGCTCGCGCAGCCGCTCCGCGACGGCCTCGACGTCGCGTGACTCCACGACGAAGCCGGTCTCGCCGTCGACGACCGCATCGTGGGAACCGCCCGACCGGCCCGCGACGCACGCGAGCCCGGCGGAGCCCGCCTCGAGGAAGACGATGCCGAAGCCCTCGGCCTCGAGGCCGCCCCACCGGTCACGGCAGAGCATCGCGAACACGTCCGCGGCCCGGTGCGCGAGCGGGAGCTCCTCCTCGCTCACCCGGCCGAGGAACCGGACGCGGTCCGCGACGCCGCGTCGCTCGGCCCGGCGCTCGAGGCGCGACCGGTCCCGGCCGCCGCCGACGACGACGGCGACGACGTCGCGCGGGAGGCGGGTCACCGCGTCGATGAGCACGTCGAAGCCCTTGCGGGGCACGAGCCGGCTCGCGCCGAGCACGATGCGCGCATCGGCCGGCAGCCCGAGCCGGTCCCGGGCGGCGCGCCGCTCGGCGGCATCGGCCGCCGGCCGGAACCGGTCCGGGTCGATGCCGGGCGGCACGACGAGCGCCGGTACGGGGCCGCCCGCCGCGTGCTCGGCCTCGGCGAGCGGGTACGAGCCCGCGGCCACCACGCCGGCCGCCCGTCGCAGCACCCCACCGAGCAGGGGGCGGGTCGGGAGCCGCCCCGGCACCGTGATCTCCGCGCCGTGGGTCACGACCACCACCGGCGCGGCGGTCAGCTTCCCGGTGATCGCGCCCAACGGGAGCGCGGGGTCGACGAAGATCACGTCGGCGCCGACCTCACGCGCGAGCGCGTCGGCGTCCCGTGCGATCCGGGGGGTCGGGAGCAGCACCTTCTCCCGCCGGCGGACCACGCGGAACGGCTGCGCGGCGTCCCACTCGTGGGCGCCCGCGTACGGCGACGTCATCACCGTCGTCTCCGCCGGCGGCAGGCGCCGCCAGAGCTCCCAGAGGTACGACTGGATCCCCCCGATCTTCGGCGGGAAGTCGTTGGTCACGAGCAGCGACGTCATCTCACGTGCCCGGCTCGGGTTCGGGGATCTGGTCGGCGCCGCGCGCCACGATGTGCCGCTCGCGCACTCGCGGGTCGCGACCGCTCCAGAGCAGCCCGAGCCCGACGACCGCGAACCCGGCGCTGGCGAGGAACCCGCCGCGGTAGGACGTCGCGTCGACGAACGCGCCCACGATGAACGCGCCGAGCCCCTGCGACGCGTCGAAGAAGGTGCTGAACGTCCCGACCACCGACGCGCGCTGCGACTCGGGCACGCCGACGAGCGCGAGGGTCATGAGGTTGGTGTACATCATCGACATCGCGACCGCGAAGACGCACGTGCCCAGCACGAGCCCGAGCTCGTTGGGGATCGACGCGATCACCACCATCGACAGCGCGGCGCCGCCGAGGGCGACGCTGCCGCCGCGCAGCGGCCCGAGCCGGTCGGGCAGCTTGGCGCCGAACAGCCGGATCGCCAGCACGAGCAGGCCGTAGAGCAGGAAGAAGCCGCCGACGTCGGTGATGCCGATCGTGTGCCCGTAGAGCTTGAGGAACGTCGTGTAGCCCGCGAGCGGGATCAGCCCGAGGAAGAGCATCGTCCCCGGCAGGATCGCGGCACGGTTGAGCAGCGGGACGTCCTCGTCGACCGGGTTGTCCGCCGGGCGCGTCTCGGGCGTGAGCAGTCCGAGCAGCGCTGCGACCCCTGCGCACACACCGGACACGATCCACACCGCGTCGTAGCCCCACTGCGAGTGCACCCACTCCCCGATCGCGGGACCGAACGCCAGGCCGCCGTACACCGCGACCGACCAGTAGGAGATGGCCTCGCCCCGCCGCTCCTCGGGGGCGAGGTCGGTGATCATCGTGGCGGCGCCCACGAAGAACGCCGCCTCGCCCACCCCGCCGACCAGCCGGGCCAGCACGAGCAGGCCGAGGTCGGTGGCGAACAGGTACCCGAAGATCGAGAGCGAGACGATCGCGGCGCCGCCGATCACCAGCGGCCGCCGGCCGAGCCGGTCGCCCATGCGACCCGCGAAGGGCCGGAGGATCACGGCACCGAAGGCGAACGCGCCCACCGCGATGCCGACGCCGACGTCGTCCGCGCCCAGGTCGTGGCGGGCGAACACCGGGAGCACGGCGAGGCCGATGCCGAGCGCGATGAAATACAGCGTCCCCGCCGTGGTGACGAGGACGAAGTCGCGCGTGATGAAGCCGGTGCGCCGCTCCACGTCAGGGGTTCTCGGCGGCGAACGCGAGCGCGTCGGCGAACGACGCGCGGTCCGCGATCATGCGGCGGTACTGCATGACGCGTCGCGGCTGCGAGAAGCCGAGTGCACCGCCGAGACGGTCACCGCGCGCGAAGAGCGCGACGAACCGGTCGTCGTCCACGGTGCCGTGGACGACCTCCATCGGGTCGTCACCGCCGAAGCGGCCGACGCTCTGGATCTTCGTGTCGTACTGGTCGCTCCACACGAAGGGCACGGTCGAGAACGGCTCGGCATCGTCGCCCCGCAGCAGGGTGCGCGCCGCGTGGATGCCCTGCTCGGCGGCGTTGGTCCAGTGCTCGATCCGCATCGGCTCGTCGTCGAAGAGCGGGTTGGGCCAGCGGCACACGTCGCCGGCCGCGACCACCCCGGGCGCAGCGCGCAGTGCGGCGTCGCACACGACGCCGTCGGACACCTCCACCGCGCCGGCGAGCCAGTCGGTCGTCGGCACCGCGCCGATGGCGACGAGCACCGCGTCGCAGTCGACGGTCGTGCCGTCGGCGAGGTGCACGTGCTCCACCCGACCGTCGCCGGCGACCGATTCGACGCCCACCCCGAGGCGGAGGTCCACCCCGTGCGCGCGGTGCAGCCCGGCGAGCACCGCGCCGAGCACCGGTCCGACGCCGCGCACCATCGGTTGGGGCAGCGCCTCGAGCACGGTGACCTCGTGGCCGAGCCCGCGGGCCGTCGCCGCGACCTCGGCGCCGATGAAGCCCGCGCCGATCACGCAGAGGCGCGCGCCGGCGGCGAGCGCGTCACGGATGGCGTCCGAGTCGGCTGCGGTCCGCAGCGTGTGGACGCCGTGCAGGTCGCCCCACCCCGGGATCGTGCGCGGGTGCGCGCCGGTGGCGATGACGAGCCCGTCGTAGGCGAGGGTCTCGTCGCCGACCGCGACGGTCCGGGCCTCGACGTCGAGGGAGTGCGCCGGGGCCCCGAGGCGCAGGTCGAGGTCGAGCTCGGCGTAGCCGTCCCGCCGGAGCGCGATCGCGGCCCGGTCCGCGCCGCCCGCGAGGTACTCCTTCGAGAGCGGCGGCCGGTCGTAGGGCTCCTCGGCCTCCGACCCGACGAGCACCAGCCGGCCCGTGAAGCCCTCGCGCCGCAGCACCTCCACCGCCCGCAGCCCGGCGAGCGACGCGCCGACCACCACGATGCTGTCCATCACTGCTCCCTTGGGGGAAGAGAAGGAGCGGTGGCCCTATCCCTCGATCGTGATCGCGCCGGTCGGGCAGGTCCGGGCGGCCTCCTCGACCGGGCCGCGGAGCTCCTCGCCGGGCTCCTCCTGGAGCACGTAGAGGAAGTTGTCGTCGCGCACCTCGAAGACCTCGGGGGCCGCGGCCATGCACACCGCGTTGCTCTTGCACTTGTCGAAGTCGACGACGACCTTCATCGGGAGCCTCCTCGGCGCAGACGGTCGCGGCACCCTACCGGACGTGCGGCCGCGCGGGGCCGGGCGGCATACTGACGCGCCCGTCAGTTCCCTCGTCGATCGGAACCGCCCGTGCCCGCGCGTCCCGCCGCCCCGCTCGATGTCTCCGGCCGCCCGCTCGCCCTGCGCGACGTGGACCTCGACGCGTTCCTCCACCCGAGGACGATCGCGGTGATCGGTGCGTCCACCACGCCGGCCAAGCCGAACACCGCGATGACGCGGAAGTTCGCGGCGTGGGCGGAGGCGAACGACGCCACCTTCTACCCCGTGAGCCCGAAGTACGACGAGATCCTCGGGCACCGCGTCTACGCGTCCCTCGCCGACGTCCCCGGCGAGATCGACCTCGCGATCGTCCTCACCGGCGCGGCGGTCGAGACGTTCGAGGAGGTGCTCGCACGCGGCGCGAAGTTCGCCGTGATCTTCGCCGCAGGGTTCAGCGAGACCGGACGCGAGGGCGCCCGACGGGAGCAGCACCTCACCGACCTGGTGCGCAGCGGCGACACGCGCCTGCTCGGCCCCAACACGAACCTCAACGCGTTCGAGAGCTTCCGGGCCGACCTCGACGGGCCGTCGATCGCGCTCGTCACCCAGTCGGGCCACCAGGGCCGCCCGGTGTTCCAGGGCCAGGAGATCGGCATCCGGCTCACGCACTGGGCCCCCACGGGCAACGAGGTCGACCTCGAGTTCGCCGACTTCGCCGCGTACTTCGCCGACCAGCCCGACGTGGGAGTGGTCGCCTGCTACATCGAGGGCTTCAAGGACGGGCGCACGCTGATGCTCGCGGCCGACCACGCGGCGTCGCTGCGGAAGCCGATCGTGATGGTCAAGGTGGGCCGCACCGACACCGGCGCGTCGATGGCCCAGAGCCACACCGGCCACCTGACCGGCTCGGACGCCATCACGAGCGCGGTGTTCCGCCAGTTCGGCGTCACCCGCGTCGACGGTCTCGACGAGCTGCTCGAGGTCTCGGCCGCCCTCGCCCGGACCCGGCCCGCGGCGGTCCCGAGGTGGGCGAAGCAGCGCCGGGCGCCCGGCGTCTGCGTCTACGCGATCTCCGGCGGGACGGGTGCGCACATCGCGGACCTCATCGCGCACGCCGGGCTCTCCATGCCCGATCTCACGCGGTCGACGCAGACCCTGCTGCACGACGGGCTCATCCCGTCGTACCTGCGGGTGAGCAACCCGGTCGACTGCGGCGGGCCGCCGGTCGCCGACGCCCGGGGCCGCAAGATCCTCGACGCGATCCTCGCCGACCCGAAGGTCGACATCCTCGTGGTGCCGATCACGGGCGCGGTCGTCACGTTCTCGGAGCAGTTCACCAAGGACCTCGTGGAGGTCGCACGCACCGCGGACAAGCCGATCTTCGTCGTCTGGGGCGCGCCCGCCGGGACCGACGAGACCTACTACCTGCGCCTGCTCGACGGCGGGCTGCCCGTGTTCCGCACGTTCGGCAACTGCGTCACCGCCGTGCGCGCCTACGCCGACTACTGGACGTTCGCCGCGCACCACCGCTCCCCGTTCGCGGACGCCCCCACCGAGCCGCTGCCCGCGGCGAAGAAGGCCCGGGCGATCATCGAGCAGGCCGCGCCCGGGACCGCGCTCTCGGAGTGGCAGTCGAAGCAGGTGCTCAAGGCGTACGGCATCCGCTCGTCGAAGGACACGCTCTGCACGTCGGCGGCCGAGGCGGCGAAGGCCGCCTCGGCGCTCGGCGGCCCGGTGGTGATGAAGGTGTCGTCGCCCGACCTGCTGCACAAGAGCGATCTCGGCCTCGTGAAGGTCGGCGTCAGCGGGCCGAAAGCCGTGCGGGCCACCTACGACGAGCTGATCGCGAAGGCGAAGCGCGCCGGCGGGAGGTCGGTGCGGCTCGACGGCGTGCTCGTGTGCGAGATGGTGAGCGGCGGGGTCGAGACCGTCGTCGGCGTCTCGCAGGACCCGCTGTTCGGGCCGGTCGTCATGGCCGGGCTCGGCGGCATCTTCGTCGAGGTCCTCGGGGACGTGACGTTCCGTGTCCCGCCCTTCGGCGAGGACGACGCCACGGCGATGCTCGACGAGCTCGTCGGCGCGAAGCTGCTCGACGGCGTCCGCGGCGCGAAGCCCGCCGACCGTGCCGCGCTCGTCGACGTGATCCTGAAGGTGCAGCGCCTCGCGCTCGACCTCGCCGACGTCGTCGGGGAGCTCGACGTGAACCCGCTCGTCGTGAAGCCACGCGGCGCGGTCGCGCTCGACGCCCTCATCGTCCGGGCAGGATCGCCGCGAGGACAGACAACAGGAGGACACCGCTGATGCCGAGCGAAGATGCCAAGGAGCAGGAGCTGCTCGCCGAGCTGAGCGACGGCGGTGTGCTGACACTCACGATCAACCGGCCCGAGTCGTCGAACTCGATCCCATACTACGTGCGCGACCGGCTGATCGAGCACTTCCGCGCCGCGCACGCCGACGCGGCCGTGCGCTGCGTCGTCCTCACCGCCGCGGGCGAGCGGCACTTCTGCACCGGCTCCGACCTGCGGGTCCGGCCGCCGATGGCACCGAAGCCCGAGGGCGCCCCCGACTACGTGGTCGGCAGCGCCATCCACATGATGCGGACCGGCTTCCAGACCGTGATGGAGTCGATCCAGGACTGCCAGAAGCCGGTGGTGGTGGCGCTCAACGGCACCGCCGCGGGCGCCGGCTCGATGTTCACCCTCGCGGCCGACCTCGTGATCGCGGCCGACACCGCGAGGATCGTCGACGTCTTCGGCAAGCAGGCGCTGATCCCTGATGGCGGGTTCCTCTACCTGCTCCCCCGCCTGGTCGGGACGCACCGGGCCGCCGAGATCGTGTTCCTCGGCGACACGATCACGGCGGACGACATGCTCGCCCTCGGCATCGCCAACCGCGTGGTCCCCGCCGCGGAGCTCGGGGCCCGGACCGCCGAGCTCGCCGCCCGCATCGCGGCGCGGCCGACGAAGGTCCTCGGCTGGGCCAAGAAGCTGCTCCACGACGCGACCGAGATCCCGCGGACCGCGGTGCTCGAGAGCGAGGCCGCCTTCATCGAGCTGAACATGAACACCGTCGACGGTCAGGAGCGGATGGCCGCGATGATGGAGAAGCGCGACCCGGTCTGGAAGGGCTGGTAGCGCGGTGCCCGAGCTGCGCGACGCGACCGCCGTCGTGGGGATCGGCCAGACCGCGTTCGGGAAGGGCCTCGAGGACTCCGAGCTCTCGCTCGCGTGCCAGGCCGTCAGCGCGGCGATCGACGACGCCGGCCTGCTGCCCGCCGACGTGGACGGGCTCGCGATGTACTCGATGGAGGACGGGCGCGAGGTCGACATCGCCCGCAACGTCGGACTCGGCGACGTCACGTGGTTCTCGCAGGTCGGCTTCGGTGGCGGGGCGGGCTGCGGCGTCGTCGGCCAGGCCGCGATGGCGGTCGCCACGGGGCAGTGCCAGGTGGCGGTCGCGTGGCGGGCGCGCAAGCGGGCGGCAAAGACGAGCCGTCCCTGGTCGCAGGTCGGCGCCCGGCTGCGCGGCCATCAGCAGTGGAGCCGGCCGTTCGGCGTCATCCGGCCCGTCGACGAGATCGCGCTGCTCACCCGGCGGGCGATGCACCAGTACGGCTACACGCGCGACCACCTCGCCAACGTGGCGCTCGCGTTCCGCCGGCACGCGAACCGCAACCCGGCCGCCACGATGCACGCCAAGGAGCTGACGCGCGAGCAGTACCTGGACGCGCGCTGGATCTCCGAGCCGCTGTGCCTCTACGACAACTGCCTCGAGACCGACGGCGCGCTCGCGGTGGTGATCACCTCCGCGGAACGGGCACGCGACCTCCCGAACCCTCCGGCGTACATCCACTCGTTCGCGCAGAGCATCCCGCGCCAGCACCAGGTGATGACCAACTACTTCTGCGAGGACCCGCTGCTCGGGCCGGCGTGGGCGTGCGCCCGGCTGCTCTGGTCGCGCAGCGACTTCCGCCCCGAGGACGTGCCCGTCGCACAGCTCTACGACGCGTTCAGCCCGCTCATCCCGCTCTCGCTCGAGGGCTACGGCTTCTGCGCCCGCGGCGAGGGCGGGGCGTTCACCGACGACGGCGCGCTCGAGGCGCCGTTCGGCCGGCTGCCCACCAACACGTCCGGCGGTGGGATGTCGGAGGCATACGTGCACGGGTTCAACCTCGTGCTCGAGGGCGTCCGCCAGATCCGGGGGACCTCGGTCAACCAGGTCGCCGACGCCACCTGCTCGCTGGTGACGAGCGGCGAGGGCGTCCCCACCTCCGCGGTCCTCTTCCGGCGGTGACGCGATGAGCGACTTCCTCCTCCCCGACCTCGACGACGAGGTGAGCGCGCCGTTCTGGCGGGGCGCCGCGCGCGGCGAGCTGCTCGTGCAGGCGTGCGGGTCGTGCAGCGCGTGGCGGATGCCGCCGCGCCCCATGTGCCCGCGCTGCCGGTCGCTGATGGTGGACTGGGTGCCCACGAGCGGGCGGGGGACGGTCTGGTCCTACGTCGTGCCCCATCCGCCGCTGCTGCCTGCGTACGCGGAGCTCGCGCCCTACAACGCGATCGTCGTCGCGCTCGAGGAGGACCCGACGATCCGCTTCGTCGGCAACCTCGTCCCGTCTCCCGACGGGCCGATCAACGGCGTCGACCCCGCGACCATCACGATCGACGAGCCGGTGCGGGTGGTCTTCCAGACGGTCGACGACGTCGCGCTGCCGCGCTGGATCCGCGCCTGACGGATCAGCCGGCGTCGCCGCGTGACGCGCGGGCCCGGCCCAGCACCTCGGTGAGCGTGCGCACGTCCTCGGGCGTGAGGTGATCGAACAGGCTGCGCCGGACCGCGGCCACGTGCGTCGGGGCCGCGGCCTCGAGCTTGGCCATGCCGTCGTCGGTGATGACGGCGAGCATCACCCGCCGGTCGTCCGCCGAGGGCTCGCGGGTGACCCAGCCGTGCCGGACCATGCCGTCGATGCGCCGGGTCAGCCCGCTCGGCGACATCCGCATCCGCTGCGCCAGATCGCACATGCGCAGCCGGTGGTCCGGCGCCTCCGAGAGGCTGACGAGGACGCCGTACTCGCCTTCGTTGATGCCGTGGCCCTGCTCGAGCGCGCCCTCCTGCTCCCCGTGCAGCTCCGCCAGCAGCTCGACGAGCGAGCGCCAGGCGCGCTGCTCGTCGGCGTCGAGCCAGCGGACGGGTTCGGTGCCGGCACTCCGGCGGGACGTCGTGCTCACGGGCGAAATCGTACCGGAGGATTTTCTGAGATCAACTATTGCGCTGCGAACTTTTATGTGCAATACTTCGTTGCACACGCAAATACGTACCAGTGCGAAGGAGCCCCCATGACCGCCACCCAGCCCAGCAGCACCCTCGCCGGACTCACCGCCGGCACGTGGACCGTCGACCCCGGCCACTCCTCGGTCGGCTTCGTCGCCCGCCACATGATGATCACCAAGGTCCGCGGCCACTTCGCCGACTTCGACGGCACCGTCACGATCGGCGAGGACCCGCTCGCCTCGAGCGTCGTCGCCAACGTGCGCCTGGCTTCGATCGACACCGGCAGCGCGGATCGGGACGGCCACCTCCGCTCCCCCGACTTCTTCGACGTCGAGACCCACCCGGAGATGACGTTCCGCTCGACGGCCGTGCGCGCCGACGGCGACGCCTACCGCCTCGACGGCGACCTCACCATCGCCGGCGTGAGCCGCCCCGTGAGCTTCGCCCTCGACTTCGACGGCGTCGGCCAGGACCCGTGGGGCGGCACCCGCGCCGGGTTCACGGCCACCACGGAGATCAACCGCAAGGACTGGGGCCTGTCCTGGAACGTCGCCCTCGAGACCGGCGGCCTCCTCGTCTCGGAGAAGATCCGCATCGAGCTCGACCTCGAGCTCGTGAGGAGCTGACGCCTCGGGCCGAACCGAACGTGAAGAGGCCGGACCCTCACGGGTCCGGCCTCTTCGCGTCCTCGACGGTCGACGGGGGGTTCGACCGGAGGTACGAGGGTTTGCGGCGCTAGGCCGCCTTGCGGGCGTGGGTCGGGTGGCTCTCCCGGCCGCGGAGCGTGCCGAGGGTCCGCTCCCAGCGCAGCTGACGCTCGATCCAGCGCTTCGCGTCGCGGTTCTCGCTGCGGGCGGCGAGGTCGCGGTCGTGCCGGGCGCTCGGGGCTGCGTTCATGGGGGCCAACCTGGGAGTCGGTGTCAGGACACTGAGAGTAAACACTCTCAGTGCACCCGCTGTCAACTTCCGTGACGATCGTCACAGGAGATCGACAAGGAACCCGTCCGCCCGGGATCATGGGGGCGATGACCGATCCCCGGGACCCGACCGACCCCGACGCGTGGCGCATCGACGACCTGGCCCGCCGGGCCGATCTCACCGTCGACACCGTCCGCTTCTACATGCGCGAGGGTCTGCTCCCCCCGGGTGAGCGGGTCGGCCGCACCCGGGTGTACGGGCCCGGCCACCTCGACCGGATCCGCCAGATCCGCGACCTGCAGCAGCGCCGGTTCTCACTGGCCGCGATCAAGGCGCTGCTCGACACGGACCGCCAGGACCTCGTCGACGGGATCTTCGCCGGTGAGGGCACGATCTCCTATTCGCTCGACGACCTGATCGAGCGCACCGGGCTCCCACCGGACCTCGTGCACGCGCTGCGTCGGGCGGGGCTGCTGCGGGATCCGGCCGAGTTCGGCCGCGCCGCCTACGACGCCACCGACCTCGACATGCTGCGGGCCGTCGCCGAGCTGGCCCGGACCGGGATGCCGGACCCGGTGGTGGTGGAGCTCGCGTCGATCTACGTGAGCGGCGTCGAGTCGATGCAGTCGCAGGTGCTCGAGCTCTTCTCCGGCACCCGCGGTCCGGTGTGGCGGCCCGGGGAGCTCGAGGCGTTCCAGGCGCACGCCACCGCGTCGGCCGGCCACCTGCTCCCGCTCGTGACCCGCCTCGTCGAGTACGTGCACCAACGCACGCTGCAACGACTCACCCTCGGCGCGATCGACCGCAGCGCCATCGGCGCGGCGGACGAGGACGGGACCGACCCCACCGCCTGACGCGGCGGGACCCGCGGCGTCACGCGGGCAGGTCCAGATTCCAGATCCGCGCCGCGTTGCCTCCGACGATGCGCGCCTTCTCGTCGGCGGGGATCGCGTTCATCGTCTCCTCGATGACCTTCCGCGAGTACGGCCAGTCGTTGCCGTGGTGCGGGTAGTCGCTCGACCACATCATGTTGTCGACGCCCACCTGGTGGCGCAGCGCGATACCGGTGCGATCGAGGATGAAGCTCGCGGCGTTGTTGCGGTACCAGTAGTGCGACGGCGGGTGCTGGATGGGCAGGTCGCCCCAGGAGCGGTTCCGCCAGAACCGGTCGTCGAGGCACTCGATGAAGTGCGGCAGCCAGCCGACGCCGGTCTCGATCCAGGCCACCTGCAGCTCGGGAAACCGGTCGAACACGCCGGTGAACAGCATCGTCGTGATGTTGCCCGCCGCCATCGAGAAGACGTGGCTCATGCCGCCGATGGCCTTGGCGCGGGCGGCCTCGCTCGTCATGTCGTACAGCTGGTTCCCCGCGGCCGCGGCCGCCTTGCGGGAGCGGGACCGCTGGGCGCGGCTGATGATGTTGATGTGGATCGAGACCGGGATGCCCTCGTCGACCGCCGCCGCCCAGAACGGATCGTCGTCGCGCGACAGCGAGCCGTTGCCCGACGGCCAGTTGGAGATGAGCACGCCCTTCGCCCCGCGGGCCTTCGCCTTGCGCAGGCAGTCGACCGCGACGTCGATCCCGAGCGACGGGATCTGCGCGAGCCCGATCAGCCGGGTGGGGTCGGGCGCGCAGAACTCCTCGAAGAGGAAGCTGTTGTACGCCTCGACGCCGGCGAGCACGAAGTCCTCGTCGTCGTCACCGAGGAAGTGGCTCATCGTGCGCTGGGGTGGGAAGAGCACCTCCGCGAACACGCCGTCGTCGTCCATGTCGGCGAGGCGGGCGGCGCCGTTGTAGCAGCCGGCCCGGGCCTCCTCGTAGGTGACCCCGAACCAGCGGAACTGGTCGAAGGGCATCCCCGGTGTCGCCGTGAGCCCGATCGGGTCGGGGTCGCCGCCAACGGCGGTCAGCCAGGCGTCGCCGCCGGCGTGGTCCTTGACGAGCTTGGGCGCCTTGTCGCGGTAGCGCTCCGGCAGCCAGTTGTCCCAGATGTCCGGCGGCTCGAGGATGTGACAGTCCGCGTCCACGATCGGCTGGTGGGTCATCGGTTCCGCTCCTCAGGGCCGGCGAGGCGCCCAGGGTACGCTGACGCCGGTGTCAGGGAAAGTTCCGACGGGACCGTCAAACCTGCTCGCCGGCCTCGTCGTCGTCGACCTGACCGGTGATCCGGGCGCGATGGCCGGTCGCATGCTCGCGGATCTCGGCGCCGAGGTGGTGCGCCCCGTCGGTCCGGCCGGCGACCCGCTCGCACCGGATCCGCACCGCGCGACGGCGTGGACCTGGCGCAGCACCGCGCTCCCCGTCTCCGGTCCCGACGACCCCGCGCTCGACGCGCTCCTCGCGCGCGCCGGCGTCGTCCTCGACACGCCCGGCGCCGCCGGCGCCTGGACGCTCGACCCGGCGCGCGCACCCCACGTGGTGTGGGCGAGCCTCACGCCGTTCGGGCTCGACGGCCCGCGCGCGCACTGGCGCGCGACGGACCTCGGGATCATGGCCGCGAGCGGCAACCAGTACTGCACCGGCGACCCCGACCGCGCGCCGGTGTGCTGCCGCGAGCCGTCCGGCTACGCGCACGCGGGCGCCGAGCTCGCGTTCGCAGCGCTCTCCGGGCTCGCGAGCGGACGCCCGCAGCGCGTCGACGTGAGCGCGCAGGAGGTCGTCGCCATCGCGAACATGGCGACGCCGGCCCGGTTCCCCCAGACCGGGTTCCGCGGCAGCCGGCGCGGCTCCAACATCGGCCGGACGCGCGAGATCTGGCCGACGAGCGACGGGTTCGTGTCCTTCGGCCTGCGCGGCGGCAAGGCGCGCATCCCGAGCCTCGAGACGCTCACGCGCCTCGTGGACACCCCGACGCTGCGCGCCATGGACTGGTCGACGTTCTCGCCGAACACCGCCGAGGCAGCGACCCTGCGGGCGATCGAGGCCGACGTCGCCGACTACTTCGCGCGCCACACGATGCGCGACCTATACGCGATCGCCTGCGAGACGAACCTGATGCTCGCCCCGATCAACTCGCCGGCCGAGATCCTCGCCAGCGAGCAGCTCGCGGCGAGGGAGTTCCTCACCGAGCTCCCCGACGGCCGGCGGCTCCCCCGGTCGTTCGTGACGGTGCACGAGTCGGTCACCCCCGGACCCGCGGAGGACTCCGACGGTGCGGCCGCGCGCGCCGCCGGGCCGGCCCGGGGCGCGTGGGCGGGGGTGCGCATCCTGGAGCTCGGCTCGGGCGCGGCGGGCCCGATCGCGACGCGCTACTTCGCGGAGCACGGCGCGACGGTGCTGCGCATCGAGTCGCCCGGCCGGCCCGATTTCCTGCGGGTCTACGCGCTCGGCCCCGACAACCCCCACGGGCTCGAGGGCGCACCGATGTTCGACGGGCTCAACCCGGCGAAGCGCGACGTCCTGTTCAACCTCAAGCACCCGGCCGCGGTCGACCTGGTGCGCCGGCTCGTCGTCGAGTGGGCCGACGCCGTCGCCGAGAACTTCGCGCCGCGCGCCATGCGCGGATTCGGGCTCGACTACGACTCGCTCGTCGAGCTCCGACCCGACCTCGTGATGGTCAGTGCCTGCCTCAACGGCCAGACCGGCCCGCACAAGGACTACCCGGGGTTCGGCGGGCAGGGATCCGCGCTGGCGGGCTACAACTTCCTCACCGGCTGGGCCGACCGTGACCCGGTCGGTCCGCACGGGACCATCACCGACTCGCTCGCACCCCGCTTCGTCGCCACCGCGCTCGCCGCGGCGTTGCTCCGCCATCGCGCCACCGGGCTCGGCGCGTACCTCGACGTCAGCCAGGTCGAGGCGGCGATCTACTCGCTCACGCCCTGGCTCCTCGACGCGCAGGCCACCGGCGTCGCGCGCGGACGGGACGGGAACGCCGACCCGCGCGCGCTCGTGCACGGCGTGTTCCCGTCGGCCGACGACGGCGGGATCGGCGACCGCTGGGTCGCGATCGTCGCGTGGACCGCGGCCGAGCGCGACGCGCTGGTCGCCGTCACGGGACCGGACGTGGCGGCGTGGACACGGGCGCGCACCGCGCTCGTCGCGGCGGAGACGCTGCAGGCCGCAGGGATCGAGGCCGTGCCGGTGCAGGACTTCGGCGACCAGCACACCGACCCGCAGCTCGCGCACCGCGGCCACTTCGTGCCCCTCACCCACCCGTTCCTCGGCGCCGGCCTCTACGAGCGCAACGGCTTCCGGCTCTCGGACGCCCCCGGCGGCTACGACCGCCCCGGCCCGACGCTCGGCCAGGACCAGGACTGGGTCCTCGGTGAGCTGCTCGGCCTGTCCCCCGACGAGCAGGCCGCCCTCGCGGCCGACGGCGCCTTCGACTAGTCGTCTCCTCGGCTCCTCCGCCCGGGCTCCGAGGTCGGAGCGGTCGCCGGCGCTCAGCCTTCCATCAGCGCGCGGTTGCCGCGGTCCCAGCGGACGTAGTTCCACGCCCAGTTGAGCAGCACGACCGCGCGGTTGCGGAAGCCCACGAGGAACACGAGGTGCAGCCCGAGCCAGCTCAGCCACCCCAGCGTGCCGTCGAAGCGGATGCCGAGCGGGAGCTCGGCGACGGCCGACCGCCGGCCGATGGTCGCCATCGTGCCCTTGTCGCGGTAGTGGAAGCGGCCCGCGCGACGACCCCGTCGGCGGCGGAGGATCGCCCGGGCGACGAAGCGTCCCTGCTGCATCGCGACCGGGGCGAGCTGCGGGAGCGCCTGACCGTCCGCGTCGGCGACCGACGCGAGGTCCCCGACGACGAACACCTCGGGCCGGCCCTCGACGCTGAGGTCCGGCCCGACGACGACGGCGCCGGCGCGCCCGACCGGCAGCCCCATGGCCGCGCCGAGCGGGTGCGCGGCCACCCCCGCCGCCCACACGACCGTCCGGGTCGCGATCGTGCGCCCGTCGGCCAGCTGCACGCAGTCGGCGTCGACCCGGGTGATCGCGGTGCCGAGCAGGACCTCCACCCCCCGGGCCTCGAGGCCACGTCGGGCCTCGGCCTGGGACTGCGGCGAGAACGACGGCAGCAGCGCGTCGCCCATCTCCACCAGCACGACGCGGGCGCGCGTGACCTCGATCCGGCCGAAGTCCTTGCGCAGGACCTCGGTGAACAGCTCGCCGAGCGCGCCGCAGAGCTCGACGCCGGTCGGCCCGCCGCCCGCGACGACGAAGGTCAGCGCCCCGTCGTCGATCACGCCGGGGTCCGCGCTCGCCTCCTCGAACCGGCGCAGCACCAGGTTCCGCACCCGGGTCGCGTCGGCCAACGTCTTCAGCGCGGTCGCGTTCGCGGCGACCCCCGGGATCCCGAAGTCGCGGCTGACCGCGCCGAGCGCGAGCACGAGCGTGTCGTACGGGACGGGGTCCCCGTGGTCGAGGTGGACTTCGCGCCGGTCGAGGTCGACCCGCACGACGGTCGCGAGGCACGGCTCCACGTTGCGGGCGTCCCGGACGATGCCGCGCAGGTTCGGTGCGATGTCGTCGGGCGCGAGGCCCGCCGTCGCCACCTGGTAGAGCAGCGGGGAGAACGTGTGGAAGTTGTGCCGGTCGACCAGGGTGACCGCCACCGGTCCCCCGGCCAGGCCCCGCGCGACGGCGAGCCCGCCGAAGCCGGCCCCGACGACGACGACCCGATGGACCCCGGCAGCGTTCGGCACGGACCCGGTCTACCCGCGTGACGCCGTCCCGAACGACGGGATCTAGCCTGGGGTCGTGATCCGTGCGGCGTTCGCGCTCGTGGTCCTCGGGATCGTGTTCGTCCCGTTGGAGAAGCTCCGGCCCGTCCGGCGCGCCCGCACGCTGCGGCCGGGCGTCCGCACCGACGTGATCCACTTCGTCGTGACCGGCACCCTCGGCACGCTCGCGCTCCTCGTCCTCGCCGCCGTGACGGTGCTGCCGCTCCGGGCGCTCGCACCCGGGGCGATCGCCGACACCGTGGGCCGGCAGCCGGAGTGGGCCCAGCTCGTCGAGGCCCTGCTGATCGTCGAGGTCGCCGGCTACTGGGCGCACCGGCTGCACCACACCGTGCCCGCGCTGTGGCGCCTGCACCGCCTGCACCACTCGAGCGAGCACCTCGACTGGCTCGCCGCCGCGCACCTGCATCCCCTCGACAGCGCGACGACGCGCATCGTCGCCGTGGTGCCGCTCGCGCTCCTCGGGTTCGGACGGGCGACGTTCGGCATCGTGCTGGTCCTGCTGCAGCTCCACGCGATCTTCCAGCACGCGAACGTCCGCACCACCTTCGGTCAGGCCGGGACGCTGGTCAGCTCCCCGCACTTCCACCACTGGCACCACGCCGGCGACCCGGGCGCGCGCGACACGAACTTCGCCGGGCTGTTCCCGTGGGTCGACCGTCTCTTCGGCACGTACCGCCGGCCGGCCGACTGGCCGACGCGCTACGGGATCGACGAGCCCGTACCCGACGGCTACGTCGGCCAGCTGCGCTCGCCGTGGTTGCGCGAGGTGCGGACCGCATGATCGAGCTCGACGACGCGCCCGCGCTGCCCACGATCGACGTCGCGACGCCGTTCGCGTCCGCGCCGTCCGCCGGCCCGGCCCGCGATCGGCGCACCTTCGAGGAGCGCTACGCCGAGCTCGGCTTCGGCCTCGGCGTCGTGCCGCGGCGCCTCCGGCGCGACGAGCCGTTCTGGGAGACCCCCGCCGGCGTCCTCACGATGCTCGGCACGCTCCTCGCGCTGCTCGGCCTGCTCGCGTCGGCGCGCTGAACGCGACCGTCCGGCCCGACGCGCCGGCGTATCTGGCCCGCGTCCGGCGCCCGTCGGTAGGGTCGTCCGTCCGGTCCCCGTCCCGGGACCGCCGCGGTCCGGCGCGCACGAGTGGAGGTTGCAGTGACCAAACGGGTGGCGATCGTCGGCGCGGCGTTGTCGGACTGTGGGCGGGTCGACGTGAAGTCGCCGTTCGAGCTGCACTACCAGGCGGCCTCGCGCGCCGTCGCCGACGCCGGCCTCACGAAGGCCGACATCGACGGCTTCGCGTCCACCGGCATGGGCCTCATGGCACCGGTCGAGATCGCCGAGTACCTCGGCCTGCGCCCGACGTGGATCGACGGCACCGGGGTGGGCGGGGCCGCCTGGGTCGTGATGGCGGAGCACGCGGTCGAGGCGATCCTGGCGGGTCACGCCGAGACGATCGTGCTGGTCTACGGCTCCACCACCCGCGCCGACCTCAAGGCGCGGCGCCGCACCGCCAACCTCAACTTCGGCGCCCGGGGCCCCGTGCAGTTCGATGCGCCGTACGGTCACGCGCTCATCGCCAAGTACGCCATGGCCACCCGCCGGCACATGTACGAGTACGGCACCACGATCGAGCAGCTCGCGGAGATCGCGGTGTCCACGCGCTACAACGCGTCGCTCAACCCCGACGCCTACTACCGCGACCCGATCACGATCGAGGACGTGCAGGCGTCCGCCATGATCGCCGACCCGCTCACCAAGCTGCACTGCTGCATCCGCTCCGACGGCGGTGGCGCGATCGTCCTCACCACCGAGGAGCGCGCCCGCGATCTCGCCAAGGATCCGGTATGGGTGCTCGGCTCCGGTGAGACCTCGAACCACACGACGATGAGCGAGTGGGAGGACTTCACCGTCTCCCCCGCGGCCCGGTCCGGCAAGCTCGCGTTCGAGCGCGCCGGCATCACCCCGGCCGATGTCGACATCTGCGAGATCTACGACGCGTTCACGTCGATGGTCCTGATGTCGCTCGAGGCGCTCGGCTTCTGCGGCATCGGCGAGGGCGGGCCGTTCGTGGCCGACGGCCGGCTGCGGGTGGGGGGCGCGCTCCCCACCAACACCGACGGCGGTGGCCTCTCGGCGTGCCATCCGGGCATGCGCGGCATGTTCCTCATGGTGGAGGCCGTGAAGCAGCTGCGCGGCGAGTGCGGCGACCGCCAGGTGCCCGATGCGCGCATCGCCTGCGTGAACGGGACCGGCGGCTGGTTCTCCTCGACCGGCACCCTGCTGCTCGGCACCGAGTAGCGCGCAGCGCGGAGCGCTGGCGCGTGGTGTCACGCCCTGCGTGACGTGGTGCACCAACGCTCGCTCGACGGTCGGGTTCCGCGGGACCGAAGGAGATCAGACCGACGCGGGGACGAAGAAGCCCCGGTGGACGACGGTCGCCAGGGTGGCGAGCGCCGCGTCGGCGTCGAGCGGGAGATCCCGCGACGTCACGGCGTAGGTGGTGCGTTCCAGCAGTGCGGTGAGCGCGGCCACCGTCGGCCGGTCGTGCGGCGCGCCCGACTCGGCGAGCCGGGCGGCGAACGCCTCGGCCAGATGGGTGAACGCCTGCACCCCGAGGCGGTCGACGTCGCGGTCGCTCACCTGCTGCTCCATCCAGGCACGGATGACCACGCCGTAGTGGCCGTAGGTCGCGAGGAACGTCCCGAGGTACTCCTGGAGCGCGGCGAGACCGTCGGCGTCGGGTCCCACGGCGGGAACACGCGTCGCCAGGTCCTCGATCGCCCCGGCGCACTCGATCGCGAGCTGCCGGAGCAGGTCCTCCTTGTTGGCGAAGTAGAGGTAGAAGGTGCCGTGCGAGGTCCGGGCGGCGCGCACGATGTCGTCGACGCGCGTCTGGTGGTAGCCGCGCTTCGCGAACACGCGCAGCGCGGCGTCGGAGAGCCGCCGACGGGTGCGCCGGCCCTGGACGCGCAGCGTGCGCTCACGGGCCTCCGCGCCGGCGCCGTCGCTCGTCGAGGTGTGCGATCCTTCCGCCATGCTCCCCCGGATCACTGACGAGGCGGCCCGCCGGTTCGCGGACTCTACCGCCTACGTCGCGCCGGACGGCTGGACGATCGCCTACTCGGAGCTCGCGCGCGTGAGTGACCGCGTCGCCGCCGGAATCGCCCGCCGCGGCGTGAAGGCGGGCGACGTCGTCGCGTTGGTGCTGCCCCCCGGTCCGGAGTACCTCGTCGCCTACCTCGCCGCCGCCCGGATCGGCGCGATCACGACCGGGGTCAACGACCGCCTCGCGCCCGCTGAGCGCGCCGCGGTGCTCGAACGCGCCGCGCCGCGCCTGGTGATCGGTGCGTCCGGACTGGTCGACAACGTGCGCGGCGACGTGATCGCCACCGCGCCGGCCGACGCGCCGGGCTCCGTGCTCGCCGAGCTCCAGCGCGACGAACCCGTCGCCGCGCTGGCCGACGACCCGGACCGACCGGTCGCGATCGTCTTCACGTCCGGCACCACCGGGTTGCCGAAGGGCGCGCTGTACACCAACCGGCAGCTCGCGTTCATCACCGCGACGGACGTGGGTGACGCCTGGGGCGGTGGCGCCCGCAGCTTCACCGGCACCTCGTTCGCGCACCTCGGGTTCATGACCAAGCTGCCGGGCAACCTGCGGCGCGGCGGGACCACCTTCATGATGCGGCGCTGGCGCGCCGGGGCCGCGCTCGAGCTCATCGCGCGCGAGCGGATGACGACCGTCGCCGGGGTCCCGACGCAACTGGCGCTGATGCTCGCCGATCCCGGGTTCGACGGGTACGACCTCGACGCCGTGCGGTACATCGTGGTGGGCGGCGGCCCGGTGACCCCGGGCCTCGCCGCCGAGGCACGCGCCCGGTTCGGCGCCGCGCTCGCGACCCGGTACTCCTGCACCGAGGCCGGCATCGGGCTCGGCACCGCCTTCGACGATCCCGACGAGGACGCGATCGTCAGCGTCGGCCGGCCGCACGCGAGTGTCGACCTCGCGGTGCTCGACGCCGACGACCGCCCGGTCCCGGCCGGCGAGGTCGGCCAGGTGTGCCTCCGCTCGCCCGCCGTCATGGCCGGGTACTGGCGCGACCCCGAGGCCACGGCCGCCGCGTTCACCGCGAGCGGCCATGTCCGCACCGGGGACCTCGGGTGGGTCGACGACCGGGGCCGGCTGCGGCTCGTCGGGCGCAGCAAGGAGATGTACGTCCGCGGCGGTTACAACGTGTATCCCGTCGAGGTGGAGGCGGTGCTCTCGACCCATCCCGACGTCGCCGCGGTCGCGGTCGTCCCGCGCCCGGACGCGGTGATGGGCGAGATCGGTGTCGCGGCCGTCGTGCCGCGTCCGGGCGCGACGGTGTCGCTCGACGGCCTGCGGTCGTTCGCCCAGGACCGGCTCGCGCGCTACAAGCTCCCCGAGGCGGTCGAGACGCTCGACGCGCTCCCGCTCACCGCGGGCGAGAAGGTGGACCGACGCTCGTTGGCGGCCCGGCTCGCCGAGCGCGCCGCCGGACCCGGTTAGGGTCCTGCGTTTGTGGAGCTCGACTTCGATCCCGAGCAGGACGCGCTGCGCGACGCGGTGCGGACGTTCCTCGACCGCGAGTGCCCGATCGGATCGGTCCGCGCGATCGTCGAGGCCCGGATCGGCGGCGGGACCGCCGACGCGACCGCGCTGCAGGCCCGGATGGTGGAGCTCGGCTGGGCCGCGCTGGGCGTGCCCGAGGCCGCCGGAGGTCTGGGACTCGGACCGATCGAGGTCGCGCTGCTCGCCGAGGAGCTGGGACGGGCGCTCGCCCCGGGCCCGCTGTTCGCGACCGTCACCCAGTTCGTCCCCCTGGTGCAGGCGCTGGCGACCGAGGCCCAGGTCGCGTCGCTGCTCGGCCCGGTGGCCGAGGGTGCCACGGCCGGCACGCTCGCCATCACCGAGCCCTCCGGCACGGTCGACCCCGCGGCCACCACCGTGACCGCGACCCCTTCGTCCGGGGGCGTCGTCCTACGCGGCCGCAAGACGCTGGTGGTCGAGCCCGACCCCGACGGGCTGGTCGCCGTGACCGCCCGGACCCCCGGGACGAGTGGCGACGACGGCGTGGCGGCGTACGTCGTGCCGGTCGGCGCGTGCACGGTGACGCCGATCGACGTCGTCGACCCCAGCCGGGTGCTCGCCGATCTCGAGCTCGACGACGTCGCGGCGCCGGCGAGCGCGCGCCTCGGCGAGCCGGGTGCGACCACCGCCGGGGCGATCCGGCGCGCGCTCGACGCCGCGACCCTCGGGCTGGCCCTCGACGCGGTCGGCGCCGCCCAGGCCCTGTTCGACCTGTCGCTCGACTACGTGAAGCAACGCGAGCAGTTCGGTGTCCCGGTCGGCTCGTTCCAGTCGATGAAGCACAAGTTCGCCGACATGCTCGTCCTCCTGGAACGGGCCCGTGCGCTCGGCTACTACGCCGCGCTCACCATCGCGGAGGCCGACGAACGGCAGGCGATCGCCACCGCGATGGCGAAGGCGGCCGCGGGCGACGCCGCGGCGCGCATCGCCAAGGAGGGCATCCAGGTGCACGGCGGCATCGGCTACACGTGGGAGGCCGACGTCCACCTCTACGTGCGCCGGCTCGAGTCCGACGCCCTGCTCTTCGGCACCGCCGACCAGCACCGGCAGCAGGTCGCGACGCTCCTCGGCGTCTGAGGCCGCCGGCGCCGGACGCGACGGTGCCGCGCCCCCGGAGGACGCGGCACCGTGACGGATCGGAGTCGGATCAGCCGAGCACGAGGGCGTAGATCACGACGACGAACAGGGCGTAGACGAAGCCCGTGATCAGGGTGTTCCGGTGGGTGTCGTACATGGCGTTGATCCCGCCGGGCTTGAAGCCGCCGATCACGCCGAGTGCGTTGAGCTCGAACAGCAGCCAGACCACGATGGTGATCGCCCAGTACGTCCCTCGGGTGCCGCCGCTCAGCGGCTTGAACGCGTCGTAGGGGAAGTGGCTCGTGCCGACCATGAAGACCAGCATCGGCAGCGAGAAGATCGTGTTCTGCCGCGAGGCCAGCAGCGCCTTCCGGCCGCACTCGGCCGCCGCCGGGTCCGCCTCGCCGCCCGCCTGCACGTTGCGGGCGTTGGCGATGACGACCTTCTGGTTGCGCCAGATGACGCCCCACACGTTCACGAACATCGTCAACGCGAGCAGGATGCCGGTGGCGATCGCCATGCCCTGGCGGGTCTTGAAGTAGTCCATGCTGTCGAGCTGCTTCTGGAAGCCCAGGATCAGCAGGCCGGACAGCACGGTGAGCAGCGCCGCCCAGCGGAACCACCAGAGCGCCCGCGAGGCGAGCTTGTCGATCGCGTTGTTGCGGGCGGCCGCCTCCATCTCCGCGAAGGCGGGCACCTGCACGAAGTTGAAGTAGTAGAGGAGCCCGATCCAGGTGATGCCGAAGAGGACGTGCGACCAGCGCGACAGGTACGCGAATCCGCTCCTGGAGAAGATGTCGAGTGCGGCACCGAGCATGCGATGACCCCCTGGGAAAGCTGTCGGGAACGGCGCGGGACCGTAGCACCGGGCCGCGCGAGCGTGACGGACTCGTCAGAGGCGCACGTCGGTCGGACCGTCGGTGGGGTACGTCACCACCGACAGCGCGTCACCGTCGACCGTGACGGTCGTGACCGAGCAGTGCGCCGGTGAGCAGCACACCACGCGGTCGTCGCCGAGCGCGGCACCCACGACGGCGTTGATCGCGAGGAAGTGGCTCACCACGACGGTGTCTTCGCGAAGCGCCCGAATCGCCCCGAGCACCCGCGCCCGGAACGGCGTCATCACCGCGGCGTGCTCGGCACCGGTCCCGGCCATCAGCGCCCGTAGCCAGGTGCGGGCGTCGGGCCGCGGATCGGCGGGCGCCGGGAGCTCCCCCACCGCCGGATCGACCGTCGCCGCGACGCCCCAGGCCTCCGCGAGCGGCCGCGCGGTCTCGAGCGTGCGCCGCAGCGGCGAGACGACGACGGGCTGCGGACCCATCGGCGCGAGCGCGGTGGCGACCGCGGCCGCCTCAGCGTGACCCACCGCGTCGAGGCCCGGGTCGGGATCGTCGCCCCAGGCGCCCGATGGCCGGCCGTGACGGACGAGCGTGACGCGCACCGTCACTTCGGCGCGTCGGGATCGGCCGAGCCGTAGCCCGGCCGGCCGGCCGCGACCCACTCCTCGACGAACGCGAAGAACTCCTCGCCGAACGGGTCGGCGCCACGCAGCGGCATGGTGCCGCGCCGGATCGTCCAGTCCATCGGCGCGAGCTCCGCGGCACGGGCGAAGTGCCGCTCGGCGTCGTCCCCGCGTCCGGCGCGCGCCAGGTACGCGCCCACCCGCCGCTCCAGTCGCGCGAGCTGCTCGTCGTCGGTCGGCACCATCACCTGCTCGTGCGGGCTTCGCGGCGGCGGGGTGCCGTCGTGCACCCAGGCGCGCAGCTGCGCGTGGTGCACCGACGAGTCGATGTCGGTGAAGTCGCGGAACATGTCGTCGCCGGGCGCGATCACCGGAGGCCGCACCACGCGGTCGTCCTCGTCGATCCACACGACCGACGGGACATTGACGATCCCGTACAGCTCGCCGACGAGGTGCTCGCGGTCGAGCACCATCGGGAAGGCCGGACGCGGATCGGCCGCATCGACCCATTCACGTGCCGCGGCGGCGGTGTCGTCGAACGCGACGCCGACGATGACGAGGCCCGCGGGGCCGAGCTCCTCACCGAGACGCTGCCAGACCGGCAGGTCGTAGCGGCAACCTCACCAGGAGGACCACGCGAGCAGCAGCTTCTTGTGCCGGCCGATCGACGAGAAGGAGAAGGCGCCGCCGGCCAGCGTCGGCAGCGTGAAGTCCGGCGCGACCCCCGCGGCGATCGCGCCACCACGCGTCGCCGACGGCTCGCCGAGCGCGACGACACCGGCCGGGGCGTCGACCACCGCAGGCCGTCCGAGCGCCGCCGCGAACCGCGCCGCGTCGAGGCGACCGTCGACGACGAGGTCCGGGTCCCGCACGGGGACGCAGACCTCGTCCCGGCACAGGCCCTCGGGCTTGCGCACCCAGCCGGTCAGCGCCGCGACCGCGTCGGGGTCGAGCAGCACGCGCCCGCCGTCGGTCCGCCCGGCGACCGGACGGGCACCGTGCTCGGCATCGATCAACGTGAGCGTCACGACCCGCACACTACGGCCGGGCCGCCTCTCCCCTTGTCGCTCCCGCCGGCCGGTGTTAACATACAACCGAATGGTTGTAGATACGCTCGACCCCGTCGCGGCCGACCGGACGTTCCACGCCCTCGCCGACGGCACGCGGCGGGACATCCTGCGGCGCACGCTCACCGCCGAGCTCTCGGTCTCGGCGATCGCGGTCGAGTACCCGATGAGCTTCGCCGCGGTCCAGAAGCACGTGGCGGTGCTGGAGCGGGCGGGACTGGTCGCGAAGCGGCGGCGGGGCCGCGAGCAGCTCGTGCGCGCCGAGCCCGGCGCGCTGCGCCGGGCCGGCGCGCTGCTCGCCGAGCTCGAGTCGCGCTGGCGCGGCCGCGTCGACCGCATGGACGGCCTGCTCGGCACCGACGTACCCGCCGCACCGTCCCCCCGCAGGAGCTCACGATGACCCCGACCGCCCGCAACCTCGCCGACCGCTACGGCACCCCGCTGATGGAGTGGGACCGCATCGACGACCGGCTCGCCCGGGGCCTGACCCAGGCGCCGGGAACCGGTGGCCCGGACCGTCACACCTGCTGGCTCGCCACGATCGACGCCGACGGCCGACCGCACGTGACCGGTGTCGGCGCGCTGTGGGCGCACGGGTTCTTCTGGTTCGAGACCGGACGCGGGACGCGCAAGGGCCGGAACGTCGCGCGCGATCCGCGGTGCACCCTCAGCGTCGCCACCGATGAGTTCGACCTCGTGGTCGAGGGCGACGCCGAGCTGGTCACCGATCCCACGCTCGTCGCCGAGATGGCCGGGCGCTGGGCGGACGGCGGCTGGCCCGCACGCGTCGACGACACCGGCGTCGCGCTCACCGCCGAGTTCAGTGCGCCGTCGGCCGGACCGCCGCCGTGGCACGTGTACCGGATCACCCCCCGCCGGGCGACGGGTCTGCTGACCGTCGAACCCGGCGGGGCCACCCACTGGCGCTTCTGACCCGACACCCGACCAGGAGAGTCCCGATGCCCGTCATCTCGTCCGAGCGCGACCTCGAGTCGTGCACCCTCACCATCACCGCCGGGTTCGCCGCGGCACGCGAGCGCGTGTGGCAGCTCTGGGCCGACCCGCGGCAGCTCGAGCGGTGGTGGGGTCCGCCCACGTACCCGGCGACGGTCGAGGAGCACGCCCTCGAACCCGGCGGACTCGTCACCTACTTCATGACCGGCCCGGAGGGCGACCGTCACGGCGGGTACTTCCGCATCGTGTCCGTGGACCCGCCGGCCATGCTCGAGTTCGAGGACGGCTTCGCCGACGAGACGGGAACGCCGAACGACGCGATGCCGGTCACGCACGTCGAGGTGACGCTCTCCGAGCCCGCCGGCGGCGGCACCGAGATGCGGATCGCGTCGACGTTCGCCTCCACCGAGGACATGGCACGCCTCATCGAGATGGGCATGGAGGAGGGCATGAAGGCCGCGCTCGGCCAGACCGATGCGATCCTCGCGGGCTGACGAGGCGTCGCAGGCGCGGCGCGTGATCCGTGCTTAGTCTCGCGACATGACCGCGACGACCCCGACGACGTCCTCCACGCACTTCCGCACGTGCCCGCTGTGCGAGGCGATGTGCGGACTCGAGATCCGCGTCACCGACGGCACGGTCGACCGCATCCGCGGCGACCGCGCCGACGTGTGGTCGAAGGGCTACGTGTGCCCGAAGGGCACGGCGATCGGACACCTGCACCACGACCCCGACCGCGTCCGCCGGCCGATGATCCGCACCGGCGACCGGTGGGAGGAGGTCGACTGGGAGACCGCGTTCGCGCGGTGCGACGAGCTCATCGCCGGCGTCCTCGAACGGCACGGCAAGGACGCGGTCAGCTGCTACATCGGCAATCCGACCGCCCACAACTTCTCGCTGGGACGGTACGTCGGTCTCTTCATCGGTCTCGCGGCGCTGCCGGTCGTGTACTCGGCCGGGACCGTCGACCAGTGGCCGAAGAACCTCACCGCCGCGCTGATGTACGGCGGGATGTGGAGCATCCCCACGCCCGACGTCCCGCGCACCGACTACTGGATCGTGATGGGCGGCAACCCGCAGGCGTCCCAGGGTTCACTGCTCGCGTGTCCGGACATACTCGGCGAGCTCGACGGCATCCGCGCCCGCGGCGGCAAGGTCGTCGTGCTCGACCCGCGTCGCACCGGCACCGCGGAGCGCGCCGACGAGTGGGTGCCCATCGTGCCGGGGACCGACGCCGCGTTCCTCCTCGCGTTCGCGCACGTGCTGTTCGCCGACGGGCTCGTCGACCTCGGCCCGGCCGCGCCGTACGTCGACGCCGCGAAGGTGGACGCCGTGCGCGCCGTCGCCGCGGAGTTCCCGCCCGAGCGCGTGGAGGCCGCGTGCCGCGTGCCGGCCGAGACTGTCCGTCGCCTCGCGCACGAGTTCGCGGCCGCGCCGAGCGCCGCGTTCTACGGTCGCATCGGGACGTGCAACCAGGAGTTCGGGACACTGACGAGCTGGCTCGTCGACGTCGTCAACATCCTCACCGGCAACTTCGACCGGCCCGGCGGCCTCATGTTCGGCAAGCCGATCGCGTGGGGCGTCAACTCGCTGCCCAATCCCGAGCTCGCCGACGGCGTCGTGATCGGCAAGTGGCGCTCGCGCGTGCGCGACATCCCCGAGGTGCTCGGGCAGGTGCCGGTCTCGTGTCTCGCCGAGGAGATCGACACGCCGGGCCCGGGGCAGATCCGCGCGCTGATCACCATCGCGGGCAACCCGGTGATCAGCGCGCCCGGTGCGGGCCGGCTCGACGCCGCGCTCACCGAGCTCGAGTGCATGATCAGCATCGACAACGCGCTCAACGAGACGACGCGTCACGCGCACGTGCTCCTGCCCGGCCTCTCCGCGCTCGAGCAGCACCACTTCGACGACCTCATCCCGATGTGGCAGGTGCGCAGCGCCGCCCGCTTCTCCGAGCCGGTGTTCGACCCGGGCGACCGGCCGCACGAGTGGGAAATCCTCGCCCGGCTCGGCGCGATGTGCGCCGGGATGCGCCACGCCGACACCGACGTCGGGATGCTCGACGACGGGTTCTTCCTGGCGCTGGCCGAGGCGAAGGGCGTCGATCCGGCCGTCGCGCTCGAGCAGTCGCCCGGGCGCGGGCCGCTCCGGCTCCTCGACCTGCAGATCCGTACCGGACCCTGGGGTGACCGCTACGGCGAGGTCCCCGACGGGCTCACGCTGCAGTCGTTCCGCGACGCGCCGCACGGGATCGACCAGGGGCCGATGGTGCCGCGGGTCCCGGAGATCCTCGAGACGCCCGACGGCCGGATCGACCTCGCGCCCGACCTCGTGCTCGCCGACGTGCCGCGGCTCGCGCGGCGGCTCGACCGGGCCACCGACGGACTGCTGCTCACGTCGCGCCGGCACCTGCGGTCGAACAACTCGTGGATGCACAACGTGAAGGTGCTCGTGAAGGGCAAGGACCGGTGCACGCTGCTGATCCACCCGGACGACGCGTCCGCCGCGGGCGTCGCCGACGGCGCGGTCGCACGCGTCAGCTCGGAAGCGGGCTCGGTGGAGGTGCCGGTCGAGGTGAGCGACGAGATGATGCCGGGCGTCGTCTCGCTCCCCCACGGCTGGGGTCACGACAAGGTCGGCACCCGCCAGGCCGTCGCGCGCGAGCACGCGGGCGTGAACAACAACCTGCTCGCGCTCCCCGACCTGTTCGACCCGCTCTCCAACAACGCCGCCGTCAACGGCATCCCCGTGGAGGTGCAACCGGTGTAGGCGGCTCGTCGCCACGAATCGGAGGCGCTTCACTCCGGCCCGCCACCAGGAGTCCCGGTACCGGGCTACCGGTCCGGCGCCGGACGTCCGGGCGCCTCAGGGTGTGCCGGTTCCCGGCAGGCCCTTCCAGTTGGGCTGGGAGGGGTGGGCCTGCCCGGCGGGGCCGACGCCGAACGCGTCGAGCACGTTGCGCGTGACCGTGACGATCACCGGGTTGGCCGCCGACTTGGGGAACTCGGGGGGCTCGAGCTTGCTGACCCAGTAGTTGGTGCCGGTCGCGAACACGCCGGCTCCGCTCGGGGCGGTGTAGTAGGTGACGTCGGAGTACCCGGGCCGGCCGTGACAGGTGACCGGCGAGTGGGCGACGATCTCGACGTTGTCGGGCCCGCCCTGGCCGTGGACGTACTGGTCGTACTCGGAGCCGACGAGGATCTCGATGTGCGCGTCCTGGCCGAGGCCGGTGTTCGCGAAGATCCACGACTGCGGCTCGATGACGATGCCGTCGGCGCGCACCGGGTTGCACTGGTACTGCTCCCCGATGAGCTGCGCCTCGGGCCGGTTCACCGGCGAGTCCCGGAAGCTCACGGTGGTGCGCGCCGGGTCGGTCCGGCGGATCGGGTCCGCGATCGAGCGGTAGTTGACCATGTGCCGGTCGGGTCCGATCGCCGACGCCTCGAAGCGCACCTGCCGGTAGACGGCGTTGGCACCGAAGAACGCGAGGTTGACCCCCGCGTCGCGTGCGCCCTCCGCGCCGTCGAACATCTCCTTGGACCAGTACTCGTCGTGGCCGAGCGAGAGCATCGCCTTGTGGCGCTTGAGGAGGTCGGGGCGCTGCTGCACGTCGATCGACGTCATGTACGTGACGTCGAAGTTCGCCTCCTCGGCCCGCATGATCAGCGGCAGCTCGTTGCCGACGAAGTCGCCCGAGCCGTCGGTGACCTTGTCGTAGGGGCGGTCGAACGACACCATCTGCGAGCGCGTCCCCTGACCGCCGACCGCGTGGCAGTCGTAGAGCGAGCACCCGCCCCAGTGGTTGTAGGCCTGCCACGAGCTCACCGCGTCGACGATCACGTAGGCCGCGGTGCTCGTGTCGTCGCGCACGGTGAGCGGTACCCACCGTTGCACGCCCGTCGACGAGATCAGCTTGAGCAGGTACGCCCCGTCCGGCCAGTCGGGCTGCACCGTGAACTGGGTCGACGGCTTCCACTCGGCCTCGTAGGTGTTGGTGACGGCGATCCGGGTGGCGGGCGCCTGCCGCACCCCGGCGACCGTCGGTGAGGTCCAGACCAGGCGGCCACCGAGCCCCTGGTACCAGCCCATCCGGTACACCTCGAACGTGAACGACGGCGCCGTCGTCGACGCGTAGAGCGTGACGGTGTCGCCGCGCTGCGCGCTGGTGACGCCGAGGTAGCCCTCCATGTCGTGCTCGCCGCCGTCGTTCGTGAGCCGCCACGCGCCCGAGCCCGGCTTCGCGTTCTCCTCCTTCACCGCCTCGCTGTAGGGCGGTTGCAGCTGCGGGACCGTCGTGGTGGTCGTGGTCGTCGTGGACGAGGTGGTGTCCGCCGTCCTCACCCGGGCGGCGTCGTCGCCGCCGTCGGTGGCGAGCTGCCATCCGCCCACGGCGGCGACCAGCACGAGCGCGGCCCCGCCGACCGCGAACACGCGCCGGCGACGCTTCCGGCGCTCCCGCTCCCGCCGGCGGGCCCGACGGGACGCGGCGGACGACTCCGCGGTGGGCTCCGGCATCACCGGATCGAGCGTACCGACGGCCGCGGCCGGTTCCCGGGACCCCCGATCCGGTCGACCCGGAGGCCCGGACGGGTCGCCGCGTAGTCTGCGCCGCCATGGACGCCGACCAGATCCTCGCGCTCACCGACCAGCTGCTCGCCGAGCACGACCCCGCCGACCGGTTCGCGTTCCGGGGCGCGCAGTACGACCTCGGGCTCGCGTGGGTGCACTTCCCGCAGGGCTTCGGCGGTCTCGGCGCCGACCCCAAGCTGCAGCGGGTCGTCGAGGAGCGGCTGCGGGAGGCCGGCGTCCGCTACTCCGAGGTGGGCTGGAACGGCTTCGGCCTCTTCCTCGCGGCGCCGACGATCGTGGCGCACGCGGCGCCCGAGACGAAGTCACGCCTCCTCCGGCCGCTGTTCACCGGCGAGGAGATCTGGTGCCAGCTGTTCAGCGAGCCGGGCGCGGGTTCGGACCTCGCGTCGCTCGCGACGCGTGCGGTGCGCGACGGCGACGAGTGGATCGTCAACGGCCAGAAGGTGTGGAACACGCTGGCCCACATGGCGGATCGCGGGATGCTCGTGGCCCGGACCGACCCCGAGGTCCCCAAGCACCGCGGCCTCACCTACTACGCGCTCGACATGCACGCGCCCGGCGTCGAGGTGCGGCCGCTGCGTCAGATCACCGGTGAGGCGGAGTTCAACGAGGTCTACCTGACCGACGTACGCGTTCCCGACGCCGACCGCGTCGGCGACGTCGGTGACGGCTGGCGGGTGTCGATGACCACGCTCATGAACGAGCGGGTCACCATCGGCGGCTCGGTCGCCGCCCGCGAGTCGGGCCCGATCGGCGATCTCATGGCGGTCTGGCGGGCGCTCCCCGACGAGCGCAAGGACCCGGTCGCGCGCGACGCGGTCACGAGGCTCTGGGTCGAGGCGGAGGTCCTGCGGCTCACGAACATCCGCGCGTCGCAGAACCGCAAGGCCGGCGTCGCGGGCCCGGAGGGGTCGGTGAGCAAGCTCGCGTTCGCCGAGGTCAACAAGCGCATCTACTCGGAGGCGGTCAACGTGATGGGGCCCGAGGGCGTCCTGATCGACCACTACGACTTCGTCCGGCCCGAGTCCGCGAACCTCACGGGCGGTCTCGACATCCGCAAGATGTTCCTGCGGGCGCGCGCCAACTCGATCGAGGGTGGGACGTCGGAGATCCTGCGCAACATCCTCGGTGAGCGGATCCTCGGCCTGCCGGGTGAGCCGCGCACCGACAAGGAGCTGCCGTGGAGCCAGGTGCCGCGGAGCTGAGGCTCCGCGACCTGGTCGTCGCGTTCCGCGCCGCCGCCGATCCCGAGCGGGCCGGCCCGATGGCGGCCTACATGAAGGACCGGTTCGCGTTCTTCGGCATCCCGTCGCCCGCGCGCCGGACGCTCCAGCGCGAGGTGCTCGGGCGGTGGCGGCCGGAGCAGTCCGAGCTCGTCGCGTTCACCGATGCCGCCTTCACCCACGACGAGCGTGAGGTGCAGTACGCCGCGTGCGACCTCGTCGCGCGGCACGGCCGCCGCTGCTCCGCTGCGCTCGTCGACGACCTCGGTCGCTGGATCACGACGCGGTCGTGGTGGGATACCGTCGACGCGTTCGCCCGCCCGACCGGCGAGCAGGTGCGCGCGCACCCGGAGCTCGTCGCGGTCATGGACCGCTGGATCGACGCCGACGACCGTTGGCTCGTCCGGATCGCGATCCTGCATCAGCTGCACGCACGCAACGCGACCGACCCGGACCGGTTGTTCCGGTACTGCGCCCGACGCGCCGGCGACGCCGAGTTCTTCGTGCGCAAGGCCATCGGCTGGGCGCTGCGCGAGTACGCCAAGACCGACCCCGGCGCGGTGCGGGCGTTCGTGGTGGCGCACGCCGGCGAGCTGTCGCCGCTCTCGCGACGCGAGGCGCTACGGCGGATCGGCACGGCCGGTTGACCACCGACCGCGCGACGGGCCGAACGACCCGGTTGCCATCGCGTCACCCCCCCCGTCATGATCTGCCGCCCAATCGGTCGTGGGCAGGGAGGAACCGGCGTGCGCAGACTCATCGCGGTGGCGACCATCGTCGTCACGGCGCTCGTCGGGTTCGCGACCGTCGCCGGGGCCGAGCCCGGGGACCTCGACGGCGCCTTCGGTCGCTGTGGCTTCGCGGACACCGACGTCTGGGACGGGACCGCGTTCGACCTCGCCGAGCAGGTCCTCGCGCTCCCGCACGGCAAGACGCTCCAGACCTACACCAACCACGAGAACCGACCGGCCGCGACGCGCCTCGACGCCGGCGGACTCCTCGACCGCACCTACGGCACGAAGGGCACCGCCACGGTGGCCTCGATGACCGGCCTGCCCAGCGGGATCGCGCCGAACACGTACGTGGCGCCCGACGGCAGCGTCTACCTCGTCGGGTACGTCGCCGGGGTCTCCGGGTTGAAGATCGCGCGCCTCGACCCGAACGGCGGGCGCGACCTCACCTTCGGCACCGGCGGGTTCCTGAGCGTCCCGCACCTCGCGTCGCGGGTCGTCGCCGGCACCGTCCGGGCCGACGGCCGGCTGCTCCTCGTCACCGACGGCGGCGAGCTCGCGATCCAGCGCTTCACCGTCGCCGGCGCCGTCGACCCGACGTTCTCGCTCGCGATGGGCTTCCTGCCGGCGGGCGACCTCGTCGACCAGGTCACGACGGACGCGTGGGGCCGCATCCTCGTGCAGACCCAGGGGGGCGCGCCGCCGGGTCACCTCGGCCTGTACCGCTTCGGTCCCGACGGCGCACCCGACCCCGGGCTCGCCACCACGTTCGGCGTCCCCGTGGGCATCTCCGCCCAGTACTGGGGTCGCGCGCTCGCCGCCCACGCGGACGGGTCCGTGGACCTCGGCTTCCGCCGGGAGTACGTGCCCGACCCCGGCGTCGGGCTCGTGCGCCACGACAGCGTCCTGCTCGCGCTCGCGGGCGACGGTACGCCCGTCACCGGGTTCGGCACCGGCGGCTGGCTCACCCTCGATCACCCCGACAGCGCGCCCGCCGACCTCACCCGCCTCGCGGACGGCTCGCTCGTCGTGAGCGGCACCACCACCGACGGCGCGCTGAACGGTCCGCTGTGGTCGACCTACCTCGAGCACCTCGACGCGACGGGCGCGCCCGATCCGGCGTTCCCGCGGTCGACCTACGGCCTGATCGACGGCGGCGGCAACACCGCCGGGACGCGCGGGATCGCCGTCGCGGCCGACCACTTCGACGTCGGCGTCGCCGCCCGGGGCGGCTTCGGCGCCAGCGCGGTGCTCCGGGTCCGGCGCGACGCGCTCGCCGTCGGCGCCGGGCTCACCCTGGAGTGGAACGGGCTCATGTGGCCGAGCCGCTTCGGCCGCAACGGTGGGCCGCCGTGTCCCGATCGCGGGCCGTTCTGGGGCCGCACCGACATGTCCCGCGGCGTGAGCGCGGTCACCGGCGCCGGCGGCTACGTGGTCGACGCGTTCGGCAAGCTCTACCGCTTCTCCCTCGGCCGCAACCGGCCCAAGCCCGGCGTGGCGCGCGGCAACCCGGTCTGGCCGGGCTGGGACATCGCGCGTGGGGTCGCCGCGCGCCTCGACGGATCGGGCGGCTACACGCTCGACGCGTACGGGGGCCTGCACCCGTGGCACACCGCGACGGGCGCCGACCCGCCGGCCACGGTCGACGGCCCGTACTGGCCGGGCTGGGACATCACCCGCGGCGTCGCGCTGATGCCCGACGGCACCAACGGCTACATCCTCGACGGGTTCGGCGGACTCCATCCGTTCACGACCCCCGGCCATCCCCGACCGCCCGAGACCCACACCTCGGGCTACTGGCCCGGGCGCGACGTCGCGCAGGGGATCGCGATCCTCCCCGACGGCACCGGCGGCTACGTCGTCGACCGGACCGGCAAGGTGTTCCCGTTCTCGATCGGCGCGCACGCGGCGCCGCCGCGACCGGGCCCGAACGCTCCGTACGCGGCGGGCGTCGACTGGGTGCGCGGCTTCACGTTCGTGCCGCCGATGTCCCCCACCCCTGCCCTGCGCCACGCCGCGACGGCGGCGACTCCGGATCCGGTCGTCGTCGACCGGCACCGCACGATCACCGCGGCCCCGCACTGAGCGCGCCGCGCGCCGACGCGTCGGCGAGCTACGGGTTCCCGGGATGGGCGACGTACCAGTCCGCGACCGCGCGGTCCCACACCCGGCGATCGCGGGTCACGGTGAAGCACTTGGGCAGCGGGTCCGGGTACTTCCCCTTGCCGAGCCACACGACGACGTTGTGGCGGCAGCGGACGTCGTAGCCCTTCGGCAGCCCGAGATCCTGGTGGTTCGGTCGCTGGTCGGCGCGGAACACGTTGTCCTCGACGACGAGCTTCGGCGCACGCCGGCTCTGGTCCCACTTGAAGAACCCGCCGGTGCCGGGCGCGCGCCCCTTGTAGACGGTCGGCGTCGGCTGGAGCCGGACGACGTTGTTCCGGAACGTCATCGTGTTGCGCCGGCCCTCCGCCGAGTCCCCCTTCGAGGGACGCGCCGAGAACGCGACGTAGCAGCCGTCGAAGAGGCTGTTCTCGATGGTGCCGGAGTAGAGCTGGTCGTTCTCGACGCAGTCGTCGTGCAGGAAGGACATGTGCACGCCGTCGACGCGGAAGTCGGACGCCCCCTTCCGGATGCGGATCCCGTCACCGATGTTGTGCACCCGCAGGCCCGTGACGGTGAAGTCGGGGTTGGTCACGTCGAGCGCGCCCGTGTGGTGGAACGTCGACCACGGAGTGGACTGCGGCCACGTCCCGATCACGCGGCCCCCGACCCAGCAGCCGCCGGCTCCGCCACCGAAGGAGATCGGCCAGTTGTCGACCTGCAACCAGACCGCGCCGGTGGCGTCGACGGTCTCGTTCGCCGCCACGGTCCCGGTGTAGCGGTCCCTCCGGCGGCCCGTGACCGACGAGACCCGACCCCCGTCGAGACAGCGCTCCGCGACGGTGACCGGCGGGCCCGCGGGACGGCGGTGATCCGGCGCGGCGCCGGCGGGCCCGGTGACGCCCACCGCCGCGCCGGCGGCCAGCATCCCGCAGCCCACGAGCGACGCGAGGCGTCGCCGTCGACTCGGGAGCGGTCGGGACGGCAGCGGCACGGAGGGACCTCGGGAGGTGGCGGACGGGTCCGACATTCTGACGGACGCCGGGACCCTCCGTGACGCGCCCACGGCTCCGGATCGCGTGGACCCGGGCGCCGGGGACTGGAGGTGGCGGTGGGAATTGAACCCACGTCCAGGGTTTTGCAGACCCTTGCCTGAACCACTCGGCTACGCCACCGGGAACGTCCGAGGTTACAGGGTGCGTCCCACGGGTCACCGACCCACGTGCGCCGTCACGCCCCACGCGCCGATGGGTCGCCCGACTCTGGCCCGTTGCACCCTTCGCCCCGTATCCTCCACGCCCTCATGGGTGCGGAGGGACGGCAACGACTCGGTTCCGCGCGCATTCCCGCGCTGGACGGCCTCCGCGGTCTCGCGGTGTTCGCCGTCCTCGCGTTCCACGGCGGGCTGTCCGTCGCGACCGGCGGATTCCTCGGGGTCAGCGCCTTCTTCACCCTGTCGGGGTTCCTCATCACGACCCTGCTCCTGCTCGAGTGGGAGGGACGGGGCCGCATCGCCCTGGGGCATTTCTGGGCCCGGCGGGCCCGGCGCCTGCTCCCCGCCGCGCTCCTCGCGCTCCTCGGCATCGCCGCGTACGGCGCGTTCGTCGCGACCGGGCACCAGGCCGGTCGCATCGGCGGCGACGGCATCAGCGCGATGTTCTACGTCGCGAACTGGCGCTTCGTCCTCGGCGACCAGTCGTACGCCGCGTTGTTCAGCTCGCCGTCGCCGGTCCAGCACTTCTGGTCGCTCGCGATCGAGGAGCAGTTCTACCTGGTCTTCCCGCTGGTCGCGATCGCCGCGCTGACCCTCACGCACACCCGGGTCGGCTTCCGGCGGGTGCTCTACGTGCTCGTCGCGATCTCGATCGCACTCGGGTGGATCCTGTGGTCGCCCGGGCACGATCCGTCCCGCGTGTACTACGGCACCGACACGCGGGCCGCCGAGGTGCTCGTCGGCGCGATCCTCGCCACGGTCGTCGCGGGCCGGCGGCGCCGGTCCCGCATCAGGGGCCGGCGCGTCGCGAAGCACATCGCGGGCGTCGGTGCGCTCGTCGTGCTCGCGACGCTGTGGATCGTGGCCGACCAGTCCGACGGCTGGCTCTACCACGGCGGGCTCGCGCTCCACGCGGTGCTCACCGCGTTCGTGATCGCGGCCGCGGTGCAGCCCGGTCCGGTCGCATGGCTGCTCGAACGCCGGCCGCTGCGCGCGCTCGGGATCATCTCGTACGGCGTCTACCTGTTCCACTGGCCGATCTTCCTGTGGCTCGACGAGGCGCGCGTCGGGTTCGGTGGCGTCGCGCTGTTCCTCGTGCGCAGCACCGTGACCGTTGCCGTCGCCGTCGTCTCCTACCGGTTCGTCGAGCAGCCGATCCGGACCGGGCGCGCCATCACCGGTCGGCGACCGCGGTGGCTCGTCCCCGCGACCGCGGCCGGAGTGGGCGCGCTCCTCGTCGCCACGTCGGTCGGCGCGGTCGAGCCCGTGACGTTCGCCGCGGTGAACGCGCCCGCCGCGACCCACGCGTCGTCGGCCGCATCCTCGGCCCTCGCGGCATCGCGACCGCCGGCCACCGAGAGCCTGCCGCTCACGGGACCGACGCCCCCGACGACCGCCCCGGCCGCGCCCCTGCCCGAGGACACCGCCGTCCACCGCGTGATGATCGTCGGCGACTCGGTGGCCCTCACCATGGGTCGCGGCCTCGAGCGGTGGGGACCCGCGCACGGGATCCAGGTCCTCAACCTCGGACGTCCGTACTGCCCGATCGCCCGGGGTGGCCGGGTCGCCGCCAGCCTCGGCAACGCGGTCGACGGGTGCGGCGACTGGCCGACGGTGTGGCCCGAGCAGGAGGCGGCGTTCAGGCCGGACGTGGTGGTCGTGCTCACCACGGTCTGGGACGTCAGCAAGCGCCAGCGTGACGAGTGGGGACCCGACTACATCGGGCCGGGCGATCCGCGCTTCGACGCCTACGTGCGCGAGGAGTGGAAGGCCGCGGTCGGCGTGCTCGGCGCGACCGGCGCCCGAGTGGCGTGGCTGGCGCCGGCGTGCACCCCGTCGTTCGTGTTCGCCGACGAGCTGAACTACGCGAACCACCACTACCTCGCCGCGGTTCGCGCCGCGGGCGCGCACGTCGTCGATCTGAACCGTCTCCTGTGCGCGGACGGCCAGTACCACGACGGCCTGGACGGAGTGGCACCGCTCCGACCCGACGGGCTGCACTTCTCCGATCCGGGCGCCGACCTCGTCGCCCGTTGGCTGGGCCCGATCCTCACCGCGCTGCCGCCGCGGACCCCGGCGACCGCCCCGGCCCCCGGGCTCGCCGCGGCCGCCCACCGGTAGAGTCCGCGACCCATGAGCGCACCGGTGCACATTCACGGGGTCGGGGCCGCACTCCCCGACTGGCGGCTCCCCGCGAGCGCGGTCGGCGCCGCGTGGGGTCGCCGCGGCGGCTCGGCGACGGTCGCGGTGTGCGCGCCCGACGAGGACGCCCTCACGCTCGGGGTCGCCGCGGGCCTCGACGCGCTGCATGCGGCGGGGCTCGAGGTCGGCGATCTCGACGCCGTGTACTGGGGCTGCGCCCGTCCCCCGTTCGCCGAGGGCCCGAGCCACGCCGTGCTCACCTCCGCGCTCGGTGCCGGCCACCACACCGGCGGCGCGCTGCTGAGCGGGTCGCCGCACTCGGGCATGGAGGCGCTGCTCGCCGGGGCCGACGCCGTGGCCGCCGGCTCCGCGCGGTGGGTCCTCGTCGTCGCGTCCGACGCGCTCACGCCCGGACCCGGGACCGCCTACGAGGCGCGGTGCGGCGCGGCCGCGGCCGCGGTCGTGCTCGGCGCCGAGCCCGGCGCCGCGCTCGTCGGCGCCCGCGTCACCCGCACCCAGCCGCTGCTCGACCGCTACCGCGGCGACGGCGAGACGGACACGCGTGACCTCTACGACGCGCGGCTGTTCCGCGAGGAGATGTTCCTCCCGGTCGTCTCGGAGGTCGCCGAGCACCTCGGCGCGCTCGACATCCGGGCGTGGTCGCTCCCCGACCCCGACGGCCGCCTCGGCGGGGTGGTCGCGAAGCGCGTCGGCGCCGGGGTCGTCAGCTCGAGCGCGGTCGGAGCCGCCGCCGGTGACACCGGCGCCGCCGCCGCGCTCCTCGGGGCCGCAGCCGGGCTCGACGCCGCCGGCAACGTCGCCGTCGTCGCGTACGGCGGCGGACGCACCACGGGCGTGGTGCTGACCGCCGAACGGGCGGTCCCCGGGGCCGGGACCGTGACGCACCGGCTCGGCGCCGGCGGCCGGGAGGTCGACTACGCCGCGGTGCTGCGCACGCGCGGTCAGCTCCGGCCGAGCGGCGAGACCATCCCGATGGGCGTGCCGCCCGAGAGCGCGCTGTTCGCCCGCGGCGCCGACGAGATGCTCCAGCTCCTCGGGGGCCGGTGCACGGGGTGCGGCACCGTCAACACGCCCCCCTCGATCCACCCCACCTGCATCGCGTGCGGCTGCCCGAAGCTCGAGCCGGTCCCGCTCGCCCGCCACGGCACCGTCCACACCTTCGTCGTGAACCAGACCATGCCGGCGCCGTTCGTCGCGCCGCTGCCGATCGCGGTCGTCGACCTCGACGACGGCGCGCGCGTGATGCTCCAGGTGATCGGCGACGGCACCGACGTCGAGATCGGCGGCGAGGTCGACCTCGTCCTGCGCCGCTACGCGCACGAGCGCGGCGTGCCCGTCTACGGCTACAAGTCGCGGCCCCGCCCGGCCGCGCCCGAGGAAGAAGTGCGCAGTCGAACCGAGGTCTCTGAGCACGACACCGAGGGGAACCGATGACGCGCATGCCGGTCCGAGACGGAGCACGCATCAGGACGTGTCTCTGATGGCGTGGAACCGCGTGGCCGTCGTCGGCGCCGGCCTGATCAAGATGGGCGAGCTCTTCGAGCAGTCCTACGAGGACATGGCCGCGGGCGCGTTCGACGCCGCGGTCGCCTCCGTCGACAAGGGCTTCGACCGCCACGCCGTGGAGGCGGCGTTCGTGGCCACCCAGCGGGGCACGTTGTGGGGCCAGGAGGGCATCGGCGGCAACACCGTGCCCACCGCGATCGGCCTCGCCGGCATCCCGTGCACCCGGATCGAGAACGCGTGCCCGTCGGGTTCGGACGCGTTCAGGGTCGGCGCGATGGCGGTGGCCTCGGGCGTGCACGACCTCGTGCTCGTCATCGGCGTCGAGAAGATGCGCGACAAGTCGACCGAGGAGGGACTGCTGTCCCGCGCCGCGGCCGGCCACCCGATCTACACCCGGGGCGAGACCGCGCCGGTGCTCTTCGCCCCGTTCGCCACGCGCCACATGCACGAGTTCGGCACGACGCGCGAGATGCTGGCCTCGGTGGCGGTGAAGAACCACCACAACGGCGCCCTGGACCCGTACGCGCACTTCCAGGACGAGATCACGATCGAGCAGGCGCTGGCCGCCCCTCCCGTGTGCTCGCCGCTCCACCTCCTCGACTGCTGCCCCCAGACCGACGGCGCCGCCGCGGTCCTCCTGGCGCCGGCCGACCGCGCGCACGAGTTCACCGACCGTCCGGTCTACGTCGCGGGCTTCGGGGTGGCCACCGACCACCCGTACCTGCACGAGAAGACGAGCTTCGTGGGCCTCCAGGCGACGGTCGAGGCGTCGAAGCGCGCGTACGCGATGGCGGGCGTCGGCCCGACCGACATCGACCTCGCCGAGGTCCACGACTGCTTCACCATCACCGAGATCCTCGACATCGAGGATCTCGGGTTCTTCGAGAAGGGCGACGGCGGCCGCGCGTCGCTCGACGGCGAGACGGCGTTGACCGGGCGCATCCCGGTCAACACGTCGGGCGGTCTCCTCGCCAAGGGCCATCCCATCGGCGCGACCGGCATCGCGCAGATCACCGAGTGCTGGTGGCAGCTCCGGGGCGACGCCGACGGGCGCCAGGTCGCGATCCGCAACGGGTTCGCGTTACAGCACAACGTCGGGGGCCGCGGGTCCGGCGTCAGCGTCGTCAACATCCTCACCACGAACCGCTAGTCCGGGCCGGGAGGGCGGATGATGGACCCGAACGTGCACGTCGAGACCGGCAGCGACGGCGTCTGCCGGATCACGCTCGACCGGCCCGAGGCGAAGCACGCGCTCACCGTCGGGATGCGCGACGCCATCGTCGACGCGGTGCGCGCCGGGCGCGCCGACCCGGGCGTGCGCGCGTTCCTCGTGCGCGCCACGGGCGACGCGTTCTGCGCGGGGATGGACCTCTCCGCGTCGACCGTCGCCCAGGCCGGGAAGCCCGATTTCGATCCGCGCACCACCGCCGAGGCCCTGCGCGTCGGCGTGCAGACGTTCGTGCGCGAGCTGTGGGAGCTCGACAAGCCGACCGTCGCCGCGGTGCACGGCGCGGCGGTCGGCCCGGGCGCCCACCTGGCCCTCGCCTGCGACTTCGTGCTCGTCGGACCCGACACCCGGTTCCTGTGGTCGTTCCACAAGTGGGGTCTCGTCGTCGACGCCGGCGGTGCGTACCTGCTCCCCCGACTGGTCGGGCTCCCGCGCGCGAAGGCGATGGTGATGCTCGGGGAGGGCTGCTCCGGCGCGGAGGCGGTCGACCTCGGGCTCGCCTACCGGGCCCTCGACACGACCGACGCGGTCGGCGCCGAAGCCGACGCGCTCGCAGTGCGGCTCGCGGCCGGGCCCACCCGCTCGCTCGGCCTGTCGAAGAAGCTCCTCAACGCCTCGTTCGAGACCGATCTCACCACCGCGCTCGAGCTCGAGGGCGCCTACCAGTCCCTCGCCACCGCGTCGGCCGACCTGGTCGAGGGCATGACCGCGTTCCGCGAGAAGCGGGCCGCAGACTTCCGGGGCCGCTGAGCATGACGACGCGCCGGCTCGTCGGCCTCGTGCTGACCGTCGCCGCGGCGTTCGCGGTCATCGTCCCCTCCGCGTCGGCGCCCGCCGCCCCCGCCGCGCCACCGGAGCTCGACCTCGCCCGACCCCGGATCCTCGCCGCCGGCGTCGGGCCCGCCCCCGTGCGCGACCGGCTCGGGCGCGAGCCCTACGCCACCGTCTTCCGCCAGCTCCACGACCGGGCGCACGGCGCGGACGGCGTCGCGCCCGACGATCACACGATCGGCTCCGAGCGGGTGAAGGCCAAGGCCACGAAGGACCTGGCGTTCGAGTACGCGCTCGACCGCACGGTGGTCGACGGGTCGATCGCGCCGTTCCCCGACCCGGCGGCCCGCCGGGCCGTCGGCGACCTCGTCCGCGCGCGTCTCGTCGGGATGTACACGCGGAGCCGCCTCGCCGTGGACCCGCCCCTCGGTGGTACCGACCGCGACATCAACTCGTCGGAGGAGCTGCTGCAGTACGCGACCGCGTACGACACGATGCTCGGCACGGGCTACGACTTCGGGGCCGACGCCACGACGATCCGCACGAACCTGACCGACCTCGCGTCCGAGCTGTACCACGACTACCGCGACCCGGCGATCGTGCACCAGTACACGGCCGTGCTGCCGAACAACCACCGGTCGAAGTCGGCGGCCGCTCTCGGCGTCGCCGCGCTCGTGCTGCTCGACACGCCGCCGCCCCAGGGCGCGCCACCGGCCGACGTGCGCGCTCCGGCCGCGTGGCTCGCGTTCGCGCTCGACCAGGTGGACCTGGTGCAGCGCTGGACCTACCTGGCCGGAGGCGGCGGGTACGGCGAGGGCCCGTACTACGAGCGCTACGCCAGCCAGAACCTGCTGCCGTTCCTCCGGGCGTGGGACCACGCCCGCGGCGACCGCGGCTGGGACGTGGGTGGCACCGTCGTGCCCGACCTCTGGCGGCACCCGGCCTACCGGGCCACGCAACGCTGGATGCTCGACACGACCCTCCCGAACGGCGGGCTCGCGCCGATCGACGACGGCAACGTCGACTACTCGCACTACTTCGGGCTGGTGCCCACCGACCGCGCGCACCCCGAGGACGCGGCGGCCTTCGCGTGGCGCTGGGCCCACGCCCCGACGCCGTACGACACGGACGGCAGCGTCGATCTCGCCGCCGACACGCTCGCCGCCTACGACGACTCGGTCGTGCCCGCCACACCCACCGGGTCACCGACCCGACTCGACGACGAGGCCGGCACCGCGGTGTTCCGCTCCGACTGGTCGCCGGACGCGGTCGAGGTCGTCGCGCTCGGCGAGCACGGCAACGCGATGGAGCTCGGGCGGACGCGCGCCGGGCTCGGCCAGGCGGCCAGCGCCGCGCACGAACAGCCCGACACCGCGAGCTACTCCATGCACGCCTTCGGCGAGCGCCTGCTGCTCGATCCCGGCTACCTCACCTACCCGGAACGCTCACTGGTCGGGAAGGCGTCGGACCACAACCTCGTGCTCGTCGGCGGCAAGGGACCGGGCGACCCGTTCATCGCGTCCGTCCTCTGGAACCAGGATCCGGCCGGTCGCCCACCCGTCGACGGTCAGGCGACCATGACCGACCTGCTCGACACGCCGGCGTGGGACGGTGCGCGCGTCGACAGCGCCTACGCCGCCGCCCACCTCACCCGCCGGTTCGCGTTCGTCGACGACCGCTACCTCGTCACCTTCGACGAGGTGCGGGCGAGCGCCGGCACGCCGCTCACGTGGGTGACGCACGGCAACGGCGGCGGCACGAGTGGCGGCGCGTTCACCGCAGGCGCGAGCGGCGGCGAGTGGACGCACGGCGGGGCGCGGGTCGACACCGTGCTCGCCACCAGCGCCGGCGCGCCCACCCTGACCACGCGGTCGGCGATCCACGAGGGCACCGGCCGCACGCAGCTCACGCACACCGCGCTCGACGCCACGGTGAACGCGACCGCCGCCCCGACCCGGGCGATCGGCGTCGCGTATCCCACGCGCGCCGGTGAGCGGGCGCCCGCGCTCGTCGCACTCCCTGATCCCGGCGACGGCCGGGTCCGCGCCCTCGTGCTCGACCCCGCCGGCGACCGCACCGTGCTCGTGACCCTGCTCGCCGACGGCCGGACCACGATCCGGGAGTGGCACGCCGACGGCCGACCGCGCGCCCTGGTGCGCGACTCGGCCCGCCAGGAGACGCTCGGGACGACGACGGTGGTGCGGTCCGACCGGGGCGCGCTCGCGCTGCGGCCCGGCAGCGGGTCCGCGGCGCTCGTCGCGCCGGGCACGACGACCACGATCCGGAACCTGGGCTTCGTGCCCCGCCGGGCCGACGGTGCCTGCCGGCTCACGACCACCGGCAACCGCACGCAGGTGACGACGGGCAGGGACGGTGCGGTCACCCTCTCGGCTTCCGCCGGGAACTCCGCACCGGCGGCGGACCCGGGACCCGACGTCGAGAATGCGCCGGTCCGCAGCTTCTACCGCCTCGACGCCGGCCGCAGCTGCGACCGCGACGGCGATCCGCTCAGTGCGCGGTGGCAGCTCGTGTCGGCACCGCCCGGCTCGGCGTGGGCGCTGTACTCCGCGGACACCGACCGGCCGTGGCTCGCGATCGACCGGCCCGGTCCGTACCGGGTGCGCCTGACCGTGACCGACGGCCACGGCGCCACGAGCCGGCCCGTCGACCTCACGGTCTACGCCGGCCCGCGCTGCACCGGGGACCGCCTCGACTGGTCCGATCCGCGCTGCTGAGCGCGGCGCCTAGTGTCGCCCGCCCGAGTCCCACCGCAGGAGGAAACACCCATGGGTCGCTTCGACGACAAGGTCGCCATCGTCACGGGCGCCGGTCGCGGCATCGGCCGCGCCGAGGCGCTGCTGCTCGCGTCCGAAGGCGCGGCGGTCGTCGTGAACGACCTCGGCGGCGCGAACGACGGCAGCGGATCCGACCGGACCCCGGCCCAGCAGGTGGTGGACGAGATCACCGCCGCCGGGGGCCGCGCCTCGGCCAACTACGACAACGTCGCGGACTGGAGCGGCGCGCAGGCGATGGTGGCCCAGGCGATCGACACGTTCGGCGGGCTCGACGTGCTGGTGAACAACGCCGGCATCCTCCGGGACAAGATGAGCTTCAACATGGACGAGGCCGAGTGGGACGCGGTCGTCGACGTGCACCTCAAGGGCCACATGGCCACGAGCCGGTTCGCGGCGGCGTACTGGCGGCAGCGGAGCAAGGAGACCGGTGCGCCCGTGACCGCCGCGATCGTGAACACGGCGAGCGAGTCCGGCCTCTACGGCAACGGCGGCCAGGCCAACTACGCGGCCGCCAAGGCCGGGATCGCCGCGATGACGATCGTCATGGCCCGCGAGCTCGAGCGCATCGGTGTGCGCGTCAACGCGATCGCGCCGGTCGCGCGCACCCGGCTCACCGAGGCGCTCGTCGGTGGCGCGATGGACGCGAAGGAAGGCGACTTCGACCGCTTCGCCCCCGAGAACGCGGCGGCCATGGCGGTCTGGCTCGCCGGTCCCGACGCCGACGGCATCAGCGGTCAGGTCTTCGCCGTCGGGGGCGGCAAGGCCCAGCTGATCGAGGGCTGGCGCCCGGTCACCGAGGTCCCCGCCACCGACGTGTGGAGCCTCGACTCGCTCACCGCGGCGCGGGGTGCGCTCACCGCCGGATTCGAGACGGGCGTCCCACCCTTCCTGCCGCCGGTCAAGTAACCACCGGCCCGCATGACCGGCGCCTCCGGGGGTGCGGTGGCCCGCCCGCCGACCGACGACGAGTCGCTGCTGCGCGATGCGGCACGCGAGCTCCTCACCGACGCGTGCCCACCGGCGCTGCTGCGCGCCCACCGTGACGACGTCGACGCCGCGGCGCCACTGTGGGACGCCCTCCGCGACTTCGTCCCGCTGGGGCTCGGGCCGCTCGCCGAGCTGTGCGTGCTCATGGAGGAGCTCGGGGCCGTCGCCGCGCCCGTTCCGTACGTCGCGACGGCCTGCCTCTACGCGCCGCTGCTCGACGCGACGGGTGAGCACGACCTCGACCCGGTGCTCGACGGCCACGCGACCGGGACCGTCGCGTGCGCCGGGCCCGACCGGGTGTGGCGCCCCAACGCCGCCCGGTTCAAGACCGACGTGCCCGACGGGGCCGGCGTCGACCTGGTCGCCGCGATCGACGCGGCCGGCGCGGTGACCCTGCTCGCCGGGGCGCCGGCCGCGCGCACGGTCACCGCGGACACGACGCGGTGCCGCTACGTCGTCGACACCCACGGTCCGGGGCGGCCCGCCGGGACGGTGTCCGGGGACACGCTCGCCGAGCTGCTCGAGCGTGCCCGGATCGCACTCGCGGCCGAGACGGTCGGCACGCTGCGGTCGCTGCTCGACGCGACCGGCGCCGTCGCGGAGCTCGGACCCGCGCTCGGGCACGCGCGTGCCCTCGTCACCGTTGCGGCGGACGCCTTCGACGCCGCGGACCCGGATCGGCGCCCGGTGTCGGCCGACGCCCGGCGCGCGGTCCACACCGTGGCCGCCCGCGCCGTCGCGGACGCCGCCGGGGACCCCCGGCTCGGGCCGGAGCCCGACTCGGACCTCGCCTTCCTCCTCCGGCGGGTCGCCGCCGCACCGGACGGTCTGGCCGCCGGCTGAGCTCGCCCCCCGGCGACCCCCACCACGGCCGGCGCTACGATCTGACACGAGCGTCAGGTCCGCCGGGGGGTACCCATGACGAACGTCGATCTCGTAGCACTGGCGGCGAGCCGCGGGCGACTGAGCGCGGCGCCGACCGTCGACCAGGTGACCGCCGAGGTCGTCCGCGGGGCGATGGAGACCGTGTGCTTCGAGATGGCCACCTACGTCTCGCGCACCGCGACCACGCCCATCCTGAACCAGTCGAACGAGCGCAACGCGACCGTCCTCGACGCCCAGGGCCGCCTCGCCGCCCTCTCGGTGGGCATCCCGCAGTTCATGCTGACGTCCACGCTCCCCGTGCGCTTCGCCCTCGACTACCTCGGCGTCGACGAGTTCCGCGAGGGTGACGTCTTCGTCGCCAACGACCCGTACCACGGCGGCGGCCACCTCCCCGACTACAACGTCTTCGCCCCGGTCTTCGCCGACGACCCGCTCCGGCCCGGCCACCGGCGCATGGTGCTGATCGCCAGCATCCAGTGCCACCACGGCGATACCGGGGGCGGCGTGCCGGGGGGTTACAACGTGACCGCCACCGACGTGTGGGGCGAGGGCGTGCGCTGGCCGGTCCTCAAGGTCATCGACCGGGGGGTCGAGCGGCGCGACGTGCTGCTCGCGCTGCAGACGAACAACCGCATCCCGAGCTACATCGGGGACATCCACGCGCAGATCGGGGCCGCGCAGCTCGGCGTGCGCCGGCTCGGCGAGATCATCGACACCTACACCGCGCGCATCGTCGAGGAGTCGGTCGACTACATGATCGACTACGCGGCCCGGCGCTTCCGCGAGGAGGTCGCGGCCTGGCCCGACGGCGTCTACGAGGGCGACGCCTACGTCGACCACGACCCGCTCGGACACCCCGACATCCACCTGCACGTGAAGATCACCGTCGCGGGCGAGACGCTCACCATCGACTACACGGGCTCCGACTCGCGGCCCGAGATCCAGGCGTGGTCCACGTTCGGCAACACCCGCGGCTACACCGTCGGCCAGATCGCCTCGATGATGGATCCGGAGATCCCGAAGAACGAGGGCTTCTTCGACCAGATCCGCCTCGTCGTGCCGCCGGGCTGCGTGCTCAACCCCACGCCGGGCAAGCCCGTGAGCGCGGGCACGCACCATCCCGGCGCCGACGTCGGCGAGGTCATCGCCGTCGCGCTCCAGCACGTGCTCCCCGACAAGGCCGTGCCCCAGACCTACAAGACCGGCATCCCCACGGTGATCGTCGGCACGGACCCGGACACGGGCCAGGCCTTCACCGACCACTCGGCCGAGGTCTACGCCGGCTGGTGCAACGCGGCGAAGGGCCTCGACGCGTGGGGCGCGCAGAACGCGAGCTTCGGCAACCTCTGGAAGGCGACGGCCGAGATCAACGAGAGCCTCTACCCGCACGTGCAGTGGAGCCGTGACTACCGCACCGACTCCGGGGGCGCCGGCCAGTGGCGCGGGCTGTGCGGCTCGCACTACGAGAAGGAAGTGTGCGTCGACGCCAAGGTGTACACGTACGTCGTCGGCATGAAGTACCCGATGCCGGGGATCTGCGGCGGCATGCCGGGCGAGCCCAACCGCATGGTGATCCGCTACGGCTCCACCGACGAGTACACGGTGAAGCACACCGCCGACTGGGTGCCGATCCACGCAGGTGAGCGGATCATGTACGACTACGGCGGAGGTGGCGGCTGGGGCGACCCGCTCGACCGCGACCCGCAGGCCGTGCTCGACGACGTGCTCGACGAGTACGTGAGCGTCGACGGCGCCCACGAGGACTACGGCGTCGTGCTCACCGGGTCGCTCGCCGACCTCACCCTCGCGATCGACGAGGACGCCACGGACGCGCTGCGCGCCGAGCGCCGCCGATGACCGACCGCTCCTTCCGGATCGGGGTCGACGTCGGGGGCACCTTCACCGACCTGATCTGTGTCGCCGCCGACGGCGAGGTCGCGCTCGACAAGACGCCGACCACCCTCGACGACCAGTCGCGCGGCGTGATGACCGGCATCGGCCAGCTCGCGGACCGGTTCGGCCTCCCGCTCGAGGAGTTCTGCGCCGCGCTCGAGATCGTCGTGCACGGCACCACCACCGCCGACAACACGATGATCGAGATGAACGGTGCGCGCACCGGCCTGCTCGTCACCGAGGGCCACCGCGACGAGATCGAGATGCGCCGGGTCCACAAGGAGATGATCTGGGACCCGTCCTACCCCGCGCCGCCGCCGATCGCGAAGCGCCGGGTGCGGATCCCGATCCCCGAGCGCCTGAGTCACCGCGGCGAGGTGCTGCTCCCGCTCGACGAGGAGGCGGTGCGCGCCGGCGTGCGCCGGCTCCAGGCGTTCGACGTCGAGTCGATCGCGATCATGTTCCTGTTCTCGTTCGTGAACCCCGCGCACGAGCTGCGGGCGGCCGAGATCGTCCACGAGGAGTTTCCCGACGTCGCGCACGTGTCGCTGTCGCACGAGGTCATGGCACGCGGCCCGGAGTTCGAGCGGGTCTCGACCACGCTCGTCAACGCGTACGTCGCGCCGAAGATCGCCCGGTACGTCGGCAACCTCGAGTCGCAGCTGCGCGCCGCGGGATGCACCGGCCAGCTGCTCGTGATGCAGTCGACCGGCGGCGTGATGCCCCCGGCGTACGTCTCGCGGCGCGCGGTCACCCTGCTCGCGAGCGGACCGGCCGGTGGCGTGATGGGCTCCGCACTCGCGGCGCAGCGCGCCGGGGTCGACGACTTCGTCGCCGTCGACATGGGCGGCACCAGCTTCGACCTCTGCCTCGTGCGCGGCGGGCGGCCCGAGATCAAGACCGACTGGAACTGGCGCTACCGCTACTACATCGGCCTGCCGATGGTCGACGTCCAGAGCGTCGGCGCCGGCGGCGGCTCGATCGCACGCGTGCGCCAGGGCGCGCTGCTCGTCGGCCCCGAGTCGGCCGGCTCCGCACCCGGTCCCGCCTGCTACGGCCGGGGCGGCGAGCGCCCGACGGTGACCGACGCCGACGCGGTCCTCGGCTACCTGCCCGCCGAGGGCTTCGCCGGCGGTCGCATGCGCCTCGACATCGACGCGGCCCGTGCCGCGATCGCACGTGACGTCGCCGACCCGCTCGGCAACGACGTCACCGAGGCGGCGTGGGGCATCGAGCGGATCGTCAACGCCAACATGGCCAACGCCACGCGCCGGGTGCTCGCCTCCCACGGCGCCGACCCGCGCAAGCTCGCGCTCATCGCCTACGGCGGCAACGGCGCGGTCCACGCCGCCGCGATCGCGCACGAGCTCGGCATCGGTCGGGTCCTGATCCCGAAGGCCGCGCCTGCCTTCAGCGCGCTCGGCGTGCTCGTGGCCGACTCGCTCGTCGACCTCGTCCGCTCGTACGTCACGCCGCTCGCGCAGGTCGACCTCGACCGGCTGCGCGGCATGATGCGCGACGTCACCGGTGAGGCGGAGAAGGAGCTCGAGCCGACCGGTCTCGGCGCCGCGTCGGTCGACCATTACGTACAGATGTGCTACCCGGGCCAGAACTTCGACATGAGCGTGCCCACCTCGGCCGACGTCGCCGAGGACGATCTCATCGGCCTCGCCGAGCGGTTCCACGCGCAGCACGAGGCCGAGCGCGGGTTCTGCTTCCGCAACCAGCCGCCGCTGATCCGCGGCGTGCGGGTGGTCGCACGGGTCGCGACACCGAAGCCGGACCGGTTCGCGGTGCTCGGCGCCGAGACCGACGCATCGGCCGCGCGGACCGGGTCACGGGCCGCGTACTTCGGGACGGAGTTCGTCGACACGCCGGTCTACGACGGCACCCGGCTCGCCCCCGGGATCGCGATCACCGGGCCGGCGCTCGTGCAGGAGCCGTTCACCGTCATCGTCGTGCCGCCCGGCGCGAGCCTCGGGCTCGACGCGACCGGCAACTACGAGCTGACCGTCTGACCCGCGACCGAGGCAGGACCTGTGAGTGCGCTCCAGTTGGTGAACTACGTCGGAATCCCGGTGACGGTGCTGCTCGTCGCCGTCGTGCTCGCCGCCTTCGCCCGACCCGACCGCAGCCGCGACGGGACGTACGTCGCGTACCTCGGTTTCGCCCAGGTGTTCTCGCTCTACGCGCTGTTGCTCGCCGCGGCTGCGACCGCGGAGGGCGTGGCCCAGCACCTCGCGCTCGGCGACCCGAGCCGGCCCGAGCAGTTGGGCAACGGCATCTCGGGCCTCACCGCGATGGCGTTCACCAGCGACGGCGACCTGGCGCCCACCTTCGCAGCCGGCGCGCTCGCCGTGGCCATGCTCGTGATCTTCGTGTTCCACGCCCGTCGCCGGGGCGAACTCGACCTCGCGGCCGAGGGCGTCGGCGCCGTCGACCGGGCCTACCGCGGGTCGGTCTGCTTCGCGATGGCGTCGGTGGCCGTCGTCGCCGCGCTCCTCGGCGGGATGGGCGGCTACCGGTTCTTCGACCAGCCGGTCGGCGTCAGCAACCAGGTCCGCGACCTCGCCGGCTTCGAGATGGTGATCAACGGAGCGCTGCTCGTCGCCGCGTTCATCATCTTCCGGGCCCATTTCTGGGACATCCGGCCGGCACGCGGGAACGACGAAGCCGACGGTGGCGTCGCCACCGTCGAGGGTCTCGACCGGTGAGTCAGGCGGCGGTGCCGGCCCAGGGGACGGCGTGGTCGACGAGGACGGTGCAGTGGTAGCGGTCCTCGGCGATCCGCCGGGCGGCGGCTTCGGCGGTGACGGCGTCGTCGGCGTCGACGAGCACCATCGTGATGCCGTTGCCCGCCTCTCGGTCGAGCGTCTGGATGGTCACTCCGTAGGTCATGGTTGTTCCTCCAGCGATGTACAACGTGTCGGCATTCCCGCAAGTTCCTTGACCGGGTCGATCGATTCATCGTGGAGGTGCCGGCCGTGGGCTTCCTGACCGCCACCGAGCGGGCGATGCTCGCTGCGGCCGTCGACCGCCTGGTCCCCCCGGCCGAGGGGCACCCCGGCGCGGCGGCACTCGGTGCGGTGGACTACGTGGACGGGCTGCTCGACGCGTTCTCGACCGATCCGCCCCGGATCTGGGCGGGAGGACCGTTCTCGGGCCGCGCCGGTGGGTCGGGTTCCTTCCACGAGTTCATGGAACTCTCGCCGCTCGAGGAGCTGGCGTGGCGCACCCGCATCGAGGGTTCACTCGGAATTCCCGAACGCGAGCGGCTCGGTTCAGTGACCGGTTGGCAGACCCGGTACCGGGACGGCCTGACCGCGCTCGGTCCCGACTTTCCCACCCTCCCCGGCGAGGAGCAGGACGCCCGGCTCGCCGCCGACGAGGAGTTCCGCGACCTCGTCTACGAGCACGCGGTCGAGGGGATCTACGCCGCGCCCGAGTACGGCGGCAACCGCGACCTCGGCGGCTGGGTCGCGATCGGCTTCCCCGGCGACGTCCAGCCGCGTGGCTACACCGACGCCGAAGTGGAGAACCCCGCATGAGTCGCGCGGGCCGGGAGTGGGACGCGGTCGTCGTCGGGACGGGGCCGGCGGGCGCGACGGCGGCCGAGGTGCTCACGGCTGCGGGCTGGTCGGTGCTGATGCTCGAGAAGGGTCGCAACCACCTCCTCTCGTTCGAGGCACCGTTCGGTCCGCTCGGTCACGTCTCCAACGACGAGTTGAAGTTCATGCGCCGCCACTTCCTCGGGCCCGACCCGTGGCTCGAGCCGCGCACGTACCGGCGCAGCGAGGCCGACGGCGACCACCTCGACGTCGGTGACGTCAACAACCTCCCGTCGACGGTCGGGGGCGGTGGCTTCCACGCCGACGGCAAGCTCCCCCGCTTCCGCGAGGACGACTTCGTGCCGTTGAGCACCGCCGGACCGGTGGACGGCGCCGAACTGGCCGACTGGCCCGTCGACTACGACGAGATGGAGCCGTACTACGCGGCGGCCGAGCGCGTCGTGGGCGTCGCGGGCGAGGCCGGCGCGAACCCGTTCGCCGCCTGGCGGGCCGACCCGTACCCGATGCCACCGGGCCCCGACATGTACTGCGCGGTCCGGACCGCCGAGGCCGCAGCCGAGCGCGGGTACCACCCGTACCGTGCGCCCACGGGCGTGAACAGCGTCGAGTACGACGGTCGGCCCGCGTGCAACAACTGCGGCTTCTGCGGGTTCTTCGGCTGCCCCATCGAGGCGAAGGGGGATCCGGTCGCGCCGTTGCGGCACGCGCTCGGGACCGGCAACTGCGAGATCCGCACGGAGTGCATCGTCACCGACGTGCTGCTCGACGGCTCTGGCCGCCGCGCCCGGGGCGTCCGCTACCTCGACGGCGCGCTCGACGCGCACGAGGTGTCGGCCCGCCACGTCGTCCTCGCGGGCGGCGCGTTCGAGACGCCGCGCCTGCTCCTGCGCACCGGGCTCGGCAACCCCGACGTCGTCGGCCGGTACCTGCAGTTCCACTTCCAGACCTACGTGCTCGGCATGTTCCCCGAGCGGCTGCACGGCCACCGCGGCCGCTCGGTCACCCACCTCATGGACGACCCGATCGTCCCCGACGACCTCGCCCGCGCCGCGGCCCGCGAGGCCGGGCTCCCGTTCCTGCGCGGCGGCATCGTCGAGCACGGCGCGGCCGGGCACCCGATCCTCGAGGGCATCCACCTGCCCCGGGGCGAGATGCACACGCAGCTGATGCTGCAGTCGATGACCCGCGACCGCATGGCCGTGTTCACGATGCAGGGCGAGGACCTCCCCCAGGCCGGGAACCGGATCGACCTCGACCCGACCGTCACCGACGTCTACGGCCTCCCCGCCGGACGGGTGACGTACGCACCGCACCGCCACGAGATCGCGTGCGCGGAGCACTGGGCGCCACGGCTCGAGGCGGTCATGCGCGCCGCGGGCGCCACGATGACCTTCTGGACCACGTCGCCGCCGATCACCGGCTCCCAGGCCGACCGGCCCGGCACCCGCACCCCGATCTCGCGCCACATCATGGGCAGCGCCCGCATGGGCGACGACCCGTCGACGAGCGTGTTCGACCGCTGGCAGCGCCTGCACGGGGTGGAGAACGTGGTGTGCACCGACTCGTCGGTCTTCCCCACGTCCACCGGCTACGGCCCGACGCTCACCATCGTCGCCCTCGCCATCCGCGCCTCCCGCGCGTTGGCCGGCCTCACCCCCCTCACCTCCACCCGCCCCACCACCTGAGACGATTCCCCGCCGCGTTTGCTCACTGCGTCACATCTGGAGTGACACCACGAGCAAACGCGCGACCTGCGCGCGGACCCCGCGACGCGTTTGCCCACCTCGTCACGCCTGGCGTGACACCACGAGCACACGCCGCGGGTTCGGACCTGTCACACCCGGCCCGTATGGTCACCGGACGCGCTTCCCCCGCCGACACTCACAACGGGGAAGTCCACGTGTCCATCACCGCTCAGATCCGCTTCGCGCGGATGCACTCGTACACCGCACATCAACTCGGGCTCGTGACGCGAGCTCAGCTGGTCGTCTCGGGATTCACCCGCCAACAGGTCCATCAGGCCGTCCGCGTCGGTCGCCTCATCCCGGTCCATCCGGGGGTGTGGCGGATCCCCGGTCTGCCCCGTTCCTGGGATCAGCAACTGCTCGCCGCGATCCTCGCCGGAGGCGACGAGGCCGCGGCCTCCCACCGCAGCGCGCTCGCGCTCCACGAGATCCCGCCGGCGGTCCGCCGGCCACCGACGCCGATCGAGGTGTCGATACCGTCGCACCGCCGTGCGCTGATCACCGGCGCGACGGTGCACCGGGTCGTGCTCCCGCCGGAGCACGTGACGAACGTCGACGGCATCCCGGTCACGACCTATGAGCGGACCCTCGTCGACAGCGCCGCGCGACTCGGACCCCGCCAGCTCTCCGAGGCGCTCGACGTCGGCCTGGCGTCGGGTCGCGTCGGGTCCGAATCCCTCCGATCGATGATCGACCTGCTCGCGGCGGCCCCCGGTCGTCGGCGCGCCGGGCTGCGGCTCCGGTTGGACCGGCTCGCCCCGGGGGCGGACACCACCCAGAGCGTCAAGGAGATCCGGGTCCTCGACGTGCTGCACCGCGCGGGTGTGCGGAGGCCGGTCACCCAGCACCCGGTGACCGTCGACGGGAAGGAATTCTTCCTCGACGTCGCGTACCCCGAACTGCGGATCGGGATCGAGTACCTCGGTTGGGAGGGCCATCGGAGCCGTGCGGCCTTTGAGGCGGACCAGGATCGGGACCGGCTGCTCACCCTCGACGGCTGGACGATCGTCTACTTCACCCGGGCGTCCACCGACACCGAGATCGTCGAGACGATCGTGCGTTTGCTCGCTACGTCACGTATTGGGTGACACCGCGGGCAAACGCGTCGCGTAGGTCAGGGCACCGGTCGCGTTTGCTCACTGCGTCACACCTGGCGTGACACCACGGGCACACGCGGCGCGGGGTCGCCGTCGCCTACGCGGCTTCGAGCTCGGGTTCGGGTTCGACCTCGGGGTCGGGACCGGGGCGCAGGACCCGCTCGGGCACGGGCTTGAGGTCGTGCACGATGTGCAGCCAGCTCATGACCTTGAGCACGTAGAAGGTGGGGTCGATCTCCCACCAGAAGAACCCCTGACGTGCGGACGCCTGGTAGTGGTGGTGGTTGTTGTGCCACCCCTCTCCACCGGTGAGCAGCGCGATGAGGAACGAGTTGCGGCTCGTGTCGGTGGTCTCGTAGCGACGACGGCCGAAGACGTGCGCGGCCGAGTTCACGAGGAACGTCGTGTGCCAGAGCAGCACCGTCGACCAGAAGAACCCGACGACGAGTCCCGACCAGCCGCCGATGACCGCGGCCGCGATGCCGTAGGTCCAGGGCGCCACCGCGTCGAACCGGTCGAGCCAGCGCAGCTCGGGGTACTGGGCGAAGTCCTTGATCGCGGTGTAGTCGGTCGCCTTGTACTTGTCCGAGAGGATCCAGCCGACGTGGCTCCACCAGAAGCCCTTGCGCGGCGAGTGCAGGTCGGCGGGCGTGTCCGAGTACCGGTGGTGGTGCCGGTGGTTCGCCGCCCACCACAGGACGCTCTTCTGCGCTGTGGCCTGGGCCTGGAACGCGAACACGAACTGCCAGAAGCGGTTGAGGCGGAACGCCTTGTGCGAGAAGTAGCGGTGGTACGCCGCGGTCACGAAGAACGCCCGGCCGAAGTACATCGCCACGAACAGCCAGACGGCGGTCCAGGTGATCCCGGTGAAGATCACCGCGAAGCAGAGCACGTGGATCAGCAGGAACGGGATCGACGCGACCCAGTTCACCCGCTCGTCGCGCGCCCGGGGAATGGGGGGAAGCGTCGCCGGCATCGGCGGGAGCGTACCGGCCGGCGGGGCGCCACTCCGAGGCGACGACCGAGAACCGGCTGAGCCCGGTCGCACCCGTGCGCCAGACTCCGGTCATGTCCGACTCCTCCCCGCCCGTCCGCGCGCTCCTCGCCGACTTCTACGGCACCCTCGCCCGCGCCACCTCCTGGATCTCCGCCGACGAGGTGCTCGGCGAGCACGGCTACGAGCTCGACCCCGAGCACCGCGCGATCTACTTCGCCGACGGCCTCGACGGTGTCGAACACGACGAGCACTCGCAGAGCCGGGACCACTACATCGCCTGGCAACGGGAGCGGGCGTTGGCGATGCTCGCGGCGAGCGACGTCCACCCCGACGAGTACGAGGTGATCCTCGAGAAGCTCCAGGCCGGCACCGCCACCCGCGTGATGGAGGCCTACGCCGAGGTCGCCGACGTCCTCGCCGCCGTGCGGGACCGGGGCGTCCGGATCGTGATCTGCTCCAACTGGGACTGGGACCTGCGCGAGGCGGTCGACGAGTCGGGCCTGACGCCCGCGGTCGACGCGATGGTGTCGAGCGCCTGGATCGGCGCCCGCAAGCCGCACCCCCGGATCTACGCGGCGGCCCTCGCCGAGGCCGGGGTCGCGCCCGCCGAGGTGCTCTTCGTCGGCGACACGTGGGGCCCCGACGTCGTCGGCCCGCTCGAGGCCGGCTTCCGGCCGGTGTACCTCCGCCGGGACGACCGCTGGCCGGACCCCACCGCGCCGGCCGACCTCGCACGCGACGGCGTCGTGGTCGGCGCGGATCTCACCGTGCTGCTCGACCACCTCCCCTGACGGGCCCGCGGGCGTAGCCTCTGCGCCCATGACCTCCACCCTCGAACCCTCGGTCGACACGTTCGACGCCGGGCGCGTCGTCGCCGGCCTGCGCGCCACGTTCGCCTCCGGTCGCACCCGTCCCGTCGAGTACCGCAAGCAGCAGCTGCGGGCGCTCGACCGCCTCATCGTCGAGAGCGAGGCCGAGCTGCTCGAGGCGCTGCGCCTCGACCTCGGCAAGCCCGCGATCGAGGGCTACCTCATGGACCTCGCGTTCGTACGCGCGGAACTCGCCGACACCCTCCACCACCTCGACCGGTGGGTGAAGCCGCGGCGCGTGCACGTGCCCGTGAAGCAGATGCCCGGCCGCGGTGCGATCCACCGCGACCCGCTCGGCACCGTGCTGATCATCGGGCCGTGGAACTACCCGGTCCAGCTCGTGCTCGCCCCGCTCATCGGCGCGATCGCCGGCGGGAACACCGCGGCCATCAAGCCGTCGGAGGTCAGCGCGCACACCTCGGCCGCGCTCGCCCGCCTGGTGCCGCGGTTCCTCGACCGCGACGCGTACGCAGTGGTCGAGGGTGGCGTCGACGAGACCACCGCGCTGCTCGCCGAGCGGTGGGACCACATCTTCTACACGGGCAACGGGACGGTCGGTCGCGTGGTGATGCGCGCCGCGGCCGAGCACCTCACACCGGTCACGCTCGAGCTCGGCGGCAAGAGCCCGGTGATCGTCGACGCCAGCGCGAACCTCGACGTCGCGGCCAAGCGCATCGCGTGGGGCAAGTACGTGAACGCGGGCCAGACCTGCATCGCGCCCGACTACGTCCTCGTCGACCGCAGGGTCGAGGGCGCGCTGCTCGCCCGCATCCACGACGCCGTCCGCGGGTTCTACGGCCCCGACCCGCGCACCAGCCCGGACCTCGGCCGCATCGTCAACGACCGCCACTTCGCACGCGTCGCGCGCCTCGCCGACGGCGCCGGCGCCGGCGACGTCGTCTTCGGCGGCGACCGCGACGAGGCCACCCGCTTCATCGCTCCCACCTGCTTCCGTGGGACCGACGCGACCGCGCCGATCATGCAGGAGGAGATCTTCGGACCGCTCCTGCCCACCATCCCCGTCGACGACCTCGACGACGCGATCGAGTTCGTCACCGCCCGGGACAAGCCGCTCGCGCTCTACGTCTTCGCCGAGGACACCGGCGTGCAGGACCACGTGCTCGCCAACACGACGTCCGGCGGCGTGTGCGTGAACGCCACGCTGTTCCACATCTCGGTGCCGGGCCTGCCCTTCGGCGGCGTCGGCGAGAGCGGCATGGGCGCGTACCACGGGCGGTCGACGTTCGAGACGTTCACCCACCCCAAGAGCGTGCTGCGCCGGCCCACGAAGCTCGACCCGCCGATCGCCTACCCGCCGTACACGCCCGCCCGTCAGAAGCTGCTGCGGCGGTTCCTGTGATCAGCTCGGGCGTCCACCACGTGGCGGTCAACGTCGACGACCTCGACGCCGCGCTGCGCTTCTACACCGCGGGCTTCGGCTTCGTGCCGCGCACCGACCGTCCCGACTTCGGCATCCCCGGCGCCTGGCTCGACATGGGCAGCCACCAGCTGCACCTCGTCGAGATCCCGGGTGAGCGCGCACCGGACTCCGGCGGCCACTTCGCGCTGCGCGTCGACGATCTCGACGCGGTGGTCGCCACGTTGCGCGACCGCGGCATCGAGGTGTTCGACTCCCCGTACTTCCCGGGCGCGGGCCACCAGGCGTTCGTCCGCGACCCGGCCAACAACCTCATCGAGCTGAACCAGGCCGACTGACGCAACGGAACGGACGCACGGGGGGCCGCCATGGCCGACGAGAGGCTCAGTGACGGTCTCGGTCCGGACGCACCGGCCGGCGACACCCTGCTGCGCGACTACGTCGAGAGCGGCGTGCGCTATCTCGTCGACACCGGCCGGGCGGTCGGCGCGCCGACCGTCGAGGACGATGCGGTGGGCGGCGCGCACCACGGCGCGCCGTTCCCGTTCGCCAACATGACCTTCGTCCGGCGACCGCTCGACGCGGCCGGGTGGACCGACGCGATCACCCGCCTGCGCGACGCGTACCCCGCCGGTTCGCCGTTCGTCATCGTGAGCCCCTTCCCGACGCCGGACCTCGCGCCGCTGGGCTTCACACTGGTGGGACACCCGCCGTTCATGGTGCGCCCGGCGGGCCCGGCCACCGTCCCCGAGCCCGACGGCGTGACGATCGAGCGGGTGACCACGGCCGCGGGACTCGCCGAGTTCGAGGCCACGCTGATCGAGGCGTATCCCGGCGGTCCGGGCGGGACGTTCTTCACGCCCGGCATCCTCGACGTCGACGGCGTGGCGCTCTGGGTGGCGCGGCTCGACGGTGTCTGCGTGGCCACCGCGGCGGGCCACCACGGCGGCGCGGTGAACGGGGTCGAGATCATCTCGACGCTGCCCGCGGCACGCGGGCGACGCGTGGGCGAGGCCGTCACCTGGGCGCCCACCCTGGCCCGCCCCGACCTGCCGGCCG